>Ga0316202_10000110_pt1 | contig 129382 bp, 97 predicted proteins | sample 3monrhotite_MG_FD_204934 | JGI IMG/M metagenome (GOLD analysis project Ga0316202, IMG submission 204934) | Microbial mat bacterial communities from mineral coupon in-situ incubated in ocean water Damariscotta River, Maine, United States -... | ecosystem: Environmental > Aquatic > Marine >... | reverse complement strand
CCCCGGATCGGGTAGTGGTTGCGTGTCCGCGGGTCACTGGTGGATGCGACTGCGGACACTGGCCCCGGATCGGGTAGTGGTTGCGTGTCCGCGGGTCACGAGCAGAGAAGTCAACCTCGGCTGCTTTCGCAAATGGATCGCGGATAGAGGCAGCTTGAACTGCAGAGACACGCCGAGAGCGCTTCGAGAGTTGTCGGGTGCTGTGGGGATTCGCTCCTCGATCACCCTTCGCAATCCCCACCCGATCCGGGGCCAGTGTCCGCAGTCGCATCCACCACGTTTCGGGCGCCCACCGCCCGATCGACGCTGCGCGACGAAGGACACTCGGCCCCGCGCCCGCGCAACCCGCCAAAGATGGGGGGTTTGGGGGGGCGCAGCCCCCCCAATAATCACGCCACGATTCTTCGCTGGGGGCCTGAGCGCTCGTAGAAGGCCGCGCGCGCGATCTCGCGGTCGTCGCTGGGGATCACGCGGGAGCCTATGGTCTGGGTCAGCTCGTGTCCCTTACCGGCGATCAGGACTAGGTCCTCAGCCGCTGCGCTGAGGATCGCGGCGCGAATCGCCGACCTCCGGTCCAGCTGGACCTGAAGGCGGGAGCCCTCGGGGCCGGCGCCCTGGACGACGTCATCGGCGATCTGGGCCGGGTCTTCGCCGCGCGGGTTGTCGCTCGTCAGGATCGCGTGGTCAGCGTTGGCGAGGACCGCTCGCCCCATGGGTCCGCGCTTGCCACGGTCTCGCTCGCCCCCGCAGCCGAACACCACCCAAAGTCGTCCCTGGACGAGAGGGCGAAGGGTCGTCAGGACGCGCTCTAGGGCGTCTGGGGTGTGGGCGTAGTCGACCAAGACCGCAGGGCCGATGCCGTAGGGCGAGACGCGCTCGAAGCGACCGGGCACGCCTTGGTTCGCCTCGAGGGCAGCGGTGATCACGTGAGGCGCGACGCCAAGAGCGTGGGCGGCGGCTGCCGCCGCGAGGGCGTTCTCGATGTTGAAGCGCCCGATTTGAGGCAGGGTGACGCGCTTGGCGCGCTTGCCAAGGTGAAGGTCGAGGGTCGTCCCGAAGAGAGTCTCCTCGACGATCCGGGCCTCGACCTCGGCGGGAGGAGCGGGGTCACCGGGGACGCTCCAGGCGTAGCGCACCACGCTCCCACGCGTCTCGCGGGCGAGTCGGCTGGAGTAGGGATCGCGAGCGTTGAGCACGGCCACGCCGTCGGCCGCGAGCTGCGTGAAGAGGCGTGCCTTAGCGCGACCGTAGGCCTCTAGGGTGCCGTGGTAGTCGAGGTGGTCGCGGGTCAAGTTGGTGAAGACCGCGCACTTGAAGCGAACGCCAGCAACGCGGGATTGGTCGAGGGCGTGGCTGGAGACCTCCATCACCAAGTGACCCTCACCAGCGTCGCGCGCCTCTGCCAGGGCGGCGTGGGTCTCGAGGACGCAGGGAGTGGTCATCGTCGCGGCCCGCTCGCGACCCGCGACTCGAGTGCTGATGGTCCCTAGAAGGGAAGAGTCGAGGCCTGCGGCCTCCAAGATCCAGCTCAGGAGGTAGGTCGTGGTGGTCTTCCCGTTGGTGCCGGTGACCCCAGTGACCATCACCTCGCGACTCGGCTCACCGTGGAGGCGGTCTGCTGCGACGCCCAACGCGATCGCCACGTCGTCGACTTGGATCACGGGGACGCTGAGCCCCGGAATCGGACCACGTGAGACCACGCCCACAGCCCCCCGCGAGATCGCGTCCTGAGCGAAGCGGCTTCCGTCGACGCGCGTTCCCGAGATCGCGAAGAAGAGGTCGCCGGGCTGGACCGCCCGAGAGTCGCGGGCGAGTCCGCTCACCTCTAGGGTCCCCTCGGAACCGCTGGAGACGAAGTGACCGGCCAAGAGTGTGTTGAGCTCCATGAGGATCCTCCAGTTCCTCCTTCGACCGAGACCGCATCCGCCTTGAATGAAAATTCCCCCGGAGACGCTCCCGTGGAGGGAGACAAAGCGAAACCCAGGGCCGCTATCGCCCAGTGTGAACGTTGTGCCCGCTGAGCCCCTCCTGAGCCCCTCCTGAGCCCCCCAAACGAAAGCCATTGGACTTGTGGCGTGGCCGGCGCGATGCGTCTAGACCAGTGGAGAGAGGGTGTAGGGCCATGAGCAGTCAGCGACTCTTCGTTTGTGGGACCTCATTTCGGCGAATTGGATTCGGCCGAATGGGAGGCTTCGTCCTTGCTCCCGACGACGCAGCGGGACGCGAGGAGCTCAAGCTCCGCCTCGGCGCAGAGGAGATCGTCTACCTCGCGACCTGCAACCGGGTCGAGGTCTACGTCCTCCTCCCCGAGGGCCAGCCCCTCCCCGACGCTGAAGCACTGGGCTTCCAAGCCTCCTGCTTCTTCGCCGAGCGGGGAGCGCTCGTCGCCAGCGACGACCTCTTCGCCAAGCAGGGCGAGGAAGCCCTCCACCACCTGTTCCGCGTCGCGGCTTCCCTCGACAGCCTCGTCGTCGGCGAGACCGAGATCGCCGGGCAGCTTCGCCGAGCCCGCGACGCTGATCGCGCGGCGGGACGCTGCGGAAAGGCGCTCAGCTCGCTGCTCGACGCCGCCATCGCCACCTCTCGAAAGGTCCGCGCCAAGACCGGCGTCGGCGACACGCACTGCTCGGTCGCCACCATCGCCCTCCAGAAGATCCGCAAGCACTTCGGTAACAAGGGCCCGGGGGTCGCGGTCGCGATCGGCGTCGGCGACATGAGTCGCAAGGTCGCCCAGGCCCTCAAGACCACCCCCAGCAAGCTCCTCGTCGTCAACCGAACCCGCGAGCGCGCCGAGGCCTTCTGCACTGAGCACGGCGGCGTCCCCCGTAGCCTGAGTGACTTTCAGTCGAACCCCCCGGGCTGGATCGACCTCCTCTTCACCGCGACCGCAGCTGAAGAGCCCGTCGTCCGAGCGAGCCACCTCGCCCCCGCCCTCTCCGCCCGCGAGGCTGCAGGCGTGACCCGCCCCCTCATCGTGGTCGACCTGGGCCTGCCCCGCGACGTGGACCCGGAGATCGACGCCCTGCCCGGCGTGGTCGTCGTCAGCATGGCGCAGCTCGAGTCCCTCTCCGCCGAGCGCCAACGCCTCCTGGAGGTCGAGGCCCAAGCCGCCGAGAGCCTCGTCCTGGCTGCCGTCGGAGCCCTCCGCCGGGAGGAGCGCTTCCGCTCCCTGGCCGGCGAGAGCGCTCAAGCCCTCCTCGCCTCGCGCCTGAGCCACCTCGCTCCGCAGGACGCCGAGACGATTCGCCGCTACGCCGAGGGCCTCGCAGGGCGAATGGCTCGCCAGCCCGTAGAGCGCGCTGGCTAGGGCTCGCCCAGCGGGGGCTGCGCCCCCAAGCCCCCGTCTCCTGTGGCCTCTTGGCCTGGCGAGCCGCGACTTGTCTGCCCGAGCCCGAGCCGCCAAGCTAGGGGAGTGAGCCACCCTCCGACCCGCCGCCGAGCCTGAAGACATGCTGCTCGAGAGCCTGCGAGAGAGCGCGCGCTTCCTCTGGCGCCAAAGCCACGCCGGCGCGATCTACTTCAAGCACCGCCATCCCTCGCTCCCGAGCCTCAGCGCGAGCGACCGAGCCCTCGTGGACAAAGTCAGCGCTCAGGGCTTCGTCGTGATCCCTGGGTTCTGGAGCGCGTCGCGCTGCGAGCGCGCGCGGGCCGAGCTCGACGCCTTCCTCAGAGAGAGTCCGCGAGAAGCCTGGCGAGGTCCCGCCGGCGCCGACCAGCGAGTCTTCGCCTGCGAGCGAGTCAGCGCGACCTTCGCTGACTTTCACCACGATCCTTGGCTCCATTCCCTGGCTGAGGCCTTCATGCGCTGCGAGGCCAAGACCCTGTTCACCCTCGCCAATCGCCTCCAGGCGGTCCCCGGGAACCTCGGAAGCGGCCAGGGCTGGCACCGTGACAGCTTCGGACGCCAGTTCAAGGCGATCCTCTATCTGAGCGAAGTCGGCAGCGACTCTGGCCCCTTCCAGTATCTAGCGGGCTCCGGGCGGACCCTGCCAATGCTGGGGGATCTCTGGCGAGCCAGCGTCGAGGCTCGCCAACGTCGGCTCTGCGCGGCCGAGGTCGCGCACATGCTCGGTCCCGATCGCGAGCGCCTCCGGACCTTGGTCGGCGCCCCTGGGACCTTGATCCTGGCACACACCCGCGGAGTCCATCGCGGCTCGCCGATCCGCGCGGGAACTCGTCACGCGCTGACCAACTACTACATAGCCGAGCCCGACTTGAGCGCGGAAGCCGTCGACCACTTCAACCAAAACCCGATCGCGGGAGGCCGGCCTCTCTCTCTGGCTGAGATTCGAGCCGGATAGGAGCGCCCGTGCCTCCTGACGAGATAGGACTCGTGGAGATAAGTCTCTTACCCAGAAGGACTTTCATGCCCCGAAGCTGCAGCCTTCGGATCGAGGCGAGCCCATCCCGGCCCCAGAGGGGCTCCCCGGGAACCGCGCCGCTCTACCTGCTAGTCTTCAGGACGTGAGCGAAGCCACGGCAGACGACACCTCAGGGACGGTCCCCCCAGACACCGACCACGCCGCGCCCTTGGCGCGAGTCCGTGAGGGCTTCGACCTCCCCGTCGATCAGAACTACACCCTGGTAGTGGAGCCTTGGGAAGTGCTGGCCTGCGGCGCCCTCCCTGGAACCGCGTTCCCCTTCGCGAACGCCTTTCCCAGTGAGCGAGTTCGCGAAGCACTCCCTGAACTCGAGGCTCTAGGAGCGCTGGGGGCAGAGGCGAAGCTCCTCCTCTTTGGGCACAGCGACGCGGGCCCAGACGCCCAAGGGAGCTCCGAGCGACGAGCGAGAGCGGTCCATGCTCTCCTGGTTCAAGACGTAGCCGCGTTCCAAGCCGTCGACGACGAGGAGAGCTGGGAGCTGAACGTGGTCCAGGCTTGCCTTCTGAGCGTCGGCTACCGCCCTGGACCCATAGACAACACCGACAATCCCGAGACCCAAGCTGCTGTGAAGGCCTTCCAGGAGGACCACGACCTCGACGTGGACGGGATCGCGGGGCCCCTGACGAGACAGGCCCTCTACACCAAGTATCTCCCTTCCCTCTATGGGGAAGCCCTCAGCCCCGCGCTGACCGCAGAGGCCTTCCTCGACCCAGCGACGCTCGGCTGTGGAGACACCCACCCGGTCGTCGACACACAAGAGTCCTGCGAAGACAATCGTCGCGTGACGGTTTTTGCGTTCAACGCCTCTCGCCCCCCGCTGGTGCCGGGCTGCCATGACGCCGGCGGCGAGTGGTATCGCAAGCTCGCCGAGGCCTGCGCCTGTGGTGCGCGAGGGCCCGCCCCCACGGCGACCACCCTCCGTGCAAACGGTCCTCGCGCGACCTTTCGCGAGCTCCCAGCGGACCTTGGGCCTCCCTTCGAGGAGTTCGTCTCGCTGAGCATCGTGCACCCGGGCGGTGGCCCGCCAGTCACTCAGGTCCTAGGCGCCAGCCAGGTCAGCCTGAGGGCTGCGACCGAGCCGGCGACGGAGGGGACCTTCACCTGGACCTGCGAGACCGAAGGCGTCGCGCTCGAGAGCCAAGGCGCCACCGCGACGCTCGAGCTCGGAGAGGATCCGCCGGCGGAGGTCTCCGTCCGCTGCGCCTTCGTCTCCCAAGCGGGCAACGCCTTCGAGGCCGAGCACGCCCTGACGACCGGGTTCGCCTTCCGCTATCAACACCCCGAAGGGGAAGTCAGCGAGACGCCCCCGCGCGGCACCGGCGAGGACGAGGACTCGGAGTCCTACCTCGAATACTCAGGCGACCCCCTCGACACGATCTTCGACATCCACCAAGACCAGGGCGACGGGGACTGCGGCCCCACGTGCGCGGCCTTCTTCCGCTTCGGCGGCGCGCGCGCGAGCGGGGCCCCCACCGAGAACGGGCAGCAGGTCACCGGCGGCCTCGTCCAAGGCCTCGCCGAGCGAATGCGAGAGGAGACCAGCGCCAGCAGCCATCACCAAGACGGCACGAGCCGCGAGGAGATGTGTCAGATCCTGCGCGAGTTCGCGGGCTCCTACGGCCAGCGGCGCAAGACCTTCGAGGTCGTGGACCAGACCTACGACCTCTCCACCGAACCCTCGATCCTCCTCGCCGCCGGGAGCTGGAGCAGCTGGCTCCAGCGCCTCCTCAGGACGAGCCCTCGCGGAGTCCTGACTGGGGTCCAGAGCTACTCGAACAACCGGCCTTATCGCGAGGCCGTCCGCAACGCAGCCGGGGGGAACGTCAGCTACACCAACCACTGGGTCGTCGTGATCGGCGCCACGAGCAGCGAGGTCGTGTTCTACGACCCAGGCTTCGGACAGCACGGTCGCCACACCTTCCCCCTCCTCGACCTCTTCGCCTCCCACATGGAGTGGTCCAAGGGGGCTTTCTTCCAGCGCTCGGCCATGACCTCCAACCTGATCGTCGCCAAGGACCCCGACCCCGAGTGGCGACTCCTGGCAGGGAGCGGGATCTGCGAAGTCGACGCCGGCGCCATGACCTGGGGTGACCGCCTCGTCGCTCAGCGAGACGCCGAGTGGTTCTGCAACCCCGACCAAGCCGACGCGAGAGCCCGCCAGCTGAGCGGGGGCGGCAAGAGCGCCCTCGTCGTCGAAGTCCCCCACGGAAACTTCGGAGTCGTCGAGGTCAACGACGTCGGAGGGGATAACGCTCGCCAGCCGACTCCCGACCGCGCGGACTCGGAGTCTGGGGACGTCCTGCGCCGGCTTCCCGGGGTGCTCGGGAGCATTCGGTTCTTCCTCCGGGCGGGTGGAAACGTCCACATGACCCAGGTCCGATACCGCGGCAGCCACCGCAAGAGCTAAGCGCTGCTCGCGAGGGCGGGTGGCCCAAAGCGCTAGGAGATCTGGAACGCCTCGAGGGCCTGGCGCAAGTCAGCGTCGCTCTCGATCAAGAACCGCCGCGGGACCCCCGCTGCCTCCGCCGCTCCGAGATCGCTCTCGCTGTCCCCGATCAAGAGCGAAGCCCTCAGGTCGAGGTCTAGGTCCCGCGCCGCCTGGAGCAGCATTCCCGGCGCGGGCTTTCGGCAGGGGCAGCCCTCGTCGCGATCGTGAGGACAGACGTAGACCCCAGCCAAGGGGGCTCCCGCTGCCTCGAAGTGCGCCGCCAGCTTGTCATTGACAGCCTGGACGTCACTCGCAGACATTAAGCCGCGAGCGATGCCCCGTTGGTTGGTCACGACGACGAGGGCGTAGCCCGCGTCCCGGAGTCTCTGCGCCGCCTCGGCCACGTGGGGGAGCAGCTCCAGCTCGGCCGGCGAGGTCACGTAGCCGTCCATGATTCGGTGGTTGAGGACCCCGTCACGATCCAGGAACGCCGCTGGGCGAGGCTTGGGAGGTGAATCGCTCATGCCATAGGCTCCGGCGCTAAGGCCACGACGTCCCCCGCGACTGTGCTCACGTAGAGGTTCGCCCAGGCCTGAACCGGCTCCCCGACACAGACGCCGCCGACCGCGTGCCTGCCGAGCGGCCTCCCCTCGATCCCGTCATAGGCCAAGAGGGTCCTGCCCGCCGCAGCCCAGACCAATTCGTCCCCACAAGACAGGCCGCTGAGAGGACTCGAGAGCCCAGTCGAGCGCGACCAGGAGACGCTCCTGTCCTCGAGATCCACCGCCCCCAGGCCCCCGTCCCAGCCGCAGTAGAGACGCCCGCCCTCAACGGCCAAGCAAGTTGGCGCCCCGCCGAGGCGGCTGGCGCTCACCTCCCAGCGCAGGTCCCCATAGCGAAGACTGACCGCGCTCACCCCCTCCTCGTGGGCCACGATCGCCTCGGCCCGAGTGGTCACGAGCGCTCGCGGATTCCCCGGCAGGTCGAAGTGCCAAACCCGCTCCCCTTGCCCCTGATCGAGGGCGTGGAGTCGAGGGGGCTCTCCCCTGAACATGGCCTTGGTAGCGATCAAGAAGCGCCCACCCCCCAGAGCGGGCGGCGCCGTCGGCTGACCTCGCAGGAAGATCCGGTAGAGCGAGCGCCCCGAGCGAGCCTCCACGGCGTAGGCGTGACCGTCCGCGCAGGCGACATAGACCGTCCCGCCTGCGGCTAAGGGAGCTTGGTAGGCGCCCCCCGTACGAGCTTGAAGCTCCAACGGCGCAGCCTTCCGCCACTGAACGCTCCACTCGCCTCGACGGACGCAGTAGAAGACGCCTTCGTCGTCGCCGAAGAGGAGCGAGCCGCCCGAGACCGCTGCCGCGCTGCTCACCGGCACACGGTCTACCGGAACATGTCCCCCCTGGACCAACGGCCAGGCAGGGCTGCTCTCTCGGATCGAATCCGTCTGGTGTTCCGCCCGGAGTTCACCCGTCTCCACGTCCAGAGCGCAGAGCAGGCCCTCCCGATCAGCCACGTAGAGCTGGCCGTCGCGAGAGACGACGGGCGAGGTCCCCGCGCCTCCTTCCAGCCGCGTTCGCCACAGCTCGACCAAGGGAGGGTCCACGCGCAAGTGAGTCGCTGCCGCCCGCGCAGGGCCCCTCCCCGCGCACTCCCAGGCCGGGAGCTCCGGCCCTGGGTCGAACGAGCCGGCACGCTGCCTGCGAGGCGGAGCTACGAAGAGGACCTTGCCCCGCTTCTCACTCGAAGGCTCGCGAGACGTCGCCCCAGAGTGAGTCCGCTTGGCCGCCGCCTTCTTCTTCGCCGCCGGCTTCTTCTTCGCCGCCGGCTTCTTCTTGGCCGCCAGCTTCTTCTTGGTCGCCGCCTTCTTCTTCGCCGCCGCCTTCTTCTTGGCCGTGGGCTTCTTCTTGGCCGCCGGCTTCTTCTTGGCCGCCGGCTTCTTCTTCGCCGTGGGCTTCTTCTTGGCCGCCGGCTTCTTCTTGGCCGCCGGCTTCTTCTTGGCCGCCGGCTTCTTCTTCGCCGCCGGCTTCTTCTTGGCCGCCGGCTTCTTCTTGGCCGCCGGCTTCTTCTTCGCCGCCGGCTTCTTCTTGGCCGCCGGCTTCTTCTTGGCCGTGGGCTTCTTCTTGGCCGCCGCCTTCTTCTTGGCCGCCGGCTTCTTCTTGGCCACCGGCTTCTTCTTGGCCGCGGGCTTCTTCTTGGCCGCGGGCTTCTTCTTGGCCGCGGGCTTCTTCTTGGCCGCCGCCTTCTTCTTGGCCACCGGCTTCTTCTTGGCCGCCGCCTTCTTCTGCCTCTTCGCGGTCGACTTCCTGGAAGTCCTGGAGCCCTGGGACGCTTTCTTCTTCGCCATGGGCTGAGTCTAGCGCCGCCCTCCCCCACCCTCGTTCCGGATCAGCATTTCCCCTTTCGAGTCTTGCAGAGGGCTCCGTAGTTCTCTCCGTGCCATACTTCTCCGGTGACCGACGCCGAGCTCTCTCGTCTTCTGCAGCCCTGGCTCTTGCTCTGGGTGACCTGCATGGGCGCATGTGTCGGGAGCTTCCTCAACGTCGTCGTGTTCCGGCTTCCGCGCCGCTGCCTCTCGGTCTTCAAGCCGACGCGCTCCTTCTGCCCCAAGTGCAGACACGCGATTCGCTGGTACGAAAACCTCCCCATGATCAGCTGGGCCTTCATCCTGCGCGCCCGCTGCGCTGGCTGCGCCCTACCCATCAGCGCTCGCTACCCACTGGTCGAAGCCGCCACGACCCTCCTCTTCTTCGCCATAGGCTGGATCCACCTCGACGGCCGGGCTCACATGCCGGAGGCCTGGGGCATGGTGGCCGTCCACTGTCTCTTTGGGAGCGCGCTCCTCTCCTGCGCCCTCATCGACTGGGACCTGCGGGTCATTCCAGACGCGATCGATATCCCTGGGACCCTCATCGGACCCGTGGCGCTCGCCCTGGTCCCGGGAATCCTGGCCAGCTCCAGCCTTCCCGACCTCGAGGGCCTGGCCGCCCGGGCCGTGCTGCACCTCGACTCGGCCTTCCGTTGGTGGGGGATCTCCGGGCTCTTGAGCCCCCTCGAGGGCCTGGCCGACTGGCTCGGGGCCCTCTCCCACAGCTCTCCTCGTGGCTACCGCTCGCTCCAGGGCGGAGCCGCTGGAGTGTTCGGCGCCGCCGTCGGCGGGTGCTCGATGTGGATCTTCGCCTCTGTCATGGAGCGCATCGTGGGGCGCGAGTCGCTCGGGTTTGGCGACGTCAAGCTGACCGCCATGATCGGCGCGTTCACGGGCTGGCAGGGCGTCCTGGTCACGCTCTTGATCGGGTCAGTCCTAGGATCCCTCGCAGGCATCCTGGCGATCCTGCGTGGGCGCCGAGAGGAGAAGGGCAAGACCCTTGGCCTAGGCTCTCTGCCCTTCGGCCCCTTCCTCGTGGTGGGTGGCCTCGTCGCGGCCCTCGGAGGAGAGCACGTCCTGCGCGCGCTAGCGCTGTGATCCTGGCGCAAGTCCTCTCCTCGCCTCCAATTACCCGTCGCGAAAGCAGCCGGACTCTGCTGGCGTTGCACAGCTTGCGCGGTTACAAAGATCCGATTGCAGGGCTTAGACTTGTGAAGGTGATCCGCGCAGACCAAGGCACGGACGACAGGGAGAACCGGGGACCATGATCAGCGTTGAAGAACTCCTCCAGCAGCTCGTTGAGCGCGGCGGCTCGGACCTCCATATCACGGCTGGTGCGCCCCCGAAGATCCGCATCGACGGCAAGCTGATCTCGACGGAACACGCAGTCCTCGACCCCGAGACGACCCAGAAGCTCGTCTACTCGATCCTCGACAACACCCAGATCGCGCGATTCGAGAAGGACCTCGAGCTCGACATGAGCTTCGGAATCGGCGGCCTGGGTCGCTTCCGCACGAACGTCTTCATGCAGCGCGGCGCCGTCGGCGCTGTCCTCCGCGTGATCCCCTACGAGATCAAGACCTTCCGCGACCTCGGCCTCCCCGAGGATCTCTGCGCCTCGATCGCCTCTGTCCCCAAGGGACTGGTGCTCGTGACTGGCGCGACCGGCTCGGGTAAGTCCACGACGCTGGCCTCGATGGTCGACTACGTCAACCGCTCGCGGAACGAGCACATCATCACCATCGAGGACCCGATCGAGTTCGTGCACAAGAACAAGGCTTGCCTCGTCAACCAGCGCGAGGTCGGCAGCGACACCCACGGCTTCAAGCAGTCACTGCGTGCAGTTCTTCGTCAGGACCCAGACGTCGTGCTCGTCGGTGAGATGCGTGACATGGAGACCATTGAAGCCGCGCTGACGCTGGCTGAGACGGGCCACTTGACCTTCGGCACGCTTCACACCTCGGACTGCGCCCAGACCATTAACCGAATCGTCGACGTGTTCCCCGCCTTCCAGCAGCAGCAGATTCGGACCGTGCTCAGCTTCGTGATCCAGTCGGTGTTCTGCCAGCAGCTCATCCCGCGCGCCGACGGCCGTGGACGCGCGCTGGCGCCCGAGATCATGGTCGCCAACAACGCCGTCAAGGCCCTGATTCGCGACGACAAGGCCCACCAGATCTACAGCATCATTCAGACGGGTGCCAAGTACGGCATGCAGACCATGAACCAGGCGCTCTTCAACCTGGTCCAAAAGCGCGTCGTCTCCTACGACGACGCCTATGAGCGCACGACGGACCCTGAGGACTTCATACGCACCTTCCAGGGTGCCGGCGTCAAGGTCCCCAAGCAAAGGCCACGCAAGGCCCACTAGGGCACGGCGAAAGCCTAGTCCGAAGAAGAAAACACTGCGGCCTCTTGGCCGCGCGAGACAGTAGCAGCGCCGGCGGGGCGCTCTTCGAGAGGTAAGCGAGCAATGGCAGAGCAAGCAGTCGCAGGAAAGAAGGAGGAACCCTCCGCTTTCGGTGCATTCATCTCAGGCAAGGTCACGTCGAAATCGGCCAAGGTCAAGCTGAACGAGAAGGTCATCTTCACTCGTCAGCTCTCGACCATGATCGCGGCGGGTATTCCCCTCCTCGAGTGTCTCGAGATCCTCGCCGAGCAAATGGACAACCCTGGATTCAAGGCGGCTCTCGAAGAGATCGTCATGATGGTCCGCGGCGGAACCGACCTCTCGACAGCTTTGGGCGAATACCCCAACTGCTTCGAAGACATCTACGTCAACATGATCCGCGCTGGTGAGGTCTCTGGTCAGATCGACGAGATCCTCGAGCGTTTGGCCGAGTTCCTCGAGGCCTCCGCAAAGCTGCGCTCCCAGATCACCAGCGCCATGACCTACCCGGTCATTTCGCTCCTCATGATTGGTGGAATCGCCGGCTTCCTCCTGATGTTCATCGTGCCGAAGTTCAAGGAGATCTTCGACAACATGGGTGTCAAGCTGCCCTTGATCACTCAGCTCCTGATGAGCCTCTCGACCGGCATGGTCACCTACTTCTACATTTGGATTCCCGCAGCCATAGGAATCGTGGTCGGCACCAAGGCCTGGGCCAAGACGCCCCCCGGAAGGTCCTTCTTCGACTGGTTCTTCCTGGCGGTGCCCGTCTTCGGACCTCTGTTCCGCAAGGTCGCGATCTCCCGCTTCAGTCGAACCTTCGCGACCCTGATCTCCTCCGGTGTTCCTATCCTCGGCGCCCTCGAGATCGTCGCCTCGACGTCCGGCAACATGCACATTGAAGCCGCGGTTCTAGCCGCCGCCGAGAACGTTCGCCAAGGTGAGACCCTCGCCACGCCGCTGGCTGAGGTCCCACAGTATTTCCCCCCGATGGTGACGCGAATGATCGCGATCGGTGAGAAGTCGGGTGCGCTCGAAGCCCTCCTGATGAAGATCTCTGAGTTCTACGACCAGCAAACTGAGGCTGCCGTCGAGCAGCTGACCTCCTTGATCGAGCCGATCATGATCTGCGTCATGGGATTCATCGTGGGTGGCATGGTGCTCGCGATCTTCCTCCCGATCTTCGAAATGCAGAAGGCGCTCCAGCAGTAGTCACGCCTTCTTTCTCGAGCACTCGTCGAACTCTCAGGGCCGCCCGTCAGGGCGGCCCTTTGAGTGAGTGCTCAGCTCCCCTCGTTCGGAAGTCTCCTTGAGCGAATCTCAGCCAGAGGGTTCGAGCCTCCCAGCTCCGAAAGGAGCTGGAGCAGCCGCGGGGCTGGACAGCCTTGGGCACCCCGCCCGGAGCTTCATCGAGCTCCACGAGATCGAGTACCGCCAGCTCGTCCAGTGGTTCCTCCTCGCTCGAGTCCTGATCGCGGTCGGCTGCCTCTTCGCCCTCTTGATCTACGAGGAGGGGGCGCCGGTCAAGTTCGGCGCAGCCTATGCGCTCCTCGTCACCGCTGTCGCCCTGACCACGGCACACCTCGTCGTCGTCAGCCGCGCTGAGCGACTCGACGACTGGGTCTTGATCGCCGTCGCCATGGACCTCGTGTTCGAGGCCCTCTTGGTCTACCTGACGGGCGGTATCGGGAACCTGGTGTTCTCGCTCCTCTTCTTCGGCTCGATCCTCTCGGCTGTGCTCCTCGTCTCTGAGCGAGCCGGCTTCGTCGTCGCTGCCCTGGGCATCGTGTCCCTCGCCGCGACCTCACTTCTCTACTGGCTGGCTGTTCACTCCGACCTCTGGGGGGACGCCGCGAATGGCTTCTCGCTCCCCCTCGTCCCAGCTGAGTTCTACGCGGACACGGTCAGCCTCAGCTGGGGACGACTGGTCGCGAACCTGCTCGGCCTTGGGTTCGCGTTCTTTGGCGTCGCCTTCCTCGCCGGACGCCTCCCACACCGCCTGAGCGCCGTCCAAGTCCTCTACGAGGAGCTGATCGAGAAGATGGGCGAGGGCGTCGTAGCGCTCGATCGGCGTGGGGTGATCCTGATCGCCAACGCCGAGATGCGCCGCCTCCTCAACTGGCGCCACGAGAGCGCTCTGGCCGGAAGTCATTACGCAAGTGTCCTTCGCCGACGTGAAGACCAGCTCGTGCTCGATGTCCTGGTTCGAGGTGAGGATCAAGCGGCGGAGTTAGAGCTCACGATCCGGGGCCGCGGCAAGATCGCTGTCGAGGCGAGAACCTCTGTCCTTCGCGACCAGCGCGGCCGGGTCCGCGGGGTGGTCGGGATCTTCCGAGACCAATCCCTCCACCGGCAGCTGGCCGAGACCGAGCAGCGCTTGGAGCGCCTCGCTGACACCGAGGCCATGGCCCTCGGTATCGCCCACGAAATCCGCAATCCCCTGGGTTCGATCCGAGGCGCGATCCAGGAATTGGCCGATCACGCCTTCACCGACGTCGCTGACCTTCGCCTCGCGGAGATCGTCCGAGACGAATCCCAACGCTTGGACCGCATCCTCCAGCAGTTCCTCGACTTCGCCAGAATGCGCCCACCCCTCCACCAGGAGGTGGCCCTCGACGAGCTCCTCGTCGAGACCGTCGAGCTTCTCGCGCGCCGCAGCGAAGCTGCCGACGTGGATCTCGAGTGCGAAGCCGACTGGCCCGCGCGGGTCGAGGCGGACCCTGATCAACTCCGCCAGGCGGTCCTGAACGTGGCCCTCAATGGCCTCGAGGCCCTCGAGGGGAAAGGAAGGATGCGGATCGCCCTTGAGCGCGGTGAGATCCGGGCTCGCCAAGAGATCGATGGAGGCACGATCTTGACCCCCTCGGCAGCGGCCGTGATCGTCATCGAGAACGACGGTCCTCCAGTGCCCGAAGAGACGCGCGCTCGGATCTTCACGCCCTTCTTCACCACCAAGCGCGGTGGACTCGGCCTCGGAATGGCGATCACGCAGAAGATCCTCCGGGCGCATGGAGGCGATGTCTCCCTCGAGGAGAGCAGCCTGGGTGGGGCGCGCTTTCAGCTCACGCTCCCCCTTCAGTTCGCCCCCGAGTAGCTAAGGGCTCAGCAAAACCACAAGCCCTTTGCGCTATGGTGGTTGTGAGAGTCCCGCGACTTCGGAACCCAGCCAGCCCCCAGACCGTCGAAGGCAGAGAAGGAAGCTTGTGGAGCCAGACACGCTCGACGACGTCGAACTCGTGACCCGAGCCCAAGGGGGCGACCGGGCAGCTTTCGGTTCGCTCGTCGAGCGCTATCAGGAGCGGGTCTTGAACCTCTGTTATCGAAGACTGAACGATCGGGAATTGGCCCTGGACGCGACCCAGGAGGCCTTCCTCAAGGCCTATCGCGGCCTGGCTCGGTTCCGAGCGGAGAGCCGGTTCTACACCTGGCTGTTTCGGATCGCGGTCAACGAAGCGACCACCGCCCACAGGCGACGCGCGCGACGCCGCGCTGGCTCCCTCGACGCAGAAGGCTCAGAGGGCGAGCGCCTCCCCGAGCCCGCAGCTGACGAGAGCTACGACCCTCAGGCTGAGGTATCCCGGGGCGACGAGCGCTCCGTGCTCATGGCGGCCATAGCCGAGCTCGACGAAGAGCAGGCCCGCGTGGTCGTCTTGCGTGACGTCGAGCAGCTCAGCTACCAAGAGGTCGCGGACATCCTCGAGATCCCCCTCGGCTCCGTGAAATCCCGACTCCACCGGGCCCGCCACGCCCTCAAGACTCGCCTCCTCCAGCGTGACGCTCTCCGCCAGGAGTCTCGCGCGTGAGCGATCGCTTCGACATCAGCGCCTACCTCGACGACGAGCTCTCGCCGGAAGAGCGGGACGTGTTCGAAGCGGAGCTCGCCACAGACCCTGAGCTCGCGGCCGAGCTCGCTGAGTTCGAGGAGCTCTCCCAGAGCCTGAGCACCCTCCCACGCCTCGAGGCGCCGACCTCCCTCAAGTCTGGGATCATGGACAAGGTCCTGCCCATGTCCTTGGCCCGCGCTGCGAGCTCGATGCACCCCGAGAAGCGTGGCTACGAAGGTATGCGAGCCCGCCACGAGCACCGCCAGAAGAAGCGCCGGCTCAAGCGCTCTGCCAAGCGTGACCCCTTCGCCGACGATCCCTTCGGCGACGCGGCCCCGCCGCCCCCTGCCCCTGACGGCAGCCTCGAGGCTACGGAGGACTCCGAACTGACAGCGGGGGAGCCGGCCGAGGCTGGACCGCACAAGCCGACCCTCGAAGAGCTCGGCCCCGAGTTGACCGCCTACGTCGACGGAGAGCTCGCCCCGGCCGAGGCCGAGCGGATCACGGCCCTCGCTCGTCGCGACCCACGCGTGGCGCGGGAGCTGCGACACCAGCGACGGATCCGGTCGCGAATCGCTGCCCTGCCCCGGCTCGAGCCACCCGCTCATCTGACCGCGCAGATCATGAGCGAGATCGACGCCTTGGACCGGGCGGAAGCGCAGCGTCAGCTCCGCGCCCGCCAGGCCCGCCAGGCGATCTTCCAGAACCTGAGTCGTCTCGCTCAGGCTGCCTGCTTCCTCTTCGTCGTCGGAGGAGGCCTCTTCCTCTCGCAGCCCGAGGATCACCCCTTGGCCTACCGCTCCGCGAGCCGCGTCGCACCGCGCAAGCCACAGAGCAAGCCGGGCTCTTGGGGAGATAAGAAGAAGGACCGACAGCTCGCTACGACCAAGGCTCCCAGCGCTTCGTCCCTCCTGATCAACGCCAAGGTCGAAGCCAGCTGGAACCTCCGCGTCGCCGACGCCCGCACCCCGAGCGGTGAAGAGAGCCAGGCTCACCTGGCCGCCCTCGAAGCTGCTGTCGTCCGGACCCGCGGGTTGGTCGGCCAATACGCCACTCGTCTCGAGCCAGAGCACAAGACCGACCTTGACTGGGGTCGGGTGATCGAGGTCCCCGCGAATCGAATCGACGACTTCTACGAGGGCCTCGTCCGGGCCAGCGGAGACGTGAGCGTCCCCAGCGAGGTCCAAGAGTCCCTCAAGCAGCTCCACTCCGAACAGGATCGGCTCGTCCTCAAGAGCGGCTTCGTCCTAGTGGGGCGAGTGCGCCGCAAGGGACGCGAATACGTCGTCAAGACCGGCTCAGTGACCCACAAGGTCCCCGTCTCGGACGTGGCCAAGGTCGAGAAGGCGGACCAGGTCCGCCGAATCCGCGTCCTGATCCGCTAGAGGCGAGCGCAACCACCCTCCGCAGCGTGCGTTTAGTCTTACGTATGCCCCTTGAGGATCAAACGCACGCCGTTGATCGCACTCAGCGAATGTCTGAGCGCGAGCACGCCCTCGCTGAGCGCGAGAGCGCAGGCTCCAGGCCCTCGACCTCCCGATCTCCTGGCTCACCACCCTCTGGCTCTCTAGGAGGGGCCACGACTCGCCGATTGGGGCCCTATCAGCTCCTCGAGGAGCTCGGTCGCGGCGCCAATGGCGTCGTCTACCTCGCCCGCCGCGGGGCTGCCGAGGAGCTGCTGGCGGTCAAGCTCCTCCTCCAGGCCCAGGACGAGGAGTCCGTGCTCCGCTTCCGGCGCGAGGCAGCCACGACCGCGCGCCTCGAGGCCCCCGGCATCGTGCGGACCCTCGACTTCGGCCAGGACGGCGGTCGCCTCTACTACGTGATGGAGTATTGTCCTGGCCCGACGCTAAAGGAGCGCTTGCGGGAGGGGCCCCTCCCGCCGCTCGAAGCCGCCGAGCTGATCGCGGCCCTCGCTGAAGCCATGGCCGCAGCCCATCAGTTCGGAGTGATCCACCGCGACCTCAAGCCGAGCAACATCCTCCTCGAGCCGGAGACAGGTCGCCCCCGCGTGACGGACTTCGGCCTAGCCCGCGACTACATTCAGCAGCGCCTGACCCGAACCGGCGACATCCTCGGCACGCCCGTCTACATGGCCCCCGAACAAGTCCACGGGAAGAGCGACCTCGACCATCGCGTCGACGTCTATGCCCTCGGGGTCATGCTCTACGAGCTCCTCTCGGGGCGGGTTCCCTTCTACGCCCCTGAGCTCTCAGCCCTCGCCAAGCAGATTCAGAGCGGCCGGGTGACCCCGCTGACTGAGCTCGTCCCAGACCTCTCGCCGACCCTGGTCCAGATCTGCGCTCGCGCCATGGCTCCCAAGCGAGACGATCGCTTCGCCACGGCCTCGGCCTTCGCCGCGGCCCTGCGCGAGTTCACAGCGCAGGCCACGCCCGCACCTCCGACCGATCCTGACCCAAAGGAGCCAGCCCGCACGCCCCCTTGGGCCTGGGCAGCCCTGGGAGCTGCGCTTCTCTCTTGCGCTGCCTTAGTCCTCGTCCTCGTCGTCCGCCCCGCGCCTAGGGAGGCCCGCGCAGAGCCGACTCAGGATCTCCGCCTGGCGCGCGCAGAGGGACTCGCTCAGGCCCGGAGGGAGGAGGTCGAGCGGGTCCTCCTCGAAGTCGAACTCCAAGAGCGAGAGGGCGCCGCCAGCGCCGTCCTTCTGCGACAACTAACGCGGGCTCTAGCCATCGCTGAGGGCGAAGGCGCCGTCGCCCTCTCCGCGAAGATCGCCGCCCTCGAACTCCAGGTCCAGTCCGTCGATGAAGCGCGCGCCCGCCTCAGCGATCTGGAGCGCCGCAACGCGCGCTTCGCCCCCCTCGTGGAGCTCGAACCTTCGCTCAAGAGCTACGCGCTCGCTCACCCCCCAAACCGACTCCCAGCGGACCTCGCGAAGCGCTTCTCCCTCCTCAAGAAGAAGGTCGCGGGACGCAGCGTGTTGGCGAGTTTCGTCGAGAGCATGAGCGATCCGCCGAGCCTCGAGCAGCTGCTGACGCTCCTTCGCAAGGCCGCTGAGTGGGCCCCTTTCAACCCACCCCTCAGCCAGGAGGCAAACCACCACGCCCTCCGCTCCGCCGACGCCCTCCTGCGCATCAACCAAAATCACCCTACGCTCCTCCTGCTCCGGGGCGTGATCCAGCACAGGCTCGGCGAGGTCGAGCAAGCTCGCGAAGCCTGGAGGATCGTGCTCTCCGGCTTCGACCGCCACCAGCGACGAGAGGTCGTCCACGAGCTCCGAGAGCTACGCTTCTTGACCGAGAGCGAAGAAGACGCGATTCGCAACGTAGCGCGCGGCGGCTAGGCGGACGCCCTGCCCAGTCCTCTCTGCCTAGTCCTCTCGTCGACGACGGGAGACTCCGCCGGGGCGCGTCTCCTCTGAGCCGGGGACGTCGTTCACGCCTTGCTCACGGCTGACCAAGACCAGGGTCACGTCGTCACGCTGCGCTCCCTTCTGGAAGCGCAGGACGTCGCCGAGGACACTGTGAGCTGCGACCTCTGGGGGCTGAGCTAGGTGACGCTCCGCTGAGGCCACGAGGCGCTCGATCCCGAACTGCTCCCGCTTGCCGTCCATGGCCTCGCTCACGCCATCCGTGTAGAGGAGCAAGGCGTCGCCGACCGAGAGCTCGAGCTCACGCTCCTGATATTGATCCTCGAGGCGCGAGGTCAGGCCGAGGACCATGCCCCCGGTCTTCTGCGTCTCGACGCGACCTTCTGCCGCGCGCCAGATCAGGATGTTCTCGTGGCCTGCGCCCGTATAGAAGATCCGCCCGCTCTGGGGGTCGTAGCGCATCAGCACGAAGCTGAGGAATATCTCCTCGTCCTCGAGATCCGAGCAGAGGAAGCGATTTAGCGCCACGACCAGCTCGCGGGTGTCCTCGACGCGCTCGACCAGCGAGCGGAGGACCGAGCGGGCGCTCGTCATGACCATTCCGGCCGGGACTCCCTTCCCGGTTACGTCGCCAATGCAGAACCAGAGGTGACCGTCGCTTCGGACCACGAAGTCGAAGTAGTCACCTCCGACCTCCTTGGCCGGGTGCGTGGAGCCGTAGACCCGCAGCCCCGGGACCTCAGGGAAGGTCGTCGGCAGGAGCTTGGCTTGGATCTGGCTCGCGATCCGCAGCTCCTGCTCGATCCGGGAGCGGCGCCGAGCCGCGCTCAGGAGGCGAGCGTTGTTGATCGCGAGGGCGGCCTGGTCGCCGAAGGCGCTCAGGAGTTCGACGTCGCGATTGCTGAAGGCGCCGACGTCGCCCGCGTCGAGGTAGACGGTCCCGAAGATCTCCCCCCGGATCACGAAGGGAATACAGAGGATCGAGCGCAGCTGGAGCCCGACCACGCTCTTGTAGCGACCGAAGCGATCGTCGGTCTGCGCGTTGGTCGTCAACACGGGACGCACGGTCTCGATCACCTCGCGACAGATCTGGGTCGAGACCTGGCTCGCGGCGTCAGGGACCGTCGTCTGACGAGAGGTCCGAGCGATCTCGATCTTCATCTCGCCGTCGTTGAGCAAGATCAAGAAGCCGCGCTCGGCGGCCAAGAGCTCGATGGCGGCGTCGATGATCTTCTCCAACAACACCCGCAACTCGTGGACGCGGTTGAGCTGTTTGGTGATCTCGAGCAGCTTGCGGAGGTCGTCGCGCTCGTGCGCTAGGACCGCAGCCTGAGTCTTGGCTGGGCTCCGCTTGTTGGGCTTGGTCATCACCGCGAACTGGTCCGCGGTGTTCTCCTCCTGGAAGGTCGGCTCGGCGGGCTTCGGGAGGGGGTCGTTGACCTTGGTCTTGCGGACCCGAACCAGCTCTTCGTGGGAGCGCGCGAAGAGGATCGATGTCGACCCGCAGGATATTGTGTCCCCGCTAGACAACTCCTGGCTAAGGACCGGCTGGTCGTTGACCCGGGTCCCGTTCGAAGAGTTGCAATCGGTCAGGATCACCTCGCCCGTCTCGCGCTGCTCGATGACGCAGTGCCGACGGGACATATTGGGATCGGGGATCTCGAGGACGTTGTCCACCGACCGACCGATGGTCACCACCTGATCGGTCAACTCGAGGATCTGCGATCCTTCTTCGAAGCGTATCTCGACGACTGCCGACAAGGCGAATCCTGGCGGCTTAGCTCGCGCCGCCGAGCGCGCTCGCGGCACCCTGCTCAGCGATCGCCCGCAGCATCTTGGCCCGGGTCGAGGCCAGGTGGGCGCAGGCCTCAGCGACCATCCGGACAGTCGGGTCAGGCAGCGCCAACAAGAACGCGCGCCCCGGCTGGCTCTCGTCCGCGAGGGACTCCTTGGCGAGCTTCGCCAAGCGGTCGCACTCGGCCTGCCCCAGGCGACGATAGAGGTAGGCCGCGAGGGGACTCCGCTTCATGTCGAAGCCAGAGTCGCTGGCGCGCCCGTTCTCGAGGAGGTCGAGGACGTCGTCGTCCATGTCGTCGGCCTGGGTCCCAGGACGCGGAGCGAGGTAGCTCTCGAGCCGAATCGTGGGCACGTCGATGGGCAGATCGCCCATGAAGAGCGAGATCGGCGCGTCCCCACCCGTCTGCTTCGCCAGCGCCTCGACCAGCGAGGCGGCCAGGAGCTTGGCCCGGAGGTAGCGGCAACCCATGGCGATGTTCGCCTCGGCCCGCTCTCGCATTCGCTGGTAGTCCTCCGCAGAGGGCGCCCCCTGGTAGGCCCGGAACACGACGTCGGAGTTGAGGAAGCCGAGGAAGCCCTCCATCTTCGCCATCGCGAGCCGGTATTCGCCCACCGTGTAGAGGCGCTGCCCACGCAGCGACGAGTTCGTCTCAGGGAGGAGCTTCCAGGTGTTGTCCAGGAACCAGCGCGTGTCCTCGCTGGCGAAGTTGCCGACGTCGCGATTCGCGACATGGACCGCGCGCCCGAGGGCTGCGTCTCGCTGCTCTTCGCTGAGTCCGATCTCGAAGCGCTCGTTGGCCGTCGCCAGGCGCTCAGCGAGGGCGTAGGTCGGATCGCGCCCATCGACGGCGGGTCGGAAGGGGATCGTGGCCTCGATACAGGTCACGATCTCGGCCAGGACCGACCAGGGCAGCGCCGGCTCCAAGGAGCGCACGGCCAGGACCGCGCTCAGGAACTCGTTCAGCCCCGCGTAGGGCGAGAGGACCTGACCCGCCTCGAACCCGAAGATGGTGGCCACCAAGGCCTTGAGGCGCTCGTCGTCGCCAATGGGCTTGAGGACGTAAGCCCCGTCGCGGAGCTCGACCGCGTCGTTGAGGACCTCTTCGACCGGGTAGGGAAGCCCGCCGTCGACCTGACAATAGACCGTGTCGTGGAAGCAGATCGCGAGGGTCTCGAGCGGCGGGGCCCCTGAGGAGATGTCGAACACGTGTTCAACGGTGTGGAAGCGTCGCCCGCGACCGGACATGCACTCGTGCACGAGGACGCTCCAGCGCTCGAACTGCTGAGAGGTTGCCTCGTGACCCAACTCCCGGAACGCTGCCGTGAAGCGCCGGACCAGTCGCTGAAGCTCTGACGGCTTAGCCGCCTGACCTTCACTCATAGCTTGCCTCTCTTAATGCGAGCGTGACCCGCGTACGCTCCTTTATAGCGACTTATCAGGGCCGGGGGGCAAGATGGGGGGCGAGATGGAGTGCGCCCCTGGGGGGATCTGCTGGAACGAGGGACCGCCCTCGGAGATCCTCCGCGGCAGCTCCCTGGCGGCACTCCTACTCACCGCGAGCGACGGCTTGGAGGCGAGCCCAGTCCTCAGGGTGGGCCCGGAGCCAAGCCTGGACCCGAAGCGCGACCGCGTCGTAGTCCCCGATCCCCGGCTCCACGGCGTTCGCCTTGAGGTAGCTGTCGTAGACCACCTCTGTTGTCTCCGCCACGACCTCGACCTTTGCCTCTTCCTCTCGCGCCACGGCCTCGACGAGATCCTGCTGAACGGCTGGAGCGAGGACCACTGGGACTTTGACCTCTGCTCCGAACACGGGGGCTAGATCGAAGAGGGCCGCGTAGCGGAGGTCGCGGTCCTTTGAGCGCAGGAGCGCGAGGAAAGCGATCAGGTTGGCGTCGGACTCGCGGGCGAAGCCCGCCTGGTGGGCCTTCTCGTGGGCGATACACACGGGCAGGATCCGAGGGTCGACGGCAGGGTCTACCCAGCCCTCGGTCGTCCAGGGGATCGTGACCCCCGTCCAGCCGCCTACGAACATCACCCCCCTCGGGAGGAAGCGAATCCGACTCGGGTGAGCCGCTTCAGCCAGGCCCTCTTCTTCGAGAAAGGCCAGCACCGCCGCGTCTACCCGTCGGTCGAGGTCGTGCCAATCAGGATCCTCTGGCCACTTGAGCCACGCGCGGTTGACCGCTTGGCCCAGGAGGACACCCGTGGCCTCGAGCTCTGCTCGTGTCGGCGGCTCGGTCGAGATATTTTGTCGAGCCAGGACAGGCGGTCGCCAGTAGGACCAGCCCCAGCAGAGCGGGAACAGGTGACCCACGACGGCGGTCGCGACGAGCAATCGCCAGGCGAAAGAGGCCAGCGGGCGCTCGTCTCGCCGGGCGCGTCGCGCCACGCCCAGGATGAGGAGTGCCAGGATCAGGAGCGCCGGCGAGAGGGGACTCGCCAGCGCGTCGAGCTGGCGCTGAACCCAAGAGATCGCGGGGAAGACCCAGCCCCCGTAGACCGCCTCGACCGCGTCTGGCGACCCCGTCGAGGCCCAGAGCAGAGCCCCGTGCAAGGGCAGGGTCAAGATCGTGGCCAGCCCCAACCAGCCCCGCCGAGGGCGATCGCTGCCAGCCCCGTCGCTTCCAGACTCCGAGGCCTGCTCGGGCGGCTCAGGATCCGCAGGGGTCGGCTCTAGAGGGGTCGGGTCCACGCCTCCAAGATACGCCCCTGGCTACTCGAGGAGGTCGTCGAGGTCAGTGACCTTGGAGCTCGACTCGCTCGCGGGCGCGCTGGGGAGGTCGTCGAGGAGATCCTCGATCGGACGTCGCCGCAGCTCCGACTCGTCCTCGTGAGGAGCCTCCTCGAGGTCGTCGAGATCCGAGTCGTCCATGGGCCCCAGCTCGTCGAGGTCGAGGTCCTCGAGGTCGTCGAGGTCCTCTTCGGCCACCGAGGCCAGGTCCTCGGCTTCGTCTGGCTCCGCGTCCTCGTCGTCGTCAGCGACCTCTTCCATCGCGAGATCGTCGAGGTCAAGGTCCTCAGGGTCTTCCCCTTGGCTCAGCTCTTCGCCCTCAGGGGACTCCTCGGAGTCCGCCAGATCGTCGCCGGACTCATCGGTCCAGCCGGCGTCCTCGCCCGGATCCAAGGGGCCGTCCATGGGCAGAGCCAGCTCGCGGCCGGCCTCTAGCTCGTCTGGCCGCTGGAGCTCAGCCGTGACCTCGCCCTCGAAGGCCCCGTCGAAGTCGTCCTCGTCGCCGATCTGAACCGCGGCCTGATAGCCAGTCTTCCCCGCCTCGTCGACGGTGATCGACTCTGCCGAAGCCTCGGCCTCGGCTCGCGCCGCCTCCAGCTCGGAGAGGGTCACGAGAGCGATCTTGGTGTCGCCCGCCTGGAACACGTCGCCGGCGCCAATCGGGACCTCGGCGTAGCTCTCGAGGCGCTCCCCGTTGAGGAGGACCCCGTTGCGAGAGCCGAGGTCCTTGAGGCGATAGCCCTCAGGAGTGTCGACCACCGCCGCGTGCTCGCGGCTGAGGGTCGGGTCGTCGTGGAACACGGGAAAGGGCTCGGCCCGTCCGATCACGAAGAAAGGCCCCTCGAGGTGGAGTCGGGCGCTGCGCTTGGGACCACGGATCAGGAACACGATTTCTTCCACCTCTCTGATCTTCTCACGTCGGAGGGGCGGCCTGGGTTCCATCCGACCCCGACGGGACACCCGCCCTGGCGCAGAGGCCTCCGAGGTCTGATCGTGCCCCAGTGTCGATCCCTCCTGAGATCTTGATCTGGCTAGCGCTCTTCGTGTTCCTGGGCTACGGAACCCAGGCCATGGCGGGCTTTGGCGGGACCGTGATCACGCTGACCCTGGGCGCGCTCTTGCTCCCCATAGAGCGGCTGGTCCCGCTGATCGTCGCCGTAGGCTGGATCCAGACCCTGGTCCTCGCGATCCGGCTCCGCCGCTCGGTGGAGTGGCGCCTCCTCGGATCCTTCGTGATGCCGCTCATGGCCGCAGGCGCTGTGGTCGGGCTCGTGCTCCAGACCTTCCTCGGCGGCGCGACCCTCAAGGTCGTCTACGGCCTCTTCGTGGTCCTCGTCGCGCTCCGCGAGCTCGTGATCGTGCTCCGCGCCAGCGAGATCCCGCAGCAGGCGCTCCCGCGTCCCGTCGCCGCCCTAGGGACCCTGGGGGCCGGAGTTATCCACGGGATCTACGCCTCTGGAGGGCCTCTCTTGGTCTACGTGATCGGGCGCCTCGACCTCGACAAGGCCGCCTTTCGCGCGACCCTGATCACGGTCTGGTTTCCGCTCAACACAGCCCTCCTGATCTACTACGCCGTCGACGGTCAGCTCACGAAGGCCGACCTCCCGAGTGTGGCCTGGCTCCTGATCCCGATAGGCCTGGCCCTCGTCGTCGGCGAGTGGGGCCACCGAAAAGTCGACGAGCGACGTTTCAAGACCATCGCCAACGGCCTCCTGCTCCTGGCCGGCTCGGTCCTCTTGGTCTCGACCCTCGCGACCCTCGCCAAGGGTCAGCCCGACCCTGGCGGCGCGGCGAGCCTCAACAGCGCCACGCCGGCGGTGCCACTCAGCTCGAGCGCCGCCGACGTAGGTAGCGGGCGGTAGGCTCTCCCTGTGACGACCGATACCCGAGATCGGATCCTCGACGCGGGGATCGCTTGCTTCGCCGCCCGCGGGTTCAAGGGCGCGACGACCCGAACCCTGGCTGCGGCGGCCGGCGTCAACATAGCCACCCTGGCCTACCACTTCGGCGACAAGCAGGGCCTCTACCGCGCAGCCATAGACCGCCTCTACGAGCGCCTCCTCGACCTCCAGCCCGAGCCGGGGCTCCTGACCGGAGCCAACCCACGCGAGCGAGTCGCCAAGGTCGCCAGCTTCGCGCTCCGCTTCTGCCGCGCGCACAAGACCGAGGTCCGCCTCCTCCTCCGCCATCTCCTCGAAGAGGGTCAGCTCCCAGCGCCGATTCGAGAGCGCTGGGTCGACGAGCTCTTGGAGCAGGCTGAGGTCATTCGAGCCTTCCTGGGCCTCGCCGCAGACCCCAAGTTCCGCCTCAAGCTCCTGACCCTCAACCACCTCGTGGTCCGCTTCGCGATCACGCCGCCCGAAGAGCTGATCCCCTTCGTGACCAACCCCGACCCAGAGGCCGCCCAGGCCGAGGTCGAGGCGCTCTTCGTCGAGCTCGCGCAGGACCTCTTAGCTGGACCCGCAGGACCTGAGCCCGACCCAGCCGAGTCCAGCCAAGCTCAGTGAGCCCAGACCCGCTCCTAGAGCCCTTCCTCCCCGCCGCCCGAGTCGCCGCTAGCGCCGCCTGGCCCGAGCTCACGCCTGCCCTGCGGGCCTTCCTCGAGGACGCCAGCGGCGGCCCAGCCAAGGCGCGGACCGCCCTGGCTTGGCACCTCCTCGAGGCGCTCCGAGCTGAGACTTGGCTGGCCCAGGTCGGAGTCCCGGCTCCGGCCTTGGAAGGACCCGCCGCGGCCGCCCGCGCGGCCTTCAGAGCAGAGCCCGAGCTCTGCGCGGCCCTCGCGAAGCAGGAGTCGGAGGAGCTCCCCCTCGGCGAGCTCCCCGCCCCCGAGCTGGCCGAGCTCCTCTTCGGCGCCAGCTTCTCGGTCCGAGCCCAGAAGCGGCGCGGCGGGGTCTACACGCGACGCGCGCTGGTCGACGCCCTCCTCGACCTCTCCAGCTGGGGCATGACAGAGGGTCCCCAGAGCCTCTGGGAGCCGGCCGTCGGTGCCGGCGCCTTCCTCTGCCGAGCTTGGGAGCGCGCGCTCCTGGCAGGACGGTCCCCTGAGGACCTATCCCGCGCGCTCCTCGGCGGCGACCTCCACCCCTTCGCCTGCCACGCGGCCCGCGTGGCGCTCGCCATCAGCGCCGCCTGCCTCGGCGTGGACCCCGACCTCGTCCCCCGCGTCGAGTGCCGAGACGCTCTCGACCCGCCCTCGGACCTCGGCCTGAGCCCGCACTCGGTCGATCTCGTCTTGGGAAACCCGCCCTGGGTCCGAGGAGAGCGAATCCCAAAGCCCCTCCGCGCGGCCTACCGAGAGCGCTTCCCTGAGGTCGGCCAAGGCAACAGCGACCTCGCGAGCTACTTCGCGGCCGCTGCCCTCCGCCGGCTCCGCCCTGGAGGTCGCTTGGCCTTCGTCGTCAGCCAAGGCGTCCTAGACGCCCGCGCCAGCGCCGGAGTCCGCGCCCTCTTGACGCCTGGGCTGGAGGCCGTGGCCGAACTGGAGTGGGCCCCGCCTGCCTTCCCTGGCGCCAACGTGATCCCAGCCCTCTTAGTGGCGAGGCGCGTCGACCCCCAGGCGCCTCTCCAGACCCCCGTCCAGTTGGGCGCCTTTCCCCTAGGCGCGCCGCCCAGCCCAGAGCTGGGGCTGGAGTGGGAAGAGGTCCCCCGTCGACGTTGGGAGGCCCTCTCAGGGACGCGCTGGGCGATCCACGTCCGAGACCCCGACCTCGAGCTCCTCGAGACCCTCGCCGCCTCCCCCCGTGGGTTCTCTGCGACCTACGGACTCTCGGTCCGCACTCGGGTCGGCGCCCAAGAGCTCGTCGCCGCCGGCCCCCAGCCGCCAGCGGCCTTCCAAGAGCCTCGCGCGCTGCGCGACGGCCGCGATGTCGTGGCCTGGGGCGCCGCTGAGGTCCGCCGCTGGCTGGACTATCGGCGAGAGTCGATCTCGGACCCCAAGAGCGACGCCTTCTTCCGTGGCCCCAAGGTCCTCGTTCCCCGGATCGCCCTCACGCCGCAGGCCTGGGTCGACGAGAGCGACGCCCTCTGCCGCAACACGCTAATGGTCGTCGAAGGACCTCTCGAGCCGCACGCTCTGGCCGCGGTGATCAACGGACTCCCCCTCCGCTACTACGCCTACCACCTCCTCCGGGCCGGAGTTCTCGCCAGCTCCCACCGCTGCACCATCTACAGCGGCGTGATCTCGGACTTCCCGCTCCCGGCCAGGGCCCTCGAGGACGCAGCCTGGGCGGCCCAACTCGCCGACCTCGGGCGGGCTTGCGCGGCCGCGGTCGCCGCAGGCGCCCGCTCGCTCCAGGACCTCGAAGCCTCCCTCGACGACCTTCTCTGCGAGGGCTACGGCCTCACCCCCGCGCTGCGGTCGCTGCTCTTCGAGCGCGTGGCCAAGGAGCCCCTCGCGACGGTGATCCATCCCCTCCGTCGGGACGACCGCCGCCGGACCTTCAGCGTTCAGGGATTCAAGCCAGGCGGCCGCTACTCCTAGTGCACTAGTAGATCCGCACGTAGGCCCGCTTCAGCCCGTCCTCGCCCAAGAGCTGGACCTCGCTGTTCTCGGGCCACATGTTGGCCAGGCAGAGGTAGATCCGAGAGGCCTGCTTGTATTGCTTGCGGTCCTCTAGGAGCTCGCCGTAGGCGTCGAGGGCTAAGCCCAAGGTCCGCGGATCGGCCGCGCGGACGACTGCGCTCGGGTCCTTGCCATCAGGGAAGAGCCAGGGGGTGAATCCGCCCTCGCCGATCCCTCCGGCCCAGTGTTTTTGCAGGACCCACTCGCCCGTGCCGTAGGCGGGGTCGCTGAAGTCGAGCGCCTCCTCGTCTGCGAAGAGCTCGAAGAAGCGCGCCAGGGTCCCCTCTGCCTCCAAGGGGCGCATCGTGGCTGCCTGAATCTGAGCCACGCGCAAGAGACGCAGCGGAGACTCTGGCTGAGAGGCGTCGCGTTCAATGCTCCGCCCGACGCGGGGCAAGAGTGGGCCGAGCAGGAGAATCGGGACCGCGATCAGCGCTGCGAGACCGATCAGGTAGAGCCTGACCTTCAAGATCCTCTTTTGTTCGTCGCTCCAACCCATGGCCAATCCCTCGGCCCCGCCAGTAGGGAAGCTAGCCAGGGATGTCCCGAGCGTCCGAACTTTCTCAGCTGAGTAACGAGCGCACGCTCTCAAGGCCGCCCCAGGCTTGCGCTTGGGCCGACCCGTTTTTTGGAGAGCGAGTGACTTCCGCGAGGAGCCTCGTCCTCGCGGAGCCACCAGCGCTAGCCCAAGTGCTGCCGAGCGTACTCGTACAGGAGCATCGCCGTCGCGGTCGCGACGTTGAAGCTGTGAGGCAGACCGTAGACGGGGATCTCTACGACTCGGTCAAGGCGATCCAGGACCGCTTGGTCAGAGCCCTCTCCGCTCGTTGCCGATCACCAGCAAGGTCCGAGGCTGAAACACGAACTCGAACAGCGAGTCAGAGTCCGTCGTCTGTTCGAGACCGACGAGGCTGTATCCCAGCTCACGTCGCCGCTCTAGGTAGGGAGCCAAGGTTCGTCTCCGCGTGATCGAGACCGTCTTCGCGGCGTCGCGTGCAATCTGCGGGTCGACCCGAGTCGAGCCGGCCAAGGTCAACTCCGAGAGTCCGAAGCAGCCGGCCAAGCGGACGATGGCCGAGAGGTTCGCGCGACTCTGCAGGTGATCGCAAACTAGCTCCAACTGGGGAGGTCGAGGCAGGAGGGTCGGTGACTTGTGCCGAAGCTGGGTGAAGCGGCGCATTGGGTCCTCGGGGTTGGAGTCAGCCCCTAGACCCCCTTCGCACCGACCGCTGTCGTCCAGGCGCCAGCCCTCCCCTGAGGCCCGTATCCTGTCGCGCCCATGCCGACCCCACTCCCCGACCTCCAGCTCCGCGGCGCGCGCGAGCACAACCTCCAAGGCCTCGACCTCGACCTCCCCGCCGGTCGCTGGATCGCGATCACAGGCCCCAGCGGCTCGGGGAAGACGACCCTGGCCTTCGACACTATCGTCCGAGAAGGACAACGGCGCTATCTCGGCTCTCTCTCGGCGCGGGCTCGGCACTTCCTCGGCAAGCTCGGACGGGCCAAGGTCGACGCCCTGCGTGGGCTCCCAGCCACGATCTCGGTCGGGAGGCGCACCGTCAGCGCCAGCAACCGCTCCACCGTGGGGACCCTGAGCGGACTCTTGGGGCCGCTCAGGGTCCTCTTCGCTCGCGAAGGACAGGACCCGGAGGGCGAGACCCTGACCTTGAGTCACTTCAGCTTCAACGCCCCCCAAGGCGCCTGCGCAGCCTGCGCCGGCCTCGGCCTCGAAGACCACGTCGACCCCGAGCTCCTGGTCGCTGACCCCGACAAGAGCATTCGCGAGGGCGCCCTCCGACCGACCCTCAAGAACGGCTACACGGTCTACAGCCAGGTCACGCTCGAGGTCATGGACACGATCTGCCAGGCCCACGGGTTCTCTGTCGACACGCCCTGGAGGTCGCTGAGCAGTGAGCAGCGCGAGGTGATCCTGTTCGGGACCAAGGCCCTCAAGGTCCCCTTCGGCAAGCACAGCCTCGAGTCGCGCCTCAAGTGGGAGGGGATCACGGCTCGTCCTCGCGAGGAGGGCTACTACCGCGGCCTGGTCCCGGTCCTCCGCGAGACGCTGCTCAGAAACCGCAACGACAACGTCCTGCGCTACGTGCGCTCGGTCCCATGTCAAGTCTGCGCCGGCTCACGCCTGGCGCGACCGGGGCGCGAGGCCGTCCTCGGAGGACACAGGCTCCCCGAGTTGCTGGCGCTCCCAACCCGCGAGCTGCAGGCGGCCTTGAGCCGGCTCCCGCCTTCTCCCGTGCGCGCAGCCCTCCTCCCCGGCCTCGAGCGTCGCCTGGAGCGCGTCTCCGCCCTCGGCCTGGGGCACCTCAGCCTGGCTCGCGAGAGCACGAGCCTCTCGGGCGGGGAGGCCCAGCGCCTGCGCCTCGTGGCCCAGCTCAACGCTGAGCTGAGCGGCCTCCTGATCGCCCTCGACGAGCCGACCCTCGGACTCCACCCCGAGGGCCAAGCCGGGATGCGCGCGGTCCTGGAGGAGCTCCGCCTCCTCGGCAACACGATCCTGGTCGTCGAGCACGACCCCGACATGGTCCGCCACGCCGAACACCACCTCGCCCTGGGACCGGGGGCGGGCCCCGAGGGCGGACGCCTCCTCCACCAGGGACGCCCCACCCCAGACCCCCTCGGCGGTCCTCCCCAGCCCAAAGCCGCGGTCCGCCCCTCCCGAGGGACGATCGTCCTCGAAGGCGCGACCCTCCACGGCCTCCAGCGAGCGGAGCTCCGCGTCGAGCTGGGAGCCCTAAACGTCGTCCTCGGACCTTCTGGGGCCGGCAAGAGCTCCCTGGTCTTCCAGACCCTGCTCCCCGCCCTGGAGGGCAAGCCCGGCGGCCCCTTCGCCCGGCTGCGCGGGGTCCCCGAGGGGCTGGTGGTTCGCGCCCTGGACGCCTCCCCCATAGGCAGGACCCCCCGCAGCACCCCCGCGACCTGGTCGGGCCTCTTCGACCTCGTCCGCAAGCGCTTCGCGGCGACGCCCGAAGCCAAGGCCCGGGGCTGGAGCGCGAGCCGCTTCTCGTACAACACCAAGGGCAACACCAAGGGCGCGCCCGGTCGCTGCCCAGCCTGCGAAGGCTTGGGCGTCGAGCGGATCGGACTCCACCTCCTGGCGGACGTCGAGCGCCCCTGCCCGGCCTGCCAGGGGTCGCGCTACTCTCCCGAGCTGTTGGAGGTCAGGCTCCGCGGCAAGAGCGTGGCCGAAGTCCTCCAGCTCCGCGTCAGCGAGGCCGTGGACTACTTCCGGGACGACCCCGAGATCTTGGCCCCCTGCCAAGCCATGGCGGACCTCGGCCTGGACTACCTCCGCTTGGGTCAGTCCTCGACCAGCCTCAGCCGCGGCGAGGCCCAGCGCGTCAAGCTCGCGACCCTCGTCGGAGCGGCCCTGGCGAGCGCCGGCAAGAAGCGAAAGCAGGCCCCGAGCCTCGTCCTCCTCGACGAGCCCGACCGCGGCCTCCACCCGCAAGACCTAGGGCGACTCCTCCGCTCCCTAGACGCCCTGGTCTCCTCGGGTCACACCCTGCTGGCCATCTCTCACCACCGCCACATCTGGGCCGCCGCCGACTACCGGACGGAGGTCCGCGAGGGTCAGAGCCGGCGCGATCCTGCCCTCGACTTCGCCCGGCTCTCAGAGCCCGCCCCCGAGTGCCCAGGCTCGACGCCCCCCGAGCTGATCCGCCTCTCGGGAGTCACGACCCACACCCTCCAGGACCTAGACGTCGAGATCCCGCGCCGGGCTCTGACGGTCATAGCTGGGGTCTCTGGGAGCGGGAAGTCCTCCCTGGCCCTAGGCACCCTGGCGGCCGAGAGCGAGCGACGCTTCGCCGAGAGCCTCCCCTTTCACGTCCGCCGCCACCTCCGTCGCCTCCCTGCTCCTGCCCTCCAGAGCGCCGCGGGCCTCAGCCCGACCCTCGTCCTCCGCCAGGGCAGCGCCGCCCCCTCGAGCGCGCGCTCGACGCTCGCGACCCAAACCGAGCTCGGCCCGCTCCTACGCTTGATCGCCTCGAGGGCCGGACGCCTCGAGGGGGCCCCGACGACCCTCAGCGCGGCCCACTTCTCTCCCGACGGGACCCTGGGCGCCTGCCCGAGCTGCGAGGGTCGCGGGAGCGTCGAGCGCTGCGACCCGCGCCTCCTCGTGACTCACCCCGAACGCTCGCTCCTCGCAGGCGCCCTGAGCGGAACCCGCCCCGGCGCCTTCTTCGGCGAACCCGAGGGTCAGCACCTCGCGACCCTAGCGGCGGCCTGGGCCCAGCTCTGCCCAGACGCTGCCTTGACCTCACCCTGGGACTCACTCTCGGTCGACGCCCAGCGAGTCGCGCTAGAGGGCGCAGGCGACCGCGTGTTCCAGGTCACCTGGCGCTACCGGCGCGGAGCGCGGACCGGCGAGCACGAGCTGAGCGGGACCTGGGACGGGTTCGCGGCCCTCGTCGAGGCTGAAGCTCGCCTGCGAGCCAAACGCAAGAACGCTGCCCAGTGGCGTGAGCCTCTGGCGCCCATGCCTTGCGAGGCCTGCTCGGGTCAGCGCCTCCAGCCTCGAGCGCGAGCGGTCCGGGTCGGCCAGCGCTCGCTCCCTGAGCTCCTAGCGCTCCCCCTCCTCCAGCTGCAGCGCTGGGCGGAGGCCGAGGCGGCTGACCTCGAGGACTCCGCCCTGGCCGCGCTTCTCCCTGAGCTCCGCGAGCGCTTGGCGGACCTGGCTGACCTCGGCCTGGGACACCTCAGCCTAGACCGTCGCAGCGCGACGCTCTCGGGCGGCGAGCTCCAGCGGGCGCGGCTCGCGAGCGTGCTCCGCGGCGGCCTGACGGGCTTGACCCTCGTGCTGGACGAGCCGGGGGCAGGACTTCACGCGCGGGATCTTCAGACCCTCAGCCAACGCCTCGGGGACTTGGTCGCCGGAGGCAACACCGTCGTCGTCGTCTCGCACCGACCGGCCCTGATCCGCGCCGCCGATCACCTCTTGGAGCTGGGGCCCGGCGCAGGCGCCGCCGGCGGCCAAATCGTCGCCAGCGGACCTCCGCTAGAGGTCCTGGCCGGAGACACGCCCACGGCCCGAGCCCTTCGTAGCTCCCTCGAACCCACCGCAACGCGCGAGCCCGGAGGCGAGGTGGTCTCGATCAGCGGGGCCTCTCGCCACCACCTCCAGCTCGACCTCGAGCTCCCGAGCGCCGGCTTCGTCGCGGTCACGGGTGTCTCGGGGAGCGGCAAGAGCACGCTGGTGTTCGAAGTCCTCGGCGCCTCGGCCGCGGCAGGCCGCCCGGTCGGTTGCGCCCAAGTCAGCGGCCTCGAGCGCTTCGCCGAAGTCCGCTCGGCCCGCGCGCCTCTCGGGGCGCAGGAGGTCCTGGGGGCCCTCGGGCTCTTGCCCGCCTTCCAGGGCCTCTTCCACGCTCGAGGCTCCGAGCTCCCCAAGAAGGCCTTCTCCTTCCGCAGCCCCGCCGGACGCTGCCCGACCTGCCAGGGCTCGGGCCGCGAGCGAGTCGCCCTCGAGGTCCTCGCCGACCTCGACCTCCCCTGCCCTGAGTGTGCGGGAGCGCGCTACCGCCCCGAGGTCCTCGAGGTCCGCTGGGAGGGCCTCTCGCCAGCCCAGGTCTTGGCCTGTCCCCTGGCTGAGCTGGGCCCGCTCCTCCCTCCAGGCAAGCTCGCGCAGGGCGCCGCAGCTCTTCAGCGCGCCGGCCTCGGGCACCTCTCCCTCGGACGCCGGACCCGCGAACTCTCCGGCGGCGAGACCCAGCGACTCCTGCTCGCGGCCAGCGTCCTCGGCGCCAAGAGCCCGACCCTCTACCTCCTCGACGAACCCGCTCGGGGGTTGCACGAGGCCGACCTGGCCCGGCTCCGCGGCCTGCTGGCTGAGCTGAGCGCGCGCGGCGACCTGATCGTGGCCACCGTCCAACGCCTCTCGCTGATCCGCGCCGCCGACCACGTGGTCGACCTCGGCCCGGAGTCAGGAGCGGCAGGCGGGCAGCTCGTCGCTCAGGGCTCTCCCGATCAGATCCAGACCGGCGCGACCGCTCGCGCCCTTCAGGCCGAGTGAGCCTCAGGCCGAGGACCCTCACGATCGCCAAAGCGCGAGCAGCCGAGGATCGTGCAGCCCGCCTCGGCGTAGCACGCCTCGTGGTGCGCCGTCTGACAGCCTTCGCAGATCAAGACGGCCTCGGGCGCCGAGCCACCCGACTCGCCGCTCTGAAGGAGGTCGTGGCAGTAGGGGCAGCGGATCCGATCGCTCTGCCCCTCGAGCCCGGCGATCCGCTCGAGGAGCTCAGCTGCGCGTGCGATCAGCGGCGCTGCCCGCTGCAGACGCTTCGAGTTGAACTGCGCCTCCTGAGGGAAGTAGGCCTCGAGGTGCCCGCCCTTGATCCGAAGCGTCCCGCGGTTGCGCCACTCCCCCAGCTCCTGGCGAATCGAGTCGAGCTCGCTGCGACTCCCCGAGGAGGCTGAGCCAGAGGCCTCCGACCCAGGGATCGAGGTAGCTCTCGTCTCGACCGCGAAGATCCAGCCGCCCCCGAGCGCGACGCGCAAGCTCGCCCCGCGTCCGCGCCAGCGCCCCTCGATTCGGGGGAACCAGGCCTTGTCGCGGCGCTCGGTCGTGACCTCGTCGACCAGCTCGCTGAAGGCCTCTAGGCCCTCTGTCCACTCCTTGGCTGAGCCTTGAACGAGGACGTAGAGCAGGGGGAACCAGAACGCGACGGCCATCACGAGGAGCACGATCTCGCTCCCCCCCATCTCAGTCCCTCGCCAGAAGACGCGTCGCGACCTCGTCCCAAAGGGCGGACCCGCGGGCGGCGACCCGCGGCAAGAAGAGCTCTGCCCAGTCGTAGACCCCGCGCTCTCTCCCCGCCACCACCGCCAAGCGCGGCCGCTTGGCCAGGATCCCGATCAGTCGCTCGGCGACAAATGCAGGGTCGCGATAGCCTGCCGGCACGGGCGCGTCTTGGAGCCTGCGACACACGTATTCCCACTGGGTCCGTGACCCCGCCGGGTCGTCTCCCCGAAAGTTGAGCTCTGACGCGAGCTCTGCCCCAGCCTCTAGGGCGGCGCCGTAGCACTCCGGCAGTCCGCGCTCTTCGAGGAGCCAGCCGTCGAGGAGGAGCTCGACCCCGACGTGGCTGATCCCAAGCGCGGCTCCCGTGCCCACCTCGCGAGCCTGGAGGTCGAGGCGAGCCTCCTTCATCAGCGCCAGGAAGCTGGGCGCTCCATGAAACGCGTCGTCAGTGGTGTGGTGAAAGGCGACCCCCTGATTGAGGCGCGTCTTGACCTGCGAGCTTCGCTCCCGTGGACCCTCGAGGCGAACCCCACCCATGGTCGCGAAGTCTGGCGCCATGGCCCCCAGGACCCAGGCCGGATCCGTGCTCTGAGAGGCCGCGACCAAGGCATGACCAAAGAAGTTCACGTCTCCAGCTTAGCTGGTCTCCCCGTCGCTTCGCGACGGAGGCCGGCTTGCGCCGGCGTTCCTGAGCAAGCTCAGAAACAGCTCACCCCGCAGGGCTCTTCTTTCCGCCGCTTCGCGGCGGAGGCCGGCTTGCGCCGGCGTTCCTGAGCAAGCTCAGAAACAGCTCACCCCGCAGGGCCGCTGCGAGGGGGGACTCTGCTTGGCTCCTCTTCTCGCGGGAGCGCTCCCTTGCTTCGCAAGGGGCTACCTCTTCCCTGCGCCTGCGTTCCGAAGCAGGCGATCTCGAGGGCGCGACCTTGGCGACCTTGGCGACCTTGGCGGTTGGTTGTCTTTCTGTCTTTCTCTCTTTCTCTCTTTCCTTCCCCCTTGGGGCCGTCCAGGCCGGGCCTGGCGCCAGCGCCTCGCTCGGCCAGCCTCCGCTCGCTAACCTGCTCGAGCGGAGGACCCATGATCGAACCAGTCGCCAGCCCATACCTCGTCCCCTTCGACGGGAGCTTCAAGCTCTCCAAAGCACCTACGGCCCCTGCCAAGAAGGGCAAGAAGAAGGCCATGAAGGCCGCCCTCAAAGAGACAGTCGAGGCCTTCGCCGAGCTCCAAGAGCTCCTCTACGCCCACGATCGCTACAGCCTCCTGATGGTCTTTCAGGCCATGGACGCGGCCGGCAAGGACAGCACGATTCGCAGCGTCCTGACTGGAGTCAACCCAGCCGGCTGCCAGGTGTGCTCCTTCAAGCAGCCCTCCAAGGAGGAGTACGATCACGACTTCCTCTGGCGCATCAACCGGGAGCTCCCTGAGCGCGGTCGAATCGGCGTCTTCAACCGAAGTCACTACGAGTCGGTCCTGGTGGTCAAGGTCCACCCCGAGTACCTCGGCAGCGCCAAGCTCCCGCCTACCAGCGCCAGCGGCAAGGACCTCTTCCAGGAGCGCTATGAGTCGATCCGCGACTTCGAGCAGCACTTGGCTCGAAACGGAACCATCGTGCTCAAGTTCTGGCTGAACGTCAGCCGCGACGAACAGAAGGCCCGCTTCCTCAAGCGCCTCAGCGACCCGGCCAAGAACTGGAAGTTCTCCGCGGGTGACCTCGCCGAGCGCAAGCTCTGGCCCAAGTACATGGACGCCTACCAAGACGCCCTCAACGCCACCTCGCGTGAGTGCGCCCCTTGGTATGCGATCCCGGCTGACGACAAGCCCTACATGCGGCTTCAAGTCGCCAAGATCGCGGTCGAGACCCTCCGCAAGGCCGACATGGCCTATCCCAGCCTCAGCCAGAAGGACACCGCGGCCCTGGGGAGTTACAAGGAACGCCTCGAAGCGGGCGAATAGCGCTCGCCGCCCGCGGCCAAGCTCCGCGAGAAAGGTCTCTGTGCGACACCTCGCCCTCCTCCCACTCCTGTTCGCGCTCGTTCTCACGACCCCTGGCTGTCCCGGCGGGCAAGGCGGCGGCGAGACCGCCTCCCCCGCACCTGTGGCCTCGAGCGCTAGCTATCAGGTCGAGTTCGAGACGACCAAGGGCAAGATCGTCCTCGAGATCCACCCCGATTGGTCTCCACGGGGCGAGGCCCGCTTCCGCGAGCTCGTCGAGTCGGGCTACTTCGACGGCTGCTCTTTCTTCCGGGTCGTGAGCGGGTTCGTGGTCCAGTTCGGGATCAGCGGAACGCCCGCTCTCAACGAGAAGTGGAGCGGTAAGACCATTGACGACGACCCCGTTCGCGAGACCAACAGCCGCGGGACCCTGACCTTCGCCAAGACAGGAGCCCCCAACTCCCGCACGACTCAGCTCTTCTTCAACCTCACGGACAACCCGCGCCTCGACGGGATGGGCTTCGCGCCCTTCGCCAAGGTCGTGAGCGGAATGGACGTCATAGACAGCCTCTACGCCGGTTATGGAGAGGGCGCCCCACGCGGAAGCGGGCCCGCTCAGGACCGCTTGACGAGCGAGGGGGACGCCTATCTATCCAAGGACTTCCCCAAGCTCGACAAGATCCTCACGGCCAAGGTCGTCAGCGCCGGCCAGTAGCTCGCGGGTGGGCAAGCGCTACGGAGATCGGTTCGAAGCCACGGAGCTCCTCGGGCAGGGAGCCATGGGCAAGGTGTTCCGAGCTCGGGACACCCAGCTCGGGCGCGACGTCGCCCTCAAGGTAGTCCCAGCGCGACAGAACCCCACGAGTCTGGAGCGCTTCAAACGCGAGGGCGAGGTCACGGCCTCCCTCCGGCACCCGGGGATCGTGGGCGTCCACTCCTCGGGGCAAGAGGGTGACGAGGCCTACCTGGCCTACGAGTTGATCTCCGACGCCCGAACCCTGCGCGACGCCATAGCCGAATTGGACCGGCGCGCGAGCCTCGAGGTCTTGATCGACGCTGCCGAGGCGCTCGGATACGCCCACGAGCGGGGCGTGACCCACCGCGACGTCAAGCCAGACAACATCCTCGTGACCCCCAGCAACGAGCCCAAGGTCGCCGACTTCGGCCTCGCCATGGCTCAGGGGCAGGAGCGCCTGACGCGGACGGGGGCCCTGGTCGGGACGCCCTACTACATGGCGCCCGAGCAGTTCGACCAGAGCCAGAAGCACGAGGTCGGCCCCCCCGCGGACGTGTGGGCCCTGGGGGTGATCCTCTTCGAGCTCCTGACCGGATCGCTCCCTTTCGACGGGAACTCGATCCTCGAGCTCGGAGCGCAGATCATGCGGGGGAGCCCCCCTCTCCCCAGCGCGCGCCAAGCAGGACTCCCCCGCGAGTTGGACGCGATCTACCTTCAGGCGCTCCAAGCCTCACCTGCCGCTCGCTACGCCGACGGCCAAGCCTTCGCTGACGATCTCCGCCGTTTCCTCGCCGGCGAGCGCCTGAGCGCCGAACAACCTGGCTGGAACAAGACCCGCGCCCTGCGCTGGAGCGGACTCGGTCTGGGGTTCTTGATCTTGCTCGGCGGGGTCACGGTGGGCGCCCTCAGCCTTCGCCCCCAGCGGCAGGTCGAGGCTGAGACCGACGCACCCGGGAGCACCCCGCGCGCGCGTCCGAGCTACGTCAGCTGCGGCTGGCGACTCGAAGCGGGCGGGGACGCTCGACAGATCGAGCTCAGCTTCAGCGAAGCGCGAGAGGAGGGGGGCGGGGGCGACTGGCGCGAGGCGACCCTCCGCCGAATCCACCTCGAGCTCGAGGGCGAGGTCCCGCTCCGCTACGACACCGAGGCTGACCGCTGGCTCCCGCTGAACGCCGTCATCGGGCGCAGCTGGAGTTCGAGCAGAGAGGGCCCGCTCAAGGGGCTCTCGACCCTCCAGGCGGAGCTGGCCAAGTCCCTCGCGGACGCCGCGCCGCCGCTTCAAGCCCTGGTCGCCGAGGGATTCCACGAGCCTCAGCTCCGTCGCCACCTCGCCGCGGCTCGGGCCCTGGCGAGCCTCGACGGGAGCGCTGAGCAAGTCCTGAACCTCTGGCCCGAGGCGGGGATCGGTCTCTCCTGCGGCCTGAGCGTGTCCCGCCAAGGCGACCAACTCGAGGGGCGCTTGACCCGCTGGGAGCGCCTCGCGGACGACGAGTTGAACGAGGAGGCCCGGAGCGCTGGGATCGGGAGACCTGAAGCCAAGGTCCGAGAGCCCGAGCTGAGCTACCGAGCCGCCCTGCGGGGCGAGGTCGTGACCAGGGCCGAGCTCGAGCTCCGCTGGCGCGAGGGGGGCGGCGACGAGGTCCGAACCTTCCGCCTGCGCTACAGCGCTGAGCCAGAGGCCCAAACCGTGGAACTCGGTCCGAGCCCCGCTGGCGCCTCGCCCTCCTCCTCGCCAAACTCGACTCGTGTCGTCCCACCTCGATAGGAGCGCCCTCGAGCGAACCCTGGGCTCCCTCGGGGGTCCCGCAGGGGCCGTGGTGCGCCACGCGATCCAACGCGGCTACCTCTCGCCTGTCAGCTTGAGCGAGGCGCTCCAGGTCCAGGCCCGCGAAGAGGCTGCGGGTCGACCCCAGGACCTCCTGGCGATCCTCCGGGCTCGCTATCTCCGCCCCGAGCACCTCGCGGAGCTGACGGCGGTCTATCGCGCCGCCGAGTCGGGGCGCTTAGCTCCTCCCCCGCCCTCTGCACCGAGCTCTGGGCGCTCCCCCCAGGCTGCGACTGAGTCTGGGTCCTGGATTCAGCGTCCCGCGGACTCGGCGCAGTTTCGGGAGAGCGAGCGGCCGAGCTCCGCTCGTCTTCCCCAGCCCGACTCCCACCTCAGCTCGGGCCCAAGCCCCGCGGGGAAGTCGCTAGGCGACACTGAGCGAGCCAGACCCCACGGGTCAGCTCCAGCGAGGGAGGAGTCGTCCCCTCCTGCTGCCGTGGCGGGGTATCGGATCGTGCGAGAGCTGGCCCGAGGCGCCTTCGGGATCGTCTATCACGCCCACAGCCTCAAGCTCGACCGACCGGTGGCGCTCAAGCTCCTCCGCCACGCGGACATGGCGACCCGAGAGGACTTCGAGCGCTTCCAGATCGAGGCCAGAGCGGCGGCGCGGCTCCGCCACCCGAACATCGTCGGGATCCACGACGTCGGCCAGGAGGGTGAGCGCCACTACCTCGTGATGGACTTGATCGAGGGCGAGACCCTCAAGGCCCAGATCGAGCGGGAAGGCAGGCTCGACGAGGACCGCGCGGCCGAGCTCGGGGAGCGCCTCTGTGAGGCCCTCTACTACGCGCACTCCAACCAGATCCTCCACCGGGACCTAAAACCCGCCAACATTCTGATCAACCGTGAGGGGCAGCCCCTCCTGACCGACTTCGGCCTCGCCAAGGACATTCGCGAGGAGGGCGAAGGCCTGACCGCGACTGGCCAGGCCATGGGGACCCCGGCCTACATGCCACCGGAGCAAGCGGCGGGAGCTCTCGACCGAATCGATCGCCGCTCGGACGTCTACTCCCTGGGCGCGACCCTCTACGAGGCCCTGGGGGGAAAGCCTCCCTTCAGCGGCCCGACCGCCCTGGCGACGATGAACTCGGTCGTCCACGACGACGCTCCGGCCCTCTCCAGCCTCCGCCCGGGGATCAGCCGCGACCTCGAGACCGTGATCCACCGCTGCTTGGAGAAGGAGCCCAGCGCCCGCTACGACTCGGCCAACCTCCTCGCTGACGAGCTGCGCCGCTTCCGCCAGGGCGAGCCGACCCTGGCCCGGCCCCTCTCGGCTCCGGCTCGCCTGGGCCGTTGGCTGAAGCGAAACCCTCTCGTGACTGGGAGCGTCTTGATCTTGGCCCTCGGCGCAGGCGCGGGAGGCCTAGCGGCCTACTTCTGGAAGGTCGGCGTGGCGCAGGAGCGCGCCAAGCAAGAGGCTGCGCGCGTCGCCAAGATTCGAGGCGAAGTCACCGAGCTCATCGACTCCATAGAGTCCGAGCGCCTCTCCAGCAACGACGACTTCCAGCGCGTGTTCTACGCCTTGGTTCGCCACACCGATCCCAAAGCGATCGAGGTCATGGTGTCCCGTCTGGACGCGGTCTCGTCCTCCTTAGCGGAGATCAGTCGTGAGACCTACCTGGAGGCCAACGTCCTCACGGACGCCGAGCGAACAGCAGGACTCCAGCCGATCCCCGGCCTCGAGGAGGCGGTGGCTGCCTTGGGCGCCCTGGACCCGGGCGAGAAGGTCCCGCCCCAGGTCTCTGAGCCCCTCGCGGCCGCGGGCAAGCGAATCGCAGAGCGGGAATACGCGCGCTTTCGAGTCCGGGTCTCGGGCCGGCGGGCCGGCGCCCAAGAGCTGATCGCCTCTCGTCAGGGGCGGCTCTCGGGCCAGCTCAGCTCAGCGCGCCTCTTGCTCTTCGTCCTCTCACGACTCGAGGGCGAGGGAATCGACGAGGCGATCGGGCGCTACGTCTTGGCCGAGGCGGATCCGGCCCGCTCGATCCCGGCCGGGCAGGCCCTGGGCCGCATGAAGAGCGCCCGAGCCAAGGAGCTCCTGTTCTGGGCTCGCGATCGCTACGGGACCGAGAGCGAGTTTTGGCGGAACCTCAAGGCTGGCCGCGGCGAGGACCTGAGCGGACTCCAGCAGGGTGAGGCTCCCGACCTCAAGTCGGCTGCGGGCCTCCTCTACCAGGCCGAGCTCGACTACGAGCGAAGGAAGCACGAGAGCTGCGTCGACCGGGCGACCGAGGCGATCCGGCTCGAGCCAAAGAACGTCCGAGCCTGGGTCTTGAGGGCACGCGCCCACTGGGCTCTCAAGGACTACCGCGGCGCCCTCGAGGACGCCCGCGAGGTGATCAAGCTCGACCCCGAGCGTCCCTACGGCTGGATCGTCCAAGGACAAAGCCTGGAGAAGCTCGACTACAAGGACAAGGCCCTCGCCAGCATGGACGAGGCGGTCTCCCTCAACGCGAGCAAGGATTGGGCCTATCGCGAGCGCGGCGCGCTCCTGCGCATGCTCGAGAACCCAGGCCGCGCGCTGGAGGACACGACCAAGGCGATTCAGCTCGGGCCGCGTGACTGGAGGAACTACGACGCGCGGGCCATGGTCTATCTCGCCTTGCGGCGCTTCGAGGCTGCCGAGGCTGACTACCTAGAGGCCGTGAGCCTAGACGCCAACTTCTATCAGAGCTGGCTCAACCTGAGCGTGGCGCGCTGGGAGCTCGGCAAGTTCAAGCTGGCCGAGGGAGACGCGACGCGCGCCCTCCGCCTGGTGGCGGGGAACGCGAGCCAGGAGGCCAACGTCCTCGCCAACCGGGCCGTGACCTATCAATCCATGGGGAACTTCGAGGCCGCCCTCCGGGACCTCGACTCGGCCCTCCAGCGGGCGCCCAAGGTCGCCAGCGCCTGGGCGACGCGCGGCGCGCTGCGCGGAATGCTCGGTCGCTACAAGGAGGCGATCGCGGACCTCGACCGAGCGATCGAGCTCGAGCCCAAGAAGGCGGAGGCCTGGCTAAACCGGGGGCTGATGCGCGCGCAGCTCGGGGCGGACACGACGGCGCTCGTGGACATCGGGACCGCGATCCGCCTCGACCCCAAGCTCGGCCACGCCTATGCCCAGCGGGGTGAGATCTACTCCGCCAATGGCAAGCTCGCCGAGGCGCACCAGGACTTTCAGAGCGCCCTCAACCTGCGACCCAAGGACCACAAGATGTGGTTCATGCTCGGGATCCACTACGAGCGACACGGGGACTTCCAGCACGCCCTCCAGGCCTATGACCGCGGGCTCTCCTACTCGTCCAAGAGCATTCGCCTCCTGCGCCGCCGCGGTCGGCTCTACGCGCGCTTGGACAAGACCCAGGAGGCCCTGGCCGACTTCGGCGCAGCCCTAGCCGTCGACCCCAGCGACGCTGAGATTCGCAAGCTGCGAGCCAAGCTCAACGCCGAGACGGGCCGGGTCCAGGCGGCGCTGGAGGACTACACCGTCGCGCTCCGCTCCGATCCCAAGAACCACATTCTTTGGATCAGCCGCGCCGCGGTCTATCACCACCTCGGCAAGGTCGAGCTAGCCAAGAAGGACCTCGATCACGCCGCCTCCGTCGCGGGCCAGAACTCCGAAATGTGGCAGGAGCGCGCGCTCCTGGAGGCGGGCTGGGGCGATCACAAGTCCTCGCTCGACTCCGTCGGGAAGGCCGTCGCCCTCGGCGCCGGCAAGAACCCGCGCCTGTTCTTGCTCCGAGCCGAGCTCCGCGAAGCTGCCGGCGTGCTCCCGGGTGCGATCGAGGACTTCGAGCGCTTCCTGAGACTCGAGCCCGACGACGAGCTGGCCGACCAGCTTCGCCAGCGGGTTCGGGGGCTCAAGGCCAAGCTCGGGGAGTAAGGAGCCCAAGGGGCAAGGAACTTCGGCTCGTTGGAGGTCGAAACGAAGCCGAAGGCCGCGACCTGACGCAGGGTGCCTCCTGAGCGCTACGACTCAGTCGCTCGAGGCCTCAGGGCCGTCTCGGATCTTCCGAGCCCCGCGAGGGAGCGACAGGAAGGGAGCGCGCAGCCACCGAGTTCGTCCCAGCAAGACGCGTGGTAGGGAGTCTCGCACCCCGAGCACACCTCCTCGTCGCCTAGGAGAGCGTCACGGCAAAGAGGACAGGTCTGCGCTTCTCGCGCGCAGAGGACCCGCAAGCTGGTCTCTCGGTCCCTTGCCGTCCCGCGAATCCACTCCTGGAGCGCGCGCTCTCGTTCCGCGCTCGCGTCGGTGAAGCGGAGCGAGAGCGTCTCCTCCTTCCATGTCCATGAGAGGGTCGAGTCCTGGAAGCGCAGCCCAGGTGTGTCGTGGCGAAGGAGGTATGCACCTCGACCGACTGCGAGGACACGAATCGCGTCAGCGTCGAGGAGGAGCTCCCACGACTCCACCGGAGGCGGTCCCTCCTTGCGCTTGCCGCCACCCACGGCCCCGATCACTGCGGCTGCGCCAATGACGAGCCAGAGAGCCTCCGAGCCGCAGAACCCCATGGCCAGGCAGAACACGGCCAGCGCAGCGATCATGGGACCTATGTCGCTGCTGCCCCGGGTAGTGGGGGCGAGGGCAGCCTCTAAGCCCTGAGCCCCGCGAGCGGAGCCCAAGCGCAGAGCGGGTCCTAGAGGCGCCTGCCCGGCCCGCTGCAGGGGGCGCGGGGCCAGAGAGTCGCCTGCGCCGGCCACCACGCGATAGTCGTATTCGTTGGTGCACTCCTCCGCCACGCAGCCCGGAAACCAGCACGCTTCGTGATAGCGAAGGTCACAGCGCCCGCACTGGATCACGGCTCCAGCCGGGGCGCCCTCACCCCTCAGAGAGCGAGAGCAGCGATCGCATGGGTCGTCTTCCGGGAGGGGTTCAGCAGCCATGCGCCCATCCTGACCCATGCCAGGCGATCGCGCACGGGGACTCCGCGTCGAATAGAGGACCTAGGCCGTGGCGAGGTCGCGCTCGAGCACCTTCTGGGGAGCTGGCTACCAGCGGCTCCAGAGACGGAGCGGACTAGACCCGTGGGCCTTAGGCTCGGTGGCTGAGAAGCTCCTCCGAACTGCAGGTCCCCATGCTGCGACTTCCCAGCCGCCGAATCGACGGTCCCTTGCCCGCCCCAACCGAGGAAGGACGCGAGTCCTCATGACGACGTACCGAATCACTAGCTCGAGGCTGCCAGAGGCCGCCGCTGAGCGGAGAGGAGGGATCTCGTGACGCGCGACCCTCTCAAGGACGAAGAGAGCCTCGCGGGACAAATCAAGTTCGTGGGCTACGTGTTCGCTGCCTTGATCTTCGTCCTCGTGGTCCACACGCTCTACGTGAGCCAGGCTGCTCCGACCCCGGGGAGACACAACTCACCGGCGCACCTCGAGGCTGGCAGCGCCCCCGGCGGAGACTTCTACACGCTGGCCGAGAGGCCTACCCAGGGGCAGGTGGTCTACGTGCCGGCCTACTCGCATATCTACCAAGGCGCCGGCGACCCCTATCCTCTGACGATCACGCTGAGTGTGCGCAACACGAGCATGGACCAGGAGATCGTCGTCGGCCTGATCCGCTACTTCGACACCAAGGGCGTCGAGATTCGCTCCTATCTGGACAATCCAGTCCGCCTGCCCGCCCTCGGCACGACGGAGATCGTCGTCCACCGCGGGGACGAGTCGGGAGGGAGCGGAGCGAACTTCCTCGTCGAGTGGCACGCAGACACCCCGGTCACCGAGCCGATCATCGAGGCGGTGATGGTCGCGACGACGTCGCAGCGGGCGGTCGCTTTCGCCAGGCGGGGCGTCGTGATCTCCGTAGCGGAGCCCTCCCCGCCGGAGGGGAAGGGTTCTCCACCTCCGGCGGGAGAGGATGCCAACGAGGCCCCCGACCCGACGCCAGATCCTGACGGCCATTGAGGCGCTCGCCTCCCTAAGGCCCCCTCGTCAGCCTGCCCGGCTCGCCTTCGGTCATGGGAGGCCGAGCTCAGCTCGGCATTCCCGACCCGCGCTCGTCGTTCCGCCTGGCAGCCATTAGGCTCCCCCCCATGACCGACGCCCTCCTCCTCGAAGCCACGCAACTCCTGCAGTCGGGCGACGCCGACGAAGCTCTGACCTTGGCCCTCCGCTTGAGCGAAGGCGGAGAGCCTGAGGCCCTGGCACTCGTTGCCCAGATCCTGGGTGAGCGCGGGGAGCGCGCGCGCTTGGTCGAGGTAGCCACGTCCTTCAGCAGCGCGAACCCGGAGCTCTCCAGAGGCTGGGAGCTCCTAGGCGACGCGCTCTCGCTCAGCGGAGAGAAGGCCTCCGCCCTCCAGGCCTATGCCCAGGCCGCGACTTGCTGCGACGCCGACGCTGGTCGCTTGGCGTGCAGCAAGGCGAGCGCCCTCCTGCAAGCCGGCGCGCACGCCGACGCTCGCGCAGCCCTGGACGCCCTTCCCGAGGACTCGCCCTACCTCGTGCGAGCCGCCATGCTGCGCCTGCAGTCCCACAACGCGACGGGCGAACACCAAGCCGGCCTGGACTTCGTCGCGGAGGCCCTGACCGGCAAGGCCCTGACCGCGCCGCCCGCCGAACTCGCCTGGCTAATGGTCGAGGAGGGACACGCCCGCTTGGCGACGAACCAAAATCAGCAAGCCGCTCTGTGCGGGGTCCGCGCGGCCGCCTTGGACCGGGGCAACGAGGGCGCCCTCTACGTCCTCCGCGAAGCCCTCGGCATGCGCTCGCCCGACGCCCACCGCTATCGCCTCCAGCTCGCGGCCGACCTCGTGCCTGAAGCGGGCGGGGGGCGCTTCACAGCTGCCTACGAGGTCGTGGCCGACGAGCCGAGCGAGGCCCTGGCGCTCTGCCAGCCCCTCGAGCCCGGCGCCACGGACTTCACGATCACGGCCTTCGACAAGGGCGAGCCGACGCCCGAGCTGCCCAAGGGTGTCTACTCTCGCAGCGCCCGCGAGACGCTCAGCTAGCCCTTTCGCTTAGGGATCAACCGACGACCAGCCCTCTCCCGTGCAGGGAACTGACTAGACTGTGAAGCGTGGAAGCGAACGAGGTCCTAGGCCCCTACCTGTTGCTCGAGCGGCTCGGCCGCGGCGGCTTCTCCGAGGTCTGGCGGGCGCGCCCTCAGCCAGAGCGCTTGAGTGAGAACCCCAGCGAGCTCCTGCCCTTCCTCGAGGTCCTCCAGGGACTCCTCGAGACGCGTCGCGCCCAGGCCCCCGTCGCGCGCCTGGTCCGAAACGTGCGCGAGAACCTCGAGGTCCTCCGCCGCCTAGAGCAGCGCCCCGACGACGAGCTCCAGCCGCCAGCCGGCCTCCAGGCAGCGCACGACGCAGCCGCCGAGAGCCTCGGGACCTGGCTGGCTGAGCTGGCTGCCTCCGGCGAGCTGGACCTGGCCCTCAAGGTCCCCTTCCACGACGGCTACGTCCGCCAGCTCAGGCGCGAAGAGGACGTCCTGCGTCGCGTCACCCACCCCAACCTGGTCCAGCAGCTGGCCCTCGACGCCGCCCACGACCCGCCCTACCTGGCCATGGAGCTCGTCGAGGGCTGGAGCCTCCGCGACGCCCTCCGCCAGGAGGCGACCCCTCCTCTGGCCAAGGTCCTCTCGGTCATGGACCAGCTCTTGAGCGTCCTCGACCACCTCCACCGCCGCGGCCTGATCCACGGCGACGTCAAGCCTGAGAACATCCTCCTCGAGCCCGACGGGACCCTGCGCCTGATCGACCTCGGCCTGGGCCGAGTCAGCCAGCTCGTGATGCGCGACGCCTACCTCTCGGTCTCGCTCGCCTCGCGGATCCCGATCATGGGGACCCTCTCCTACATGGCGCCCGAGGTCCGTCACGGACACGAAGCGGGGCCCCAGGCGGACCTCTACGCCGCCGGGATCGTGCTCTATGAAATGCTCGTGGGCGACGTCCCGAGCGGAATGTCGCTCCCCAGCCAAGCCGCCCCCGAGCGCGAGCTCAGCACCCGCTACGACGTGCTCCTGAAGTGGGTCCTGCACCCTGAGCCCGAGCGCCGAATCCCGAGCGCCGGTGAGTTCCGCGAGCGCGTCCTCCTGACGCTCAACCCGCGCGATCGCCACAAGCTCGGACGCGGCCGCACAGGGCAAGCTCGCGAAGGGACCTTTGACTTCGATCAGTGGGCCCTCGAGCAGGCCAGCCCCTTCGTCGCCGGAGACTGGGTCGGGGACTACAACCTCGAAGAGCCCCTCGGTCGCGGCGGCTTCGGCGAGGTCTGGCGCGCGCGCCCCGCTGGCGGGCAACCCGTCGCCCTCAAGATCGCCATCGGGCCCCACGGCAAGGAGGGCCTCGTCAAGGAGGCCGAGTTCGCCCGCCGCCTCTCGCACGAGCAGATCCCGCGCTTCGTCGCTGAGGACCTCGACCACGACCCGCCCTACCTCGTGGTCGGCTACGTCCGCGGCGAGAGCCTCCGCGCCCGAATGAACGCCGAGGGTCGCCTCGAGGCAGCCGACGCAGTCCCGCTCCTGTTGTCCCTCGTGGACGCCCTGAGCCACTGCCACGCCGAGGGCGTGATCCACCGCGACCTCAAGCCCGAGAACCTCCTCCTCGACGACGAGGTCGGGACCCTGCACCTCCTCGACTTCGGCCTGGCCGCCACCGAGGCCGCCGTCGTCGACGCCGAGCGCGCCAAGCTCAGTGACACCCTCGCCAGTCGCGGCCTCGACGGCGGAGGCACCTTCGAATACATGGCCCCCGAACGCCGCCGCGGCGAAGCCGGCGGCGTCCAAAGCGACGTCTACGCTTTGGGCGTGATCCTCTTCGAAGCCCTCAGCGGTCAGCTTCCGCGAGGCCTGACTCGGCTCCGAGAGCTCTGCGCAGCCCCTCGCGGAGTCGAGGCGATCTGCGAGCAGATGCTCCGACCCGACCCCGCCTCGCGCCCGACCCTGGAGGCCGTGGCCACAGCCCTCGGCAAGGAGCGCCCCCAGCGAGCCTGGTCCGGACTCGGCTCACGCCAGAGCGCCAAGGCGGCGGGTCCCCGACAGGACCTAGAGATCCTCCTGGCCGGCGGGTTGGCCCTCCTCGGCGCGCTCATGAGCTTGCTGGTCTGGGATCGTCCAGAGCCGGCCCTGCTCGCCCTCGCGGGTTCGGGCCTGATCCTCGTCCTGACTCGCGGCCGCAAGCCGATCCCTGGCCAGACCAGCCTCGCGGTGAAGGTCGGCGCCGGGCTCCTGGCGGCCCTCCTCGTCGCCAGCGCCCTGCGAGCGTGGCCCACGAGCGAGTCCAGCCAGGAGGGTCCCGCGCCGACCCTCACGCCGACGCCCGTCGCGCCTGCGGCGAAGCTCCCGCGCTTCGACTCCAGCGACCTGACGCTCGGGGTCGAGGCCCTCCAGACGCGCATCGACCGAGCCAACGCCGCCTGCGCAGCCTTCGAAGCCGTGGGGTTCCGGGCCAAGCTCGAGCACCGCGTCGCCGAGCACCACCTCCTCCTCCTCGAAGACCTCCTCGCGCGCCGGCGCGCCGCAGACGAGGCGGCTTACGCCGCCGCCTCCGCCACCTCTGGGGTAGGAGCCAAGGCCTCGCCGGTCAAGCGCCTCGAGGCTCAGCAAGAGGCCGCTTGGCACTATCGACGCGCCCTAGCCCTGGATCCTGTCCACCCCGACGCCACCGGCTGGCTCTGCTCGCTGGCCATAGGCGCCCACGTCCAACGCGCAGTGGCCAACGAGCTCGACCCCCTCCTCGGCCAGGTTCAAGACCACTACGCCCACGGCCCTCGAGCCGAAGGCGACCGCCTCTTCCATGAGCTCCAGCGCGTACTCCCACGCCTGACCGGCCTCGACCAGGCCCTCGAAGCGCGCCAGCGGCCGCTCCCGCCCGGGTTCGCGGCCCAGGCCGAGGGTGCCTATCGCCGCGCGCTCCAGCTCGGTGACTTGGCTGGCGCACGCTCCGTCCTCCGACGACAGGCGCCCTTTCCAACGCCCACTGGACGCCCGGCCTGGTGGGAAGGTCTCTCCTCACCGGAGGACGAGGTCTCGCTCCTCCTGAGCGGAGCCTGGACTCGCTTCCCACCGAACCTCTCGCGCCGCGAGCTCCAGGCTCTCCAGGCCAACGCCCGCTACCGAGCCGTCGCGTTCGATCGCCAGGAACTTCGCCAGCGCCTCCGGCGCAACCTCTGGAGCTTGGACGTCTCGAGCGCTGCCCTCCCCTACGCCGAGAGCGTCCAAGGCCAAGACCGCGCTGCCCTGCGCGAGCTCGTGGCGGGAGCCAGGGCCCTCGCTGGCCTCGAGGTCAACCTGGCTGGGCTCCCCGAGCACTTCCGCCTCTCGTATCGCAAGGTCCGCGACGCGCGACAGCGCCGGCTCCGCGAGCAGCTCTCGTGGCAGCAGACTCACTCTGGCCCTCGCGCCCTCGAAGCGCAGCGCGCCTCTCGACTCGAGCTTGGCGAGCTGCTCCCCGCAGCCCGGCGCGTGATCTCGGCCGAGCGCGCGGTGGTCTGGCGCGAGGTCGAGCTCCGCTGGGCGATCGAGGGCACGAGCCCCCAACCACAGTGAGCGTGATGAGCCAGACCCCTCCCGACGACTGGAACGCCCCCCTAGATAGAGCCGCCGCCGAGGCCCAAATGGGGCGCCCTCTCATGGGTCGCTTCCGCGTCGCCTCCCGCTGCCACCTCGCGCTCCCTGTCGTCCTCGAGTGCCACCCCGATCGCGAGGGGCAGCCCTTTCCGACCCTCTACTACCTGACCTGCCCCTTGGCCCGGATCCGCGTCAGCCGCCTCGAGGCCGCTGGCGGAGTTCGCGACTGGACGGCTCGCGTCGAGGCCGAGCCAGAGCTAGCCTCGTCACTCGCGGACGCACACCGCGACTACGCGGCTCAGCGGAGCCGGCACCTCGAGCCAGGAGACCCCCTCCTGGCCAAGCTGGCCGGCGGGATCGGCGGCAGCGAGGGCGTCAAGTGCCTCCACATGCACTACGCCCACGCCCGCGTCGGCTGCGAGAACCCCATAGGCGCCCCCGTCCGCGAAGCGATCGAGCCCCTCGACTGCTCAGGCCCTTGCGTCGCGAAGGGCGCTTCGGTCGCCGCTTGGAGCGAGCCGACCTAGGCGCCCTCCCCCTTGGGGAGGTCGAGCGGATTGCGACCAGCGTCAAAGCGCGTGACTACAAGCTAGGCAGCGCCCGCCCCAGGATCGCGTCCAGGTCTAGCCCCGCAGGCAGCGTCCCGAACTCGTATCCCCGAGCGGCCAGGCGCCCAGCGCAGAAGGCGTCGCTGACGGCGCTCGGGGCATTGCGGATCAGGAGCGAGGCCTGCAGCGTCGTGGCCAAGCGCTCGACGAGGTCGCGGGCTCTAAGCTCCAAGTCGTCCCCCGAGGTCAACTCCCGGCTCAGCGCCTCGACGGCGGCGTCAAGGTGAGGGTTCTGGCCGCGGGTCAGGTTCAGCTCCGTCAGGAAGGCGTCCATGGCGTCAGGGGTCCGGCGCGAGGCCCGCAGGACGTCGAGGCACTGAACGTTCCCCGATCCCTCCCAAATGCTCCCCAGGGGTGCCTCGCGGTAGAGGCGCGCTAGGGGCGCGTCCTCGACGTAGCCGTTGCCCCCCAGACACTCCAAGGACTCGCCAACGACTCGCGAGACGCGCTTAGCGTTCCAATACTTGGCCACGGCGGTCGCCACGCGACCAAAGGCGCGCTCGCCAGCGTCGCTGGAGCTCGTGGCGGCGGCGACCCGAAACGCGAGGGTCGTGGCAGCCTCGCTCTCCAACGCTAGGTCAGCGAGTACGTTTCGCATCAGGGGCTGATGGCAGAGGAGCTTGCCGAAGGCCGAACGGTGGCGCGTGTGGTGCAGCGCTTGGACCAGGGCCGCTCGCATGATCCCAGCCGCCCCCAGAGCTACGTCGACCCGGGTCGAATGAACCATCTCGATGATGGTGGGGACCCCGCGACCCTCCTCACCCAAGCGCTGAGACCAGGTCTGGTCGTACTCGATCTCGCTCGAGGCGTTTGACTTGTTCCCCAGCTTGTCCTTGAGCCGCTGAATGAAGAAGTTGTTGCGTGTCCCGTCGGGACGCCAGCGGGGGACGAGGAAGCAGGTCAAGCCACCGGGTGCCTGAGCCAGGGTCAGGAAGGCGTCGCACATCGGCGCCGAACAGAACCACTTGTGCCCGGTCAGGAGGTAGGCGCCCTCCCCGATCGGCTCTGCCCGAGTGCTGTTAGCGCGGACGTCGCTCCCGCCCTGCTTCTCGGTCATGGCCATGCCGAAGGTCGCGCCGGCCTTCTCGCTGGCGGGCTGGAAGCTCGGGTCGTAGTCGCGACTGGCGATCCGCGGCCACCACTCCTCGTAGATCGCGGCGTCGCTTCGCAGAGAGGGGACGACGGCGTGGGTCATTGAGATCGGACAGCTGACGCCTTGCTCCGGCTGGGTCAGGAGATAGAAGATCGCACCCCGGGCCACGCTGGCCCCAGCGCGACCCTCCTCGGCCCAGGTCAGGTTGTGAGCCCCGTGGCCGATCTGGGTCGACATCAGCTCATGGTAGGCAGGGTGGAACTCGACCTCGTCGATCCGCTCGCCCGTCCGGGAGTGGGTCAAGAGGCGCGGGGGGTTTCGGTTGGCCTGCTCGCCCAAGGCCGCCAAGCGCTGACTCCCAGCGTCGAGGGCCGCCGCTCGAACTGCGTCGGTGGCCCACCCGCCTTGGTGACGCTCGAGGGCCTCGCCGAGCGCCGCATCACAGGCCAAGGCGTCGAAGTCGGGGAGCGCTGGGACCTGGTTGATCACGTCGTGAGTCACGCGTCCGGCGGTCTGGGGGGTCATAGGGTCACTCCGTGACGTATTCCGAGGCTGCGAAAAGCCAAGGCGCTCAGTGATTGGGTGAGATCGTCTCGCTCAGTGGCCTCGGCCAAGGGACCGTAGAGAGCCTCGCTCAGGCCACCGATGAGCCAGGTCGCACTCAGGGCTGGGTCCTGCTTGGGGAGGTCACCCTCAGTGATCCCGCGCTCGATCAAGCCTTGGAAGACCTGGGCGAAGGCGCGCCGAAAGCGGAGGCGCTCGGCCGCGACCTCGGGCGGGAGCGGCTCCGCGAGGAGCGCGTGGGCCAAGCGAGGGGCCTCCAGAGCACGCCCCACGAAGGCCTCGACGAGGATTTCGATCAACTCGGGCGCAGAGCCTGAGCCGCGAGCTAGGCCCTCTAGCCAGGCCAGCTCGTGTCCGCTCACGTGGCGGAAGACCTCGAGGGCGAGCTCGGTCTTGCTCGGGAAGTAGCGGTAGACGGTCCCCGTCGCGACGCCGGCGGCTCGCGCGACCCTGGCCACGCGCAGCCCGGAAAAGTCATGTGCGGACACGACGTCCCGAGCCGCGAAGAGGATCGCGCTCCGACGCTGGGCTTTGCGTGCCTCGGTGGACTTGGTGGCTCGGTAGACCAAACAATGAATCCTGATTCAGTTCTTGCAGGAGACCACAGTCTGGAGGGCGGATCAAGGATCTGTTTCGGCGTCGAGAGGGCCAGGTCCGCGCGAGTTGGTCGCGGATCCGAGCTAGGCTGAGCCTTGATGGCTTTGGATCCTCGAGACAACGCGATCCTGGCGACCCTCGTGCGCCGCGGATGGCTGGCGCCCGCTGCGGCGGATCAGTTTCGCCGGACCTTCCAAGGGCCTCCCGGCACGCTTGGCGCGGCGCTGGTCCGCGTCCAGGCGATCTCTGCTCAGCACCTGGAAGCTGCGATCCTCGAACTGAGCGGTGGGGGGCGCCGACAGCCCGACGCGCCGCTCCAGCCCTCGTGGGCCGGGACGACGCCGGGCTCCGCGTATTTCCCAGGCTCTCGGGCCCCAGGCTCCCAGGCTCCAGGCTCCCAGGCTCCAGGCTCCCAGGTCCCTCGAGCCCCGGGCTCCAGAGGCCCCGGCTCCAGCGGCCCCGGGGGCTACTCCAGCGCTGCCCGCACCGACCCCATCCGAACACCGAGCGGAGCCCCAGGCGGCGCGGCCGCCAAGGGTGGAGCCCCCGAGATCCCTGGGATCACGATCCTAGAGGAGCTCGGGCGCGGCGGAATGGGCGCGGTCTATCGCGGTGTGGTCGACGAGACCAAGCGAGTCGTGGCGATCAAGGTCCTGCTCGCGGTCAACGAGGCTCGGATCAAGCGCTTCGAGCGCGAGGCCCAGGCCATGCAACGCCTCAAGCACGATCACGTGATCGAGCTCGTCGCCACGGGACTCGACCAACGAGGAATGCCCTACCTCGCCATGGACTTCGTGACGGGCGGCGACCTGGCCCAGCTCAAGGACAAGGGGATCGGCCTCCAGCAGGCTCTCGACATCGTGGCCAAGGTCACGCGAGCCATAGACTACGCCCACAGCGAGGGGATCCTGCACCGGGACCTCAAGCCCGCCAACGTCCTGATCGACGCCGCAGGTGAGCCCCGGGTGACCGACTTCGGGCTCGCCAAGATCCTCGACCGCGAGACTCAGCTCACGCGCACCAACGCGATCCTGGGGACGCCCTTCTACATGTCGCCGGAGCAAGTCCGCGGCGAGGCCATGGACGAGAAGACCGACGTCTACGCCCTCGGCGTCCTCCTCTACGAGCTCTTGACCGAGGAGTATCCCTGCGCCGGCGATAACCGGATCGAGCTCTACCAAGCGATCCAACACGAGCGGCCGACGCCTCCCCGGGAGCTGGTGCCGGCGGTCCCCGAGATCGTGAGCGAGCTGATCCTGTGGACCCTCGAGAAGGACGCCAACCTCCGCCCGAGCGGGAAGGAGCTCGGCGACGCGCTGAGTGACCTGGCCGCGGGCCGAACTCCAGCCGTCGTTCCGCCCTCCCTCCGCAACCCCGGCCTCAAGCTAGCCCTACGTGTCGGCGCAGGACTTCTTGCGCTTGTCATGGTCGTGGGTGCTGGCGTCGGCGTGGTCCGCTACCGCGCCCACGCGGAGCAAGAGCGCGTCGCCTCCGCTGCCCTGGACGCCGTCAAGGAGGCCAGCAAGAACGCCCGCCGCGCTCGCGCTCGCGGCGACCTGCCTGAGCTGGAGCTCGAAGCCGAAGCCCACCGCCGCGTCGCCGAAGCCCTGGCCGCGCTCCCCCCCGAGGTCGCGGGAGAGGGGCACGAGCTAGGCGCGGGCAGCCGCGAGCGTCGCCCTCAGGCGCTCCGCGAGCTGATCACCGGCCTGATCAAGGCCGACCGGATCGCTGACGCCCTGGCTCCCTGCCGCGAGCTGATCGCGCTCCTCCCTGAGCCGGAGGCCGACCTGGCCGCCGCCGAGGTCCTCTCTAGGCACTTCACGAGCGCTGCTGAGGCCTACGCTGCGATCACCCGGATCCGAACTCGCGGCACGAAGCCAGCCGAGGCCCGGGCTGTAGCAGAGGCGCTCCTGCGCTTGGCGCGTCCCCGTCAAGCCGCTGAGGTCCTGGCCAAGTCCCCAGAGCTAGCCGTCCTTCGCTCCCGCGCTTTGCGATTGGCCGGTGAGGCCCAGCGCGCGGCCGAGACCCTCGAGGGCGCCCGCCCCGACCCTCAGGACCCATTGGCCTTAGCCGTCGAACGGGCCCTCGTCGAGGGCGATCTCGGTCGACCCCAGGCGGCCCTGACCCAACTCCAGCGCGTCCGTGGGAGCAACGACGCGCGCTGGCACGAGGCGCGCGGCGCGCTCTCGGAGCAGCTCGGCCGCCCAGCTGCGGCGCTCTCGGCCTACGCGCTCGCGGCCAAGCTGGGCGCTCGCGGAGGCCGCGCAGCTCAGCTCCTCTTCCGCGAGGGCTATCGCGAGGAGGGCCTCGCTCGCCTCCGCCCGCACTCCCAGGCCGACCGCCTCGACGGCGCCCTGGCCCGTTGGGTCGGTGGCGGTCCAGACGAAGACCTCCGGGCAGTCCTCGAGGAGACCTGCGACGCCGTCGAGCGCTTCGCGGTCAGTCCAGGCCTCGGCGCCGCAGCTGCGGGCTGGCTCTCACTCCTCGAGGCCAGCCGAGGGGGCGAGGGCCTCCCCGCTGCCCTGAAAGCGATCGAGCGCGCGCGAGCCTGGGCCCCGCCCGAGTCCCCGTTGGGGCCGAGCCTCGCGCTCCTGCGCGCTTGGATCTTGGGTGCCCTCGGCCAGACCGAGGCGGCCCTGGCTGCGCTCCCTGAGGCGCCCCACGCCCAAGCTGCTCGGACCGCGCTCCAGCTCGAACTGGGGTTGGGAGAGGTCGCTGCACCTGAGGCCGCCGAGGCCGTCCCCCTCGGCGCCGCCTGGCGAGCTCGGCGTGAGCTCCTAGACGCCCGCCAGGCCAAAGCCCCGCCCCAGACCTTGGCTGCTCGGTCGGTTCCCTTCCGTCATGGCCTCGCTCAGGCAGGTCCTCGCCCCGAGCCCGGCGCCGAAGCGCTCCCCGTCGGTGTCCCCGTCGCGAGCGAGCTCCTCCCTGAGGCCCGCCAGCTCCTAGTCGCGCGCCTCTACCTCGAGGGGATCCGACTCCAACCCCTCCTTCGTCGCAAGGAGACCGCCGCTGAAGCGAAGACAACCATGCGTCGGCTCTTGGGCCGCGCCATAGGCCTGGCTCCTCACCATGTCCTCGCACGACTCGAGGTGCACAAGCTCGGAGGCGCGGGGATCGAGGCCCTCGCGGGCGAGTATCCCTACTTCGACGAGCTCCTCCGGATCAAGGTCCGCAAAGTCCTGCTCCGCCTGCAAGGCGCTGCGAAGAAGGCGGCCCTGATCGAGTTGGCCCCGGACTTCAAGGCGCTGGCGCTCTCGCCCAGCGCCCGCGCCAACGACCTCCTCGACTGCGCCCGGGTCGCTCGCTTGACCGGCGACCCTCAGCAGGCCTGGTCGATCCTCGAACGACCTCTAGCCGAACCCAAGCGAAGCCGAGAGGTCTACCGCGAGGCCGTCAGCCTAGCGCGCGAGCTTGGGCGACCTGAGCTCCCCAAGCTCGTCGCCGCCCTCGAAGAGATCGAGGAGACCTACCGGATCTACAAGGTGCTCTTCGCCAAGGCCGAGACCGGCGAGGGCGACTCGCTCAACGTCGACGCCGCTCCTGCCCTCAAGCGACTCAGCCGCGACCTCCCCCTCACGGCCTACTTCTACGACAAGCTCGCCCAAGCCCAGTTCGGCGAGGGCGCCTGGGCCCTCGCCAACCTGAGCGGGGGCCGCTACCTCGTCACGACCCGGAGCATGCACTCGGGTGGGCTCTCGATGTGGCTCTACGCCTTCGGCTGGAGCAGGGAGGCGCCTCAGGACCTGGTGTTCGAGTTCGGTGCAGCCGAGGCCAAGAAGGACCGCTTCGACCCCGCCCCCCATCTCGGGCGAGCGATGTTCCTCTCGGCGCGGGCCACGCTCAGCCGCGGCAAAGACCCCGAGGACCTCTGGCGCGCGTTGCGTTACACCCGCGTCGCCTTGGAGCTAGAGCCCGACTGCTTCGGCGCCCTCTGCCTGGCCTATTTCCTGACCGTTAGCGCGCGACTCGAAGCCGAGGCCGCGAGCTACGCCCTCCGCGCCCGAGCCCTGGACCCCGACAGCGCCTTCATTACCTTCCATGAAGGACGCCTGGCCGCCCTCAAGGGCGACTGGCGTCGGACCCTGGAGCTCTACCGCGGGATCAAGCTCGCCAAGTCCTCGCGCCGGCTGATCAAGGAAGCTCCGTCTTTTCAGGGCATCGCGGGTCGCAAGGAGTGGTCGGACTTCGTCGCGAAACAACAAGAGCGCTGAGCCCTCGCAGTTCGCCCTCGGCGCACAGTAGAATCGGCGCCGAGGAGCACCCATGGGGAGCGCAGAAGAGCTGCTGGAGCTCAAGCGGCGCCTAATGGCAGGCGAGATCGACGCGGACGAGTATCGCCGCGCCAAGATCGCCGCCTACAAGGCTGGGGCCCCTCGTTCGCATTCAGATCGTCTGATTTCCCCTTCGGACTCCGGCCGAATCGAGCGCGTCGACTCCGGTCAGCTCGCGACTCCCAAGCGGGACTCCCTCGAAGCCAAGCGTCGCCTCCTGGCCCGAGAAGAGGCGGAGCGCCTCCGCTCCCAGGATCCAGCCGCCGCTGCCATAGCCGCCCAGCGCGAGCGGCTAGCCGCCAAGGACAGCCGACGCCTCCAGGCGATCCAGGGTGGAGCCAACCCCGCCGCCGCGGCCATCGAAGCCAAGCGGCGCAAGATGGCCGCCTCCGCCCGTCACAAACAGGTGGACCTCAAGAGCCCCCGGGGGCTCCAGCTGGTCGTGATCGTCCGGCCCCGCGGAATGCGCACGACCGCACGCCTGGCCCGCGAGGAGGCCGAACGAATGCGACAGGAGGGGCTCCGCCTGGCGGGTCTGGAGCCTGAGCCCGCAGGGCCGTCCAACGACGAGTCCGCCGAGGACTATATCGAGCGGCGCCTCCGGGAGGCCCGGGAGCGCCTCCGCGGCGACTGAGCTCGAGCCCCCAACCGGGCTGCCCGAAACCTGGTGCGATCCACGGGGCCGGGTGGTACCGTGTGCGGCGCTCGCCCGGCGAGCAGGAAAGAAGGTCCCATGCGCCTAGCCGTACTCCCCCTCGCTCTCGCAGCGCTCCTCTTCGGAGCGGGCCCCGCCGCCGCTCAGCAGCCGCCCATCCCCAACCCCGCCGAGATCAAGAAGAGGATCCGCGAGGCCTTCCCGAAGCTCGTCGAGGCCGCCGAGGTCGAGAAGATCACCTTCGGCGAAGAGGACGCGGTCACGATCTCCTACAAGAAGATCCCGACCGACCCCAAGGACATCGCCAAGGCCCTCGGCAAGGACATAGGCACCGACAAGATCCCCGACCAGATGCTCGATCAGTACATCGGGATGTTCGCGCCCCAGATCGCCGAGGTCCTCAACGAGCACCTCAAGGACATTGGCGAGCTGATCAACAAGAAGACGATCAAGGTCAAGTCCAAGAAGATCCCCGCCGGCAAGCACCGGATCGGGATCGTGTTCAAGGGCGAGAAGCCTGACGCCATCGTGATCTTCGACAAGAAGGACCACATGGAGGAGGGCCAGAAGAAGCTCAAGAAGCCCGTCGTGATCAAGCTCAAGACCAAGTCCAGCGAGATCAAGAAGACCGTCGAGCTCAAGCTCAAGAAGCCCAAGAAGGAGAAGAAGGACAAGGTCCAGTTCGACATCTATCTCTCGGCGCTCCGCTACGAGGCCAAGATCAAGAAGCCCCTCGAGCTCGTCGATTAGGTCGAGCGTGATTCCACGACCGCTCCAGCCCCAGCGCTCCCTGACCCGCGCCGAGGCCCGCGAAGTCGACCGCCGCGCCATTGAGGAGCTTGGAATCCCTGGCATCGTTCTCATGGAGAACGCCGGGCTGGGGCTGACCCGAGCGGTGCTCGAAGAGCGAGAGCGCCGCGGCGCGACGGGAAAGGTCGCGGTCGTGGCCGGTCGAGGAAACAACGGCGGCGATGGCTTCGTCCTCGCTCGCCAACTCGTCGCGCGCGGGGTCGACGTCGAGATCGCCTACTGCGGCCCCCTCGACTCCCCGCCCGCTGGAGACGCAGGGATCAACTTCGCCCCGCTCCTCAAAGCAGGTCCCAGACCTCGCTCGACGCCAGACGCTGCAGCGCTTGGAGCCTGGCTGCGGGAGCGCGAGGCCGACTCCGACCTCCTCGTCGACGCGCTCTTCGGAACCGGGCTAGCTTCTCCCCTTCGCCCACCTGGCCTCGCCCTCGTCGAAGCCCTCGCGGCCTCACCACTCCCAACCGTGGCCGTGGACCTCCCCAGCGGCCTCTGCTGCGACACCGGCCTCCCTCTGGGTGCCGCGGTCTCCGCCGTCCGCACCGTGACCTTCGTGGCGCGCAAGCGAGGCTTCGAGCTCCCTGCCGCCGCGAGCTACACGGGACCCGTCGAGGTCGTAGCCATAGGCTGCCCCCCCAACGCCTGGGAGGGCTTCTGTGAGGGCTGAGGTCGCTCCCCGAAGGGTCTTCGGGCTGTAACATTGCCCCTCTAACCTGAGGAGCCGAGCCCGCATGGCCGAGCGCGGAGATTCGCCCGACAACCCCGTCACCTGCCACCTCCCGGTCGGGGAGCGGGCTTACCTAAACGAGCTCCGCTGTCCCAGCGGGACGTCCTACCGCTTTCGTCGGCAAGGCAGCGTCGGGGGGACGTGTCCAGAACCCGAGACCCACGAGGGTCCTCACACCGACCCAAGCCAACGGGGCACCGTCCCCGTGGATCACTACGAGTTGACCTGCAGCTGCGGTGAAGAGCACACCCGCGACGTCTACCTCGACATGTATCACCCCGCCGGCAAGAGCGGCTCAGCCATTGGCAGCAAACTCCAAGCCGGAGCAGCCGCCCCAGGCGCTCACTCCGAGCCTCCCCCCGCTGCGTCGCCACCGAGCGCGTCAGGTGACGAGGACGCGCGAAGCGAAGAGCTCAAGACCGTCCTCACTCGACACCTTCGGCCAGGCGAGCGGTTCTGGGTCGAGCGCGACGAAGAGGGGGACGTCGAGGTCACCTCAGCCGAGCGCTCGGTCTTGGCTCGGACCCACCCCCGCTTCTACGGCTACCTCCTAGCCTCGAGCCAACGGATCAGCAACGCCGCTGGGTGCGGGATCTTCGTGTTCTACACCTCCCTCGCGGCTGGGCTCTGCTTCGCGATCAAGGCCCAGGCCTTCCACGGCTTCGCCGACGGCGACGCCTCCTTGGTCGACCTCCTCGACCGGCTCCGGACCTGGTGGGTCTACTTCCCGATCATCTGCACCTCGCTCTGGCTCTACTGGAAGCACGACTACGTGTGCGAGCAGCGGCAATACAACAAGGAGCGCGACGAGCTCGCCGAGCACCTCGTGCGCGAGGGCCTCGACTCCTACGAGATCTTGCCCAAGCTCGAAGGCGACGACGAGGTCTCCACGATCCTCAAGTGGATGAAGACCGACCGGACCCTGGCCTCGATCTCGCGCTGAACCAACGACGAACGCCGCAGGCGAGCCTGCGGCGTTCAGCTGCGAGCGAACTCGAAGGGAGGCTTAGCCGAGGCTGATTCCCTCGGAGGCCGCCATGGCGACGATGTCGTTCTTCTTGAGGCGATAGGCCAGGTAGAAGGCCGCGAAGCAGGTCGGGAACCCGACCAGGCCGCCGATTCCGCAGGCAATGAACGAGATCATCATCACGATCTGAAGCACGATCCCGAGAATGATCGTCGGGACCAGGTTCGCGATTCCGTACTTGTAGCCGAGCTTAATGCAGTCCACGGGGCTCGCAGCTGGGTGCTCGAGCTGAATGAAGAACGCGAACGCGCCGAGGCCGAAGCCCCAACTGCCGACCCAGCCCACTACGGAGGACTTGATCTTGTGGGGGAGGTTCGAGAAGTCGATCAAGGTCTTGATCGAGAGCGGCTCGCTCGACTCCTGGAACTTCTGGAGACCCACCGCGTAGTTCGGGCCGATCAAGAGCCAAAGCGCGAGGCTGTAGAGAGGCATCAGGAGGGACACGAGGGTGATAATGCTGAAGAGCTCGAGGAACCCGAGGATCGTGTTCAGGATCACGACCAGAATGATCGGTGCCAGGAGGATCACTGAGGGGATCAGGTTCGAGCGCACGATCGTGAGCCCACCCATCACGAGGTCCTTGAAGGGGTAGCCGTCACCGGTGTGGTCGATGGTCACGGCTGAGCCGCCCTCGGTCCCGAGGCTGCCGAGCGCGCCTGCTGCTGCGCCGAAGGCGGCGCCCGCCGCCGCGCCGGCCGCAGCGCCGGCCTCGCCAGCCTTCATGCCGCCCTCACCGGGGGCGCCGGCCGGGGCACCGCCAACGGGAGCTCCGACAGCGTTCGGGTCACCAGGCTGGCCTGCGGGGGCACCCATGCCTGGTTGTCCTGCGGGAGCGCCCATGCCGGGCTGCCCTGCGGGAGCGCCCATGCCGGGCTGCCCTGCGGGAGCGCCCATGCCTGGCTGCCCTGCGGGAGCGCCCATGCCTGGCTGCCCTGCGGGGGCGGCGCCCATACCAGGTCCGCCTGCGGGGGTCCCCGCCGGAGCTGGCTGCGGAACGCCTGCGGCGCCTGCTGGCGCGGCTTCGCCCGCCATTTGGAACGCGATCCCCGAGTCACCGACCTGGAACAGGGTCCCCGGCTGAATGTAGCGGTGGTCGTTGAAGACCTCGCCGTTGAGGAGGGTCCCGTGCTGGGACTTGTTCTTGAGCAGCCACGCGTTGTTGGTCTGATCGAAGTAGACCTCGGCGTGGGCCCGACTCAAGGTCGTGTCCGTGGGAATGCTCAGCTGAGCGTCCGCGCCGCGACCGATCGAATAGAGGTAGCCAGCGCTGATCGGCAGGACCTGCCCGGCTCCGGGGCCGGTGGTGACGCGCAGTTGGTGAGTCATCGACGCTCCTTTTCGGCTCGCCGCGACTGTCTGACCGCAGCGGACCCCCTAGATACCACATGAGGACCCTCAGGTGGCGCGGGGGACGCCTTTCCCTGGCTCCTCGCTCCAAGCGCCTCGCAGCCTCAGCGAGGACGCACCGCGTGCTGAACTTCGGGGTCGGGGTCTTCCCGGAGGCGCTCTCGAAGCGGCTCGGCGTCCGCGTGCTGGGACCCCCCCAAGGCTCGCGCCACCTCGCGGCGAACCCGCAGATCGACGCTCGTGGTCAGGTGGCTCAAGATCAGGGGTCCGTTCTGAGCCACCTTCCAGAGAAAGTCTCGGCCAGCTTCGCTCTCGAGCCAGCGCGGCGAACGTTTGGCGAGGAGAGGCTCGAGGTCTGCAGCCTCCCCGCGCCCGAAGCCCAGCCAACACTCTAGCCGCTCCAGCTCGGGTGTCTCTATTGTCGCCCGGAGACGACTGGTGAGAGGGGCGCTGAGGTTCTCGCGCATCTCGAGGTGGGCCAAGAGCGCGCGACGATAGGTCAGCTTGAGGTTTTCCAGCTCCAAGCAGTCGAGGACCTCTCCCGGGTCCATGGGCGAGAGCTCGAGGCTCGGGAGGAGCTCGGCGTCCACCCGCTCGCTGTCAGGCCAACTGCTCGCGAGGGCAAAGAGCTCGAGGCGCGAGCCCGGCGCGTCGCCCTGCTCCTCGCGCCAGCGCGCCACGAGCTCGGGTCGAGTAGCCAGGGGTGCGCTCTTGAGTCGCTTGAGGTTCGCAGGCAGGGTCTGAGTCTTGAGGAGCGCATCTTTCTTTGCCTTGAGCCTCGCTCGCTGCGTCGCCTGAGCGGCTTGCTGGCGGGCCTTGGCCTCCTGGCCCCGCTCGTAGCTGACCCAGATCCCAAACAGGATCGCGCAGGTCAGGAGCAGGATCCCGAGGCCTTGGAGGATCTGCTTTCGCGGCAGGCTGCGCCTGGGCGTCGGCCGGCGACCGAGGGCCCGCCAGGCGTAGAGGATCCGGTCTGGCCAGTAGGCAGCGGGGACGGGAAACACGCAGAGCGTGCCCTTCCGGACGTAGACCGGCAGCAGGGGATCCACCATGACCCCGTCTGGGAGGTGCCGGCGGCAGACCAAGACGGTGACCAGCTCCAAGGCTCGGCCCCCAGAGATCTCGGGCCCAAGGCGAAGAGGCGCAGCGACGAGGTGCCCGTCGAGGAACTCCTTGACCGCCAGGCGCTCCTCGACAGTACCCAAGAGCACCTTCTCCTCGGGCGCCTCTCCCTCGGGGCCCGAGTCGCCGGGGACCAGCTCCTCGGAGTCGCGCTGGCCGATCTCGAAGAGCTCTTGGGCCAGATCTGCCAGCTCCCAAGCCTGGTCGTCTAGGCACCCCTCGACGTCGACCAGCATCACGCCGGGGAGGTCCTCGTCCCCCTCGCGCCAGAGCGCGGCGTTGCCCTGAACGATGGCGCCCCACACGACCCGGCCATCGCTCGCGAGCGGCGCGGATTGGCGAACCTGAAGCGTGAGCGGATCCCAAGCGTTCAACCAGCCGGGCCTCTCGAGGGCGACGTAGCGCCGCTCAGCGCGAGTGAATTCGCGGGGCCGCTCGCCGAGGCGCTGGCGGAGCTCAACTATGGTTCGTGCGCGCAAGGCAGGCTTCCAGCGTGTGCTCGTGCGAGTTCAGGTGTCTCGAAAGTGCGCCCAGTGTGAGGGCCGGCTGGCCCCACCGCAACCCGTCGCGGGCGGACGTGCCTCGCGCTATCGTGAGCCCTAGGCTAGGGGCCGGAGAGGGGGGTCGGTGTTTTTCGAGTGTCGTCGTCAGGTCCCCGCCCTCGCAGGCGCGCCTTCCGAGTGGGTCGAAGTCGCCGCGGCCTACGCCCGCGGTGAGCTCCTGGCGGCCTACGAGAGCCTCGGATCCCTGGCTGATCCCCAGACCCCCCTCCTGGCCAACCTCGCGGCCGAGATCGCGCGCGGAGTCGGTCGCGAAGACGAATACCGCGACCGCTGCGAGGCCGCCTGGCAGCGCTGGCCGGGCGACGCGCTCTTGACCCTCCAGCGTGCGCGGGTCCTCTGCATGAGGGGGCGCCTCCTCAGCGCCGAGCGACTCCTCGACGCCTTCGTCGACTATCGGACCGAGGTCCCAGACATCCCAGGCGCCGAGGGCCTGGGCTTCGACCCGCTCAAGATCGCGCGGGCGCTCCAGGTCTCCGTGGCCGCCCAGAGCCAGCGCGAAGACTGGGTCCAAGCCGAGACCTTGGTCTTCGAGTCCGAGGGAGTCCTCGACGACCCCCTAGCCGCCTACGAAGTCGCCTATGCCCTCTACGAGCTCCGCGACTGGTCCTCCGCCCTGGCCCTCCTCGAGCGCGTGGTCATAGCCTGCCCCGACTGGCCTCGCCCCTACGTGTTCGTCCACCGCTGCCTCTCTGCTTTGGATCGCAGCGACGAGGCCGGCGAGCGGATCGCGCAGGCCGGCGCGCGCTTGCCCTGGTCCTCGATCCTGGCCTCGCTCCAGCTCAGCCACCTCTACTCCCAGCGTCTCTGGCACGAGCTCGAGGCGAAGACCCAATCCCTGATCGAGACCCTTCCGCCCGAGCCCCCAGAGGACTCGTCCACTGACGACGGAAAGACCGGGCACCAGGCCGCGCTCCGCTTCTCGACTCGGCGAATGGCTCTGGGCCTCAGGGTCTGGGCCCTCTGGGAGCTCAACCGCCGCGAGGAGGCCATCGAGGTCGCCCGTCGGATCCACGCCGAGTTCGCTGCCCTCCTCGAAGCAGCCGTCCCGGGCGCCCCGCGGCGCAGGCTCGAGGTCCCCCCCCTCGTCCAAGACAAGAACATGTGCGTCGCGGCCTCGGTCGCAATGATCCTCCGTGGACGCGACATGGAGGCTGACCCTGCCGAGATCTATCGCGAAATGGGCGGGAGCGCCGGCGTCACGAGCTGGAAGCTCGACGCCTGGCTCCGCGAGCGCGGGCTAGAGCCCATTGACCTCCGCCTCGAACTAGAGCCTCTCCGCGGGGCCATTGACCTCGGGCTCCCGCTCCTGGCCACGCGCTCTCACCTCGTCATGAGTCACATGGAGCTCCTGATCGGCTACGACGAGGGGATCAAGCAGCTCGAGGCCCTCGACCCTGCCGAAGGCCTCCCGCACCACGTCCCCTACGCGGCCCTCAAAGAGGTCTACGGTCAAGCCGGCAGCAGCCTGGTGGCCTTCGTGCCCGCAGCCGGCCCCGACGCCTCCCGCGAGGTCGAGATCCCCGAGGACTGGATCGATCAGGGCGCCCGCAAGGCCCGCCTCCTTCGCCGAGCCCTCTACGAGGGCGACCTGGACCTGGCTCGCAGGCGCCTCGAGGAGCTGGTCGAACTCGACCCCACCAGCGCTCGCGCCGCGCGCCTGCGCTCGGGATACCCCGAGGTCTTCGTGCCCGATGGCGACGTCCTGGCAGACGTCGAGCGTCTGGCTCGCGACCCCGAGGTGGACCTCAACAGCCGCCTCGACGCCCTCCTCCGCCTGACCGGGACCCAGTCCAAGATCGCTGACGAAGTCGCCCGTGAACTGCGCCCAAAGCTGCCCCCCTTCTTCCGCACCTACCTCCGCTTGCTGCGAGCCCGCAACCGCGGCGACTGGCCCCTGGCTCGGCGCTGCGCGGAGCTGATCCTGGAGCGGGCCGCAGCGCTCCCAGACCCCTGGCACGCCTTCGCCCTCTCGCTGGAGGCCACGGGCCACGTCCGCTTCGCGCAGCGAGCTCGGCGACGCTGCTTGGAGGTCGAGCCCGAGCACGTCCACGCCAACCTCGAGCAGATCGGGTCCAGTCGCGGGGGGACTCTGCCAGAGCGCCTGAGCCGCGCCGAGGAGCTCTTGGCCCTACACCCCAGAGCCGAGCCCCTCTACCGGCTCACGGCCCAGCTCCTCAACGCCTCGGGTCGCCCGCTCGAAGCTGAGCAACGGCTCCTAGAGAACGTCCGCCTCGGCCCGTACTCGCTGCCTGCGATCCTCAGCCTCCGCGGGTTCTACCTCAACCAGGGCAGAGCCGACCTGGCCGAGCAGATCGAGCTCCCCTCCGCCCTCAGCCCCGCCGACACCGACGCGGCCCCAGTCGACCTGGAGTTCGAGGTCCTCTTGGGCCAGGCCCGGTTCCTCCTCAGCCCGCAGGCCCTCTTGGCTGGCCGCACACCTTCAGCCGAGTCGTCCCCCAATGACGCAGAGGGCGATGCTGAGCCGCGCCGGGAGGCAGAGCAAGCCTTGGCCGAACTCCGCCGCCGCCAGGAGGCAGGCAGCCTGCGGGCCAACGAAGACCTCGACCTCCGCCGCCTCCTCCTGACACGACTCCTCCTCCAAGGCGGCGAGGTCGAACCCGAGGCGGTCCGGGAGCTCCTGCCAGAGACTCTCCCGGTCCCGCGAGCGGCCCTCCTCGACGCCTTCCTCGACGAGCTCCCCCCGCCCGGTCCGCCCGTCGCGCGTCTGCTCTTGGCCTGGGTCGCTGAGGTCATGCAGGGCGAAGAGTGGACGCCCCTGGCCGAGTTCCAGCGGGCATTCCTCCTCGAGTGCGCCGGCGAATTCCGCCCCGCCATCGAAGCCTTCGAGGCGCTCTGCGCAGACGAGTCCAGCCCAGCCGCGAGCTCGGCCTGGTTCCGCCTCGGCGAGATCGCCGTTCGTCGCGGGGGGACACCTCGCGAGGCGGCGTCCTGCTATGAACAGTGCCTGAAGCTGGCTCCCTCAGCCATAGGCTGCCTGGTCCAGCTCGCTGTCCTCTACCGCCAGCAACTCGGTGATCGGGAGGGCTCGAGGAGGGCCCTCGGCGCGTTGACTCGACTCGCCCCCTACGACGCGACTCATGCTCAGGAGTTCTTGAACCTCCTCGACGAGGCTCCCCCGAGCGAGGCCGCCCGCGAGATCGAAGGCTGGCTCGAGGCCGAGGGGAGCCGCTACCCTGAGAGCTTCCGCCGGGCTTGGGAGGCGAAGGTCCTGCTGCGACGGGAGAAGCCCAAGCAGGCCCTGGCCCTGGTCGACGCCCCGGGGATCGGCGAGCCGGCCCTGAGCCTGCGGGAGGCCAACCCCCGCGAGGCCAAGCTGATCGAATACGAGGCTTGGGAGCAGCTCGGCGAGCTGAAGATCGAGCGCCTCCGAGCAGGCCTGGCTGAGTTCCCCGACGACACCTACTTTCGCCACTGCCTGGCTCAAGCCCTCCTGCAGAGCGATCCCGCCGAAGCCAGTCGGCTCTATCTGGCTGCTCTCGAGGCCACGCCCTCGCCGATCGTGGCGCGGGCCGCGATCGAGGCCGCCATCGCGGCCAAGTCCTTCGCTCAGATCGTGGTCGGCTTCGCCAAGCGCATCCGAGCCGCGGCGGATCCGATCCACCTCCTGCGCGCCTGCGGCGAAGCCCTCCTAGACGCCGCCCGGGGTGACCTGGCGATAGACCTTTGCGAACGCCTCGAGCCGTCACTCCACGACGATTCGCGCTTCTTGATCTACTCCCTCGAGCTCCACGAGCGCTGCGGCCTGGCCGCGAGCGTCGCGCCCCTCGCAGACGAGCTCCTCCGCCTGGACACGGGCCCCGGCGCGCGCTGGTGCGCGGGACGAATCCTGCTCGCGACCGACCCAGGCCGGGCTCGTGGACTCTTCGAGGACTACTACGCCCAGACCAACGACCCCGACGGGCTGAGTCAGATCGGGCGCAGCCTCGAGGCTGCGGGCGACGGCCCGGCGGCAGTCGAAGCCTATCGCGCCTCGCTGGCCGCCCACGGCCTAGACGCCGACCCGGGGGCCGTGGCTGGGCTGCTGCGCTTGGCCCCAGGGCCCGACCTCTGGCCGGCCTGTCGGAGCGTCCTCAAGCTCCCGCCGAGGGAGGACGTGGACGGAATCGCGGTCGAGGCCGTCCGCCTGGCGCTCAGGCTGCGCGCCGAGGTTCCGCCGAGTTGGTTCGACTGGGCCGCCGTGCGCTATGACCACCTCCGGCGCCAAGGCCAGAGCGAGGAGCTCGAGACGCTGCGCTCCATGCTCCGGATCTGGGCCGACGAGGCTCGAAACGAGGAGCTCGCCGACGCCCTCGCCAAGCCCTGGTTCCAGCGCCTCTGGGAGTGGTTCCGCCCCTGGTCCCGCTGGCGGGGGTGGGCCGCGGCCGCGTAGGATCCCGCGATGAGCTGGCAACCAGGCCAACGCGTGGGCGACTACCGACTCGAGCGAGAGCTCGGTGTAGGCGGCATGGCCAGCGTGTGGCTAGCGGAGCACCTCCCGACCTGCAGCGCCAGGGCTCTCAAGCGACTCAGCGACACCGATCCCGAGCTCCGCGAGCGATTTCGCCGCGAAGGCGAGGCCCTAGCCCGGCTCAGCCACCCACACGTCCTCGGCGTCCACGAGTCCTTCGAGCTCGGCGGCGACTTGGTCCTCGCGACCGAGGTCGCGGAAGGAGGGGACCTCTCGACGCGTATTCAAGCTGGTCCCCTCGAGCTCGAAGCTGCCCTCGACCTGACTCGAGACCTCGCCAGCGCTCTAGAGGCGGCCCACGCCAGGGGGATCCTCCACCGCGACCTGAAGCCGGCCAACGTCCTCTTCGACGAAGGGGGACGCCCGCTCCTCGCCGACTTCGGCCTCGCTCGGCTCGCGGATCGGAACTCCCTGACCGCGACCGGAGCCCTCCTGGGGACCCCGGCCTACCTCTCCCCTGAGCTGGCCCAGGGCGCTCGGGCCGACGTCCGCAGCGACGTCTACGGTTTGGCAGCGGTCCTCTACGCCTGCCTCGCGGGGAGGGCGCCCTTCGAGCGCGGAAACGTGATCCAGAGCCTGAGGGCCGCGGCCGAAGAGCCCCCGCCGCCCCTGCCGGACTCGATCCCCTCGGCGGTCCGCGCAGCCTGCCTCCGCGGCTTGGCCAAGGCACCGGAGGAGCGCTTCGCGACGCCCAAGGCGCTGGCGGCGGCGCTCGTCGTCGCTACAGGACACTCTCCCCGTCGAGCCTGGGCCCCGCTGGGCGTGACCCTAGCAACCTTGGCCTGTGCCCTAGTAGCCTTGGCCTGCGCCCACGTCCTCAGCCAGCCTGAGTCCCCGACCCCCTCCCCCCTCCCCAGGGCTGCCGAGTCACGAGCGGCAGCGAGCCCGACGGCTTCGACGCCAGATTGGGAGCCCCCCCCCTCGGGCCTGACTCTGGGCCGTCGTAGTCCGGGGCTCTGGGTCAGCGTCTCCTGGATCGACGCCCAGAGCTTCCTCCTCCTGCGCGGTGATCGCTATCGTCGCTACCGCATCGGCCACAGCGTCGAGGCCCTGAGCCCTTGGCTCGGCTTCCCCCGAGAGCTCGAGAACACCCCCACCTTCTCTGCCGCGTCCCGGATGCTGCACGCGACTCGCTCAGGCTTCTTCCACGGGGGCTGGAGCGAACCCCCCGTGTTCGTCCCCTGGGCTGAGAAGCCTCAGCCGCTCCCCACCCTGCCCGGTCTCGACTCCGGCCAGGGCGTAGCCAAGGCGGCGGAGCTTCCCGCGGGCGCTACGACGGGTCGCCTCTGGACGTCTTCGCGGACCTCGGGCGTCCATAGAGTCGACGCTTACGACCTCTCCAAACAGGCTTGGACATTGCAGCTGGAGACGCCGGGACTCACAGCGGGCCTCTGGGAGTGTCATGTTTTGACAGGTCGGTCGGACGGCGCGATCTGCGCGATCTATCGTCTCCAGGAAGACCACCGCCTCCTGTACTGGGCTCCTGGCGGCGAGGTAGAGGTGACCAAGGTCGGAGGGCTCGCGGAGCGCGGCGCGATCTGGCGAGGCACCGACCTCTGGCTCTGCAATCGCCGGGCCCAGATCTTCCGCTTCGCCCCCGATCGAGGCGAACTGATCGGTGGAACTCTGGCCGCCTCCTTGCTCACGACATACCCCTTCGGGGGAGTCGAACTCAAAGGGATCTGGTTCTTGCCCTCGGGAAACGTCGTCACGCTGGGACGAAAACCACTGAACCTGGTCGAGTGGAGCCCTGAGGACTACACGCCCAAGCGCACCCTCTGGCATCTACAAGGTGTCGTGGCCAGCGGGGCCCGTCTCTCACCCGATGGCCGCTGGGCGCTTCTGGGAGGAGACCAAGGCCAGGCCTACCTCGTCTCGACCTCCAGATAGGCGAGCGTTGCTGCCGAGCCTGTCCAGGAACTACCTTCGAGGGCATGCAGATCGGGCCCTACCTCCGCCAAGACGAACTGGGACGCTGCGGGGCCGGCCCCCTAGTCCGCGCCCAGCACCTCAAGACGGAAGAGAAGGTCGCGATCAAGCTCCTCGACGCGGACCCCCCAGGGCCTAGCGCCCGCTGCGGCGCGAGCCGCCGAAGCTAGGCGTAGCCGCGTTGCCGCTCTTGCTGCGCCCGCCGCCTTGACCGCGACCCCCGCCTTGACTGCGACCCCCGCCTTGGCTGCGACCGCCTCCGGCCGGCTTCTCGTTGCGCGAGCCACCGCCACCGCCACCGCCTCCTCCGCCGCGGCGACGCCGATCTCGGTTGCCCTCACCGCCGCGACCGCGGCCGCCGCCACCTCCTCCGCGACGTCCGCCGCCTCCGCCCTGAGGACGGCCTCGGCCACCGCTGCGACCGCGTCCGCGAACGGGCGGCGCCGCCGGAGCCGCAGTCGAGTGGAAGTCGTGGTCCGCGTCCACGGGGACCCGCTGGCCGATCTCGCGCTCGATGTCCCGGAGGTAGCCGCGCTCCTCGGCGTCGCAGAAGGAGATCGCGCGCCCGCTCCGGCCCGCGCGTCCAGTCCGACCGATCCGGTGGACGTAGCTCGCGGGCTCGTTGGGGAGCTCGTAGTTGAAGACGTGGGTCACGTCCTCGACGTCGATCCCGCGCGAGGCGAGGTCCGTGGCGACCAGGACCCGCAGCTCACCCTTGCGGAATGCGTTCAGCGTCCGGGTCCGCGCGCCCTGGGACTTGTTCCCATGGATCGCGCCGGCCTCGATCCCCGAGTTCGTGAGCTGCTTCGCCAGCCGGTTGGCGCCGTGCTTGGTCCGCGTGAACACGATCGCGCTCCCAATCTTCTCCTTGCGCAGGAGCTGGACCAAGAGGTCTCGCTTGTCCGAACGCTCAACCATCATGACCGTCTGTTCGATCTTCTCGACGGAGGTCACGGCGGGAGTCACGTCGACCGAGAGCGGCTTGTAGAGGAAGCTCCCAGCGAGCTGACGGACCTTTGGCTCGAGGGTCGCCGAGAAGAGGAGGTTCTGCCGATCCTCAGGGAGTCGCTCGACGACACGACGGACGTCGTGAATGAAGCCCATGTCGAGCATTCGGTCGGCCTCGTCCAGGACGAAGAACTCGACGTGACGAAGGTCGACGAAGCCTCGCCCCATGAGGTCTAGGAGCCGACCCGGCGTCGCGACGAGGAGGTCGAGGCCCGAGCGAAGGGCCGAGATCTGCTTGCCTTCACCGGTGCCCCCGAAGATCACCGTGTGCTTGAGGTTCAGGTAGCGGCCGTAGGCCGTCGCGCACTCGCCGATCTGGGCCGCGAGCTCGCGGGTCGGAGTCAGCACCAGGGCTCGGATCGGGCGCTTGCCACGAGGGGGACGCTCCTCCGAGAGATACTGGAGGACGGGGAGCAGGAAGGCCGCGGTCTTGCCGGTGCCGGTCTGAGCGCAACCCATCACGTCGCGGCCGTCGAGGAGGGCTGGGATCGAGAGGGCCTGGATCTGAGTCGGCTCCGTGTAGCCCTCGTCCTTGAGGGCGCGCTGGATCGGCTCGATCAGATCGAGGTCAGTGAAACGGGTCATGGTTGTCCTTGGAGTGCAGCCGCCGGCGCGCCGCGCAGTCCGCGCGGCGTCTCGAGCTTCGGTCGGCTCCCGGGAGCGCGCTGCGCTCTGCGGGTGAGTGTTGGGGTCAGGCGAGAGACAGCGAAAGAGTAGGTGAGCTGTCTCGGCTGAAAGAGCGAGGGGTCGCGAACGCGATCGTCCCTCGCCCGGCTGGTCGGCCGCCGCTCACTCCCGAAGGAGCACTCCAGAGAGGAGCGCGACGCCGCGGAGAACCCTGCCTGCATTCGCTCGAGCGCGAACCGAATTCACCAGCACCGGGACTCTAGCAGCGCTTTGGGATCCGAGAACCGCCAATCTGAGAAAGCTCCGCAGGACGAATTCGCTCAGGGGGCGTCTGCGGGGGACGTCGCTAGGCAGACTCCAAGCGACAAGCCGCTCAGGAAGGCGTCCTCGACGCTCGCGCCCCGACAGTAGTCGCCGCAGACCCCCAGGCCGAGGTCGGCGTCGAAGCGGAAATCCTGGCCAAGGGGAGTGACCGTTCGCGCATAGCGCCACCTGTGGGCGGCGAGGTGGGTCACCTCAGGCAGGGGCCCCACGAGATCGCCCAAGGCACGCAGGAGCCGCTGGGAGACCTCGGACGGGCTCTCCTCGAGGTGCTCTTGGCTCCAGGCCGGGCTCCCGTGAAGCACCCAAGACTCTCCTGGAGGTCGCCCGGGCTTCGAAGAGTCGCGGGCGACCCAGCTCAGCGAGCCCGAGGGGATCTGCGCGCCCTCCCAGGCCACGTCCAGAGGCTCGGCGAACTCGACCATCGTCGCCCAGCAGGGCGCGACCTCAACGGCCGCCACCGCACGCGCCAACTCCGGCGCGACCTCCTCGAGAAGAGGGGCCGCCTGCGGGGCCGGCGTCGCGATCACGACTCGCTCGAAGGGACCTAGGCGCTCTCCGTCCTCGGTCAGGGCAGTCCAGCCCAGTGAAGACCGCTCGAGGGCGCTCACGCGAACCCCGAACTCGACCCCGCACTCGCTCGCGAGGTGCTTGACCAGCGAGGACATTTTTGGCGAGCCGACCCAGCGCTGGCCCGAGTCGCTCTCTGCTCCTGTAGTGCCTCCGCCGTCGAGCTGCACGACGCGTCCCTCCCAGAGGGCGACGTGTCCCGCAGCGGCCCAGGCCTCGACCCTGCTCACGAAGCGCGGATCGCGAGCCGTGAAATACTGCGCCCCGTGGTCGAAGCGGCGGGGCCCCGCTCGACGCGTCGAGGCGCGGCCTCCAGCGCCTCGCGCCTTGTCTACGACCTCGACGGAGAACCCGGCCCGACCGAGCTCGCCTGCGCAAGTCAGCCCCGCCAAGCCAGCGCCGATCACGAGGGCTCGCGGCCTCGTGGACGCGAGCGAAGTCCAACCTGGCTCCCACTCCGCGCGATCTCGAAGGGCTCTCCAGGGGAGCTGAGTTCGCCGTCCGGTCAGGACTGCCTCCAGCGTGAGCAGCCCTTCGCGCCGCTCGAAGGCCACCGCCTCCCAGTGGCGCTCAGGAGGCGACTGCGAGCGGTCGTAGTCGAGGGCGGTCCACTTGGAGCCGAGGAGGTGCTTCGGATGCTGGGGGTGTGTCACGCGGTCTCCGAGGACGACTCGAGGGGCTCGGGTCTAGGTGTCAGCGCGCGGCTGGCCCGCAGGATCAAGGGCAGCGCGATCCCGTATTCCACGGCGACGAGGACTCCGACCAGAGCGGGCGATCCGACCACCTCCGCCGCTCCGAGTCGAGTCGCCGAGAAGTAGGTCAGGGGTCCCGCCAGGACACCTAGGCCAGCCGCGAGGCCCAGGCGATCCTGGAGCCACGAGAGCGAGCGGGGCGCGAGGGTCGCGAACGAGGCCCAGAGCACCGCCAGCCAGAGCGGGGCGACGCCGGGTGCTGCGGGAACCGGCGCCGCGAAAGCCAGCAGCCCGCCGACGCCCAGGACGCTGTCGAGGGCGATCCCCAGGAAGCTGACCTGGGCCACGAAGCGGAGCTCGTCCCAGGGTCGCTCAGAGCTGAAGAGCGTCAGGGCTAGGAACACGGCCCCCGCGCATACCCCGGGCAGGCTGGATCCGCCGGCTGCGCCCAGGACGCAGGCGAACCAGACGACTTGGAACGCGAGGGCATGGAGGAGCTTCATGTCTAGCCTGCTGCGAGGGCTCCCGTCACGGCCTCCTGGGCCTCGGGCTGATAGGGCAACCCCGTCAGGAGCTCGTAGGTCCGTCGCTTCCGGTGGGCGAAGATCTTGTCTAGATCGGGCGCCACGAACCAGCGGTTGACGAGGCCCCCGCCGAAGTGCTCGTAGGTCACGTGGTCGACGACGAGGGTCCCGCCCTCGACCTCGTGAAAGGTGTGCTCGTGGTACCAGAGCGAGTAGGGCCCGCGGAGCTGCTCGTCGACGAACATGGACGGGGGGTCCCAAGCAGCGATTCGCGTCCGCCACTTGATCGGCACGCCGTGGAGCTTGAGCGAGTAGTCGATCAGGGCCCCAGTCTCCATGGTGATGGGTCTCGGCGTCACGATCTTGAAGCCGAGGAAGTCAGGCGTGATCGCCTCGAGGTTTTGCGCGTCAGCGAAGAATGGGAACACCTCGTCACGAGGGAGAGGGACGAAGAGCTCGTCGTGGAGTTCGAAGCTGGCCATTTCTGCTTCTCCTCGGGCGGAGCCGCCCTGTTTAGCTTTGCATGAGTTTCGATTCCCGGAGTTCACTCATGGTGGCTCCAGCTCGAAATGGAAGCTATCAAAAACCTCCCATTTATCTCGACGAAATCTGAACACGCGTCTATGATCCGTGCATGACAGATACGACGACCTTGATCCTGGGCGCGACCGGAGGGGTAGGCAGGGCCCTGGCGACCCGACTCCGAGCGCGCGGGCAGCGAATCCTCTTGGCTGCTCGTTCCGGCGAGCGCCTCGAGAGGCTGGCCTCCGAACTCGAGGCACCCTCCCGCGCCTACGACGCCCTCGATTGGAGCTCGGTCGAGGAGACCCTGTCCTGGGCGGCCGAGCAACCCGGCGGGGTTCAAGGGGTCGCCAACCTCGTTGGCTCGATCCTGCTCAAGCCGGCCCACAGGACCTCGCCCAAGGAGTTCCAAGAGGTCCTCTCGCTAAACCTAGGATCAGCCTTCGCCTGCGTGCGAGCCGCGACTAGGCTCTCACCGGAGCAGACCCCAAGCTCCATCGTCCTGGTCAGCTCGGCAGTAGCCCAACATGGGCTCGCCAACCACGCCGCCATCGCAGCCGCCAAGGCCGGAGTCGAGGGGCTCGTGCGAGCGAGCGCTGCGACCTATGCGTCCAGAGGGGTTCGAATCAACGCCGTAGCTCCCGGCTTGACCAAGACTCCCTTGACCAAGCGACTCTGGGAGAGCGAGCGCGCCGCTCAGGCCTCGCGTGCCATGCACCCCCTCGGCGCGATTGGTGAGCCTGAGCAGGTCGCCTCGGCCGTGGACTGGTTCCTCTCGCCCGAGCAAGCCTGGGTCACGGGCCAGGTCTTGGGCGTGGACGGCGGACTCGCGACTCTGCGGTGCAGCTCATGATTCGCCCGATCGTCGTCGCAGGACTTCTGAGCCTAATCCTCGTGAGCGGCTTCGGCTGCAGCAGCCCCATCCCCAATCGAGATCCCCTGGGAGAGCGCTTCCCGGACGTCGTGGGTCGCGACCTCCAGGAGCGATCGCGCAGCCTCCCCGCAGAGCACAAGGGGGCGCCAGTCCTCTATCTGGTCGGGACCGTTCAGGAGACACAGTTCGACATCGACCGCTGGCTGATCGGACTCCTTCAGCTCGAGACTCCGATCCGCTTCCTGGAGGTCCCGACGATCCCTGGGCTCTTCCCGGAGCTCTTCCTCCAAGGCACCATCGACAATGGAATGCGAGAGGGAATCCCGAGCGAGGACTGGGGAGGCGTCGTGACCCTCTACGCCGACGACGCCGAGCGAGTCGTGGACTTCCTCGGGACCACGGTCCCGCGCAACGCCCGAGTCCTGCTCCTAGACGGCGAGGGCCGAGTGCGGTGGTTCCACGACCGGGGCTTCTCTCCGAGTGTGTTGTTCGAGCTCGACGCAGCCGTCAAGGCGCTCCCCAAGCCGACCTCCAAAGCCCCACCCGAGCCCCCTCAGTGAGCGCGCCCACTGCCTGGCTCCTGCTTCAGGTCGGCTCGACCTGGGGCATGGTCGGCCTGATCTGGTTCGTGCAGCTCGTCCACTACCCCCTCATGGGCCGCGTCGGGAGCGAACACTTCGTGACCTACGAGGCTGGGCACGTCCAGCGCACCTCACGAGTCGTGATCCCCCTGATGCTGGCCGAGCTGCTCAGCAGCTTGGCCCTGGCCCTCGAAGGAGGCGACCTCGTCTCGAGGCCTGAGGCCATGTTCGGGCTCCTGCTCCTGGCGGGGGTCTGGGCCTCGACCTTCTTCCTCCAGGTCCCTCTCCATGAGCGGTTGGGAGACGGCTTCGCCGCGAGCGACCACGAACGCCTGGTGCGAACCAACGCCATCCGAACCGCCCTCTGGAGCGCCCGCGGCGTCCTGGTGCTGGCCTGGCTAGCGCGGGCTCTCGGATAGGCCTGATGGACGTCTTAGTCTTCACCGCCGGCGCCGCAGCGGCCCTGTTCTTCACGGTTTGGCTCCTGAGTCTGGTCCTCCGGGACGCGAGCGTAGTGGATCTGATCTGGGGCGCTGGGTTCGCGGTCCTGGCCTGGGTAGCCTGGGCCAGGGCGCCCGACGCCGAGCCTGCCCGGCTCCTTCTGCCCGTCCTCTCGACCCTCTGGGGCCTCCGGCTCTCGCTCTACCTGACCTATCGCAACTGGGGTGAGGGCGAAGACCCGCGCTATGTTGCCATCCGCGAGCGCAACCAACCCTTCTGGCTCAAGAGCCTCTGGATCGTGTTCGGACTCCAAGCCCTCCTTCAGTGGCTGATCGCGCTCCCTCTGCAGTTCGTCCAGCGCGGACTCATAGCCGACGAATCTTGGCTCACGTTGGCTGGCTTGGGGCTGGGAGGGCTCCTCTTCGGCGCAGGTCTCCTCTGCGAGACCTTGGCGGACTTCCAGCTGGCGCGCTTCAAGGCAGACCCCGCAAACCAAGGCCGCGTCATGGACCGCGGTCTCTGGCGATACTCGCGCCACCCGAACTACTTCGGCGACTTCCTCGTGTGGTGGGGGCTCTACGCGATAGCCCTCTCGCAGGGCGCGCCCATCTGGACGGTCCTGAGCCCTCTCGTCATGAGCGGACTCCTACTCAAGGTCTCGGGGGTCCCCTTGTTGGAGTCGCGGCTTCGCGAGACGCGCCCCGGTTACGCCGACTACGTCGAGCGCACCCCAGCCTTCTTCCCCTGGAAGCCGAAGTCCGCAGCCCCTACGGAAGCTTGAACGCGCGGCCGACCTCGGTCAGCTCGTGCTGGTGCTCCGAGGTCACACTCCCCACGTAGCGCTGGTCGCGAAGGGCGCGGCTAATGCTCGTGTCGAGATCCAAGCGAGCGTAGTCGGGGATCAGCTCCCAGATCAACGGACCGCTGGGGTCGAGGTCGTGACGGATCCCCTCGACCAGCTCACGGATCAGCGCGTATTCGGTGCTCGTGACCATGGCGATCCAGTAGCTCGAGAGGCGCGGGGTCAAGACTGGAACGTTGAGCAAGAGCGGCTTCTTGCCGAGCTGACCCGCCACCCGGCGCATCAGGTCGCGGTGCGAGATCCGCTCCGGCCCCGAGAGCTCATACCAGGCGCTCTCTTGACCCGACTTGGCCAGCGAGGCCAAACACGCGGCCGCCACGTCGTCTATGTAGACGGGCCAGGACACGTTGCGGAGCCAGCGCGGGAGGAGCATCGCTGGGAGGCGTCGCGCGATGTCGTGGACCATCTGCCAGCCCGCGCTGCCAGCCCCGATCACCATCGCTGCCCTGAGCTCGATGGTGCTGACAGCCCCTCCCCGGAGCGTCGCCCCGGTGTCTAGGCGCGACTGGAGGTGCTTGCTCGGCTTCTTTCCCTGAGGGGTGACGCCGCCTAGGTAGACCACGCGCCGCAACCCAACGTCCTCCGCCGCGGCCCGGAAGCGGAGCGCCTCTTGGCGCTCACGCTCTGGGTAATCGCCCCCGCTCCCCCCGCCCATGGCGTGCACGAAGAAGAGCGCCGATTGACAGCCCTCCAGCGCGGGACGGACGCTCTCGGCGTCGTCGAGGTCGAAGCGAACCCAGTCGCTCTGGGGATCACGCGCCTTGGCTGCCTCGGGTGAGCGAGTCGCGCAGCGCACGTGATAGCCGGCCGCGCGCAGCGCGAAGCGAACGTGGCGCCCCACGAACCCGGTCGCGCCCGTCAAGAGCACCGTCTCGCCAGGCGCTGGGCCAGGGAGCGAGAGAGATTCTGAAGTGGCGACAGGCTCGCTCAAAGACTAGATCCGGTGCCCCTGCCCAGTCATCTTCTCCAGGAGCGGCTTGTAGCCCTGGAGCGCCGTCCGCTGCATGTAGAAGCTCAGCCCGCGAAGGCCTCCGAGCTCCTCACCGCCGCCCGCCCGACCAGGGCCGCCGTGGGTCAGCTGCGGCAGGACCGCGCCGGGTCCCAGGGACTCGCTCGCGACCTTAGCGCCGCCGATGTTGATCCGCCCGTTGAAGGGCGCCATCCCGATGGCGACCTCGCCCGCGACGACGGCGTCGTCGCTGTAGACCGAAGCCACCAAGCCGCCTTGGCCGAGGCCCACGACCTGGGCCGCCTCGCTGGGGTCGCCCGAGTAGGGGAGGATCGTCGCGCAGGGACCAAACACCTCGTGGGCGTGGACGGCCTCGACGCCGGCGTTCTCCGCTTCGAAGAGCACCGGGCTCATGAAGTAGCCCTTGTCGTGGTCGATCTCAGTCAGCTCGCCGCGGCTCCCGTCGCCGTGGATCGCCTTGGTCGCGCCCTTGAGGCGCTCGACGCCCTCGCGGACGTCCTTGAGCTGAGCCTCGGTCGCGAGGGGACCCACCCGGACCCCGCGGACCGTCGGGTTGCCCGTCCGCTGCGCCTTGAGCTCCTCGATCAGAGCCTCACGCGTCGCGTCGAGGGTGTCGGTCGGGACCAGGACCCGGCGGATGGCGGTGCACTTCTGACCGGCCTTCTGGGTCATGTCGCGCACGACCTCGCGCACGAAGAGGTCGTGGGTGTCCGAGCCAGCCTCGACGTCGCGCCCGAGGACGGCCGCGTTCAGGCTGTCGGCCTCGACGTTGATCCGCGCGCCGCGCTTGACCACGCCCTCACCGCTGCGCAGGGTCGCCGCCGTCCAGCTCGAGCCCGTGAAGGCCAGGACGTCGAAGCACTCGAGGTGGCTCAAGAGGTCACCCGCCGATCCGCAGATCAGAGAGAGCGCGCCCTCGGGGAAGACCTGGTCTTCGACGAGGATCTGCGCCACGCGCCAGCTCACGAGCGCCGTCGCGGTCGCGGGCTTGGTCACGACCGGCATGCCGGCCAGCCAAGCGCAAGCGGCCTTCTCGGCCAGGCCCCAGGCCGGGAAGTTGAAGGCGTTGACGTGGACCGCCACGCCGCGGCGCGGGGTGTAGATGTGCTCACCCCAGTAGCGCGGCGAACGGCTGAGCTGAACGCCCTCACCGTCGACGAGGAACTTGGCCTCGCCCAAGCGCTCGCCGACCTTGGCGTAGTAGGCCAAGGTGCTGGTCGCGCCGTCGACGTCGAACTTGGCGTCGCCCCGGGTGTTTCCACCGTTTTGGGTCGCGAGGTCCAAGAGCTCGTCGCGCTTGGCGTGGATCGCCTTGCTGGCGGCCATCAGCAGCTTGCCGCGCTCGGCAAAGGTCAGCTCCTGGAGCGCGGGGATGCCTTTGGCCCGGGCGTGGGCCATGGCGGCGCCCATGTCGACGCCCCCGGTCCCGGTCTCGGCCAAGACCTCCTCGGTGACGGGGTTCTTGAGCTGGGCGACCTTGCCGGTGCCGGCTTGCCAGGTGCCAGAGACGTAGCTTTGGAGCTGTTGCATGAGAGTCCTCGGGGGCAGGCGCCCGAAGGCGCCAGGACGTGGAGTTTTAGAGGCGAACCCCAAAGGGGCCAACGACGAAGAGGCCGCTGGCTCCGAGCAAGGCCAGAGAAGGCGAAGCGAGGGCGGGTTTGGAAGCAAGGCCAAGCGAGGGCGGGTTTGGGAGCAAGGCCAAGCGAGCGGGGGGTTGGGGCCCCCTGCGAGGGCCCCCTGCGAAGCAAGGGGGGTTTGGGGGGCGAAGCCCCCCAATGGCCGAAGGCCAGAGGGGGTCCCAGCGAAGCTGGGGGGGCGAAGCCCCGCGAAAGATCGGGGGGTCTGGGGGGAGCGCAGCCCCCCCCAGAAATTCAGTTATTGCGGACGAACTTGACGTACTCGAAGTTCTCTTCGCGACCGTTGATCCCCTTGCGGGGCGGCGCGATCCAGCTCGCGTATTCGCCGGGCTCGTAGCAGGCGACCATCAGGCTCTGGATATAGTCCAGGTCCTCTTGGCTGGGGAGCCAGCTGTCCCGCTGCCCGTCGAACTCGGCCTGTGAGATCAGCTTCCCTTCTGGGTTGTAGGGCATGTTGGCGTAGAGCCCCTGAATCCGATTGAAGCGATCGCTGGGGAGCGTCATCCGCTCGCTCATGCCGGCCTTCTCGAAGATCCGGTTCCAGCGCTTGATCACCTTCTGGCAGTCCTCGACGTAGCTGTCGCGGAGGAGGAGGTTCATGGCGCGGCGGAGGGGGATGTCGCGATCCTCGAAGCCGTCCTCGGTCGGGACCTCGACTCGGTAGCTCCCGGTCAGGGCCTTGTGGTCGTCGTAGACGCCCTCCTTGCCCTCGTTCCAGCGACCCTTGAGGCCCGCCGCGAAGAAGGTCGCGGAGTTGCTGCTGTCCTCGCTGCCGAAGAGGTCGAGAGAGGCGGTGTACCACTCGTTTATGTAGCGCTGAATCAGCTCGAGGGGGACTCCGCCGGCGGCCTTCACGTCGCCCTCGGGAGCGGTCTTCATGAGGTCGATCGTGCGCTGAATCACGCGACCGACGCCGGTCTCGCCCACGAACATGTGGTGCGCTTCCTCAGTCAGCATGAAGCGCGTGGTCTGCGCGAGGGGATCGAAGGCGCTCTCGGCCAAGGCCCCGAGCTGATACTTGCCGTCACGGTCCGTGAAGGTCGTGAAGCAGAAGAAGGCCAGCCAGTCGTCGATGGGCTTGTTGAAGGCGTCCAGGATCCGAGGCGAGTCCGCGTTGCCGCTGGTGCGCTTGAGCAGGTCCTCAGCCTCTTCGCGACCGTCGCGACCGAAGTGCTGCATCAGGAGATAGACCATGGCCCAGAGGTGACGGCCCTCCTCGACGTTGACCTGGAACAGGTTCCGCAGGTCGTAGAGGCTGGGCGCGGTCTTGCCGAGGAGACGCTGCTGCTCGACCGAGGCCGGCTCGGTGTCGGCTTGGGTCACGATCAGCCGGCGCAGTTCCTTGCGGACCTCACCGGGGACGCTCTGCCACACGTCGCCGCCCATGTTGTCGCCGAAGTGGATCTTGCGGTCCTTCTCAGGCTCGGCGAGGAAGATCCCCCACCGGTAGTCGGGCATCTTGACGTAGTCGAACTTGGCCCAGCCGTCGGTGTCGACGCTGACGGCGGTCCGGAGGTAGATCAAGTCCTGCTGGAAGCCCTCGGGCCCCATGTCGTTCCACCACTCGAGGTAGTTCGGGAGCCAGCCCTCGAGCGCGCGCTGGAGCTTGCGGTTCGAGCTGAGGTCGACGTTGTTGGGGATCTTGTCAGACATGTGAGTCTCCAGAGCAGAGGTGCGGTGGGCTCGGTTAAGCCGTGTAGTGCGGTGCGGTTTTAGGTCGCAAGGCGACCTCTCGTTTAGGTCCGGTTGTAGTCGAACTCGGCCGACTCGGGCTGGCCGTAGAGGGTCAGGGCGCCCTTGGGGCCGACGGCGTTGGGCCGCTGGAAGATCCAGTTTTGCCAAGCCGAGAGGCGACCGAAGATCTTGGTCTCCATGGTCTCCGGACCCGCGAAGCGGAGGTTGGCCTCGAGGCCGGTCAGGGAGTCGGGGGACTGGCTCGCGCGCTCCTCGATAGCCATTCGGACGTCGTCCTCCCAGTCGAACTCGTCCATGGCGTCGGTCACGAGGCCCTCGTCGACGGCCTCGCTAGGACCGAAGGGCGTGCCGGACTCGAAGACCTGCTCAGCGCGGGCGGGGTCGCCCAAGAAGCGGGTCTGAAGGCGAGTCAAGCCGTTGCTCATGGGGAAGGCGCCGCGGTTCAGCTCCGAGAGGGCGATCTTGACCCCCTCGTCGTCGAACATGTAGGCGCGGTCCGCCGCGATGGTCAGCTCGAAGAGCGAGCCGCCGAAGCAGCTCCCGGGCTCGATCATGGCGAAGATGCTCTTGGCGGTCAGGTCGAGGCGCTTGAGGGTCCGCTTCATGAAGCCGCGGACCTCGTGCACGAACCAGTCGTCCTTGCGGGACTCGAGCTGAGCGTCGACCTTGAGGACGGTCTCGAGGTCGCCCTCGGTCTTGAGCAGGATCAGGCCGATCTCGGGGTAGTTGAAGCGGAGCTCAATGATCGCGTGATCGAGCTCGCGGAAGGCCTTAAAGGGCCACCACTCGCAGCCCAGGTCGGCGGCGTTGGCCGGGACCTCGACGGCCTCCTTGGGGCCGCGAACCGTCAGGACCGCCGTCCGGGGCGCTTCGCCCCAGGTCAGCGAGACGTGCTCGTACTCGATCCCCTCCTCGGTGATCTCGGGCGTGAGCGCCGTCAGGTCGAGGCCCTTGCGATCTGGGCGCCCGCCAGCGGCGATCTCGGTCACCTTCTTCTTGATCTCCTCGTCGAACTTGCTGGTCGGCCAGACCGCGTCGACCAGACCCCACTCCACGGCGCGCTTGCCGCGGACGCCGTCGGCCAGGGTGCAGAACACGTCGGCCCGGTCTCGGCGGACCTTGCGCTTGTCGACGACGCGGGTCAATCCGCCCGTGCCAGGCAGCACGCCCAGGAAGGGGACCTCAGGGAGGGCCACCGCCGAACGTCGATCGTCGACGAGGTAGATCTTCTCGCAGGCCAAGGGCAGCTCGTAGCCGCCGCCAGAGGCGATCCCGTTCAGGGCCGCGACGTAGGTCTGACCCGAGTGCTCGGTGGCGTCCTCTATGGCGAGGCGAGTCTCGTTGGTGTACTTGCAGAAGTTGACCTTGAAGGCGTGGGTCGAGCTCCCGAGCATGAAGATGTTCGCGCCGGCGCTGAACACTCCCTCCATGTCGCTCGTGACGGTGACGCAGGTCACCTCGGGGTGCTCGAAGCGCAGCCGGTTGACCGCGTCGGCCAGCTCGATGTCGACGCCGAGGTCGTAGCTGTTGAGCTTCAGCTCATAGCCGGGGCGGAGGCCCTCGTCCTCTTGGATCGCGATCTTGACCCAGGCCACGGGACCCTCGACCTCGAGCTTGAGGTGCTTGTAGCGGGAGGGGTGGGTCTGGAAGTCGACGCGCTCGCCTTGGACAGCGGTGGTGCTCACGGGATCCTCTTTTTGGGGGCGCCGGCGGGACCGGCGGGCTCATGGCGGCAGAAGATACGGGACCATCCCCGGACATGCAAGATATTTCCTTGCCGCGCGACAGCAAAGCACTATAGTGCCTCCCGTGACCAGCCAGAAGACCAAAGCCCCTGTTGAAAAGGACTTAGAGCCGCTCTTGGTCCGTGTAGGAGCGCGCGTACGGGCGCTCAGACAGGCCTCTGGCTGGACCCTGAAGCAGCTCGCCGAGGCCTCCGAGCTCAGTCCGCGCTTCGTCTCTCAGCTGGAAGCGGGCCAGGGAAACATCGCCATCGGACGCCTGGCAGGTGTCGCTCGGGCCCTCGACGTGGGCCTCGAAGAGCTCGTCTCGGGCGACCGCGATCGTGAGCGCTTGCTCATCGACGGCCTCCTCCGCGGCCGGACCAAGCGCGAGCTCCGCCGCGCGCGAGAGGCCGTCGAGGCCACCCTCGCCGAGCGGCCCCTCCTGATCGCGCTCCTCGGAATGCGCGGCGCCGGCAAGAGCACCCTCGGGGCCGCCGCGGCCGAGACCCTGGGGCTCCCCTTCGTCGAGCTCGACGACCGAATCGAGGCCGCCGCTGGCCTCAGCCTCGGCGAGCTCTTCGCCCTCCACGGCGAGCCCTTCGTGCGCCGCCTGGAGGGCAAGTGCCTCGAAGAGCTCGTGAGCGCCGGAGAGCCCGCCGTCGTCGCCCTGACCGGCGGAGTCGTCGCCAACTCCGACGCCTTGCGCCTCATGAGCCGTCACGCGTTGACGGTTTGGCTGAGCGCTTCCCCCGAGGACCACATGCAGCGCGTCCTCGACCAGGGCGACCAACGCCCGATGGCTGAGAGCGAAGACGCCATGAGTGAACTCCGGGCCTTGCTGGCCGCGCGCGAGCCCCACTATCGAACCGCAGACCTCCGCCTCGACACCTCTGCCTTAGACGGGCCCCAGCAAGCCGAGGCCGCGCTCGTCGCCGCGCTCCGCTCTGCAGGCTGGGCCTAGTCGCGTTCTCCGGTAGCGATCACCACTCGTCAGGGGTCGCGGGGGGCGGGGGGGTCTCGGCGCCTGTCCCCGTGACCAGGAAGTCGTCCTCGTAGCCAGCCTCGGGCGGCTCGGGGACGCAGCGAGCCCGCCCCTCCTCGACCGAATACGTCCACTCTCTAGGAGCCCTGTCGTCCGCGTCCGGCAGGGTCGGCGCCCGCTTGGGGAAGCTGCCGGTCTCCAGACGAACCATGTGCGCCTGCGCCAAGACCCTCAGCATTCGCGCTCCCTTCTTCAGGCCTGGCCGCTGGGTCTGAGCAGGAAAGCTGACGAGCGCGATTCGTGTCAGGGCGTGAACCTCGGCTGCCTCGAGGCGAGCCTGGAATTCGGCGAGCCGAGCCTCGACCTCGCCCTGGGGCGCCGCCTCGACCTCCGCGCGCAGCGCCCACCAGCGCTCGACGTCGCGCCAGACGTCCGCGTGAGACCCCTCGGCCTGAGCGCCGAAGGGGTTCCAAGCGAGCTCCGCCCGAGCCTTGACCTGATCGCCGCTCTTCAGAGAGGCGCGCCCCGAGAGCTGCGCCAGGAAGGAGAGCGTCCGGAGTCGAGCCGCGCTCACGGCCAGGTCGAGGGTCGGCGCCGTGACGCGCTCCAGGACCTCACACGCTTCCTGGTAGTCGCTTCGGCTCAGGTCAGCGCGAGCGAAGGTCCTCGCGAGACTCCGCAGGCCGACCTCGTAGGCGTGGACCGCGGCGAGGTGCGCGAGGGCGCTGGGATAGCGGCCGAGGTCTCGAGCGTAGGCCAGGAGCGTGTAGCCGGTCTCGAGCGCCTCTCGCGAGGGCTGAGTCGCCGCTTCGTAGGCCAGCAAGGTCGCCGCCGTCATGGAGCCAAAGCCGAGGCCCTCTTCGTGGGGGTCCCCGAGTCCGAGGCTGATCTCGACCCGCCACTCGCAGCGCTCGCGGCGGACTCCGCGCCGGACGTGTCGGAGGTGCGGCCGGAGACGGCGAAACTCCTCGCGAGCCTCAGCGAGCCTGTAGTCCTCGGGCTTCAACTCCTCCCCGACTCGCTCCAGGGCCTCGCTGCCCAGGACCTCGATCAGCCTCCCCCTCCGGCTGGGCTCCTGCGAGGCGACCTCCCTCAGGAGCTCGCTCAGGTCTCGAGGAGCGCTCGGCTCAGCTGAGACCTGCTTGCCCTCGCGGAGGGCCAGCTCCAGCTCCAGGTAGTCGAGAGCGGCGTTGCCCGGCTCGCTAGCTCCCTCCAAGAGGGGCGATCTCGGGGCTGTGATTCGGGTCTCGAGCTCGCTGATCTCGAGCTGAAGGGCTTGGTGCTCGGCGTCGAGGAAGGCGCTCGCGACGGACTCCTTCCAAGCCAGGTAAGGGACCGCCGCGAAGGCAGCCACTATCAAGAGCCCCCCTGTCCAACGCAGGGCGACTCGCAAGCGAGAAGGGGTGGGGGGATCTTTCGGCAACGCGAGCTCTCCTTTGCAGAGGGGAGGAGGCTAGCAATCGCCTCGCCTGAGGTCCGTTACGGTCCCCAGGCCCTTCTGTAACCGGCGGGCCCTCTCCCTGACCCGCTGGCGAGGGCCTCGGGCGCGAGCCAGACTGACCCCCTGACCGAGGAGGTCGAGTGCCCCAAGACGCCGTCGTACTGCACTGCAAGACCGTCAAGACCTTGAGCTGGGAGTCCCTCGCGGACGCTTGGACCCCACCCAGTGAAGAGGCGAGCGCTCTCCCGAGCGTCGAGTCGCTCCACCTGGCCTACGTCGAGCGCTTCGACACCTTCCGAGACCCCGAGCGGGCCGCGCGCGTCCAGGCCGCGATCCGGGAGGTCAGTGAGCGAGCGACGAGAGAGGTCCCGACCTTCGCGGGGCTCTGTGAGGTCATGGGGATCGTGCTGGAGCAGGACGCGGTCGGATTCCGCCAGGAGCCCGCCTACGCCAACGCCCGAATGGAGGTCTACGGGAGCGACCCTCGCCTCGAGCCCGCCCTGGTCAAGCTCCTGACAGGGATCGTGGCCAAGGACTGGCATCCCCTCCTCAAGGCCTGCCGCTGCTACCTGGAGGTCCGCTTCTTCCACCCCTTCGCCGAGGCCAACAGCGCCGCCGCCCGCCTCGTGTTTCAGTGGGCCCTCCAGCGCGAGGGCGTACGGATAGCCGAGCTGACGCCCCTCTTCCGGCAGCCGATCGCGCCGGGCAACGAGGAGCACTACCGGGCCTTCCTGGAGCGAGCTGGCCTGCTCTTGACGCCCCAGACCTAGCCTCTGGGCCGCCAAGTGTACGTCCCACGTCACAACCCCACCTAGGCGGGACTTCCTCGAGCGGCCCGCTCGTTTCTGCCCAACTGAGACGAGCTCGGCTCGTATCGGGTAGTGGAGGACCTATGAAGCGAGCGACTTGGACGGCCTGGATGATCTGTGGTGCGGCGCTGGCCGCTCCAGGAGTGGCCTGGGGAGCCGACGAGGCCCCCCAGGAGCGACCCGCCACGGTCCTCTTGATCACCTCGCCCAAGCTGGCCGCGAGCTGGCAGGGCTTCGCCGACTGGAAGACACGCCAGGGCAAGTCGACTCGGATCGTGACCACGGCCGAGATCGCCAAGGGCTACGAGGGCGCAGACCTCCAGGCCAAGATCCGGGCCTGCGTCCAGGCCCACGTCGCCGACCGTGGGACGCGCTGGGTGGTCCTAGGCGGCGACAGCCTCCCCGGCGGCAAAGGCGCGGTCCCAGACCGCGACACCAAGCACCGCCTCCACGGAGGCCGTCTGTCTTATGACGACATTCCGACCGACCTCTACTACGTGACCAAGCAGAGCTGGGATCAGAACGGAGACGGGACCTTCGGCGACTGGGCACGAGACAAGGCCGCCATGGACTACCGCTCCCTCGCCGCGATAGGAAGGATCCCGGTCCGGAGCCCTGCCGAGGTCAAGGCCTACACGGCCAAGGTCGTGGCCTATGAGAGCCGCTACACCGCGGGTAAGGCCGCCAAGACCCTCCTCTACACGAACGCGGTTCCTCAGGCGAACTACAAGTCGGACCTCCTCTGGGATCGCCACCTGGGCCCGGCCTGGAAGGGCGGCGCGATTCAGCGCTTCTTCGTCAACCAGAGTCCCTGGAGCCAGCCCCGTCGCTACCCCCTCTCCCCGAGCAACTGGGTCGAGCGAATCAACGGGGGCGAGGCCAGCAAGATGCACATGCACGGCCACGGCTTCCTCCCCGGCTGGGTCCTCGACCGACACCAGCTGGTCGACGGCAAGGCCGTCTCTCGCCTCCGCAACGAGACGCCGCTCCTAATGACCACCGTCAGCTGCTTCACCGGGCAGTTCGACAGCGCCAAGGACCCCGCGATCACCGAGTCCATGCTCCGCCACGCCCAGGGAGGCGCGGTCGCCATCGTGGCTCCCGCCCGCGAGGGCGTCCCGGTCTTCCACGGTCGGGGCTCCGACCCCCGCGACGGCAAGACCCAAGACGGCACGACCCGACTCCTGACCCGCTACTGGGTCGCGGGCCTGACCAAGGACCTCACGACCGGCGAGGCCCTAGCCGCCGCCAAGGCCGAGTTGGCGAGCGACGCGAGCAAGAACCACGGCTACCACTGGGTCCTCTGCGAGCTGAATCTCCTCGGCGACCCGACCCTCGACATGCGCGCTGAGGCGATCCACCCCCTCGAGGTCGAGGGGCCCGCGCGGCTGACCCAGGGGAAGCAGAGGGTCACGATCAAGACCAACCGTCCCGGCGTGACGGTCTGCCTCTGGCAGGGTGAGAAGGCCTACGTCGTCGCCACCACGAACGCCGAGGGACTAGCGACGCTCGAGGCCAACGCTCAGCCAGGCGAGGTCCTCCTGACCCTCAGCGGCCCCTCGCTCAACACCATCACCAAGACGATCCCCGTCGGAGGGGCGGCTAAGGGCAAGGGGAAGCAGGCCAAGGGAGAGCGCTGGTTCTCGCCCCGGCTGCGCTAGCTCCTCCGCCGCTTCTTCGGCTACTTGGTGACCCCTGCCAGGTCGACCCACCTCGGTGGATGCTCGACGGCCTCGAGGAAGCGCACCAGATCGGCGGTCCCGATCGCCGTCGTCTGCGCGTTGTCGAGGGGATGACAGTGGACGGTCTCGAACTCGCGCAGGCTCTCGTCGAGGAAGAGGCCGACCACCCCGGTCCGATCGTTGAGGACCGAGAAGGGGGTCACGGAGCCGGGAGTCACTCCCAGGTAGCTCATCAGCCGGGGCGGGCGCCCGAAGGAGAGCCGCCCCAACCCGAGGAGCTGCCCGAGGGGCTTGAGGTCCAAGGCCCGATCTTCGAGGCACACCAAGAGCGCCATGCCCTTCTTGGTCTTGAAGAACAGGTTCTTGACGTGCGCGCCCTCCGAGTCCCCGCGGTGCTGCTTGGCCTCTTCGACCGTGAACACCGGCGGGTGCTGGACGGTGGCGTGAGGGATCCCCAGCTCGTCGAGGCGCGCGAAGAGCTCGTCCGGCGTCGCGGGCGCCGAGCCGTCGACGAGCTGCGGCGCCTCGCCCTGATCCACGGGGGCTACTTCTTCTTGCGGCGCGCGATGTGGATTGCGTGGCCGAGGAAGTCCTCGGCGGCTTCCATCATGGCCTCGCTGAAGGTCGGGTGGCTGTGGACCGTGAGCGCGAGGTCTTCGACCTGAGCGCCCATTTCGATGGCCAAAGCCGCCTCGGCGATCATGGTGTTGGCGCCGGGGCCGGTCACGCCGACGCCCAGGAGCAGGCCACTCTTCTTGTCGCCGATCACCTTGACCAAGCCTGCGGTGTCGTTGCTCGCCATAGCGCGCCCCAAGGCCGCGAAGGGGAAGCGTCCCACGTGGACGTCGTGTCCAGCCTCGGTCGCCTCTTGCTCGGTTAGGCCTACGGTCGCGATCTCCGGGTCGCTGAAGGTACCCGCCGGCATGGCTTGCCAGTCGCACATAGAGGGCTGGCCCGCGATCACTTCTGCGGCCACGATCCCGTGCTTCGACGCACGATGAGCCAGGAAGGGCGCGCCGGTCAGGTCGCCTATGGCGTAGATCCCAGGGACGTTGGTCTTGCACTGAGCGTCGGTGGGCACGAAACCACGCTTGTCCGTGGCTACACCAGCGGCCTCGAGCCCGATTCCCTCAGAGTTCGGGCGGAATCCGATGGCAACGATCACGCGATCGCAGGGGATCTCGAGGTCCTTGCCCTGCTTGTCCTTCGCGATCAGAACCGCGTGATCGCCGCGCTCCTCGACGCCCTTGGCTGAGCACTCGAAGTGAATCGTCCCGCCCTGCTTCTTGAAGCGTTGGCGAACCGGCTTCACGAGCTCTGGGTCAAGGCCGCCCATCAGCCCAGGCAGGAGCTCGACAATGGTCACCTTGGAGCCAAGCTTCGCGAAGGCGCAGCCGAACTCGAGGCCGATCACTCCACCGCCCACGATCGCGAGGCGCTCGGGGATCTCGTTGAGGGCCAAGACCTCCTTAGAAGTCCAGATCCTCGGGTCGCTGTGGGGGAGGAAGGGGAGCTCTATCGGCCGCCCACCGGTTCCGAGGACGATGTTGTCGGCCTCGAGGTCCTGGGTTCCGCCCTCTGCGAGGTCGACCTTGAAGGAGTTGGTGCCAGTCAAGGTCGCCGTTCCCTTGATCACGGTCACGCCTGCCATCTTGAGGAGACTGCCGACGCCGCCCACGAGCTTCTTGACGATCCCCTCCTTCCAGGAGCGCAGCTTCTCTATGTCCACAGGGACTTCGGCGCCGGTCCCGATCCCGATCGCGTTCCCATGGCTCATCTCCTCACGGAGGTGGCTGGCGTGGATCACGGCCTTGGAAGGAATGCAGCCCCAGTTGAGGCAGACGCCGCCCAAGGACTCCTTCTCGATGAGGACCGTCTTTTTGCCGAGCTGACCGAGTCGAATGGCGCACACGTAGCCACCAGGGCCGCCGCCGATCACCGCCGCGTCGAAGCGCTCCATGGGAGGTTCCTCTCTAAAGGGGGGTCGCTAAATCGTCCTAAGACGACGCTTAGCTCTCGTAGCGCGAGGTCTCGAGCACCGCGCGGAGCACGCGCTCCACGTCGGGCATGTAGACGTCCTCGAGCGTGTAGGGGAAGGGCGTGTCGAAGCCGGTCACGCGCTTGATCGGGGCCTCGAGATACTCGAGGGCCTTCTCGGCCACGATCGCGGCCAGCTCGCCGCCGAAGCCAGAGGTCCGCTGAGCCTCGTGGACCACGATCATGCGACCGGTCTTCTTGACGCTGTTGAGGAGGGCCTCCTCGTCCAGAGGCACCAAGGTCCGGAGGTCGAGGACCTCGCAGGAGATCCCGTCGTCCTCGGCGCGCTCAGCCGCCTCCATGCAGATCGGGACCATGGCACCCCAGGCCACCAGCGTGATCTCGGTGCCCTCACGGCGCGTCGCAGCCTGACCGAGGGGGACCGTGTAGTCGATCTCGGGGACGTCGCCCTTGCTCTTGCGATAGAGCGCCTTGGGCTCGAGGAAGAGCACCGGGTCGTCCTGACGGAGGCAGGTCAGGAGGAGGCCCTTAGCGTCGTAGGGGTTGCTCGGGATCACGACCTTGAGGCCGGCCGTATGGGTGAAGTAGGCCTCGGTCGACTGGCTGTGATAGTGACCGCCCTTGATCCCGCCGCCGTAGGGCGTCCGGATCACGACCGGCGCAGAATACTCGCCGCCGGAGCGATAGCGCATCTTCGCCAGCTCGCTCACGATCTGATCGAAGGCCGGGTAGATGAAGTCCAGGAACTGGATCTCGGGCACCGGCCGCATGCCGTAGAGGGCCATGCCAATGGCCGCGCCAATGATCCCGCTCTCGCAGAGGGGGGTGTCCATGACGCGGTCTTCGCCGAACTCAGCTTGGAGTCCGTCGGTGGCGCGGAACACGCCGCCGTTGCGGCCGACGTCCTCACCAAGAATGCAGATGTCGTCGTTGCGGCGCATCTCGTCGCGAAGAGCGGAAGTGATCGCCTGAATCAGGGTCATCGTCGACATGGGGTGGCTCCTGAAAATGAGGAGGCAGAGTTGAGCACACAGGCGCGCTCGAGGCCACCCCGGCAGTGGCTCGGCCTCCCTCCGACAATAGGGTCCCCCTCGTCCCCTCCCAGCGCTACAGTAGTCTCGTGCCCGAGCTGAAACACGACTGCGGCAAGACCGTTCGCTTCCCCTCTGGGACCGAAGGCAAGAAGGGCAAGTGCCCCCATTGCGGCGGACCGATCGTGGTCCCCGGCGCCAACGAGCCGCTGCCTCAGCACCAGATCACTCTCGACCCTCCCGCCCACTGGGACGAGTATCTGGCCTACTTCGAGGGCCGGGCCGAGGCCCCCAAGCCCCTCGTCCTGCCCCACAACCTGATGCTCCAAGACGAGGCCGACGAGCGCTGGGAGCGGCAAGCTTCGACTCGTCCCTCGCGCTTTCACTGCCCCGTGTGCCGGAATCGAATCAACGTCGACCAGGTGATCTGCACCAAGTGCGGCCTCGACTACCGGACGGGCGTCGTGCTCGGCAAGAACCAGCGCCTCAACGAGAAGGGCCTCAACTACCTCCGCGACATCCCCTGGCTCGTCGAAGCCCGGCGCGCGATGGAGGAAGAGCAAGAGTCCGAGCAGAAGGACAACCGCCTCCGCGCCAAGGCTCCTCGCAAGCGTCGCAAGACCTCCCGCACGCGCCGCCTCCGCTAGGTAGAGTCTCGCTCCCGAGCAGCCTCGCCTGGAGCTCCATGACCCGCGCAGCCCTCCTCTCTCTCGCTCTCTGCCTCGCGCCCGCCGCCGCCTGCGCCGACGAGCTCCAAGACCGAATCGCCTCGGTCCTCAGCGAAGCTGACCCGGGCCGCTGGGCTAGCGCCGACGGAGCGATCTCCCTTCAGCTCACCAAGGGCTGGCGAGCTGGAATCGACGCGGGCACGACCCTGATCGAGGGCCCGCACCAAGCGACCTTCATAAACGTCTCCCGCACGCCCGCCGCCTTCGCCGACCCGAAGACCGCCCCGGCCGAGCTCAAGCTGGCCGTGGACCAGATCGCAGCAAACGAGGCCAAGAAGGGCCACAAGGTCTTGGTCCAGAAGGTCAATGCTGGAATCGGTCGAGTCGTGATTCGCAGGGTTCACCCGAGCGCGGGAGCCCTCCAGCAGGACTTTCGCATCGTCCCCCAGACCCGCCGCTCCTTCGTCGTGCTGGGCACTTGCCCCGCCACGGACCCAGCCAAGATCGCGGCGCTCGAGGAGATCTTGGACTCACTCCAGCTCGGCCAGGCGAAGCCCCCGCGACCTGTAGTTCCCCACCGCCTCGAGGGCCACGCCTACACCGTGGACTTCCCGCGCGCGTTTCAGGCCCTCCCGCTGCCGAAGCTGGAGGGCATCGAGCGAACCTGTCACGCGGCCGAGTCGGGCCAAGAGAAACACATCGTCACTTCGATCTACAGGCCCGCGAGCGCCTTGCCCGAAGGATCCATGGCGAGCGTCCTGCGAGGAACGCTCAGGTCTCTCAAGGATCGAGGCTGGCAGCTCAGCCCGCCGAAGTTCAGAGCGCGCTTTCTCCACGGTCGCCCGGGGGTGGCCGTCCTCCTCAAGGGGAAGAAGGGAGACGAGGAGAGCCTCTTCGCGACCTGGCTCCTCCACGACGGCGACACGGTCCTGCAGCTAATGCTCAGAGCCGCGCCGCCGGTCGCCGACGCCAAGCCGATCCGGGACGCCTTCTTCGGCTCCCTCCAGCTCAAGCGCTGAGCGCCGCTGGCGGAGAGCGTTGGTAAAACACGCGCCTGCGAGGTCAGCATGAGCGAGACGAAGATCCCCACCACCGACGAGCTACGCGCCCACTGGGACAGCTTCGCCGCCCTCTTCGAAGAGCGAATGGAGCAGACGACGGTCTTACTGGCCCGCGAACTCCTGGCTCAGCTCGAGCTCGACTCGGCCACGGCCCTCCTCGAGGTCGGCGCCGGCGCTGGGGCCGCCGCTCAGGTCGCGAACCAGCTCTTGCACGAGGGAGCTCGTCACGTGGTGACGGATCTCTCACCCGAGATGGTCCGGCGCGCGCGCGCCAAGCTCCCCGAGAGCGTCACGGTCCGCGAAGCCGACGCCTGCGCCCTCGACTTCGAGGACGCGAGCTTCGATCGCCTGCTCTGCAACCTGAACCTGATGCTCGTGCCCGACTCCGAGGCGGCCCTCGGCGAAGCGGCCCGCGTCCTAAAGCCCGGCGGGCTCGCGGCCTGGAGCGTGTGGGGTCGCCCCGAGGGGAGCCTGATGTTCACGCTCCCCGGTCTGGCCGCCGACGAAGTCGGACTCGAGCTCCCGGCAGGCAAGCGGAGCAACTTCCACCTCGGCGACTCCGAGGTCTTGCGGGCGCGGATCCTCGGTCACGGATTCTCGCGAGTCCTGACTTGGTATTCGCCCATGATCCGCCCGATCCGCTCGGGCGCCGACTACGCCGACCTGACCCTCGCGACCCCGCGCTGGCAGGAGTATCTGGCGGCGACCACCCCCGAGCTGGCCTCGGCTCTGCGCGCCAGCCTGACCCGCCTGGCCGAGGGCGCCCTCAGCGCCGGGCGCGGCATCGGGCTCGAGGCTCTGGTCGTCGTGGCGGAGAGGAGCGCCTAGACCGTGGCCGACGCCGACCGCCGCGAGCTCAAGCGCTCCTTCGGAACGGAAGAGGAAGAGGCCGCTTGGCTCGTCGACAAGCTCCGGGCCGGCGAGCTAGAGGAAGAGCGGCTGAGGCTCGCGGCCTGGTGCGGCCACCGCCCGGCGGCCCTCGCCATCAGCCAGGACCTAGGCGCGCTCTCGATCCGGGCCTGGCTGGAGTCGATCCCCGAGCACCCGGAGCTCCGCAAACGCGTCGCCGTCGCGGCTGGACGTTTGGCGCACGAGGCCTGGCTGCGAGATCACCCCAACTGGACCCAAGAGTACGGTGAGCGGCGGACGACTATTCAGTCGCTCTTCACGCCTCCGCCCGAAGCCTCGGGCGACGAACTCGAAGAGATCCTCTACGAGGGGATCGAGGGCGTCCTCGTCACGAGCTCCGTCCGTCGTGACCGAGTCGCGCGCTTGATCGACGCCTCCACGACCCACGGCTTCGCAGCCTCAGCCGCGGTCTGCGAAGCGGCCCTCGCCGCCTGCGAGCACCGCGGCATCGTAGAGACCAACGATCTCCAGGAGCTCCTCGGTGAAGCCGCCCAAGCCTGGGAGGTTCCGCAGTCGAAGCAGCTCTTCCGTGAGCGCAGCAGCGTTCGAGAGCGACGAAACAACCCTCACACTCCCTGCGAGCGAGTTCCAGAGTCCCCCACGCTCCGCGAACGGGTCCGCTCCGAGGTCGTCCCCTGGCTCCTCGGCCTCGAGCGACCGCTCCTGGTCCTCGTCGCCCAGCGCAAGATGGGGATCGACCTCTCCAAGCTTCCAATGGGCGAGCGATAGCGCCCGCGTCTGCTCGGCCTGGACGCAATCTGGCGCTAAGCCTAATGCTGAAAGCCAGATCGATCGTTACATAAGCATTTCAGGTCTGACCCAGGGGCGTTTCCGCCTGGCGACGGGTTCGATTTAGGAACAGGGCTTAGGGCTGGTTCGCCCGTTGCTCAGCGCGTGGCATGCGTTCACTCCTCATCTCTTTGGTCATCCTCGCCGCCGCCCCGGCCTTCGGCGCCGAGCGCGAGGACGGGACCCCGCCCCCCGCCACCTCCCTCGACCTCCGCGATCTGGACCGCGTCGACGCCGAGCCCCTCAACGGCGGCCTCCGCTACTGGCGCGACGACCTGACCCTGGGCGAGGGCTCGAGCGCCTTCGACCTGACCCGGACCTGGGCCCCAGGCGCTGGGCGCGCGACCCTCTTCGGGACCCACTGGGCCAGCGCCCTCAGCCAGCACCTCCGCCTCGACGCCCAAGAGGGCCGCGCGCTCTTCATTAACGCCCAAGGCGTCCCCGTCGCCTTTGAGGGAGACGACCAAGCCATGGTCGCTCGCGAAGGCCGCTTCGCGACCCTCGTCCGCTTCAAGCGCGGCTGGATCCTCAAGGGCCACGCCCCCGCCGAGGCCCTGGCCTTCGACCTCGAGGGTCGGATCCGCGCCAAGAAGGTCCGCGGCCGGATCGCGATCCGCTACCACTACGACGCGGCCGGCGAGCTGAACGCCGTCAGCGGCGCCTGGGGCCGGCTCCGCCTCGTGCGCAACGAGGCCAACCAGGTCGCCGAGGTCCTAGGCCCCGAGGGGATCCGGATCCGCTACGCCTACACCCGCGCCAACCTGACTCGCGTCGCTCGTGGACACCTCGCCGCGCCCTACGGCTACGACACCCAGGGCCGCCTCGACTCGCTCGCCGGCGGCCAGGCCCGCGTCCGCTACGACGCCGCCGGACGCGTGGTCGAGATCCACGGCGCTGGCCTGCGCCCGATCCGCCTCGCCTACGACCAAGACCTCGACGGCGCCCTGAGGGTGACCGTCCTCCACGGCGCGACCCAGGTCCGCCTCGAGCGGAGCGCCGACGGACGCCGCGTGACTCGCCGCCTCCCGACTGGCGGAACCGAGGTCGTCCTCCTCGACGAGCGCTTCCGCGCCGTCTCGCGAACGCTGGGGACCCGCGTCTGGAGCTGGGACTACGACGGCGTCGGACGCCTGACCAGCTACACCAGCCCCGAGGGCACGACTCGCCTCCACTACGCCGATCACGATCAGCCCGAGCGCGTCGTCCTCCCCGGCGAGATCACGGTCCGCTTCGGCTACGACGGCGCCGGCCGCCTGACCTCGCGCACCCACCCCGCGACGGGCACGACGACGACGAGCTACGACGGCGCGGGCCGCGTGACCGAAGAGCGCGACGCCCGCGGCCTCGTGCGGACCTTCAGCTACGACGAGCGCGGCTACCTCAACGCGAGCACCCTCGCGGGACAGACCAGCCTCCTCGAGCGCGGCGCCGACGGCCGCCTGATCGCGGTCCACTACCCCGACGGGAGCGTGACCCGCGCCAGCGAGGCCCGCGACGGTCGCCTGGTCAGCGTCCGCGACGAGACCGGCCTCCTCCAGGAGACCCTCTACAACCACCGCGGACGCCCGCTCCGCCGGACCGACGACATGGGTCGGACCCTGACCTTCCGCTGGACCCTAAGGGGTGACCTCGACAGCGTCCGCGACGAGCTGGGCCTCGTGGCGCGCTTCCGCTACGACGCCTCAGGCGAGCTGAGCGAGGTCAGCGACGGCGGCGGCACGACGGTCACCTACAGCAAGCCCGACCCCAACACCCGGATCACCGAGGACGCCACGAGCGGCACGACCCGCGTCGAGCTCGACGCCTTCGGCCGCGTCGTCCGTGAAGTCCGCGGCGAGCGAGAGCTGCGCCTCGGCTACGACACGGCCGGCCGGATCGCCTGGCGCCAGACTCCGCGCGGTAAGGACACCTGGACCTACACCCCCGCGGGTCGTCCCCTCAGCCAGACTGGCCCCGACGGTGGATTCCGCTTCGGCTACGACGGCGCGGGTCGCCTGACCTCCCTCGAGAACACGCGCCTCGAGAAGACGATTCGCTACGGCTACGACGCGGCGGGCCAGCGGACCTCGCTGACCCTCCCCTGGGGCCAGGTCCGCTACGCCTTCGACGCCTTCGGCCGCGTGGAGAAGGTCACCCCCGCCCGCGGCGGCGCGATCAAGATCGAGCGCGACGGGCGCGGTCGCCGGACCGCGATCCGCTACCCCAACGGGGTCACGACCGCCTTCCGCTACGCCGGTCGGCTCCTCCAGGCGATCGAGACCCGCCGCGGCTCCGAGCTCCTCTCGCTGCGCGCCTACGGCTATGACCGCCACGCCCGGGTCAACCGGACCGAGGACGAGACCGGTCAGGTGACCCTCCTCGAGCGCGACCCCCGCGGCCGCGTGACCTCCGTCCGCGATCCCCAACGCCAAGAGCGCTTCGCCTACGACCTGGCTGGAAACCGGACCGCCCTCAACGAGGTCAAGACCGAGATCGCGACGGGCAACCGCCTCCTGCGTCAAGGCGAGCGCCGCCTGAGCTACGACGCGCGCGGAGCTCTGACTGGGATCGAGACCAAGGCAGGCAAGACCCAGCTCGCCTATGACTTCGAGGGACACCTGACCCAGGCCACGCTGCCCAGCGGCGAGAAGGTCCGCTACGGCTACTCGCCCGACGGGACCCGCCTCTGGCGTCAGGAAGGGGGTCAGACGACCCACTTCCTCAACGACCTGGCCGACACCGTCGGCGAGTATCGCGGCGGCCAGCTCCGCGCCAGCTTCGTCTACGGCGAAGGCGTGGACGACGTCCTGGCGGGACGCTTAGGCGACAAGGACTACTACTACCACTACGACCAAGTCCGAAGCGTGACCGCCCTCAGCGACGCCCGCGGCAAGCGCGCGGCCAGCTATCGCTACTCGGCCTTCGGCGAGGAGCTCTCGGCCAAGGGCCCCGCGGCGAGCCAGAACCCCCTCCGCTACACCAGCCGGCAGCGCGAGGCCTCGACGGGCCTCTATCACTACCGGGCTCGGACCTACAGCCCCGAGCTGGGCCGCTTCACGACCCCCGACCCCTTCGGCCGCCGCGGCGGGCTGAACCTCTACGCCTACGCGAGCAACGACCCGGCCTCCTTCAACGACCCCTTCGGCCTCTGGCCCCAGTGGCTCAACGACGCGGTGGCTCGCGGCCGCGACACCCTCAGCCAGGCCGCCACGAGCGCCGTGGCCTGGGCCGAGCGGACCCCCGTCGCCAGTCAGCTCCTCTACAGCGCGCGCTTCAACTACGGCGTCGCGGTCGGTCTCAAGAACCTCGGCGTCGACACCGTCGTGGGTCTCAAGGACCTCGCCGTCGGCGGCTACGAAATGGTCCGCGACGGGACCTACGGCGAGACCTGGCAAGGGCTCAAGGACGGCGCCGCCGCTGCCTGGGAGGACCGCGACCAGCTCCTGAGCTCGGCCGGCGACAAGTGGAACGAGTTCACCGACGCCGTCGTCAACGACCCTCAGCGCGCCGGCGAAATGTTCGGCTACGGCGCGGGCTCGGTGGCCTTGGCCGCCGTCGGGACCAAGGGCCTCGACAAGGTCCTCCTGGCCGGGCGCGGCGCGCGAGTCGTCAACGCTGCGACGGCGCCTCTCCGCCGCGGCGTCTCGGCCGCGACGGCTCCGATCCGTCGCGCCGCGACACCGCTCAAGGGAGCCGTCGCCCGTGGCGCGCGCGAGATCGCCGAGCGCGGCAAGGCCGCCCTGCCGCACCTCGGGCGCGGCGCCAAGGCTGTGGACGAGGTCACCGACACGGCTGGCGACGTCGCCAAGGCCGTGACCCCGCCCGCAGCTGCCGTTGGGAGCCGGGCTGCTCAAGGAGCCAACGCCGCCGGCGCCCCTTCGCGGAACCTAGGCGGAATCAACGACGCCCTGAAGCGCGGCGGGAAGCCGGGCTGCTTCCTGGCCGGAACCCTCGTCGAGACCGAACTCGGGCGGCGCCCCATCGAGGAGATCCGAGTCGGCGACTGGGTCGTGGCCCGGGACCAAGACACGGGCGCCCAAGGTCTTCGCCAGGTCGTGAACCTCTATCGGGGCCAGACCGAGACCGTGGTCCGGATCCGCGTCGCGCGCGCCCAGGACCGCAGCAGCGGCGAGGAAGCCGACCCGGCGCCAGCGATCCGCGCCACGACGGAGCACCCCTTCTGGGTTCGCGGCCAGGGTTGGGTCGCCGCCGCAGACCTCCAGCTCGGCGACGAGCTCCTGAGCGTCGAGGGCCGCGCGCTCCTCGTCGTCGGCCACGAGCTTCGAGCTCAGACCGCCAACCACTTCAACTTCGAGGTCGAGGGCTGGCACACCTACTTCGTCGCCGCGAGCGCCAGCGCTCCTGCGGTCTGGGTCCACAACACCTGCAACAAGGAGCTCGCCCGCCAGATCCGCGAGAACATGAAGACGAACCGCGGCGCCGCCAAGGCCGCCGCCCAGAAGCTCGCCGGCAACCATGGCTTCAACCGCCGGATCCCCTCCAACAAGGCCCACTTCGACTCGCACGGTCAGCCCGTCTACAGCAACGGCAAGAACTTCCTGACCCCCGACTGGGATGGCCACAACGGCGGCGTGTTCAAGATGTTCGACAAGAAGGGTCGTCGGCTTGGGACTTACGACCACGATCTAAAGCGAATCGGAGATTGACCTTCCGAATCGAGTTCGGCGGGGGAGACCCCGACGAAGACGGCTACCGCACGGGAGTGATCCAACTCGGCGAGCTCCCCGAGTCCTTCCGAGCGCAGGTCCGCGCCCACTGGCGCGAGTCGGACTACGAAGCCTCCTGGCGCGCAGCGCTGGAACGCGGACTCGCCGGTCAACCCGCCGCGCTGATCACCGACGCCAAGCCGGGCAACTGGTTCGCGACCTGGTGGCCCCTCTATCCCCGCCCAGGAGGAGGGCTCTTCGTTCAGCAGCAGCTCCTCTTCGAGGAGCCAGGAGGCTGGAGTTGGAGTGAACCCTGGGAGCACGTCCCCGAGCGCGAGACCGAGAGCGAAGACGGCCCGATCTCCGAGTGGACCCTCAGCGAGGCCGAGGTTCAGGCCTGGCTCGACGCGCGACACTGAGCCCCACCTCAGCCTTCCAAGAGGCGTGAGAGACGCGCAACTCCAAGAACTACAGCGACGCTACCTCGAAGGAGGCGGGGTCGAGGACGAGGCCACCTGGGTGGCCGCTGCGCTGCGCGCGGGTCGCCTGCCCTTGCATCGGGTTCGCTTCGCGGCCTACCTCGGGAGCCCTGGCGCACGCCTCGTGGCGCCGATCGAGAGCGGCCTCGAAGACCTCTTCGTCCAGGACTGGGATCCCGATTCACCCCAAGGCAATGCCCCTCGCCAACTTCAGCAAGCGCTCCGCCACGCAGGGAAGATCGCGGCTGCCCGGGTGTGCGCCTCGGCGGCAAAGCTCGTCCGCGAGGGCCTCGTGAGCCGAGGCGAAGACCTCGACCTCCTCGAGCGCTTCGATCGCGGCCTCGTCCCCCTCTTCCGCTGCGCCTCGGGGCAGGGGACCGGTTTGGTCTCGCTCTACGTTGAACGAGCGATTCGAGACGGCCTGATTCGGCCCAACGCGCGGACTGTGGTCTCTGTGGAGGAGTGGTTCTGCGGCTTCGTCCTCAAGGGCTGCCTGGACTGCGTCAGAGGAGATCGCCTCGGATTCAAGAATGCGCCCGGGCTGGTGCTCTGGATCACTCGCCGATTCATGAACGAAGTCCTCGAAGAGGACGATCCTCTGGCGAGACGCCTCTCGAGGAGGGTCAGGGACGAGGTCGCGCCCTGGGTCTTGGAGCCAAGGGCTAAGCGAGCGATATCGCCCGCACCTGACCACCCCTGAGCACAACTCCTTCTCGCAGTAGATGGGCGCTTCCGGGCGGAGTAGCATGCTGAAACGCTGAGGGTGTCCCTGAGGCAACGCGTGCTCATCCATCTAGACGGAGCGCGCGGAGCTTAGGCAGAGGTCACCCCCTTGCATAGGGCCTGACAACCTCGGGAGTGTTTGTGTTCCGATCTCGCATACGTCTCAGCGCGCTCTTCCTGGTGGCGGCCCTCGGCCTCGTCAGCGGAGCCGAGCGCGAAGACGGCCAGACCCCTCCGGCCACGATCCAAGACCTCCGAGGTCTGGATCGAATCGACGTCGAGCCCTTCAGCGGCGCGCTTCGCTATGCGCGGACCGACCTCGTGATCGGCGAAGGCGACGCCCAGCTCGTCCTCCAGCGGACCTGGTCCACGGCCGGCGGCAACCTCCAGCACTTCGGCCTCCACTGGGCGAGCCCCCTCAGCCTCCGCGTCGAGGTCCAGCCCCAAAACGAGCGCGCCGTCTTCATTGACGAGGCTGGCTTCCCGCACCGCTTCGGCGGAGCCCCTGACGCCATGCTCTCGGTCGAAGGTCGTCCCATGACGCTGCACCGCTTCGAGCGGGGCAGCCAGCGCGGCTGGATCCTCGAGGGCCGCCGGCCCCATGAGGCCCTGGCCTTCGACACCAAGGGGCGGGTCCGGGCCCTTCGGATTCGCGGCAAGGTCGTCCGCCGCTACAGCTACGACAAGCAGGGCGCCCTGGCATCCCTCAGCGGACCCTGGGGTCGCCTGCGCGTCGTCCGCGACGAGCGCGGTCGCTTGAGCGAGCTCCTCGGCCCCGACGGAGTCCGGATCCGCTACGGCTGGACGCCCGAGAACAAGCTGAGCCAGGTCTCGCGAGACGAGCGCAAGGAGACCTACGGCTACGACGGCGCTGGCCGCCTCGACTCCCTGGCCCGCGGCCAAGCCCGCGTGCGCTACGACGACTTCAACCGCGTCACGGAGCTGAGCGGCGCTGGGATCCACACCAGCCGCCTGGCCTACGGCGAGGACCTGACCGGCGGGACCGTGACCACCCTCACGCGCGGCGCGAGCCAGACTCGCCTCACGCGCAGCCTCGACGGACGCGTCCTAACCCGGACCCTCATGACCGGTGGAGTCGAGGTCCTGCGCTTCGACGCCCGCCACCGCCTCCAAGAGCGGGTCCGCGGCGAGCAGCGCTGGGCCTGGACCCACGACGAGCGCGGTCGCTTGACTCGCTACGACGCGCCCGAGGGCCCGACCACCTTCCGCTACGCCGCAGGCCAAGGCCCTCGCAGCCAGGAGCCGACGGCGATCACCCTCCCAGGCGACCTCACGGTTCGCTTCCGCTACGACGAGGCTGGCCGCCGGACGGCCGCCACGCACCCCGCGTTTGGGACCTTCACCACGACCTACGACGGCGCCGGCCGCGTCAGCGAACGGCGAACCTCACGCGGGCTCCGTCAGCTCCACCGCTACGACGAGCGCGGCTACCTGAGCCAGGTCGAGGTCGCCGGCCAGACGACCCGCTACGAGCGGGGTCCCGACGGGCGCCTGCTCGCGATCCACAACCCCGACGGCAGCAAGGTCCAGACCACGGACACCAACAAGGGTCGTCGGGTGACCCTTCGTGACGGCTCGGGCCTGATCCAAGACACCCTCTACGACCGCCGGGGCCGGCCGCTGCGCCGGACCGACGACCTCGGTCGAACATCGATCTACCGCTGGACCCTTCAAGGCGACTTGAGCTCGGTCCGCGACGAGCTGGGGCTCATCGCCCGCTTCGAATACGCCGCAGGCGGGCAGCTGACTGCGGTGATCGACGGCGCCGGGAGCGCGGTCCGCTACACCCGCCCCAACCAGACCACGGTCATCGTCGACGACGACACCCGCGGCCAGACCCGGATCGAGCACGACTCCTGGGGCCGCGTCCTGCGCCAGGTTCGCCCCGGCAGCGAGACGCGCTTCGCCTACGACTCGGCCAGCCGCCTCACGACCCGGACCACGACCACCGGCGACAAGACCTCGGCCGAGACCTTCGCCTACGACGCCGCCGGTCGGACCGTGAGCCAAGCGGGGCCTGAGGGCGGCTACACCATGGCCTACGACGGCGCCGGCCGCCTCGAGAAGCTGACGAACACGGCCCTCGGGAAGTCCGTCAGCTACGGCTACGACGCGAGCGGCGCGCGGACCCGCATGACCCTCCCCTGGGGCACGACGCGCTACGGCTTCGACGTCGCGGGTCAGCTCGAGCAGCTCACGACGCCTGCCGGCGAGACGATCCGCTTCGCCCGCGAGCCTGGCGGCGCGCGCTCGGCGATCCACTACCCCAACGGAGTCGTGACTCGCTTTCTTCGGAGCGGCCGCGTCCTGAACGCCGTCGAGACTCGCAAGGGCGACGCGCTCCTCAGCCGACGCGCCTACAGCTACGACCGCCACGGTCGGGTCGCCAAGGTCGAGGACGAGCGCGGCCGCGCGACGCTCCTCGAGCGCGACGCTCGGGGGCGCCTGACCAAGATCAGCGAGGGGTCCGAGGCCGAGGCCTTCGCCTATGACCTGGCCGGAAACCGGAGCGCGATCGGCGCTACGAAGACGAAGGTCGCCAAGGGCAACCGCCTCCTGCGCGCGGGCGAGCGCCGCCTGAGCTACGACGCGGGCGGGGCCCTGGTCGGGATCCAGACCCAGGCCGGCACGACCCGCCTGAGCTACGGCACCGGTGGCCAGCTTCAGAGCGCGACCCTCCCCAGCGGCGAGACGACCCGCTACGGCTACGCGCCCAACGGAACGCGGCTCTGGCGCGAGGACGGCGCGGGCAAGACCCACTACCTCAACGACCTGGCCGACGTGGTCGGCGAGTTCCGCCAGGGCAAGCTCAGCAGCTCCTTCGTCCACGGCGAGGGCGTCGACGACGTCCTCCAGGGACGCTGGGAGGGCGAGAGCTTCTTCTACCACTACGACCAGGTCCGGAGCGTGACCGCGCTCAGCGACGCCAAGGGCAGCGTGGCCGCTCGCTACGCCTACTCGCCCTTCGGTGAGACCAAGCTGGCCGAGGGCCGCGCCGCCAAGCAGAACCCCTTCCGCTACACGAGCCGTGAGCACGACGCCCAGACCGGCCTCTATCACTACCGGGCTCGGAGCTACAGCCCGGAGCTCGGTCGCTTCACGACGCCTGACCCGGCGGGCCGGGTCGGCGGGTTCAACCTCTACGCCTACGCGAGCAACGACCCCGCCTCCTTCAACGACCCCTACGGCCTCTGGCCCCAGTGGCTCAACGACGCCGTGGCCCGTGGCCGCGACGTGGTCACCCAGGCCACGACCAGCGCCCTCAACTGGGCCGACCAATACCCCGGGACCCGCCAGCTCGCGAACGCGGCTCGCTTCCAATACGGGCTCTCGACGGGCTTCGTCAAGGGCGTGATCGGCGGCGTCAAGGGCGTGGTCAACCTCGCGGTGGCTGGCTACGAGACGGTCCGCGACGGGACCTACGACGAGGCCTGGCAGTCGATCCGCGGGATCTACGACAACCGCGAGGCGATCTACGACGCCGTCGGCGACAAGCTCGTCGAGTATGGGCACGCGGCCCTCAACGATCCTCAGCGCTTCGGCGAAATGACCGGCTACTTCCTCGGCGAGGCCGCCTTGGCCGCCGTGGGAACCAAGGGCCTCGACAAGGTCGGCGTCCTGGGCCGGGCCGCCAGCGTCGCCGGGACCGTGACTCGGCCAGCCGGTCGCGTGATCTCGGGCGCGACCGCGCCGATCCGCCGCGCCGCGGCGCCGGTCCTGCGACCGGTCGGCGACGCTGCTCGCGCGGTCGCCAACTCCAGACCCGGCCGAGTCGTCGGAGCCACGGTCGCGGCGCCCTTTAGGGCCTTCGACTACGTGACCGAGGTCCCCTTCATGGTCGGGGGCGCGGTCGTGCGCCGAGTTCGCCCCGGCACAGCGGCGACTCGCGGCTCAGCAGCCGCCGGCAACGGAGTCGTCCTCGGCTCCGAGGGCGGCGCCGGGCTCGGCCAGGGCGCACGCCTGGGCGGCACGCCGCAGCAAGGTCTTGGGACGGGCCCTGGCGCGACCGCGACGACGCCCTCGGGCGGCCTCGGGCAAGGCGCGCGCCTCGGGAGCGGAGACACCCCTGGGGTCCAGCTGGGCAACGCTGACGGACTGAGCGGCGCGCTCAAGGGACAGGGCGGAGGTCGCGGGACGACCTTTGATCCAGACAAGACGGTCGTGATCCCTCGCGACGGGAGGACCGTGGTCCCTCGTCGGCCCCCCCCGGGCCGAGCCAACCTCGAAGAGTTCGCGGACAAGGTCTGGAAGGACCGGGACCAGCTGGCCGGCCGCGGAGACCGTCCGATCTACCGGATGTACAACCAGACCGACGAGGCGAACCCCCTCGCTGTCACGACCGACGACTACCTCGACAAGATCGGTCGGATCGCGCGCGAGCGTCCGGCCGGGACGGTCAGCAACCCCCAGTCCCTGCAGTACAGTCCGACGGACCAGGCCCTCGCGAATCGCGCGGCGGGCACCCTTGACCCGGCGGCGGCTAGCAGGCTAGAGAACACCTTCTATCGCTTCGAGCGCGCCGACTGGAACCCCGGCGCTGTGACCGAGCGCGTCTACGTCAACGCCAGCGCCGATCACGCTCCCCAAATGATGAACGGGATCGTGAAGAAGATCCTCGACGACCCGGCCAGCTATCCCGGCGTGGAAATGGCCAAGATCAGCGGCCCGGGCGCCGTCGGTGGCCGCGCCGAGAACATCGTGATCTACACCACGGGGCCTGAGGCCAGCGAGCGCGTCCTGCGGACCCTCCGCGAGGTTCAGCAGAAGTATCCCCAGTATTTCCAGAACACGACGCCCGCCCTGACGGAGCGCGTCGCCCCCGGGATCTCGCGTGGAGCGGAGCCCACGGCCTACGCCGGCCAGGAGAGCTTCGGCTCGATCCGCGCCAAGGCCGTCGCCGAGGCCCTGGAGAAGACGACCCGCGCTGGCGGAGATCGCGCCGCCTTCCTCCGCAACCTCGACGAGACCTTCCGCCGCTACGGGATCGACCCCGACAACCCAGCCCGCAACCTCCCCGGTGGTCCGCAGCAGTAGACGAACATGTCCCCGCCTGACCCTACTCCCGAGGCTCGCGTCGCCGAGGCCAGGAGCTTGGTGCAAGACGTCCTCTTGGGCGTAGTCACCCCCGAGAGCCACCCCCACATATTCGACGACGACCTCCTCTACTTCGCCGTCGGGACCCTCCGCCGCAAGCCCATGGAGTTGGCCTGGCTCCAGGAGCAGCTCGCCCATGGCCACCCGGGGACGGCCTGGGTTCGAGCCTGCCTCCCGTCCTAGCGGCCCGATCCGCAGAGGGCCGCTAACCTAGAGACCATGGACGGCCCCCTCCAAGCTGCTCGACGCGACGGTGACCCCCTCCGCACGGCCCGGCTCCTCCAACGCTCAGGCGAAGCGGCCCGCGCCTTCGACCTCCTGCTGCCCCTCTGGGGGCCCGCCGACGCCGCGCTCAAGGGTCACGTGGGGACGGAGCTCGGCCTGACCTTCGGGGCCCTGGACCGCGCCGAGCGCTTGGCCCGCGCGGCGGACCTCGAGCTCCTGGAAGAGGAGGGCTGCGCCGCTGCCGGCGAGGCCTTGGCGCTCCACTTGGCGCCCTCGCGCTTGATCGCGGGCGCCTCCTGTCGCCCCCTGCGCTCCGCCCTCTATGCGAACGCCCCCTCTCGACTCCCGCTCCTGCTCTGGGGGGAGCACGGCACGGGGCACACCCTGGCCGCGCGAGTCCTGCACGCGCTGGGCGGGCAATCCGAGGCCTCTTATCGGGAGATCTACGCGCGCTCCAGCCGACGGCGAGCCGAGCCCGAGCTCGCCGCGCTCCCAGCAGGCGGGACCCTCTACCTCTCCTACGCCAATGAGGTCGATCGCTGGCGGGAGTGGATCCCCGCCTTCTGCCGCGAGCGCGGGGTCAGGCTCGTGATCGGAATGCACACCGACGTCCCCCAGGCCCTCAAGCTGGAGGGCCGCTCGGTGGCGAGTCAGGGGATCTTGCCCCTCCGCGACCGACTGGGAGACCTCCCGGCCTTGGTCTACGCCCTCCTGCGCCGCGCGGGGATCGAAGACCCGACCCAGGCCGCCCCGGGCGCGGCCCTCCAAGACCTCGCCGACCACGACTGGCCTGGAAACGTCCGCGAGCTGGCCAATCACGTCGCTCGGGCCGTCCGGCGCTCGGAGGGGGACCCGAGTCAGATCGAGACCCACCTCCTCAACGACCTCTATCACGGGCTCCCGGGCGAAGTCGGGGAGTAGCTCCGATCCTGATTCCTCAGCTTGGCTGGGTGGGAGGTTGTATTCTTCTTCCAGTGTCCAAGTTCGAGAAGAACCGCCTCAGCCACTTCAAGGTGGCCATTGACTCGATCACCGTCGCCGACTTCAGCGAGGCTCGGGGGCTCGATCTGCGGGCCGAGGTCCTCGAATACCGCGAGGGCGGCGTCAACGAGCGCAGCCACAAGATCGCGGGCCAGACCCGCTTTACGAGGATCACCCTGGCCCGCGGGAGCACCGACTCCCTCGAGCTCTTCCAGTGGATCCAAAAGGCCATGCAGGGGACCGTCGAGCGCAAGAACGGCGCGATCCTGGCCTGCAACCAGGCCGGCGAGGTCGTCTCGCGCTACGAATTCAAGGACGCCTGGCCCTGCGCCTACGAAGGGCCCAACTTCACCGGCGACCGGACCGAGGTCGCCATTGAGCGCCTGACCCTGGCCCACCGAGGCTGGGAGCTCAAGCCAGGCGACGTCAAGCCCAACCCCGACACCCTCGCCGACGCCGAGCGCGGGGCCCCGCCCGCCGCGCGGACCGACGAAGGGGCCAAGGCGCCTCCCTCCAAGCTCGGGCCCGAGGGCTACCCGCCCCGCACGCCGGCTGCCGAGGCGGCCGCCGAGACCGCCTGCGCAGCCGCGGATCGGGCCGGGATCAGCAAGCGCAAGGTCGCGGCCCTGGCCGTCTTCACCGAGGAGGACGAAGAGGGCAACGCCGAAGTCGTCCACGTTGGACTCTCTGGGGGCGTCAACGCCGCGGGGCAGCCGACGGACGCGGGGAAGAAGCGCGCGGGCGACCTTCAACGAGAGCTCAACAAGGAGGACGAGCCGCCCAAATACGTCGTCCACGAGAGCCCAAAGCAAGTCCCCAACTACACCAGCGCCGAGGGCGACCCAGCCCCGGGCAACTGCGCTGAGCCGAAGGCCGCAGACTACGAGGGCGACAAGGACGGCTTCGACGTCCGTTACCGCGGTCGCGACGGCGACTGGGAGAAGGGCCCCAACAAGTACGCCCAGACCCCCGGTGACTCGCCGAGCGCCGACAACCCCAACCCCCAGCTCAAGCCCTGCAACACCTGCCAGCACAACAGCGCAGGGATCGTCGGAGCCGGAACCACAGGAGGAGGCGCGTGAGGTTCACTCAGACGGCAGCCCGAACCCTCCGCTTCGTCGGCGCCAAGGCGAGCGGCGACTGGTGCGACGACCTCGTGGACTACGCCGCGAGCTTCGACCCCACGATCCCCCAGCGCCTGGTGCCCGCCAGCGCCGAGGACCTGGCCGAGCTCGAGCGCCTGGCGGGAACGCCGATCCCCCCCAGCTATCGCCGCTTCCTCGAGCGGATGGGCGGCGATCCGACGCCGATCACCGGCGAGTTCCGCGCTCGCCTCGAGCTGAGCGAAGTCCTCGACCTCTACCGCGACACGCCCCCCGAGGAGCGGCCCCCAGGCGCCTTCCTGGTCGGGTTCGGGGTCATGAGCGTCTACCCAGAGCTGGCGCTGCGCCCCCTGCCCAGCGACCCCGAGGGCGAGTGGCAGCTCGTGACCAGCGACGAAGCGCAGATCGTGGACCCCATCGCTCGCAGCTTCCCGGGCTGGCTCCTCCAGCAGGCCTTCCTCCGCTTCGAGCTCGAGTCCTACCCGGTCCGCCAGCGCTACGGCCTCTCGCGCGGCCGCCACACCCTCGAGCGCGCCAAGAAGGCCGCCCTCGAAGCTGGCTTCGCCGACTACTGGTTCAGCGACGGCTACACCTACTGCGGCTGGGCCCAAGGCGCGGGCCTCGCGATCCACATGCTCCAAGGCGGCTCAGGCTGGCTGGTGGTCGGCGGCGTCGACGCAGCCCGCGCCGCGCGCCTGGGCGAGACCCTAGACGCCGCGCTCGGCCTCCAGTTCCAGGAGAAGCTCGTCACGCCCAGCGAGGTCTAGCTGAGCGGGACTTCGAAGAGCTCAGCGAGCTGTTCGCAGAAGTCGAGGCTCAGCCCGTAGACGCTGATCGCCGACTTCCCTGCGCGGGTCAAGACGGTCTTTCGCGCCCCCCACACGATCGCGACGACCTCCTCCTTCTCCGTCCGGACCACGAGGCTGCTGTATTCCACGAGGAGCTTGCCGTCCTCGAGGAGCAGGACTCGCTTCGGGTGAGCGGGCCGAGCGGCTGAGGCTATGAAGACGCCCAGGATCACCAGCCCCATGCCTGGGGCTGAGACGCCTTCGCGCTGCAGGAAGGAGAGATACACGCCCAGAGCACCGAGGATCCCCGCGACCGTGAAGAGCGCGCCCACCCAGAGCTTGCTGTCGTTGGAGGAGATCTCCTCCTGCGCGAGAACTCGAGCGAGCTCCTCCTCGGTGACAGGGAAGTGGGGATCCGGCTGAGGGCTCACCGTGGAAGTGTAGATCCTCCGAGGACGAACAACCAGGACTTGACTCGGCCCAGCCATCGCGGAGGCTCGGGGCGGGAGAGGAGCGAGACCTGAGTTCAACAGAGCCCCACGACCGCTGCGCGCTCGTCCAGTCCGTCCCTAAGGGACACAAGATCCACGCTCGAATGATCGAGCTGGGCTACGCGTTCTGGGAGCGCGGATTCGAGGTCGTGCCCTTCGAGTTCGCGGCCCTCTGCCGAGGAGAGCTCGACCCTTGGCTGGACCGAGAGCTGCCCGCGCTCGTGGTCGGGCACATAGCCGCCGTGCGCCGGGCTCTAGAGATCGCGAAGTGCGCTCCTCCCGAGCTGCCGGACTTTCCAGAGGGCTTGCGGCCTTGGCTCGGGCGCCCCCTGAGCCGCTCGACGCTGGGTGAGGTCCGCCGGCGCCTAGAGGTCGAGCCGGAGGCCTTCCCGCTCCACGTCAAGCCGGCCCTCGACAACCGCCTCTTCCAGGGCACCCTCGTGAGCGCCTTTCGGGACCTGATCCCCCTCGCGGCCATAGACCCCGCGGCCGAGGTCCTCGTTCAGGGACCCGTTGAGTTCGTCTCGGAGTGGCGGGCCTACGTCCAGGCCGGCGAGATCCTCCGAGTCTGCAACTACAAGGGCGACCCCCTCCTGTTCCCGGATCGAGCCGTGCTGGAGGCGGGCTTGGGCGCCTTCGAAGCGGCTCCGGCTGCCTACGGAGCCGATTGGGGGGTCACTCGGACGGGCCAAACCCTCTTGGTGGAGGTCAACGACGCCTACGCCTTGGGAAACTACGGGCTCCATGGCCACGAAATGGCAGGGTTTATGGAAGCTCGCTGGCGAGAGCTGACCCAACGAGGGGGTTCATCGCCTTGACCATCCACCCGGCCTTGAACCTGGACCGATAGCGCGTCAGGCTATGGCTCTCCAGGAGTGCCAATCGTGACGCAGACCCAGACGATTCCCGTCGTCGACCTCGCTGACCTCCTCGCGGATGGCCCTCAGCGCGCAGCAGCCGTCAAGCGGCTGAGTGAAGCCCTGGCCGAGGTCGGGTTCTTCGCCCTCGTCGGCCACGGCGTCGACCAGGAGTTGATCGACTCGCTCTACGCCAGCGCGCGGGAGACCTACGATCTGCCGCTCGAGGTCAAGCAGCGCTACGAGCGCCCCGAGACTATGGGCCAGCGCGGCTACACCAGCTTCGGCCGCGAGCACGCCAAGGACCAGGAGGCGGCCGACCTCAAGGAATACTGGAGCGTCGGTCCCCAAGAGACACGTGACGTCTACCCCGAGAACCTCTGGCCGGAGGAGGTTCCCTCGCTGCGAACCCACGCGCTCGAGGTCTACGAGCGACTCGGGCGCTGCGCCCGCGCGATCCTCGGCGCCTGCGCTGAGGCCCTCGACCTGCCGGCAGAGCGCTTCGTCGAGCTGACCGAGGGAGGCGAGACCCTCCTCCGAATCCTCCACTACCCGCCCATAGCCGACGACCGGGACCCCGCCAGCGTTCGGGCGGCCGCCCACGAGGACGTCAACCTGATCACCCTCCTCTGCGGAGCCACGGCAGCGGGACTCGAGCTCTTGTCCCGCGAGGGCGAATGGCGCCCGATCCACGCCCTCCCGGGCCAGATCATCGTCGACTCAGGCGACATGCTCCAGCAGCTGACCAACGGCTACTACCGGAGCACGACCCACCGGGTCGTGAACCCCGACGACGATCGCTCCCGGCGCTTCTCCATGCCCTGCTTCGTGCACCCGCGTCCCGAGGTCGACCTGACGCCCCTCCCCGAGTGCGTGGCCAAGACCGGCGGAGTGCCCCAGTTTGGCTCGATCACCGCCGGGGCTTACCTGACCGAGCGCCTCGAGTCCCTCGGCCTCGGAGCCCAGGCGTGAAGAAGCCCTTCGACCAGGCCGCGATCAGCGACGTCCTCTTCGGCGGCGAGTGCGGACCTCCGCTCCCCTCGACCGACCGCGAGCACCCCGTCGACTTCGACCTCGAGGGCAAGTTCGGCGAGGCGACCGGCGCCGGGCTCTATATCAACTGCGCCGCCCATGCCCCAGCGCTCCTGGTCCTCCTCTCGGGCCAAGACGCCGCCGCCGGCCAAGCGGCCTTCTGGGACCGCTGGGGAACCGAGCTCCGCGTCGACATTCTGATCGTGGACTACCCGGGCGTCGGCGCAGCCGTGGGGCCCCCCTCGCTCTCAGCTGCCCGCGAGACAGCCCGCGAGGCCCTCGACTACCTCTGCAACCGCCCCAGCGAAGAGGTCCCTGGCGTCGTGATCCTCGGTCGTGGTCTCGGCGCGGCCTTCGCCGTAGACGCCCTGCTCAACGTCCCCAGCGGACGCATTCGCGGCCTGATCCTCGAGACCGGTCCTGCCGACCTCGTGACCGCCTTCGGGCCCCAGATCAACTGGAGCCGCGTCGACGATCCAGAGGCGGTCAAGAAGTCGCTCCGCGAGGAGTTCAACCTCCGCGATCAGCTCACGGGCCTCCAGGTCCCGCTCCTAGTCCTCCACCCCCAGCAGGACGCCGCGATCCCCCTCGACCACGGCGAGCGCCTCGCTCAGTGGGGCGGCGGCGACCTCACGATCCTCGGCCGCGGCAACCGCGACGACGTCCCCGGGCTCAACGAGGCCGAGTATCGCAAGCGACTCCACAAGTTCCTCGAGGAGCACGCCCGCTTCGAAGAAGGCGGCAACACCAACCGCCCGGGCAAGGTCTAGCAACCGAATCGGACAGCCCCCTCCCCGACCTGCGTCGAGGAGACATGGCCACAAGAATGCTCTCCGTAGTCGAGGTCCGACTCCTTCAGGGTTGGAATCGGCCCGAACGACAGGTCCGAAGACTCCAGCGGCAGGCCCTCGGAGGTGACCTCGAGGCCGCTGCAGCCTTCAAGTCATCCGGCTTGCCTGGACCCTGGATCGTAGGAGGGACCTGCGAACCGAGGCCGCTTCGACCCCGGTACAAGCCTCCTTCGGCTTGGACCGAGAACGACCGCTGGCTGCACGCTTGGTGGCTGGAGCGCGGGGACACCCCTCAGGCGAGAGACCAAAGCCACCTAGCGATCTACGCACTGGACCCCGACCTCAGGCTCCCGGTTCACGTTCCCCAGGACTACGACCTCTACGCGGCGCTGACCACTACGCTCTGCAACCGAAGGGGCACTCAGGGCCTCGCGACTCGCTCACGAGGTCTCCCACACGACGCCTCGTCCTACGCTTCCCGACGCCTGGACCCGCGAGAGAGCGGCTTGGTGGCGATCACCCACGTCACCGCCGAGGAGATCCTCGACTTCATAGCTGCCGGGTCCGGCTCTCAATTCGCACTCTCGCTGACCCGGCTAGGCGCGCGCGCCTGGGCTGCTGCCTACGGAGTCGAAAACGTCCGCTACCTCGTCGGCTTCACTACCCGCTAGTCGTCATTCCGGGACGTACGTCGTCAGCTCCGTCTCCGGGTAAAAGTGGAGCATGATCTCGTCGGCGCTCAGGCCGCGCTCAGCGAAGCCCTTGGCGCCGAACTGGCACATGCCCACGCCGTGCCCCCAGCCGCGGGAGTTGAAGACCGCGCCGAGGCCGTCCTCGTTGAGGGTCGCTGTGAACGCGGGCGCCTTGAGGCGGAGGTAGCTGCGGGCCTGGCTGTAGCCGTGCCAGCGCTGGACCTGGCCCTGGGCGCCAGTCAGCACGAGCTCTTTGACGTAGTTTCCGCGCGGCCAGTGGACGACCTCCAGCTTCTTGAGCGGGAGGGCGACCTTGACCTGGCGGACCTTGCGGAAGTCGACCGCGGTCTCGAAGCGGTAGTACTTGCTCGGCTGGCAGGTGCAGTCCCGGGCACCCATCAGCGGCGGCGAGTCCTTCTTGATCCAGGTGAAGACCCAGGTCGCAGGCACCGTGTCCCCGCCGCAGGTCGAGTGAAAATACGTCGTCACCATTTGACCTTTGTGGGTCAGGACGAGGCCCTTGGTCGCGCGGACCATGGACTGGGCCCGGTCGTCGTTGCGCATTACGCCGCGGTAGACCTGGCTCCGAGTGTCGCTCTCGACGTCGTAGTCGCGCTGGGGCTTCCGCTCCTGCAATACGTAGCTCCGAGCAGCGATCGCCTGCGCCTTGACGGCCTCGTCATGCCAGCTCAGGGGCATCTCGTGACCGATCACTCCCGCCAGGTAGTCCTCGAGCTCGACGGCGTTGATCACCCGCAGCGATGCGCCTTGGCGGCGGACGCGCATCGCGCCCCGGTAGCTCCGACCCTGGAGAGCGATGATCGGGTCGGGCCCCTCGAAGAGCTCCGTCGGCTCGATGCTGATCTCCTCGACGTCCGGGAGCTGGGTCGAGGCCGAGCCCTCGAGCGTCCACTTGGCAGCCGAGAGGGTCACCTCGCCGAGGTCGGTCACGACCACAGGCTCAGCCCCTCCCTGAGGGACGATCTTCCAGGACCCCTCCAGGTCGAAGGTCACCTCGGGCGCAGACTTCACGAGCATCACTCGAACCGTCGTCCGCAGCCCTTGGGCAGGCTTCGGCGGGGGCGGGGGCTCACCCGTCGCCAAGAGGAAGATCGCGATGGACAGCAGCGAAGCCAAGGGGATCGCCAGCACCCGCCAGGGCTCCTCGGAGGGACTCGAGCCGTGCGGAGGAGGGGCTATGGACGCACCCACGCTCTCGGACCCAGCCTGATTGCCTGCGATTCCTTCGCTCACGTGCCGTCCTGTTCTCTGCGTCGATCGGAGGCGCGACATGCCTCCAGCCCGGCCAAGATAGGTCCCGGCGACGCAGAGACCAGGTCGCGAGGGATCAGAAGTTCGGAGGCCTTAGGTGAAGAGCTTGCCCTGCTCGACGCTGACAGCGACGGGCGGCGTGATCCCTAAGAGCGAGTAGCCCTTGGGCCCCAGGACTCGTCCCCGAGCCGTCTTGCGCACGTAGCCGCGCACGATCAGGTAGGGCTCGTAGACGTCCTCAATCGTGCTGTCTTCTTCGCTGGTGGCCACGGCCAAGGTCTTGAGCCCGACGGGTCGACCCGGAGACTGGGCCAGGACCTCGAGGATCCGCCGGTCCATGTCGTCGAGGCCTTGAGCGTCGACGCCGAGCATCTCCAAGCCCTTGGTCGCGACCGCCGTGTCAATGCCCTGCCCCTTGCCGCCCATGGCCAGGGCCACGTCGCGCAGGCGCGCCAGAAAGCGGTTCGCGACGCGCGGGGTCCCGCGGCTGCGGGCCGCGATCAGCTCGGCGGCGGCGTCGTCGATCTCGACCTCGAGGACCTTGGCCGAGCGGTGCACGATCTCGGTCAGCTCCTCGTCGTCGTAGGCCACGAGGCGCTCTTGGATCCCGAAGCGGTCCCGAAAGGGCTTGCTCAAGAGCCCCGCCCGCGTCGTGGCCCCGATCAGGGTGAAGCGCTGGAGCGGAATGCTGACGGTCCGCGCGTAGGGCCCCTCGTCGATCGAGACGTCGATGCGGTAGTCCTCCATGGCCGAGTAGAGGTATTCCTCGACGTGGGTCCGGAGCCTGTGGATCTCGTCGATGAAGAGCACGTCGCCGCGACGGAGCTTGGTCAACATTCCAGCCAGGTCCGCGGGGCGCTCGAGGACCGGCCCCGAGGTCATGACCAACTCCGATCCCAAGACTCGCGCCACGAGGGTCGCCAGGGTCGTCTTGCCGAGGCCTGGAGGACCCGTGAAGAGGACGTGGTCGAGGGGACGCTGAGAGGCCTCTGCCGCCTTGAGCCAAGTCTGGAGGTTGTTCACGACTCGGGTTTGGCCGACGAAGCCCTCGAAGCTCGTCGGCCGCAGGCTGCGGTCGCTGTCTTCGGGTCGCCGGACCGGCGTCACGGCGCGCGCGGGTTGGGTCTCGTCGGGGGTCGTCACGCCGTGCAGTCTACCGACGCGACCGACGCCTAGAGCCCACCGAGTTCGGGTTGCGTCAGGACCCGAGGGCTCCGCGAAGCTGCCCGGCCACGTCCGCCAGCGCCTTACCAGCTGCGCTCCCGAGCCCCTCTGGCGTGCCCGCGCTGCTCTGGCTGGTGAAGGTCCGCTCCCAAAGCGTCCGGTCCTTGCTCCAGAGCACGGCCCGGCACTCGACGTGGAAGGCGCCGCCGCGGACCCACTCGAAGCGCAGCAGCTCAACGGCCAGGCGCGGGGACTCTGGCGCCAGGTCGCGGCGGAACCCTGGGACCTTGCCGGGCGCCGCCTCGAAGAGGCTCCGGCTCAAGGCGCGCTCGAGGTAGACCGCTGGGACCTCCGTCCACTGGAAGGCCTCGTCGTGCTGCAAGGCGCCCTCGTCTGTGACCAGGAGGCCGCGGCCGAGGGCTTCCCCTGCCTCGACGCGCTCGAGGCGGAGCGCCTTGCCGGTCCCAGCCCCCCCTGGGGCGACGGGGTCGGGGCGGAGGTAGCTGACCTCGATGGGGTCGGCCTTGCTCGTGAGCGCGCAGCCACTGGAGCTCCAGACGAGCGGCAGGAGCGTCAGCAGGGCGACGCTCGTGGCGCCGAGTCGATGCGAGTTCACTTGCGAGCCCTCCCCTTGAGGAGCATGTCCGAGTCGCGCTGGAGGACGTCCGCCAGGTTGCGGACCTCCCGCGCGGCGCGGTCGAGGTTGCGGAGGGTCTCGCTCAACTCAGCGGGGACCTTCCGCGAGTCGCGAGCCAGGCCCTCGAGGTTCCGCGAGACCGAGTCGAGGCTCTTGGCTGTCGAGTCCACGCTCGCGATCGCTACGTCCAGCTTGGACAAAGTGTCCTCGGCCTTGCGGAAGGTCTTACCCGCTTCGAGGCCGGTCAGCTCCTTCTCGACGACGCTCAAGGTTCGCTCGCTCCTTTCCAGGAGCCCGTCCTCGGCGCGGATCCGCTCGACGAGGGCCTTGGCCTCGGCCAGGACCTCGCGCAGGGCCTTGCTGGTGGCCTCGGCCTCTTCTTGGAGGCGCTTGGTGTCTAGAGGTGTCAGCTTCGCGTCCACGGTCTTGGCTAGCTTGCGAGCCTCGACCATGGCCTCACGGAGGTCCGTCACGATCTCCTTCCACTTGATGTCCGCCAAGATCGTCTCGATCCGGGTCAAGACCCGCTTGATCTGAGCGGTCAGGATCGGGACCTGCTCAGCTGCGATCACGAGGGCTTCCTCGATGCTCGCCAGCGACGAGCGGGCAGCGGGGATGTAGTTCTTGGGCGTGTCGAAGGGGAGCTTGGGGAGCGGGTGTTCCTTGTTCTCGAAGTAGTCGATCTGGAGGAAGCGGACCCCCGTGATCCCCTGCGGAACGATTTGGGCGCGGATCTTCTCGGGCACGTAGGGCTCCCCTGAGGGGTGGTTCTCGCCCTCGGGCCGGTGAAGCCCCAGCCGCTCGAGGATCGCGACGTCGACTCGACTCTCGACAACCAAGTGCCGCCGGTCCTCGGCGACGCCGATCATCCCGACCTCACCGATCTGAACCCCGCGGAACTTGACGGGCGAACCGACGGTTAAGCCTTGGACCGACTCGTCGAAGTAGGTCACGAACACTTCGTGCTCGCGGCGGAGCTTGTTCGCGCCCAGGCCGACGACGGCCAGACAGGCCGTCGCGACGCCTATGACCACGAACAGTCCCAGCTTCCAGTGGTTTACAGGGGTCACGAGGTGGCCTCCTCTACCGCTTCGCGCGGCAGGCGATTGAAGAAGGCCCGCACGCGCGGGTCTTCGCTCTGGTCGCGGAGCTCGCGGGGGTCCCCGCGGGCGATGATGCTTCGGGTGTCCTTGTCGAGGAACACACAACCGCTGGCGATCTTGAACACGCTCTCGAGCTCATGGGTCACGAGGATCACGGTCAGACCGAACTGACGATTGAGGGTCAGGATCAGCTCGTCGAGCTCGACGGCGCTGACCGGGTCTAGACCCGCCGAGGGCTCGTCGAGGAAGAGCAGCTCGGGCTCGAGGGCCAGGGCCCTCGCGATGGCAGCTCGCTTCTTCATTCCGCCCGAGATCTCAGAGGGGTAGTGGTTCTCGAAGCCTCGGAGTCCGACCAGGCCGAGTCGTCCGCGGACGATGGCGTCTATGGCCTCGCTCGGGAGCTCGGTCCAGCGCTCGAGCGGGAGCGCTAGGTTCTGGCCGACGGTCAGGGACCCGAAGAGGGCGCCCGACTGGAACATGACGCCGAAGGGCGGGGGCCCGACGTGGAACTTGGGCTCGCCCCACTTCTCAGGACCCTCGTCACCGAGTCCGGCGATCTTGACGCAGCCCCTCATGGGCTGCTGGAGGCCGATCATGTGCTGGAGGAGGGTCGACTTCCCGCAGCCGCTCCCCCCCAAGAGAATGAACACGTCTCCCCGGTTGACCGTGAAGGTCGCGTCCTTCTGGAGGATGAAGTCGCCCCAGCCCATGGTCAGGTTCTCGACGCGGATCAAGGGCTCGTCGGAGCCTCGGGCGTGCTCGGACTCGTCCACCGGGACGGCCAGCGCGCTCTCCCCCTCTTGCTCGCTCGCGTCGCTCATAGGCCCAGCGCGTTGAAGGTGATCGCGAACCCGGCGTCGATCAGGATCAGGGAGAAGAGGATCGAGACGACGGCGGTCGTGGTCCGGCGTCCGACGCCCGCAGCGCCTCCGGAGGTCGCCAAGCCCTGCTGGCAGGAGATCATCGCGATGGCGACCGCGAAGGCGAAGCTCTTGAGGATTCCAGAGCTGACGTCCCAGAGGTCGAGGGCCTCCTGCGTCCGGTGGATATAGGCCACCGGCGTCAGGTCGAGGGTGAACAGCCCAACCAAGAGCCCACCGATCAGACCCATCAAGTCTGCGATCAAGCTCAGGATCGGGAGCGCGATCAGGAGCGCCAAGATCCGCGGGATCACGAGGTGACGGAGGGGGTCGAGGCCGAGGGTCTTGAGGGCGTCGATCTCTTCCGAGACCTTCATCGTCCCCAGCTCGGCGGCGAAGGCGGCCCCAGATCGTCCACAGACGACGATTGCTGTCATCAGCGGGCCCAGCTCGCGGGTCACGGTCAGGCCGACGAGGTCGGCCACGAAGATGCTCGCCCCGAACTGCTCGAGCTGGACCGCGCCCTGGAAGGCCATGATGAACCCGACCAGGAACCCGATCATGAGCACGATCGGGAGTCCGTCTGCGCCAGCTCGCTCCAGGAGCGGATAGGTCTGAGACCAGGAGACCGTCGCCGGACGACGCAGGCCCGAGACCGTGGCGACCATCAGGGAGCCTATGAACTCCAGCCCGCCCTTGGTCTCGCCTATGACCTCGTCGGTGGCCTGGCCGATCTGAGTCAGGAGGCTCTTGCGCTGCGGCGCCTCGCGCTCGCACACGCCCTGACACCCGTAGAGCTCGAGGATCTCGCGCACGTCAGCGTTGGCGCCCCGGATCTCTGCGCTCCCGCCGCTCGTGATCACCGAGCTCTGGAGTTCGGTCAGGAGGGCCGCCACGCCGCCGTCGAGGCGGCCGACGCCGCTGAGGTCGAACACGAGCGGCGGGCTGGCGCCCTCCCCTGCGAAGGCCGCGCTCCGGACGCTGCTCCAGACCTCGCGGGCCTCGGCGAAGCGAAGGGATCCACTCAGCCGGAGGACGCGGGTGCCGTCCTCTTCACCCTGCTCGAGACCGAACTCTGCCACGCAGCCCTAGCGAACCAGGGGCGCGATCTTGAGCGAGGCCACGTTGGTCAAGAGCGCCATCAGGTGCACATCGTCGGCTCCCAAAGGCGCGCCAGGGGTCGAGACCCGCTCGAAGTAGAGCATTCCGAGGGCGCGCGACTCGGTCAGGAGCGGAGCCGCGAGGCCGCCGAGGCCTTGGTAGCCGCCTGCGACTCGGATCACCGAGCGGACCTGGAGGCAGCGGCTGATGATCTCTTGGGCGATCCCGGTCCCCTCAGCCGTCCCGTCGCGACGTCGCTCGACGACCATCAGGGGGTTGATCCCGTCCTCCTCGAAGAGGACCGTCACGGCCCGGTCGGCCGAGAACACGTCCAGGAATCCCCCCGCCAAGCGCTCGAACACGACCTCGAAGTCGTCCTCGTGCATGATCTCGTCGCTGAGCTGACGCGCCCGCGCCAGGGAGCGCGCCCGGCGCGCGTCCCGCTCCCGCGCTCGCTTGCCCTCGACGTCGTCGGGACCAGGCATGCGCTGAGTGGTTCGGTTCCCGACGGCTTCGGTCCCGGTCCGGGTCGGCTCCTCGTCACGCCGCTGGGCGCGAGTCGGGCGGCCTCCACGTCCTAGGCTCCGGGTCTCACCGCGCTTGAGCGCGCCGCTCTTGGTCGCCGCGATCTTCATCAGCCTGAGCTTGACCACCCCCAGGGTGATCACGTCGCCAGGCTTGAGCTGGATCTTCTGACTGGGAGTGTCGTTGACCTTCGTCGTGCCCGCGAACAAGCCGCGCAGCTCGAGGTGATCCCCGGTGCGCGTTAGCACGACCTGATGGGGCTCGACGCTGGGGTCCTCCAACACGAGGTCGTTGTCCGCAGCTCGTCCCAAGGCGACAGTCCCCTCGGGGATTGGGAACACCAGGGGCCGTCCGTCCGAGCCTGGAAAGACGAGGCTTAGGTCCGGCGGGGTGCCATTAGGAGGCACCTTGGGCCTCGTCCAGGAGCCGCATGGCATCCATCAGGAGAGACATCGTCCCGACCGTGATCGTGGAGCCGCGGGACGCGCGCCCCTCATGGAATTGAAAGCGTCCGCTCTGGAGGGCCGCGATTCGGTGGAAGGCCTGGGCCCCGTCGCGGTCACCGAGCCAGGCGTGCTTGACCTCGCCGTTTTGGATGGACATCCCCGCCGCGTCTCCGGCGCCGATCAGGAGCTCGCCCGACTTCTTGGAGAAGTTGAGGAAGCCGACCAGCTCGGCCAGCCCCAGGCGCTCGAGGTCGCCCTCGATCAAGGGGGTCTCGCTGCCGGTGCTGACCGTCGCCTGCTGGGCCTGCTCGATCTCGGCGATCGCGCGGACTGCCTGGATCTTGCGCTGCAAGACCTCCTTCTTGAAGGGCTTGGTGATGTAGCTCGAGGCGCCGACCTGAAAGGCCTGGGCGATCCGGCTGTCTTCGCCTTCGCTGGAGACGACGATGATCGGGAGCCGCGAACCCTTGGGGGACTTGCGGATCTCTTGGATCAGGCTGATCCCGTCCATCCCCGGCATGTTCCAGTCGGTCAGGATCAGGTCTATGGACCAGTCGCTCTCTTCGAGCTTCTTGAGCGCGTCCAAGCCGTTGCGGGCTTCGGTGATCGCGCTCAGCCCGACCTCACGCAAGACCTTCGCCTGCACCTTCCGGGATAAGCCCGAGTCGTCGACGAGGAGAACGTTCACAGGGAAGCCTTTGGAGGGAACCGAGTCAGGTCAGCAGGGTAGCCGGAAAGGAGGACGCTTTCCACCAGCGGGGGCTCCCTTCACTCGGCTCCACGAAGGGACTCCAAGAGCTGGTTTGCGCCTCGGACCCACTCCTTGACGGTCTCGACTGCGTTGGGGCGACGAACGGCGATCACGAGGCCCAAGAGGCGCTGAATCGCCGAGATCATCTTGAGCAGGAGCCGGATCCGAACCACCGAGTAGCGACTGCCTGGATCGAGGAGGGCCTCGTCCAGGGCGCCCTCGAGGGCCAGGCGGAAGCTCTCCAGGAGCATCCACTCGCGCTGGCGAAGGACGGAGCTGATCGCGGGCCACACGTCGAGGACCGCTTCGTAGGGCGCGTTGCGGTGCTCGCCGACCGAGCGCACGACCCCGTATCCCGCCAGCTCGGTGATGGCCCCGTTGACCAGGGAGCGGCTGACCCCCAGCATTTCGGCGATCCGGGCCTGGGCCAGGGGCTCTTGACGGACGGCGAGGAGGGCCCAGGTCCGGCCCAGGATCGACTTGAAGCCCCAGTACTCCACGAGAGAGCCCGCGGTGTCGCACACCGCCAGGATCTGCCGTTCCAAGCGCTCGGATTCAGCCTCGCCAGTCATGGACTTAGGGTAGTTCACCACTTGTTGTCTTGCCACTCGTGCGCCCCCGCGGTACAAGGCTATCAGTTGTTCAGCAATTCCTGAACAACAACGTCGAAACGAGCCGCGACTCCTCCAGCGCGGCTTCAGAGGAGGCCAGAGGCGGTGAACGCGCCCTACGACGAGTCAGGTCCCGAGCGACGCTCCGAGAGGGAGCGCCGCTGGCCCCAGTCGGCCGACGCGCCTGATTCCTGGCTCCGTCGCGCACACCACCCTCTGCCCACCGCCCCCAGCGCTGCGGCCTTCGGAGCCCTCGCGGCCCAGCTCCAAGCACAGGGTCGACCCTGGATCGGCTGGCAAGAGGGAGAGACGCGCTACCTGGCCGGCGGCTCCCTCGCGAGCTGGTCCTTCGCCCCTCGCGGCGCCTTTCAAGAGGCCGCCCGAGTCGGTTCAGGGATTCGTGAACGGGTCGTGGTGGAGCCGGAGTCTGCCGCGACCCTGCTCCAGCTTCCCCTCCTGTGGCACGGCTTCGCCTTCGCGGCGGGCCCCTGGACAGACCCGGCGGCGACTCTCGCCACCGGCCAAGACTGGCCTGGGGCCGAGCTCCGCCTCCCGAGCTGGCTCCTCTACGCCCGCGAGGGCCAGGCCGGGCTCGTCGTTCACGCCTGGGTCGCCCCCGGCGACGACCCCGCGGCCGTTCAGACTCGGCTGAACGAGCGCGCCCGGAGCCTCCTGGGCGGAGAGATGGCCCTCCTCGCGGACCCCGCCCCCCCAGACCTGCGCGTCCTGACGAAGGAGGCCGAGGCCCTCGAGTTCCAGGCCCGCGTCGCCGCCCTCAGCGCAGCCATGCAGAGTGAGCTCGAGACAGGCCAGCCCGCCAAGGTCGTCCTCAGCCGACGCTGCGAGGTCGAGTCGAGGGACCCCTTCGACGCTCCGACGACCTGGTTGGCCCTCGGCCGCCAGCCCGGCGTCCGGGCCTTCGCCTGGAGTCGGGGTCAGGAGGGCCAGCTCGTGGGGGCCAGCCCCGAGCTCTTGGTGGCGCTCCGCGGAGACCGAGTCGAGAGCGAGGCCCTCGCGGGCACGGCTCCCCTCGACGCCGCCGAGTGGCTGGCGCGCGATCCGAAGAACGCTCGGGAGCACGCCTTGGTCGTCCAGGCTGTGGCCGGCGTGCTCCGCGAACGCTGCGGAGAGGTCCTCGAGGGACCGGTTGGCCTGCGCCGCTTGCGCGACCTAGTCCACCTCCACACGCCCCTCTCGGCCCTCCGCCGCCCCGAGCACGACCTCCTGGAGTTGGCCGCGACCTTGCACCCCACGCCGGCCCTGGGTGGGACGCCTCGAGCCTTCGCCCGGCCCTGGCTGGCGCGCGAGGAGCGCGGCTGGTTCGGCGCGCCCCTCGGCTTCAGCGATCAGGCGGGCGGGGGCGAGCTCCTGGTCACGATTCGGAGCGCCCTCCTGCGCGGGACGCGCGCCGAGCTCTTCGCGGGCGCCGGGATCCTCCCCGAGAGCGACCCCCTCAGCGAGTGGCGCGAGACCGAGCTCAAGCTCCGCGCCGCAGCGGGCGCCTTGCGGACCCGAGCCCTCCAGAAAGCGGTGAGCGATGAGCGACGCTGAGCGAGCTGGAGCGCAGGCCCGGGCCAACGCCACCTGGGCCCAGACCCTCCTCGAGACCTGGGTCGAGCTTGGCCTCCGTGAGGTCGTGGCCTCGCCGGGAGCGCGCTCGACGCCGCTGATTCTGGCCGCCCACGCGGACCCCCGGCTCGAGCTCCGGCTCGTGACCGACGAGCGGGTGGCCGGGTTCTTGGCCCTCGGGCTGGCCCGCGGCTCAGGCCGCCCCGTCGCCCTCGTCTCGACCTCGGGGAGCGCTGGCGCCCACTGGCTCCCGGCCCTCGTCGAGGCTCACGCCAGCCGGATCGGGCTCTTGGCTCTGACCGCCAACCGCCCCCACGAGCTGAGCCGCTGCGGCGCGCCCCAGGCCGTGCCCCAGGGACACTTCTTCACGGATCAAGTCGGCCTGGCCGAGGCCCTCCCCGCCCCGGGCCCGGACCCGACCCCCCTCGAGCTGCGGGCGCTAGAGACCCTGGCCCTGAGCGCTTGGAGCGTCGCGAGCGGGGACGAGGCGTTGCCAGTCCACTTGGACCTGGCCTTCCGCGCGCCCCTCTGGAGCGCCGACGCAGAGCCTGCGAGCCGACAGCCAGCGCGTGCCGAGGGCTTCGCGACGCCGCCGGCTCCCCGGGCGGCCCGCCGAGCCCCGCCGCGCCTCCTGGCCGGCTCGCGGCAGCTCAGCCCGGTAGCCCTCGCGTCGCTGGCAGCGGAGCTCTCGAGCGTCTCCCGGGGACTCATTTTCTGCGGTCCAGACGCTGGCGGCGCGAGCCCGGCCGAGGCCGCGCGCTTCGCGCCGGCCGCAGCGGCCTTGGCCGAGGCCTTGGGCTGGCCCCTCCTCTGCGACGCCGCCAGCGGGCTCCGCGGGGACGTCGACGCCGTCACGGCCGGAGAAGCCATAGCCCGGGCGGGCGTGCCGGACCTCGCCCCGGAGGCCGTCCTGCGCTTCGGCGGGCCTCCCGTCCACAAGACCCTCGCGACCCTCTTGGCCACGGCTCCCAGGCAGTGGGTCGTCGACCGCGCCGGTCGGGCCCTTGACCCGACGCACTCGGCGGAGCTCCTGGTCTCGGCTGGCCCGCTGGATCTGGCTCAAGCGCTCGCTCCCAGAGTCACGTCGTCCACTGACACTTCTTGGCGCGACTCCTGGCGCGCGGCAGAGACCCAAGCCCGCGCCGCCCTAGCCCCGCTCTGTGAAGGCGGGCCCCTCTGGAGCGGCGGGGTCGCCTGCGCCGCAGCGGAGAGCCTCGGCGCCGAGGGCCTCCTCCACGTGGCCTCGAGCCTCGCGATCCGCGACGTCGACGCCTTCGCTCCCCGAGCGCGGGTCAGCTGCAGCCGCGGCGCCAACGGAATCGACGGGACCCTGAGCACCGCCTGGGGCCTGGCCCTGGCCCTCGGGTCCCCGCTCACGATCCTCTGCGGCGACCTGGCCTTCCTCCACGATCTGGGAGGCCTGGTCGCGCTCCGCGGGGTCGACCTCCGAGTCGTGGTCGTAGACAACCGAGGTGGAGGGATCTTCGGCTACCTCCCGGTCGCTGAGCACCCTGACGCCTTCGAAGCGTGCTTCCTGACTCCCCCGAGCGCGGACCTTCTGGCCCTGGCCCGCGCCGCGGGAGCCCAGGTCCGCAGCACACGAGACGGGCGAGAGCTGAGGTCCTCGCTCTCGGAGCCGCCCCGCGGCCTCGAGGTGATCGTGGCCGAGGTCGAGCGGAGCGAGTGCGAGGCGACCCACGCCCAGGCTTGGGGCGCCGTTGCGAAGGCCCTCCGCGAGAGCCCGACCCTCGCTCCCGCAGGAGCGAACTCGTGAGCCTGGCCGAGACCCTGGATCCGGTTACGCGCCCGCCAGCTGAGCCTCCGAGCCGGCCCCCGCTCTGGAAGGCCTGGCTGATCTCGGCTCGACCCCAGACCCTGACGGCCTGCGCTGCGCCCGTCGTCGTCGGGAGCGCCCTGGCGGCTGCCGGTCCCGGCTACCGGCCCGAGCTGGCGGTGGTGGCTCTCCTGGCAGCCGGCGGAATCCAGATCGGGACCAACTTCGTCAACGACGCGGCCGACGCCGCGACGGGCGCTGACGACGGCGAGCGGATCGGGCCTCCCCGGGCCGTGGCCCAGGGCTGGCTCTCGGCGCGGGCGGTCTGGATCGGCGCCGCCCTCAGCTTCGGCCTGGCCTTGGCGCTGGGCGGGGTCCTGATCGCGGCCTGCGGCTGGCCCCTCCTCGTGATCGGCCTCAGCTCCATAGCCGCGGGCTACGCCTACACGGCCGGACCCTTTCCCCTGGCCTACCTCGGCCTCGGCGACCTCTTCGTGGTCCTGTTCTTTGGAGGCGTGGCCACGCTGGGGACCTACTACGTCCACACGGGACACGCGGCGTGGCCCGTCGCTTTGGCGGGCCTCGGGTTGGGGCTCTTGGCGACGGGGATCCTGGTCGCCAACAACCTCCGCGATCGCCTCGGCGACGCGCGCGCCAACAAGCGGACCCTGGTCGTGCGCTTCGGCGAGCGCTTCGGGCGCTGGGAATACGCCCTCTGCCTCGTGATCCCCTTCGCGATCCTCCCGCTCCCTCCGCTCTTGAGCGCAGGGGGCTGGGGCTGGCTCCTGCCCCTCTTGATCCTGCCTTGGGCCCTCAGCTCTGCCCGCGCCGTCCTCCAGCGACGTGCTCCGGGCGACGCCGGGAGCGGTGACTATCGCGTCGACGGGGCAGACTTGATCCCGCGCCTGGTCGAGGCCGCCCGCCTGCAGCTCGTCTACTCCCTCCTCCTGGGGCTGGGGGTGGTCCTGTGAGCGCCCGGCTGAAGGTCGTCAGCGTCGAGCTCTGCCCCTTCCTCGAGAGCTTCCTCCGCCCCGTCCGCTCCCGGGCCGAGCGCGCCGGCTGGCGCCTGTGGGTCAAGGACGACGCGGGTCGCACGGGCGAGGGCGAGGCCGTGTGTTGGCCTGGGTTTGGAGCCGGCCAAGCCGCGACGTCCGCCAGCCTGGAGCGAGGCGTGACCGCCTTGGAGGGGTTCAGCCTCGAGCTGAGCCGGGACGGCGAGGACCTCGAGACCCTAGCGGCATGGTTCGAGTCTCAGGACTTCGCGCCCGAGGCCCGTCACGCCATGGAGACCGCCCTCCTTGACTTGCTGGGCCAGATCAAGGGCGTCCCCCTGGCCTGCCTCTTCGGGCCGCTCCCGCGGAGCCAGGTCTGGAGCCAAGCCCTGGTGCAGGACGCGAAGGAGGCGCGCGCTGCGCGCCGGCGTGGGTTCCGCCACTTCAAGCTCAAAGTCGGCGCGACCTCGGTCTCAGACGACCTAGCGCGGGTCGCGGCCGTCCGCGAAGCACTGGGTCCCTTGAGCGAAGGCGCCGAGCTCCGCTTGGACGCCAACGGACGCTGGACGCGCCGGCAAGCCGCCGAGGTCGCCGAGGCCTCGCCGGAGTTGGAGCTGAGCTGGCTCGAGCAGCCCTTGGCGCCTGGTGATCTAGAAGGACTGGCCGAGCTCCGCGCGCGGGGCGTCCGGGTCGCCGTCGACGAGGGCCTCCGCTCCCTGAGCGACCTCGAAGCGCACCTCGCAGCCGACGCCCTGGACGCCGTCGTGCTCAAGCCAGCCTTCCTCGGGGGTCCACTGGTGACACTCGAGCTAGCTCGGCGCGCCGCTGAGGCCGAGCTCGAGGTGATGGTGACCCACGCTCTCGACGGCGAAGTCGGACGCCTGGCCGCCTTCCAGGTGGCCCTCGCCGCGCCTGGGCTGACCCTGACGGGGCTCTCTCCCAGCCTCGCCGGCGATCGCGGTCAGAGGGGCCCCATCTGGCTGATCAGCGACGGTCCTTGGCTCCCCGAGGCCCCTCGAGGGCCCAACTCGCCCGGCCTCGTCGGCTCCTCCCACGAGGCCTGCGCCGGCCTCGGTCGCAGCGCCGGACAGCGCCGCGTGCGCTGTGAGGTCTCAGGCGAACCCCTCTCTCCCACTGATCCCCCCTCTTCCCCAGCTCCTCAGGAGGTCTCCCCATGATCGCGACGGCAGTGATTCCCAGCGCCCAGCAGCGCCCCGAGGAGCGAGTTCGCCCCGACTCCGCGCTCCCGAATCCGATCCTGAGCGCGCGACTCTCGCGCCCGAGCCACCCGCTCCTGGAGGCGTCTGGGCTGACCTGGAAGGCCAGCGACCTCTGCGACGGGGTGGCTCGCTTCGCTGGGCGCCTGGCTGGGTTCGGGGTCACCCCCGGAATGCGCGTCGGCCTGGTCGGCCCCGCCAGCCCCGAGTGGGTCCTGACCTTTCACGCCCTGGGCTGGATCGGGGCCTCGGTCGTGCCCCTCGACCCCCAGGCGACCTCGGCGGAAGCCGGGCGCGCCCTGGAGGCCATGGCGCCTGAGCGCGTGATCGCGACCCACGGCCTCGACCACCAGGCTCGCGAGCGCTGGCGCGCGGCGGCGCCGGGGCTGCGCTTCATTACGAGCCTCCCCCTCGGACCGCCTCCCCCTGAGCGCTTCTGGCCCCTAGACGAGGAGCGGGTCTGCGTCCTGACCTCAGGCAGCAGCGGGGCGGCGCGCCCCGTCGCGCTCACGACGACCCAGCTCGCGTTCAGCGCCTTCGGCTCGGCGATTCGCCTCGGGCACGACCCGGAGGATCGCTGGCTGGCCTGCCTCCCCTTCCACCACGTCGGCGGGATCTCGATCCTCCTTCGCTGCGCCTTCTACGGGACGACGGTGGTCCTCGAGCAGCGCTTCGACCCCGCCGCCACGGCTCGCCACCTCGACTCGGGCGAGGTCAGCTTGGTCTCGCTGGTCCCGACCATGCTCGAGCAAGTCCTCGACGCGCGGGAAGAGAAGCCCTTCCCGAGCGCCCTCCGCGCGATCCTCCTCGGCGGCGACGCGGCTCCGAGCCGTCTCCTGCAGCGGGCTCGCGACCTCGGCGCGCCGATCTCCCTGACCTGGGGTATGACCGAGGCCGCCTCCCAGCTCGCGACCCGCGTGCCCGGCGACCTGCCCCACCCCGACGACCGCGGCCCGGCCCACTGCGGGGCCCCGCTGCCCTTCTGCCGGATCCGGAGCGAGGGCGGGGTCTTGACCGCGCGCGGTCCGATCTGCCTCGAGGGAGGTCCTTTGGTGACACGTGACCGCGGTCGCGTGGACTCGTTGGGTCGAGTTCGGATCGAGGGTCGGGCCGAGTCCTTCTGCGTCTCGGGCGGGGAGACGATCTCTCTGGCCGAGATCGAGCAGGAGCTCTGCGAGCACCCAGCCGTGGCCGAGGCTGGCGTGGTCGCCGTCCCCGACGAGCGCTGGGGCGAGCGCCCCGTCGCGATCCTGGTGCCCGCGGAAGGCGCGACCCGTCCCGAAGAGGAGACGCTGCGGGCCTGGTGCAAGGAGCGCCTCTCGCGAGCCAAGCTCCCCCTGAGCTACCTCTGGGCGGCCTCGCTTCCGCGGACCGACCTCGGAAAGCTGGCCCGCGGTGCGCTCCGAGCGCAGGCCCTCGAGAGCCTGGGTGAGCGGGACTACGAGCCCCCGGCTCGCCTGCGAACACCGCGCCTCTTGCCCCCGCCAGCCCTCTCCCTCCCCCAAGGCCACGCGATCCTGGAACACCTGATCCAGACCGCCAAGGAGCGCGCGCCAGCGTCCGCCGACGACGGATCTCCCCTGGAGGGGCTCGACGACGCGCGGCGCTGGCTGGGCGACGACCTAGCCCGCCTCGACGAGTCCTTGGGCGCCCTCCAGAAGGAGCCGGCCACGGCCTCTTGGCAGGCGGCTCGGCACCTCTTGGATCGCCCGGGTAAGCGGCTCCGGCCCCTCTGCGCGCTCTTGGCGGCGCGCCTCGGCGGTCGGCCCCTCGACCACGCGGTCCGCAACGTGGCCATAGCTGTCGAGCTGGTCCACACCGCGACCCTCCTCCACGACGACGTGATCGACGAGGGCAGCGTCCGGCGCGGGGCCTCTGCCTCGCGGATCGTGTTCGGCAACTCGGCCAGCGTCTTGGGCGGCGACTACCTCTTCGCCGAGGCCCTGGGCCTGGTCGGCGCCACGGGTCGCGAGGGGCTCCTGAGCGGGCTCCTGCGCGTGATCGCCGACATGGTCGAGGCCGAGGCGCTCCAGCTCGAGCGGCGGGGTCGAATCGACCTCTCCCGCGAGACCTACCTCCGGGTGATCCGGGGCAAGACGGCGGCCCTCTTCGAGTGGTCCTTTTGGGCTGGCGGCCTCCTGGGCGGCCTCTCGGTCGAGGCCACGAGCGCCCTGGCCCGAGCCGGCGACGCCCTCGGCATGGCCTTCCAGCTCGCAGACGACCTCTTGGACCTGGCGGCGACGGATCAGACCGGCAAGGACACCCTGGCGGACCTCCGCCAGGGCAAGGTGACCTTCCCCATGATCGTAGCCGCCGAGCGGGATCCCCGCCTGGAGGTCCTCCTGGGCGAGATCGTGGAGCTTGAGCCGGGCGCGCTCTTGGAGCGGAAGGTGGCCGAGGTGGCCGAGGTCGTGCGCTCGAGCGGGGCTTTGGCCGCGACCCGGGCTTTCGCTGACGAAGAAGCCGAGCGAGCATTGAGCGCACTCCGAGAGGTGCCTCCGGGGTGGGCGCGTGGTCTCTTGGAGGCTGCCGTCGAAGGCGCCGCCCGAAGGGGGAGCTAACGTGCTCGTCATTCTGACTCCCAGCGCTGATCTGAGCGAGGCTCGCGCGAGCCTCAGCGAGCTCGGGCTCTGGGTCAGCTCCTTGGTGTCTCCTGGTGACACCAAGGCGCTCTGGATCAAGCCGCATTCGGCCGCGATCCCCCCTTGCGAGCTCCGGGCCCTGCCCTTCGTAGCCGAGGTCATGACCCCCGGTGAGGGTCGGCCCTTGGTCTCGCGCTGGCGCGGACTCTCGGTCGACGTCTCGGGCCTCCAGATCGGCGTCGGCCAGACTCGGATCCTGGCGGCCGGGCCTTGCAGCGCCGAGTCCCTCGAGCAGGTCGAGGCCTGCGGAGCCGCCGTCGCCGAAGCCGGCGGCCAGCTCCTGCGCGGAGGGGCCTACAAGCCCAGGACCTCGCCCTACGCCTTCTCGGGCCACGGGCCCGACGCCCTGGGCTGGCTGCGGGACACGGCCGACCGCCACGAGCTCCGCGTCGTGACCGAGGTCCTCAGCGAAGCCGACGTGGCCCCGGTGGCCGAGGTCGCGGACCTGATCCAGATCGGGACCCGCAACATGCAGAGCTTCGGCCTCCTGCGCGCCGTGGGCGCCGCCGGCAAGCCGGTCCTCCTCAAGCGCGGTCGCGCGGCGACCGTCGACGAGTGGCTCGACGCCGCTGAGCACCTCCTGGCCGCGGGCGCCGCGGGGGTGATCTACTGCGAGCGCGGCGTGCGGGGCTTCGACCCCCGGACCCGGAACCTCTTCGACCTCGGCGCCGTGGCGCTGATGGCCCACGTCGAGCGCCTCCCGGTCCTGGCGGACCCCAGCCACGCTGCGGGCCGACGGGATCTCTTGGAGCCTCTCAGCGCTGCGGCCCTGGCCGCGGGAGCGCACGGGCTGCTCCTCGAGACGCACCCGGACCCGAGCTCTGCGTTGAGCGACGGGCCCCAGGCTCTGCCGCTCGACGAGCTCGTCCCCCTGGCGGGGCGTCTGGGCTTGCCTTCGGCCGCGCTGGCCTAGGCCGAGATCGAGGGCCTTCGCGCCTTGTAGCGACGGGGTTTGCCCGGCCGGATTACCCCCGCGAGAGGCTGACCCTGAGATCCCGCCCCTCAGGCCGTAGCCGCGGGGTTTACCCCCGCGAGAGGCTGACCCTGAGATCCCGCCCCTCAGGCCGTAGCCGCGGGG
>Ga0316202_10000109_pt1 | contig 129485 bp, 120 predicted proteins | sample 3monrhotite_MG_FD_204934 | JGI IMG/M metagenome (GOLD analysis project Ga0316202, IMG submission 204934) | Microbial mat bacterial communities from mineral coupon in-situ incubated in ocean water Damariscotta River, Maine, United States -... | ecosystem: Environmental > Aquatic > Marine >... | reverse complement strand
CGGCGGCGTTGGTAAGTCCGTCAGCGGGGAACCGGAGAGAAAATCAGACCCCCGCGCAGCACCAGAAGCGCTCCCGCCCGGAACCTTAGATGTCGGCAACTTCTGTGATTGTGTGGAACCCATGATGGAATAAAACCCTATTTATTGATCACTTAAGTGTTTATAGATTAATATTCCTATTTTGTCAAGTAAAACCTTAAACCGAGGCTTTCAGGCATCCCAAATTCACTCAGACCTTGCAATTTCAAGGGCTCTGTACAACAGGGCTGCAACCCACTACAACACCGCCAACATTAAGCGTTTCGCCGTGTATTTGGTCGCGGCAACCTGCGCACTGCACGATCGATGATCCGCAGAGCGGCGCACGAAACCCGTATCCTGAAAGAAAAACCATGACAGAATTTAAAGGCGTCGTTCCGGCGCTTGAGCAGGCGTTGATTAAACGCGGCTACGCAGAATTGACCCCGGTGCAAAAAGCCGTTTTGGCACCTGAGCTTCAGGAGGCCGACGCCCTGGTATCCGCCCAGACCGGATCGGGCAAGACGGTGGCCTTCGGCTTGACCCTGGCGCACGCGCTGCTCGACGGCAAGGACCGCTTCGATCAGGCAAAGGCACCGCTGGCGCTGATCGTCGCGCCAACGCGTGAACTCGCCCTGCAGGTCACACGCGAACTGGAATGGCTGTACGAGATGACCGGGGCTTCCGTGGTCAGCTGCGTTGGTGGCATGGATGGACGCACCGAGCGCCGCAATCTGGAACGCGGCGCCCATATCGTCGTCGGCACCCCGGGGCGGCTGTGCGATCACATCGACCGGCGGGCCTTCAACACCTCTAACCTGAAGGCCGTGGTGCTGGATGAAGCCGACGAAATGCTCGATCTCGGGTTCCGCGAAGATCTGGAGTTTATCCTTGATGCGGCGCCGACGGACCGGCGCACCCTGATGTTCTCGGCAACGGTACCGCGCTCCATTGCAACCTTGGCCAAACGCTACCAGCGCGATGCGGTGCGCGTCGTCACCTCGGAAGAACACAAACAGCATCTCGACATTGATTATCGCGCCCTGGCGACCGCGCCCAAGGATCAGGAAAACGCCATCATCAATGTGCTCCGGTATTTCGACGCCAAAAACGCCCTCGTCTTCTGCGGCACCCGTGCCATGGTCAACCATATGACGGCACGGTTCAACAACCGGGGGTTTTCGGTTGTGGCATTGTCCGGAGAATTGAGCCAAGCCGAACGTAGCCACGCCCTACAGGCCATGCGCGACGGGCGGGCGAAAGTCTGTATTGCCACCGATGTGGCGGCCCGCGGTATTGATCTGCCCAATCTGGAATTGGTGATCCACGCGGATCTGCCAAAAAACAAAGAATCCCTTCTGCACAGAAGCGGACGGACCGGACGAGCCGGGCGCAAGGGTGTCAGTGCACTGATCGTGCCGCACAAGGCCCGCAAACGCACGGAACGATTGTTGCGCGATGCCGGCATTGAGGCGACCTGGGCAACACCACCGTCGGCCGATGACATCCTCAAACGTGATGATGAACGCATCCTCGCCGATCCGGCCTTAAGTGAGCCCTTGCAGGAAGACGAACAGGCGTTCGCCAGTGAGCTGGTGGCCCGTCACGGTGCCGAACAGATTGCCGCCGCCTTCATTCGCCAGTGTCGGGCCGGTCAGTCCGCGCCGGAAGAACTACAAGATACGCCGCTGCCCGAACGCACGACCAAACAGACCAACAATTTCACCGATGGTGTCTGGATATCCCTGTCGGTCGGGCGCAATCAGAAGGCCGAGCCGGGCTGGCTGCTGGCCATGTTGTGCCGTGTTGGTAACCTGAGCAAACCCGATGTCGGGGCGATCCGCATCGACCACACCCAGACCTACGTCGAACTTGAACCCGGGGCTGCTGAGCGATTCTTTAAAGCCACCGGCGACGGCACTGCGGTTGAGAAAAATGTCACCGTCACCCGCCTGGACCGTGCACCGGAAGCCTTTCCAGATACCCGGCCGGACAGCCGCGACCGGTCTTTTGGGAAAAAGAAGAAGTTCGGCGCGGGCAAATCGGGGGCACGTGACGGTGCCCGCGATGGTGCACGTGGGGGGGCTCGTGATGGCGCCCGTGGCGGTGCTCGGGGCAGAATAGCTAAAAAACGCCCCTTCGATGATAAACCCAGTCAATCGGCAGGGGACGACAAACCCTGGGCCAAAAATAAAAAATCACGGGACGACAAACCACGCGATAAAACCAGCCAATCGGCAGGCGACGACAAACCTTGGGCCAAAAATAAAAAATCGCGGGACGATAAACCGCGCGATAAAACCAGGATTGCATCCACGGGCAAAAAACCTTTTAAATCCAAGGAAGCTGCGCCGTTCACCAAATCCGGCGGCAAGGGTGATGGCGAAAAGTCTGGCGCCAAGAGTGGCGCTAATAAGTCCGGGTTTACACCCTTGAAACGCAAAAAACCAAACAAGTAAGCAAATCAGCTGCCTGAATAGGCGCACCGCAAAAAGGATAATCCCATGCTTCAAACCCCCAAATCATACCGCGGCATGGTCACGGCCCCGCACCATCTGGCAGCGCGGGCCGGCCTTCGGGTGCTCGAAGACGGTGGCAATGCCATTGAGGCCATGGTCGCCGCCGCCAGCACCATCGCCGCCGTTTACCCTCACATGAACGGGTTGGGGGGGGATAACTTCTGGCTGATCCATACGCCCGGCAAAGATGTCGTCGGCATCGATGCCTGCGGTGGTGCTGCGGCAAAGGCGGATATCAGTTTCTACAAAAATCAGGGGCTCGACACCATTCCATCGCGGGGGCCGCTGGCGGCACTGACCGTCGGTGGGGCCGTCTCAGGCTGGCAGGAAGCCCTGAACTTCAGCGCCCGTGAATGGGGCGGCCGGTTATCATTGGAACGCGTGCTCGAAGACGCCACCCACTATGCCCGAAACGGTGTCGCCGTCACCACAACGCTGGCCGCCAATGTGGCTGGCAAGCTGACCGAAATGGATCAGTCACCGGGTTTTCATGATACCTTTCTGATTGATGGCAAGGTGCCGGTCGAAGGGCAGCGGTTCAGCCAACCCCGATTGGCGGCAACGCTTGAACGCCTGGCCCAAAACGGGCTTGATGATTTTTACCGGGGGGATCTGGCCCAGACGATTGCCGCGGACCTAAAACGCGCGGGTTCACCCCTGACCCTTGATGACCTTGAGCGTCACCACGCCCTGATGGTCAAACCGTTGTCCGTAGATGTGGCCGGGCATCGTGTCTTCAACATGCCGCCGCCGACACAGGGGCTGGCGTCTTTGATGGTGCTGGGCATTTATGAGCGGCTGGGGATCAGTGAGGCGGACGGCTTCGACTACATTCACGGTCTTGTTGAATCGACCAAACGGGCTTTCCGTATCCGAGATTCCCATGTCACGGACCCGGCCTACATGGAGCAGGATGCGGCGTCTTTCCTGAATCCGGACCTACTGGATCGCCTCGCCGCCGAGATCGACCCTAAAACCGCCCTGCCCTGGCCGGATGCATCCTCTAAAGGCGATACGGTATGGCTTGGCGCCGTCGACGGGGAAGGTCGCGCCGTCAGCTTCATTCAAAGTATTTACTGGGAATTTGGATCGGGCACCGTGCTCGAAGACAGTGGCATTACCTGGCAGAACCGTGGTGTCAGTTTCAGTCTCGATGAAACCCATCACAATTGTCTGCGACCCCACCGCCGTCCGTTCCACACCATCCAGCCCGCCCTGGCTCATCTGTCGGATGGTCGGGTCATGCCCTACGGCACCATGGGCGGAGAAGGTCAGCCGCAAACCCAGGCCATGGTGTTTTCGCGTCATGTGATGCACGGGCAGGAGCTGCAACACGCCGTTACCCAGCCGCGCTGGCTGCTCGGCCGTACCTGGGGGACGGAAAGCACGACGCTGAAGATGGAAAACCGGATTGACCCGGTGTTGATCGATCAGCTCAAGTCCGCCGGACACAACATCGAAATGACTGGACCGTTCGATGAAGTGATGGGCCACGCCGGTGCCCTCGTGCATCACCCGGATGGCCTGATCGAAGGGGCCGCCGACCCCAGAGGCGACGGAATTGTCGCCGGGTTTTAACTCAGCCCGTCAGGATTGAGCGGACCAGTCCAAACAACCAGCTCCGGGCTTTGTCTTTGCGATAACGTTTGTGCCAAAACTGGTAGTATGCCAGCCCTGGAACGTCAAAGGGCAGGTCCCGGATCACCACAGAATGGTGCGCGCCCAAGTGCCGGGCGACCCGACGGGGTAGAGTGACGAGCATATCAGATTGCTCGACGATGGTGCCGGCCTGCATAAAATTAGGGACCGTCACCCGTATAAACCGGCGCTGTTTCTCAAGCTCCAACGCATCATCAATCCGACCCGTTACCTTGCCTAAGGGCGCAACCATCATATGTGTCGCCACGACATAGTCTGAGAGTGTTAAATCCTGTTTCGCGAGCAGATGGGTTTTGGCCATAAGACATACAAAATCATCTTCATACAGCAGGCTTTGCATCAGGTGCTCCGGCGCGGTCCAGTTGACCGAGATGACCATACTGACACTTCCGGCCTCCAATTCACGTACGGCATAATCCGGACCCAGTGGTTTGAACTGCAATTGGACATGAGGCGCTTCTGTCTCCAGGCGCCTTAGCAGATCGGGCAGCAAAAAATACTGGATCTCATCCGTGGTGCTGATCACGCATCTCATTTTCAGGTCTGCTGGAGTGAACTCTGCTTCCCCGGCCAACGCATCAACCTCGTCGAGAATACGCCTGATGTTGTCGGCAATGGATGCTGCCTTAACTGTCGGCTCCATTCTGGCGGCTGTTCGCACGAACAGGTCATCCCCGAAATACTGACGCAAACTGGTCAGTTGTTTACTGACAGCAGACTGGGTCATTCCCAATGTATCGGCGGTGTCAGACAAACTGCCCTGTTCAAAGACCTCCCTGAAAACCTTGAATTGCTGAATTCTGGCCCGATCAATATTCCATAATGGCATTTCAAATATTCCATAAATTCTTTTTTGGAATGATAGATTTTTTTCTACATTGGGACAATAGAAACACCCCCCCCGAACCAAAGAGAGAGCGACATGTATTCAAAACTCAACACGTCAAAAATAGTCATTACCGGCATCACCGGCGGCATTGCGCGGGCAACAGCGGTTCTGGCGCGCCAGCAGGGCGCTGAAATCATCGTCACCGCGCGCAGCCAGCAAAAGCTGGATGAAGCGTTGAAGGATTTAGGCACCAATGTTACCGGATATGTTCTGGATGTCAGCAAAGCCGACGACGTGAAACAATTTTTTGACGATGTCGGGCCCTTCGACCATCTGGTCACACCAGCGGCGAGCAGCATGTTTGCACCGATTTCCGATCTGGATCTTGAAACCGCCCGAGAACTGGTCGACAGCAAACAATGGGGACAACTCTACTGTGTCAAATACGCAATCCCGTACCTGGATAAATCCGGATCGATTACCCTGTTTTCCGGAACCGTCACCCAAAAGGCACTGCCCGGTGCCACCATGTTTGCCGCCGCCGGAGCGGCAACGGAAGCCTCGGCCCGGATTTGGGCACTGGAACTTGCTCCGGTACGGGTCAATACCATTGTTCCCGGCATAATCGAGACCCCGGTCTGGACTAATTTAATGGGAGATGACGGTGCAAAAGAGCAGCTTCAGCACTTTGCCGATACCCTGCCTGTCGGACGCATCGGTGCGCCGGACGATATCGCCAAATCGGTTCTGTATTTGATGGATAATGGCTTCGTCTCCGGAACCAGCCTGGTCGTCGACGGCGGCCATCGCCTCATTTAACCCCAGCTTCTTACCTGTCAGGACCGCCATATTCCCCTTTGTTCAAAGGTCGGCAATCCTTTTGACGCACATGTATGGACGGCCCTTATGAAGCAAAGGTTTTTGAAGCGGTCTGGCAGGACTATTTTCACTCCCGCAACAGCCATTACTTTCAGGTTAACTGATCATCGGCAGCGATCGTTACAAAACGAGATTACGCCTCAGCCCGAACCATCAACCGGTTGACGGCTTCTACGGCGTTGGAGCCATAACGTTTGGAGAGTCGTTCACGGGCCGCATCGCTGCCGAGAAGGCCGTGCACTTCCTTGAAAAGGGTTGCCAGAAACCGCTGATAGCCGGTGTGCGAGAGTTCCCACCCGGCATCCAGCTCATGTTCTCCGACCGGCGTTAAATGGGCGTTGACCAGCTCGATAAACCAGTCCTGCCGACGCTCGAAGTTGTCGAAGTGCGGCGCGATGGCCATCAGGGCATCAATGACAACGGCATTTACCTCAGGTGAGGCGTAAACGCTGTCCCAGTCAAAGTCGTCGCCGTCCTGTTCACGGATGCTCTCGACCACCCGCCGGCACCTTTCCTGAAACAGATCAACGCTTTCCGGGCCAACCATCATGTTAAGGCCCGTGAAAAAACCAGGCAGCATACGTTTGGAAACGGTATCCAGCCGCCCGTCGCGTGGTTCCTGGAACAGATGGGCAAATTTTTTGACGACCACCCGTCCGAAGGGAAATTCCCGCGCACTGTCCCATTCCGCCCGCTCACGCGCGTCAACGTAGGCTTCAAAAGACTGCTCCAGTGATTCCGCCAATTCTGACACCTGGGCCTGAAACTCCTGTTCCATGGCGCTGATGTCTTCGGTTCGCAGGAACCCGCCGTTGGCTTGTGCCTTGGTTTTCATCTGGCCAACCATGGAGGTCACCGCCGATGTCGCCTTCTGTTGGCTCAATTCTTTTGGTGAGGCCGGTTTTGACTTTTTTCGAGCCGGTTTTTTAGCGGCCTTCGGAGCGGGGCTCGGTGGTGCAGATACCGGAGCGGGGGCTGGAGCCGCTTCCGTCCATGCCTGCCCAGAGTCCGATTTGTTCGAGCCTTCAGCCTCTTCCCACTCCTCACCCGACTTCCCTGTCTGGGGGCGCTTATTTTCTTCCCACGCTTGTCCGGATCCGGATGTCTGAGAACGCTTATCTTCTTCCCATGCCTGTCCCGAGGTAGGCTTTTGCCCCCCCTTGTCTTCTTTCCATGCCTGTCCTGAAGCGGCCTTTTGCGAGGGTTCGGTTTTTTTCCACGTCTGCCCCTTGACCGGAGCAGGCGAAGCCTTTGCTGTAGGGGCCGGGGCTGCGGGGGCCGGGGCTGTAGGGGCCGGGGCTGTAGGGGCCTTTGCCGTAGGAGCCGGGCCAACCCTCTCTCCGGGTTTAGCCGTTGGCGTCATGCCCAGGTCCTCTTCCAGACTGGCCAGATCGTCAGCACTTGATGTAGCCCGACCCGCCGACGGCCGGTTGGTTCCGTCGATAACATTGGGGCGTTTGCGAATGCGCTGCGCCGCCGAGTCCGCCGATGCGACAACACGGGTCGCTGCTTTCATGGGGTCATCGTCGGCCAGCGGCGCCGACGTTTTGGAGCGCGGGCCGACTTTCTCCCCGGAGAAAATTACTTCTGATGATTTGCGTTTGACCATGTGAACGGAGATTAAGTGTTTGTTTTCGATTTGGCTAGAAGCTTCGTGCCGTTAAAACTCAGAGTCTGAGCCAGCGTTGACAGTTCTGAACGCGGCCTCTAAACCGTGCCCATGACTGATACGTTAAACATCGCCATCGCCCAGTTAAATCCGACCGTCGGAAACATCACCGGAAACATTGAGCGCATCCGCAAGGCCCGCGCCGAAGCCGCCGGTGAAAACGCCGACCTGGTGGTCACCGGCGAGCTGTCCGTCAGCGGTTATCCACCGGAAGACCTGGTCCTCAAAAAAGCCTATCAGACCGCCATTCGCGATGCCGTCGAGAGCCTCGCCAATGAGACCGCCGACTCGGGCCCCGGGCTGATTGTCGGCGCGCCCTGGGTTATTGAGGGCAAGCTGTATAACTGTGCTCTGGTTCTGGATGGCGGTGAAATTACGGCTGTTCGGGCAAAACATGAACTCCCGAATTATGGCGTTTTTGACGAAAAGCGCGTGTTCCAACCGGGCCCTTTGCCCGGCCCTGCCCCGTTCAGAGGCGTGCGTCTCGGCCTAATGGTTTGCGAAGATATGTGGTTTTCGGATCTGACCGAATGCCTGGAGGAATCCGGCGCTGAAATTTTGATTGTCCTCAATGGTTCGCCATTTGAGACCGACAAGCTGGACGAGCGTCTGAGTTATGCCGTCGCCCGCGTTACTGAGTCCGGCCTGCCGCTGATGTATAGTAATCTTGTTGGCGGGCAGGACGAGCTGGTGTTCGACGGGGCGTCGTTTGTCCTCGGTGCCGACTGCAGCCTGCGCGCCCGCGCCCGATCCTGGGAAGAGCAGGTGATGCTGACCCAGTGGAAATTTGGCGGCAACGGCTGGACCTGCAAAAAGACCCATATCGAACCTTCCGGCGAGGTTATCCCCGCCACCTACCGGGCCATGGTTTTGGGGCTCAGGGATTATGTCGGCAAAAATGGCTTTCCCGGTGTCGTTCTTGGCATGTCTGGTGGCATCGATAGCGCCCTGTCCGCTGTTGTCGCAGTCGATGCCCTGGGTGCCGACAAGGTTCACTGCATTATGATGCCCTCGCCCTACACCTCCCAAGACAGCCTTGATGATGCCGCCGGATGTGCGGAGCTTATCGGCGCCAGACTGGATACGGTTTCGATCGAACCGGTGATGGAGGCTTTCGATGACATGCTGGGGCCGCTGTTTGCTGATCGCGGCGCCGATGTGACGGAAGAAAACATCCAGTCCCGGGCGCGGGGCAATCTTTTGATGGCGGTCTCCAACAAGCTCGGCTCCATGGTCCTGACCACGGGCAACAAGTCTGAGATGTCGGTCGGGTACGCGACGCTCTATGGCGATATGTGCGGCGGTTATTCGGTGCTTAAGGACATTTATAAACTGGATGTATTTGCGCTGTCTCACTGGCGCAATAGCAACCGGCCAAATGACGGATTGGGACCGGACGGTCGGGTCATTCCCGAACGCATCATCACCAAACCGCCAACGGCTGAACTTAAACCCGATCAGACCGATCAGGACACGCTGCCACCCTATGAAGTTCTGGACGGCATCCTCAAATGCCTGATCGAGGAAGAGCTGTCCGTTGACGACATCGTTGCCAGAGGGTTCGAGCGCGAAACCGTGCGCCGGGTTTGGCGCATGCTGGACCTCGCCGAATACAAGCGCCGCCAGGCCCCGCCCGGCGTCAAAACCACCCGCCGCGCCTTCGGTCGCGACCGGCGATATCCCATAACCAACGGATTCAGAGGGCACATATGACCCTAAAGATTCACGACACCTTGAGCCGACAGAAAGTCGCCTTTCAGCCGCTGGACGAAACCCACGTCAAAATGTATGTCTGCGGGCCGACCGTTTATGATTACGCCCACATCGGCAACGCCCGACCCGTCATTGTTTTTGATGTGCTGGCCCGCCTGTTGCACCAGCTCTATCCCAAGGTCACCTACGTACGCAACATCACCGATGTCGATGACAAGATCAACGCGCGCAGCCTTGAGAGCGGTGAAGATATCCGCACCATCACCGAACGTACGGCAAACATTTTTCATCAAGACATGGCCGCCCTCGGTGCCGACATGCCGGACGTGGAACCTCGTGCCACCGATCATATCGATCAGATGATCGTCATGATCGAAGACCTGATCGCCAAGAAACATGCCTATGTCAACGACGGGCATGTATTGTTCAGCGTGCCATCGATGCCCGACTACGGGAAATTATCAAAACTGGACAAGCGCGAAATCGTTGCCGGAGCGCGTGTTGATATCGCGCCGTATAAAAACGATCCGCAGGATTTTGTTTTGTGGAAACCGTCCGAGCCGGGGCTGCCGGGCTGGGATAGCCCCTGGGGTCGCGGACGACCCGGCTGGCATATCGAATGTTCGGCCATGAGCCGGGAACATCTCGGCGACCAATTCGACATTCACGGTGGCGGTCAGGATTTGATCTTCCCGCACCATGAAAATGAAATCGCCCAGTCGAAATGTTCGCTTGGGCAGGACGCGTTCGCCAAATACTGGATGCACAACGGTTACCTGATGAGCGAAGGCGAGAAGATGTCCAAGTCCTTGGGCAACTTCTACACCGTGCACGACCTGCTCGACGAATTCCCCGGCGAGGCCATACGTTTGTTGTTGCTTAAAACCCACTATCGCCAGCCGCTTGATTTTACCAAAGACGGGCTACGTGACGCCAAAGCCGAATTGGACCGATTTTATAGCGCCTTGCGTAATGCCCGTGAGGTCGAACAAAACACGGCCGATTGCGCCCCGGTACAAGATGCTCTTTGCGACGACCTCAACACCCCCCTGGCCATCAGCCGCCTGCACGAATTTCTTGGCGCCCTTAACCGTGCAGGCGACAACGTTGAAGTCGCCACCCGTAAAGGCGAACTTTGCACTGGTGCAAAGATGCTCGGCCTGCTTCAGCAAGACCCGGAAGACTGGTTCAAGTGGCAACCGGCGTCGGCGCAAGGTGGGTTATCTGATGGCGATATCGACACCCTGATCAGCGAACGAACGGAAGCTCGCACGGCCAAGGACTTTGCCCGCAGTGACGAAATCCGTGATCAGTTGACGGCAGAAGGTATTGTTCTGGAAGACGGCCCCCAAGGCACGATCTGGCGGCGCGGTTAAGTTATTATTGTTGCAATTACATCGCCGCGCGCCCGACGATGCGCTCAGGCTTAACCTTAGCCAAAGGCCCGCCAGCGGAGGCGGATTTCATCTTCACTCATATCAGGCGTTAATTCCTTCATCCGCCGGACATCGGCTTTGCTGGTTTTGCGTTTGCCCCAGCCGGCATCAATCGGGGGCAGCGGCTGATCACTACCTGCCAGATCAGGCGCCAGGCGTTGAAACAGCTTAAGCATCTGTTTATAGGCAAGGATTTCGAGATCGATGAAACGGGCATTTTCGGGAATATCAAACGCGTCGACGCCGACAATCGCGCCGGAATCGACCCGGGCCTGCATTTCATGAGCGCAAACGCCGAATGTTTCTGCCCCATCGTATATGGCAAAACTGGCGGCCGATGACCCGGGGTATTCCGGTGGGCCGGGGTGAAAATTATAGGCCGGTGACGCCACACCATCCAGGACGTCCTGCGGCACGATAACGTCCGTACAATACGCGATCAGGCGACATCTGCGCCTGTCATCGGCCCCCTCATCAGGACCGGCTGAAAGACAGACTTCGCGGAGTTCATCTTCGGTTTCCACACAGATGACGGATAGCTCAGGATTGACGTGCCCCAGCACATTGGCCAGATATTCTCCTTCAACCCCTCCGGTTAGCAGGACAATTTCGGTTGGCATGTTAGGGTGCTCACGTGTCATAATAATTTCAATGTTCGACAATAACAGTTCAGGCTCCATCACCGCAAAGCATAATAATCCCGGGGTTTCTGGCCGTTTCGAATTATCGACGATTGGGTTAATCGACGCAAAATCGGAACAAACTTAAATATTTCGATTTCATTGTGCGGATTGCGTCACCATAGTGAGACAGACTAAGCTGAACTTGATCTTTGATAAACCTGAATAAAGAACTGGGATGTGAGCAACCAAAAAGATCTGGAGCAGCTGCTACAAGAATCAGAAGATGCGCTGGTTCGCGCCGACAATGCCAATCAATCGCTATTGGAAACGTTGAGCCACGACCTGCGCACGCCGCTGAACACCATTCTCGGCTTTGCCGACATGATGGACCAACAGATTCTCGGTCCCATCAACAATGCCCATTATCGCAGTTATGCCGAAGATATATGCAAATCCGGGCGGTCCATGCTGGAAATCATGGATGATGTGCTGGAGCGCAAACGTTTTGAGAAGATCAAGAGTTCGGGCAAAGACTTCAGCCAGCTCATCGAACTGGCTCCCGATTTGATCGGCATCTGCCGCAATAACATCATTCAACTGATCAATCCGGCCGGCGCCAACATGTTGGGTTTGTGGCCGGTTGATACCGCAATCGGTCGGGATTTCATTGAATTTGTTCACCCTGACTTTAAACAGAAACTCAGCGGTGGCATTGAAAAACTGGTGGATGAGCAGGCCCGCGTCGCACTTTGCCTGAAACGTGCTGATGGAGCCGAAGTGGATATCGAGCTGGCGGCAATTCCTTATCAGGGAGATGAGGACGACGAGGACGACGGCACCGCCGTTATGCTGATGGCCCGTGACGTCAGTGAACGGACCCGTGCCCTGCGCCAGTTAGCGGCACGAGAGGAATATCTGCGCAAAGTCATGGACACCGTTGTTGACGGCATTGTCGCCGTCAACGATGCGGGCATGATTGAAACCGTCAACCCGGCCATTGAGGCGGTTTTCGGCTACGACAGCGGCGAACTGATTGACCGACCGGCAGCCATTCTTCTTAAGGAAGAAAAAGGGGCTTTTACAACCGGGCATCTGCAAGATTACCTGAATAACGGAAAATCTCCTTATATCGGCACCCGCCAGGAGGTTGAAGGGCTGCGCAAAGACGGTTCTATCGTCGCTATTGAACTGGCGGTCAGTGTTGTTAACGTTGGCGGTCGGCAAGTCTTCATCGGTGCGGTTCATGATGTTACGGAACGCAATCAGAATGCTGCCCGTTTACGTGAAATGGCGACCCATGATCCGCTGACCGGCATGCCCAATCGGGCGGCTTTCATGGATCGTCTGGCAGGCGCCATCGAGAGGGCCGACACCCTCGAAAAACGCGTCGCCGTCCTGCTGGTCAACCTTGATAATTTCAAAAGCATCAATGACGGACTTGGCCATGATGTCGGTGATAAGCTGTTGATCGAGGCCGGAACCCGTATGGTCGGCTGCCTGCAGGAAAAGGGATATGTCACCCATCTGGGCGCCGATTCGTACGGCATCATCGTTGAATCGGTGCAAACGGAAGAAGAAGCCCGTGTCTTGGCGAACCAGCTTCTCAAGCTGATCGCCGTGCCGTTTATCATTGAGGCCAAAGATATCTATATATCCGCCAGTATCGGCATTGGCCTGTATCCGGTTATTGCCGATGATCACACGGACCTGCTGAGGAAAGTGGACACGGCCGTTCACCATGCCAAAGACTTGGGGCGGGCAAATTTCCAGTTTTATTCGAGCGAACTCAGTTCCAATGTCAAACGGCGCATGGATATCGAGGCCGGGTTACGACGGGCGCTCGAAAATGACGAATTCACGGTGTTTTATCAGGCCAAGGTCGATCTTGACCGCCGCCTGATTACCGGGGCGGAGGCATTGCTGCGCTGGACCAGCCCGGATCTTGGTTTTGTCTCTCCGGAAGAGTTTATTCCCGTCGCCGAGGCCACCGGACTGGTGGTGCCCATCGGCAACTGGGTTCTGCACAAAGCCTGCCAGGAAGCAATGCGATGGGGAGAGCATTGTGAGCACTCAGTACAAGTCGGCGTTAACCTGTCAGCCATGCAGTTCCTGCAAGGTGACTTGATCGCCAATGTGAAGCACAGCTTGAAAGAATCAGGACTGCCCGCCGAACGGCTGGACCTTGAATTGACGGAAAGCATGCTGGTCGAAAACCCGGAACGCACCATCGAGACCCTGCTGCAATTGAAGGAGCTGGGGATCTCCATTTCGATGGATGATTTCGGCACCGGGTATTCTTCCTTGAGCTATTTGACCAAATTCCCCTTGGATACGTTGAAGGTAGATCGTGCCTTCGTCATGAACCTGCCCGAAGACTCCGATGCGGTCGCCATCGCCAGCGCCATTGTCAGCATGGCCAAACAGCTAAACCTGCATATCGTTGCCGAGGGCATCGAGACAGATGATCAGGTTGGCTTTCTCCATAAGCTCGGTTGTCATGTCGGCCAGGGCTACCTGTTCTCCAAACCGATCCCCGGCGACGAGTTCATCGCCTTCCTGAAAGGCGGCGTCGCGGGAATTTCCGCCGCCTGACCGGGCGCATTTAGTACCGGAATTCCTTGAGCCTCCGGCGCAAATTGGGCATTCTCTGCAACCGTTTCAAATTGCGCCCTGGGGTTTCTGTTCATGAGTGACAATCGTGTTTACATATTCGATACCACGTTACGCGATGGCGCGCAGACGCAGGGTGTGGATTTTAACCCGGCCGACAAAGAGTTTATCGCCCGTGAGCTGGATGACATCGGCATCGATTATATCGAAGGCGGATGGCCCGGCGCCAACCCCACGGATGATGCTTTTTTCAGTTCCGGCATCACCTTAAAACACTCCAAACTGACGGCCTTCGGCATGACCCGGCGCCCTGGACACAGCGCGGAAAACGACCCCGGCGTCAATGCCTTATTGAATTCTGACGCTACTGTTGCCTGCATGGTCGGCAAGACCTGGGATTTCCATGTCGATGTGGCGCTTGAAATCGAACATGACGAAAACATCGCGATGATTGCCGATAGCGTTCGGGTGTCGAAAGACAAAATGGACGAAGTGGTTTTCGATGCAGAACATTTTTTCGATGGTTATAAGGCCAATCCCGATTTTGCCCTCGGTTGCCTGAAAGCGGCTTACGACAATGGCGCCCGCTGGATCGTGTTGTGTGATACCAACGGCGGCACTTTGCCCCATGAAATCGAAGAAATCGTCACCGAGATTTGCACACATGTTCCGGGCAGCCATCTTGCCATCCACGCGCATGATGATACCGGTAATGCCGTCGCCAATTCACTGGCTGCGGTTCGCGCCGGCGTGCGTCAGGTTCAGGGCACACTGAACGGCCTCGGCGAGCGCTGCGGTAATGCCAACCTGATTTCGATCATTCCGTCACTGGTTCTCAAGATGGGCTTTGAGACCGGTGTCAGCCGCGAAAATCTGACCAAGCTGACCCATCTGTCGCGCCTGCTGGATGAACGCCTCAACCGCCAGCCAGACCGCAGCGCGCCCTATGTGGGAGAATCAGCGTTTGCCCACAAAGGCGGCCTGCATGTCTCCGCCGTCGAAAAGGACCCCCGCTCCTACGAACACGTTGAACCCGAAAGCGTCGGTAATCACCGTCACATCGTCGTCTCCGATCAGTCCGGGCGCTCCAACATTCTGGCGCGGTTCAGGGAGATCGGCATTGAAATCGACCCGAAAGACAAAAATGTTTCCCGGCTGGTCGAGATCGTCAAGGAACAGGAATTCGAGGGCTACGCCTACGATGGTGCCGAAGCCAGTTTTGAGTTACTGGCCCGGCGCACGCTTGGTACGGTTCCCGACTATTTTCGCTGCAGCAGCTTCAGGGTCATCGACGAGAGACGCTGGAACGTTAAACACGATCTGGTGACCCTGTCGGAAGCCACCGTTAAGCTGGATGTCAGTGGCGAACCCTATATGACCGTGGCCGAAGGCAACGGCCCGGTTAACGCCTTGGATGCCGCCATGCGTAAGGTCCTGAACCCCATCTATCCGCAACTGGAAGGCCTGCGCCTGGTCGACTACAAGGTCCGTATCCTGACCCCCGGTGCCGGCACACGGGCCGTCACCCGGGTGATGATTGAGTCGGCAGACAGCGAAGGCCATCACTGGTCAACGGTTGGTGTTTCAACCAATATTATCGACGCCTCCTATAATGCGCTGCGCGACAGTCTGATTTACAAACTCTATCGCGACGGCGCGGTAGAAGCCCCCCGATAAGCCGTGGCCGGAACCGATTCCTCGCGCCGTCCTCGGGACGATACCGGTCCGTCAAACGGCGGCCCGGCCATCGTTCTGGTTCAACCGCAGCTCGGTGAAAATATCGGCATGGCGGCCCGCGCCATGCTGAACTGCGGCCTGACCGACCTGCGGCTGGTCAAACCTCGGGATGGCTGGCCCAATGATGATGCGGTCGCTGCTTCGGCGGACGCCCAACTGGTCATCGAAAACACCCGTGTCTATCAAACCACAAGCGACGCCATCGCCGATCTGGAACTGGTCTTCGCCACCACGGCCCGGCCCCGTGATATGACCAAACGCGTTGTTACACCCGGTCAGGCGACCGACGAACTTCACCAGTTCATATCTGCTGGCGGCAAGGCGGGTGTATTGTTCGGGCGCGAATCAAAGGGCCTGATCAACGACGATGTGGTGCTCGCCGATGCGGTCTTGTCGGTGCCCCTGAACCCGGCATTCAGCTCACTCAATCTGGCCCAGGCCGTCTATACGGTCGGTTATGAATGGATCCGCCACGGCGACGATACGCCAGCTTCTGAAATTTCCTATCCGAAAGATACCCAGCCCGGCAACAAACTCCAGCTGAGACATCTGTTCGAACACCTGGAAAGTGAGTTGGAGGACAGCGGATTTCTGCGCACCCCCGAAAAACGCCCAACCATGGTCCGGAACCTTCGCAACATGCTGGGACGTGCCGGTCTGACCGACCAGGAAATTCGCACCCTTCGCGGCGTCATTACAGCACTGGCCGGAAAACGTAAAAAAACGAAAGAGTCAGATACGCGTCGATAACCAGATGGCCAGCCGCGATCCGGCTTTGACGGCACCGCTTAGAACTTCATAACCGGCGGCCTGTTCGGCACCGTGCTCAAGGCCGGTGTCGCGGTGCGCCAGTTCTTCTTGCCGAAACGCCTCGAAAGTTTCTTTGAGGTCCTGCTCGTCCGCTTCGCCATCCAGGTCGGCGACCTGGGTGGCGTAATGTTCGTCGATAACTTCCTCGACGGCAACGGTGCAGGCCATGGCGGCCTTTTCCCCAAGCAGGGCCGACCCCGCACCCAAGGCAAATCCGGCCAAATGCCACAGCGGCAGCAACGCCGTCGGCCGCACCCGGCGGTCGGCAACCAGGTCATCGAAGTGTTTTAAATGTTGTTTTTCCTGATCGAGCATATGGCGGATGACCGGCGCGGTTTTTGATTTGCCCAATACTGCCAGCTGCCCTTCATAGATACGCACCGCGCCGAATTCACCGGCATGATCGACGCGCACCATGCGTTCAATCATCTGTTCTTTGCTCGGGTCCCCCGGCAGACGTTTGGGCAGGTGTTTAGGCGGGCGCTTTTTCATCCCTGTTCAGCTTTCTTCAGTTTTGCCCCGCCAAAAAACAACACAACGGCGCCTGAAAAAGAGTACACAACATTATAGGTTGCCATGGAGATCCCGAACAGGGTCCAGTCAACTTCATCACAAGCCTTTTCGGGTTTGACCATCAACTGTTTCTGAAAGTCGGTAATCGACATCTGTTCGGGCAATCCACCGCCGCAGGATGCCGCCGATGCCCACCAGTGCTGTTCGACTCCAACATGATAAAAGGCGATACTCATGCCCGTCACAAACGTCAGCCCGCCGAGAAGTGCCAGTACCGGCACCCACGCCGGACGCATCAGACCGACAAACCCCAGGACGATGACCACGGCGAAGGGAATGCGTTGGTAAAGACACAGGATGCATGGATCATAACCCTGTACCAGTTGGGAGTAATAGGCGATGGAAAGCGGCATGGCGCCCGCCAGCACCATCAATACCGGTAGATGGCGATGCCACGTTTGGGCGAGATTTTGCACTGTCATAGACTTCATATTGCGAACCTCAAAACCCCTTGCCAGCGCCTAGAGAATAAACTTAACCAGAACGAAACCACCCACTAACAAACCACAAAACACCGTGAACAACAGCCCGAGGCGCTTTTCGATAAAGATGCGGATTGAATCACCATATTTCCACAGCAGCCATGCAACCAGAAAAAACCTTAACCCACGGGCCAGAATCGACGAGACGATGAACACCGGAACGTCCAGCCCGGTCACGCCGGACAGGATGGTGATGACCTTGTAGGGGAACGGCGTGACCCCGGCGATAAACACTGCCCAGGCCCCCCATTCATTATATTTGCCCTGAAACTCCTCGAACTTCGGTCCGTAATGATAAAGCTCGAGGATCGGACGCCCTACCTCTTCAAACAAGAAATGCCCGATGCCGTAGCCGGCCATGCCACCGATGACGGAGGCCACCGTACAGACCAGGGCAATGCGCCAGACCTTGTCCCGCGCCGCCAAGATCATCGGGATCAAGATGACATCCGGCGGGATCGGAAAGATTGAACTTTCAATAAAAGAGATGACAAACAGGGCGACCAGCGCATGACGATGCGCAGCCAAACCCATGGTCCAGTCGTACAAACCTCTAAGCACGTGGATTTCCCCGAATATGATGCCTGAATACAATGATTTCTGATCGTGGTTTAACAGGCCGCCCGGCAAAGCGCAATCGCGCCTCCCACGGATGCGTAATCGCCCGATACAAAAGCCTGATTGAGAGTATTGACCACCCGAAGTTGGTGGCTATGATGAGCGCCATCCACTCCGTGCCCCTGTGGCGGAATTGGTAGACGCGCGGGATTCAAAATCCCGTTCCCGCAAGGGAGTGTCGGTTCGATTCCGACTGGGGGCACCATTTCTTTTCTTTGACTATAACGGCTTACGGCCACCTTGAATGACAGGATGGTTTTGGCGGTATGTTGTCTTGATTTCAGTGATAGGGAATTCCGAAACGACCATTGCTGGAGAACGCTTTGTTTATGCCAGTCGTTAGGGTTCGATATTATCGCGAATGAGTTAAATGCTAAACGTGTTCCTCTGGGTTTTCGCGGCTCAGAATACGCATGATTTCAACGGTATCCTGATCTAGTCGGTAATAGATTGAATGTGCGCCACAGACACTGCGCCGATAGCCGGGGCGAATCTCGTCAACGGCCCGATAGAGTAGCGGCTCAGCCGCCAATTGGTCGAACCGTTCAAAAAGGGCATCAAAATATGTGTCCGCCTGCACGATTCCAAATTTACGAACACCGTGCCGGTAGAGCCGTTTCAGGTCATCCTCGGCATCTTGATTGAGTTTATAGGTCGCCATCTCGTCTCATTTCGGCTTGAACGGCTTGGCGGATATCTTGTTTTCCCTGATTGGTGAAACCGCGCTCCTCTGCATGGATCAAAGCAGCTCTAATTTTCTCAATTTCAGCGGTCCGTAATTGTTTCTCACGGATGGCTTCGCGTACAACTTCACTATCCGTGGCATAGTGACCCGCCGCCAATTGGGCCTGAATCCATTCATCCTGTTGATCGGTAACGGTGATGCTTTTCTTAACCATTGTCATGACGAACCTCCTGAGTTAGGCGATATTATACTATTTTATCCTACCAATTAAGAGGTTTTAAAAGCAAATTTCAATACGCAAAACTCACACCCTTTCTGAGTAGCGTTTAATTTCTCACAATCAATCTCCTGATTGCGGTTCTGCCCTAACAGGAATGGGGTTCCGTTCTCGCGAGCCCGCATCATCCGGTCCCCACCCGAACCTACCCATCCTCGGCTTTTTCCCCATCACCATCACGCTCGTGATTGCACCCCCGGATGTGATCACTTATGGTGCGCGCAACATCGTTCTGGAGAGATGGTTATGCAGAAAATCGAGCTGACGGTACACGAATTCATGTCGATCATGGGGGCGCTGGATGAGGCGCGGGGCGGCAAAGGCCCCAATGGGGATACCATTTATGATGAGTGGTTCACCCAGTGGAAAGCCTTGGACGAGCGCCTCGAAAAACTCGACATGATGGAACGCGCCGACATGCTGTTTGATGGCAAGATTTCCATCAACGCCATTTCCGAAGACCATTTCCGCCAACTGATTGACGCGGTCAAGGCCCAGCTTGCCATGCACCAAGACCTGATCGACAGCGAAGACGAAGACGCCGACCCGGACGATCTGGACATGTGGCAGTCCCGCCTCGCCGAACTGGACAGCCTGCACAGCTCCGCGTCATGGTCGCGGCAGAGTTAAGCGCTAGCCGCTTTAACTCCTTCCCCCTTGAGGGGGGAAGGTTGGGATGGGGTGAAACCCTCAGCAAAAAAACCCTTCACACCACCATAAAATAGCCGCAATCCTCCGGTACACAGACCATCTCCCGGCGAATAACCGGGGCCTGTCTGTTTGCCCTTCTGAAGAGTTACCTGTGACCCGGCCACGTGGGCTGGCATGCAGATTGTGTCAGAACCGTGTCGGGATTATGGTCCCGGCGCGAAAAAACACGCACAAAAACACACAAAACCCTACAGTTGCGCCTTTATTCGGGTGAATCCTGCTCAGCTGTTAGCACCCTTGATCGCATCACAAACGGCGTCGGTGACTTGCCGCGTTGTGGCCGTGCCGCCGAGGTCGGCGGGGCGCACGTCGCCGGCCCCGGTGACCCGCTCGATGGCGCTCATCAAACGGCTGGCGGCCTCCGCCTCGCCCAAATGCTCCAGCATCAATGAGGCCGACCAGAAGGCGCCGATGGGGTTGGCGATGCCCTTGCCCATGATGTCGAAGGCCGAACCGTGGATGGGTTCGAACATCGACGGATAGGTGCCGGGCGGATTGAGGTTGGCGGTGGGCGCGATGCCCATGGAACCACTTAAGGCGGCGGCCAGATCACTCAACACATCGGCGTGCAGGTTGGTGGCGACCACGGTGTCGATGGATTTGGGATCAAGCACCATGCGGGTGGTCATGGCGTCGACCAGCATCTTGTCGGTGGTGACGTCCGGGTAATCGCCCTTGATCAGCTCGAACACGTCATCCCACATGACCATGCCATGGCGCTGGGCGTTGGATTTGGTCACCAGGGTCAGATGCTTTCTGGGCCGCGAGCGCGCCAATTCAAGAGCGAAGCGCTGTACCCGCTCGACCCCGGCGCGGGTAAACACGGCGACATCCATGCCGACTTCTTCGGGCAGGTTTTGGTGGACCCGCCCGCCACTACCGGCGTATTCGCCTTCTGAATTTTCACGGACAATGACCCAGTCGAGATCACCCGCACCGACCCCGCGAAGCGGGCTTTCGATACCCGGCAACAGCCGCGACGGACGAACATTGGCGTACTGATCAAAAGGTTGGCAGATGGCGAGGCGCAGGCCCCATAACGAGATGTGGTCGGGCACATCGGGATCACCGGCCGAGCCGAAGAAGATGGCGTCCTTGCCCCTGATTTGCGCCAATCCGTCTTCCGGCATCATGCGGCCATGACGGCGGTAATAGTCCGAGCCCCAGGGGAAGCGCTCGACGTTCAGTTTAAAGCCGCCGTCGCGTTCCTGCAGGACACCAAGCACCTCAAGTCCGGCCTCGATCACTTCAATGCCGATGCCGTCTCCGGGGATGGCGGCGATGGAATAGTCTTTCATCTGGGTTCTTCTTTCATCAGGACTTTGGACAGGCGCTGTTTTGCTTGCTATTCTAATTGGTTAGTAGGTTTTTGAAACGCTGCATTCAGGAAACAGTCTTTTGGCCCGAATTCCAAAACGTGCGCAGGACAAGGCTTGGCTGGCTTTTACCGAGTGGTGCCTGTCTCGGGGATTGAGCCCGGTTCCGGCACATCACTGGACCCTGGCCGCTTACGCCCTGGCGCTTGAGGACCAGATTAAACCCGAAGACATCAGAAAAACCCTGCATGCCATCGCCAAGGCGCATCTGCTAAAATCACGCAGCCGTCCGGATCGCCACCCGCTGATCGAACGTACCCTGAAAATGATTGAAACCCGCCGCGAAACCCGCGAACAGAAATCCGAACTGTTTGATGAGGATCTGATCGCCACGAAGAAAACCAAAAAAACCAGCAAACCCAAAAAAACCGCCGACACGCCGGAACCCGCCAAAACCAAGGTGCCGCGGACCCTGAGCACAACACCCAAACTGGTCAGCCGCCGACGCTTGAGCAAATGATTATTTCAGGGTGACCCGGCGGACCTGCCGGGTCGTCAGGCCCGGGCCCGAAGTGTCCCGCCGCACCAGGGTGATTTCGCCCCGGTATTCACCCGCAGGCCAGAACAGGGATTTTCGTTTTTTCCCGGCAAAAAACAACCGCCGGGCTTTGTTTTTGGGAACTTCGCTGATGTAATTGAATATCATCTCACCGCTCGGGCCGAATATCCGCATCTTTACCTGATCTCCGGCAAGCGGCCAGTAAACGTCGGCCCAAAGCACCAAGGCCGGAGCCTGGCGTGACAGCACCTTGTCCTTGTACAGGCCGGCGCGAACGGCTTTCGGGCGTGGGGCTTTAGCGGCGAAACCGGCATTGAAAATGGCGCTTGGCGGGGCGGTCATTTGCGCCGTCAGTCCAGCCTGCCAAAGCGGCCCGTTTCCGTCCCCACACGCACCACCGGGGCTAGCCGTGATAAACGGGTCAATCACCTTTTTCTCATGGCGAACGGACAGATGAACATGCGGAAACTGCGCCAATCCCGAATGACCGACCAGCCCCAATTGCTGGCCGCGTGAAACCATATCTCCCTGCTTTACGGAAACGCTGCCTTTTCTCAGATGACAGTACTGGGTTTCCCAGCCCTGCTCGTGGCTGATCACGATGCCGTTTCCACATTCCCGACCACTGACGCTCTGTTTGCCCCGCTCACTCACATCGACATCAACCATACCATCACGAACCCCCTTTACCGTGCCCGGTGCCGCGGCAATCACCGGCACCCCGGCCTCCATCGCTTTCAGGTCGCGAATGGCAAAATCCGTGCCCTTGTGGCCATCATAACCGAAGGCCGTACAAGCATGGTCGCGAACGCCCTTGCCCGGATCAAGATCAACGAGATTAACAATCCAGCAGGTCTTCCCGAGCTCACACTGCAGCGGCAATCCGAGCTCCAGTGCGTGACCCACAGACAGGCCGGCGCCCAGGTATACGCCGATGGAAAACAGGGCCGCAGAAAGTGCTGAAACCCCGTACCGCATGCGTACAATCACCTTGGAAAGCATGTCTTGTCTGCACCTTTGCATCTCTATATATTGCACCGCAGCAATAATATTGCGACGCAAAATAACATATTGCCCTGAACAGAAGGATACAGGCGAATGGACCAGATGACCAATCCGATGGACATGCTGCATGGCTACTACTTCGAAGATCTGGAAGTTGGCATGCACGATATTTTTGCCAAAACCATCACGGATGCCGACATCATCACCTTCGCCGGGATTTCAGGCGACACCAATCCGGTTCATCTGAACCACGAATTCGCCGCCGAGACCGTCTTTGCGGGCCGCATCGCGCATGGCATGCTGACAGCGTCTTTTCTATCAACGGTAATTGGCACCAAACTTCCCGGGCCGGGTTGTATTTATGTGAGCCAGAGCCTGCGTTTCAAGGCCCCTGTGCGCTCAGGTGATACCGTCAACGCCATCTGTACCGTGGAAAAGCTGATCCCTGAAAAGAAGTTTATTGAACTGAAAACCATCTGCACGGTCAAAGGCAAGGTTGTTGTCGATGGCGAGGCTACCATTATGGTGCCGAGCCGCCTGAAATAACCTCGGTCACAACCTGGGAAGGGGCTAAAAATGACCTTCCTGCGGTTGGACTTGATCCGGTTTCATGTGCAATCTTTGCCGAACCCCGCCTTTCCCCTTGACCGCCCCCCGGTCCACTGACATTTTTCCCCGCTATGCGTATCTACAGACACTATGAAACCCTGCCCGCAGAGGTTCGAAATGCTGCCATTGCGGTCGGCAATTTTGATGGTGTGCATATCGGGCATCAGGAAGTTATTAACGAAGCCGGGTTGATCGCACGGAAAAAGAACATTCCCTGGGCTGTACTGACGTTTGAGCCACACCCACGTTCAATCTTTCAGGCCGACCAACCGGCCTTCCGCCTGACGCCTTTTCGCGCCAAGGCACATGAACTCGAAAAGCTCGGTATCGACGCCATAATCGTCCAGCGCTTCAACCGCAGTTTTTCACAACGCCCGGCGGAAGACTTCGTCCGCGAAGTTCTGGTCAAGGGATTTGGCGCACACCACATCGTTGCTGGTTACGATTTTGTTTTTGGGCATAATCGCGGCGGCAATTGCGAACTGCTGCTGGCCATGGGCCAACAGCACGGCTTTGGTTTCACCGCTGTCAGTGCCGTTGAAAGTCCGGATGGTAGGGTATATTCCTCGACCCGCGTCCGCGACTGTCTGCGCCAGGGTGATGTTAAAGAGGCCCAGTCTATACTTGGCCGCGCCTACGCCATTGAAGGCCGTGTCGCGCCGGGCGAGCAGTTGGGCCGGACACTGGGGTTCCCGACGGCGAACATCCATCTGGGACAGGGATTGCGCCCCAGACGTGGGATTTATGCGGTTCGTGTCGAGATTTTCGGTGAAACGCCGACACGCCGCCTGAACGGCGTAGCCAATATCGGCAACCGCCCGACGGTCGACGGGGTTGGTGATCTGCTGGAAGTCTTCATCTTTGATTTTGATGAAGACCTCTATGAAAAAAGATTGAGAGTGAGCCTGATCGATTTTATCAGGCCCGAAATAAAGTTCGACGGACTGGATGAGCTGAAAGCGGAAATGCTTAATGACGCCGCAAAAGCCCGTCAAATCCTAGAGATGGCCTGAGAGGGCCTGAGATAGAATGAAGGCAGAACGATGAGCGTGGATTATAAATCGACGGTGTACCTCCCCAAGACGGATTTTCCCATGAAAGCCGGGCTCCCCAAACGCGAACCCGCCCTGATGGAGCACTGGATAGAAGAAGATCTCGAAGGCGCAATGCGGGCAACCGCCAAGGGCCGGGAGAAATTCATTCTCCATGACGGCCCCCCATACGCCAACGGACATCTGCACACCGGACATGCGTTGAACAAGATCCTCAAGGACGTCATCAACCGCACCCAACAGATGATGGGCAAGGACGCCTATTACGTGCCGGGTTGGGATTGTCACGGTCTGCCGATCGAATGGAAAATTGAAGAAAAGTACCGCAAGAAAAAGCAGGACAAAGACGAAGTTCCAATCATCGAATTCCGCAAGGAATGCCGCGAGTTTGCCGAAAGCTGGATCGAAATCCAGCGCGAAGAATTTAAACGGCTCGGCATCATGGGCGACTGGGACCACCCCTATACGACCATGACCCATAAAGCCGAAGCGACGATTGCCGGCGAGCTTGGTAAATTCCTGATGGACGGGTCGCTTTATCGGGGCGCTAAACCGGTGATGTGGTCACCCGTCGAGAAAACAGCGCTGGCCGAAGCGGAAGTGGAATATCACGATCACACCTCGACAACGGTGTTCGTGCGGTTTCCCGTCAAGACAACAAACGTTGCGAGCGCCGACGGGGCCGCCATCGTTATCTGGACGACAACCACTTGGACGATGCCCGGCAACCGCGCCGTCGCCTATGGTCCGGATATCGATTATGTCGTTATAGAGATCACGGAAACCACCGAAGACAGCCTGGCTGTTGTCGGCGAAAAATTGATTATGGCCGAAGACTTGATTGCCGACGTCAGCCAAAAATGCGGCATCGTCGGGCACACGGTCGTTCACAGTTTCAAAGGCGTTGAGCTCGACGGCACCATCTGCACCCACCCGCTGAACGGTCAGGGTTATGACTATGACGTCCCGGCGCTCAGTGCCGATTACGCCACGACCGAAGAGGGTACCGGCATTGTTCACATTGCACCGGGACACGGAGTGGAAGATTGGGAACTGGGTATCGCCAATGGGATTGAGGTGCCGCAGACGGTCGGTGAGGATGGTTGTTACTTTGCTCATGTCCCGGTCTTTGCCGGCATGCATGTTTATAAATGTGCAGGCGATGTCATCCGCGTGCTGACCGAGGCCGGTGGCCTGCTGGGCAGTGGGACATTGGTTCATCGCTACCCCCACAGCTGGCGCTCGAAAAAACCGCTGATTTACCGGAATACGGCGCAATGGTTCATTTCCATGGAAAAAAATAACCTGCGCCAGACTGCGCTGAAAGCCATCGAAGAAACCCGGTTTTTCCCGGCCAGTGGGCAAAAACGCCTGCGGGGCATGATCGAAGAACGCCCGGACTGGTGTGTATCGCGCCAGCGGGCCTGGGGCGTTCCGATTACCGTGTTTGTCAACAAGGCAACAGGAGAACCGCTCCGTGATCAGGCCGTTATCGACCGGGTTACTGAGATCTTCAGGGCAGAAGGGTCCGATGCCTGGTTTGCGGCCCCGGCGCAGCGTTTTCTGGGCGAAGACTACGATGCCGAAGACTACGAACAGGTCACTGACATTTTAGATGTGTGGTTCGATTCAGGCTCCACCCATGCGTTCGTCCTCGAAGGTGACGAGTGGCCGGAACTGAATTCACCGGCATCACTGTATCTTGAGGGTTCCGACCAGCATCGTGGCTGGTTCCATTCATCCCTGTTGGAATCTTGCGGAACACGTGGGCGGGCGCCCTATGGTGCCGTGCTGACCCATGGATTTGTCATGGCCGAAGATGGCCAGAAAATGTCGAAGTCTCTCAATAATCAGGTTTTCCCCCAACAGGTCATCGACCAGTTCGGCGCCGATATCTTGCGGCTTTGGGTGGTTGGGTCCGATTATTCGGAAGACCTCCGCATCGGTCCAGATATCTTGAAGCAGCATTCCGACGTCTACCGCCGTCTTCGAAATACACTGCGGTTCATCCTCGGCAATCTGAATGAGTTCGACGACACAGAGCGCCTGGGCATCTCAGAAATGCCTGAGTTGGACCGTTGGGTGCTACATCGCCTGTGGGAACTCGACACGATGATCCGAAAGGCGTGTGACGAATACCAGTTCCATATGCTGTTCACCGAATTGCATACCTTTTGTGCTGTCGATCTGTCGGCGTTTTATCTGGATATCCGTAAAGACGCGCTGTATTGCGACCGCTCCGACTCCGTGCGCCGACGTGCCGTACGTACGGTCATGGATGAGCTGTTCAATTGCCTGACCGCCTGGTTCGCGCCTTTTATCTGCTTCACTGCGGAGGAAGCGTGGTTGGCGCGGAATGGCGAAGCCGATGCAGAGAAAAGTGTACATCTTCGTACCTTCCCCGATATTCCTGCCAGTTGGCGCGATGACGAGCTTGCGGAGAAGTGGAAAAAAATCAGGACCATCCGACGGGTTGTTACCGGTGCTCTTGAAGTTGAGCGCGCCGAAAAACGCATCGGGTCCAGCCTGCAGTCACGCCCGACGGTACATACACCGGTCGAAAACCATACTCTGTTTGAAGGATTGGACGCCGCCGAATTGTTCATTACATCAGGGGCTGAGTTCTCGATCAATCCGGCACCTGAAGGTGCTTTTACTCTTGATGACGTGAAAGATGTTGGCGTTGTGTCAAACCTTTCTGGGACGACCAAGTGTCCGCGCTGTTACCAGTTTCCGGATGATATCGGCGCTGACTCCGAACACCCGGAAATCTGTGGGCGCTGCGCGGATGCCGTGCGCAACCACGAACCGGAGGTCGCCTGAGTCCGCTCAGGCCCGGCTTTGGACAAAACGGCCATGACTAAAAATCTAATTCGCGGCCTCGCCATTTCAGGTGTTATCGTCATCCTGGATCAGGTGAGCAAGTGGTGGATTACGGATGTGGTCATGCAGCCTCCCCAATCGATTCCGGTGCTGCCGTTTTTTAATCTCGTGCTGACCTACAACCTCGGCGTCAGTTTCGGCATGTTTGCCGCCGGGTCGGCGGCGGGGAAGTGGATGCTGGTGGGTGTCGCCGCAGTGATTACGTTGTTTTTACTGCATTGGCTGTACAAAGCGACCAGTGGACTAAACATTCTGGCCCTTGGGCTGATTATCGGTGGTGCGATCGGAAACGTTATTGATCGTATTGTAATTGGCGGCGTTGTCGATTTCCTTGATTTTCACGCCTACGGTTATCATTGGCCGGCATTTAACGTTGCCGATACCAGTATATTCATAGGCGCCGCACTTTTGATCGCCGAGTCCCTGTTCAGGCGGGAAAATTCGGCGTAAACTGTTGAATTGATTCAGCTTCAGGCGTAAGTACTGATTCACGGCTCAACTTACTAAGATTGATCGTCACGTTGATCGGCGGAATACGAATGTTCAAGGGTTTGCAGTCATGAGAAAAACCGGCCTCATATTGTCCCTTATTGCGGTAACCGCCCTGACCAGCGGGTGTGAATCTGCACGTAAGGCTTTTGGAAACAAGAAGGCGCCGCCTGATGAATTTGTCGTCTATTCGCGCCCGCCTCTCAGCCTGCCACCTGATTATGGCCTGCGCCCGCCCAAACCGGGCATTTCGCGCCCACAGAAAATCCAGCCGAGTGATACTGCCCGCGAAGCTATTTTAGGCAAAAGCCAGTCAACTGCGGAAGCCAATACCGCGACTACACCCGGCCTGCAGGCCATGCTTCGAGATACCGGAGCCATCGCCGCCGACCCGGCGATCCGCGATGCCATCAATCAGGAAACCTCCATTCTGGCTGAGGAGGACCAGCGGTTCATCAATAAGCTAATTTTCTGGGTGGATGAAAAACCCTCTGGAGGGACGGTGCTCAATCCAGATGAGGAATTGAGGCGTCTGCGTGAAGCTGAAGCCCTCGGGAAATCGGTTACGGAAACGGAAACCATTCACGTCAAACGCAAGGCACCAAAAAAGGGATTGCTTGATTTCTAAGCGGCGTGCCTTTTCCCTGACACATTCCAACCCTATATACATGTGCAAAACAGAGCCAGTATGAAGGATAACTGATGTTCAGGTTCCCCCGTTTGTATCTCGTTGCGTTTGTTGCCGGACTTTTCCCAAGCGTTTCTTCCGCCGCTGTCTTTAACCCAGAAACCTTCACTCTGGCAAACGGCATGGAAGTCGTCGTCGTCGAAAACCACCGCGTCCCTGTGGTTACCCATATGGTCTGGTACCGGGTCGGGGCTGCCGATGAAGGACCCGGCGAAACGGGAATCGCCCACTTTCTCGAACATTTGATGTTCAAAGGCACCAAGACGCTGAAGCCCGGACAGTTCTCGGAAACAGTGGCACGCAACGGCGGCCAGGAAAACGCCTTCACGTCTTCAGACTATACCGCCTATTACCAGACCATCGCCGTTGATCGATTGCCCATGGTCATGGAGATGGAAGCGGACCGCATGACCAATCTGGTGATCACCGACAAAGAGGTCGAACCGGAACGCCAGGTAGTGTTGGAAGAACGCCGCTCACGTATTGGCAATGAACCGGGTAGTGTTCTGGGTGAGCATGTAAACGCGTCGCTGTTTCTTAATTACCCCTATCGCAACCCGGTTATTGGCTGGGAACATGATATCGAGGCGTTGGACATCAATCGCATCCTGGCCTTCTATAAGCGCTGGTACGCCCCAAACAATGCCATACTGGTCGTTGCCGGTGATATTACGGCAGATGAGTTAAAGCCGTTGGCTGAAAAATACTATGGCACCATCCCCGCGCAGCCTGCCGTTCAGCGGATGCGCGCCGAGGAACCGCCGCAGAAAGCTGCCAGACAGGTAACATTAAAAGACAAGCGCGTTCGCCAGCCTTCCTGGCGGCGCACCTTTCTTGCCCCCTCCCTGCAATGGGGTGACAAACAATATCACTATCCGCTGGAAGTTCTGGCCGACGTATTCGGTGGGGGTGCCTCCAGCCAACTGTATCGTTCGCTTGTTGTCGATAAAAAACTCGCCATATCAGCCGGCGCCTATTACAGCGGAAGCGGACGCGGCCCCGGGCGTTTCACTGTTTACGCCAGCCCAAGACCGGGTACAGACATGGCGAAACTGGAAACCGCTGTCGAGGAGGAGATACGCTTAATCGTTGAAAATGGCCCCAAAGAGGAAGATGTTCGCCGGGCGATTGAACGGATGCAGTCCGAAGCGGTTTACGCTAGGGATTCGCTATCCGGGGGGGCGCGGGCAATGGGAGCTGCCTTGGCGGCTGGCCTGAGCATCGACGACGTCGAATCATGGCCTGAAAACATTGCCAAAGTAAGCACCGACGATATCCTTGCCGCGGCAAAGGCCGTCTTCAACATAAACCGTTCCGTCACCGGCCTATTGCTGCCAGAACGCAAGCTGTAAGGAAATGATCATGAGAAGTTTTCGCCGTCTTGCGTTGTTGTCCTTTGTCGTCCTGTTTACTGTTGCCGGTTTCGCCGTCTCTCAATCCGCGCAGGCCTTCAAAGTCGAATCCGTTGTCAGTCCCGGCGGGATCACGGCATGGCTGGTCCGCGATACCAGCAACCCCATCATTACGATGAATTTCACCTTCCGGGGCGGCAGCGCTCTTGATCCAACGGGCAAGGAAGGATTGGCCAACCTGACGTCCAGCGTGATTGATGAGGGGGCTGGGGACCTAGACAGCCAAACTTTTCAACAGACCCTGGAAGACATGGCGATCCGGCTCAGGTTCAACTCCTCCAGAGATACCTTTGGCGGGCGGCTGCAGACCTTGGTAAAAAACAGCGACACAGCCTTCAATCTTCTCAGTCTTGCCCTGACCCAGCCTCGTTTCGACCCGGAGCCACTGGAACGAATTCGTGCCCAGATCGTTGTTGGCCTCAAACGGGATAAGGAAGACCCCCACGCCATCGCCGGCAGAAAAATGTTCGAAACCCTATACCCCGACCACCCCTATGGCCGCCCGTCCGACGGAACCATCAGTTCCGTCAGCGCTCTCACCGTCGATGACTTGAAGGGGTTTATGAAACGGCGGATTGGTCGGGAAAATCTGACCATTGGAGTCGTCGGCGACATTTCCGGCACCGACCTTGCGCCACTCCTGGATAAGACATTTGGCGCTCTTCCTGAAAAGAGCACCCCCTGGAAGCTAGCGGATGTGCAGCCAAGTGCAACGGGCCAGACCATCGTCATCGATAAAGCCGTACCGCAAAGCGCCATCCTGTTTGCTGAACAGGGCCTAAAACGCCAGGACCCGGATTATTATACTGCCTTTGTGATGAACCATATTTTTGGCGCAGGCAGCTTTACGTCACGCCTTTATGAAGAGATCCGTGAAAAACGCGGTTTGGTCTATTCGGTCGGCACCAGTCTGTACCCGTTTGATGCCAGCGCTCTGATTTTCGGCAGCGCTGGCACGGCCAATGCACGGGCACGGGAAACTTTGGATATTTTGAAAACAGAATGGAAGAAGATGGCGTCTAAAGGAGTTAGCAAAGAGGAGCTTGAAGACGCCAAAACCTATCTCACCGGCTCCTTTGCCCTACGCTTTTCATCGAGCGGACGAATCGCTTCCATCCTTGTTGGCATGCAACTCTCTGATCTGGGCATCGACTACCTTGATCGACGCAATGCAATCATCAATGCCATTACCCTTAAGGATGTAAACCGGGTTGCCGCTAAGCTTTTGAAAATCAAGAACTTGGTAACTGTCGTCGTCGGTCAACCCGAAGGCATCACCAGCACAAACTGATCGCGCTCTCGGCGTTTGCTGGTTGCGCAGGCCTGAACCTGATAATCTCCGGCCATGAAAAACTCGGCCGCCTGGATCGCTCTGAACACCCATCTTGAGACCATGAACACGGTCCATATGCGCGACCTGTTTGCCGCTGACCCAGCGCGCTTCGACAGGTTTTCAATGCCATTTGAAGAGATGTTTTTCGATTATTCGAAAAATCAGATCACAGACGAAACTGTCCGTTTGCTGCTTGATCTCGCCAGAGAACGTGACCTTGAAGGCCAACGCGATGCCATGTATGCCGGACAGGCGGTCAATTCAACGGAACATCGCGCCGCCCTCCATATGGCCTTAAGGGCCTCTCCTGAAGATGGGTATAAAACTCAAGGCGGAGATGTCAGCGCAAAGGTCTCCAGTGTTTTAACCCGCATTGGCCAGTTGGTTGAGGCGGTCCACTCCGGCACGAAGACCGGAGCTACAGGCAAAACGTTCACTGATGTTATCAACATCGGCATCGGCGGCTCTCATTTGGGACCGGAGATGGTAACGCAGGCCTTGGCTCCCTATCGTCATGTCGGACTTAACGTTCATTTTGTCTCAAATATTGATAGCTACGATCTGGCCCAAACTCTTGCAGGGCTGGATCCGGAGACGACGCTGTTTCTGGTGGCCTCGAAATCCTTTACCACGCCCGATACGATGACCAATGCACTGTCCGCCCATGCCTGGCTAACGCAATCGCTTGGTGATGACGCCGTTAGCGATCATTTTGTCGCCCTCTCCTCAAACACGGCTGCTGTTGAGGCTTTTGGTATTGATCCCGCCAACATGTTTGAGTTCTGGGACTGGGTTGGCGGGCGGATGTCACTGTGGTCAGCGATTGGCCTGTCCATCGCCCTCTCCATCGGCATGCAGGGCTTTCGTGAGCTTCTTAACGGGGCGCGCCAGATGGATGAACATTTCCGTGACGCCCCGCTGGAAAAGAACCTTCCCGTGCTAATAGCATTGATCGGTATCTGGAATATCAATTTTCTCGGCTTTGATACGCTGGCCATTCTTCCCTACGACCAGAGACTCGCGCGCCTGCCCGCCTTCCTCCAACAGCTCGATATGGAGAGTAACGGCAAGGGTGTTACCCGAGGAGGTGACCCCGTGAGCGTAAAAACCGGGCCGATTGTATTCGGTGAACCCGGCACCAATGGTCAACACGCCTTTTATCAGCTCCTGCATCAGGGTCCCAAGGTGACGCCCGCCGATTTTATTGTCGTCGCCGAGCCCGCTCATGGGCTGCCCGGTCATCAGGACCAGTTGCTGGCCAATGCGCTGGCCCAGGCCGAAGCCCTTATGAAAGGTCGCACACGTGAAGAGGCCGAGGGCGATGCCCATCGTCAGTTCAGTGGCAACCGTCCCTCCAATACGATTTTGCTGCGCCAACTAGATCCGTTCAATCTGGGCATGTTGATCGCCTTGTACGAACATAAAATCTTTGTTCAGGGTGCGATCTGGGGCATCAATTCTTTTGACCAGTGGGGGGTCGAACTGGGCAAGGAACTGGCCGGAAATATTCTCGATAAGATTGAGGATGGGGACGACTACGCTGGTCTGGATTCCTCAACTGCGGGCCTGCTCACTCAACTGGAAAATTGGCGGAGCTGACGATGGTTCTGCGGCGCTTGCCCGAAACGCTGGTTAACCGAATCGCCGCCGGTGAGGTGGTTGAACGTCCGGCGGCGGCGGTCAAGGAGCTGGTCGAAAATGCCATCGATGCCGAAGCAACGCTGATCGACGTGGTCATCCACGAGGGCGGTCAAAGCCTGATCTCGGTTACTGACAATGGACATGGCATGAGCAGTGACGAGTTGTTGCTGGCCATCGAACGCCACGCCACCTCGAAGCTTCCTGATGATGACCTGATCCGCATTCAGTTTCTCGGTTTTCGCGGTGAAGCCCTGCCCTCCATTGGGGCGGTCAGCCGCCTTGAGATCACTTCGCGTCGTGATGGGGATGACAACGCCTGGGCCATTCAGGTGGAAGGCGGTAGGGTCGTGGCGCCGGTCCCCGCGGCTTTTTCCAAAGGGACGCGCGTCGAGATACGCGATCTGTTTTTCGCCACACCGGCCCGGTTGAAATTTCTAAAATCGCCGCGCGCCGAACAGGGGCAGGTCACCGAGGTTATCAAACGCCTCGCTATGGCCCATCCAGGGGTTGGCTTCACCCTGTCTGATAGCACTCGCAAAATTCTGGATTTTCCACCCGTCAGCAGTGAGTTGTTTGATGCCCGGCTGCAACGTTTGTCGGCAATCATGGGACGAGATTTTTCCGATAATGCCTTGCAGATTGATGCGGAACGCGACGGTATCCACCTCGGTGGTTACGCTGGCCTGCCGACACTGAACAGAGGCAACGCGGCGCTGCAGTTTCTGTTTGTCAATGACCGCCCCGTGAATGACCGCATGCTGTATGGTGCGTTGCGAGGGGCTTATCGCGACTTTCTCGCCTCTGACCGTTACCCTTTGGTCGCACTTTTTATCACCTCCCCGCCACAACTGGTTGATGTCAACGTGCATCCGGCGAAGACCGAGGTTCGCTTTCAGGACCAGGGACTGGTGCGCGGCCTAATCGTCGGGGCCATTAAACACGCACTTGCGAATGCCGGTCACCGCGCCTCGACCACGGTTTCGGACGTCGCGTTAGGGGCAATCCGTACGGGCGGACTTCCGGTTGGCGGGGGCGGCAATTCGCGACTCGTTTACCCAACATCGTTCGGGCCATCCGGTGTGCCGCAGGGCCTGCATGAGCAAAACGCCGCCTACCACGCACCGCTACCTTCCCTTGATTCAACCCCAACTGCCCAGATATTTAACGATGGCGATCCGGGCCTGAGCGATACACCGGTAGAGGGGCACCCGCTTGGTGCAGCCCGCGGACAACTTCATGAAACATACATCGTCTCTCAGACCCAGGATGGCATCGTCATCGTCGATCAGCACGCCGCCCATGAGCGCCTTGTTGAAGAGCGCATAAAAAATGATATGGCCGAACAGGGCGTCAAACGACAAGGCCTGCTGATCCCTGAAGTTGTCGAACTCGACGACAGCGCCTGCCATAACCTGATTTCTCGTGCTGATGAACTGGCTGAGCTTGGTTTGGTTATTGAGGCCTTTGGCGAAGGCGCGGTCATGGTTCGCGAAACACCCGCGCTGCTGGGCGAGGTTGATATCCACGGGCTGCTTCGTGATCTGGCTGATGATCTGGCGGACTCTGATGAGGCGATTGCCTTGCGCGAACGGATTGGAGATGTCTGCGCGACCATGGCCTGCCATGGCAGCGTGCGCGCCGGGCGGCGACTGAATGGGGACGAGATGAATGCGCTGTTACGCGAAATGGAAGCCACGCCTCACTCCGGGCAATGCTCGCACGGTCGCCCGACCTATGTTGAACTGAAGCTGGCGGATATCGAAAAACTATTCGGGCGGCGCTAATGCTGGGCGAGTGGATCACACATCTCTCGACCCCGTGCCCGCAACCTCACCGACGGATGGGTTATCTTAAGGAATTAATTGCCATTGAGCGCCGCCATCGGCGCTGTCAGTCGGCGTGGAGCCCTCACCTTGAACGCTGCCGGGATCTAATCATCAAAGCTTCGGATCGCTGTACGAATACCAAACAAGCCGTCGTCCTCGGCTCCGGGTTATTGCTGGATATTCCTGTCTCTCATCTTGCACGGAATTTTGATGATGTCGTTCTTATCGATATCTGTCACCTGCGCCAGACCAGGCAGCTGGTGAAAAAATTTCAGAATGTAAGATTGCTGGAAGGAGATATCAGCGGCACTGTAGAAGGCCTAAACCATTGGCTTTCGGAACCTCAGAATGCCCCGTTACCTTTGCCCTCCATCGACACTGACACGGTTACCGGTGCTGATTACGTGATTTCGTCGAACCTGCTGGCGCAGCTCCCCCTGACGCCGTTGGCCTATCTTGAACAACGAGCGGTGGGTATCGACAGCTCGGCCAGCGAGGCTTTTGCCCGGAATATCATTGATCATCACCTAAGCTTGCTTCAGTCGCTGGAGTGTCCTGTGACCCTGATCACCGAAACTCTTCGCCTGATTTCAAGCGGCGAAAAAACCCTGGACAAGACTGATCCGCTGTTCGGAGCGCCGCTGCTTTATGATGGGGAGGAGTGGTGGTGGGATGTCGCCCCAAGACCGGAGGTCGACCGGAATTTTGATGTTCGCCTAGCTGTCCGCGGCATTGCCAACCTGAACGATGCCGATCACGCCCGATTTTGCAGAAACACCACCCTGGCTGCACCGTAGGTTCGTTCGTCCAGAACCTCTAAGCTGCGTGGCGGTTCCAGCGGCTCTTTTGCAGCGACCTCAACGACGATCACCGAGCCTGCTTCAAGCCAACCCTTGTTCGCTAAGGCCAGCAACGCGGGTTGGGTCAGGCCCTGATCATAGGGCGCATCAAGAAACGCCAGTTGGCAGGGAGCCTTGGCGGCCAGCGGCGGTGGGGCCAGCCGTTTTGAATCAATTTTCAGCAACGTCACATTTCGCCATTCACCCAACGTCGCCGCGTTTGCCTTGGCCAACGCCAATGAGGCGCGATCAGAATCGATGAACGTCGCATGCGTGGCTCCTCGCGACAGCGCCTCAAGACCAAGGGCGCCTGTACCACAAAACAGATCGACAACGCTGGCCCCTTCAAAATCAAACCCATCAATTCCATGGGCAAGAATATTGAAAACCGATTCACGGGTGCGGTCAGATGTCGGGCGCACATTCTGCCCGTCGGGGGCTTTCAAATTACGCCCACGATGTTTGCCGCCGACAATTCTCAAAATTTCTTTTTCCAATGTTTGGGTCGTTCGGTTCTAATCTGCAGGTTTTCACGCAGCACCTTAGGGGGCATCTCGACAACACCACCACGCACCAGGTTCCCCAACTGAAAAGGACCGTACGCCGTGCGGATCAGGCGGTTAACGCTTAACCCGAGCGCCTCCATAACGCGGCGGATTTCGCGATTTTTACCTTCATGCAGGGTCATCGACAGCCAGGAATTATGCCCGGTCGTCTGTTCAAGACGGGCATCAATTGGGGCATACCGGATACCCTCAACAGTGATGCCCTTTTTCAAGTTTTCCAGACGCTGTTCATCAACGTGGCCATGAACCCTGACACGATACTTTCTGGACCAACCCATCTCCGGCAATTCAAGACGCCGTGACAGCTCACCATCATTGGTCAGCAGCAACAATCCTTCTGAATTCAAATCAAGCCTGCCGACGCTCAAAACTCTTGGCATGTCCTTCGGGAGTCGCTCGAATACCGTCGGCCGGCCCTCCGGGTCCTGGTTGGTCGTCATCAGTCCGGGGGGTTTATGGTACCGCCATAACCTTGTCGGTTCCGCCGTCGGCAAAGGTTTGCCGTCAACGATCACCTGATCCGATGGGCCAACGGTTAAGGCCGGGCTATCCAGAACCTTTCCGTTAACGGCTACACGGCCTGCCGTGATCCAGCGCTCGGCCTCGCGCCTGGAACACAGCCCGGCACGGGCCAGAACCTTGGCAATACGCTCACCTTTATTTTCGCTCATTTGAAAAAACCTTCATTCATTGGCGCTAATTTAGGGACAGGACCGGGTTCCGGCAAGCACAGCTCTTGACCCTGAACATATTGGCGGGCACCTTGCGCCAATGACGGATTATATGGAAATTGCCCTGAACGAAGCCCGGGCCGCGGCTGAACGCGGCGAAGTGCCGGTGGGGGCCGTGCTGGTCGACGAGACGTCCGGCGACATCATCGCCCAATCTGGCAACCGCACAGAGGAGTTGAACGACCCTACGGCACATGCGGAAATTCTGGCGATCCGTCAAGGCGGCAGACGCCTTGGCACCCCTAGACTGGAAAACTGCGATCTCTACGTCACCCTGGAACCCTGCGCAATGTGCGCCACCGCCATTTCCTTCGCCCGCCTTCGTCGTCTGCATTTCGGTGCGTATGATCCGAAAGGTGGCGGTGTCGATCACGGGGCCAAAATTTTTGACCAACCCACTTGCCACCACCGGCCGGAGGTTATTGGCGGACATCGCGAAGCCGAAGCGGGTGAGTTGTTAAAGGCGTTTTTTATGAAGCGCCGTTAACGGTCTTTAGTCTGTATTGCGGAGATAGATCACCCAATACACCAGGGCGACAAAGACACCGCCGCCGACGATATTTCCCAACGTCACCGGGACCACATTTCCAAGAAACCCACTAACAGAAACGCCTTCAATACCCGCCATAAAGGCCAGCGGGATGAAATACATGTTGGCGATGCTGTGCTCAAATCCCAACGCCACAAACGCTGTAATGGGGAAAATGATGACAAGCACCTTACCCGTTACATTGCGGGCGGCGAAACTCAGCCATACAGCCATACAGACCAGGGCGTTGCACAGCACGCCCCGGAAGAAGGCTTCGGCGAACGGAATATTGACTTTACCGAGTGCTATGCTGGCAGCGGTTTTCCCCACTGCCCCGCCATCTAGGTCAAGCAGCCCCGCCATCAACGCTATGTAAGCGGTGGCAACGGCACCAACGAAATTCCCCACATAGACCAGGCCCCAGTTCCTCAGCAACCTGGTCATACTGACCTTGCCCTCTGCCCAAGCCATAACGATCAGGTTGTTGCCCGTAAACAGTTCTGAGCCACCAATCACCACGAGGATCAACCCCAGCGAAAAGGCCGCGCCACCGAGGAGTCGGGAGGGGCCAAAACCCAGGCCGTGATTGGTCATTACCAGGGTGTAAAACATCGCGCCGAAGCTGATGAAAGCTCCCGCCAGCAAACCAAGTGTCAACGTTTGAAGCAAAGGCAGATTAGCCTTTTTTACCCCAGCGCCCTCAATAAGTGCGGCGATACGCGGCGGCGCATAGTCGTCGATCATGTTAACATCAGCACTCGGCTGCACAGCCATCAGATATCTCCTTGTTCAACCAACGGGCCCCTAACAATCTGTCAATTATGCCCGCTGATCTCTGCGTGAAGGGGTTTGGTTTGTTCGAACATGCTCTTTTGTTCATCACTTGCAGGGGTTTGATGATTGGTCTTCCACTCATCATAGGTCATGCCATAAATCACTTCGCGGGCGTCATCATAATTCATCTCGACACCACGCTCCGCGGCAGCAGCCATATACCATTTGGACAGGCAATTCCGACAGAACCCGGACAAGTTCATGAGGTCGATATTCTGCACGTCTTTGCGTTTTTGAAGATGTTTGACGAGCCCTCGAAAAGCTGCGGCTTCCAGTTCCAGCCGTGTCTGGTCATCCATGGTCTCTCACCCGATATCTGTTGAAGTTAAGCCATTATACAAGTTAGCGTTTGACGGCGCGCCAACCAATATCACTGCGGCAGAACCCTTGCGGCCAGTCGATCTTGGCGACAGCTTTATAGGCCTGCTTTTGCGCTGCTTTGACTGTTTTTGCGAGCGCCGTGACCCCCAAAACCCGTCCGCCATTGGCGACAATACAGTGGTCATCAATTTTTGTTCCGGCATGAAAGACGTTTACGCCGTCAAGTGCATCCGCATCTTCAAGGCCTTTGATCTCGCTACCTTTTCTGTAATTTCCGGGGTACCCTTCGGCGGCCATAACGACACACAATGCCGCATCGTTATGCCAATCGAGTTTGATTTGGTCGAGTTTACCCTCGGCAGCCGCCAGCAGCATCTCAACTACGTCGGACTTCAAGCGCATCATCAAAACCTGGCATTCCGGATCACCGAAGCGGCAATTATATTCGATCAGGCGTGGACCGGTATCCGAAATCATCAAGCCCGCAAACAACACCCCCTGATAAGGTCGGCCTTCCGCCGCCATCCCCTTGATTGTCGGGTTGATGATCTCTTCCATAATCCGCTCGCTCATGGCCTGATCAACCACCGGGGCTGGTGAATACGCCCCCATACCGCCCGTATTGGGGCCTTCGTCGCCGTCATAGGCGGCTTTGTGATCCTGGGCTGCGACCAGCGGCACCGCGTGTTCGCCGTCGACAATGGCGAAAAAACTGGCTTCTTCACCACTCATGAATTCTTCGACAACGACCTCCGCACCGGCACCCGCAAAGGCATCTTCGACCATGATGTGGTCAATGGCTGCATAGGCCTCATTTTCATTGCGACAGAGAATGACGCCTTTGCCGGCAGCCAGACCATCCGCCTTAACGACGATGGGGGCGCCATTGGCGCGAATATACTCTTTTGCTGCATCGGGCTCATCAAACCGCGCGTATTCTGCCGTCGGCACATAGAATTTGGCGCAAAGGTCCTTCATTGCCCCTTTCGAGCCCTCGATCTCGGCTGCAGCGGCGCTGGGGCCAAAGACCTTGATACTTTCATCGGCCAAACGGTCCGCAAGCCCGGCAACCAGTGGTGCTTCCGGGCCAACGACAACCAGATCAATCTTTTCGTCAATGGCCAGGTCAACGATCGCTTGAATATCTTCCGCGCCGACGTCCACACAACGGGCGACCTTAGCTATTCCTGCGTTACCCGGCGCACAGAGGAGCTCTTTGCATTTTGGCGATTTGGCGATCGCCCAACAGAGTGCGTGTTCCCGCCCGCCAGAGCCAATCACCAGAATTTTCATGGGAACCTCCTCCTCTTTATCTTTTGAGGCTTGTTTCAACAGGCCTAAATGTATCATACATAGTGCAACCATGATCAACGATACGTCCAGCGTAAATACACCATCCAATGTACCGATTTTTTCCGTTGGCGAGATTTCCAACGCCCTGAAAATTACGGTCGAGGAAACTTTTGACCGGGTTCGGGTTCGGGGCGAAATATCGGGTTTCAAACGCGCCGCCTCCGGCCATTTATATTTCACCCTGAAAGACGAAGCCGCCGTTCTTGACGGCATTTGCTGGCGTGGCACCGCCGGCAAGTTGAGCATCGCGCCCGAAGACGGCATGGAAGTGATCGCCACCGGGCGGTTGACCACTTACGGGGCACGGTCCAAGTACCAAATGGTCGTCGAGTCCATGGAGTTGGCGGGCGAAGGGGCTTTACTGAAAATGCTAGAGGACCGGCGCAAGAAGCTCGCCGCCGAAGGCCTGTTCGATGAAGATCGAAAACAGCCCCTGCCCTATCTTCCAGAGGTCATCGGCGTCATCACCTCTCCCACTGGTGCCGTCATTCGTGATATTTTGCACCGCCTTGATGACCGGTTCGGGCGACATGTTTTGCTGTGGCCTGTACTGGTGCAAGGCGACACCGCGGCAGCGCAAATTACAGCCGCAATAAAAGGCTTCAACGCGCTACCCGAAGGCGGCGATACACCGCGACCCGACCTGATTATTGTGGCTCGTGGTGGCGGCAGTCTGGAAGACCTGTGGGCTTTTAACGAAGAGGTTGTTGTTCGTGCGGCAGCCAACAGTACCATCCCCTTAGTTTCTGCCGTCGGTCATGAAACAGATACGACCCTGATCGATTTCGCCTCGGACCGCCGCGCGCCGACACCAACGGCAGCGGCGGAAATCGCTGTTCCGGTTCGCGCCGAATTGGCAGCGCAGCTTATGGATGACGGAACGAGATTAATGACTGCCATGAACCGGCGACTTGGCGACAGCCGTCTGCATTTGCAGGGCACGGTTCGCGGTTTGCCCAATCTGACACGCCTGCTCGGAGAATCAGCGCAACGCCTGGATGACTGGAGCGAACGACTGGGCAATGCCCTGACTTCAGGGATATCGGCCAAACGCTCCGTGCTTGGGGAAGTCGGCGGGCAGTTACGTAGACCCGATCACCTGATCCGCCGTGGAGGTGATCGACTGAAATCCGAAATCCGCGCCCTGAAACTGGCGGGACGTGCGTTGATCAAAGAAAAAACTTCCGATTTTTCACGGGCTTCAGGTCTGCTGGAAAGTTACTCCTACACACGGGTACTGGATCGCGGTTTTGCACTGGTTCGTGACGCCAACGACAGCCCGGTCATGTCCGCCAACCAGGTTTCGGCAGGTGATCAGGTTAACGTGACATTTCATGATGGCCCACGACACATGCTGGTGACCGATGGCGAAAGCGGCAAACTGAAAGCGCCACCGGGCAAAGCAAAACCTAATAAACCCAACGATGACCAGGGGAGCTTGCTGTGAGTTGGCACGTACGGAGCAGATTGTTGGCGGTTTTATTATGTGTGCAGCCGTTCGCGGTGGTGGCTCAAAGCAATCTCAGTTTCGAGGGCCATTTTATTCAGGGCGGATTGGTTGTCGGTCAGACCTTGCCGGGATCAGAAGTCAAACATGGTGACCGAAAGATCCATGTCTCGGATACGGGGGTTTTCGTTCTTGGGTTTGGCCGGGATGCGCCGAAGAATGACAGCCTGAGCGTCCAATTGCCAAACGGAGAAAACATCCAGCACCCACTGGAGGTTCGCCAACAAACTTACAAGACAACACGCATCGACGGATTGCCAAAACGCAAGGTCACACCGAAGAAAGAGGATCTGAAACGTATCCGCAGCGATAATGCAAAAATTGGCAAGGTCCGCCGCCTCGACACTGGATTGACCGATTTCCTTTCCGGGTTTGTGTGGCCGGTCAAAGGTCGCATATCGGGTATTTTCGGCTCGCAACGCATTCTCAATGGCAAACCACGGCGCCCCCATAACGGTATGGATATTGCCGCGCCGCAAGGAACACCGGTTCTGGCAACATCAGACGGCGTCGTCCAGTTGGTACATGAAGATATGTTTTATTCCGGCAAGACGGTAATGATTGATCATGGTCACGGCGTCACGTCAGTCTATATCCACATGAATAAAATCACCGTGAAACAAGGAAGCCGGGTGCGGCAGGGCGATCAGATCGGTACTGTCGGCATGACCGGACGAGCCACTGGCCCTCATCTGCATTGGGGCATCAACCTGTTCAAAATGCCGCTGGATCCGAAATTGATTGTGGCAGGCGAGAAAAAACTAACCCGCACTGATCGATGAGTGAGGTTATTTAGGTCACTCAATCAGACCGACCCGCCTAAGCCCCTCGTCATCCTTGAGCGAGAAATCAACCCCAGAAATGTCCGCCGCGTCTTCGCTGCACAGCCACGCGATCGCCCGGGCGGGCCAGTCTGGCGGAATATGAGCCGACGGCTCCAGTTGGCTAACGGGATTGATCCCAGACGCCTTGACTACGACCATCATATCAGTGGCAACCGTTCCCGGACTAAGGCCAACAACCCGGATTCCCCTGTCGCGATATTCCTTATCGGCGCAACGGGTCAATGACAGAACCGCAGCTTTGGAAGAACAGTAGTGGCTCCATCCTTCCAGCGCGCCGGTGGCCGCCCCCGAACTGATGTTGATAATGGTACCCGCACCTCGCGCTTCCATAACCGGAATTGCCGCCCGTAACCCATAATAAACGCCCTTGTAGTTGATGTCGGCGACCCGTGCCCAAAGCTCCGGGTCGGAATCTCCCAGCCGCGAAATGGGTTCAATGATTCCAGCATTGTTAACCAGGATATCCAGTCGGCCAAAAACGGACCGACAGTGCGCCACGGCATCGAAGACATCCTGATATCGACTGACATCACAGGCTACGGCTTCGGCTTTTCCACCGGCACGGCGGATGTCCATTGCGATCTTTTGGATATCATCAAGTGTGCGTGCCGCCAGCACCACAGATACACCTTGCCTTGCGAGTTCATTCGCCGTCGCGGCACCAATTCCTCTACTGGCTCCGGTCACCAGCGCAATTTTGTTTTGAATGGTCACATTTCATCTCCTGTGTTGGAGACGGGAATATGCCTAAGGATTATTTCGCATTAAATACTATTTATTTCATTATTATCATGCGTATATTGCATGAATGGAGATCCACACCTTGCGGACATTTATCATGGTCGCCCGGCTTGGCAGCTTTGCCAATGTCGCCCGATCAATTGATGCCGACCCTTCGCAGGTCTCACGGACCATTGCAGGTCTGGAAAATGCGCTTGGCATTCGCCTGTTCCAGCGGACAACGCGCCAAATGAAACTGACGGAAGCCGGCGAGCTTTATCTTGGCCGGGTGGAGGTGATTGTCGACGAACTCGACGATGCGCGTGATCAGGCCTTGGCACTGAGTTCAAAACCACAGGGCAGGCTGAGGCTCACGACATCTGTGGCCTTCGGACAGATTTGCTTGATTCCCCTAATGTCCAAATTTAAGAATGCCTTCCCTCATCTTGATGTTGATTTGGTGTTAACGGACGAAAACCTGGATCTCGTCTCCGACCGTATCGATTTGGCGATCCGCCTGGCTCCCGCCATTGAGTCTGAGGTGATCAGCACCAAACTGTTCGGCACCTGTTATCGGGTGTGCGCCAGCCCGGATTATATTTCTACCGCTCCCCCGTTTAAGTCCCCCGATGACATTATCAATCACGACACCATTCAATATGCGTTACCCGATTTTCGCGAGCGATGGCTTTTTCGGGATGTTCGTAACAAGACCATTGAGGTGCCGGTAAAAGGCACGCTGAATATTTCCAACGCCTTAGTGATCAGAGAAAGTGTGCTGCTGGGATTGGGTCCCGCTCTCATGGCCGACTGGTTAATTGACGATGCTATCAAGGCCGGAAAATGTGTTGACGTTTTTCCAAATCACCAGGTGACAGCGACATCATTTGAAACGGGGGCCTGGCTCATATACCCCAACCGTCGGTTTCTTCCCAACAAGGTGCGGGTCGCCATCAATTTCCTCAGGGAACACCTGATCAGGGTTTCCTGAATGATCGGTGATCTATTCAGACCAGCGGTTATGTAACCACAACCACTGTTCAGGCCGGGCCCGGACCCAGCCTTCGATTTTTGAATTGATCTGCACCAACAGCGCGCGCACATCCTTCTGGCGATCGCCGCTAACCTGAACATTGAGTGGTGGTTCCAGAATGATGCGGAATCTGGTGCCGCCCAACCGTTCGATATGCACGGGCACAACCGGGCAGTCAAAGCGCAAAGCCAGCTCGGCAATGGCGGGGGCTGTCATGGCGTCTCGACCGAAGAAGGGCACGGGGATGCCATCGTTCATTTTCTGATCCATCAGCACACCCAGGTGCTGGCCGCCCTTAAGGGACTTCAACAACATGCGGGCACCCGTTGAGCCTTTTGGAATTAAGGCCCCTTCCGTTGCCGCCCGGCCCTGCCGATACAGCCACTCGACCAACCGATTGTTGGCGGAACGATAAACCCGGTCAATCGGCAGGCCCCGTTGAGAACCGCATAGCGGGACGAGTTCCCAGTTGCCGATATGGGCGGAAATAAAGATGCCGGGCTTATCATCATCCCGAAGCTGCTCGACATACTCCTGCCCGACAACTGTGACCGGCCCGCCTGGGTCGTACACATTAATTTTCCCAAGGTGTGGGTATTCACCGGCCAGACGTCCCAGATTGTCCCACATTCCGACAATCAACTTTTGCACCTCGACCTCTGACTTTTCGGGAAAGACCCGAGTGATATTGCGACGCGCCCGTTTTGTTACCGACACCTTTGGTCCAATGGAGCGGCCACACCAACCGCCAATCGCCGACGCCACACCGAACGGCAGCAGGCGAAACCCCCAATAAAAAATCAGGGCGGCAAGGGCCTGCACCGGGTGGTTGATATAACGGGTCGTAAACGACATTCTGAAAACCTAAAGCAAACGATCCAGCAAGGACTGCAAGGGTGCTTCGTCCTCCCATTGCAGGGTGATTGTCAAGACTTCGATGTCCTGACACTGATCCTTGGGGATACGAATGCTGTCCTTTTCCGTGGTAATTAGCTGGCTGTTATTCTCCTTCGCCAGCGATCTCAAACGCTCCAGATCGCTCAGGGTATAAGGATGATGGTCAGGGAAGGAACGGGCCGTGACAACGTTACACCCGGCGTCGGTGAGAGTCCGGAAAAACTTGTCCGGCTGCCCAATTCCGGCAAAAGCAGTCAGCGGCTTATCCGTCAAATTTTTGATTTCCGGGCCCGGGACGATTTTCGTGCGGAGCACAGGAAGGTCGGGAAATGCCCGGGAAATAAACGTGACCAAACCCGCTTCATCTTTACCGATGATGATCACCCCATCGGCGCGTTTAAGCGCGTCCTCTGGCAATTCACGCAGGGGCCCTGCGGGGATCAGACGTCCATTGCCAAACCCGTACCGGCCATCAATGACCAACAATGAACAAGCCTTAACCAACGATGGGTTCTGGTAGCCGTCATCCATGATAATAACATCGGCACCATCACTTGCAGCCGCGGCACCCCTGACCCGGTCTTCCGACACCCAGGTGGGTGCTTGTCGGCATAGCAGCAGCGGTTCATCGCCGACTTGATCGGCCCGGTCCACATCGCCATCGACACGGTGGGGTCCGGTTTCTGAACCACCATACCCCCGGCTGAGAAAACATATGGATGTGCCTTTGGCATGCAATCTCTGGGCGAGATCAAGCGCAACAGGGGTCTTACCGGCCCCGCCGGCAACCACATTACCAATACAAATTACCGGCACAGACGGTTGCCAGGGACGGCTAAAAGACCGGCGCACTTTTCCAGCAAGCCCATATACCCAGCTCAATGGTGAAAGCCCCACGGCCGACAAACCACCCTGCTCGGACCTCCAGAACTCAGGCGCTTTCATTACGGGCCTCCGCCTTATCCAGGTATGGCGCGAGTTCCGTCAAAACAGCGTCGAGGACACCGGCCTCATTTTCGGCATGCGATTTTGCTGCAGCCGCAAGACGGGCGCGTTCTGCCGGATCGAACTGAACCCGTTTAACCGCCCGAACCAGATCGTCACCATCGGCAACGCCAACAAGCGCCTTTTCCGCCGTCATGCTGTCGACAATTTCAGCAAAATTCCACATATGGGGGCCATGGAAGATGGCGCAGTCAAGGCGGGCCGCTTCCAGCAGGTTTTGTCCACCCATATCGACAAAGGATTTGCCCATAAAGACCAACCCGCTCAACCGATAAAATAATCCCAGTTCACCCATAGTATCGGCGACATAGATCTGCGTTCCATCACCAACATCTTGGGCTTTGGAGCGCAATGCGGTGGTGGCACCCAGAGAGGACAGGGTGTTTTGGATATCCTCGCCGCGGTCGGGATGGCGCGGCACAATGACCGTCAGTAGATTTGGAATATCGGCGACCAGTCCCTGATGAACCTGCCAGAGAATTTCCTCTTCACGAGGGTGGGTGCTGGCCGCCAGAAAGACAACGCGGTTTCGGGTCGCGGTTTGAAGTTTCGAGAATTCCGCGTCGTCGACCGGTAGGGGTGGTACGGCAAATTTAAGATTACCAACGGTGTGCGCCGGGGAAGCGCCCATGGCCCGTAGTCTCTCCACATCGGTGTCCGTCTGTCCCAAACACAGCGAAAATCCGGACAACAATTTCCTGATGACCCAGGGGAACCGCTTCCAGCCGCGAAATGCTTTCGGCGAGACCCGGCCATTGATCAGCACAAGTGGGATGTTTCGCCGGGCCGGTTCCAGAATCAGATTAGGCCAGAACTCTGATTCCGCCCACAGCACCAGATCAGGTGCCCAATGATCAAAAAATCGCTGCACGCAGGATGATTGATCCACCGGAATAAACTGATGAATCACGCCATCGGGCAACCGTTCGGACATCAGTTTCGCGGACGTGACTGTGCCGGTGGTGACCAGAATGTTGAGGTTGGGGCGATCTTCCCTGATACGTTCGAACAATGGTAATAAAGAAAGGGATTCGCCAACACTTGCCGCGTGGAACCAGATCAAAGCGCCCCTTGGACGGGGGTGAGAAATCTGGCCCAGCCGTTCTCCAAAACGTTCCGGGTGTTCCTTGCCGCGTTTCAGACGCGCTTTCAGAAAGGACCGGATTACAGGTCCGCCCAAGGTACCAGCAACTCGATAAAGGGCGAAGATCATTTCCCGTTCACCCAGCAGACTCTTCAAGGGACGCTGGCTCCACAGGGCGGCGACCAAGCTGCAGATCGGCTTCGCGGGTCAGTCGATTAAGGCTGTCTTCCAGGTCTTTGCGCGCCTGATCAACATTGTCGCGTCCGACGTAAATGGGCTCTCCCCAGACAAACACCCCACGGCCAAACGGTTTGGCGACCAGGAACCGGTCCCAGCTTCCGAGATTTGTTCCTCGACTGGTCGAAAAACTGACCGGAATGAGCGGAACACCCGACAGACGCGCGACAACAACGGCACCTTCGCTGGACCGCATACGTGGCCCGCGGGGGCCATCTGGCGTAATGCCGACGTATTCTCCACCCTTGATCCATTTGACCATCTCACGAAGGGCCTTCGCACCGCCTTTACTGGTCGAGCCAACAACCGTCTTGATTCCGAAATGCGACACGGTCCGGGCAATCAACTGGCCATCCTGATGATCGGAGATAAGCATGTTGATTGGCGCATTCCGGTTCCAGCAATAGGGCGCCATCATGATGCGTCCGTGCCAGAAACACAGAATAAAGGGCTTTTTCTCCGCCCAAAATTTTTGTGGAATATCCCCGCCAATCACCTGCCAGCGGTTGGTGAGACGGACCACACGGATAAGGGCCGCCGCCAACCAGCAGGCAACAGCGCGAAATCCATCAGATTTGAAGATGCGTTTTGAAAGCTTCACGCCCGGCGCCTTATTCGACTTCCTGCGCCGAAACCGCCACGGTGCCCGGGTCTTTGGTGAACTGAAGCTCGTAAAGATTTTGGTAGGCGCCTCCATGAGCAAGCAGCTCATCATGCGAACCGTGCTCAATCACCCGCCCTTTGTCGATGACATAGATACTGTCCGCATCAACGACCGTCGACAGGCGGTGCGCAATCACCAGTGTGGTCCGGCCCTTCATCAGTTTCTCCAGGGCCGACTGCACATGGCGTTCCGATTCCGTATCGAGCGCCGATGTGGCTTCATCGAGCAGCAGGATCGGGGCGTTTTTAAGCATCGCCCGAGCAATAGCGAGGCGTTGTCGCTGCCCACCCGACAAGCGGATACCCTGTTCGCCGACGAGCGTGTCATAGCCGTCCGGCAGGTCCACAATAAAATCATGGGCCGCTGCGTTTTTAGCGGCTTCAACGATCTCCTGTTCGCTGGCACCGCCACGCCCGTAGGCGATATTGGCACGGACGGTGTCATCAAACAGAGTCACTTCCTGACTGACCAGAGCAACATTTCCAAACAACGATTCCAGCGTAACATCGCGGACGTCCCGACCATCGATTTCAACGGACCCATCATCCACATCGTAAAACCGCGGAATCAGGTTCAGGATGGTGGATTTCCCACCTCCCGACGCTCCGACCAGGGCAACCGTTTTGCCCGCAGGAACTTCAATGGAAAGTTGGTTAAGGGCGCGGGTTTCTTCCGTGTAGGCGAACGTGACGTTATTGATACGGATGCCGCCTGACACATTTCCAAGAGGTTCGGCATCATCTTTGTCTGCAATCGCTGATTCTCTATCCAGAACACCAAAAACACGTTGCGCGCTGGCCAGGCCTTGCTGGATCGACGAATTCAGATTGGCCAGACGTTTCATGGGCTCATAGGCCATCAAAAGAGCCGTGATGAACGAGAAGAACGCCCCCGCCGTCGTCACGCCATCAATCACCCGACCGCCGCCATAAATGATGACGACAAATATCGCCACACCGCCCAAGGTCTCCATAATCGGGCGTGACAGTTCAGTCGTTCGGACGGCCTTCATGTTGAGTAGGCGAATACGCTCGATTGCACCCGCCACACGCCCAGATTCATAGCCCTCCATACCATAAGCCTTAACGATCCGAATGCCCTGGAATGTCTGGTTCAGCACGGTCATAAACAATCCCTGCTGTTCCTGAGTATTGGCTGTGACTTTGCGCATACGCCGCCCGATCCGGACAACAGGAAAAATCGCAACCGGGAAAATAAAAAACGATACTGCAGCCAGTTGCCAATCTTGATAAAACATCACGCCAACCAGACCGACCAGCGACATCAGGTCACGACCGATACCCGTCAATCCGTTTGAGACCGCAACCTTCATCTGGTGCACATCAATACTGAACCGAGAAATCAGTGTTCCTGTCGGATTGTTATGGAAAAAGGAAATATCCATCGCCGTCAAATGGGCGAACATCTTGTTCTGTGTATCGGCAATAATCTTGAGGCCGACAAAGTTCATCAACATGGACTGGCCGTAGTTGGCGGTTCCCTTGCACAAAAATGTTGCGATGACGATCAACCCCACAGGCCACAGCATGGCCTCGTCCTTGGTGACAAATACCTCATCTACGATCGGACGCATCATGTAGGCGGAAAATGCGTTGGCCCCGGCCATGACGACCATGCACATCACCGCCAAAGCGATCCAGCCGACATATCCGCGAATATTTTCGCGCCATAACCGTCCCATCAGATAGGCCGTTGATTGCGGCGCGCCGGCCGTTGATTCGAGTAACTGTGACAATGGCTTAAAACCTGTTGTTTACTGCGGTTAACCTAACACGCAGGTCGCGTGTTACCAATGCTTCCAGAGCAATTTCCGGCTTTGCTCAAGCCGTCGTTCCGGCAACGATCAAACCGTCGATCCTGAGCGTCGGCGCGTTGGTGCCAAATTTAAACTCCAGATCGTCGGCCGGCGTCATGTTCATGAACATATCCTTGAGGTTCCCGGCGATGGTCATTTCGCTGACGGCAAAGGTAATTTCTCCCTTTTCAATCCAGAACCCACTGGCACCGCGGCTGTAATCACCGGTCACGCCGTTGACGCCCATACCAATCAACTCGGTGACATAAAACCCGTTGTCGACATCCGCAACCAGCTGGTCGCGGGTTACCCCACCTGGCGCCAGATAGAAATTTGTCGCCGATGGGGAGGCCGCTGACGAGGTGCCACGGGACGCATTGCCGGTGGTCTCAAGCCCCAGTTGCCTGGAGGACCGTAAATCAAGAATCCAGCTTTGCAGCACGCCGTCTTCGACGACGTTTCGTTTTTGCGTCGCCACCCCTTCCGCATCGAACGCCTTGGAATTGAGCCCGCGCAAGCGCAACGGATCATCAACAGCAACGATACCATTGCTGAATATTCGTTCTCCCATTTGGTCTTTCAGAAATGTCGTGCCGCGCGCAACCGATACACCGTTGATGGCACTCGCCAGATGACGCATCATGGAATTGGAAACGCGGGGGTCATAAATCACCGGCACATGCGCCGTTTCCATCTTTCTGGGGTTGAGCCGGCGCACCGTCTTTTCCCCCGCCGAACGACCCAATTCAGCTGCATCGGGAAGGTCTTCGCCATGGACACAGACCGCATAGTCGTAATCCCGCTCCATTTCCGTACCCGCCCCGGCAAGGACTGAAACGCTGAGCGAGTGGCTGGACCCCGAGCGCGTCGCCGAAAACCCGTTACTGCCCGCCAGAGCGACAAAACTGCGGCCCCACCCGGCCTCGGCACCTTCGGAATTGGTGACACCCTCAATGCTTCTGGCCGCATCTTCTGCCTCGGCGGCGCGTTGCTCCAATTCTTCTCCACTGGGCTCAGTGGGATCGCATCCATCAAGATCAGGAACGTCGCCTGCCAGCAATTCTTCCGGGGCCAGTCCGCAATAGGGATCTTCCGGCACCACCCGCGCCATGGCAACGGCGCGGTCAACAAGGTCGCTCAAGGCATCATTGGAAAAGTCCGACGACGACACCATGGCCTGGCGGCGACCGACAAAAACCCTGAGCCCCAGATCATTACCCTCTGAACGCGACAACATTTCAGGCTGGCCCTTGCGACACGCCGTGGACAGCGAGGTTCCCTCCACATATATGGCATCCGCGGCGTCTGCTCCGGAGGCAATGGCTTTTTCAACAAGCCCATTTACCCGATCAAGGCTTTCCGTTTTCACACTCATACGACTTTCCTCACACGTAGATTTTTTCCCGGTATGATCCATATCTTTGGGTGAGCTGATCGAGACATATGCAGAAGTTTCCCAGTCATTATCCAAGGTTTATTATCAAATTTAGTTGAGACGTGGTTTCAATACGGAAAAAAGACTTTATATTTCAAACGAACTCTGGAGTCCCCAGAATTATATTTGGCTATTTTCTAGTATTTTGACTGAATTACAATGGCAACAAACACAGCATTTCAGAAAGACATTGCCGACGACACGAGGCGCAAACATCTTGACTCCGCAGTCGTCCGTTTCGCGGGAGATTCCGGTGACGGCATGCAGATTACCGGCGGTCAGTTCACGCTGGCAACGGCGTTGTCTGGAAAAAACCTGTCGACATTTCCTGATTTTCCCGCCGAAATCCGGGCCCCAGCAGGCACAACGTTTGGTGTATCCTCATTTCAGATCAATTTCGGGTCACGCGTCATCAAGACATCCGGCGACGAGTTTGATGTTCTGGTCGCCATGAACCCGGCAGCGCTGCGTGTCGAAATCAAGGATTTGAAAGTCGGCGGTATTGTCATAATCGACACCGGCTCGTTCTCAGATCGAAATTTGCGCAAAGCGGGGTTCGAGACCGACCCTCTGGAAAGTACCTTTCTCGGTCGCTACCGGGTGATCAAGCTTGATATCTCCCAGTTGACTTTGGACGCGGTGGCTGAACTCGGACTGAGCAAGAAAGAGGCCTTGCGCTGCAAGAATTTCTGGACCCTCGGATATATCTTCTGGATGTTCGGACATAAACGCCAGACCACCGTCGACTGGCTTCACGCCAAATTCGCCAATCGGGCCGATATCGCCAACGCCAATATCGCCGCCCTGAATGCCGGACACGCGCTGGGGGAAACGTCCGAAACCATTGACGGTTTTCAAGGTTACGCCATTGATGATGCTGATGACATCGACCCCGGTCTGTATAGAACAGTCACCGGCGGTGAAGCACTGTCATGGGGGTTGGCGGCGGGTGCTCAACTGGCTGACCTGAAGATGGTGTTTTGCTCATATCCCATTACCCCGGCCTCACCCATCCTGCATACTCTGTCGAATATGCCTGAACACAACTTGGTAACATTTCAGGCAGAAGATGAAATCGCTGCCGCCTGTGCAGCAATTGGGGCGTCTTATGCGGGCGCCCTGGGGGTGACATCAAGTTCCGGGCCGGGTGTGGCGCTTAAAGGCGAGGCTATCGGCCTTGCGATCAGCACCGAACTGCCGTTGGTCATCGTTAACACCCAGCGTGCTGGTCCGTCAACCGGTCTGCCGACCAAGACCGAACAGTCCGATCTCTATCAGTCTGTATTCGGGCGCAATGGTGATGCCCCTCTGGTGGTCATCGCTGCACGCTCGCCGGCTGATTGTTTCGACACCGCGATCGAGGCCGTGCGGATCGCAACCAAGTATATGACGCCGGTAATCTTGTTGTCAGACGGTTATATCGGCAACGCCGCCGAACCGTGGCAGATTCCCGATGTTGATAAACTGGTGCCATTTCCCGTGTCTTTCCGTACCGACCCGGAAGGCTTCCAGCCTTATGACCGCGACCCAGAAACCCTGGCGCGGAACTGGGCCGTTCCGGGAACACCGGGACTGGAACACCGCATTGGCGGCATCGAAAAACACTATGAATCGGGTCATATCTCCTACGACCCGGACAACCATCAGAAAATGACGGATACGCGAGCCGCTAAGATTCTGGGTGTTGCCAATGATATCGAAGATCAAACCGTCGAATCGGGCGAGGATAGCGGCAAGCTGGCAATTGTTGGTTGGGGATCAACCTATGGTCCGATCAGCCGCGCCGTATCCAACCTACTGGCGGAAGGTATTGGCGTCAGTCACATTCATCTTCGCCATATCTGGCCCTTGCCTAGCAACCTTGGTGATCTGTTATCAAACTTCGAAAACGTACTGATCCCGGAAATGAATACCGGACAATTGCGCACGTTGCTGAGAAGTGAATACCTGATTGATGCCAAGGGCCTGAACAAGGTTTCCGGTCAACCATTCAAAATTCACGAGTTGGAAGACGCGATCAAGGCCCAACTGGAGGCACGCACATGAACGACATAACGTCTCCCGCCAAGCTGACAGCCAAGGACTTTGCCTCGGACCAGGAAGTGCGCTGGTGCCCTGGATGTGGCGATTATGCTATCCTGAAGGCCGTTCAGAAAACCCTCGCCGACATTGAAGCCACACCTGAAAACACAGTCTTTATTTCGGGGATTGGGTGTGCCGCCCGGTTCCCGTATTACATGGCAACTTACGGGTTTCATACGATCCATGGCCGCGCACCGGCGTTTTCAACCGGGGTTAAGCTGGCCAATCCGGACCTGGACGTCTGGGTTGTTTCGGGTGATGGTGATGCCCTCTCGATCGGCGGCAATCATCTTTTGCACCTGCTACGGCGCAACGTTGACCTTCAGTTTCTGCTGTTCAACAACGAAATCTATGGCCTGACCAAAGGCCAGTATTCGCCGACGTCCCGGGCGGGCACACGCTCTCCCTCAACACCACACGGGTCCATCGAAAGGCCTCTGTCGGCGACCCTGTTCGCACTTGGCGCCGGCGCCCGGTTTGTGGCACGTGGCATCGACAGTCAGCAAAAGTTGTTGCCCGGCCTGTTCCAGCGTGCCCATGCTCACAAAGGCACCTCATTCGTTGAGATTTTTCAGAACTGTATCGTCTACAACGATGGGGTGTTTGATGAATTCACGGCCAGAACCGTTGCTGCCGAGCGCCAGATTTTTGTCGAACATGGCTCGCCGCTCCTGTTCGGTGCCGACAATAACAAAGGCCTTCGCCTGAATCGCGAGACCATGGCATTTGAAGTCATCACCGTCGGCGAAGACGGGTACGAGCTTGGTGACGTACATGTTCACAACGAGACCAACCGAAATCTGGCAACATTGCTGGCACAAATGGATGAACCTGGCCTGCCGGTGGCAACGGGAATTCTCTATTGCAACCCGGCACCGAGTTACGAACAAGGGTTGGCAGGCTTGACAGAATCCGTACAATCGGGAGAACAAGGTAATTTAAACGCGCTTCTCCGGCGTGGTCATACTTGGACCGTGGAGTAATCGCCGGACAAGCAACGAAGGTGCGAAAACGATAAATCGAATGCCGCTTTCCATCGCAATTATCGGTTCTGGCCCAGCCGGGTTTTATACGGCCGACGCACTGATGCGTACCTGTCCAGAATGTGAGATCAATTTTATAGAACGCCTGCCATCACCCTACGGGTTGATCCGCGGCGGTGTTGCTCCGGACCATCAAACGACAAAAAGAGTCGCCAAAAAATACGAGCGCACGGCGCTCATGGATCATGTTAATTTTTATGGCAACGTCGAGCTTAACCGGGACGTCAGTTTGGAAGAGCTAACGGATCTTTATGACGCCGTCGTTTTGGCCGTCGGGGCACCGAATGACAAAAAGCTTACCCTGCCGGGTTCCGACAAACACGGCGTTGTCGGTTCGGCGGCGTTTGTTGGCTGGTACAATGGGCATCCGGACTTTTACGAGCTTGACCCTAATCTGGATATTGAGGCGATGACCGTCATCGGTAACGGTAATGTGGCCATGGATGTGGCCCGTGTGCTGTTGCGTTCACCGGAAGAACTGGCACAATCCGATATACCTGAGCATGTCGCCGCCCGGATATCGGCGTCCCCAATCACCGACGTCTATATGTGTGGGCGCCGCGGGCCGGTCGACGCAAAGTTCACCAATGTGGAATTGCGCGAAATCAGGGACCTCAAGCAGGCGATCCCCATCGTAAAGGCTGAACAGTTGCCGGATGACGTAGAAGTTGCGTTGGAGGGTTTAGAGGGGCGCGAGCGTCGTTTCAGAGAACGTAATCTTAAGTCTCTTCACGAATATGCTGCAATCACCGGTGATGAAAAAGCCAAACGTATGCATTTCGAGTTTTTTGCCTCACCGGTCGAAATATTGGGTGGCGAACGGGTCGAAGGGTTGCGCCTTGAGCGAACCCGTGTTGTCGATGGACGAGCCGAAGGAACCGGCGAGACCTTCGATATAAAATGCGGGCTTGTCGTCGCCGCTATAGGCTATCGGTCCGATCCGATCAAGGGCGCGCCCTTTGACGAATCCCGTGGGATTATTCCAAACACCGAAGGTCGGGTCAGTGATGGGCTCTATGCGGTTGGCTGGATCAAGCGTGGTCCTTCCGGCGTCATTTCATCAAACCGCCCGGACGGCGAAATCGTCGCCGAATTCATTCATAATGATTTCCCGGACGGCGGTAATGATAAGGCCGGACAGGCCGGTCTGGAAAACCTGCTCAAGGAACGCGGAGTACGGTGGGTCACCTTTGCTGACTGGCAGACGCTGGAAGCGCTGGAAGTGAAAAACGCCGAAAGCCCGGCACCACGTAAAAAATTCGTAACGATTGAAGATATGTTGAATGCGCTGGATGGATAAACGGGAAAAATGACTGAACTGATTTACGCTGGAGATTTATCTCCTCAAGAAACCTGGGAACTGCTGAATAACGATCCGGATGCCGTAATGATTGACGTGCGTACAGACGCCGAATTCTCCTATGTTGGCCTGCCGGACCTGGCTGTAGCCGGCAAGGAAGTTCACATGATCTGCTGGAAAGTCTTTCCCTCCATGGACGCCAATCCTGATTTCGAATCCAAGATTGACGAGCTTGGGCTTTCCCGTGACCAACCTCTGCTGTTTCTCTGCCGCTCCGGCGTTCGCTCGCGGGCTGCGGCACATGCCATGACGGCACGCGGGTACACACGCTGTTACAATATCAGCGAGGGTTTTGAAGGTGACCGAAACGACCTCAAACACCGGGGCACAATCAACGGCTGGAAAGTCCGTGGCCTGCCGTGGGTGCAGGGTTAGCCTTTAACTTCTGGACGCTTTCAGCGCCTGTTCTAGGTCTTCCATCAGATCCTCTGCGTCCTCAAGACCGACCGACAGGCGGACCAGTCCCGGTGAAATACCTAAATGCGCCTTGTCTTCATCGCTGAGACGCTGGTGAGTGGTTGTCGCTGGGTGGGTGGTCAGGCTTTTTGCATCGCCAAGATTGTTGGATATATCAATCAGACCAAGAGCGTTCAGGAAACTGAATGCGGCGGCTTTTCCACCATCAATTTCAAAGGACACCATGGTCCCGCCTGATGCCATCTGCTTGATGGCCAGATCGTGTTGCGGGTGGCTGGCAAGGCCCGGATACAACACTTTTGAGACGGCCTGCTGCCCCTCCAGAAAGGCCGCAACCTTTGCCGCATTCTGACAATGCCGGGTTACGCGCAGTTCCAGGGTTTCCAGACCTTTCAGCAAAACCCAGGCATTAAAGGCACTCATCGCCGGGCCGGTATGGCGGACAAAAGGCTCCAGCTGACCCTCAAAATAGGTTCGGTCATTTGTCAGAATTGCGCCACCGAGTGTCCGGCCCTGCCCATCGATATGCTTGGTTGTCGAATACATGACGATATCGGCACCAAGTTCGAGAGGTTTCTGTAGAATCGGTGTCGCAAACACGTTGTCGACAATCACCCGCGCCCCGGCCTTATGGGCCATCTCTGCAACGGCAGGAAGATTGATCACTTCAAGGGTCGGGTTCGACGGAGTTTCCATAAACACGCAGTTAGTCGGTTTGGACAGGGCGCGTGCCCACTGGTCCAGGTCGGTTCCATCGACAAGTTCGGTTTCAATGCCAAATTTTGGTAATTGATCGGCAATGACGTAAAGACACGACCCGAACAGGGCCTTCGACGCGACCACCCGGTCACCGGCTTTGAGCTGCGAGGCGAGAGCCGCAAACATTGCGGCCATGCCGCTGGCCGTGGCAAAACAGATATCCGCGCCCTCCAGCAGGGCCAGGCGGTCTTCAAACATCTTTACGCTCGGGTTGGAATAGCGTGAATAAATATGGCGTTCTTTTTCGCCCTTAAATGTCATCTCCGCCTCTTCCGCAGAGGAATAGACGTAACCAGACGTCAGGTATACCGCCTCACTGGTTTCGTCGAAGGATGAACGTTGTGTGCCGCCACGGACCAGCTGAGTCGCCGGGCGCCAGGATGATGAGTTATCGTTATCTCGCATGGGTTCCTCCAATTTGCGAGGCCCGAGCCAATAAAAAACCCTAACCGAGTGGGTCAGGGCGCTATTGGCTCCGACCTTTTAGCGATTTTTTTTACGTGGCCGCAAGCCGGTCGGCCAAATCACCACGTTATGCGCACCATATAACCTTTCCGGGGTTGGTCAATAGACTATTCAGCAGCAAAGACCTGATCACTCTTCGCGGGCGGTAATGGCGCGGCGGATCCGACGCACGCCAAACCAGACGCCCCCGATGATGATGGGGAACGTAAAGCTGACAACGATATCAGCATCCAGGCTGAGGCCCATTCCTTTTGCGCCTTTGGCGAGATAGGAGACCAGGCCCAAAAGATAATAGCTGATGGCAACGACAGACAGGCCCTCCACAGTTTCCTGAAGGCGGAGCTGAAGTTGGGCACGTTTGTCCATAGACATCAAAAGCTTGCGGTTCTGCTCCTCACGGGCAACGTCGACACGGGTGCGCAGAAGATTGCTGGCCCTGGCAATCCGGGCCGCCAATGTCTCTTGACGGCGGGTCATGTTTTCACAGGTACTCATGGCTGGTGTCAGGCGCCGATACAGGAAATTTCCCGACAACTCGATCCGCTCCAGCCGTTCTTCACGCAGTTCACGAACGCGCTGTTCGACCAGCCCATAATAGGCTCGCGCCGCGCTAAAGCGGTACGCCGTGTTGGCGGAAATTGATTCTGCCTCGGCGGCCAGCGCCATCAGTTGATCAAGGGATTCACGTTCGTCTTCAATATTATTTAACAACGGTAAACGTTCAACAATGCCACTCAGTTTTTGTTCTGCGACCGCCAGCTGTGGGATTGCCTGCTTGGCCAGTGGAAACGCCAGCATCGCCAACATACGATAAGTCTCGATTTCCAGCAGACGGTGAACCAGACGCCCCAACCCCCGCTGGTCCAGATTATCATTGCGGATTAAGACCCTTCTGAAACCATTGTCATCAATTTTGTGATCTGTCCAAAATCTCGCCTTTCCGCCCAACACCAGGCTACCTGTCACCGTATTTCCGTCAAAAATCTCGGCAATCTCTCCAATCGAGCGTTCGGATTTATCCGCATCTTCAACATCTACGTTCGCCGCAACCAGTATTTTGCCCGGCAATGCGGCGACCCAATCGGTTGGAATTAAGTCGATGACGGAGCCGTCAAACGGTTGATCAACGGGTGTCTGCTGAATAAATGTGTAGGTCTCGAACTCCGTATGGCGTTCCCATTTCAGGCGAAATGACCCAAAATCAACAATGAAATGAGCCACCCCGACGGCTGGCCCGGCGGCGTTGAAGCGCTCACAAAGCGACGCAACATTACGCTCCGGTTTTAACTCCGATCGTTCGCTTGCCAGACAGACCAAATGCGTCACCCGAACGGGTGAGCGCATATGAGCATAGGGCCGGGCATGCAGTTCATCTGCGATTTCACGTCGAAGGGGGTATTCATTTAGGCCATTCATGGTCGCACTTCCCGTTGTTAGGGCTTATATAGAAACAAACGATAACGCTGGCTTTAACATCTGCAACACACTTTTTCTGAATAAAGAGAGATTTTCGACATGACCGACCTCGGCAAAACCGATGAGCTATTCTTCTCGCGAACAGATATGGACCGTGTCCGGCTGGAAGGTATTGTCGATGACGCGCTGGCCAGCGCCGATGATGGTGAACTGTTTCTTGAATATCGCCAATCTGAAAGTGTGGTGTTCGATGACGGCAAAGTCAAAAGTGCGGCGTTTGATACGTCGCAGGGATTCGGGCTGCGGGCCGTCTCTGGAGAGGCGACGGGATACTCTCATGCGTCGGAACTGTCCGAGGACGCCATCCGCCGGGCCAGCGATACCGTAAAAGCCGTCAGTCGAGGGCGCAATGGCACGATGGGTGACGGCCCGTCCCGGACCAATCACACCCTTTATGCGGATGCCAACCCCCTTACCAGCATGGATTTCGAGGCCAAGGTCGCCCTGCTGGGTGAGATTGATGCCTACGCCCGCTCAAGAGATCCTTTGGTCAAACAAGTATCCGCCTCAATGTCCGGCGAATGGCAGGCTGTTCAGATTATTCGCGCCGACGGAGAGCGCATGGCTGATGTCCGCCCACTGGTGCGCCTCGGTGTCTCGGTGATCGTAGAAAAAGACGGGCGCATGGAAACCGGCAGCCATGGCATAGGTGGTCGGACGGCTTATGATCCCTATATCGAACCCGGCGTTTGGAAAGCCGCTATCGATGAAGCGTTACGCCAGGCCCTGGTCAATCTTGAGTCGGTGCCCGCGCCAGCCGGCGAGGTCCCTGTTGTTCTCGGCCCGGGTTGGCCCGGCATCTTGTTGCACGAGGCAATCGGTCATGGCCTTGAGGGTGATTTTAATCGCAAGGGAACATCAGCGTTCTCTGAACTGATGGGCAAAAAAGTGGCCGCCCCGGGCGTTACGATTGTCGATGACGGGGTGATCGATGATCGCCGCGGCTCGTTAAGTATCGATGATGAAGGCACGCCAACGGAGAATACACCGCTGATTGAGGACGGTATTCTGACCGGGTTCATGCAAGACCGCATGAATGCCCGACTGATGGGCATGAAACCCACCGGCAACGGACGTCGGCAAAGTTATGCCCATGCCCCCATTCCAAGAATGACCAACACGTATATGCTGAACGGCGATACGGAACCGGAAGAGATTCTAGGTTCGGTAAAAGACGGGATATATGCCGTCAACTTCGGTGGTGGGCAGGTCGATATTACCTCCGGGAAATTCGTCTTTTCATGCACCGAGGCCTACACAATCGAAAACGGTAAAATCGGCGCGCCGGTGAAAGGCGCAACGCTGATCGGCAACGGCCCGGACGTCCTCACCAGAGTGTCCCGGGTTGGCAATGATCTGGCCATGGACCCCGGCATCGGCACCTGTGGCAAGGATGGTCAGGGCGTCCCGGTCGGCGTCGGCCAGCCTACCCTGCTCATCGACAGCATCACGGTTGGCGGAACGGCTGTCTAATACGCATATTCCTTAAAAACCGGGTCCACCGATTTGTGCCAGCGCCGGTCATAGGCACATAACAGTTCCTCTGCGGGTGTCATACCGGATTCGGCAATCAGGAACAGGGGCTTGAGGAAATGTGCCTCATCCATACCGACACTGTCCAGTCGGTTGCGGGCATGTAGGCCAGCATGCGCAATATCGAGTACATCATTGGCAATCTCGCGCACTGTTTTGTTGCGGAACGGCGTTTTCAGGGCCGTGCGCGGAACTTCAGCCCGAAGGTAATCATGCTCTTCCTGGGTCCAGTCCTTGATCATGTTATAGGCAGCATCTAGAGCCTGATCATCGTACAGCAAACCGACCCAGAATGCCGGAAGGGCACACAAGCTGTCCCAGGGGCCGCCGTCGGCACCCCGCATTTCAAGGAACTGTTTCAGGCGCACCTCGGGGAAGGCAACACTCAGGTGATCAACATAATCAGACATCTTCGGATATTCGCCGGGCAGGATCGAGAGTTTACCGTCCATGAAATCACGGAACGACAGGCCGGCGGCATCTAAGTACTCTCCGCCGCGATAGACAAAATACATAGGCACATCAAGGATATAGTCGACGTAACGTTCAAACCCGAATCCGTCTTCGAAAACAAATGGCAGGGTGCCGCAGCGGTCCGGGTCCGTATCGGTCCAGATGTGAGAACGATAGGACAGGAAACCGGATGGTTTGCCGTGACGGAACGGTGAATTGGCCCAAAGCGCGGTGGCGACAGGCTGCAAAGCCAGCGACACACGGAACATCTTGACCATGGTCGCTTCGGAATCAAAATCCAGATTGACCTGAACCGTGCAGGTTGATTTCATCATGTCGAGACCAAGATTACCGACCTTCGGCATGTAGTCGCGCATGATCTTGTAGCGCCCCTTGGGCATCCAGGGAACCTCTTCAGCCATCACCTTGGGCCGATAACCGAGCCCCAGAAAACCGATCCCCAGTTCAGACGCGACGGCTTTGACCTGTTGCAAGTGTGAGGTTACTTCGCCACATGTCTGGTGAATGGTTTCAACTGCATCGCCGGAAAGTTCTAACTGTCCGGCCGGTTCGAGCGAGATCGTACCGCCGCCATCCTTGCTGAGCGCAATGACGTTTTCACCCTCGAAAATCGGTTCCCAGCCAAACCGTTGAAGTTCCTCAAGGACACGGCGAATACCGTTTTCCTCTTCATAAGTCAGCGGACTGAGGTCGTCCAGATGATAGGGAAATTTTTCGTGTTCCGTGCCGATACGCCAATTGGATTTGGGTTTGCACCCGGCCTCCATATATTCGATCAGTGCGCGTCTATCCAAAACCGGCTCTGTCTGAGCCCCACCCGTATCGGCCATAATCCAATCCTCGTCCCATATTTATCTGATTGATCCTGAGATAACCTGTTTCAACGTTCAGTCAACGCATTCCATATACTTAAAGCAGAGACGGCCGCTGTTTCGGCGCGCAAAATACGCGGTCCAAGGTCGATACCTTGACAAATATCCTGTGCGGTTAAGCGGCTTATCTCTTCGGCGCTAAAGCCGCCTTCCGGGCCAATCAGAAAACCGGCTTTCTCCGGTACCGACGTTCCTGACAAGATTTCGGCCAATGGTCGACCGCCACCCGTTTCATCGCCAACAAATATCTTCCGGTCACCGGGCCAGGCCGCAAGCAAATCAGCCAGCGAACAGGGCTCCGCAACTTCAGGGATGCTAAGACGTTCACATTGTTCTGCGGCCTCAACAGAGATCGCCCGCAGGCGCTCGGTATTTACCCGGGAAGTCGCCGTGTATTTCGTAAAAACCGGGAGCAGTTTCTCTACACCCAGTTCGGTAGCTTTTTCGACAATAAAATCGGTCCGACTTTTTTTGACTGGCGCAAACGCCAACCAAGGCCCCGGCTCAGGTTGAGGACGACGCGTCTGCTCACCGATACGGGCAACACCATGGCGCTTCGACAGGTTTTCGACGGTTGTCGACCATTCCCCACAATCGCTATTAAACAGGGAAATTTGATCGCCGGGCTTCAGGCGCAACACATTGCCGAGAAAATGCACATGATCCTTCGCCAGTGCGATCTCCGCACCGGCTTTCAGCACATTCTCCATGAACAACCGGGTTTTCGGTTTGGTCATCACCTGTCCTTATACCAAGTTGCAGTGATAATACCTTTTCCAGAAGTCCCGGCAAGCGGTGGCGATTGCGGATTTCCCGGCTATACTCCGACCATGACCAATATGTCTCACGATCAGGCAACTGACATCCGCGATCGAAGCTGGGTGGACCGCTTTGCGCCGGTACAGGTTCGGCCCTATTTTCGACTGGCCCGACTGGACCGCCCCATCGGTACCTGGCTATTGCTGCTGCCGTGTTGGTGGAGCCTGGCACTGGCATCGCCGGGATGGCCGGACCCTTATGTCATTGCGCTGTTCGGCATAGGTGCTGTCGTCATGCGGGGCGCCGGATGTACGGTTAACGATCTGGCGGACCGTGATTTTGATTCGCAAGTTGCCCGAACGGCATTGCGCCCCATTCCCAGCGGCGACGTCAGCGTGTTTCAGGCCTTTGTTTACCTCGGCCTGCTGTGCGCCATCGGACTGGCGATCCTGTTGCAATTCAACACCTTCACCATCGGGCTTGGCGTATTGTCATTGGTGTTGGTCGTCACCTACCCGTTCATGAAGCGCATCACCTACTGGCCGCAGGCGGTATTGGGGCTGACCTTCAACTGGGGCGCGTTGATGGGCTGGGCCAGTGTCCATGGCGACTTGGCACCGGCGCCGCTGGTGATGTATGCAACCGGGCTTTTCTGGACCCTCGGATACGACACCATCTACGCCCATCAGGATAAAGAAGATGACGTACTGATCGGGGTTAAATCGACGGCCCTCAAGTTCGGAGCGCAAACCAGACCGTGGTTGATGTTTTTCTATGCCCTGACCATCAGCGGACTAGGCCTGAGTGCTTATCTGGCAGGTATGGGATGGCCGTTTTATACGGCACTTGCGGGTGGTGCCGTTCACCTCATCTGGCAAATCAGGACACTTGATACCGACGCCCCGAAAAACTGTCTGCACCGGTTTAAATCGAACCGCGATTTCGGTTTGCTGATCTTTGCCGGGATTGTCGCCTCAAGAGTCCTGTCATAAGGCGCTTGGCACATATCCTTCGTATGCAAACGGCAGACTGCCCCGACCGATCCGTTCAGTGCGTGAGGTCCTGACCTCGGGGTCAGCGACAGATTCGTGAACAAAATCTTCCAGTGGTTTTTCCGGGTCCAGACGGTCGCGGATACAGGTCTGCACCTGATGTTGGGTCATGGCGTCAAACTGGCGATGGTTTGCTGAGACTTCTGCCAGCGGGACCGGGTGGCCTTCGGGGGCGAAAATGCCACGCAACCCGTGATATAGGGAAACTTCGTTCAGAGCGGGCCCGGTTTCGGGTCGAAGGCAAACATCGGCCAACCGGCCAAACTCATAATTTTCGTTGCCCAGTTCAGTTTCATGCATGCGCCGCAGGTGCGTTTCGTTCAGCCAGTTAACAAACAGGTTAACGATTGTCCCCGGTGCGTAAAACAGCGTCGCGGCGATGGAGCCATATCCGGTGATGTGGGCCGAGTAGACGGTATCGAAATCCTCGAGGCCGACGCGCGAGACGGGGATAGGCGCCCAGTCCGGGCCTGGGAATTTTCGCGCCAGCTGACGGGGCGACTGATTGGACCCGACGGCCAGCACCGGCGTCAGCCCGCTTACATCCGGGAAAGGCACCCCGGCGGAAACTTCGTCGCAGGCTCCGTTGTGATATACGTAGGAACGCGGTGGAATCGGATAAGGGTAACCGATAGCCCGGTCAAAGACATCTTCAGTCATGGCAAATTTCAGTCGTCGCCCGACGAGACATATTGGGAAATATCAACTTCGTCCAACTGCGCCGGATCAAGAAAGCGGTCGGCATATTCCTTGTGAATGCCGCTTTTAAGAAAGAGTTCAAACAGCTCATCATCAATGTGCGCATCTTTTTTCATGAACGACATGATCTTGACCGCGTCGCTCAATTTTTTCGCCGGTTTATAGGGCCGGTCAGATGCGGTCAGGGCTTCGAAGATGTCGGCAATCGCCATGATGCGTGCGGGCAGCGACATCTCCTTTTTGTTGAGCTTTCTGGGATAACCGGTACCGTCCATTTTTTCATGGTGCCCGCCCGCATATTCCGGCACCCGCTTCAAGTGTTTCGGGAACGGGAGTTGTTCGAGCATGATGATGGTCTGAACAATGTGATCATTAATCTTGTAGCGTTCTTCTTCGGTCAGGGTGCCCCGACCGATCGACATATTGTAAACTTCACCCAGATTGAATTTATGTTCCGGCACATCAAGTTTGAAGCCGAATTCATCTTTACCTGACGCCGCCGGTTCCGCGAATTCCCGATAAATGATGTGATCATCACGATCAGCGAGCAGGTTTTCAACAGCCGGCAGTTCAGGGGCCGGTGTGCGGTTTTTCCGTTTCTGTTCTTCAAATGATATGCCGATGCGATCATCAAGAGTGCGGGTCCATTGAATGGCCGCGATTTCCTTCAGGCGGTCAATGCGTTCCGGCGCCATGAATTCCCCACCCATATTGCTTTCAGCGATAAAGGCAAAATCCTCATCCAGTTTTGCCAGCCGGGCTTCCAGTTCGCCACGCAGCTTGGCCGCGTCTTCGTCACCTTCGATCAGGGCTTTCAGATAATCAATGACGGCGTCGCGTTTGACCACTTCAAAACGAGTCCGAACTTCGTGGATGCGGTCATAAATGGTTTCCAGCTTGGTTGATTTATCGACCACATATTCCGGCGTCGTCACCTTGCCACAATCGTGCAACCAAGCCCCGATATGCAGCTCATACCACTGGTCATCGGTCAGATCGAAATCGGCAAATGGCGGGTCATCGGACTCACAGGCGGCTTTTGCCAGCATCTTGGTCAGTTCCGGCACCCGTTGACAATGCCCGCCGGTATAGGGTGATTTGGCGTCAATCGCCGACGCAATCAGCTCGATAAACGAATCCAGCAGCAGTTTCTGGCCTTCCAGCAGCTGCTGATTATCCAGCGCCACCGCCGCCTGCGATGCCAAAGCCTCGATCAGCGGCTGGGTATCCCCGGCAAATTCGATCACCTCGCCGGTTTCGCGGTCCTTGGCATTCAGCAATTGCAGAACCCCGATGACTTCACCCTGAGAGTTGGCAAGTGGCACGGTGAGGAAGGATTTTGACCGATATCCCATGCCTTCATCAAATTTCTTGGTGCCCGAGAAATCAAAGTCCTCAGCCTCATAGGCATCCTTGATATTAACTGATTTCGCCGTCAGTGCCGCAGCACTGGCAACATTTTTCATATTGGCTTCACCGGTTTCCGCGTCATACATGCGCAATGGAGGGAAAGTAATCTCCTTACCGGTCGTACCACCCATGGCAATGTTGAGGGAATCGGTGCGCATGATTTCGAATTTGAGACCGTCGTCTTCGGTGCGCAGATAAAGTGTCCCGCCATCGGCGTTACACATGTCCTTGGCTTCCAACAGGATGGTTTCCATCAGGCGATTGGTATCACGTTCTGACGACAGCGAGATGCCGATCTCGATCAATCGCTCAAAACTGTTGGTGTTGTTGCCGTCAGCCATGATTCCCGCCGCCCATATCACCAATTACCCTTGAATGTTCGCCCCAATCCGCACGGATGATTCTGGCGCCGAACTAAATATGGGGAGAAGTACAATCAGTTACAGGATTATATCCTGCTCTGATCAAATTTCCCCTTATAAGTCCGAGTGAAAGGGTATCTTTCTTTGATTCGAAATACAACAACTTGAAAGACTTAGTGCCTTGACTGATGCCTCTCCCTTCGATGCAATGGGGCCTAGTTAGACATGGTTTCGCCAAAGGACCCTATACGGGATAGTACAAATGGCTTTTTCTTCTCTGCGTGATTTTATTTTCGACCGACTGGAGCCCGCCGGGCGGTTGATCAGGGTGACGGAACCTGTATGCCCAGACCTGGAGATGACGGAAATCCAGACCCGTTTGCTGGCGGAACAGGGTCCCGCTGTATTGTTTGAAAACCCTGTCCGCCGTGACGGCACCCCCTACGGAATGCCCGTGCTGGTCAACTTGTTCGGGACCGTTGAAAGGGTAGCCTGGGGCATGGACCGTGAACCCGGACAACTAAGAGATATTGGTGAAACACTGGCATTTTTACGCCAACCGGAACCACCCGGAGGCTGGCGGGACGCTCTTGAGATGCTGCCGTTGGCAAAAACAGTATTTGCCATGAAACCCAAATTGGTATCCTCGGCACCGTGTCAGGATATCGTGCTGACGGGCGACGACATTGATCTCTCGAAACTCCCTATCCAAACCTGCTGGCCCGGCGAACCGGCACCTCTGATCACCTGGCCGCTGGTGGTCACCCAGGGGCCCGGAGCCGGTCGCAAGGGTGGCGATAAACGCGATGGGTTTAATCTGGGTATCTATCGCATGCAGGTTACCGGCAAAAACACCACCCTGATGCGCTGGCTGAAGCACCGGGGCGGTGCCCAGCACCACGCCCGCTGGAAATCCGAAAACGCCGAACCGCTGCCTGCAGCCGTCGTCATTGGTGCCGACCCTGGCACTATTCTGGCCGCTGTCACACCGGTCCCGGACACCTTGTCAGAATACCAGTTTGCCGGGTTGCTCAGGGGGAAAAAGGTTGATCTCGTCGACTGCAAAACGGTTCCGCTAAAAGTCCCGGCCGGTGCCGAGATCGTCATTGAAGGCCACGTCTCCTTAAATGACTACGGTGACGAAGGCCCTTACGGCGATCACACAGGTTTTTATAATTCAGTTGAGGCGTTTCCGGTCTTCACCGTCAGCGCCATTACCATGCGCAAAGACCCGATCTATCTCTCAACCTTTACCGGACGCCCGCCTGATGAGCCGTCTGTTCTGGGAGAAGCCCTGAACGATGTGTTCGTTCCGTTGTTAACTCAGCAATTTCCGGAAATCGTTGATTTCTGGCTGCCGCCCGAGGCCTGTTCCTATCGGGTGGCCGTGGTTTCAATCAAAAAGGCCTATCCCGGTCACGCCAAACGGATCATGATGGCGGTGTGGTCCTATCTTCGTCAGTTCATGTATACGAAGTTTGTCATCGTCGTTGATGAAGACATCAATGCGCGAGACTGGAACGATGTAATCTGGGCCCTGTCCACCAATGTCGACCCTGCCCGCGACACCACCTTCATTGAAAACACGCCCATTGATTATCTTGATTTTGCCTCACCGGAATCAGGCCTCGGCAGCAAGATGGGGATCGATGCGACGACAAAACTGGAGCCTGAAACCAAACGGGAATGGGGTCGGCAGATCAGGATGGACGATGACACCATCGATGAGGTATCGAGAAAATGGGAAAGTTATGGGCTGCCGGGATCTGGCAAACCGATCTGGAAATAGTCCAAACCGAGTGAGACGCGTGTAAACCCCGGTTGACCTTAAGGCTGTTCGCTCTTAGGTTCCTGCGGCTTTCATTATTTCAGGATATACCCCATGACCGATCTTCGGGATTTTGCCCACCACAGTAATGCCTGGCCCTTTCAAGAAGCTAAAGCCCTGCTGAAACGTGTCGGCAATAAAACGCCGGAGAAGGGGTACGTGCTGTTCGAGACCGGCTACGGGCCGTCTGGTTTGCCGCATATCGGCACCTTTGGCGAAGTTGTGCGCACGACCATGGTCCGCCATGCGTTTTCGCTGTTGTCTGATCTGCCAACCAAATTGTTCGCCTTTTCCGATGACATGGACGGGCTGCGCAAAATTCCAGAAAATCTGCCGAATAAAGAGATCATCAGTCCCCATATTGGCAAACCGCTAACTGCGATTCCTGATCCTTTCGGGACCCACGACAGTTTCGGGGCACACAATAATGCCAGACTGCAGGCGTTTCTGGATGATTTCGGTTTTGATTATGACTTCAAAAGCTCGACGGAAACTTACAAGTCCGGCGGTTTTGATGATGCCTTGTTAAGGGTGCTTGAGCGTTATGATGACGTCATCAATGTCATTCTGCCGACGCTTGGCGAAGAGCGCCGCGCCACCTACAGCCCGTTCCTGCCGGTCTGTCAGAAAACCGGACAGGTTCTGCAGGTCCCGGTAATTGAGCGAAACGTGGACGCCGGGACCATCGTCTATGAGGATGTCGATGGCTCCAAGGTCGAGACCTTGGTAACCGGTGGCCTGTGCAAGCTGCAATGGAAAGTTGACTGGGCCATGCGCTGGGCAGCGCTGGACGTTGATTACGAAATGTCCGGAAAAGACTTGATCGAGTCAGTCAAACAATCCGGTAAAATCTGTCGAATTCTGGGTGCGACGCCGCCAGTCAACCTTACCTACGAGCTGTTTCTGGATGAAAATGGCGAAAAGATTTCAAAATCACGGGGCAACGGCTTGTCTGTGGAAGAGTGGCTGTCCTACGCCCCGCCGGAAAGCCTGGCGCTCTTCATGTATCAGAAGCCAAAGGCCGCCAAACGGCTGTATTTTGATGTCATCCCCAGAAACGTCGATGACTACCTCAGTCATCTCAACAGCTTTGCCGATCTGGATGACGATAAAAAGTTGAACAATCCTGCCTGGCACATCCATCAGGGCCAACCGCCCGAACAGGAAGTTCAGCTCAGCTATAACATCCTGCTCAACCTGGCGTCTGTATGTCACACCGAAGACAAAGCCGTGCTGTGGCATTTCATTTCACGCTATCGCCCGGACGCGACGCCCGAGACCGCGCCATTCCTTGATCGGCTTGTTGGTTGCGCCATCAATTACTATCGCGATTTTGTCAAACCGGCGAAAAAATTCCGCGCGGCAACCGACAGGGAATTGGCAGCACTTACCGATCTGCTGGCGTCACTTGAAACCATGGAGACCGGCGCCACTGCGGAAACCATTCAGACAGAAGTTTATGAAATCGGCAAACGCCACGAGTTTGAAAACTTGCGCGATTGGTTCAAGGCCCTCTATGAAATTCTGCTCGGCCAATCCGAAGGCCCGCGCATGGGATCGTTCATCGCCCTTTACGGGATCGACGAATCCAGAACACTGATCAAACGCGCCATCGCCGGAGAAGACCTGGCCGATTAGCCTTGCTCGACAAAGTCGAAATAAAGCTCCCGGGCTTGCCGGAAAAATGGGCCGGGTTGTAACTGGCGATCTTCGATTTGGGTACAGGGAGAGACCTTGGCAAAATTTCCGGTGCCAAACAGCTCGTCCGCCTCTTTGATCTCTTCATAATCGATAGACCGTTCCTGCACGGTGACACCGGCGTCGGCAAATAACTTGATCACCCGTTGCCGGGTGATGCCGTTGAGAAACGTGCCATTGATGGTTGGCGTCGACACCACACCGTCTTTGACCATGAACAGATTGGTATAGGAAAATTCGGCAACGTTGCCGTTGGGATCAAGCACCACGCCAACATCGAACCCTTTGTCATTGACCTCTGCCACGCCGCGCGAAACGTTTGGATACAGGCAAGCCGCTTTGGCTTCCGTGGGTGCCATATTGCGGGCCGGACGCCGATATTGGGTCAGGCAGGCGGAAAAACCCGTTGGCTCCGGGACCGCGGCCTCAAAAATCGACAAAATGAATTTGCTACCCTTGGGATCCGGCCTGATAAATCCCTGCTCGCCGTAAAACATCGGGCTGATATAGAGTTCAGCATCGGCGGGGAATTTTTCGACACCTTGCGTCGCCAGATCGACAATTTCTTCGGCGGTGATGTCAGGTTCCAGCCCCATCAGACGGGCGGATTTAATCGAACGGGCGCAATGCGCTTCAAGATCAGGCAGCTTCCCGGCAATAGAACGGGCGCCATCAAAAACCACTGACGCCATCCGAAAAGCATGGTCGTTGGGACGCATCTGTTTGGGGTCTTCATCGTACCAAACACCATCGATATAGGCGATCTCCCGACCGCCTTGTATAGCATGAGCCTTAGACATATCTGACCTTCCCTGTTGAGGTACGCATCCTGTGGTGTTTTCGGGGATTTTTCAACGCAAGATATGATGACGACATCGTGTCAGAACGTATCGGCGTTAGTCTACTGACTGGCCCAGATAATGCGGGCCATCCAATCGACCTCCTCGACAGCAAGACTGCGATCTTCGTGACTGACGTTGATGGACTGTAGCTCAATTTTTTTTGCCGACTGACGCAGCAGCGTTTTGGCCATCACTTCACCGCCTGTGGTCTTCACGACAACCCGGTCGCCGCGCCGAATACCGGCTTCTGGTGACACAATGACGATATCACCATCACGGAATACGGGTTCCATACTGTCACCACTGATTTCTACGGCATAGGCATGGGGATCGGCAAATCCGGGGAATGGAATCTCATCCCAGCTGGCACCGACCGGATATCCGGCATCATCGAAATAGCCATGCGCCCCAGCTTGGGCAAAACCAATCAGAGGGATATTTCGATAAACCCCGGCGCCGCCACTTTCTCCGACATAAGAGACGTATTCGTTCAGACTTGCCCCGGTGGCGGCCAAAACCTTGGCGACGCTCTCGGTGCTTGGCCAGCGGAGTTTACCGTCACGGGTAACCCGCTTGCTCTTGTTGAATGTAGTCGGGTCGAGCCCTGCCCGCCGGGCCAAGCCGGAAGCCGACAAATTATATTCCTTGGCAAGGCGGTCAAGCGCCCGCCAGACATCAGCGTGTTTTAGCATGGGAACATTGTCATATAAATTTCTTTTCCCGTCATTAGGAACATATTGCTTTTATGGGATTGACTTTATCTACCCTTGGAATTACATATTACGAACATAATAAGAACACATTTCGTATTTACAACTTTAGGAATAAATCGCGAAAGGACCGCTATGAGACGAAAATCCCGTGCTCCTCGAACGACCCCACTTCGTCGGACAACCCCATTTCAATCTGCGGAAGAAGCATGGTTCTGGTATATTCGTTGCCAGAAAGCGCGTAACGATGGCGCACGGATGGAGGTCGACATGGCCCGTGAAGCCCGTCCTTGCGAACCGGACGACATGTACCGGGCCGTCAAAACCCTTTCCGACAACAAAAAAATCACGCCTCACCACGTACACGTCTTGGCCAAATACGGACACCATGAACGCCCACCCGATCCGCGCTGCCAGGAAGAAGTCCGCCCTCATCGCCTATGGGAAGAGGCCCTCGATAAGCTAACTACCCTTTTGAAAAAAAAGGATATTATTGAGTGACAGTCGTTCAGGATCAAATCCCGGATATCGACGGCGTTGCCCTGATCGTATTTTCGGGTGAAACCGATATCCGTTGGCTGCGACTCTTGAAGCGTGGGTTTCGACATTGTTTTGCCTGTGTATACACGCACGGGCAGTGGGTTTTTTATGACCCACTTGCCCATATGACCAGCCTCTCTGTTTGCACCGGAATGGATTCTGTTGATTTAGAATTCTGGTTTCGCCAACAGGGATATCGGGTCGTGCGCACCACGCTCCAGCCCGTACGTCAAAAAAAATGCCCCCCGGCATTGTTCACCTGCGTCGAAGCCGTCAAACGACTGCTAGGGATTCAGGACCTTTTTGTCCTCACCCCCTGGCAACTTTTCAAGCGCCTTAAAACCGACTGGCGATAAAATTCGCCAGATCAGGCACATACGTGATTTCCAAATTATGGCATAAATATGTTATTATTCCTTTTATAGGTTTTTTAGCTTGACTTAGCAAAATGAATGAGCTACACCTGTGTCCAGCGAACGGGACAACTGTGTCCTCAACCCATCGGCCTCACCGATGGGTTTTTTTATGCCTGATACGAAAGGACCACTCCATGGGAGCAATTTTTTCTTCCCCAAAACCACCGCCCATACCCGAACCACCTCCCTTGCCCGATCCGGATGCCCAAGACCGTGAGCGTCGGCTGGAGGCTTTGGACCGACGACGGCGTGGACGGACGGGATTGATCGCAACATCACGAAGAGGCCTGCTCACCACCAAGCAATCCGGGAGCTCGGGAAAAACCCTGTTAGGAGAATAAACATGACAGAGACATCCGCAACTCAACTGAGCGAGCGTTATGAAAAAGCCAAACAGAAACGATTTGCATGGGAATCGCACTGGCAGGAATGTTACGACTTCGCCCTGCCCCACAAAGGTAATGCGTCGGGTTCTGCGACTCCCGGATCGAAACAATCCGATAAGCTGTTTGATGGCACAGCACCGGATGGCGTTGAACACCTGGCCGCCAGCCTACTGTCACAATTAACCCCGCCATGGGCAAGGTGGTTCGGGTTTACCGAAGGTCCTGATATCACCGACGAAGAACGCTCCTTGGTTGCGTCGACATTGGAAAGTACTGCATCGACCTTACAGTCTCATTTTGACCGCTCCAATTTTGCCATCGAAATGCATCAGTGTTACCTCGACCTGGTGGCCGTCGGTAGCGCCTGTCTGTTGTTCGAAGAAGCCGAGCCTGGCGCCCCAACGGCGTTTCGATTTACCGCCGTGCCTTTATCGCAGGTCGTCTTTGAGGAAAACGCCTTCGGTCAACTGGATACCACCTACCGGCGATCCGAACTGACGCCCGAACAAATTCGCTCACGGTTCCCGGATGCAGCGTTGCCTGCAGAGGTCATTGAACACGGTCAAAAGGATGCTGATTTCCGGATCGGAGTGATCGAGGCGGTCATTCCGGTTGAACGGGGGTACAGCTATTATGCCGCCACACAGGGCAGTGGCGATCGACATAGCGAAGCGACTTTGCTGTCGAAGGGAAAATTCCGCCACTCGCCTTTTATAAACTTTCGCTGGCTGAAGGCACCGGGAGAAGTTTACGGACGCTCACCCGTGATGAAGGCCCTGCCGGACATTAAAACGGCCAACAAGGTGGTCGAATTAATTCTCAAAAATGCCTCCATTGCGGTCACCGGAATCTGGCAGGCCGATGACGATGGAGTTTTGAACCCGGCCAATATCAAACTGAAACCGGGAACCATTATTCCGAAAGCCGTCGGCTCGGCTGGCCTGACACCCCTGGAAGCACCCGGAAGATTTGACCTGTCGCAATTGATTTTGCAAGACCTCCGCAAGAACATCCGTCGCGCCCTACTGGTCGACAAACTGGGTCAGCCCGAAGACCCGCGAATGACAGCGACGGAAGTCTTGGAACGCTCTGCCGATATGGCCCGTTTATTGGGTGCCACTTATGGGCGATTGCAATCGGAACTACTGACGCCGCTGGTCAGCCGGGCGCTAGCGATCCTCAGGCGACGCGGTGAAGTGGCCGACATTCATATAGACGGGCGCACCGTTGATCTTGAATACAAGTCACCACTGGCCCGACAACAGGCGCGCCAGGATTCACAAAACACCATTCGCTGGCTCGAGGCTATTCAGGTATTGGGGCCAGAAGGTGCCGGTGTCGTCGATCATGGTGCTGCGGCACGTTGGCTGGGTAAGGCCTTTGGCGTACCCAGCGACATTATCCGTCAACCGGGATCAGACGGCCTCAGCGACATACCGCCTGATCTCGCGGGAGTCGCCGGTCTCCTGGGAGATATTTCTCCGTCAGGTCCCGACATCACCGAACTCGCTCAATCATTTTTGCCGACGGAGACCGTAAATGAGTGACCGGACACATGACCAACGTGGCGACTGGGACTGGTTTGAGCCGACACCGGCCAAACAAACTTCGCCGTCACCCTTTGACAAAGCGCAGCTGGTGAAAATCGCCGCACGGTTGTTCCAGACCCACGAGGGCAGCTACCTGCTTGACTACCTTCGGGCCATCACCATTGAACGTACCCTCGGGCCTGACTCCAGCGACACCCTGCTCCGTCATTTGGAAGGCCAACGCCAGTTGGTCGCCATGTTGAGCAAAATGGTTGAGCACGGCGCCAACCCACCCAATTGACACCCCGTCACGACAGAAGGAAAACAACATGACCGATCTGACATCACCTGAGGCAACCGAGTCCTTTGGCGAAATGCTCACGGAATTTGCTCCGGATGCCTCAACCCCACCGGGACTATCCGCTGAAAGCGCCCCCCGCCCCGACGGATTACCGGACAAATTCTGGGATGAGGAAAAATCCGATATCCGAACCGACTCACTGCTGAAGTCCTATCTTACGCTGGAGAAACGGTTGGGTGGTCAGGGCCAGGATATTGTGCCAGAGACCGTTGACGATTACGCCATCACGCCATCAAGTGAATTGGTAAATTCCGATCCGGCCTTAAACGCCCGCCTTCATGAGGCGGGTTTTACCCAAAACCAGGCGCAGATGGTCTACGACCTGGCGGGTGAACACTTGTATCCGCTAGTCACCCAAATGTCGGTGGAGATGGAAGCCCAGCATCAGGTCGCCCGACTGGCCGAAGAATTTGGCGGTGAAGACAGCTGGCGAGATCTGTCGGCACAGATTTCCAAATGGGGCAAAGCCAACTATCCCACCGACGTCTATCAGGCCCTGGCCTCATCGGTCGAGGGCGTCAAATCCATGCACCAATTGATGAGCAAGGGCGAGCCGGGATTGCTGGAACCGGGCAGTCAGGCAACCAGCGGCGTCAACGAAAAAAGCCTGAAATCGCTGATGCGCGACCCCCGCTACTGGCGCGATCAAGACCCCTCCATCGTCGCCGAAGTGCGTGAAGGATTTCAGAAACTTTATCCTGAGAGAGATTGATGCAACTCGTTAACTGAGGACAAATACCATGCCAGAAGATAGAGCAAAAAAACGAGAATATATAGTTAACCGCAAAGCCGCGACGATGGCTCTTATGGAGGCGATCACCGGTCGAGGGATTACAGCATATCAAGAGCAATCGACCGGCATCCGGACACTAGATGATATAAAGACTTTGGCAGACAACTTTCTTGCATCTGGGTCTACCACTTATGAAGAGCTCGAAAAGGCTGCATCGATGGGCGCGTTCGAATTCAAGAAACGGTTTGAGTTTTCCAAGGGCGCCTACCTCATAAACCGTGCACTGAAGGCACAAGAATTTTCACCACTATCAAAATCAGAACTGGAGGAGCTTCAATCTATTGGCGATGCGGCTTTCCAATTGGGCCGCAAGGGTGCGAAAGCATCCGACGCCGCAAGGCAGGCAATGGACGGGTTTGGCCGGAAGATTCCGTCGCAACGGTCTTATCGAACAGAAAAAGATGCAGAACCCTTGCATGATGACTTGGAAACAAAGGATGATTTTGATGGCGTTATTCCAGCCCCCTATCTGGACCTAGTTGAAGATATGGTGGTCTTACCTGCTCCTTATATCGACGTGTTTGACGGCAAAGAACAGGATGCAGAAGATCAAAAACCAGGTGTGGGCGCCAAAAAGGACGGCCCCATCTCTCCTGAGAAACGGAAATTCATAGAAGACGCATCCCGGCCCGGCGATGAAGTGGAAGAAGTCATGCTTAAAGACCCTTCGCTTTGGACTGAAGAGGAAGCGCGCCGGGTTCAAGGGCGGGTTGCGGCGCTGCCTTCGGGCCACCCGGAACGGGGGGGCATGGATCAGGCGGTTCGGACATTTTATGATCGTCGTTATGGCACCGACGAAGTTGACCGGGATGCGGTCGGTCGTTTGATCGAACCGGAAGCACGTGTCTCTATCCCTGATAAACCATCACCCCTGCAAACCCCGGACGGCGAAGATCTGGATGCGGCGGCGCGGCGGATTGGCGAGAAAATTATCAAAGGTGCTGATGATGACGACTCCCCCCCTCCGGTCAAGGAGCTGCAATCCGGCCTCAACCTGATCAATGCGGAAACAGGGCCGCGTCGGTCCCTGTTGAAAACCGATGGCACGTTCGGGCCCAAGACACGGGCCCAGTTCCGGCGTGCTCTGGCGACCAACGGCCCGGGCAAGATTGAAGAAGCCGTGGCGCTCGGCAAGTTCAGAACGTTGATCGAAGAGACCCGGAAGTCCGCCGACACCTCAGCACTTGAGGCACAAACTGCAAAAGCTTTCGGGAGACTGTTCAGAGGCGATGACAACTCCACAGGCAACAGAGTCGAGGCAACAATCCTGCAGGAGGCGCTGAATGAAGCAACGGATGGGCGCGTCGAAAAACTAAAAATCGATGGTGACATCGGTCCCAAAACCCGAACGGTCTTCGAGCTCGCCAGCAAAATTAAAGACCCCGACGACCTGAGCAAACGGCTCGGACAGATGCTCGGGTTTTTGGCTTAGGTCGGACCTTCAGGAAAGGAGAATTTAATGGGAGACTTTGGAAAGGTAGCTCTTCCAATTGCGGCAGCGATTGCGGCTCCTTATCTTGGGGCAGCGATTGCTGGAGCCGCTGCAACTGCGGGGTCCGCTAGTGCTGCGTCGCTCGCCAGCTCCGCTGGACTTACTGGGCTAGGAGGAATTGGTGAATTCGGTGCAGTCATTGCCCCGACAGTATCTCCTTGGGCAGTCGCAGCAAATGCCGGGCTAACCGGATTAACGCAATTGGGGGCGCTGCAACAACAGAGATCGCAAGCCGCCATCGCCCGGGCCCGAAACGACGCCGAACGTGCGCGGCTTCAACGGGATTTTGAAGTAGCCGAGCGAAAACGGCGGAGTGATCTCAAGCGAACCCTTGCCCAGCAACGGGCGCGCTTTGGGGCCAGTGGCACATCATCCGCCGGCGGTTCAGCGAGTGCCGTTCTGAGGGGCTTGCAGAAACAGACCGATGAGGCATCAAACGATCATTTGGGCAGTGTTCGTCAGCAGACGGCATCGGCAAACCGGATCAACCTGCTGGAAGAATCTTCGGCACGCAAACGGGGGCAGTTTCAGGCGTTTCAGAAATCCATCAGCCCGTTTGTCGATCTGCTGGAAGAACGAGGACGGTAATGATGGACCCAAGACACCTTATTCACGCCAGCCTGTCAGGGCTGCTGGCGCTGCCCGATGACCGGGCCGAGGCGATCATTGACCGGCTGACGGGAGACGTCCTGTTCTGTTTGGAAGAACAGCTGATTGAGGCCGGCGAAGACCTGTTGTGGTTACGCGACGTGATGCCGGCGGGTCTGGCCTGACAATATCATCCGTCTTCGTTGATCTTTTGAATGAGGGCCTGCCTGACGGTCGACGCCAACAAGGGGTCGGCCTGACAGGTGCCCGCGGCGTGGTGACCACCGCCGCCATATTGCAGCATCAATTCGCCAACATTTGTCTTTGATGATTTATCGAAGATCGATTTACCGACCGCAAAAACGTTGGCTTGTTTGTCGCGCCCCCACATGCAGTGCATGGAGATATTACACTGAGGGAACAGGGCATAGATCATGAACCGGTTGCCAACATAAACGGTGTCTTCACTCAGAAGATCAATAACCGCCAGGTTACCAACAACGGTGGTGCAGCGTTGAAGTTGCTCCTTGAATTTGACCTGCTGTTCAAGGAAAAATTCGGCCCGCTCTTTGACATCAGGAAGCTCTAGAATTTCATCAATGGTATATTCAGCGCACCATTCAATAAGGCTCATCATCAATTCATAATTGGGAACCCGAAAACCCTTGAAACGGCCGAGGCCACTTCTTGAATCCATGATGAAATTCAACAGCGCCCATCGCTGGGGGTTGAGCACGTCATCCATTTCGTAGGCTGCCGAATCACCCTGATCAACGGCCTCCATCATTTCTACCGATATGGTGGGGAAGCCATCTTTACCGCCGTAATAGTCATAGACAACTCGCGCGGCGGAAGGCGCATCCGGGAAGATGATATGGTTATCGTACTTGCGGCCCAGTCGGGCAATTTCGCTCAGGTGGTGATCGAATGACAGGTGGCAGCCGGGAACGTAGGGCAGGTTTGTGGTGATGTCTTTGCCGTTGATCTCGACCCGGCCTTCCTGCATATCATTGGGATGGACAAACAGGATATCGTCGATCATGTCCAGATTTTCTAGAAGAACAGCACAGACCAGACCGTCGAAATCGCTTCGGGTGACAAGGCGATATTCTGCGCCCGGTTCCGGCTTGCCGGTTTGTTGCGGGGCCGGTTCGTCCATTAACTCAGCAAACGCATCATCGAGTTCCTGATCGTTATCAGAAAGGGCTTCTGCCGGTTCTGTTTCGAGCGGAGGTGCGGGTTCCGGCTCACCTTTGGGTTCGGGAGCAAATTCTGCCATCAGATCATCGATTTCAGGGCTTGCGGGCAGTTCTGTTTCGGGGGCCAAATTTTCCTCTGGGGTCGGTTGTTCAATGGGGGGGATAACGGCAATCGGGAACAGGGTGCCGATGGGTGCGGATGAAAACCAGTCGAGAAACCGCCCGACCCGCTCATCAGTAAATGCCGGACCACGGTGCGGCACAAGGTAATCGATATCAAGACCATCAATACGTTTAATCCAGGCATCGCGTGCCCGAGTTGAGGCGAACCAGCGACCATGATAGGGCTCCAGAAACGCCAGGTGTTTGGTAAAACTCTCTACAACAAATTCACCGGACGCGTTCGCCGTGTTGACAGCCGAACCGATGCTGCCGCTATACAGAGCTTTCGAGATCGGGTCATAGACGGAATATGCGGCGGGCCCATGAAGATGGTGGGCCGGGATGATCTGCAGGCTGAAGGTGTCTGTGATGTCGATGGTATCACCATCTTCACCGATCGAGTTCAGCACACAATCGGCATCTAGATGGGTGAGCAGGTCCGACAGTAAGGCGGGTGCCGATATTTGTAGATCGGAGGAGCAGATTTGGCGCCAGAGCGGCAATGACGACGTAGAGTGGGGGTCCGCCGAGGTCAGCAGAATTTTTGAGATCGTATCGATTGGCGCCGATTCACTTAGGGTTTCCAAAAACGCCGGAAATATCTCGATGCCACCCGGATCGACAAGAACAGTCGTCTGGTCTGAACGAATCACAATCTGGTTGGTATCCGCGACATTGGCCGGGCGCTCGGAATCCCGCCCGAGAATCAGCCATTTATGGGCACCGTTTTCTACAAGTGTATGGGTCTTCATCGGACCTATCTTAGCCCCCCTGATGGCGGGCCGGAACCCCCAAGTGGATAGAATTTAGTATATGTCGCCATGTTTGGCTGCAATCGGCTGTCAGTCAATACGGAACGTCATTCTTAATCTTAAAGTTTTACCAGATTTCGTTGTTTTTTACAGCGAATTCAAAGGCGTTGGATAACCGCCTCGGCAAACCGCTTCAAGGTCCCGAGATCGCCCGACGCCGTATACCGATGCAATCCCCCGGCGATCCGGCCAACAGGTCAGATCATAACCGGCGTTGATGCGTCTCCACCCTGCCTAACGGCACTTCATGAAATGAGACTAAAAGGAGAATGTCGCATGTCGACGTCAATAACTCAGTCGTTCGTCAAACATTTCCAGGCGGACGTCCACCTGCAATATCAGCGGATGGGTTCCAAGCTTAGAAATACGGTGCGGACTAAAAACGGTATCATCGGCTCCTCCACGACCTTCCAGAAGGTCGGTAAAGGAACAGCCAGCACCAAAGCCCGCCACGGCAAAGTCCCGGTGATGAATATCGATCACACCCCGGTGGAATGTCAGCTTTACGACTATTACGCCGGGGACTGGGTCGACAAGCTGGATGAAATCAAAGGCCCGTCCGATGAGCGCACCGTGATTGCCCGTGCCGGTGCTTATGCACTGGGGCGCAAGACCGACGAGATGGTCATCACCCAGCTCGATACGTCAACTAACTACGCCGGGTCAGGGCTCGATGGCCTGACCAAGGCCAAGGTTCTCGAAGCCTTCGAACTACTGGGGAACGCCGATGTTCCGGATGACGGTGAGCGTTATGCGGTGATCGGTTGGAAACAGTGGTCCGATCTTCTGGGGATTCCGGAATTCGCCAATGCCGACTATATCGGCGAAGACGAACTTCCGTGGAAAGGTACCCAGGCCAAACGCTGGCTTGGGGCGTTGTGGATGCCGCATTCGGGCCTGACCAAAGACGGCGGCAACATCCGCTACTGCTATTGGTACCACAAAACCGCCATCGGCCACGCCATCGGCTCGGAAGTAAAAACCGATGTCACCTGGCATGGAGACCGGGCCGCCAACTTTATCAACAACATGATGTCACAGGGTTCGTGCCTGATCGACGCCTCCGGTGTCGTCTCAATGCGCTGCCTCGAAGTCTGATCATCGGAAAGGAGTAAATAATGGCATTTCAATCAAAAGACCTGAGCGTGCTGGCCTATGCCAACGGCTTCACCCTCTGGCACTACACCACGATAGATACCGCGGTTATTGTCGATACTGTGGGTTACTTCAACACCGCCGCCGACATGGTGCGTGTTGGTGACATGATGATGGCTAACGTGGACACCGACGGCATTCCCGGTTCCGGTATCTTCCTGGTTAACGCCAATAGCGCCGGCGTGGTCGATGTCTCCGACATTACCAGCGTTGGCAGTGTTAATTTTGACTAATTCCCGTTGAACCGCTGAGGAGGCGGTCAAAGATCACGGATCACCGCAGCCCCGGCTGCGGTGATCCGGTGTCTGAATATCTTCAATTCATAAAATTAACTTATTTTTGATTAATCAAAAAAATTTTCGGCACCCAACCAAACCTCCAACTCTCACCGTAAATTAACTGTAATCATATTAATCATGAAAGGGTCATCATGTTTCTCAGAAACTTGCGCTTTGACAACATCGAAGATACCGATCAACCACCCGTCAACCGCATCAAAAATCTGCTGGATGATCCGTGGAATCCTGATCGTGGCGCAACCAACCCTGGCAGGAAACAAATGGCGGGGAGCCGTATATCAACGGAGGCACGATTTCGTAGAGCGGCGAAGACCGTACTGGACCGACGACGCCGCGAGGAAGAGGCGCTGGGGTTTGTGCCAAGCCGCAAACCGACCCCTCAACTGATCGGAACAGCTACGCCCGCCACACCACCACAAAAACCCGTAACTCCCTGGTGGCAATCGGGTCGATTTGAAGACATTGGCGGCGCGGCCCACTCGGAAAACAGTCGGCAGGTCGACGCAATCCTGAAGAGCAGCGACACGGGCGACTAGCCCTTCTTCATCGCTGATGCTCTGGACACCGGAGCGAACAAGGCACTGGCTGAAGTTTCCAACCTGTTCAAACAGCTCAACGACCGAGCCCCGGAACGAGCGGCAGGGTTGGCAAATGAGGTCAGTGACAAAATCTCGCTTGATACCCGTGGCAAACTAGAGGGGCTGGAGAGGACAAACGTTGCCCAGAAATCTCCAAGAGAGCAAAAACCCATCGAAGCCCCTATCGCCGGTCTGAGTGAAACAGAAAAACCGGAACCAACGCGAGCTCCCCCCGCCACTCCTTCTTCAACGCTGGCGGAACTGGGCGAAGAGGCGAACAAGATTGCCAAGGGCGTACTCGGCCCGGCCTATGACCAGGCCGCAGCGCTGCTAAAATTTGCTGAAGAACTTTCTCCACTCGCTGATATTGATGATGCCTTGGCTGGCAGCCGTGAGATTTCCGAAGGCGTAAAAAATGCCGATTTAGAAAAAGTTACTGAAGGCACTATGTTGCTCGGGGCCGCAATGATGGGAATTGTAATTCCTGGCTCCACACGTAGTTATCGAAAGGTTGTGTCGACAGCACAACAGAAACTATCCGACGCGTTAAAGAATAAGGAATTTGAAAATATAAGCTTCGGAAACCTATCAAAACCCCACTTCAAGGAAGTCAATAAACTACGGCAGAAAAATGGGGTTGAGCCCCTCACAGATAGAGAACTCATCATCCCCGCAAATGTTGCCCGGAAACTTTTCGATAAAAGAATAGTACAGGAAGGAATGAGTGCTGATGAACTGGTGGATATGCTAAACAGTGTTTTTCATGGTAAAAAAAGCAAGGTTCTTGGGTCAAGGTTTGATCACATTCAATCACTAACAAATACGCGCGGCAAAACTTCGTCAATAGGGTTCATTGGAAAAAATCCGAAGAACGGAGAAACCGTAATCAAGAGCGGTTACAAGACGACGACAAACAATATCCCGAACAAAATCAGAAAAAATCCCCCTGAACAAAAGAGATAAAAAGGTTGCACTCTGGGAGGACGCCGACTCCCTCCATCGGCGAATATTCAATATATTGAATATTGACCAGCAGGTCGGCGATGCCCAGCTTGGAATATACCTTCCGAGCCGAGCATTTTCTGACTTTCAAAGCACAACCCTTCGTAGCCTACTATTTATTTTCTTGAAACGAAATCTAAGACTTAATGACTCAGGTTTAAGATAGACCGCATATAAGAAATATGAGCACCAACCCCTTTCGGAACAAGGTTGGAAGTGAGCTGCTCCAATGAACCAAGAGGTTTCTATGCGCCTACATGGCCTACGCATTGCAAGGTCCACTAAATCTTGCAGTGGGAGCGAAGCAACCCAAGATAGTTACAGTCCTTAGAAACCTGAAACAACGTTTGTGGGGCTGGAAAGCCGCCAACAATCCGAATGACTCTACGTTAACAGCGCTGCACTTCACGTAACAGCAACCTGCCAATACAGGCATTATCAATTCCGAAACCCACCGTTCACCAGTCGCCTCCCGTCAAACCGGGAGCGATTTTTTTATGAAAGGAAATCGACATGGCTTTAAGCGCCATTGCATTATGTTCGCGTGCCCTCCTCAAATTGGGGGCCGATACCCTGGCGTCGTTCGACGAAGGCACGGCGGAAGCCGAGGTCGCGGCGAATCTGTATCCATCGGTTCGTGACGCGCTGCTGTCTGCCCATCCGTGGAGTTTCGCCACTGGGCAGGTGACGCTGGGCAAACTGGCGGCGACACCGATTGCCGATTTTGATGCGGCCTTTCAACTGCCCGCCGATTTCCTGCGCGCTCTGTCGGCGGGACACAGCGGCCAGGGACAGGGGGTCGAATACCGGATCGCCGAACGTCGGCTGAATGCCAACGCTGAGCAGCTTGTGCTGACCTATATTTTCCGTCCCGATGAAGAGTCGTTCCCGCCGTTTTTCGACCAGATGCTGATCGCCCGACTAGCAGCGGAATTCTGTATCCCCCTGACGGAGAGCACATCGCGTTCCGAATCGCTTTACCGGCTGGCGGAAAATGAATACCGCCGCGCCAAGCTGATCGATTCCCAGCAGGATCAGCCGGGCCAGATCGAAGATTTCACCCTGACGGAGGCACGGCACTAATGGCACGGTTAAGCACACAGAAAACAAGTTTCACCGCCGGTGAGATCGCTCCGGAACTTCTGGGCCGCGGCGATTTGCGAGCTTATGAAAATGGTGCGGCCAGCTTGCAAAATGTTTTCATTCACCCAACCGGCGGCCTCAGTCGCCGGGCCGGTCTTCGTTTTGTCGACACTGCACGCGGAGCCGGACGGCTGGTGCCGTTTGAATTTAATACGGAGCAAGTCTACCTGATCGCGTTCTCTGACCTGTATGCCGACGTCTATAATGGCGACACCAAAGTCGCCTCCATTATCTGCCCCTGGACGGAGGCCGAAGTTTCTGAAATTTCATGGGTGCAAAGTGCCGACACATTGCTGGTGGTGCATGCCAGTCACCCACCAAAAAAAATCGTCCGCACCACTGAAACCAGTTGGCAGGTCACGGACTGGACATTCATTGATGAAAGCGGGCGAACCCAGCAGCCACATCACAAGTTCGCGGATGACGCGATCACTTTGCAAGCCAGTGCGGCGACAGGCACAATCACGTTGACGGCGTCGGCGGATGTTTTTGTTGCCAACCATGTCGGTGCGCGTTTTCGTTTTGGCAACAAGGAAGTGGAAATTACCGCGTTTACATCCACCACTCTGGCAACGGCGACTGTAAAGGAGACACTTACAGCGATAACCGCGACCAAGGATTGGGAAGAGCAGGCGTTCTCGACCGTTCGCGGTTGGCCGGTATCATGCTGCTTTCATCAGGACCGGCTGGTAATTGGCGGATCGCGCGATCTACCCAATCAGTTGTGGTTGTCCAAATCATCCGATCTATTCAATTTCGATCTTGGCACCGGCCTGGATGATGAATCGATCGAATTTGCTCTCCTGTCGGATCAGGTTAATTCGATCCGGTCCGTGTTCTCCGGACGCCATCTGCAAATTTTCACCTCCGGGGCGGAGTGGATGGCAACCGGCTCCCCGTTGACACCCTCCAACATCCAGCTTCATCGTCAAACCAGAATCGGCTCTCCGGTCAAACGCTGGGTGCCACCCCGTGATGTTGATGGGGCGACCTTGTTCATCCCCCGCAACGGTTCGGGCCTACGTGAATTTCTTTATGCCGATGTTGAACAGGCCTACCAGGCAACTGATCTTGGCACCCTTGCCGGACACCTGATCAATACCCCGGTGGATCAGGACTACGACACACCGAACCGGTTGTTTCATATTGTTATGGGTGACGGAACAATGGGCACCGTCACCATCTACCGGGCCGAACAGGTAACGGCCTGGACCCGTCAGGCGACCAACGGGACGTTCAAGTCGCTGACCGTTGTCGGGGATCAAACGTTCGTCCTGATTGATCGTAATGGTACCTATATGATCGAACGTTTTGAAAAAGGGTTGAACGTAGACTCAGGAATCAGCCAGACATCTGTAACCGCGAAGACGGTATGGGGAGGGCTCACCCATCTGGAGGGTCGCAGCGTTACCGTCGTTGCTGATGGATCCCCGACAGCAAGCCAACTTGTTGCCGGTGGTCAGATCACCCTGAACGAGGCCGCCGTATCTACTGACATCGGCCTCGCCTTTACCCACATTGTCGAACCTCTGCCGCCCGCCATTCAAACTCAGAACGGTGGAAATCAGGGAGGCCGTCTCAGGCCCGTCGCCATCACGTTCCGGCTGAAAGATACCTCGGCCCTGCGTCTTGATACGGGGCGCGGCATCATTGATGTGCCCTTTAAAGGTTTTGGCAGCAATGTTCTTGATGCACCGCCGACCCTGTTCAGTGGTGATAAAACCGTCCGAGCATTGGGGTGGCGACGTGATGGAACCGAGAGCCTGTGGCGGGTCGAACAATCGACGCCGCTGCCCTTCTCACTGCTTTCCGTCGCCACCGAAATCAGCGTTAACGGCTAAAAGACTTAACAAGACTGGAGACAAAAAATGGGTTCAACCGCAGCGTCAATCGCGCTTCAATTGGGTATGGAGTACTTATCAAATAGTCAGAATGCCAAAGCCAGCAACCGAGTTGCGCAAGCTAAAGCCAGCGCCAATGCGGCAAACATAAAACGTGCAACCGACATTGAAGAGCGCCGAAAACGAGAAGCATTGAAACGGATTACAGCAAGCCAACGGGCGCGCTTTGGAGCGCAGGGCGTCGGGGGACGAGGCGGCTCCGCAGACTCAGTGATTGGCGGTTTTGCCAAATCTCATGATAACGACATCGCCGACTCGCGGCTGATTGCTAATGAGCAAATTAATGGGCTTCAATCAACACTTGGCGCGACAAAAAAAGCCAATTTGTTGGATGCTTCAACGGCGACCCGGAGGTTCGCGTTCTCTCTTCTGAAGAAACAGGTGCCAAATCTCAAATCTCTACTCGATTAAATTTGGTCACGCTCGAGGATCACAATCTCTTCCCGGAGTATCGAGGTACTATGACCGATATCAGTTTTCGAAAGTTTGTTGATCTGTGGAATGAACAACAGAACCTGACCACCCCTGATCTTCACCAGACGATCTGCCAGTGGCTGACTGACGCCTGGCAAGCAGACGACACGGCGCTGCTGCTGATGGCGTTTCGCAATTCGGGCAAGTCGACACTGGTCGGCCTGTTTGCCGCCTGGCTGCTTTATAGTGATTCTTCATTGCGCATTCTGGTTCTGGCCGCGGATCATGCGCTGGCTCGAAAGATGGTGCGTAATGTTAAACGTATCATTGAACGCCTGGAACTGACCCGGCCCCTGAAACCCAAACGTGCCGATCAATGGGCGTCGGATCAGTTCACCGTTAACCGGGATGTCGAACAGCGTGACCCGTCCATGCTGGCCAAAGGTATCGGTGCCAACGTCACCGGGCTTCGCGCCGACATCATCATTTGTGACGATGTCGAAGTTCCCAATACCTGTGACACCGCAACCAAACGCACCGACATGCGCGAACGGCTGGCGGAAATTGACTACATTCTGGTGCCGGGCGGGACGCAGCTTTTTGTCGGCACACCGCATAGCTACTTCACTATCTACGCCGACGCGCCGCGACCGGAGCTGAAGGAAGACACGCCATATCTCGCTGACTTCAAGCGGCTGGAACTGGCGCTGCTGGACGGAAAAGGAAAAAGCCGCTGGCCCGAACGGTTTCCGCCAACAGAGATTGAGGCCATTCAGCGACGCACCGGGCCGAACAAATTCAAAAGCCAGATGCTGCTGCAACCCGTCAATATTGCCGACGGTCGGTTCGATCCCGATCAGCTTCGCATATATGACGACGACCTGCGTTATGTGGAAGGTAATGGTGAGGCGCGATTGGAAATCGGCGGACGTCGGGTCAAGTCGGCTTTGTGTTGGTGGGACCCGGCCTATGGTTCACCCGACCGGGGGGATGGCAGTGTCATCGCCGCCGTATTTACCGATGATGACGGCACTTATTGGTTGCATCGGATCTGCTACATGACCCATGATCCGGCAATCGTCGAAGACATCGATGAAGCCACCCAGCAGTGCCGACAGGTCGCGCATTTTTTGAAAGGTCTGTACCTGCCGAAGGTCTACATTGAAACCAACGGCATCGGTAAATTTTTACCGGGGCTGCTGCGCCGGGAACTGGCGCGGGCTGGCATGAGCTGCGCCGTCGTTGAAGAAAATTCACGACGTCCGAAAGTCGAGCGCATCACCAGCGGCTTCGATGCCGTGCTCGCCGCCCGCGCGCTTTACGCCCATCGAAGCGTGTTCGCGACACCGTTCATCACGGAGTTGCGGGAATGGCACACCGACAGCAAAACCCCGGACGATGGACTGGACGCGGTCTCGGCCTGCATCAACGGCCAACCCGTCCGCCTGCAAATGTCCACGGCCCGATCAGGCAATGCCCGGTCGACCCGATCAAACTGGCAATACGGGTCCGGCCCGTTCGCCGCCAAGACAGAGTTTCAGGTTTGAGGGGCTAATTAGACAGCCATCAAGGCACGACGCGGTGGTCCGTAGAACCCTCTACGACTTTTAAATCAGGTCCGGTATGCACCGAGACGTTACCCTGCCAATAGCACGGATGACTATCGGGAAACTGCTGGCGAAGTTGAATTCTTGAAGATTGAAACATACTAAAGCCCAATAACGCCCATAATTCTGCCACGACGGAATGCTCTCCTGGGCAGTGGCGGTGATAGCGACCATCATCGGATTTCAGGTGAAATGGAAAGCTGGGTGTAGTTTTTGTTAGCGCGATTGTACTTTGGTACCCAAACATAAGGTAGGTGTTCATGATTCCTCAACGCACATGCGAAGGCGAAGGTGGCGAGGTTGGTGATAAATCTGTTATGGTGGGTAATCACCTCACACCTGTTCCAAGTAGTTCGGATTACGCCGTGGCCGATTTCCCCTCTTTTGAGTATAGCAACAGAGACGTCAGAAGGGCGGGAGATACTCTCAGAGGCACGCTGACATTCGAACCAGAATGCCGAGAGGAAACGCTAAGAGTGTTTCAGATCGCGAGCAGTTGGCGCTCTTCGCACGCCCACCCCATAAATAGCATCATGAGAAGTGTTAGCGCGAGAATCAGGATTGCCGGGCTGGAGGGGATAACGGTCGCACGCTTGAAGAGAATGCCTTCTGTCCGCAAGAAGCTCAGAAATCACGCAGGAAAGCTAAACCAAATACAAGACCTGGGCGGGGTCCGGGCAATACTGCCATCAATGAACGATGCAAATGTGTTAGTGTCTGAAATCAAAGAAAAACTTAATCACAAGTTTTTCGATGAGGATGACTATGTCGCTGATCCCAAAGAAGGCGGGTACAGGTCGGTCCATCTGATTTACAAGTTCCAGGGGAAGGGCGAAGCAGAAAGGTTTGATGGCCGAAGAATTGAGATACAGGTAAGAAGCCGCCTCCAACACGCGTGGGCAACTGCGGTAGAGGCCGCCGGTCTGATCAATGGCCAAGACATGAAGGCAGGCGAAGGTGATGAGCGATGGCTTAGACTTTTTGATTTGATGTCGGCGGAATTTGCGCTGGTAGAGAATGCGCCGGTGTCTCGACATGTACCAGAACGGGCGCAGAGGAATCAGGAGATTAAAGAGCTAAATCGGGCCCTGAACGCAGCAGATGTGTTGGACGACCTAAGGTATGTGAGTCAAAGCCTAGATCTCGTTTATACCAAAACCAATAATCCGACATACTATCTGTTGGAATACGATCATGTTTCCAAACAGGTCAGAGCAGTGCCAAAATATGGTCCGTCGGACGCATTGAGCGACTACCGTCGGCGCGAACTGGAGAACGTGGAAACCCACAATGAAAATAGAAAAACAGTCCTTGTTGAGGCGGACAATGTAGAAAGCCTGAAACAGGCGTATCCAAATTATTTTACGGATGTGGCGTATTTCACCCAAACATTGCGGCGGATTTTGTCGGGTTCACCGGTTGAGGAGTATACTGTTCCTCCAGTCCATCGAGCGCAGGTAAGGCGGGAGCCGATTGGCGACCTTCAATGGACAAAAGGGGGGTACCGTAGAGTTACTGAAGAAGAACTTGTGAAACGTGGATGGAATAAACGAAAGCGTAAAAAATAAAGTGTTACCATCCCCGCTCCGGCGGGGTTTTTCTTGGGAGAATCAAACAATCGAATACCGAACCGCTATGGCGCTGGATGAACAGGCCGTAAATGATTGTGGAGAGAGCTCCGCAGTGGTGGTAAAAGATGGAACGGGCGCGCGAAACTATCCATGCCCGGATGGCACAACGCTGGTGCAATACCGGTATTCAAGATCCGATAAAGGCCCGACAGTGGCTGGGCATATCGTCGGTCGGGAATTACCCGGCGCGAAAAACAAAAATAAAATGCCGCAGATCAAGGTTCGATTTCCGGAGGAGTAAAGGTGATGAAAACTATAAATGCCGACGAACTGGATTTGCGTTGGGAACCTGAAACAAAAGGGATTACGTGGAAGGTCTGCGATGGCGCGGAAACCCTGCGTGAGTTTGGACCTATTGTTCAACAGATCTACGGCCACGACCTTAGTGGCCTGCGTCGTTATATCCCACCCAAATTTCAAGACCCGACATGGAAAACAATATTTGTCAGAGGAAGCGCCTATACCAGCGACTGCACCTATGGATATGACCCCGATGTTATTTTCGCCGGGCGTGACCACCTGGAACCTCTGTGGAGAATTCTTGAGGAGGATGGAACAGACGAAGTAATCATAACGGAAGAGTTCCACCCAAGTCAGTTTACGACTGGAATCCGAACTCAATGGCAAGACACCATCGTGTGCGCCCCCACTCGTGAAGTTGTGGATACAGCAATCACTGCGTCAGCAATTAACTACCAGTGCGATGGCGCATGCATGTTTTCTCGCGATGGCAGATGGATATCGTCCGGTGATCACGACGATTTTGGTGTCCTCGGGGGTGAGCCAGAACTGATTGATCGGTTCATCGATTATTACGGCGGTTTGGACTTATTGCAGGAAATAACGGCCGATGAGGTTTCAGATCGTCTCAAAGAACGGCGAAGCGGTGGAGGGAATTACGAGAAACTCTTGGAGTTTTGGAAAAACGTATACGCCCAAGTTGATTGGCCCTGGCCTGAGGAGCTAAACAAAATCTGAATCCACCTTCGCTTTGTCCGATATTTGAACCGCCCCTCTGGGCAGTTTTTTTTATGGGCGGTTTTTTTATGCAAATTTTCTGAACCTCTCAATGACATCAATAACCCGATAGAAAGGATAGTCCGATGAAACGGTTAGGTATTGTACTGATCGTAGCACTACTTCCGGCGATACTAATCACCGCCCACCCGGCAAGCGCCGCCATGGTCTGCGCCAAACGAAGCGACGTTACCAAACGGCTCAAACAGCGATTTGATGAAAAGCCCACATCGGTCGGCATTGTCGGCGAAAACCTGCTCGAGCTGTATACATCGAAGCAGGGCAGTTTCACGGTGGTCATCACCCGCGCCAATGGCATCAGTTGTCTTGTGCTTGCCGGCGAGAACTGGCGCAAGGTCAAACAGAAAGACCCTGAATCCTGACAACGTTTCATCAACGATAATTTTTCCAACGCACCTTCCGGGTGCTTTTTTTATGTCCGCACCAAAAGGAGACCAACATGCAGCAACCCTGGACCCTCGATCTGATCTGGTGGATTACCGCCGTCGAACTGCCAGTTCTGGCCGGGTTATTCTGGTTGACGTGGCGCACCCGCAGTGATGCCGAAACCACCCTCGACGACGCCCGCCATGACTTCGATACGGGCCTTTCACTCATTCGCGACCGACTGTCGGCGTTCAAGCTCGAGGTCGCCAAATCCTATGCCTCGATCTCGTATCTGAAAGAGGTGGAACGGCGGCTGACCCATCATCTCCTGCGTATCGAAGACAAGCTTGACCGTACGCAACCCAAAGGAAGAGACCAATGAAAATCGATACTCAAACTCTGAAGCCTACGGACATGCAGGACGTGGAAATCCTGGCACGGACACTTTACGGCGAGGCCCGTGGCGAGAATATTTCCGGCAAGGAAGCCGTGGCAAACGTTATCCTGAACCGGGTCGCCAAAGCCAGAGCGAGAGGCGGACGGTATTGGTGGGGGGCGAGCGTGCGCGACGTCTGTCTGAAAAAATGGCAGTTCAGTTGCTGGAATACCGACGATCCTAACCGGGAAAAATTGCTTCAGGTAACGTCAAAAAACAGAACCTATCAGTCCTGCCTTCGCATTGCCCGGCGGGCGATTGCCGGAACCCTGAAAGACCCGACCAGCGGCGCGACGCACTATCACGCAAATTGTGTGTTTCCACCCTGGGCGCGCGGGCGCATGTACGCCTGCGAAATTGGCAACCACCAGTTCTATAACGATGTGGAGTAAACCATGATCGGATTACTGAGCAGCATCGCAGCACCCCTGCTGAACGGACTTTTCTCTGCCGTCGATCAGGTGGTTGAGGACAAGGACCAAGCCGACTTATTGAAGAACAATTTGCAGACTTTGGTTCTGCAGGGCCAGATGAAAGAGGTCGAGGCGGCGATGAAGATCGTCATCTCCGAAGCCCAGGGCGGTAGCTGGATTCAACGCTCGTGGCGACCCCTGACCATGCTCACCTTTGTCGCGCTGATTGTTGCGCGGTGGCTGGGATTCACGGCCCCCGGCATCACCGCAGAGGTCGAGTTAGCGTTATTCGAAATCATCAAGATCGGCCTTGGCGGTTACGTCGTCGGCAGATCCGTCGAAAAAGGCATCAAGGTTTGGAAGTCTGAACCCTGACGACACCAACATTTTTTTCATCTTACCAATGGCCTCCTTTCGGGAGGTTTTTCTTTTTCCCAGATGACCCCAGAAAGGAAAGACAATGGCTGAACACATTCAGGTCGGCGATACGGCTCCTCGAATTCAATACACGGGCGATGGCACTCAGGCGGCATTCACCTATCCGTTCCCCATATTCGATGACGGAGATCTGGAGGTCTATATCGACAGCACCCCTTCCATCCTGACCACGGACTATACGGTTTCAGGGGCGGGGGTATCGGCTGGTGGTGACGTTTCATTTTTGATCGCACCGGCCAATGGGACGTTGATAACGTTGCGGCGGAACATTGCCATTCAGCGGATCAGTGACTTCCAACAGTCCGGTGTACTGCGCGCCCAGGTTTTGAACGATGAACTGGACCAGTTGACGGCGGAAATTCAACAGGTTGAAGAACAGGCTAATCGTGGCCTTCACCTAAAGCCTTTTGATGCAGATACCAGCATGGAACTGCCTGACAAGGCGACGCGAATGGACAAGGTTCTCGGTTTCGATGCCACCGGACAACCTGTTGCCTCAACAACAACTCTGGCCTTCCTTGAAAGTGGAGCGACGGATGCGGCCTCGAGCGCGGCAGCAGCAGCAACCTCTGAAACCAATGCCGCAACATCGGCGACAAACGCCGCGACCAGCGAAACCAATGCTGCCAACTCGGCGACCGCAGCGGCGACAGCGGCGGCGGCAAATCTTTATTCAACGATCTTGAATAAGGCATTGGCGTTTTCCGTGATCTCGACGGACGACGGGACGCTCTTTCTTGTCGACACGTCGGGCGGGAATATCATCGTCACCCTGCCGGATATCGTCACCGACGTCGCCGAAGGTTTCCGTGTCGGTTTCATGAAATCATCCGCGTTGAACACCTTGACGATCAACCGGGCCGGAACCGACACGATCAACGGCGGCACGTCCTACGTCATGACGGCGGATACGGAATTCGCGACGATGGTCGCCGACGCTGCCACCCCAGACAACTGGATCACCTTCGGCGCGTCAACAACCAGCGCCGGGGTGGGGCTTAGTAAAACAGGCTCAACCATCTCTCTCGACCTCACCAGCGACCAAACATGGACCGGCTCGCAACGTTCGGCGGCAACAACCGACAACGATGGTTCTTTTGACATGCTGGCGGCGAACAATTTCTCTTGGGCGCCAATTGCCGCCGACGTGATCGAGTTTACCAACGTGACAGCCGGGCAAGGCGGATTGATTGAGCTTGCCAATCCTACGGCCTACGCGATCACCAAAGGGCTAAACGTCACGGCGGACGCAAATTTCGAGGCAACCGTAAGCGCGGCGGGTACCTACCTGATCGGCTATTACTGCGGTAACGGCACAAACATCCGGCTCACTTACTCGGGGGCACAAGTCTGATGTTTGGACCCTTAACGATACCCGTCTGTATATCCAACCCGAATACCGGATATACCATTAACAACGCCCTCGTTTTCGATGGCGTTGCAGATTATTTACATCGGACGCCAAGCGTGGCTGGAAATCAAAAAACGTGGACGTGGAGCAGTTGGGTTAAACGCGGGAGCATAGGGACCTCAGCCAAAATACTATTTGGAAGTGCTGATAGTGCAGGAACCACGGATACTTCTATCTTATTTATATCGTCTGGTGCTCTTGAGGTTAGACACAGAGCCGCCAGTCTTTATGTATGGAGGCTAGTAACTACCAGCTTATTTAGAGACCCCACTGCTTGGTATCACATTGTTGTTACCGTAGACACCACACAAGGAGTCGCAGCGAACAGAGTACGAATTCATATTAACGGAGTCGAAGAAACAAGTTTCTCAACTGAGATTAACCCAACTCTAAATTATGCAGCATGTTTGGTGAATACAACTACGTATGCCCATAGCGTTGGCAGGTCAGGGGAATATGCTGGCCTTTACGCTGACTGTTGTAATGCTGAGGTAACCTTTGTTGACGGCGCGTCCCTAACCGCAACTTCCTTCGGCGAATTCGATGCCAACGGCAATTGGCAACCCATCGATCCGTCCGGGCTGACCTTCGGCACGAATGGTTTCTGGTTGGATTTTGCCGACAGTGCCGATCCGGGTAAGGATGTAAGCGGCTCCACTAATAATTCAGTGGTTGGTGACGGCGTTGGCTCTGTTATCGGTGATATGACAGACGTCACTGCTGGCAACTCTCTAGCGGCTTCGTTTGACGGAACAACTGTGTCAGCAGATGGTGCTAACAGCTCATCCAAACGCGGCACAGTGTCTAGTGCGTATGTTGGCAAGGATTGGGGCGTAGGCAACACTAAAACCATTACCCGATATGACACGTGGGATGTGAACAACGCCGGGTACGCAGACGATACAAGTGAAGTAACGATAAAACTTTATGGGTCGAATACGGCACCAACGACGCCAACGGACGGCACTGAGCTGCATACCTCTGGTTTGTTTAATTCAACGATTGCCAGTCAGCCACAATCATTCACGTCAGGTATCACAACGACAACTGCATATCGGTACCATTGGGTCGCGATAGTGCCCACTGTTGCCGCAGCGAATGTGCGAATGGGCGAGCTTCGTTTTTTTACCAGTGGCAATAATTTCACAGCAGTTTCCATTCCGACAACTGCAATCGTCTCCGACACGCCGTCTGATGACGTAGATAATAATATTGGGAATTACGCTACGTGGAACCCTGCGGCTGAACCGTTCCCTAATGGCGTTGTTTACAGTAATGGAAACTTAACAGATGTGGGGGCAGTAGCTTTTAAAAGTCAATGTTTTGCATCTCTTAATGGACTTACTTCCGGTAAGTGGATTGTAGCTCGGCAACCCAATACTGTGAATGATGACGGCACCAACTTGCAACTACAGAATGCCTCAGGACGGCAGAACCGTATTGAAAACCCTGAGACTACGGCGGACGGGTGGGGATGTTATTGCCTAACGGCGGGGACCGCATTCACAGCGCGGAACAATTCAATCACCATTACTGGTACACCTACAACGGCAATGGTTGCTAATGACGACTGGTATCTAATGGCTGTTGACCTTGACAACTTAAAACTCTGGTATGGAATTTATAACACCGGGACCACGGCAATAGATTGGATGGACAGCGTGGGGGTGATGCGGGCAACCGACGAACCTGGGCTTGGCACAAATGCGACTTACACGCTACCCGCCGACACCTATTACATCGGGGCTCAAACTAAAAATACGGGTGGGGGTACGATGGACTTTGGTACTGGTGGTGGTATCCTTGACGGGACAATGACTCTGCCATTTGGGTTTAAATTACTCAACACTGCCAACTTCCCCGACCCGGCAATCCCTGATCCGTCCGCGCATTTTCAGGTTGTTACGTGGGCCGGAAGTGTTGCGCCAACGTTAGCTGTTACGTTCTCTGGCAATAGCAATTTGTCACCTGATCTCGTTTGGATTAAAAACAGAACATCCGCCTATTCCCACATGCTCTATAATACCACCCGTGGCGTGACCAAATACATGTACTCGGACGGGACACAAGCGGAAGCAACGACCCCGGATGCGAATGGGTATTTGTCATCAATAGATGCAAACGGCATTACCTTATCAGACGGTGTAACTAACGGGCTTTACACCAAGGAAACCGGAAACAACTACGTCGCATGGTGCTGGGAAGCCAGCGTTACTTCTGGCTTCCATATTAAGGTTATACCTGATGCGTCTATGGCCGCATCTTTATCCGTTGCACATGGCAACGCTGCGGGTGCCCCAGAGTTTATGATCGTCAAACAGCTAGCCGCGCAGTCGTGGTACGTGTGGCATAAAGATTTAGCCGGTACTGAGTACCTCACTCTTGAGTCTTCTGCTGCAAAAGGTGTGGGCGGAACGGTGTTCAATGGTGTTCCAGATGCTACCAATTTCACAACGGGTTCATGGACTGGCTGGAATACAGCAACTGATTTCCTTTGTTTGAGTTGGGTCGGAATTGAAGGCTTCTCAAAGTTTGGGTCTTATGTTGGTAACGGTTCAGCAGACGGTCCTTTTGTTTACTGCGGGTTCCGACCGGCGTTTGTGATGGTGAAACGGACAGATGCAATTGGTAGCTGGCGTATTATTGATAATGCCCGTGATCCATATAATGTAATGACTCAATCTTTATGGCCTGATGGGAATTGGGCAGAGGGGGTCGAAGCAAATATGATTGATTTCAATGCTGGTGGATTTAAATGGCGTACAGGTACTTCAGCCGCGCTTAACGCCTCCGGCGGCACCTACATCTACATAGCCTTCGCGGAAATGCCCGTGCAGGGACAGTCGAGGGCAAGATAGGTGGCAAAGAGCTGGTGGTGGAAGTTATTCTGCCGCCAGCTTCTGGCCTTTGATAATTTCCATAATTTCAGCTGCCGCCGTTGGGATGTTAGTGCCTGGTCCATAGATGGCAGAAACCCCTTTTTTAAAAAGAAAATCGTAGTCCTGTGCCGGAATCACGCCTCCGCATACGACGAGGATATCATCGGCACCTGCCTGACGAAGTTCTTCAATTAATTGTGGCACCAGGGTCTTGTGACCGGCCGCCTGCGATGACACGCCGATCACATGCACGTCGTTTTCGATCGCTTCCCGAGCGGCCTCTTCCGGCGTCTGGAACAGTGCGCCGACATCAACGTCGAACCCGATATCTGCGAAAGCCGTGGCGATAACTTTGGCGCCACGGTCGTGTCCGTCCTGACCCATTTTAACCACCAGCATACGTGGGCGACGCCCCTCGTCGTCGGCAAAACTCGTGACATCATCACGGATTTTATCGAACCCTTCATCTCCATCATAAACCGCCCCATAAACACCGGTAATCGACCTGACCTCGGCACGGTAGCGCGTATACGTTTTTTCTAATGCGTCAGAGATTTCTCCTACCGTGGCGCGCTTGCGTGTTGCGTCGACTGACAGCTCCAACAAATTCCCCTCCCCACTTTCCGCCGCATTCGTCAATGCATCCAGCGCCGCCTGACAGGTCATCTCGTCGCGGGAGTCCCTGATCGATTTTAATCGCGCGATTTGGGTATCGCGAACAACCGAGTTATCGACATCAAGAATGTCGATTGGGTCTTCCTGATCAAGCTGGTATTTGTTCACCCCAACCACGGTATCTCGCTTCAGGTCAATGCGCGCCTGTTTACGTGCTGCGGCTTCCTCGATCCGTTGTTTCGGCATGCCGGCACTAACGGCCTTGGTCATGCCTCCCAACTCCTCGACTTCACCAATCAGCTTGCGGGCTTCACTGGCCAGCGAACTGGTCAGGCTTTCGAGATAATAACTTCCGCCTAGTGGATCGATTACATTGGTAATCCCGGTTTCTTCTGCGATGACCAACTGCGTGTTTCTGGCAATGCGCGCAGAAAATGGAGTCGGCAGCGCAATCGCCTCATCCAGGGCGTTGGTATGCAGCGACTGGGTTCCGCCCAATACGGCGGCCATCGCCTCAATGGTTGTGCGCACAACATTGTTGTAAGGATCTTTTTCAGTAAGCGACACCCCGGAAGTCTGGCAATGAGTGCGCAGCATCAGCGACCGTGGGTCTTTCGGTTTGAACTCCTGCATGATCTCACACCACAGCAGACGTGCCGCACGCAGTTTCGCTACCTCCATAAAAAAATTCATGCCAATGGCAAAGAAAAACGACAGACGCGGCGCGAATGCGTCGATATCCAAACCTTTGGCAAGCGCCGAGCGGACATACTGCAAACCGTCCGCCAGAGTAAAGGCCAGCTCCTGCACCGCCGTCGCGCCTGCTTCCTGCATGTGATACCCGGAAATGGAAATCGAGTTGAAACGAGGCATATGCGTCGCCGTGTACTCAATAATATCAGAGACAATACGCATGGATGGTTCCGGCGGATAAATATAGGTATTGCGCACCATAAATTCTTTCAGGATATCATTCTGGATGGTGCCCGAAAGTTTGGCCTTGTCCACGCTCTGCTCTTCAGCAGCGACGATATACCCGGCGAGCACTGGCAGGACGGCGCCGTTCATGGTCATCGACACACTCATCTCATCCAGGGGTATACCGTCGAATAAGATCTTCATATCTTCGACGGAATCGATGGCCACACCGGCCTTGCCAACGTCACCGACAACACGCGGGTGATCGGAATCATATCCCCGGTGCGTTGCCAGATCGAAGGCGACAGACAATCCCTTTTGTCCCGCGGCAAGATTATCGCGATAGAATTTGTTCGACGCTTCAGCAGTCGAAAATCCGGCGTACTGACGAATCGTCCAGGGCCGATTTGCATACATTGTTGCCCGCGGCCCGCGCAGGAAAGGCGCAAACCCGGGTAGCGTATCCACCGTTTCCATCCCCTCCAAATCTTGCGCCGTATACAGAGGCTTGATGTCTATGCCTTCCGGGGTTTGCCAGACAAGGTCATCAACGGATCGACCACGCAACTCTCCGTTGGCGGTCTCGATCCAGTCTTTTGGTGTCGGCTTATTTTCATTACTCATAGCGTCTCTCTCTTTATTCTCTAACTGATCATCCGGCTGGCTGTCTGGTTCAACATGTCCGCTGGCAGGGTCGCGATAAAATCCTGAACCGAGCCGCCCTGTGCGCTCAGGTGCTGTTTCATCAGGTCCTCTACACGTTCGGCATCCCTGTCTTCGACAGCCTTCAGAATATTTTCGTGTTCAGTAAACGAACCGGGCAGGCGGCCATGTTGATGGAGCTGGGAGCGGCGATACGGGGCCAGACGGTTGCGAAGAGCCATGGTCTGTTCGGCCAAATAGTTATTGCGCGATGCTACATATAGCGTCTCATGAAACCGCACATTACACGCGTAATAGGCATCATAATCCCCCGCGTCGACGGCGCGTTTGCTTTGCTCATGTATATCGCGCATGTCCAAGCATTCCTGATCATTGATCCGCCGGGCCGCCAATCGAGCACACATGCCCTCCAATTCTGCCATAACCTCAAACATATCCAACAGATCCTTGAGTCCGATGCTGGCAACGACCGCGCCGCGCCGCGGGCGCATTTCAACAAGCCCCATTGAGGTCAATTGCAAAAGCGCCTCACGCACCGGTGTTCTGGAGACGGCAAATCGAGCGGCCAGTGAAAGTTCATCAAGTCGTTCTCCAGCCCGAAGTTGACCGGAAATGATTTCGTGCTCAAGCTGGGCCTTCAACTCTGTGTTCCGTCCCCGCGGCATGTCTCAATTCTCCCCCATAGATAACCGTCAAATCAAAAGCGGGCATACTAATACCGGCAGCTTAATATATATTCAACTTTTTTTTGCATACTAAATTAAGTTTTATAAATAACCCATAAACTACAGCCTCAATATATCGTGTTGAATTTGTTAATACTTTCGAGGTTATCCACAACATATCGCCCCACTAGATGTTGTGTCGGGGCTTGCTCAAATTAGGCAGGTATTGTAGGTTCTTCGTCATACAGGGGACAAGATGATCCCTGCACTGGAGGCACTGGCACCTAAGCGTCGCCACATCTGGCCATGTGGCAGCCTTAGGGAACTGAAATTTTGGGGAACAGAATATGTCGTTTGAATGGACACCAACACACATCAGCGCACTCATCGCCTACTGGAACGAAGGCCTGTCGACCAGTGCGATCGGCGAACGCCTTGGCGTGACCAAAAATGCCGTGGTCGGCAAGGTACACCGACTGGGCCTGCCGAAACGGGGCTCACCCATCAAACATAAACCAAAGCCCGCAGAAGTGATTAGTCTCGGATCCCTGCGGCCTGGCATGTGCTGCTGGCCGGAAGGAGAACCGGGCACAGATGAATTCAATTTCTGCGGCGAACCATCCTTGCCAGAAAAACCCTATTGCGCAGAACATTGCGCACGAGCTTACGTCAAACCCAGCAAGGAAAAGAAAACGCGGGCCGCATAAATAGCAGCACGACGACTGAATTAGAAAACCGGACCTTAGGGTCCGGTTTTTTTATATGAGCAATTCTTCTTTGAAGGTCAATAAACCGGCCGGCCATCGGCCTCCAAATGTTCGACCACACGCTCAAGCCGATCAAGTGCGGCATGGACGACGGGGTCAGCCACCTCATTTTGAAATTTGTATTCCAGGTCTTCTAAAAAAATTTTCCGATTAGTATCGCTCATGTTGTGAAACAGCTTCTGGCGCAAGTCGCCGTCCTGCTCAGCAACTTTCAACAGAACCACAAGGTCCTCGTGATCAGCGGTCTGAATAAAGGCCTGAACACCAACGTCGTCCGCTGCGCTTAAGCGGGCCATAAAGTCGCGCCGATGGGCATCGGCCTTTTGGGCGACGGCTGAAGACGGTGCCAGAATCTGCGTTGCCTGGATCAGCAAATCTTTCAGGTCGCGAGCATCAAGCCTGACCTCCGTGTCGTCAAACGAGGCCGTATAGGCTCCGTCTCCGTCATCCCTTACTGTGATCTTCATAGACCATCTCTGTCAGATATCCCTGACAATACCTTACACCCACCAGCTTTGAACGCAAGATGTGGGACAATTTTCAAGGAGATGGCCTGCTTTAGTGTCCGCCGCTCAAAATTCCGGTCTTAATAGAATAATCGACCGCAAGGCCATAATTGGGGTCATCATCGGAATCGATCATAAGCTGGCCCGCACGATTGAGCAGGTTGTGGCAGTCGCGAGACAAGTGCCGCAACTGCAGTGTTTTTCCAAGGGCTTCGTATTTTAACGCAAGGGATTCAATCGCCTGTAAAGCCGACTGATCGACGACCCGACTATTTATGAAATCAACGATGACCAGACCCGGATCTTTTTGCGGATCAAAGATCTCGGTGAAACCATCTACCGACCCGAAGAACAATGGCCCTTCGATTTGATATACGCGGGCACCCTCAGGTGTAAGGTGAGCCACCCCATGAATGCGGGTCGCATTGTTCCAGGCATAGGCCAACGCAGAAACAATTACGCCGACGACAACCGCAATGGCGAGATCGCTCATGACCGTGACAATTGTCACCAGCACCATCACAAGGGCGTCGGTCAACGGAATTCGGCGTAGAATGGTCAGGCTCTGCCAGGCAAACGTGCCAATCACAACCATGAGCATGACACCAACCAGCGCCGCCAAGGGAATCTGTTCGATCATGCTGGAGGCAACCAGAATGAAGGTCAGCAGAAACAAGGCGGCGGAAATTCCCGAAAGACGCGTACGTCCGCCGGATTTTACATTGATCATGGACTGACCGATCATCGCACAACCGCCCATTCCACCGAAAAACCCTGTGACGGTATTCGCCACGCCTTGAGCGATACATTCCTGTGAGGAGCCACCTGTTTTACCGGTAATCTCGCCTACCAGATTGAGCGTCAACAGACTTTCAATCAGGCCGATGGCCGCCAGGATCAGTGCATAAGGAAAGATGACCTGCATCGTTTCCAGGTTCAGCGGAACCATGGGAATATGGAACAGCGGGAAGCCGCCTTCAATCGAGGCCAGATCGCCGACACGCGGCACGTCAATGCCGACGAAGATGACAAGTGCCGCGACCACGGCGATGCCCGCAAGCGGTGCCGGAATAACCGTCGTAATCTTCGGCATCACCCAAATGATAGCCATGGTCAGGGCTACCAGCCCAAGCGTGGTGACCAAAGGCCAGCCGGTCATCCAGACCTTAACGCCGTCGGGTCCGGCGACCTGAAACTGAGTGAGTTGGGCCAAAAAGATGACAATTGCCAGACCGTTGACAAAACCCAGCATCACCGGATGAGGCACAAGACGGATGAATTTTCCAAGATGGAGCATGCCCGCCAGCATCTGCAATACCCCCATCAGCACAACTGTGGCAAACAGATACTCAACACCGTGGCTTGAAACCAAGGCAACCATGACAACAGCGAGGGCACCGGTCGCACCGGAAATCATACCAGGCCGCCCGCCGCCAATCGCCGTAATCAGCCCGACAATAAATGCCGCATAAAGGCCGACGAGTGGGTGAACACCGGCGACAAAGGAAAAAGCCACTGCTTCGGGAACAAGTGCCAAGGCCACCGTCAGGCCGGAGAGGACTTCCGTCTTGATACGCGCAGGTGTAAAGGGACGGGGAACGGGGCCCTTTCGAACAGCGATAGAAAGCCTATCGGCGAAGGTTGCAAGCGTTGGCTTGATCACACAAAAAAATCCAATTTTGAAAATGGTGGGAACGTGCGGTCCTGATAAAGCATATTCTTATTATTGCAATGCAAAACGGGCTTTCGCGATCCCCTCAGCTCCGCCCTCACTCAAACCCGAATTTACTGAAGCCGAGAAACAGCAAACATCTAGCGCCACGCTTGACGGACATGTTTGGGGGAGTATGTTTAAGGGGTTATGATAAATATGAGCATCTTATTGGCGATTGCCGCGCGGCGAATTACCAGCCCGGCCTCTTGAGACAGAGGACCGGGAAACCGTGTCGATCGCAGTTTATCCAATAAAAAAGGCTCATTATCATGACCGTTTATGCCGGGCAGAGACCCGATCCCTTACCAACCCAGTGTTTTTCCGTTATCGCAGATACCGACCCGTCAGCATTGCCACGTGTACTCGAGGTCTTTGCCAAGCTGACACTGGTGCCGTCCCAATGCCACGCGTCTCGCGTCGGACCGACGGGTCACGAACTTCATATCGACCTACAGTTCACCGATATGGAGATCAACGTCGCCGAACACTTGGCCCGATCGCTACGCGGTATCCACCTCGTCAATTCGGTACTGACATCGGAAAAGCGCCAGCGGCTGTCGGCCTGATATCGAAGGGCGCCCTCCACTCATGAGTTACATGGACCGCATTCGCGCCTGTGCGCAGGTTGAACCCGAACGCTACATCCCGTTCCTGGTGGGCGACGCCGTAGTCGGCGGAATTTCGCGTGATTTCATAACGCATCTAGAACCATTTTCCGATACATTTACCGTTAATCGGAATGCTGTCACCCTTGTGGATCGTCTCAAAACCTATGCGGCGCGAACCGCCGCCATGGCAGCGGTTCTGGATGAACTAAATAAGCAGGGGCTAGTACCAGGGTGGCGTAATGAACCTTATCCCGCAGGTGTATCTTTCACCGCGCCCGCGCTGTTCGAAATGGAACGGGCCGCCGTACCGCTTTTTGGCGTTAAGGGATATGGCGTACATATGAACGGATACGTGCGTGACGGTGAGCAGACCAAAATCTGGGTCGGCAAACGCAGCCTCACGAAACCGACCGGGCCGGGAAAACTCGATCAGATTGTTGCCGGTGGACAACCTGCGGGAATGTCGCTTCGCGATAATCTGATTAAGGAATGCGCCGAAGAGGCTGACATCCCGGCATCACTTGCAACGAAGGCGATCCCCGTCGGCACCATCTCCTACGTGAGCAGCCGCGCCGAAGGGTTGCGTAACGATATCTTGTTTAATTTTGACCTGCTGCTGCCCAGCGACTTCACCCCCGTAAATACCGACGGCGAGGTGGATGAGTTTTATCTCTGGCCGGTTGAGAAAGTTTGCGAAACCATTCGCGAAACTGATAATTATAAGTTTAATGCGGCCCTGGTGGTTATTGATTTTCTTGTCCGCCACGGCCATATCGAAGCTGACCATCCGGACTACGCTGACATCGTAGCCGGATTGCATCGCACATAATTCAGGAACAGGAGCCATCATGACAACCAACATCTGGTCGATCTATCTGTCTGGTGAAATTCATACGGACTGGCGCGAGCGTATTGAAGCGGGCGTCAAGGAACGTGGGCTGCCCGTCGAAACGCTGTCGCCGATTACCGATCATGCCCGCAGCGACGACTGCGGCGTACAAATTCTTGGCGCAGAAGACAACGATTTCTGGAAGGATAAAAAGGGATCGGGCGTCAATGCCATACGTACCCGTACCCTGATAGAGCGCGCCGATATTGTTGTTGTCCGTTTCGGCGATAAATACAAACAGTGGAACGCGGCCTTCGATGCCGGTTACGCCGCCGCGTTGGGCACCCCCATCATCACGCTGCATGCCCCCTCGATCAACCATGCACTCAAGGAGGTTGATGGCGCGGCGCTGGCTGTAGCGGAGACACCTGAGCAGATCGTCGACATTCTGACCTATGTGATCGAAGGCAAACTCTAATCGACAGGCAATTGCCCGCTGAAAGACCAGACACGTGATGGACGCCTCCAGCCCACGCCGAGAATTTTATCCCCCGATCACGCCCTTTGATCACGGTATGTTGCGTGTTGATGATCGCCATGAACTTTACTGGGAGCAATCCGGAAATCCCGACGGCATTCCGGTAGTTTTTCTTCATGGCGGTCCCGGTGGCGCCACCAACGGTTCCCACCGGCGGTTTTTCGATCCTCAGCATTACCGCATTGTTCTGTTCGATCAGCGTGGATGCGGACGATCTAAACCCTTTGCTGACATTGCCAACAATACGACGGATCACCTGATTGACGATATGGAGGCCTTGCGTGAGCATCTGGGCATTCAGCGCTGGATGGTGTTTGGAGGATCCTGGGGCTCAACGCTTGCCATAGCCTATGGTGTCACCCATCCGGATCGTTGCCTCGCCTTCATTCTGCGCGGTGTATTTCTCGCCCGTCCACAAGAGCTCGACTGGTTCCTGTCCGGTATCAGAACCGTGTTTCCGGAGGCCTACGCGACCTTTGAAAATGCCCTGCCCGCAGATGAGCGCGACAATCTCCTTGAAAATTATCATCGTCGACTGACCAGCCCCGAAAGTGAGAGCAACGTTCCGGCTGCCAACGCCTGGAACCGGTATGAATCTTCCTGCTCACAACTTGTCCCCTCGACGGCGTCAGGCTCCATGGGGGTCAGCGGCCTGGCGTTGGCCAGAATTGAAGCTCATTATTTTATCAATCACATGTTTCTGGCTGAAACTCCGCTTCTTGGACGTCTCACCGCCATCGCCCATGTGCCTGCCATCATCGTTCAGGGGCGCTATGATATGGTCTGCCCGATCACCACGGCCCATGAACTTGCGCAAAACTGGAAGAACGCTGAACTGGTCATTGTTCCTGATGCCGGGCATTCGGCAATGGAGCCGGGAACACGCTCAGCCCTCGTTGAAGCGATGGAGCGATTCAAGTCAATTCTGGCATAAAAAGAGCCTCGAATCGTTGGAAAGCCCTTATCTTGCAACGCTTTTAAATTTGCGTATGATACCCCTAACCAGATAAAAGTGCCAAGGGGCTCAAGAGGGATGGATAAGATGTTCTCGCCAAACAAGTTTGCTGCAGCAATGCTGGCGGTTTTTGTTTTCGTTACCGCCCCAGATGCGCGAGCTGACGACCCTGACTTCATTACCCTGTCGGCAGGCTGGTTTGATCTGAACCGCCAGAAAGACCAGGGTGCAGAATTCCGCGTGGAGTACCGCTCTGATTACAAGTTGTGGCATTTCAAGCCGTTTTTGACCGCCGCTGGCGTCAGTAACGGCATGACATTTTTAGGTGCAGGCGTTCTGGTGGATATCTACCTTGGGCGGCGCTGGGTTCTGACGCCTAGTTTCGCGCCGACTTGGTGGCGCGGTAAAACAGACAATCTTGATCTTGGACACGCTCTTGAATTCCGCTCCCAGCTGGAAGTCGCCTACCGTTTTGATGATCGCTCACGCCTCGGCCTGTCCTTGTCCCACGTCTCCAACGCCAGCTTGGGCGATGATAATCCGGGTGCGGAATCACTGATGCTGAATTACTCTGTGCCCTTCGATAAACTGAAAAAAATGTTCTAGGCCCAGCCGATCTTCTTCAGCCCTTGCCGTTCAGTAGGCCCCGTAGCTCAGTAGGATAGAGCGACAGATTCCTAATCTGTAGGTCAGTGGTTCGAATCCACTCGGGGTCACCACACCAGAACTCTTACATCACCACATTAAAGGCGATGCTGATGCGGTCGTCTTCGATTTCGCTCGGCAACACACTGTGGCGCAACCAGCTTCTGAAGATAACCATTCTTCCGGGTTTCGGCTGTACCCTGAAGGTCGGTGTATTCAATGCCGTTCCTTCAGTGATCGGCGGCTCAAGCATCTGGTCGGCGAGCGGAGAGTGAAAAACCACTTCGCCGCACCCTTCCGGAGCCTTTGGGTAGTAAATTCCGCTGAAAACATGGTTCCGGTGGCAATGCACCTCCTGGGAATGCCCTTTTCCGTAAATGTTCAGCCAGCACTCATTTAGCCGGGGCGGATGACGATCCACATCAAATTTTAGCCCGCGCGCATATTTGTCGACCTCCCCCATAATAATATCTTTCAACGCCGAGAAGGGTTCGGCATCGGTCAGGCGCTGACCATTGAGAATCGTGGTATAAACGTTACAGGCCCAGGACGCTGGCTTGGTGTTGGGCTGCGTCTCCCTGAGATCATAACAACCTTCACAGATTTTTTCATTCAGCGCCTCCGGATTCTCTAAATCAGTCACCTGGATCGTTGTTGGAAAAATCATAACGGCTTCTGACTTATGTGACATTGGGCGCCCATACCTTTCACTCTGAATTTAGACTGGCTCATATTGCTGGTGGTTTCTGAAAAACACAACTGAGTTTGTGGTGTTCCCGGCCAACATCAGATTTTATTGATAAAAACGAATGAATTGTCACCGAAACCGACTACTATAAGATTATAGCTATTCTGCTGTGCGGATGAGTATAAGACCGATGAACAAAGCAGTATTGGGCTTCCTAAAGCTCATCATCGATGCCCTCCGCGATTTACTGCCGATTATTCTTGTTATCGCTTTTTTCCAGATCGTCGTTTTTCAGCAACCGTTCCCCAACCTCGGCGGTATTCTGGTTGGGTTGGTCTGCGTCGTTTTGGGGTTAGCGCTTTTCATACAGGGGTTGGAAATGGGTCTATTCCCCATCGGTGAAGCGATGGCAACCGCGATGACCCGCAAGGGAAGCTTGGCCGGCCTGCTGGCCTTTGCGTTTATGCTCGGTTTTGGCACCACGGTAGCCGAGCCTGCACTGATTGCAGTTGCCGCCGAAGCGGCGGATATTGCCGGGCAGGCCGGAGCCATAAGTGACAATCCTGACGCAAAAGCGTCATACGCGTTTGGCCTGCGTATGACAGTTGCCGTCTCGGTGGGCGCAGCTTTGGTACTGGGTGTTTTTCGTATTCTCGTCGGCTGGCCAATCCAGTACTTTATCATCGGCGGCTATATTTTGGTGGTCGTCATCACCCTGTTCGCACCCCCTGAAATTATTGGCATCGCCTATGATTCCGGCGGCGTCACCACATCGACTATCACTGTGCCATTGGTGACCGCCTTGGGTGTCGGATTGGCCAGCACCATCAAAGGCCGCAACCCTTTGCTGGATGGTTTCGGTTTGATTGCCTTTGCCAGCCTGACACCCATGATCTTCGTGATGATTTTCGGAATGATCGCATGAGCAGTTTTTTTACACACGTTCTTGGTGTCACCGCGACAACTGTCCTCGACATCCTCCCCATTGTTGTCATCCTGTTTGTTTTCCAGGCACTGGTCATCCGCAAGAAACCAGCCAATCTGAAGCGGGTCCTGATCGGGTTCCTTTATGTGTTGCTGGGCCTCAGCCTGTTCCTAGTGGGCCTCGAAGACGCGCTGTTCCCACTCGGCAAAACCATGGCGGCAATGCTGACCAATCCTGAATTCTTAGGAATACGTTCAGGTGATCCGGTACGCTGGAATGACTATTTATGGGTTTATGCTTTTGCGGCGGCTATCGGGTTTGCAACCACAGTCGCCGAACCCTCCCTGATTGCCGTATCGCTGAAAGCCCAGGAAGTTTCCGGCGGTACCCTGCGCGCCTTCGAGCTTCGCATTGCCGTTGCCATAGGCGTCGCCTTCGGCGTCAGCATTGGTGCCTATAGAATTGTCTCCGGCACGCCACTTCCATATTACATCATGGCGGGTTATGCCCTGGTTATCGCCCAGACATTCCTCGCTTCCAAATCGATCATTCCGCTCGCTTATGATTCAGGCGGCGTAACCACCTCGACAGTTACCGTACCTGTTGTTGCAGCCCTCGGCCTGGGACTGGCAAGCGCCATACCCGGACGCAGCCCGCTGCTCGACGGGTTCGGTCTGATTGCCTTTGCCAGCGTGTTTCCAATTGTCTCCGTTTTGGGATACGACATGTTGATCAGTTGGTTAAGGGGCCGAAACAAACCATCCAACAAGGAGAAAAGCGCATGAATCTCAAAATGATCATGGCCTTTGTCGCTGATGACAAGACCGACACTGTTCTGGAGGCAGCCCGCGATGCGGGATGCACTGGGGCAACGGTAATTACCAGCGTTCGTGGTGAAGGCTTGGTTCCGGAGAAAACTTTTCTGGGTCTGGATTTGACGGCGCAACGCGACGTCCTGCTGTTTCTGGTTGCTGCCCCAAAGGCCCGGGAAATTCTTGAAACCATATCGACAGCCGGGCGGTTTGACGAAGAGCCGGGAACGGGGATCGCCATTCAGATTGAAATCGAAGATGCCGTTGGCCTGAAAACTCAGGAAGGAACCCTGATACAAGAAATCGAGGACGCATTATGACTGAAAAATCACACGTCACTGTATCGGAAGTGATGTCTACCGAGATCATTTCGATCGACGCAACCGCGACCGTTCAAGAAGCTACCCAGTTGATGCGCAAACACCACACCAGTTCAATCGTTGTCAACCGACGCAACGAAGCCGACGAATTTGGCCTGATTGTCGTATCCGATATTGCCAGCAAGGTCCTGGGCCAAAATCTATCGCCAAAAAGAGTGAACGTTTACGAAGTCATGTCCAAACCCGTGATTTCATTACCGTCGGAGATGAATATCGTTTATGCCGTACGCCTGCTATCACGGTTCAAGCTAAGCCGCGCAATGGTTATCGATCATGATCGCAATCCGTTGGGAATTGTCACACTTCGGGATATGATTTTGCGCAACGTCCACGATATCGAGGCAGAATAATCAGGGGACCATATTTCTAATCTTGCTTAACCCGGCACGTCAGCTTCGATTGTCCATATCCGGGCATGGTCATCATGGCCTGGAGAAATCACGTGAATCCGTTCGACGATACCTTCGTCGGTCAACTCGCGCTCCATCGACAATAATGTTCCCGACGGATGATTGCAGATCGCCTCCGCATCCGAGGCCTCCATCCTCGCCGCGTCAAGAGCGGCCATCATGTCCGGCGCGTTGTAGTCACGATGCAGGTGTGCGGCAAGTGCACGAACAACCTCTTCATATTCTTCATCGGTGACGGAGGAAACCTGAACCAGAGAGGCGCGCCCGAAACTGCCAAGCCCCAGCCAGCCATTCCGAAAAGCGAGCTGTTCCTTATTGCTCATGCCCTCCGCGTCCATGCCGGAAAAAGAAAAAGTCCCCGTCACCGCCCATTCTCCTGCCTCTGCCGCCAATGGAAATGTGTTCTGATCAGAAACATCTAGGCGGATGGTTTTGGGAAGTTTCATAAACAGACCTCAGAAATAGTTCGGATAAAATTCTCACCAACACTACCCAAACAAAGCCAGGCACTCTACCATCCATTTATCATTACCACGGATAAAGATCGGGATTAGAATTGAATAGTCGGTACATCATCGCTGCCCTTATCATCGGCATTACACTTAATGGGCTAACCTTTAAGGATGCGTGGGCATTTGAGCAAAACACGTTGAAATCAGTTGTCAGTGTGCTCCCCAATTGGTTGCGCTGGAAACAGGATAACACTGCTACCCGAATGCCCGATGCGCCCGAAGGAACGGCGGTCGCCATTTTCAAAGATGGATACCTGATCACCAATGCTCATGTTTTGGGGTCGGCAAAGGAAGTCGATATTCGCCTTAATGACGGCAAGCTAATTGCCGCCAAAATTATCGGGCGCGACCTCGGGACTGATCTGGCTCTGCTAAAAGTGCCGCATGATTTTCCCATATTGGAAGTGGCCGCGGCTCCTAATTTGGGAGACGATGTCTGCACCATAGCCAACCAGTTCGGCCTTGGCCTGTCGGTTACCTGTGGCGTCGTATCGGCCGTTCACCGCACCGGCACGGGGTTTAATGTTATCGAGGATTTCATCCAGACGGACGCCGGGGTCAATCCAGGCGGGTCGGGCGGCGCATTGGTGGACCGCAACTCTCGCTTGGTTGGCATGGTTTCGGCGATCTTTACCAAGAAAAGTGACTCCAATATCGGCATCAATTTTGCGACCTCAACCAATTTACTGATGCGCGTCGCCACTGATCTTCGCGACCATGGTCGGGTGTTGTGGGCGCGTCCTGGATTTCGGGTGGGCGCGCTCAGTACCGATCAGCGCCGCAAGTGGACAGGTGCAAAAATTATCCATATCGAACCCGGCGGTGGGGCAGAAAAGGCAAAACTCGCAAAAGGTGATATCTTGAACCGTGTCGGCAATCGCCAAATTTTCAAGCCAACCGATGTTGCCAGCGCGCTCGCCTACTATCATCCAGGCGGGACTGTCCCCATCACTTATCTTCGGGATGGTCACCCATCTGAAACCGTCCTGACGCTGGCCCCCTAGGCCTCACACATTCGTCATTTGTTTAAAATGGAGCCTGCGCTAAGGTCTCCGGATGGTCATTCAGCGTTCTTATTTGGTTATCGCGGTCTCTGCCATCGCCGCACTTGAGATTTATTTTCTCAGTGTCGGCAACAAGCTGAGTCTGCTGTTCCCGATTGGTGTCGGTATGGGGTTGGCGCTGTATCATGCCGCCTTCGGCTTCACCGCATCCTATCGCCGGGCCTTCGTCAATAAAGACCTAACGGGTGTAGCGGCGCAAATGATCATGCTGGCGATCGCCATGGTGCTGTTTGCACCGGTGCTGGCGAAAGGTGAAGTTTTTGGCCATGGCATCGGTGGCGCCGTCGCTCCCGTGGGCGTGTCGATGGCGTTCGGGGCGTTTCTATTTGGTATTGGAATGCAACTTGCCGGCGGGTGTGGGTCCGGCACGTTGTTTACGGTAGGCGGTGGTAACGCTCGGATGATGATCGTGCTGCTGTTTTTCTGTGTTGGTGGGTTTTGGGGCAGCCTCGATTTATCGTACTGGCAGCAACTTCCTGGCATCGGCAGTGTTTCCCTTGGCAAAACACTTGGCTGGAAAACCGCAATAATTTTGCAGCTCTTTGTACTGCTGGCCGCTTATGGTGGGTTTAGGTGGGTGGGCGCATCACGCCAACAATCATTGTGGTTCGATGGAAAATTTGAACCCGCACTACTGTTACGCGGACCCTGGCCATTGCTGTTAAGCGCCTTGCTGCTGGCGCTGTTCAATTGGTTGACACTTTTGATTGCCGGGCATCCCTGGTCGGTAACCTGGGCATTTGCATTATGGGCGGCGAAGGCGGCGACGTTGCTCGGTTGGGATCCCATGACCAGCGGTTTCTGGACCGGCGGTTTTCAAGAGCGCGCGTTAAACCGCTCCGTCCTGGCGGATGTTACCTCTGTGATGAACTTCGGCATCATGCTAGGAGCGTTTCTGGCAGCTTCCCTGTCAGGAAAAATATCACCTCACCTTGGTATCAGTTGGCGATCCCTGATCAGTGCCATAATTGGTGGTTTGCTTCTCGGCTATGGTGCCCGTCTGGGTTACGGCTGCAACATCGGTGCTTTTTTTAGTGGCGTCGCGTCAACCAGCTTGCATGGCTGGGTTTGGATCGTCGCTGCCGTGTTGGGGAATTGGCTGGGTATTCGGCTGCGACCGGCTTTTCACATGCCGAACTCCTGATCTCACTGATAAAGTTCTGCTCACGCCTTGTTGATTTGCAGTTTATCCGGCTTGCGCCCTATTTCAGGGGCAACACTTAAAAGAGTCACTATGGAGATTTCACCATGACCTCAGTTCGCAATGCCACCTTAATCGCCGCGGCTATTGGCGCCTACATGTCCGTTGCTGCCAGTAATGCCACAGCAGCAGAGATGATTACACTTACCCAGACACCTTGCCAGTTCCTGCAACCGGAAGGCAAAGATCATGGCTTCAAGTCAGCAAGTAAGGCCGACTGTGTTGCTGAAAACAAACGATCTGAAAAAAAACGCCTGAAGGTTTCAGAAACTCTCACCCTCAAGCCTGGGGATTACACATTCCGCGTCACCAACAAGAATGTGCCCTATCCGCTGGGGTTCTGGTTGCGTGGTGACGGCCTGCTCAACCGAGCGAAACTGCCAAGCGTTTCCGGCGGCGGCCTGACCACAGGGAAATCAAGAGACTACAAAATTACCCTGGAGCCGGGAGAATATGTTTACTCCTGCCCGCTGAATACCACTCCCGACTACAAACTGGTGGTTACCGAGGGATAACTCTCACCAATCGAAACCCGATCAGAATGTGTTTTAGGTTGGCGGGCCTGGTATGGCGTGCGGCGGCGCGGCAAATTCCGCACCCCCGGTCATCCCAGGATCCTCCTTTGACAACATAACGACCGGGTCGGGCCTCTTCTGCCGTCCACTCAAAAACCTGGCCGCTGGCATCAACTAATCCATAGGGGCTGTTCCCACGCGGATAAGAGCCTACAGGCGTTGTGTCAAACGGCCCCAGATCATGACTGTTCAGGTGTGACGGATTGTAGTGGTTCCCCCAAGGGAACCAACGGCCATCGTCGCCGCGCGCCGCTTTTTCCCACTCCGCTTCGCTCGGCAGCCGCCAGTCCTGAGAGGTTTTTTGAGACAACCACTTTGCGTAAGCGCGGGCATCATCCAGGCTGATCAGGACCACCGGATGATCGGCTCGACCTTTCGGAAATTCTGTACCCGACCAGGTGTGTCGATGGGTTCTCTGATAGGGGTGGATAAGTCCGTATGCCTGCCATATCTTTTCATCGACACCCGGGGCGCGGTGTCCCGTTGACTTAACGAAGACCTGATATTGGGCGTTGGTAATCGTCGTTTTAGTGATTTGATAGGCGGGCAAAATTGGGGTCTTTCGGGGTTCGTCCGCGTACCATTTCCATTCACGTGTGCGACGATGACCATAGGCAAACTCATCCAGTTGATAAGCCGCTTCTCGCTCATCCGGCAGTGACCCCATAATGAAAGGGCCTGCGGGTATGTCGACCAGTTCCGGCGGCATCCATCCAACATCAGCCTCTGCCCTGAAGCCGCTCATCAGAAATAGAAACAAGAAAATGAACCTGATAGTCATCCAGTCATTCTGACAGCCCACAGCGCAAGGGATGTTCACAATTATGTGAAGATGCTTGATTCGATCCAGCATTGTCCTTCTGCCAGTTTGGCTAGCGAGAATTGGATTAATTCTTGATAACAAATTTTGAATAATATTTAGGGAGACTTCACCGTGCGGCACATGAAAATCCGTTTGCTGTCAACAACCGTAATCCCCGTCTTTGTTGGCGCCGGGATCGCAATTGGCGGATTTGCCGCCATGACCTCCACCTCAGGCGCCAGCGAAACCCACAATGGTTTACTGCCGACCGCCAAGCCTCGCAGCCAGATCATCGAGCTCGCCGCCGCCTGCAACCCGTGTGCAGCGAAAAAGGTTTGTAATCCTTGCAATCCCTGCGCGGCGAAAAAAGCCTGTAATCCGTGCAATCCATGTGCAGCAAAAAAAGTCTGTAACCCCTGCAATCCATGTGCGGCAAAAAAGGCCTGTAATCCGTGTAACCCGTGTGCTGCGAAAAAAGCCTGCAATCCGTGCAATCCTTGTGCAGCGAAGAACCCGTGTAGTCCCTGCAACCCATGTAATCCGTGCGCAGGCGCCAAAACAGCATCATTCTCTGCCAAATGTGTAGTTCCTCGTTTGGCGGCGGCTTGGGGTTCCAATCCCTGCAACCCATGCAACCCCTGTGCAGCCAAAAAAGCCTGCAATCCGTGCAATCCATGTGCCGCAAAGAACCCCTGTAATCCGTGTAACCCCTGTGCGGCGAAAAAAGCCTGTAACCCCTGCAACCCGTGTGCAGCGAAAAAGGCCTGCAATCCATGCAATCCGTGTGCAGCAAAAAATCCATGCAATCCATGCAACCCGTGCAACCCGTGCAATCCCTGCGGTGCAGCTGAGGCTCCCGAGATTTCTAACGCCGAAGCCAAGGCTGTCTATGACTGCTTGAAACCGGAAATGGTGAAAGCCTACAGCAAAGCCGGCGTCAAAGAGGTCAAGGGATATGAGACTTGGCTGAACGTGGCGAGTGCCCCATATGCAGCAGCGACCCACGGCGGTCGTTTTGTAAATAACTACGTCGATGCCCATGGTGATTACCGCTACAAAAAGTACGAAGAAGCCGGGGTGATGCCGCAAGGGTCAACAATTGCGAAAGACAGTTTTGTTGTTCACCCCAGCGGTAAGGTGGCCATCGGGCCTCTGTTCGTCATGGAGAAGATGAACAAGGGCTGGCGCAAATCGACCGGCGACTGGCGATACACCATGGTCATGCCGGACGGTAAGATGATTGGACGTACTGGAATGAAAGGCCTGAGCATGAAATTCTGTGCTGAGTGTCATTCCAGTGTGGCACCCGATCAGGACCACATCATGTTCTTGCCGGAAGAAAACCGGATGAAATTCTAAGAGGTTTTTGCGGCCCATCCTGATGGGTTTCATTCTTCTGAAAGGCGGTGACGTAGAGTCGCCGCCTTTTTTTCATGATCCCCGGCTCCTTCACGCGTCAATCACAAAAACTTGAAACGGCTTTACTGCACCTTCCAGGATGAACCGGCTAAGGTGCGGTCAGTCAAATTTAACAACCAAGCTTTGGAGGCTTACCACATGTTCAAGAAAACAATCAGCGCTGTCAGCGTCGCCGCTCTTACTGGAGTTGGAGCCATGAGCGTGCTGCCTGACGCTCAGGCCGCATCCGGCACCCCAATCGAAATTATCGAACTTGCGGCAGGCTGCAACCCTTGCAATCCTTGCGCCGCTAAGAAAAACGCTTGTGGCGCCTGCAATCCATGCAATCCTTGTGCAGCAAAGAAAGCCTGCAATCCTTGCAATCCATGTGCAGCGAAAAATCCCTGCAACCCCTGCAATCCGTGTGCAGCGAAGAAAGTAAAGAAGTAGAATTTCTGAACTTCTGAGACGCCGCAGGCTTGAAAAAAGCCTGCGGCTTTTTCGTGCCTATCGCTCTGATTCAGGCTAGTTTATGGCGCCGCACAACGTTAAGGGAAATGATTACGATGAATGATCTCGACACGCTCAGTCGGGCACAACTTGAACAGATGGCGGAAGCCGGAGCCACGATCCTTGAATGTTACCGCGTTCTACAAAAAAGTTCGTCTAATATGGTGGCCGAGGTCCTGAGACATCAGGGAGAGTTTTTTGAGTGGGATCATTATCCGGACGGCGATGTCTATGATCATGAAACCCATTCGCAATTTTATTATCATGCCCATCCACCGGAAAATCGTGCCAACAAATGGGGGGAAGAGCATGGTCATTTCCACACCTTCCTGCGCCCCAAAGGCATGCCTGCCAAAATAAAACCCGCCAAGTTACCAGATTATGAAAAACCGGAAGGCGACAACGATGCGCTGACACATTTTGTTGGTATTTCCATGGACCCTGCCGGCTTTCCCATCCGAATTTTCACGACCAACCGCTGGGTTACGGGCGAAATCTGGTATGCTGCGGACAGCGTTAAACACCTGTTGCCACGGTTCAATATGGATTTGGCGACGCCGTCCTGGCCGACCAACATCTGGATTACCAATATGATCAAGCTGTTCCAACCGCTTGTTGAAAACCTGCTTGATCAGCGTGATCAGGCCGTCGCTGATTGGGAAACCAAACATCCAGGCATCAACGCCTACGAAGACCGGGATATGGAAATCACCTCGATTGCAGATATATCGGTTGATAAACAGATCAAGGCGGTTGAAAAGGCGCTGAAGAAAAAAGCCGCGTAAAACTATTCGGCGGCGACCACGCTTTCTTTGATCAAGGCGCCAATGCGATCTTCATCGTAACCATATTCGGCCAACACCTCTTTCGTATGTTCGCCATAGACTGGCGCACCGTGAACCACGCCGCCAGGGGTTTCGGAAAATTTGATCGGGCAACCGATGGTTTTAACAGGCCCAAGGCGGGAATGTTCGGGAGCCGGGACCATGTCGCGGGCAATGGCGTGAGGGTCCTGATGCATTTCTGTAATATTAAGAACCGGGCCGGCGGGAACGCCCGCGGCCTCAAACCGCTCAAGCCACTCTGAACGGCTACGCTTTGAAATCTCTGCGCCTAAGACACTACCCAGTGCATCAAGATTTTTCATCCGCGATGGATTATCATGAAAGCGAGGGTCATCGGCCAGGTCCGCCCGGTCCATGGCTTCGATCAGGCGTAACCAATTGGCCTGATTGGCAGCCCCAACAGTCAGCCAGCCATCGTTTGCCTCAAACGCCTGATAGGGGGCATTCAGGGGATGGGCAGATCCCATCGGACCCGGTGCCGCACCTGTAGCAAAGGCGATGGCCGATTGCCAGTAGGTGTGAACGATCCCAGCTTCAAACAACGATGTATCAACGCGCTGCCCCTGGCCGGTTTTCAGGCGATGCGTGTAAGCCGCCAGCACACCAAGAGCGCCAAGAATACCACCGGTAATATCGGTGACCGGCGCCCCAACCTTGACCAGCGGATGATCACCGCCTTCTCCGGTGATGCTCATCAAGCCGCTCATACCCTGGGCGATCAGATCAAAACCACCCCGATCCTTATACGGTCCCGTACGCCCGAACCCCGATATTTCACAATAGATCAGGCCCGGGTTGATTTCACGCAGACTGTCATAACCGAGCCCCAACCGCACCATGGTCCCGGCGCGATAGTTTTCGATAACCACATCCGCAGTCTCAAGCATCTTGCGGACCAGTTCCTGACCGGATTTTTCCTTGAGGTTGACGGCAATGCCCCGCTTGTTGCGGTTCATCATCATGAACGCGGCGGATTCACCGTCGATCTCTGGAGGAAGAAACCGACGGGAGTCATCTCCGCCCGGATACTTTTCGACCTTGATCACATCTGCCCCCATATCCGCCAGCATCATACCGCAGACCGGGCCCGCCATAATATGGGCCAGCTCAATTACCTTGACACCTTTCAACGGGCCGTTGCGTTCTTCCATTTCAGCGTCCCCTGAACTGAGGTTGACGTTTTTCGAGAAAGGCCCGATACCCTTCAGCAAAATCTTCGGTGTCGTAACATTCAAAAGCCACACGGTTTTCCTGTTTGCTGATCGGCCGTTCGTCGTTCATACGTTTCAGAAACTCGCGATGCCAGCGATGAACAAGTGGGGCGCCACCGGCGATCCGCTGCGCCGTCGCCGTCGCTTCGTTGGTGACCTCCTCAGCCGCAACAACTCGCGAGACAAGGCCTTTTTGCAGTGCCTCATCGGCGCCGAAAATACGGCCTTCGACAAGGATCTCATAGGCCACCGACGGGCCCGCCAGATCCGTGAGCGCACCAATTTCAGGATACCCCATGACGAGACCAAGTTTTGCAATCGGTGCCCCGAAGCGGCTGTTGTCACCACAAATCCGGATGTCGCACAAACCCGCAATTTCCAGACCGCCGCCGACACAGATCCCGTGGATCATCGCGACTTTGGGATGCGGACAGTCACGGATGGCGCGAATCGTATCATGCATCAGCCCGCCATACTCTTCTGCCTGCACGGCATTCGAGCGTTCGGTTTCAAATTCCGAGATATCATTCCCCGGACTGAAGGCTTTTTCGCCCGCTCCGCAGACCACGATGCAGCGCACCGTATCATCCCCAGTTAGCGTGGAGAACGCCTGCCCCAACAGTTTCCACATCGGTTTGGTCAGGGCGTTCAACTTATGCGGTCGATTGAGCGTCAACGTAACGATATCATCTTCCCGCTGGACCAGGATTATCTCATCGGAGCCGCTCATGATCGTAACGGGTTCTCAGTCAAATAGGCCATCGCCCGGTCAACGCCACCTTTCTGATGCGGAACATCAGCTAGCGTCAGGCCCATTTCCACACCGGCCAATGTGCCCATCAGCGTGAGATCATTCATGTCGCCCAAATGCCCGATACGGAAAACCTTACCTTTAACCTTACCCAACCCGGTACCCAGCGACATGTCAAAAGCGTCCAGAATTTTTGCCCTTACATGATCGGCATCGCTGCCGTCCGGAACCAGGACGGCCGTCAATACGCTGGAATATTCATCCGGATTTTGGCAGAGAATTTCCAGTCCCCACGACTGCACAGCCAGACGGGTCGCTTCGGCCATGCGGTCATGGCGGGCGAAAACCTGATCAAGGCCTTCCTCGAACAGCATGTCTATGGCTTCGCGTAACCCGTACAGTAAATTGGTTGAGGGTGTGTAAGGATAGAAACCCGTCGCGTTGTTGGCGAGCATGGCATCCCAGTCCCAATAGGATTTTTGAAACCCGCTGAACTTGGATGCGGCCAAGGCCTTTTCACTGACTGCATTGAACCCAAGGCCCGGTGGCAACATCAGGCCTTTTTGTGAGCAACTGACGGTAACATCGACGCCCCATTCATCATGTCGGTGATCGATAGAGGCCAGCGATGAGATCGTATCCACAAAAAACAACGCCGGGTGACCGGCAGCATCAATCGCCTTTCGAATGGCACCGACATTTGAGGCGACTCCGGTAGACGTCTCATTGTGCACCATGCAGACGGCCTTGATTTCATGGCCCTTGTCTTCAGCCAGACGGGCTTCAACGGCGTTAGCTGGAACACCACGACGCCAGTCGCCGGGAACAAATTCGGCATCCAGCCCTAAACGTCCGGCCAATTCGCACCATAGGCCGGCAAACTGCCCGGTTTCAAACATCAGCACTTTGTCGCCCGGTGACAGGGTATTGACCATGGCCGCCTCCCAGGCGCCGGTCCCCGATGACGGGTAAACAATCACATGGCTTTCGGTTTTGAAAATCTGCTTCAGGTCTTCCAGTATGCCTTTCGACAAGACGCCAAAATCAGGGCCACGGTGATCCATGGTCGGGCGATCGATGGCACGAAGAATCCGGTCCGGAACATTACTCGGCCCAGGAATTTGTAAAAAGTGTCGTCCGCTGCGAAACGTCATTAGTCGGTACCTCTGTCAGATGGCATGTCAATAATGAAGGGATTTCAGATTACGCATTATGAATTCATTTTTTATGCAGCACAACAGGTCTTTTTTGTTATTTTTAGCGACATGATTTGATGATCTATCATTCTTATTGTATTTTGCATTCATTTTTGTATGATCCAGTCAGCACCCATAGTTTGGATATAGACAATGAGTACACCGACTTCTGTTCGGGGAAAATTCAGCGCCCGCATCGGTGACAGCGCTTTGGCCGCCCGCCTGACTTCTGAAATCGAAGGCGAGGTGTTATTCGATGCCTTCAGTCGCGGACGGTATTCTACGGACGCGTCGATTTATCAGATTGAACCCATCGGCATCATTGTTCCGAAGACTGGTGAAGATGTTACTCGGGCCATCCAGATTGCCGACGACGAAGGCCTCCCCATCTTGGCGCGTGGCGGCGGCACATCACAATGCGGACAAACCGTTGGCGAAGCTCTGGTCATCGACGTCTCCAAACACCTGAACCGCGTTACCGAACTCGATGTTGAAAATCGCTCCGTTTGGGTGGAGCCGGGTCTGGTGCTTGACCATTTGAATGCGGCGCTGAAACCACATGGGCTTTGGTTCCCGGTCGATGTTTCCACCTCGAGCCGCGCCACGCTGGGCGGCATGACTGGTAACAACAGTTGCGGTGCGCGTTCCCTTCGGTATGGCACCATGCGTGATAACGTCCGGGCCATCGATGGGCTGCTGGCCGATGGCAGCGCCATGCATTTCGGAGAGGTCTCTTCCAACGAAGGTATTGCCGGCCTTTCGCCCCGGCAAAGAGAGCTCGTTGAAAACCTGCTGGATATCGGGCGCTCGGGCGAAGGTGACATTCGCGCCGGTTTCCCCGACCTGATGCGACGGGTCGGCGGCTACAACGTAGATGCCCTGATCCCCGATGGTGCGCCAAGAGGTGCCTGGGCGAAGGCGACGGTAAACGCCCCGGCACCGCACCCCAACCTCGCCCACCTGCTGGTCGGTTCAGAGGGAACGTTGGCGTTTTCGACACGCATCCAACTCGATTTGCAACCTCAACCCCGGCAGAAAGTGCTTGGTGTCTGCCACTTCCCCACGTTCCACGATGCCATGGCCTCGACCCAACATATTGTCAAACTGGGACCGGCGGCGGTGGAACTGGTCGACCGCACCATGATCAACCTGGCGCGTGAGATCCCGGTCTTTCGCTCGACCGTCGATCAGTTTGTAGAAGGAGAGCCCGACGCGCTTTTGCTGGTTGAGTTTGCTGGTGACGAACGTGATGACCAACTGCGTGACCTCAAACGGTTGGTTGAACTGATGGCGGATCTTGGGTTTCCAGGTGGCGTCGTTGAAGCCATTGATCCGAACTTTCAAAAAGCCATATGGGAAGTTCGAAAATCCGGGCTCAACATCATGATGTCCATGAAGGGCGACGGCAAACCCATCTCCTTTATTGAGGACTGCGCCGTCCGGCTCGAAGATCTTGCCGACTATACAGCTCGACTAACCGATGTGTTTCACAAACACAATACGGAGGGCACCTGGTATGCCCATGCCTCCGTCGGTTGTCTGCACGTACGTCCGGTGATCAACTTGAAAAAAGAGGTTGGCGCCAAACAGATGCGCGACATCGCTGAAGAGGCCTTCGCCATGGTCCGTGACTACAAAGGTTCGCACTCGGGCGAACATGGTGACGGGCTGGTCCGCTCGGAATTTCATGAAGCCATGTTCGGCAAACCCATGGTCGACATTTTCAAAAACGTTAAACAGGTGTTTGATCCGGCAGGCATCTTGAACCCGGGCAAAATTGTTGACCCGCCGCGCATGGATGACCGTAGTCTTTTCCGCTTTAAGCCGGGGTATGAGACAGAAAACCGCGAGACTGCTTTTGACTGGTCCGCCTGGGGCGGGTTTGGCGGCGCCGTCGAAATGTGCAACAACAATGGGGCGTGCCGCAAACGCGACGCCGGGGTTATGTGCCCGTCTTTCCGTGCCACTGGGGACGAACGCCACCTGACCCGTGGCCGAGCCAATACACTCCGCCTCGCCATATCCGGCCAACTCGGTGCGGATGCGTTTACCTCAGATGACATGTATGAAACCATGAAGCTTTGCGTCAGTTGCAAGGGCTGCAAACGCGAATGCCCGACCGGTGTCGACATGGCCAAAATGAAATCTGAATTTCTTTATCATTACCGCAAGCTCCATGGGCTCAGACTGTTCGACCGACTGCTCGCCTATCTTCCCCACTATGCACCGATAGCGTCCCGATTAGGCTGGCTGCTGAATCTCAGAAACGTTGTTCCAGGTGCTGCAAAACTTGGTGAACTGGTGGCCGGCATCAGCGCGAAACGCGATCTCCCTCGATGGTCGAGTAACCCATTTTCAAACTCCGAAAACGATGTCCGAAGTACATCTGATCAGGCATCCGAAAACGGTCGCGAAGTCGTCCTTTGGGCTGACACCTTTAACACCTATTTCGAACCCGAAAACACACGCGCGGCGCTTCGGGTTCTGAAGGCGGCAGGGTACCGCGTCCATCTCGCCAAACCAAAAGATCGCGGGCGGCCGCTCTGTTGTGGACGCACGTTCCTCGCCGCTGGACTGGTTGATGAAGCGCGCGCCGAAGCAGTCCGTTTGGCCGACTCACTTGGTGAGTTTATTGAACGCGGCGTTCCTGTAATCGGTCTGGAACCGTCATGCCTGTTCACCTTAAGGGATGAAATTCCGGGCATGCTGCCGGGAGAGGCCAGTGAACGACTTGCCAAACAATCTTTTCTACTGGAAGAATTTCTAATGCTGGAGGCCGAGGCCGGTAGACTTGATTTAGCCCTGGGTCCGGTCGACCAGAACAAGATTATGCTGCACGGCCACTGCCACCAGAAAGCCTTCGATACTATGGGTGCGGTAGAGTCTGCACTGAAGCTGATCCCAAATCTGGAGGTCGAGACCATTGAAAGCAGTTGCTGCGGCATGGCTGGTAGCTTCGGGTACGAACCAGACAATCAGGAAATTTCCATGAGCATGGGTGAACTGAATCTATTTCCCGCGGTTCGTCAGGCGGACAAAAATACTTTGATCGTTGCGGATGGAACCAGTTGCCGTCATCAGATTCTTGACGGAACTGACCGCACAGCAATTCATGTTGCCCGCGTTTTAGACGGGGCACTTAGCGGTGGGGACCGGGAATGACCGAACAACAAATCAATGTTGCCGAAATCGCTTCCGGGGATCCCGTCCGACGGACCTCTCTGCACGAAGAGATAGCGGGTAATTTGCGCCAAATGATTTTCGATGGCGAGTTGGAAGACGGCATTCGTGTACCCGAGAAAAAACTCTGTGAACGGTTTGACATTTCACGCACCCCTCTGCGCGAAGCCCTCAAGGTCCTCGCCAACGAGGGTCTGATCACGTTGCTGCCCAACAAAGGAGCACGGGTCTCCAAACTAACACCGGAAGATATCGATGAAGTTTTTCCTATTATGGGTGCACTTGAAGCTGTCGCCGGTGAAATGGCCGCCAGCGCGATCACCGATGAAGGGATCGCTGAAATCCGGGCGCTGCATTATCAGATGGCGCTGCATCATACACGCAAAGAACGGCTGGAATATTTTTCCCTCAATCAGCAAATCCATGAACGCATTCTTGAGGCCGCAGGAAATCCGACGCTCAGCCAAATGTATAAAACTTTGTCCGGGCGAATTCGCCGGGCGCGGTACATTGCCAACATCTCACAGGTACGGTGGGATCAGGCCATGCAAGAACATGAAACCATTCTGCAGACGTTAGGAGAACGCCAGGGCGGACGCCTGGGGGAATTGCTGAAAACCCATTTGCTGAACAAACGCGAGGCCATCAAGGCGGCCATCAGGGACAACGATCACCCCTAATTTTTTCTAGTATTGCGTGATTGTCGTCACAGTCATTTGGAGAATACCCAACTATATATTCGGGCATCGTATTAACATTCAACTTCCGAGTGACAGGTTATGTACAAAACATATTTATTTATTTCTGATGTAGCGCGACTTTTAGGACTGTTCGACGGACAGCGCCACATCGTCTTCCGCACGCCGCCCTCGGCCCGTTGATCACACGCGATCACATCCGCGGCAATCTGCTGGGTTGTGATTGACCCCAATATCTATTCCCCCGATAATCCGTATCGAGCCGAGTAAAGACTGAGGCCAACCCCTGCCCGGACGGAATCATGGAACGACTGCTTCATTTTATATTTGGTGAAAGACACGAGGGCGATTTGCCCGTCCGTGTTCAGGAAACCATTGCCCGCCAACAACAGCATGGAGAAATGTTGATCGGCTGGGTTCAGCTGGCACTGGTGGTGACATTTTCCACGTTATACGCCCTCTCCCCCAAGACCGGGGCGCACGCCATGTTCCAGCCGGTTCCATGGGCGATCTCGCTATATGGTTTATTTACTGTAATCCGATTGATCAGCGCCTATAAAAATTTTCTACCAAGATGGCTGTTGATCACTTCCATTGTTATGGATATGGGGCTCTTGATGTTTCTCATCTGGAGTTTTCACATTCAGTACGAACAGCCTGCGTCTTTTTATCTGAAGGCGCCGACAGTGATGTATGTATACATCTTTATCGCGTTGCGCGCGCTGCGCTTTGAGCCCGGATACATTCTGCTGACCGGCGCCGCTGCAATTTCCGGCTGGATCGCCATGGTGCTTTATGTCGTTTTGTCCGACCCGCAGAATACAATGATTACCCGCAACTACGTCGATTATTTAACCTCAAACGCCGTGCTGATCGGGGCGGAGGTCGACAAGATATTATCGATGGGAGTGGTTACGGTTGTGCTTGCCGTTGCCACACTTCGGGCCCAGAGAAACCTGAATAAGGCTGTCCTGGATCACACCGCTGCCGAAGACCTGTCTCGGTTTGTTTCGCGTGAAGTCGCCGACCGGATCACATCAGCGGATCAGGCGATCCAGCCGGGTGATGGTGAATCCCGCATCGGCTCCGTCATCTTCGCCGACATCGAGGGGTTTTCTACGGTGTCTGAAAAATTGACCCCGCAAGAATTGGCCAACATGCTGAATGAATATTTCGAGGCCATGAGCGAAGTCATTGAACACCACGGCGGCGTGATCACACAGTTTCAGGGTGACATGATGTTGATCACGTTTAATGCCGTTACCTCTGATCCGGACCACGCCGAGAATGCCATCCGCACAGCACTGGGGATACAGAACGTCGCCCGAAAACTGGTTTACTGTCACGGCGCAAAACTGCCAACCCGTTGTGGTGTTAACACGGGTGAAATTGTCATTGGTGCAATAGGCTCAAAAGAACGGCTGAGCTTTACGGTCCACGGTGACCAGGTCAATGTAGCGGCACGACTGGAGCCGCTTAACAAACAATACGGAACTTATGTTCTCGCAGGCGAAAACACCGTTGACGCCTGTGGACCGGATATTGAATTTGAGCAGGTCAGCGAAGTCACCGTTCGCGGCCGAGAGAAACCGACAAAAATTTATACGGTAACATCCGAACGCGCGCTGATCAGCGCCGCGGCCAACTCGGCAAATCCCGCCCCGCCTTCCCCGATCGTAACGTAGGAAGGTTTGTCCGTCAGCCGGTCCGCAAAATTCAATAGGTTAGCAACCCCAACGGCGTGGGGAAAAAATTTGAACATAGGCTGATCATTGGGGGAATCACCAACAAAAACAAACTGCTCTCGATACTGATTGATATCGATGGAAAAGCAGTCCGTCATCAAGGTCCGGGTCATGGTCAGTTTATCATAATCACCGAACCAGCCGTTTACATGGATTGAGCTGACTTTGGCGGTCAGCCCTCCAGCTGTCATTATCGCCACAATCCGGTCAATAGATGCCGGAGGCAGGGGCGGAACGTCTTCACAAAAATCGATGGCGATATCAGCAATCCGATAGGCCTGATCAGAGGCCAACGCCGTTCCCGGCACTTCCGCCAGAATTCGCTCTGCGACCTGTTTCAGTTTTTCACGATTGCGCTCGGCCTCTTCGTCCGTGGTGACAAACTTACTGAGGAACTTTTTCTGGGCATGATCGTATTTAAAATAGAACGCTCCGTTTTCACCAACGATGCCATCGACCGGCCACATGCGGGCAATATGGTCGCACCATCCCGCCGGTCGGCCCGTGATCGGAATCATCAGCAATCCCGCCGCCTGGATACGTGACATCGCTGCATAAGCTTCCGGCGTTAACCGGCCGTCTGTGGTAATGGTGTCATCGATATCGGCCAGTACACCCATCAGGTTACACGCCGTACTCCGTGGCATTGTGTCCAGTGGCTGCATGGCGACTACCCTCGTAAAACACCGCCGGTCTGTTTGCTGACGTTGGCGATGATACTGTCCGCAACCGCTTCGATTTCTGCGTCGGTTAAAGTTGCTGTCATCGGTTGCAGGGTGACGTTAATGGCAATAGATTTTTTACCATCTCCCAAATTTCCACCCTGGAAGACATCAAATATCTTGACGTCCGTGATCAACTTTTTGTCCGCGCCGGCGGCGGCGCGAGAAACATTAGCCGCCTCGATTTCGGCATCAACGACGAAGGCAAAATCGCGTTCTACCCGCTGAAACTGTGATAGATCAAGCGCCGGTCTGGCGGCTGACTTTTTTGGTTTTGGTTGAGGCAGGCTGTCGACATAAACCTCGAACGCTGCGACAGGCCCTTTAAGACCAATCTTGCGCAAGATGCCCGGGTGAACTTCACCAAAATGAGCCAGGGTATTTTTTGGTCCCAATTTCAGGGATCCCGAGCGGCCCGGATGATACCAAACGGGTGCATCGTTAAAGACCTGAAGGTTGCCAACCGGAGCCCCTAAATCCTCGAGAACCGCCAGCGCATCGGCCTTGGCATCGAAGGCATCAACGGCACGTGCACTTTCAACCCAGTTCCGATCTCCGGTTTCCTGAACCCGGATGCCGGTTGCGGAAAAAATTTCATCCTCGGGTTGATCACCGGAAAACTGTGGGCCGACCTCAAACATCGCGGCCCTGCCCATGCCATTGTCAGCATTGCGTTTGGCCGCCCTCAGCAGGTTTGGCAAGATCGACGGGCGCATGACATCAAGGTCGGAACTGATGGGGTTAACCAACGTAATCGTGCCATCAGCGCCACCAAACATCTCTGCATCTGGCGAAGACAGAAACGAATAGGTCACGGCTTCAATCATGCCACGACCGGCAAGCATACGGCGCGCTTGTGAATGACGGCGTTGGTTGGTCAGCAAGGCAGGTTGCGGCAACGCCCCGTCCGGGTGAACGGGAACGACTGGAATTTTATCGTATCCAAAAATACGAACCACTTCTTCAACCAAACAGGACTCATCAACAATGTCGCTTCGCCATGACGGAACCGAAATTGTCAAATTTCCCTCATCACCGGAAACACCAAATCCCAGGACCAATAGAATGCGCTGGATTTCATCAAGCGGCACATCAACGCCCCCCAGTTCCTTGACACGGGCCGGGCGTAAATTGAGATCGTGTTTCCAGTCCGGCTCTTCACCGGCAACCACCAACTCAGAAGGCTCGCCGCCACAGAGATCAAGGATCAGACGGGTGGCGATCTCCAGGCCATTGATCAGAAAGGCCGGGTCAACGCCGCGTTCAAAACGAAAGCGGGCGTCTGAAATAATTTGTAATTTCCGCCCTGTCGTCGCCGTGCGGATCGGGTCAAAATAAGCGCACTCGATAAACACGTCTGTAGTCGTTTCCGTACAGCCTGATTCTTCGCCACCCATAATACCGCCAAGCGCTTCCGCGCGGGAGTCGTCGGCAATCACGCACATGCTTTCATCCAGGTCGTATTCCTTGCCGTTCAGCGCCATCAGCTTTTCGCCGGATTTTGCCATGCGGGCATGGATGTTGCCGTCGACCTTGGCGACGTCAAATACGTGAAGCGGTCGGCCGAGGTCCATGGTCAAAAGGTTGGTGATGTCGACCAGTGCCGAGATTGGACGCAGGCCAATCGCGAGCAACTTGTCCTTCAGCCACTGAGGGCTTTCGCCGTTTTGAACACCCCGGACATAACGACCGGCGAACATCGAACAGGCTTCCTTATGGGCTTCATCGAAGTCGAGCGTTACATCGATCGGGCTTTTGAAAGTTCCTGGAACCGGTCCATTGGTTAACGGTTTCAAACTGCCAATACCAGAGGCGGCGAGATCGCGGGCAATGCCGCGCACGCCCAGACAATCGCCACGGTTGGGGGTAATGGCGATCTCGATGATTGGATCATCAAGGCCCATGACCTCGGTAGCTTTGGCGCCGGTCGGTGTGGTTTCATCCAGATCAATGATGCCGTCGTGTTCATCAGACAGCCCCATTTCCCGTTCCGACAACAACATGCCATTGGACATCACGCCGCGGATTTCTGTTGGTTTGAGGGTGATGCCGGTGCCCGGAATATAGGATCCAGACGGCGCGAACACCCCCTTCATTCCGGTGCGGGCATTGGGCGCACCGCACACCAGTTCAACCGTTTCCGCGCCCGTATCAACGGTGCAGACCCGCAGCCGGTCGGCATTGGGATGCTGTATGGCTTCAACCACATAGCCGATGACAAAGGTGTCGAGCCCGGCGTCACGACGGGTGACTTTCTCGACTTCCAGCCCAACCATGGTCAGGCGATCGGTGATCTCCTCCAGTGTGGCGTCGGTTTCGAGGTGCTCCTTGAGCCAGCCCAGGGTAAATTTCATCGGTTCAATCCTCCCACCAGACTCGGAACATCCAGGGCACTGAACCCGTAATGACGCAACCAACGCAGATCGGATTCATAAAAAGTCCGCAGATCGGGGATGCCGTATTTCAGCATGGCGAGACGTTCGATGCCAATGCCAAAAGCGAATCCCTGATATTTGGTCGAATCAATATTGCAGTTTTCCAGAACCTTCGGGTTGACCATGCCGCAGCCCAGAATTTCCAGCCAGTCGTCACCGTGACCGATGCGCAGTTCGCCATCTTCGCGAATACAGCCGATATCCACTTCAGCGGACGGTTCGGTGAACGGGAAATAGCTGGGGCGGAAGCGCACCGGCAAATCATCAACACCGAAATAGGCGCGGCAGAATTCGATCAGGCAGCCTTTCAGGTGACCCATGTGGGTATCCTCATCGATCCATAATCCCTCGACCTGATGAAACATCGGCGAATGGGTAGCATCATAATCGCAGCGATAGGTGCGCCCCGGCACGATGATGCGAACCGGCGGCTCCGATGCCACCATGGTCCTGATCTGAACCGGCGAAGTATGGGTGCGCAGAACTTTGCGCTCTTCATCTGATCCCGGCAGATAGAACGTATCGTGCTCCTGACGCGCCGGATGATCGGGGGGAATATTCAAGGCCGTGAAGTTGTGCCAGTCGTCTTCGATGTTCGGGCCTTCGCGCACGGTCATGCCCATGCCGCCCAAAATGGCGACAACTTCATCGATGGTCTGGCTGATCGGATGGACGCGGCCTTCACTTTCCGGACGAACCGGCAGGGAGACATCGATCTTTTCGTCCATCAGGCGAGCATCAAGCTCGGCGTCTTCGAGCGCCACTTTGCGCGCCTCGATGGCGTCGCTGACTTCGCCCTTGATCACATTAAGCGTCTGCCCGGTTACTTTGCGTTCCTCAGGATCAAGGCCGCCCAGCGATTTCATCATCGCCGTGATCCGGCCTTTTTTACCGAGCGCCGAAATTCGAATGTCTTCGAGTGCGCCGAGATCAGCTGCGGCCTCAACGGCGCCGGTCAACTCGATGCGTAAACTTTCCAGATTTTCCATCAATCCCTGCCAAACGTTAACTATCGGTCTTGTATCCAAGCTCTTAAACGCAAACGGGAGCCCCCATTCAGGCGGGCTCCCGTTTCCGAAACAAATTCTTAAGCAGTGAAGGGCTTAAGCGGATTTGGTGAGAGCGGCCTGCGCCTGATCTACCAACGCTTTAAACGCTTCCGGTTCGCGAACTGCGATATCGGCCAATACTTTGCGGTCAATCTCGATACCCGCCTGCCCGAGGCCATTCATGAACTGAGAATAGTTCAGGCCATGTTCACGCGCACCGGCATTGATGCGCTGAATCCAAAGGCTGCGGAAGGTACGTTTTCTGACCCGGCGGTCGCGATACGCATATTGACCGGCTTTCTCGACGCGCTCGACGGCGACGCGAAAGACGTTTTTACCCCGACCTTGATAGCCGCGGGCTTTTTTTAGAACTTTTTTGTGACGGGCGTGTGTGGTGACGCCCCGTTTTACTCGTGCCATTTTTCAGGTTCCTTAAATCTGGTCGGGTCAGCCGTAAGGCATGTAGGACTTGACGATACGGGCATCCGCATCGCTAAGAATCATCGAACTACGGGCTTTACGTTTCATTTTCTGGGAGCGCTTGCGCATACCGTGGCGCATAAATGCCGAATTGGCGCGCACCTTACCCGACCCCGTCAGACGGAACCGTTTCTTGGCGCTGGATTTAGTCTTCAGCTTGGGCATTTCGTTTTCCTCTTCAAAGTACTCAGGTCAACAGATGAGCGGCTGGGCATGCCCTGCCGGACCGCTCGGAAGCGCGGGTTATACCCCTACGCTGCGGGCTTTGCAAGCCGCACAAGCATATCTTCAACAGGGTTTTCCACCCTGTACCGTCAAGCCGCTCACCCCGCTGAATTTGGCAGAAAAACGGATTTTAAGCCGTATTAGGAAATATTTCTTGACATTATAGGAATATTTATCTATATATTGACTTCACACAAACCAACAGGGCTTTTTACATCATGGGTTCCACACAATCACAGAAGTTGCCGACATCTAAGGTTCCGGGCGGGAGCGCTTCTGGTGCTGCGCGGGGGTCTGATTTTCTCTCCGGTTCCCCGCTGACGGACTTACCAACGCCGCCG
>Ga0316202_10000108_pt1 | contig 129574 bp, 122 predicted proteins | sample 3monrhotite_MG_FD_204934 | JGI IMG/M metagenome (GOLD analysis project Ga0316202, IMG submission 204934) | Microbial mat bacterial communities from mineral coupon in-situ incubated in ocean water Damariscotta River, Maine, United States -... | ecosystem: Environmental > Aquatic > Marine >... | reverse complement strand
CATTTCAAAATGTTTTAGGTGCTGATACTTGGGTAGAAGCTTGGCAAGGTAATGACCCTGAAGGATGTGCTGCACCAGTATTTCCACATGATGGAACAGCTTCGGCAACATATACTTATAATGAAACAGCAGGAACAATTACACTTGATGGAGCAGGAGCTTTCTTAGGTTTGGCGAAAGTTTATAACGGAGGAGAATTAACAACACCTTCTGAAGCTGCACAAACTATAACTTACATTGCTGTACTAAATGGTAACACATTAAATTTAGATATTGAAATAGCAGGTGGTGGATTTTGGTCATTTAAACTTGTTAGATAATAAATCTAGAATTTTAATTTTTTAAATACATCCACACAATATATTTTTATATTGTGTGGATATTAAAATAAATCCTAAAACTCATATAATGAATTTAAAAAATAGCGTATTTTTTTTTGTAATTCTAATTTCATTGCTCTCTTGTGGAGGCTCAAATGATGTAGTGGATGACAACCCTATAATAGCAGAAACTTGTTCGGCAAAAGTAGTTAGTGCAATTCCAACAGGCACAAATACGGTATTAGTATGGGCAGAAGAATTTGATACAGACGGAAGCCCTTGTTCTGATAATTGGACGTATGATCTTGGAGCAGGAGGTTGGGGTAATGGAGAAGCTCAATATTATACACGCGATAATGTGGTTGTTAATAATGGTATTCTTAAAATAACAGCAAAAAAAGAAGTATTTAATGGTTCTCAATACACTTCAACTAGAATGTTAACTAAGGGAAAATTTCAGTTTACCTATGGTAAAGTTGAAGTAAGAGCAAAACTTCCTAAAGGAGGTGGAACCTGGCCTGCGATTTGGATGCTAGGCTCAAATATATCAACTGTTGGTTGGCCAGCTTGTGGTGAAGTTGATATAATGGAGCATGTAGGTAATAATCAAGGTACGACTCAAAGTGCAATGCACACGCCGTCAAGTTATGGTGCTACTGTTAATCTTGGTTCGCAATATCTAAATGATGTTTCAACAGCATTTCATGTGTATTCAGTTGAATGGACAGCTAAAAAAATGATTTTTGCTGTAGATGGAAATGTTCATTATACCTATAATCCATCAACTAAAAATAGCGACACTTGGCCTTTTGATGCAAATCAGTTCATCATATTAAACATAGCAATGGGAGGTAGTTTTGGAGGAACAATAGACCCAAATTTTACTGAGTCATCAATGGAAATTGACTATGTAAGAGTATATCAATAATAAATTAATTAAATCAAAAGGTTAACATTTTTTTTGGGTAACCTTTTTTACTTAAGAACATTATACAGTCTTTATTAGTTATAAAAAGGTTGCTTTTATGACAAAATAGCATAAATATATTTTAATAAAAAAGCTTACTTTTGAATATGTTACAAATAAGTAAAACTGTAAAAATGAATTATAATAGTTACATTAAAATCATTCCTTTCTTTTTGATATATCAATTTTTAGTAAGTAGTTGCGAGCAGCATAACAACAATAAAATAGCTATGCAAAATACAAGTGTTCAAAATTCTATTACAGCTAAAATAGTAAAAAGTAAAGTTTTTACTACAAGTGCAAGTAGTGATGTGAAACTCCAATTAACAAATTCAAACATTGAGTTTTCAGATTTTAAACAGCCTTTAGAAATTGAAGCATCAATTTTTGTAAACACATCTAAATTACATCAAACTTTTGTAGGGATTGGAGCAGCATTAACTGATGCATCAGCTGAAACTTTTTATAAACTTGATGAAGACCAACAAAAACTTTTTATGGAGGCTTATTATAGTGCCAAAAAAGGAATTGGTTATTCTTTAGCTAGAACAATTATTCACAGTTGTGATTTTTCAAGTGAAAGTTACACCTATATTGAAGAAGGGGATTCAGAATTAAAAACATTCAATATAGATCACGATAAACAATTTCGTATTCCATTTACAAAATTAGCTATTAAGGCTGCAGGTGGTGAATTAACCATGTTTGCAAGTCCTTGGAGCCCGCCTGCATTTATGAAAACGAATAATAATATGTTGCAAGGCGGAAAATTGAAATTAGAATTTTACCAACCTTGGGCAAATTATTATGCGAAATTTATAAAAGCGTATGAGAAAGAAGGAATTCCAATTTGGGGTTTGTCAATTCAAAATGAGCCAATGGCAAAACAAACTTGGGAATCTTGTATTTACACGGCTGAAGAAGAGCGCGACTTTTTAAAAAATAATTTAGGTCCAACCTTAGAAAAAGAAGGATTAGGTGATAAAAAAATTATAATTTGGGATCACAATAGGGATTTATTATTTGAACGTGCAAACGTTATTTTAAGTGACCCAGAAGCAAATAAATACGTTTGGGGATCAGGTTTTCATTGGTATGAAGATTGGAAAGATGGAACACCAATGTATCAAAATGTGGCTGCTGTAAATGATGCATATCCTGATAAAAAATTAATTTTCACTGAAGGTTGTAATGAAAAATATGATTTAAGTAGAATAGAAGACCCAAAATTAGCAGAGCGTTACGGAAAAGCAATGATCAACGATTTTAACAATGGAACCGTTGCTTGGACAGATTGGAATATTTTATTAGACGAAACTGGAGGACCAAATCACGTAGGTAATTTATGTTTTGCACCTGTTCACGGAAATACTCAAACAGGAGAATTAACCTTTACCAATTCGTACTATTATATTGGTCATTTTTCAAAATTTATTCGACCAGGAGCTAAAAGAATTTCAACAGGAACAACAGCAAATTATTTAAGTGCTACTTCGTTTTTAAATGAAGATGGAAGTATAGTGGTTGTTGCTTTAAATGTAAGTGACATTGCCATTGATTATATGCTTACTATCGATAATAAAACGGCTAAATTAAAAATGTTAGCGCATTCAATTCAAACAATTATTTTAAATTAAATAGCAATAATAAGATATTCAATTATGTCAAAAAAAGTAGTATTTATTGCCTTTGTAGTTTCACTAGGAGGATTTTTATTTGGATTTGATGCAGGAATAATTTCAGGTGTTATGTCATATGCTGGTCCAGAATTTAATTTAAGCGATGTGCAAACTGGATGGGTAGTGAGTTCACCATCTTTTGCTGCTATGATAGCGATGATAATTTCGGGAAGATTAAGTGATGTTATTGGTCGAAAAAAAATACTAATTGTAGTGGCGTTTTTGTATGCAGTTTCAGCGTTGGCTTCAGCCTATGCAACTTCATATGAAATGATGTATATAGCCAGAATGATAGGTGGATTAGCATTTGGAGCTGCACTTGTTTTAGCACCAACTTATATCGCTGAAATTTCTTCACCAGAAAATAGAGGAAAACTAGTTTCCATTCAACAACTAAATATAGTACTTGGCTTTTTTGCTGCATTTTTAAGTAACTATTATTTTAATAAATTAAATACCTCTGGGAGTTCTTTTTTAACTGATGAAAATGTTTGGAGATGGATGTTAGGTGTTGAATTTATTCCAGCAATTTTGTACTTCTTTTTCATGTTTTTTGTACCAAGAAGTCCTCGTTGGTTATATGCCAAAGGTAAAGTTCAGGAAGCAAAAAAAATATTGAATAGCCTTCATGGAGAAAAATTAGCAAGTATTGAAATTGAAACTATTGAAAAGAATATGAACGAACATAAAAGGGGTGCAAAAGTTTCTATGCTGGAAATTTTAAAACCATCTTTGCGTTTTATACTAATTGTAGGTTTGGTACTTGGAGTCCTTCAACAAATAACAGGTATTAATGCAGTTTATTTTTATGCAACTTCTATTTTTAAACAAACAGGAATTGGGACTGATGCTTCATTTGCATCTGGAATTTTATTGAGTTTAACTACAGTATTTTTTACCATTATTGCCATATTTTTAATTGACAAAATGGGAAGAAGACCATTATTACTGGTGGGAATTGCAGGAATCGCTTTGAGTTTATTGGTATGTGCTTATGGATTTAACCAAGCAACTTATCAATTGACATCAACTGAAATTGCACAATTTGAAAATATACAAACAACTCAGTTATTACCTTTTGCTGATAAACAATACGACAATGATATTGATTTTAAAAATGATATGAAATCGGCTTTAGGAAATCAAGTATATGCCAAAAATGAAGGTACTATTTTAGAAGCGGCAACCAACATAAATGCAACCTTGGTGTTAATAGGTATTTTAGGTTTTATTGCTTGTTTTGCATTTTCATTAGGGCCTGTAATGTGGGTAATGTTATCTGAATTATTTCCAAATAAATACAGAGGTTTGGCAATTGGAGTTATTGGATTTGTTAATTCATTTATAAGTTGGGTTGTTCAGCAAGTATTTCCTTGGGAATTATCAAACTTAGGAAACGCCTTGAGTTTCTTAATATTTGGTGTAATTGCCTTATTTGGCTTCTTTATTTTGTTAAAAATATTACCCGAAACAAAAGGAAAATCTTTAGAACAAATTGAATTCGACTTGGTAAAAAATTAAAAGATGATGAAAAATAAATTAAAATTCATATTTCTACTTATTTTCTGTATCACATTTTTTGTTGGTTGCAATTCAAAACAAACAAAAAAAGAAGAGACGATGGTTGACAATAATAAACCAGTAAAAGTTGAATTAAAAAACAACGATGGAAAGTTTCAATTATATGTAAACAATACACCTTTTTACATCAAAGGAGCGGGTTTACAATTTGGTGACATTGCAGCTGTTACTAAACACAACGGAAACTCTTTTAGAACTTGGAGAACTGAAAATGGAAAGCAAAGTGGAAAAGAAGTGTTAGATGAAGCTTATAAAAATGGACTAATGGTAACTATGGGGATTGAAGTTGCCCGAGAACGCCATGGCTTTGATTATAATAATAAGGTTGCTGTAAAAGAACAATTTGAACGCATTAAAAAAGAAGTATTACAATTAAAAGAGCATCCGGCATTATTAATTTGGGCAATTGGTAACGAATTGAATTTACGTGCCACAAATCCTAAAGTTTGGGATGCAGTAAATGATATTTCAAAAATGATTCACGAAGTTGATCTAAATCATTTAACAACTACAACATTAGCTGGAATTTCTCAGCATGAGATAGATTTAATTAAAGAACGTTGTTCAGATTTGGATTTATTATCCTTGCAAAAATATGGGAACTTAGAACTACTACCAAGTCAAGTTAGAGAATTTGGTTGGAAAGGCGCTTATATGGTTACAGAATGGGGAGCAACGGGGCATTGGGAAGTTCCAAAAACCGAATGGGGTGCACCCATTGAAGAAAATAGTACTTTAAAAGCAGCAAATTATTTAAAAAGATATAAAGGTGGAATTGAAGCAGATTCTACACGATGTATAGGTTCCTATGTATTTCTTTGGGGACAAAAACAAGAACGTACACCAACTTGGTATGGTGTTTTTTTAGAAGATGGAAAAGAAACTGAATCGGTTGATGTGATGCATTTTATATGGAATGGAACTTGGCCTGAAAATAGAACACCTCAAATTAAGTCGTTTACTATCAATAATAAAACAGCTTATCAAAATGTTGTTTTAGAGTCAAATAAGGAAAATTTAGCGAGTTTAAAAATTCAAGATTTTGAAAATGATTCGTTAAATTATCGTTGGGAAATTTTACTTGAAAGTACTGATTTACATGATGGTGGTGATTTTGAAAAGAAGCCGAATGCTATTGAATTTACAATAATAAGTGCGAATGATGGGGAACTAAAATTTAAAGTTTCCGCAGAAAAAGGAGCGTATCGGTTATTTGGATATGCAGATGATGGGCATGAACATGCAGCATCAGCAAATATTCCATTTAAAGTAAATTAAAAGAGGCTGTATGAAAAGTAAATTTCATGTCATATTAAGCTTGTCGAAATATATTGACCTGCTAATAAGCAATGTAAACTTCGACAGGCTCAATTTGACAAAATATATTTTTATTACTTTTTAGGAGACCTCATTATTAAAAAAATCAGATTGAGTGATTTTCAATAGAAAATCGTATCGAGAACAAATTAAAGTATCATTAAAAAATAAAAAGTACAAACCTCAGATATAAATTTCATTAGGTTTTAGAACAAAATTGAATATAAAATGAATAAGCAGCAATTAATGTATATAGGTAATAAGGAAGCTTCTTTTGGAGCAAATGAAGTAAAAGGTAAGTTAGTACTAGTTGGAGAAGAAAGCTATTACAAAATTTCGAATGTTGACGAAATGAGACCTTTTTTTATGAGTATTGTTAGTAACTCAAATCACTGGATGTTTTTGTCTAGTAACGGCGGATTATCAGCTGGAAGAAAAAACAGCAACAATGCATTATTTCCATATTATACCGACGATAAAATAACTGAATCAGCTGAAATTACGGGGAGTAAAACAATTATTCAAGCTCATATTGAAGGTAAAACATATTTGTGGGAACCGTTTTCAAAAAGATATGATGGGGTTTATAAATTCAGTAGAAATTTGTACAAAAATAACTATGGAAACAAAGTGATTTTTGAAGAAATTAATAACGATTTAGGCATTACTTTTAAATACCATTTGAATTCTAGCGATAAATTTGGGTTTGTAAAAAAATCGACCTTAGTTAATAATACAAATAAATCAGTTCAACTTACTGTATTAGACGGAATTCAAAATATAATGCCATACGGCGTTTCTGCAGATTTACAAAATGCAAGTAGTAATTTGGTTGATGCTTATAAAAAAAGCGAATTAGAAGTTGATGCAGGGTTGGGAATTTTTGCTTTAAGTGCTATTATTGTTGATAAAGCAGAACCTAGTGAAGCATTAAAAGCAAACATTGTTTGGTCTTTAGGATTGGAAAATTCTACCTATTTATTGTCTTCATTACAATTGGATAATTTCAGAAAAGGAAAAGAAATTCAACAAGAAATTGATATAAAGGCTGAAAAAGGAGCTTATTTTATGTGTTCAGATTTAAAATTAGAATCTGAAATTGAAAAAACTTGGATGCTATTAGCGGATGTAAATCAATCTATTGTTTCAATAAATAAAATTAAAGCAGCAATAAAAAATGAAAAAAATCTAGTAGAAATTGTTCAACAAGATATTGACTATGGAACTAAAAATTTAATAGAACTTGCTGGAAATTCGGATGGTTTACAATTAACCGCTGATAAATTAATGAACACAAGGCATTTTTCAAACACGCTTTTTAATATTATGCGTGGCGGTATTTTTGATGATAATTATCAAATTGAAAAATCAGATTTTATAAAGTATATTGTAAATGCTAATAAAAAAGTATCTAAGAAAAAAGAAGAAATATTAGAGCAACTTCCTGAATTATTTACACTTAGCTATATAAAAGAATTGGCAAAAAATGATCTAGACAAGAACTTTAAGCGTCTTTGTTTTGAATATATGCCATTGAAATTTAGTAGAAGACACGGAGATCCTAGTAGGCCTTGGAACCAGTTTTCAATCAATACGAGAAGTGAAGTTGATGGCTCAAAAATATTGGATTATGAAGGTAACTGGAGAGATATTTTTCAAAACTGGGAAGCTTTAGCACATTCATATCCTGAGTTCATAGAAAGTATGATTCATAAGTTTTTGAACGCCACCACTTTTGATGGTTACAATCCTTACCGCGTTACAAAAGATGGTTTTGATTGGGAAACCATTGAACCAGACAATCCTTGGTCGTATATTGGATATTGGGGAGATCATCAAATTATTTATTTGTTGAAATTCTTAGAATTTATTGAAAAACATTACCCAACTAAATTAGCAAGTTATTTTAATCAAGAGCTTTTTGTATATGCAAATGTGCCATATAAGATTAAAAACTATGAAGCTATTTTAGCAAATCCAAAAGATACTATTGAATTTGATGTAGAGCTGGATGAAGAACTCAACCGAAAAAAGAAAGAATTAGGAGCAGATGGCGCTTTATTAAGAGATGAAAATTACTTTATTTATAAAGTGAATTTGGTTGAGAAATTATTAGCAACGGTATTGGCAAAAGTGTCAAATTTTATTCCTGAAGGTGGAATTTGGATGAGTACACAACGGCCAGAATGGAATGACGCCAACAATGCCTTAGTTGGTAATGGTGTGTCTATGGTAACCTTATATTATTTAAGACGTTTCTTGAAATTCTTTGAAGGAATAGTTTCAAACACTGCTTTAGAAACAGTAGAAATTTCAGAAGAATTGGCTTTGTTTTTTAATGAAGTTGTGGCAACTTTCAATGAAAACAAAAATTTATTGGCTGGAAAAATTTCAGATAAGGATAGAAAAAAGGTGCTTGATGGACTTGGAAATGCAGGAAGTAATTTTAGAAATGCCATTTATGAAAACGGGTTTTCAAGTAACAAAGGAACTATTTCAAAAAAGGATTTATTAGGCTTTACTAAAATTACACTTCAATTTATAGATCATTCTATTGAAGCGAATAAAAGAGCCGATAAATTATACCATGCATACAATTTAATGACAGTTAATAATGATGAAGAAATAGCAATATCCTACTTGCCAGAAATGTTAGAAGGGCAGGTTGCTGTTTTAAGTTCTGGCTATATTTCAGGAACGGATTCTTTAGAGCTTTTAAACGCTTTAAGAAGCAGCGCATTGTTTAGACCAGATCAGTACAGTTATGTATTATATCCAAACAAAGAACTTCCAAGATTTAGTGATAAAAATAACATTGCTTCTGAAAAAGTTGGGAAATCGGCATTATTACAACAGCTTTTAAAAGATGGAAATACCCAAATTATTGAAAAGGATGTTCTAGGAAATTATCATTTCAATGGAAATTTCAACAATGCAAATAGCCTTAAAGATACTTTAGCTCAATTGCCTGAAGATACATATCAATCACTTATTGAGGAAGACAGTAAACTATTATTAGCCATTTTCGAAGAAATTTTTGATCATAAATCATTTACCGGAAGATCAGGAACATTTTTCGGATATGAAGGTCTTGGTTCTATTTACTGGCACATGGTTTCTAAATTGTTATTAAGTGTTCAGGAAACCTGTTTAATGGCGATTTCAAAGAAAGAAAGTGAAGTCACTATTGGGAAATTGTTAGATCATTATTACGAAATTAATGAAGGCATTGGGGTGCATAAATCACCAGAATTACATGGTGCATTTCCAACCGATCCATATTCTCATACCCCAGGCGGAAAAGGAGCACAACAACCAGGAATGACTGGACAAGTAAAAGAAGATATTTTAAGTCGTTTTGGAGAATTAGGTGTTTTTGTTAAAGATGGAAAATTAATCTTCAATCCACGTTTGTTAAGAATTGGAGAGTTTTTAAAAGAATCTAAAATTTTCAAATACACTAACATTGATAAAGAAGTTAAAGAAATTGAATTAGAAAAAAATTCGCTTTGTTTTACGTATTGTCAAATTCCAATTATTTACAAATTATCTGAAAAGGAAAGTTTAAAAGTTATGTTTAATAATAATGCTATTCTTGAATTTGATAACCTTCATCTTGATTCACAATCTAGTAAAAAAGTATTTGGAAGAACTGGAGAAATCAATCAAATTATAGTGAATTTTAACAAGTAATTTTAAGATGAGAAAACTAATTTCAATAGTAATAATAGCCTTATTAATTTTTAGTTGTGTTAAAAAACAAACTACAATAGTTGATAAAGAGGCTATTATTGAACTAAAAGTAGACTCGTTATTAACACTCATGACCTTAGAAGAAAAAATAGGTCAAATGACACAAGTACGGCATTTTGATAGCATTACTGATGATGAAATAGCAACGAAGTTTATAGGTTCTGTAATTCATACTGATGGTCCTACTCCTGGTAAAGACGCTGCAGGGTGGCAAGCTAAATTTGTTTCACTTCAAAAGAAAGCTTTATCAAGTAGATTGGGAATTCCCTTATTATTTGGAGTAGATGCTATTCACGGGCAAAACACTTTTAATGGTGCAACTATATTTCCTCATAATATTGGGTTGGGAGCAACAAGAAATGCTAAGCTAGTTGAAGAAGCTGCTGCTATAACAGCAATTGAAGCGCAGGCTACAGGTTTTAATTGGGTTTTTTCACCGTGTATTGCAATTCCATATAACGAAAAATGGGGAAGAGTTTATGAAGCATTTTCTGAAAGTACTGAATTAACACAAGAACTTGCGAAAGCTTCAGTGAGAGGACATCAAGGTGATTTATCGAAAAGAAATACCGTGATGGCTACGGCTAAACACTTTATTGGTGATGGTTCAACAGATTTTGGAGTTGAAGGCGGAAATACTTCCATAAGTATGCAAGAAGTGTACGAACGATTGTTACCACCTTATCGCGATGCTGTTAATGAAGGTGTTGGCGCTGTAATGGTTTCATTTAACACATTGTCAGACCAACCAATGCATTCGTATAAAAAAATGATTACTGATGTGCTTAAAGATAGTTTGGGTTTTGATGGAATTGTGGTTACCGACTGGAAAGGGTATTCTAGATTTGGCGAAAATGATATTATAAATGCAGGAGTTGATATGGTAATGGCTGTTGATGGCGATTTGGATATATTTCAAAATGGACTAAAAAAAGGAATAGATAATAGCTATGTTTCACAGAAAAGAGTTGATGATGCTGTACGAAGAATTTTACGTCAAAAATTTAGATTGGGTTTGTTTGAACATCCATTCCCAGATGCTAGTTTAATAGCAGAGATTGGAAGTCCTAAACATAGAGATAAAGCCAGGCAAGCGGTGCGAGAATCATTGGTTTTACTTAAAAATGAAAACAAGGCGTTACCAATTGATAAAGCAACTAAAAAAATAGTGGTTGTTGGTGAACACGCAAATAATACCGGATTACAATCGGGTGGTTGGACCATTACTTGGCAAGGAAAAGCTAAAAATTATAGTGGTGCAACTACGATATTAGAAGGGATTAAAGAAATTGCAAAAGGGGAGGTTATTTATGATGAATTTGGAAAAGAAAATCATCCAGATGCAGATGTTGTTATCATTGTTGTAGGTGAAACACCTTATGCTGAATTTTTTGGAGATGTTGGAGATGGTAAAGGAAAATATCAGTTAACCTTAACCGAAAAACATCAAAAGTATATAAGCAAATATGCTAATAAAGGGCCAAAAGTAATTGTGGTATTGGTGTCAGGAAGACCTTTGGTAGTTACAAATCAAATTGAACAGTCCAATGCATTTGTTGCTGCTTGGTTACCAGGTTCAGAAGGAGATGGAATAGCTGAAGTTTTATTTGGTGATTATAATTTTAAAGGAAAACTTCCACATTCTTGGCCTAAATCTGTTGAAGATTTCAATGGAAAGTTCGGCCCTAATTTTTGGGATACATCAATTAAACCTTTGTACAAATTTGGATACGGACTTAGTTACGATTGATAAAATAGATAAGAAATGAATATAAAATTAAAGATAGTTACAACCCTACTGATTTCAGTTTTTATGTTTAGCTGTTCTGAAACACCTAAAAAAGTTGAAAAATTAGCAGCCGAAATTTTAGGAAATCCTGATTATTTAGCCATATCGTATGGCGGATATCGTGGTACTTCACGTAAAGAGCAACCAAGCATTGCCGATTTAAAAGAAGATATGAAGTTGCTAGAGGCGATGCATATAAAAGTGTTACGCACATATAATACCAAGCTTGACATGGCTCCCAATATATTGCAAGCCATTAAACAATTAAAAACCGAAGACTCAAATTTCGAAATGTATGTGATGCTAGGTGCTTGGATTGATTGCGAAAACGCTTGGACAGCGAGTCCAAATCATGATGCTGAAAGTTTAGAAGCCAACACAGCCGAAATTGAACGCGCCGTAACCTTAGCAAATAAATATCCAGATATTGTAAAAATTATTGCCGTTGGAAATGAAGCTATGGTGCATTGGGCATCCAGTTATTTTGTGCGACCAAAAGTTATTTTAAAATATGTTAATTATCTTCAAAATTTAAAAAAGTCCAGCAAATTACCAGCTGATTTATGGATTACCAGTTCAGATAATTTTGCTTCTTGGGGAGGCGGTGATGCTATTTATCATACGGAAGACCTAACAAAATTATTAAAGGCAGTAGATTATGTTTCATTGCATACTTATCCATTTCACGACACGCATTATAATAATAACTATTGGTTAGTACCTGATGTAGAAAAAGATTTATCAACAAAAGAAAAAATTGATAATGCTATGATTCGCGTAAAAAATCATGCCATTTCAGAATATCAAGCTGCAGCCGATTATATTAAAAGTTTAGGAATTGAAAAACCTATTCATATTGGAGAAACGGGTTGGGCTTCGTCTTCCGATGGTTTTTATGGGAATACCGGATCTAGAGCAGCCGATGAATACAAAGCCAGTCTTTATTACAAGTATATGCGTGATTGGACGAATGAAGCTGGGATGTCATGTTTTTATTTTGAAGCTTTTGATGAACAGTGGAAAGATGCTGGAAATCCTGTTGGTTCTGAAAACCATTTTGGTTTAATCAATTTAAAAGGAGAAGCTAAATATGTTATATGGGATTTGGTAGATGCAGGTGCTTTTGAAGGGTTAACTAGAGATGGTATTCCTATTACCAAAACATATAATGGAGATAAAAATAAACTTATGCAAGAAGTTTTGGTACCCCCAGTAGAGCTATTGAAGTAGTCATAGATTAACCATATAGGTATTATAGAAATACCTAAAAAACAATATAAACCAACTTAAACCAACATAAATAATGGAGCAACACAAAACAAATCTAAGTGACATTGTACCATTAGGGCAAAAATTAGCATTTGGATCAGGAAATTTAGCCAACCAATTATTTCCTGCCGCCTTAGGTGTTTTTATGGTTGTGTTAGTAATGTCTTTAGGAATGAATCCAGTTTTAGCAGGTTTGTTAGGTGCATTACCTAGATTTTTAGATGCACTTACTGACCCAATTATGGGGTTTATTTCAGATAATACAAAGTCCAAATGGGGAAGAAGAAAACCATATATACTTGTAGGTAGTGTTATTTCTGGAATAGCATATATGATTATGTGGCAGTTAAATCCTGAGGATTCTGAAATGTATAATTTCTTTTATTTCTTGGTTGTATCAATTTTCTTTTACATTGGTTATACCATTTTTGCAACGCCATTAATTGGTTTGGGTTATGAAATGACACCAGATTATAATGAACGTACTCGGCTAATGGCAGTTTCGCAGTTTATGGGGCAAATGGCCTGGGTAATTGCACCATGGTTTTGGGTAATTATTTACGACCAATCGTTATTTGAAAGTGCACCTGAAGGAGCTAAAGTAATGGCTATTTGGGTTGGAGCTTTATGTATGATTTTAGGAATTATGCCAGCTCTCTTCAATAAAGAAATGGAAGTAGATAAAAGTAAATTGAAAAATCTTTCAAAAAGCGAATTGGCAGCAAATACAAAAGAATTTATTCGAGGAATTATATTAACTGTTAAAAATAAGCAGTTTATGAAGTTGTGTGGCGCTACTTTTTTTATTTTCAATGGATTCCAAACAATTGCTCAGTTTTCGTTCTTTATAATTGTTTATTATTTATTTCAGGGCGATACAGTTGCCGCTGGTTCATGGCCTGCTTGGTTTGGAACTGTAAGTGCATTGGCTACCATGTTTTTAGTGATTCCTGTTGTTACCAAAATTTCTGAAAAAATAGGTAAACGAAAAACTTTTGTAATTGCCACCTTACTTTCAATTGTAGGTTATCTTTTAAAATGGTGGGGATTTAACCCTGCAAATCCTTGGTTAATGTTTATGCCTATCCCTTTCCTTTCTTTTGGTATTGGAGGTTTGTTTACCTTAATGATGTCAATGACTGCTGATGTTTGCGATTTAGACGAATTAAACAACGGAGAACGTAGAGAAGGAATGTTTGGTGCTGTTTACTGGTGGATGGTTAAACTAGGAACAGCATTAGCAATGCTTACAAGTGGTGTTGTTTTGCAAATGGTTGGTTTTGACGAAAGTATTAAAGTTCAATCAGCTGAAACGTTGACTAATTTACGTTTGGCAGATATAATTATTCCAATAATTGCAGCCTTAATTGCTATTATATTAGTTTGGAAATATAATATAACAGAAGAGAGGGCTCATGAAATAAAAGAAGCATTAGATAAGCGTCGTAGTGAATTTCAGCTTAAAGAAAAGGAAGAATATTCAAGTGAAAAGGTAGCTATTTAAAACATAACGAAAGGCATTATATTAAATTAAAGAAAAAACAACATCAAAATGAAGCAATTTAAAATACTACTTTTAACAAGTCTTTTAGTATTAAATGGTTCTTTAGTTTCTTGTACAAATTTTTTTGATATTGATATTGTTTCAATTTCAGGAAAACAACTCCTAGTAAATGATGCTCCATACCTAATTAAAGGAATTTGTTATCATCCTGTACCAAAAGGAAGTAATAAAAGAAGTTTTGATAATTTAACACAAGACTTAGCATTAATGGTTGAAGCTGGTATTAATACCATTCGGGTTTATTCACCAATTGATGAAATAGCAGTTTTAGATGAAATTGATGCAGCCGGACTCAAGGTTATTATCAGTTTTGGTTACAATCAAGATGGGTATTTTGATATTCTTTCAGGCACATTTATTAATTATATAAATAAGTACAAAAATCATCCTGCTATATTGTTTTGGGAACTAGGCAATGAATATAATTATCACCTAGAGTGGTTTGAAGGTGATATTAAAAATTGGTATACAGCCTTAAACAATGCAGCGGATTTAATTCATAAAACTGATGCCAATCATCCTGTTGCAACTGCACATGGAGAATTACCCAATTCACTTGCACTTTCGTTAAGTCCAAATGTTGATGTTTGGGGAATCAATGTGTATCGTTGGGATAATCCAACAAGTATTTTTGCAGAATGGAAGTCGGTTAGTAACAAACCCTTCTACTTTTCTGAAGCTGGAGCAGATAGCTATATGACCATTTTAAAAGATGGTTATGAGCAAGGCCCCAATGAAAAAGCACAGGCGGATGCAACTAAAAATATTTTAGAAAATATATTTAAAAATTCTAATTCTGGTGTGACGCTCTACGCGTTTGTAGATGAACTATGGAAAGCAGGAAATAATGACACTCAAGATCCTGGTGGCTGGGCTCCAAATAGTAGCGGTGTTCCATATGATGGAACGGCAAATGAAGAGTACTGGGGAATTGTAGATATAGATAGAAATAAGAAAGAAGCATTTAATAAAGTAAAAGAAATTTACACGAACATTAAAAGTTCCAAAAAATAAAAATACATTATTATTTAGTTTTTTTTTAACTTTCCATTAAAACAATTATCACTAAAATAAAAATATTGAAACAGGTACTAAAAAATAAAAATATTGAAATTCAGATAGATTTTCCAATGGAAAATTATAAGTATTCTAGATTTGATTGGACTGGTAATATTTCTGCTTTAATTTATAAAAATATGCCGATAACTGCTAATGAAAAATTACACGAACAAAATGACAGTCTTGATGGAAAAGGTTTTTATAATGAATTTGGTATTGATCTTCCTATTGGATTTAAAGAAATAAAAGAAGGTGAATGGTTTCATAAAATAGGAGTTGGAATTCTTAAAAAAAAAGGCAGTAGTTATTTTTTTATAAAAAATTACGAAATTAAACCCGCTAAATTTAAAGCATCAACCTTAGATCATAAAATAACTATTGACTGTGAGTCTGAAAGTATCAATGGTATTTCATATCATTTAAAAAAAGAAATAGCCTTATTTGAGAATAGTTTTGTTATTAGTTATTCTTTAAAAAATACAGGTTTTAAAGCAATCATTACGGACGAGTATATCCATAATTTTATTTCAATTAATAAAGAATTGATAGATTCTAATTATGTATTAAAATTTCCATTTCAGTTAAATTCAGCATTTTTTGATGCAACTGTAAATCCAAAAGAAAATGTAGTAATTCACCCTAATGAAGTTAATTTTAAAGAAAATGTTAAAGACGAATTCTTTTTTAGTAACCTTTCGGCTGGGGAAAAGGTAAAAGCTTCATGGGAATTAATAAATAAAAAAACAAAAATAGGAATACGTGAAACAGGTAGTTTTGAAACTTCAAAAATTAATCTTTGGGGATCAAAACATGTGATAAGTCCTGAGTTGTTTTTTAAAATAAATTTAAGTCCAAACCAAGTATTAAAGTGGTCTAGAACCTATAATTTGTTTGAAATTAACTAGTTAAATAAAAAATATCATAAATAACTAAAATTTAAATAATATGTCAGTTCGCAAAGAAAAAATAATGGCATTAGCGGGAGAAAATTTTGCTAATAAAACGGATAAAGAATTACAATTGTTATTCTCTGATGTGTTAAATACTGGAATGCATGGCATAGGATTCAGTCCTTATCTTGAAAATCAAAAACCGGGTGAGCAAATTACCGAAGAACAAATAAGAAGAAGAATGAAAATAATTAAACCCTATACAAAATGGATTCGTTCTTTTTCTTGTACTGACGGGAATGAAAATATTCCACGTATTGCTCATGAATATGGTATAAAAACACTCGTTGGCGCTTGGTTAGGAACGGATGATAAAATTAATGAGCAAGAGATTAAAAATGTAATTAAAATTGCCAAAGAAGGATATGCTGATATGCTGGCTGTAGGAAATGAAGTAATGTATCGTGGAGATTTAACTGAAAATAAATTAATTAACTACATTAAACGTGTGAAAAAAGAAATTCATAACATTCCTGTTGGGTATGTGGATGCTTATTATGAATTTGAAAAACGACCAAATATTACGGATGCATGTGATGTAATTCTTGCAAACTGTTATCCTTTTTGGGAAGGTTGTCATATAGATTATTCATTGGTTTATATGAAAGATATGTATCATAGAGCTAAGAAAGCTGGAAAAGGTAAAAAAGTTATTATTTCTGAAGCTGGGTGGCCAAGTAAAGGTCAAATTTTTCATGGCGCACAACCTTCTGTAGAAAATGCGGTACGTTACTTTATGAATACTCAACAATGGTCAAAAGAAGAAGCTATTGAAATTTTCTATTTTTCATCTTTTGATGAGCCTTGGAAAATTGGTACTGAAGGGGATGTAGGTGCTTATTGGGGTTTATGGGATAAAGACGAAAAACTAAAATTTTAATTGTTTCAATTAAAATTACAATAAATACTACTACTATAAAAATCAAATTAATTTAAATGAATTTAAAAACAGTATTAAATATAGAATCAGGAAAGGCTATTTGTTATTCTGGCTTTAGAGAGGGACAAAATCCGGGTGGGGTTGTCCCAAGTTATAAAGAAATAAAAGAAGATTTATTAATGCTTCACAACCATTGGAAATACCTTCGATTATACGATTGTGATGAACATTCAGACATTGTTTTGGAAGTCATTCAGAAAGAAAAATTAAATTTTAAAGTAATGCTAGGCGCATACATTGGCGCTGAAATGAATAATTTTGGTTGCCCTTGGGGAGGCTCTTATTCTGAAGAACAATTAACTAACAATAAAGATAGAAATTTAAGGCAAATTCAAAAACTGATTCGGTTAGCGAACCAATATCCAGATATTATTTTTTCACTATCGGCAGGAAATGAAGCAACTGTTGATTGGACAGATCACTTTGTACCCGTTAAAAGTGTTATCAGTTATGTTAAACTAATTAAAAAAAACGTAAAACAACCAGTTACTTTTTGCGAAAATTATGTGCCTTGGCTTGACAAGTTAAAGGGATTGGTTGAAGAAGTTGATTTTATCTCCATACATACCTACCCAGTTTGGGAATACAAAAACATTCATGAGGCGCTAGAATATACCAAAGAGAATTATTTTTCAGTTGTCAATAAATATCCTAACAAACCAGTTGTAATAACTGAAGCTGGTTGGGCAACTAATTCGAATGGAAGAGGAATTTGCCCTAGTAATGTAAGCGAAGAATTACAAGCTGCTTATTACAACGATTTGGTGAACTGGAGTGAAGAAGAAGGAATACTAACTTTTGTTTTTGAAGCTTTTGATGAACCTTGGAAAGGTTCAAATGAACCACTTGAACCAGAAAAGCACTGGGGATTATTTACGGTAGATAGAAAACCTAAATTGGTATTGAGAGAATTTTATTCAGATTTATTTTAATAACTTGTTAATGAGTATAATAAGTATTTAATAGTGGAGACGCCGGAACTATAAAATATCAATTTTGAATTTTATCCTACCTTAACTGAGATAATGATTTTTGATCATTAATCTATGTATAACAGGGGTTTAATGATATATGCGTACTCTAATATTATTGAAAAGCATTTAATAATGTTTAAATAAGTTGACTAAATGTTGACTAGAGTTATTTAATTGGTTACATTTGAGTGTTTAAATGTTTCAATTATGGCAACTATCAAATATTTACTTCAGAGTAAGGGTGAAAATGCCCAAATTTATTTAAGACTTTCATTAGGACGTGCAAAAGGAATTAATAAAGGGGATAAACCAAAGTTTATTAGTTTTAAAAAAAAAGCCGGATTTACTATTAACTCTAATAGTTGGAGTGTTGCAACTGGCTTACCTAAGCAAAATGATCCGAATTTGCAAAATTTAACAACTGATTTACGCACCTTATCAAAGCACGTACTTGATCAGTTAAATTTGGCTAGTAGTAAGGGTGTTGATATTAATAGTAAATGGTTAAATGATACAATTAATAATTGTTTTAATAGGGTTGAAATAACAGAGTTGGAATACTTAACAAATTATGGAGATCGTTTTTTGAAAGAATTGAAATATAAAGTTTCCGTTGGTGATAAAAGAGGGGTTTCCAATTCAACAGAGAAAAAATATAAAACAATAGTTAATAAGTTAAAATCCTTTGAAAAGTATTCTAAAACTAAATTCAAGATAACTGATGTCGATTTAAAGTTTAGGAGTTCATTTATTCAATATTTAAGCGATGTTGATAAATTAATGGACAACACAATAGGTAGATATTTAAAAGTTGTTAAAACTATATGTTTAGACGCTCAAAGGAATGGTTTTGAAATTAACAACCAGTTATTACACTTCAAAGGATTTACAGTAAAAGCGCCAAAAATAACATTATCTTTTGATGAATTAGAGGAAATTAAAACCACAAGCCTCAATAATGAAAAACACGAAATTGCAAGAGACTGGTTAATTATTGGATGTTATACAGGTCAAAGAGTTTCGGACTTATTAAGAATGAAAAGTAGTTTTATAGATAATATACATAATTTTGATTTTATTGTCTTAGAACAGGTGAAAACAGGTAAAATAGTTCAAATACCGGTACACTATGAAGTGAAAAATATATTAGACAAAAGGAATGGAGAGTTTCCTCCAATGTTTAATGATAATAATATAGAAAGTAACAAAGTAATGTTTAATAAATACCTAAAGCAACTTTGTAATGTTTCAAAAATAAACAACATAATTGAGGGTAATGTGTTTGATGAGGACTTAGAAAGAACATTGACAAAAAATACAGAGAAATACAAATTAGTTTCAAGTCATATCTGTAGGCGTTCATTTGCAACAAATTTTTATTCTAATAGAAATTATCCAACACCGTTATTGATGAACATAACGGCTCATAGTACTGAAAAAATGTTTTTAGAGTATATAGGTAAAAAGCCAATAGATTACGGCTTACAACTTGCTGAAATATGGGCAAATGAAGCATTGAAAAGAAGCAAAAAACCTAAACTAGAAGTAGTTAAAAAAGCAAATTAATAGAATTTAATAAAGTTTTAAGTATATAAAAGATGGATGAACTTGATTTTTTTACTAAAAAAATAAGAATGCCTTATGATCTTGATGGGATATTAGGAAATCATTATAATTACAAAGAAGGTTCTTTTTACAATGAAGCATCAGAAGATTATAAAAAAAGAATTAATCATTGTTATATGGTGATTGAAGATGATTTAAAAATGGATTTAGTTGATTTTGTTGATGAATGGTTGCCAATACTTAAAGCGGAATTAATTGAAAAGGAAAGGAATGTTAATGTTATAAGTACTAAAACTGACCGTTCAAAGAACTTATTATTTTCTTTTAGAACATTTATGTTAGTTTTGAAGGCTAAACTATTAGGGGATGAACCTTATATTAAGGTTGTAGATGTTAAATCTGATTGTTCAGAAAACTTTTTATTGGCTTTTACAAAAAGGAAATATAATTATTTAGATAAATGGGTAGAAGAAAAAAGGATACAAACAGAAAAATTATATCAAGATATTTTAAGTGAAAACACCAAAGAGAATAAAATAATTGATTTTTCTGAAAATCAAAATAATCAAATATTGAAATGGTATGGTACCCAAGCAGAATTAATTGAATTAACAAAAGCCTTAATTGAAAATGGGAATTTAAAAGGTAAGCAAGAAGATATATTTGATGCAATTCAGAAAATCTATAACATTAAATTAAATAATATAGATCAAGCAATCACAAAATTTAATTCAAGAAATCAAGAAAACGAAACTAAATTTTTAGATACTTTAAAAATGGCATTCTCTAAATACATTAAAACAAAATTAGAGAAAAATCGTTAGTTAGTTATAAGTTAGTAGCCTTTAAACACCTTTAAAGCATTGCAATTTAGCCAAATATAATTTTAAATATTTAGCAAAATGCAACGATTACAATTTATTTCAGTAACACCCGAACAACAACAAAACGCCATTATTGAGGGCATAAAAGTTCTTTTAAATGACTTCAAAAAGAACTTTGAACCAAAGACCCCAACGGAATACCTAAGCAGACAAGAAACTGCAGAACTCTTAAAGGTAGATTTGTCAAGTATCCATAATTGGACTAAAAGAAAATTACTTCAATCTTACGGTATTTCGGGACGTGTTTACTACAAGCGTTCGGAAATTGAAAATGCAATTGTTAAACTTAAAAAGTAAGACAATGTCAATTCATATACCTACACCGACTATCCACGTTTACAAAGAGCTAAATAAGGGTAAATACAAAATTACACAACATTACAAAATTGTTGAAGTTAAAAACGGAGTTTCTAAATTATCGGAACTGTTAAACATTAGTAAAAATAGAAACTTTGCTCAATCTACACCTGAATTTTGGCTAAAGATTAAACAAGGTAAAAAATGGAGTAATTATATAACAGGATTATTTAAAATTCATTTAAAGGATATTTACAAAGGAGATGTAAACAAACGTAAACACTTGTTAATTTTTAAGTTTAATGACAAGGCTAATATATTAGTTGTTTACTACTTCAACAACTACTTCACAAACGATCTAAGCAAAGTATTACCACTAATTGACTAATAGTGCATAAACAAAAAAAGAGAGGTTAAATACCTCTCTTTTAATTTATTCAAAATCTTAGAAAAATAGTAGCAACGCATATCCTTAATGCAAATAAACAGATTATGATTGATAATTTTAAAACAGTTACTTTCAATCCACGTCAAATAAATAAAATATGGAATAATACTTCATTATTGTATAAAAGTGATAAAGATTATAGAGTAGAAGATGAGGTTAGGAATGTAGAAGTAAGAATGTATAAAAATTTAATATTTAAGAAGTTTTTTAATAGATTAGAGATAAGTGGAAGTATTCATTATTTTTTTAATGATGGATTACATAATGCTAATGATTTTAATGTAACAGACTGTATAAGTACTTTTAAAGAAATAATAAAACATTTTAATATTAGATCAAAACTATTTAAAGTAATCGGCTTAGAGTATGGTTGTAATATTCACCCACAAAAGGAAGTAAATCAGGTTTTAAGTTCGTTAAGGTTCTATGGGAAAAAGAAGATTATAGAAAGTTTAGAGTATAAAAATTTTTATATCGCTGGAACTAAATATAAATCTGTTAAAATTTATAATAAAACCCAAGATTGCCCAAAATATGCAAAGCCTAATGTATTAAGATTTGAAGTGAAAACAAATGAAAGTCAGTTTTTAAGAACGTTGGGCATAAATACACTTAAAAATTTATTAAGTAGATCTATATACAAACGATTGGCAGAAAGTATTTTAACGGAATGGAATAATATATTAATATTTGATTTTGATGTGATTGAATTACGTGAAAAGCATATTACTGAATATTGGTTAGATGCAATAATTAATAAAAGTAGAAATACTTTTACTAATAGAAAAAAGGAATATTTAAAAAGCCTACCTAAAAACTCACTATTCTATAACTTGCAAAAACAGTTAGAAAACAAAACAGGTGAATTTATTCATTGTGCATATTTGACAACTGACAATAAGAGTGCAATTGTGCATAATAGGACTATAACTAAACCCTATAATGCACAACCTGAAAAACCAGTTAAAAAATGTGCTGTAATAGGATTATCATTAGAACACGAAAAAGAGGATGCAAAATATATAAAAACCTCAACTTTAAAACATCTTCACGAAAATGATAAAAACAAATTTATTGAGGTTTGTAGTTTATTATTAAATCAAACACAAGGCAACCGCCCAAAATATGAAAAGGATATTATATCGCATTTAGCAAAGCAAGTGAGAAATAGATATTACAATCAATTAGTAATTAAAAACACAGGATACAACCAAAAAACCTATATAGACCAACTAAAAATACAGATTTAAAAAGAGATTTGTACTAACTTTATTTTTACGCCTACACTTTACAGTATCAAAACAGACACCAAAAGAGCCATATTTGTAATCTTTTTGTCTTTTTTGAAAAATAGTATTTCTATGACGGTAGTTAATCTATGACCATAAAAAAGTCAAAAGATATTAAAGTTTCTATTCAAAAGTAGTGGGTAGTGCTTATTTTTAATTGATTTCCCCCATTAAAAAACTTCATTGAATTACTACTACTAAGTATTGGTAGATAAATAAACATATTTTTTTATCTATTCCTTTGAGGTAACATCTTAATTATCAAAACCCATTTTAGGAGAGAAGGTGGAGGTATATAGGAAAATAGCAACCTGAAACGAGTATCGTAAAGAAATTAGATAAATAAACTAAAAACCCACCTCTATTTTGTTTGAAGAAAAAGTTGAGGTGGGTAAAAATTGCTATGAAAAAGATAGGTCCTATGAAAGACCTAAGTATCAAATATAGTATTTTAAAATATAGTAAAAAGAAATAATTATATAATTTTCTCAAATATATTTCAACTTGTCAAATCAATATTTAAATCCTACTTTTAATGTTTAATAATTGCTAAAGTTTATAAACTTATTGAATGAAAAAAATAAATACCCGAAAAGCCCTTAATCCTGCTTACAGAAAACACAAACCATTACGTAAAGATGTTAATCAATTTGTAGAACAATTAAAAGAATGTATTGATGTTATTAAGCATATAGATAATGTTAATGAGAGCGAAGAACATTTAAAAGAACCAATAAAAAACTTTCTACAAAAAACTTTCTACAAAGAAAATCTTATAAATACAAAAGACCGTATTGACCTTGCAATATATTTAGGTAAAAATGCAAAAAGTGAAGTAGGTGTATTAATTGAAGCGAAAAAACCAAGTAATAAAGCCGAGTTTTTAACACCTGATAATCTAAATAGAAAAGCCTTACAGGAACTATTATTGTATTATCTACGTGAGCGTTTAGACAATAAAAACAACAGCATAAAACACTTAGTTGCAACCAATGGTTATGAGTGGTATTTATTTAAGGCAGAAGATTTTTATAACATATTCTTCAAAAACAAACCTTTAATAAAAGAATACGAAGCCTTTAGAGATGGTTTAAAAGACACTACTAAAAACGAACTATTTTATAATGAGATTGCTAAAAAATATATAGAGTTAGCACAAGATCAATTACCTTTTGTGCATTTAGATTTTAATAAAACAAATTTCGATACGTTAAGCGATGCACATTTAAACACCTTATATAAAATATTTTCTGATGTTCATTTATTAGGGCATAGTTTTGGAAACGACAGCAACCAATTAAACAAAGTATTTTACAATGAGTTACTGCATATAATTGGTTTAGAAGAAGTAAAAGACAAGGGTAAAAAAATAATATACCGTAAATCTGAAAAAACAAGAGATTACGCTTCACTTTTAGAAAATACTATTTTCACCTTAGAGGATAGAGATTATTTAGGAAATGTAAAAGGGTTTGATGCTGATAACGACAAAGCTTTTAATGTAGGTTTAGACCTTTGTTTAACTTGGGTAAATCGTATTCTATTCTTAAAATTATTAGAATCTCAATTACTAACTTATCATAAAGGAGCAAAAGAATACAAGTTTTTACAATCTGATTTTATCAATGGTTTTGATGATTTAAACAATTTATTCTTTTCAGCATTAGCAAAAAAAACAGGAGAAAGGCACCCTAGATATAAAGATAAGTTTCAATATATACCCTATTTAAATAGTTCTCTTTTTGAACGTAACAATTTAGAAACAGACACTTTTGAAGTTTCAGCATTAAATGATGATGAAATGGAAGTGTTAAGTACAACCGTTTTAAAAGATGCAAAAGGGAAAAGATTAAAAGGAAAATTAAATACACTCGATTACCTCTTTAAATTCTTAGAAGCCTACGATTTTACAACAGATGGTACAGAAGGAATTGCAGAAGAACACGAAAATAAAACCTTAATTAACGCATCTGTATTAGGCTTAATATTTGAAAAAATAAACGGTTATAAAGAGGGTTCATTTTATACCCCTGCATACATTACAATGTATATGTGTAAAGAAACATTACGCAGAGCAGTAGTACAAAAATTTAAAGAACAGGAAAACGACCAAATAGAAACTTTTGAAGATTTACAAGCCTATTGCCATCGTTTTTTTAAAGTAGATGATACAACACGTTTTAATAAAATAGTAAACTCTTTGCGTATATGCGACCCTGCTGTTGGTTCTGGTCACTTCTTAGTAAGTGCATTAAATGAACTAATTGCTATTAAAAACGAATTAGGTTTTTTAGTTGATGCTAAAGGAATGGCATTGGGTTGTGATATTCAAATTGAAAATGATGAATTGTACATTGAGGATAAAAGAACAGGTCTTTTATTTGAATACAATCCTAACGACAAAGAAAGTGTAAGAATACAACACACCTTATTCCACGAAAAACAAACCATTATTGAAAACTGTTTATTTGGTGTTGATATAAACCCAAATTCAGTAAAAATATGTAGGCTGCGTTTATGGATTGAATTATTGAAAAACGCCTACTATAAATCACCTGTCATATCGAGCGGAGTAGAGATAAAAGAACTACAAACACTTCCAAATATTGATATTAATATTAAATGCGGTAACTCATTGATTAGCCGTTTTAATTTAGATGACGATTTAAAAGATGCCTTTAAAGGAAAAGAAGTAAAATACAATTTTAAACAGTACAAAGCTGCTGTTGAAGAATATAAAAATACCAACTCTAAAGAGAAGAAAAGAGAAGTTTTACAAATTATTAATGAAGTTAAAAATAACTTTAAAAGTACCTTAGACAATAAATTCACAAATAACTTTATTAAAATACAAGAAGAATTTATAAGTGAAAATGAGCGTATTAATAATTTAAAACAATTTGAAGAAAAAATCACGAAGGCTGAAAAGGACAGATTAGCAAAATTAAAACTAAAACTTGAAAACGCCTTTTTAGAAAAAGAAGAGATTGTTAACAATGCTATTTACCACAATGCTTTTGAATGGCGTTTTGAGTTTCCTGAAGTATTAAATGATGAAGGTAAATATTTAGGTTTTGATACAGTTATTGGGAATCCTCCTTATGTACAAATGCAAAGTATGAAAGAAATGTCTAAAATTTATAAGACTTTTAATTATACCACTTTCCAAAGTACAGGAGATTTGTACGCTTTGTTTTATGAAAAAGGAGAACAAATATTATCTGACAACGGGTATTTAGGGTTTATTACTGGTAGTGCGTGGTTGCGTTCAAACTATGGTAAGGCTTTAAGGAAATTCTTTATTGATAAAACATCTATAATTGAATTAATTGACTTTTCTGATTGTGAAATATTTGATTCTGCAACAGTTTTAACAAATATTATGCTGTTTAAAAAAGCAGAGCAAAATTTTCCTGCAAAAGCAATTAGATTTACTAAAAAAGACCAAAACAGATTAGATGAACTAAAAAATGTATTTGATAAAGAAAGTATATTTTTAGAAAACTTAACTGAAAACTCTTGGGTTATTTCTGATAAAACAACTTTTAAAATAAAAAATAAAGTAGAAGAGCAAGGAGTTAAATTAATTGACTGGAATATTGAAATTTACCGAGGTATTTTAACAGGTTTTAACGAGGCATTTATAATTAATAAAGAAAAACGAGATGAACTTATTGCTAAAGATGAGAAAAGCAAGGAAATTATTAAACCAATTTTAAGAGGTAGAGATATTCAAAAATATTATAAAAAGTTTAATGATTTATATATTATTAATACACATAATGGTTTAAGAAGAGAAGGTATTCAACCTATTGACGTTAACAATTACTCTGCCATAAAATCTCATTTAGATAAATTTTCAAATAGACTAATAAAAAGATCTGATAAAGGGGTTACACCATATAATTTAAGAAATTGCGCATATTTAGAAGCTTTTGATAAGCCTAAAATCATCTTTCCAAATATGACAAAATTTTTACCTTTTCTATATGATAATAAGGGGTTTTATACAAATCAGAAATGCTACATAATTACGGGGGTTTCATTAGAATATTTAGTTTCTTTTTTTAATTCAAATCTTTTTAAGTTTTGTTTCGAGGATAATTTCCCTGAATTACAAGGGAATACTAGGGAATTAAACAAAGTTATATTTGAACAAATACCTGTTAAAAAGATAACAAAAGAACAAGAAAAATATTTCATAGAAAATGTAGATAAAATTACAATTCTCAAAAATGAAAACCCAAAAGCAGATACCACAGTTTTAGAACAAGAAATAGACCAACTAGTTTATAAGTTGTATGGGTTAACTGAGGAGGAAATCGCCATAGTAGAAAATTCTTAATTAAAAATAATTACGAATAGGCAATTCACAAACACTTAATAAATAAAAGAGTACGTGAGTAAATTAAAATAGTAGAGAATAGTTAATATATGGAGAAATTTGCAATACCAATTAGCGATCAAATTAAAAGACTTCAATCTAAAGGTTTAAATTTAGAGTGTTATGAAGATGTTAAAATTAAAGAGATATTATTAGATATAGGTTATTATCGTTTGGGTTTTTATTGCCACCCTTTTATAAATGGAGGGACAGATGAATTTCATCAAAATATTAAAATATCAGATATAGTAACACTCTATTATTTAGATGCAGATTTAAAACACTTACTATTAAAATATATAAATAGAATTGAAATCAATTTTAGAACAAAACTTATTTATTACACATCTATGAAGTACAAAACCGACCCAATTTGGTTTGTAAATGATTCTGTAATGGAGAAAGAATTTATAGATGATTTTGAAAAGATCTACTCTGAAAAATTTAAAAATGATAATCTTACTATTAAAAGACATCATTTAAAATACCCTCTAGATGATTTTGCTCCTGTCTGGAAAACATTTGAGTATTTAACTTTGGGTGCTGTAATTACAGTTTTTTCAAATATAAAAAATGAAGAAATAAAAAAGAGAATATCTGATTGTTTTGGCATTAGAGATTTGAACAAATTTTTACGGTTACTTCATACAGTAAGACAAATGCGAAATATTTGTGCTCACGGAAGTGTTTTATTCGATTATCGTTTACCACAAAGTATAAATTCAATTCCTCAAATCACCTTTAATAATGGTGACCGTAATTCTGTAGATTCTTGTATTAAAGTTATCAGTTTTTTCACAAAATGTGTTTCACTAAACAGGCATAATGATATAGAATCTGATATTAGTATCTTATTTAAAAAATATGAGGATAACGCACTTATAAAAGAGATTATTACAAATAAAATAAACTATATTTATTAACAAATTATTTTGTGATTAGTGAAATATTTGTACATTTGTACTGTTATTAGTGCCTCATTATTCGTATGCTTTAATGGTGCACTTTAAAAAAACATTAAAAAACCCAGTCTAGCACTGGGTTTTGCTTTTTTATAAATTAACTGTTATTCTCTACATTTTAATCATCTTAAAATTTAAAAAAGCAAAATAATCTCTCACAAATTAATAATTTAGGGTATTTATGCTGATTTTGAATAAGCAATGGAAATGCTATTTAATCCTGAGTAAAAAATAGTTTATTATTGAAACTTCATCATTACAAGATTGTTAAGGTATTAAGAATCGCTCTGGACGGGTCAGTTATTTTATAAGTAAATTTTCACTGCTAAGCCTTTGTACATAAATATAATCAATAATTATTTCACAAATATGGAATATAATGACGCATTAGTTTTATAATCCTCTTTTATTAACATACAAATGCATTAAGAAATTAGTAATCCCTCTACAAACAAAAAACGCTATAAAAAAATACCACCATTTAGGTTTTGCTTCATTAATAAATGATATTGCTGTTATGCCGATGGCAAATATTACTAAAAGCGAATAAAAATAAATATTCTTCCTTTTGTTGTATTGTTTCATAATAATTATTTTTTTAAGTTTTAGTGATTTCCGTTATTACTTGCAGCGGTTTAGGTTAGTGAAAATTGTGGTTTTAAAATCGTAATTTTTCCAATGTTTGTTTTGTCATAATAAAGCTCTCCATACTTTTATTTTTCAAAATTCAGTTTGTAGTCGTCATTATCCATGAGGATAAGCCCGTAAAAAGTCACACCCGTTGAGGGGTCTGTTGATGAAGTCATCAACCTGAACGTTTTGGTTTCATTTTGATGTATTTTGACAAATACACTACCCTCTACAGTAGATGATTTATGTTTGTAACCTGCTTTTTTTATCTCATTTAAATAATAATCATATTTTTTCTTATTAGGAAAAATTAAACTAATTCTTCTAGTTGTGCTTTCCTTGAAATAATAATAAGTTAACAAATAAAGAGTGCCATCATCGAAATCAATTGTTCCAAATTCTGCCATTCCTATTTTTGAATTAGTAGGCTCAGAGCCTTTCTTGAAACTCCAATTATTATCAGTTAAGAATTCTTCAACAAAATCCAAACTTTTATTTTGAAAACTCAATATATCATCAATAGTTAAATAGTTAATTTCACTTTTTGAATCTTCTAAGGATAATTCAGTATTTAAACTTTTTTGTTTTCGAGAATTTCTATTTCTTGATGATTGTTTATTTTGCCTTATATGATCTTGAATTATAGAGCCTGTATTTGTGTTTTGAAGGGGTTTTAATTGTCCGTAAGCACCTCCTGTGTTTTTTGAACTATTATTATCTGATTTCCCTTCTGTAAAACCACGATTATAACCATCTTGATAAGTATTTTTCCCAACTCTTGGAATTGGCGAAACTGGTGCAACAGGTGCAACACATCCATAGTTTTGATAGCAATATCCTGCTTTATAACCTACTTTCCAACCGTCAGAATAGGAATTTGTTTGAGAATAAGTTGTTAAGGATATTAAGATTAGCAGAAGTAAAAAAAATTTTAAAGATTTCATAGTGTCAATTTTAATTACAAACATAATAAAAACTGACCAATGTGTCATTATATTTGATTTGATTTAAACTGACATTGTTGTCATAATGAAAAATGATAACAAAAAGGAATTACTTCTCAGTTTAGCCAAAAGAATCAAAGGGTTAAGAAAAAAAAGGAATTTAACCCAAGAGGATTGTTATAATGATACTTCTATTCATTTTGCTCGAATAGAACAAGGCAAAAGAGATGTCAGTTATACTACTCTTGTGAAAATATGTGATTATTTTGGAGTTACATTAAATGAGTTTTTTAGTTGATTTCCCCTTTTGAAAAATAGAGCATATCTAATACTACTAACTACTGGTACACAAATAAACATTTATTACACATTTGAGAGCCGTTATTAATATTGAACCTCCAATTCATATTGACTCTAAACGAATAATTCTTAACTTTATCAAAAATTGTGATAAGTGAAAAACATTAAACTGATTAAAGACCGTTTAGCAGAAAAAAGGCATAAAAAAAAACTTAGAAGAAGAAAAAAAAGGAGAGGTTTTATCAATGTTTTTAATAGAACAAGTGAAAGAAATTATGAAGATGTTGCAAAAATTAAACATGATTTGCTATCCGATAATTTGAGATATATTTCTGATAATCCTAAGACCAACTTATTAAAACATGCAATGTTCTTTAGATCTGGTCTTAGTAAAGTTAAAGTTATAAAAGTTCCTACGGTTTTTTCTTTAATTGATAATCCCACAGAAAGTTATAAATTTATTGAAGAAGTTATAAATTGTATCTACCATAATCGAGTTAGAAAATTAAGACTTGATTATTCTCAATGTGAAACCATTCATTTGGGAGCGCAGGTTTATTTGGATGTTCTTTTGAAGGAAATATTTATTTATGCAAAAACTCTTGCGTCAAAATTCAAAAACCATAGTTTATTAGAGAATGTTAGATCAATAAATGTTGAAAATGTGAATATTGATAAACTCCTTCACTCGATTGGTTCATTTGCTATTCATGCAAATGAAAGTAAAGATTTTGAAGATATTATTCCGTATCAGTTATGCGAATTTAGAAAGAAAAAAACGTCTGATCTACTATTTAATATTGAGACTAAAGAAAGACATGTTACAGAAATGGTTCAGTATGTAATGGATAGTGTTAATAGAATTGGCAAGGAGTTATCTCCTGAAAGTATTGAGAGTTTAAGTATTATTGTTGGTGAAGTGTTGATAAATGCTGAAGAACATTCTACAAATAATCATAGGTTTTCTATCGGATATTTTCAAGAACACAATGGAAATAAGAGGCATTATGGAATTTTTAATTTGACCATATTAAATTTTGGGCATACTATTTATGATAGTTTCAAAAATGAAAATTGCTCTAGAAAAGATATTGTATCAAAAATGAATGAACTGTCAAAATATTATACCTCAAATAAGTTATTTAGTCCGTCAATAAAAGAAGAGACCTTGTGGACTTTATATGCACTACAAGAAGAAATTACTTCGGTTTCACCAGAAAAAAATATAAAGCGAGGGAATGGTTCAATAAAGTTTATTGAAAACTTTTTTAATTTGAAAGGAAGTGGTAAGAAAAGTGACAAAATATCAAGATTAGCCGTATTATCAGGAAATGCATCAATCGTTTTTGATGGTAAGTATGGTATTGGTGAAAAGATAAAAATAAATTCAAAAACAGGGAAAGAAGAGAAATTCCAAGTGATGACATTTAATGAATCAGGTGATATTTCTGACAAACCTGACCCAAATTATGTTAAATTTGTCAAAAATCACTTTCCTGGCACAATTATTAGTGCTCAAATATTAATAAGTAAAGATGACATATTATGATAGAATCAATTTTTAAACTAGAAAAATATAGAGCAACTGGTTCAAAAGTGTTTACCGGACGTGATAAAGGGAAGTATGTTAGAGAAAAATCAAATTTTGATCAAATTGAAAAAGATAGTGATAAAGTAATTTTTATCATTCCAGATAATTTATTTTCCATTAATCCATCCTTTTTTGAAGAATTATTAATTAATGTAGTTTTGAAACTTGGTAAAAAAGGTTTTTTTGAAAAGTTTGAATTTAAAAATTCAGGTGTTTATAAATATGAAAAACCTTTAATGGATGCGGTTGATAGAATTTTAAGAGAAAATCACGCATTATGATGTTTTTACAGGCGCCTGTTGAATTAACTACATTTGAAATTATCGAAAAGTTATCTACTATTATTATTGCGGCGTGTACACTCGTTTTTTCTTTTTATATTTATTATTATCAACTGAAAAAAGATAATAAAAATCTAAAATTAGATTGGTATAAAGTGATAATAATTGAATCCAAATTTGAAGATTTTTTTGGATTTTTTGAAAATCTAAATTTGACATTAAACCCAATAAAAAACAACCCTAATTTGTCAGTGAGTGATAAAGAATGCATTAATACTTTAATGGTTGATGATTTGATTAAATTAAGATTAGACTTTATTACATTGTTGCTTTCTGTTGATGATATGCTTTATCAATGCGTAAAAACTCAATTTGATGAGTTGGTTGATGGTATTACTACTAAACTTTCAGATGAAAGCGTTAATTTAAGTGATCCTGAAATTTATGATGAGGAAATATCTAAGCATATTTCACAGTATAGAACTCAGATATTGAAAATATTTGTTGAGTTTAGGGGGGATAATGATTCGTATCAAAGATTAATTAAAAAAATCAAAGATTATTTTAATTTCTAATTCTTGCAATTTAGATGGTAATCATATTAATAGATGGTTTAAAATAATTAATATGAAATTAGGACATATTAAGTGTTTTATGAATGATGAATTAGAATTGAAAGATGAACGGTTGTTATTGTTGCATCAGGAATTGAGATTATTTATTACAAAGAGCCATTCGTTTAACGACACATTTAATAAATAAGACGGTGTTAAATTGGATACCAGAGTAAAAAATGGACTTATTGAAAAAAATAGACTATTGAATCATAATTTTATGAGCGTCATATTTAAAATTCACAAATCTTAATTTTTTTGAATTAAGAATATTCTTCTTCCTTAATTTTTATAATTAGTGTTCATTGTTTTTTTGGTAATTTAATAATGGTCTTTGTTGTGTCTATAAGAAAGATGTTTAAACAATAGAAGATTTTAATAATGAGATTTGATTCTGAAGGAATATTATGTATTGTTGACTATATGCTGACTAAAAAATATAAAAACACCACATAAAATATTGGTACATAGTGTTTTATAAATTTTAATAGTGGAGACGCCGGGAATCGAACCCGGGTCCAAACAAGCAACCAAAATACTTTCTACATGCTTAGTTTTCTTTTAATTTTAGTCTTAAAGCTAACCGAAAACAATTTACTTTAAGCTTAGTTTCTTTAGTTTCAAAATACCACCGAAACAATAGTATTTCTATGTTAACTTTTACGATGCCCCTAAATTGATCGCCGCTAACCAAGGCTATCAGGGGGCATTCAGCTTGCACACCTAGTGTGCCGAGGCTCATCCTACTGTAATTCGGATTAAGCAGCTAAAGCGTAGTTATCTTCGCCGTTTAAAATGTTGAAATTGAGATTTACGAGTGCTATTTCATTACTCGACATGCTTATATGTTAATTGATCTTGCAGTCAAAACCAATCGTCCCCAAAATTTCAAAGATCTAATTCTTTTAAAAGAATGTAAATTTAAACAAAATATGTTAGATAGTTTATTTGTGAGTTCTTTTAATTCCTAATATATTAGAGCAAAATTTATACCAGTTATTTTATGAAGATAGGAATTATTAAAGAAAGAAAGAATCCACCAGATAGAAGAGTTGTATTATCCCCAAAAAAATGTAAAGAATTACTTAAAGAATATCCTCATTTATCTATTAAAGTAGAAAGTTCTGAGAATAGATTTTTCACAGATGCGGATTATAAAAATGAAGGAATTGAGGTGGTCAATGATGTGTCAGATTGTGATGTTTTGTTAGGAGTAAAAGAAGTGCCTATTGCTAATTTATTATCAAATAAAAAGTATTTTTTCTTTTCACATACCATAAAAAAGCAAGCATATAATAGAGGATTGTTAAAAGCAATTTTGTCTAATAATATAGAGTTTTTTGATCATGAAACTATTATAAATGAAAATGGAGTTAGATTGGTAGCTTTTGGAAGATATGCTGGCATTGTTGGGACATACAATGGATTTAGAGCTTATGGACTAAAATTTAAGCTATTTAAATTACATAAGGCAGAAAATCTTCACGATCAGTTAATGTTAATTCATGAATTACAAAAATTAAGATTACCACCTATAAAAGTTGTATTAACAGGAAAAGGAAGAGTTGGTAATGGAGCAAAAGAAATGTTAGATGGAATGGGAATGAGAGAGGTTTCAGTTGAAGAATTTTTAAAGCTAACTTTTGCAGAACCTGTTTATGCTCAAATTGATGTTTTAGATTATAATAAAAGAAAAGATGGCAGGATGATAAATGAACAAGACTTCTTTAAAAATCCGCAAGACTATGAAAGTGATTTTATGCGCTTTGCCAAAGTGGCTGATATGTACATTGCATGTCATTTTTATGGTGTTGGTTCCCCTTACATTTTTACACGTGAAGATGCAAAATCAACAGATTTTAATATAAAAGTGGTGGCAGATATTAGTTGTGATATTGATGGTCCGGTAGCTTCAACTATTAGATCTTCAACAATAGCGAAACCAATTTATGGTTATCATCCTATTACTGAAAAAGAAGCTGATTTTAATGATGAAAACACTATAGCAGTAATGGCTGTTGATAATTTACCTTGTGAATTACCCAAGGATGCTTCTGAAGGGTTTGGAGAAAGTTTTGCGAAACATGTAATTCCTGCATTTTTTAATAATGATAAAAACGGAGTGTTACAAAGAGCGAGAATGACACAAGACGAAAAATTAACTGAAAGGTTTAGTTATTTACAAGATTTTGTTGATGGAAAATAATCAGCAACATTTATTAGAAAAATTAGCAAATACTAAAATGCCCTACGGGAAATATAAAGGTTATTTCTTAATTGATTTACCTGAGCATTATATTGTTTGGTATAATAATAAAGGCTTTCCAAAAGGTACATTTGGTAATCAACTTCGGTTAGTTTACGAAATTCAATTAAACGGTTTGGAAGATTTAGTTAGAAAATTAAGAATTTAAACTAATTTTTTGGGTTTAGAGCGGCATAAATTATATGAAAACCAGCAAAAGCTACTCCAAGCAGTAAAAATTGTACTTCAGGAAAAAATAACACAAACATACTTTGTAAAGCAAAAAATAATCCTAATATTCTTGTTGAACCATTTGTGTAATTGTTTGCTATTATACAGCTTAAACCATAAAGTAAAAGTATTAAAGGAATTATTAATTTTAACATTCCTAATTGAATACACACATAAGAAGCGGAAACTAGAATAGAGAACTGAATAAAAAATACGAGTCTGATTTTTTTAGCATTGGGTTCCCAACCTTTTAAATTGCTTTTTCTTCTTCTTCGTTTATTTATAAAAACAATTATCAAATAAGTTATTAGCGCAAACAAAAGAACACTAGCAAATATCAAAATTTCAAAAAATGTAATTGGTAATACTGATGTAGCTCCACTTAAAGAAGTAAATTGATTTATTAATGCATTTACTAAAACAATAAATAAAAGGGAGCTAATACCAAATAAAATACCAGTAATTCCATGTAACGATAAATTATGAATTTTAGGATTCAATTTTTATGAAAATTTGTTAAAGCTTAAATCTACAAAAAAAAAGGAAGCAAAAAAATCAACTTTTCAACAATAAAATGTTATTAACTAATTCAGTTAGAAGACTAATTAGGTTTAAATATTTAATAATTTTAATAAATCAAAAAACCAACATAAAAAACTTACTTAAACATGTCTGAACAATTAGTTTTTCCAAAAATATTTACACATAAAGAGGTGTTAAAGAGTGCTTTAGAATATTTTAAAGGAGATGAGCTTGCAGCAACAACTTGGATTAACAAGTATGCAATGAAAAATAAAGAAGGTGAATTTTTCGAATCTACGCCAAATGATATGCATATAAGAATGGCAGCTGAATTTGCTAAAATAGAAAAGAAATATTTAGGTAAAGAAATAAGTACTGAAGGACTTTCAGCTTACGGAAAGAAGCGTAGTTTTTTGACAGAAGATGCGATTTTTAATTTATTTAAAGATTTTAAATATACTATTCCCCAGGGAAGTGTAATGTCTTCTTTAGGAAATAAAAATGTAATAGCTTCTTTATCAAATTGTGTTGTGGTTCCTCCTGTGTTAGATTCTTATGGTGGAATTTTTTACACCGACCAACAATTGGCACAATTATTTAAAAGACGCTGTGGAGTTGGTGTGGATTTGTCTAATTTAAGACCTAATGGAGCACAAGTTTCGAACTCTGCAGGAAGCACAACCGGAGCAGTTTCATTTATGGAACGTTTTTCAAATACCACAAGAGAAGTAGCTCAAAATGGAAGAAGAGGTGCTTTAATGCTTACCATGGATATTGCACATCCTGATATTGAAGATTTTGTAACTGTAAAACAAGATTTAACTAAAATTACAGGAGCAAATATCTCACTGCGTTTATCGGATGAATTTATGATAGCTGTTGTAAATGATGATGATTTTACGTTGCGTTGGCCAATAGACAGTGAAAAACCAACATACACAAAAATCATCAAAGCAAAATCTTTGTGGGATACCATTATAAAATGTGCACATAATACTGCTGAGCCAGGTTTAATATTTTGGGATCGTCAACATTATTATTCAACATCTTCAATATATCCTGGATTTAAAAATAGTTCCACAAATCCGTGTTCAGAAATTGCAATGCAAGGTGGTGATAGTTGTCGTTTAATCGCTATCAATTTATATAGTTTTGTTGAAAATCCTTTTACAGAACAAGCAACATTTAATCATAAAAAATTCTATGAAGTTGTATATGAATCTCAACGTTTAATGGATGATTTGGTTGATTTAGAATTAGAAGCTGTAGATAAAATTTTTAACAAAATAATGCACGATAAAGAACCTACAGATATTAAACAGGTTGAAATTGATACGTGGAAATTATTGTACAAAACAGGAAAAAAGGGAAGAAGAACTGGTTTAGGTTTTACAGCATTGGCTGATGCTATGGCAGCATTAGGTAAAAAGTTTGATACTGATGAAGCTATTGCTGCTGTTGATGAAATAATGAAAACTAAATTTAAAGGAGAGTTTGATAGTAGTATTGACATGGCCATAACGCGTGGAAAATTTGAAGTATTTAATCCAGAAATAGAAAACTATTCTGAATTTGTTCAAATGGTTGAAAAAGATTTTCCTTCTATTTATAAACGAATGATGAAATACGGGCGTAGAAATATTTCTATAAGCACAGTTGCACCAACAGGAAGTTTAAGTATGTTGGCACAAACATCATCAGGGATAGAGCCCGTTTTTCTTTTATCATATAAAAGAAGAAGAAAAGTAAACCAAGACGATCCAAACGCTAAAATTGCTTATGTTGATGATATGGGGGATGCTTTTGAAGAATTTGAAGTATTTCATCCAAAGTTAAAACAATGGATGGAAGTTACGGGTAAAACCGAAATTAAGGAAAGTCCGTACTCAGGATCTACTGCGCCAGAAATTGATTGGAAAAAGCGCGTTGAGATGCAAGCTTTGGTTCAAAAATACACAACACATTCAATAAGTTCAACTATTAATTTAGCTTCAGATGTTTCAGTTGAAATGGTTGGTGATATTTATATTGAATCTTGGAAAAAAGGTTTAAAAGGAATTACAGTTTATAGAGATGGATCTAGAAGTGGAATTTTAGTTTCAAACGATGCTAAAAAAGAAAAGAAGAATAATGATTGTTTTGCGGAAACTATTTTTCCAAAACGCCCTAAAACAATTGAAGCCAAAGTTGTTCGTTTCCAAAATGATTATGATAAATGGGTCGCTGTAGTTGGGTTAATTAATAATAGACCCTATGAAGTTTTTACAGGAAAAATTGAAGATGCATTTATTTTACCAGCATGGTTGGAAGAAGGTTGGGTAATTAAAAATAGAGATGAAAAAGGAGCTTCTCGTTACGATTTTCAATTTTTAGATAAGCAAGGATATAAAGTAACTTTAGAAGGATTATCTAGGACTTTTGATAAAGAATATTGGAATTATGCTAAATTAATTTCAGGAGTATTACGTCACGGAATGCCAATAGCCTATGTGGTAGATTTAATAAACAATTTAAATATGTACGATGAAAATATTAATACTTGGAAAAATGGTATTGTACGTACATTGAAACAATTTGTAGCAGATGGTACAAAAGCAGCTGATAAAAAATGTCCAGATTGTGGTGACCCAGAAGGACTTATTTATGAAGAAGGTTGCTTAAAATGTAAAAGTTGTGGGCATTCTAAATGCGGATAATAGTATTTTAATAGTTAAAAAAAGCGACAAAATTTTAATTTTGTCGCTTTTTTTCGTCATACTTAACTTGTTTCAGCCTGAAAATAAAGAAATTAAAACGTATTAATCGTTTTTCTTATAGCAACTAAATTACTTAATAAACCTTCTAAATATTTTAAATCCAACATATTAGCGCCGTCACTTTTAGCATTTGAAGGATCAAAATGAGTTTCTAAAAATAAACCATCAACATTATTTACAACGCCTGCTCTGGCAATGGTTTCTATCATATCAGGTCTTCCGCCTGTAACACCACTACTTTGATTTGGTTGTTGAAGTGAATGTGTAATATCTAAAATTACCGGAGCATATTGTTGCATTTCTGGAATTCCTCTAAAATCTACAATCATATCCTGGTAGCCAAACATAGTTCCTCTGTCTGTTATCCAAACCTTTTCATTGTTACAATCTTTTACTTTTTGCACAGCATGTTTCATGGCCGAAGGACTCATAAATTGTCCCTTTTTTAAATTCACAACTTTTCCTGTATTTGCAGCAGCAATAACTAAGTCGGTTTGACGAACTAAAAAAGCAGGAATTTGTAACACATCAACATATTCTGCGGCCATTGCAGCATCAGAAATTTCGTGAATATCCGTTACCGTTGGAACGTGAAATGTTTCTGAAACTTTTCTTAATATTTTTAATGCTTTTTCATCTCCAATTCCAGTAAAACTATCAATTCTGCTTCTATTTGCCTTTTTGAAACTACCTTTAAAAACAAACGGAATTTGTAATTTATCAGTCACTTTTAAAATATGTTCAGCAATACGTAAAGCCATTTCTTCTCCTTCAATAGCACAAGGACCAGCTAATAAAAAGAAATTATTACTATCTGTATGTTTTATATTTGGAATCAGATTTAAATTCATGATTTTTTAATTTTTTTCAAAGATACTATTTTATATAGCTGATTAAAACAGAATTATTCTTAATTTTATACGAAGGATTTACCATTATTTTTAAAATAATAGTATGAAATATATTAAGCTAATAGTGTTCATTGTTTTTTTAGGATGCACTACACCTAAAATACTATATGATTACGATAATCAAGTTGATTTTAATCAATACAAAACATTTCAGTTTTATAATGATATTTTACTAAATATTAATGAAATAGAAGCGAAGAGGATTCTTGTTCAGTTGGAAAAAGCCATTATTGAAAAAGGTTTGGAACCTAGTGATGATCCAGCAATTTTTGTTGATGTTAAATTAATTCAGTTTGAGGCACAAAGAAATTCTGTTGGTATTGGTTTTGGTAATTATGGAAGACACTCAGGAATAAGTGTTGGTGGACAATTACCAATTAATGGCAATGCCTTAACAAAACAATTTATTATTGATTTTGTTGATGCTAAAACTGATAAATTAATTTGGCAGGGTTTTTATGAAGGAAATTTTGAAACCAACATTAAAATTATTGAAAAAGAACAGTTTCTAGCCGAAGCATTTCAAAAATTATTAAGTAATTATCCTCCAAAAAAATAATAGTGATTAATTTATCTTTATGCGAATTCCTTCACTATGACTACTAAATTCTGGTGCATACATACTTTGAATGGTTGTAATTCCGTTGCTAAAATTACCTGAATTATTTACACGTAAATCATATTCAAACACAAAAATCCCTTTTGGTAAATTATCAAAAAAGAAGTTGGTTGAAGCATCTTTTGTGCTTTCATAATAACCCAAACCACCTTGCCATTTGTACCGTGAAAGTACATTTATAGGTTCTAAACCACTAGCTCTCATATCTTTCATGTGCACAAATTCCATAGGTCTGTCTACTTTTAATTCAATTCTTACTGTAATTAAATCCCCCAATTTTAAATGTGTTGCTTCATTAATTTCGGTTAACAATTTACCAGTAGCTGAATTTGTTTTTAAGAATATTTTTTTATTTAATTTAAGTGGTGTTTCTGCGGAAGTTATTTTATCTAAATCTTCAAAATATTGCCAGTACAATCCACCCCAAGCAATACCGTTGTTTTTTTTAGAAATAGTAACTTCACCCATTTTTGAAGTTATTTCGTTCCCATTCCACGAAGTTTTAAAATAACCTGTTCCAGCTTCAATTTTTACGCTTTCTAATTTTGAAGGTGCTATTTTTTGATCTCCAACCGTAACTTCAACAGATTCATTTACAGAAAGCCAATCATTTCCTTGTAATAAAAGCGCATACACAGCTTCGGTAGTTGATTTTGTAGTTGCCCAACGGTTCGTTTGTTTATTTTTCAGTAACCAAACTTTTAATTCATCAACGGTTGAAGTGTCTTTCTCAATTTCCGAAAATACTTCAATTAGTAAGGCTTGCGTTTCAATAGGCGCTTGATTCCAAAACCAGCTCGCTGTATTTTCTTTCCAATACATCCCCATTTCTTCATTGGTAATACTATTTTCTTTTAATGAATTTAATATTTTTGAAGTAGTTTTTGAATTTCCATTTCTATATTGAACCAAAGCATTCAATCCTTTTCCATATAAATTGAAGTCTTTCCAATAGGTAGAAGCTTGATTTTTATAATAGTTAAAAGCGGGTTCAACATTTTTAGGTAATTTATGAGTGCTATAAAAACTTCGCATATATAAATAATGAAGTTGGATGTAACCAATATTATTTTTCTTTAAAAATTTGGTTTCAGCTTTGATGCCTTGTTCCTTTGTGTTAGCGACATCTCTCATTTTTTTAGCCTGTTTTAAAAGTTTGTTGTAATCATCTAAAATTTCTTCATCTAAAAAACTGACAGCTTTTGAAATGATGGTTTCAATTGATTTATTAGTTGTTTCAACTTTATTAAATGTGACACCTAATTTTTGTAAATGCCCAAAACCAGTAGCAATATGTTGGGTTATATAACGATTTGGATAATCACTTCCTTTAAACCAAGGAAAACCACCGTTACTAAATTGCATTTCTTTTAATTTATTGATGGCGGTTTGTTGCTCATTAGTTAGTTTATTTAAATCGAAAAGCAATGCAATTCGTTTTTTTTGTTCTGTTTCACTTTGAGCGTCACGTACCCAAGGTGTTTCTTGAAGAATTATAGATTTCAATTCCTCATTTTTTTCCAAATTTGAAATCAATGCATCACTATTTTTCCATTGATTAAACACTTCTTTTATACGTGGATTGGATTCTAAAATATGACTTGCTAAAGTATTAGCATATAAACGAGAAAAAGTTTGTTCAGAACATTCATAAGGATATTCCATTAAATACGGTAAACTCTGCACCGCATACCAAGCAGGATTTGAAGTAACTTCTAACGTTAATTTATGATTTTTAAGTGTAGTGGAAACGTTATTCTTTAGCTTATCTAAACTGAATGTTTTGGTTTGATTGCTACGAACCCACATTGGCAATGTTTCTGTAACTAACATTCTGTTAGATAAAACAGGTAATACATTTTGTTCGCCATCACTAAATTCACCAGCTTTTGCAATTATTTTATATTGTACAGCTTGTACACCATCAGGAATAGATAGTTCCCAACTTACATTGGTATTTCCTTTAGCATCAATTTCAAAAGGTTTTATTTTTATGGCATTGCCTAATAAATTATTGATGTCTTTTCCAGAAATGGCATTTGTTAATTCCAAAATTGCTGTTCCGTTTAACAGCTTATCTGATAAATTTGATATTTTACTTGAAAACACAATTTTGTCACCTTCACGTAAAAATCGTGGTGGATTTGGTAATACCATTAACTCCTTTTGAGTTACTGTTGTTAAGGTTTTTGTGGATGAAGCTACATCTTTAGTATGTGCCAATAATTGTAATTTCCAACGTGTTAAAGCTTCAGGAACTGTAAAATTAAAACTCACATTTCCATCTTTGTCAGTAGTTAAATGTGGATAGAAAAAGGCGGTTTTATTAAAATTTTTACGAATTTTTATGGAAGAAAAATCTATATTTTCTTTAATTGAAGACGCTTCACTTTCGTTTGAAGATGTAATTCCAGTAATAACTACTTCTTCTAAACTATTTTTATTATCTATTTTATAAAATGCAACATCTTCCATAACTTCTTCTTCAACAGCTTGAATAACTTCAACACCTGCAACTCTTCCTTTTAGCGCATATAACATTCTATTAGTGTTGAAACTAAATCCGAACCAATTAAAAGTGTCAAATTGTTGATTGGGGAAATTGTAATATGAATTTCCTATATTATGAACATTAAAATTTAGAGTTCCAAAACTATTTCGTGCATTGCTATAGGTGTTTGAATAATAACTGTTATATGAAATCGGATTAAAATTCCAATTATGAGTTACAAATTCATCTAATGAAGCATCGTACATACTTGCCAATAATTCAGCAGCAATTTTATTTTTTTTATCATCTAAAATTTTAAAACTCCACGTCTGATTTTCTCCGGGTTGTAATTTATCTCTAAAAGTAAGAGTCTCAATAGTGATATTATTTTCGGTATGAGGAACATCAATAATAAGCTGTCCGTTTTCAAAACTATTATAATTTACAAAATGATAGTTAATAGCAAAGCCTCCAATATCTTCTTTTGAAACAGGAATTTTTACAGGTTTTGTTTCATTATTTAAATGAATTAAATAGGTAGCTACAATAGTTTGTTTCTTCTCAACATACAAAGTAACTGTCACATTTTTTGATGCCGAACCAAGCTGTAACTCAACAAATTCATTGGGTATGTAAGTTGCTTTATTTTTGTTGATTTGAAATAACTTAGCATCGGAAACGTTTGTTTCTTTTTTACTAAAAACTATAAAACGTTGTTCATCATGTACAGCTTGGTTAAATTTATCGGTACAATCAATAGTTACAATATAACTTCCAGATAACCAATTTTTACTATTTTCTAACGCTATTTCTTTTGAGGTATTTGTATTAAAATTAGTTTCAAAAACTAAGGCTCCTTTTTGCCAATTATTTTCGTCAGATTCATCATTTGTATAAGATTCGTGAGGGAATAAATTTTTGAAATTAGACTCTTCAATTAATTGGTAATCAGGAGCTTTCCAAGGCCTTTTTCGCAATGGTATTAATGGGGCTTTTAATTTATAAATTTTTAGAACGCCAACTGTTGGAACAAATTCTCCATTTAAGTTTGTGGTTGAAATACTTATTTTATTTGCTTCGTTTTTATCAATTTTAGCATTTAATGTAATATTGGCTTCCAACGTATGATAGCCAACTTTCACAATGGTTGAAGTACTTCTGGTTTCTCCATTAATATCAGTAACATCTGCCGTAATTTGGTAATTAAATGTCGGTAAATTTTTAGCTGCTATTTTTAAATCGGGAACTGCTACAAATTCAATTTTGTAGTTTCCTTCATCGTCAGTTATGGTTTCGCCAATTGTAATTTCTAATTGTTGCGATTGATACATATTTCTAGCATACCAACCAAACCATTTTGGGTATTGAGCCGTTCTTACAACACGATATACAACTTTACCATTGCTTATTTTACTGCCTGCAAAAGCATTGGCGGTTCCTTCAACAATAATTGTGTCATTTAATTTAAACGTTTCGGTAACTGGTTTAAAGGAAGTTTCAAATTTTGGTCGTTTGTATTCTTCAACTTGAATGGTGACTTCATAATCATAGTCAAAATCATAGTCTGCATGGTCATAAAAATCACTGTCATGTTCATAACTTTCATCAACATTTATGGTGTATTCTCCAGTTAAACCATTGTTTGGTAAGATGAATTCACCCGAAACGGAGCCATATTCATTTAATTTTAAATCGAGTTGTTTTACCAGTTGTCCGTTTGGATCTTCCAACGTGATTTCAACAAATTCATTGGTTAAAAGCGTTGTTTTATCACCTTGTTTTTTTAGGAAAATTCCTTTAAAATATACAGTTTGTCCAGGTCTGTAAATACTTCTGTCTGTAAATACAAAAGGTTTAATTTCAATAGATGCATCTTCTTCAAGATTCTCATTTTTATTCGTTGGATACAAGTAAAAATCACCAAAAGTTGCTTTGTCATTTTTATAAGTTACCGTTGCAACAACATTATTTCTGCCTTTGGTTAAATGAATACTAGCTTGTCCAAATTTATCTGTTATTAAGGTTTTATTTAATGGTAAATTATATTTGCCTGTATGATTATTTTTTAAATTAATGTTGGCACCAACCAACGGTTTTCCATTGTTTCTATTTACTGCCTGATAGGTGTAAAGTCCGTTATTAACAGTTTCAATGAGCACAATATCAGTAATTTGTATGATGGAGGTTGCGTAGGTGCCTTGCGGATTTATTTCTTCAAATGCTGAAGCATAGATCAAATAATTACCATTCGTTAATTGTGGAATTATAATTTCTGAACTGTGTTGCTGATAATCGTTTTCAGTTTTAAGTGTTGTGTTAAATTGATTTTTAATTTGAAGTTTTTTTATAAAATTTGTTTTCTCTTCATCATTGTATATTTTATAAAATTGTTCCTTTTCTGAATCTGAAATTTTATAAATTGTGAAATATAATTTTTCAACATTTTTATAAGAAACCAATACTTTGCTGAAGGTATTTATAGGAATATATTTTTCAGCTGTTATTTGAAGCGTTTTGTTTAAAATTTGTTGTTTTAATGCTTTACATTTTTCTGCTCCTATACTTTTTGGATATGAATTTATTGCACTATTACAAATTTCAATTGCTTTTGTTTTTTTAAATTGATTTTCAGGTGTTGTTATTGCATTGTAATTATTCCCTTCGTTAGAATATACTGTTGCTATTTCAAAATCTATTAATGTTGAAGCTTTAAATTGGCTTGCTTCATTTTTAAAATTGATTAATGATTTTAAGTAAATAGCATTTTTATTTTCAAAAGTTGCGTGTTGTTTTACAAATTGTAGTCGTTCTAAATCAACCATAATTAAAGCATTCATATTTTGTGTGCTTTGGTGAAATTGAACTAACTTTTGATAAATTTTTAAAGCGTTAAATTGAAGCGATAAACTATCTTTAGTTTCAAGATTAACTGTAGAAAATTCCTTGAAGTTGTCTAATAATTTCACATCATTAATTTCAAAAGCGTAGGAAGGTTTTGTAATGCTTGTTTCATTGGTTTTGTAAAAATATAGGCAATTATGCGATAAAAAATCGAAGAGTGTTGGTCTATACGTTTTTGAATCTTTTTGTAAATTTAAAATTTCGCTAAATTCTCTTAAATCAATTAATTGTGACACTAATCCATTCTCAAGAGAATTTTTAAAATGTACATGAATTTCTTTAAAAATAGTTTGTAAATCCCAAGTTCTAAAATCGGTTTCATCTACTTTTTCACTGGTTTTGGTTCTGTTATAAAATTGCCACCTGTTTTGTTGAAAATATTGCCAATATAGATTTGCCAAAACACTTTCCAAAATATTTTTTGTTGGAAATTTAGAAATTGCAATTTCATCTTTAAATAAATTTATAATCTTTAATTGAGCATCTTCTTCTAAGGTTAATGCAAATTTTGATTTGTAGATTAATGCCTTTGCGGTTTGTGAAGTATTGTCTTCTTTTTTTGCTTTTTCAAAAATAGCATCTACAATTACTAATGCAGATTTTGGCAAGTTGTCTAATTCAAATTTTTCAACTTGTTTCCATAATTTACCATATTCTATTTCGTTATCTTGGGAGTTAATATTTACTGAAAATAAACATAAAATTAAAATTGAAAGCGTAATTTTTTTCATCTATTTAAATTTTACTTTAAAAGTATCAAAAGTTATTCCTAAATTTAATACAATTCAGAAAAGTTTAAAATTAAATAAATTATAAAGTGTTAAATGTGTGAATTCATTTATAAATATGTTTTTAAAAAATGTACAATATCTTCATTTTTTTTAATACTTTACTTACATTTGATTTTATAAAAATTTAATTAAATGAATATACATTTTATTGCAATTGGAGGAAGTGCAATGCACAATTTAGCATTGGCTTTGTGCCAAAAAGGTTATAAAATTACTGGAAGTGATGATGCTATTTTTGAACCTTCAAAATCTAGATTAACTACTAAAGGGTTGTTGCCAAAAGAGTTTGGTTGGTTTGAAGAGAAAATCACTCCTAATCTAGATGCAGTGATTCTTGGAATGCACGCAAAACAAGATAATCCTGAATTATTAAAAGCGCAAGAGTTAGGACTTAAAATATATTCATATCCCGAATTTTTATACGAACAATCCAAAGATAAAACACGTGTTGTTATTGGAGGCTCACATGGAAAAACTACCATAACTTCTATGATCTTACATGTGTTTAACTATTTTAACATTCCAGTTGATTTTATGGTTGGAGCGCAATTGGATGGTTTTGAAAACATGGTTCATTTAACTTCAGAAAATGAGTTTATGGTGTTAGAAGGAGATGAATATTTATCAAGCCCCATAGATAGGCGACCAAAATTTCATTTGTACAAACCTAATATTGCTTTAATAAGTGGTATTGCTTGGGATCATATCAATGTTTTTCCAACGTATGAAAATTATGTAAAGCAATTTTTAATTTTTGCCAATTCACTTACCAATGGTGGAATAATGGTGTATAATGAAGAAGATGAAGAAGTTAAAAAAGTGGTTGAACAAGCTACAAGTTCCATTAAAAAATATCCATATTCAACTCCAAATTATAAAATTGAAAATGGCATTACATTTATTGAAACTTCGCTAGGTAAAATGCCTTTAGAATTTTTTGGAGCTCATAATTTGCAAAATATGGCGGGTGCTAAATGGATTTGCCAGCATATGGGTGTTAATGAAGATGAATTTTATGAAGCTATTGCCAGTTTTAAAGGAGCAAGTAAACGATTAGAAAAAATAGCAGAAAATAATTCAACCGTTGTTTTTAAAGATTTTGCACATTCACCAAGTAAAGTGAAGGCAACTACCAACGCAGTTAAAAATCAGTATAAAGAAAGGGTTGTGTTGGCTTGTTTGGAATTACATACGTATAGTAGTTTAAATGCTGATTTTTTGAAAGAATACAAAGGTGCTTTAGATAGTGCTGATAAAGCGGTGGTGTTTTATTCTCCTGAAGCATTAGAAATAAAAAGAATGGAAAGAATATCAGAAGAACAAATTAAAAGTGCTTTTGAGCGAGAAGATTTAATTGTTTTTACAAATCCAGAAGAATTTCAAGCTTTTTTATTCAATCAAAAATTAGAAAATAAAGTATTGCTATTAATGAGTTCAGGTAATTATGGTGGATTAGATTTTGATAAATTTAAGGAATTGATTTAATTTTTAGCTTATAATAAACCTAAAAATCCTAAGAAAATACTATAAAATGTGCTAAAATTTACCTTTTTAGCATAATTAAACAATTTGCTATATGTTGTGTTGTAGCCAGTTTTATTCTTTATTGGTTATTTCTTTTCCAATTCTGATATAATTTTTCTTAATGCTATTTGGCATATTTCTCGCACCAATTGAGTCTGGATTATCAAAACCACTTGGCCAAAAATAACACAATATAGCAATTGTCTTAGGTTGGGATTTGGCTAATTCATAATAATTATCGGCTACTTCATTCATTTCGTTTAATGTTATACCTCCAAAATCTCCATGCAATGAATTAATAAAATGTGTATCCATTATAATTACCAGTTTTTGATCATTATTTGAGAATTTTGACTTTAGAGTATTTAATTCACTTAAATAACCAACATTCGATATTGGGTTTTTGATAAAATAGTGGTCAAATCCAATCCAATCTACGGAATTTGGAATTTGAAGTTGGTCTAAAATAGAATAAGCCTCAATTATCATTATTGGGACTGTTGGTAAGGTCAATTTTATATAATCCGATACGGATTTTAATTCAAAAAAGGATATTCCGTTCCAAGTTGGTTCTTCCCCAACATAAAATGACTGTATTAAATCTTTATTGGTTTGTAGGTTATTAACGTTTATAAATTCATCCCATCTCGATTGAAAGTCCTCTCGTAAGCCATATTCGATTCCAGAAGGGCTTGAAGTACCAACCTGTTCGAAAAATATTTCCGATAAATGCAATATGCTTTTTACCTGTAAATTATTCATTTTGGTCATTCTCGGAACAATATTGTCGGTAGGATTTGCAACCAAGATGTCTGCAATATTTGAGAAATCAAATACTTCATCTAAATAATTTGTCTTCGTTTGATTATCCGTTGGGTCGTCCCAATAAGTGTCAATCAATGTAAATCCAAAGTATTTTATGTGTGTTGTATCAATAGTCTGTAAAGGTTGATTTTCCTTATGACAGGAAATCAATAAAATAATAAAGAATATCAATGTTAATTTATTCATTCAATGTTTTTCTCAAATTGGCTACAACCGATGCTGAAATTATAGTTTGCAATGCTTCTTGTAGTTTTATGTACTAAACAGACAAACATAATTGCTGTTGACCATTATTAAAATATTTTTTTAAAATAACTTATCGAACATTTAATTTTTCTTCCAAAAGAAAGGCGTAAATAAAATTAAAACAGTAAATAACTCTAGCCTTCCAATAAGCATTAAAAAGGAACATACCCATTTTGCCCCAAATGATAAATGTGAAAAATTATCAACGGGGCTAACAGAACTTATTGCAGGACCAATATTACCTAAAGATGAAGCTGCAGCACCCATTGCAGATTCAAAATCTAATCCAAAAAAAGTTAATGTAATTGAGCTTAAAATAAAAATAAGCATATACAATATAAAAAATGCTAAAATATTATAAATGATATTTTTTGGAACGCCACTATTATTGTAGCGAACTGGGATAATAGCATTTGGATGCAATAATTTTTTAAATTCATAAAAACTATTTTTAATCATTATGATATGACGAACAATTTTAATACCTCCACTTGTTGAACCAGCAGAACCACCAATAAAAAATAATGAAAACATAATCATTGTGCCAAAAGAATTCCACATAGTAAAATCGGCACTTACAAAACCCGTTGTAGTTAATACAGATGTGACTTGAAAAAAGGCATGTCTAAATGCACTTTCAGTTTCTCCCCAAGGTTTTGGATGATGAATGCTTGTAACTAGATTTGGATCTTGATGATTCAGTATCAATATTGTCATTATAATTGTTATAGCTATAACCCCAAAAAAGTAATATTTGAATTCTTCATTTTTAAAAACTTTGTTAATTTTTCCTTTTAAGGCAAAATAGGTTAACACAAAATTAGCACCCGCAATAAACATAAAAATGGTGATAATGTACTGTATAATTGGTGTGCCATTCCAATAAGCTACACTGGCATTTTTAGTTGAAAATCCACCAGTGCTCATAGTTGCCATTGCATGGTTTATAGCATCAAACCATGTCATTCCAGCAATTTTTAGTAAAAAGAATTCTAAAAATGTTAATAAAAAGTAAATGAGCCAAAGTCTTTTAGCCGTTTCAGTAATTCTTGGATGCATTTTATCGGCAGAAGGCCCTGGAGCTTCAGCCATAAATAATTGCATTCCTCCAATACCTAATAATGGTAAAATGGCAACAGTTAAAACAATAATTCCCATACCGCCAATCCAATGCGTTGCACTACGCCAAAATAAAATTCCTTTTGGCATGGATTCTATATTTGTTAATATTGAAGAACCAGTTGTTGAATAGCCAGATATTGTTTCAAAAATTGCATTTGTAAAATTAGGAATTGAACCCGTAAATAAGTAAGGTAAAGTTCCTGTAAAAGTTAGCATAAGCCAACCGAAAGTCACAATTAAATACCCCTCTTTTTTATGTAAATTTTTAGGTGCGTTTCTATTAAAAAACCAACATAAAAAACCTATTAGTATGGTGGTAATACCTGCATTTAAAATACCCCATTGTTCAGGTTCATTGTGATAACTGCTAAAAGGAACCGCTATTAGCATAAACACACCATTAAGCATGGATGTTAATCCTAAAAAACTAATAATTATTTTAAAATTGATACCTTTCATAGATTAATTAAACAATTTTTCAACCTTATGAATAGCTTCAGGTAAGCAAAAAACAACTGCTTTATCACCTGCTAATATTTGAAAATCCCCAAAAGTCATTAAAGCAACACCATCTCTAATAGCACCAGCAAAAACAGCATCTTTTGTTAATTTAATATCCTTGATTAATTTTTTCGTAACAGGTGAATTTTCTTTCACCATAAATTCTAATACTTCGGCATCAACATTATGTAAATTTGCTAATTTTAATACTTCTCCTTTACGTACATGTTTAAAAATGGCACTTGCAGCTAATAATTTTTTATTAATTAAAGTATCAATTCCAATGGTTTGAGAAATATTGATATAATCCATATTTTCAACTAAAGCAATGGTTTTTTTAACGCCTTTAGATTTTGCAACCAAACAAGTCATAATGTTCGTTTCAGAGTTTCCTGTAACCGCAACAAATGCATCCATTTCAGAAATATTTTCTTCGTCTAATAGCTCCACATTTCTGCCATCTCCCTTTATGATTAGTACGTTTGGTAATTTTTCAGCTACGTCTTTGGCTCTTTCTTTATTTAATTCAATTAATTTAATATTAAATTTGCTGTCACATAAATTTCTTGCTGCTTTTACGCCAATTTTACCAGCACCCAAAATCATAACGTCTTTTACTCCAAATGGGGTTTTCCCCATTAATTTGTAGAGTTTTTTTATACTTTCTTTTGGAGCAGAAAAATAAATTTGGTCATTGGCGCTATAAACTGTATTTCCTCTAGGAATTATAGTTTCACCACTATTTTCGGGTTTAATGGCAATAGTAATAAATTCTACATCTGAAAAGCGTTTATGGGCTTCTTGCACTGTTAAATTTATTAATGGAGAATTATATTCTAAAGTACTTCCTAAAATATTTAACGTTCCGTTTTCAAACTCAATTGTATCGTTAAATGCAGATTGATTTAATAACATTCTAATTTCATCGGCGGCTAATTCGCCTGGTGAAATCATACTGTCAATACCTAATTCAGCAAAATTAATATCTGAAGTTTGAGAAAATTCATGATTAGAAATACGTGCAATAGTTTTTTTAGCTCCTAGCTTTTTTGCAATAACAGCCAATGTAAAATTAGTATTTTGTGATTCGGTTACAGCTAAAAAAATATCAGCTTTATCTATGTTAACTTCTTTTAAAAGTTTTACTGAAGTGGCATCACCTTTTATCGTAATAACATCAATGTGGTTACTTGCATATTCAAGCTTTTCTTCATCCATATCAATTAAGTAGATGTCTTGCGATTCAAAAGAAAGCAGTTTGGATAAATGAAAACCTACATCTCCAGCACCAACAATAATAATTTTCATGAGTTGAAATATTTTGTCAAATATATTACTCTTATCTTTGAAAAAAAAATGAAGCTATGAGTTATGAAAATAAAATAAGTTCTATAAAGTCTTGGGCTGAAGATGATAGACCACGTGAAAAACTACTTTTAAAAGGAAATTCAGCATTGTCTGATGCTGAATTAATTGCAATTTTAATTGGTTCAGGAAGCAGAAATGAAAGCGCTGTAACTTTAGCTAAACGAATTTTAGCTTCAATAGATAATAACTTGAATAAATTGGGAAAATTATTGGTTTCAGATTTAATTAAATTTAAAGGAATAGGTGAAGCCAAAGCAATTTCAATTATAACAGCATTAGAATTAGGGAGAAGAAGAAGGCTTGAAGAAGCCTTAGAATTGCCAATAATTACAAGTAGTTCGGCCGTTTTTAATATGATGCAACCTTTAATTGGGGAGCTACAACACGAGGAATTTTGGGTTGTTTATTTAAATAATTCTAACAAAGTTCTTTATGTGGAACAGCTTAGTAAAGGAGGATTAACAGGAACTGTGGTAGATGTTAGGCTGTTGTATAAAAAAGCAATAGAAATTTATGCTACAGCATTAATTTTATGCCATAACCATCCTTCAGGAAAATTAAAAGCTAGCCAAGCAGATAAATCTATTACCAATAAATTAAAGCAAGCAGGTGAAACATTAGATATAAAAGTGTTGGATCATATAATTATTACAGAAAATGCTTATTTTAGCTTTGCCGATGAAAATATATTGTAATTTTGAATTGCAAATTTTGTAAATAAATACAAAAATTAAATTCAAGCAATCAATAACCAGCAACTAACAATGTTATTAGTTTATACTCATAAAATTACACCACGACTTAACTATATATTTAAACATTATTTTGTTAGAATATTACAAATTCCTGTAATTTTCACAACTAAAGTAAATGAGTTTGTAGCACATAATGGTCCAAAAATAACCTATTCAAAAACTGCTTTAGGATCAGAGTTTTTTATTCGTAGCCATGATTTATTATTTGATCAAGGAATTAATGATATTGATATAAATATATCAAAATGGGATGATATACCTTGTTTTTTTCCAGTAGGAGAATCCTCAAGTATACCATTTGATATTTTTGCAGCAGGATTTTATTTAATTAGCAGATATGAAGAATATTTACCTCACGTACAAGATATTCATGAACGTTTTCCTTCGGATGAGAGTTTAGCAGTTAAAAATGGGTTTATAGAAAAACCAATGATAGATATTTGGGCGTATAAATTTTTAGAATTGCTAAAAGAAAAATTTCCAAATTACACGTATAAAGACCGGGAATTTAATTTAATTTCAACAATAGATATAGATGTTGCTTTTGCCTATAAAAATAAGGGAATTGTTAGAACTGTTGGTGGTTTTATGAATGATATTTTACAATTTAGATTTTTGAATTTCTGGCATAGATTATTGACTGTTTTTAATTTTAAAACAGATCCATTTGATACATTTAAAGAGTTCTTAAACATTAAAAATGAATACAATATAAATACCATTTTTTTCTTTTTAGTAGGCGATTATACCACATTTGATAAAAATATTTCATCGTCAAATACCAAGTTTAGGTCGGTTATAAAATCGGTTGCTGATTATGCTAAAGTAGGTTTGCACCCTTCTTATTTTACTTTTAAAAATATGGTAAAGCTAAAAAAAGAAAAATTAAGATTAGAAACTATTGTTAACACGCCTATTACATTTTCGCGTCAACATTATTTACGATTAAGTATTCCTGAAACCTACCAGAATTTAATTGACTTAGATATTAATAGAGATTATACAATGGGATATGCAAAAGTAGCTGGTTTTAGAGCTAGCACTTGTACTCCTTTTTATTTTTATGATTTAGATTTCGAAATTCAAACACCTTTAAAAATATTTTCATTTGCTTTTATGGATGTTACTTTAAAAGATTATATGAATCTTTCACCTCAACAAAGTTTACAAAAAATTTTAGAATTAAAAGCAGCTGTTAAAGCAGTGAATGGAACGTTTATCACCTTATTTCATAATGAAACATTAAGTGAAAATGAAGTTTGGAAAGGGTGGAGTACTATTTATAAAACCGCAGTATTAGACTAAATTATGTATGATTTATTATTTTGAAAGAAATGAAATAGATAATTTAAAGTATGACCATTGTATTAAATCAGCTGTAAATTCTCGTATTTACGCTTATAGTTGGTATTTAGATTGTGTTGCAGACAATTGGGATGTATTGGTGTTAAATGATTATGAAGCGGTAATGCCGTTACCTTGGAGAAGTAAATATTTTATTAAATACATTTACCCACCAGCTTGGACACAGCAATTGGGTGTGTTTTCTAAAAATGCCATTTCACAAAATTTATTAAAAGAATTCATTAGTTCAATACCCAAAAAGTTTAAAAAAGTTACCATTCAATTTAATTCAGGGAATGATTTAAACTTGTTTAAAACTCAAAATAGAGTAAATTATATTTTGCCTTTGAATAAAGATTATGAAGAGATTTATAATAGATTTAATAAAAACAGGAAGAGAGTTTTAAATAATGACTCTTATGATTGTAAAATTAGTGATGAATTATGTTTTGCTGAATTAATTTTAATTGCAAAAAGACATTATACATTTTTAAGTTTTACTGATTTTGATTATAAAAAACTTAAAGGATTAGTAAATTACTTATTTAAAAGTAATAGAATCTTGATATATGGTATCTCAAAGATAGATAATGAATTAATTGGGGGGGTTCTTTTTTTAAAAAGTGATTATAGAATTACGTATTTATTTTCTATAATGACACCCATTGCAAAAAAGAACAATATTACAAGTAGAACAATAAATTTAGTTATAAAAGAATACTCGAATTCAAATTATACATTAGACTTTGAAGGTTCCATGATTTTAGGAATAGCTTCTTTTTTTAAAAGTTTTGGAGCTGTTTCTGAGTTTTATTATCAATATAAAAAAGATAGATTGATATGAATTTAAAAACGTATTTTATTAAATATTCTTGGCTAATACCGGTTCCTTTTTCTTTATTAATCAAGCTTTACCCTAAAAAAATAATATTTCCTTTTTATCACTCTATTTCTAATGTTCAACCAGTATTTATAAAACATCTATATAAGGTTAAGTCCATAACTGAATTTAAAAACGATATATTTTTTTTGTTAAAAAACTTTAAGCCAATTAGTATTGAAGATTTTGTAAAATATACAAAAGGTGAGATTAAAATTACTGAGAATTCATTTTTGCTTTCCTTTGATGATGGTTTAAGTGCGTTAAATGAAATTGTACCTTTTTTAATTGACAATAAAATTTCTGCATTGGTTTTCTTAAATAGTGATTTTGTGGATAATAAATTTTTGTTTTATAGGTACAAAGTAAGTTTGTTAATTGATGAAATTTATAATAGTGAAATTTCAGAAGTGAAAACACTTGAATTAAAAAAAATGTTAGGATTTGATTTTGTCAATAAATATGAATTAATTAATTTTTTAAAAAAATTCACACATGAAAATATTAAGCAAATAGATGAACTTGCAGTTATTTTGAATTTTTCATTTGAAGATTTTTTATTAAATGAAAAGCCTTATTTAAGTATAAAGCTAATCAATGTTTTAATTGAGAATGGTTTTTATTTTGGAGCACATGGTTGTTCACATTTTAATTATCAACTTTTAAATGAAAATGAACAAAAATCTAAAACTTTGAATAGTATAAATTATGTTGAAGAAAAGTTTAAATCAAAATATAAATTTTTTTCATTTCCTTTTACCGATGATAATATTTCATTAAAGCTATTTGAATATTTAGAGTCGGAAAAAATAATTAGCTTTGGAACAGCTGGTTTAAAAGATGAAGTAAAAGAAGTTGTTACTCATTTTCAGAGAATTTCAATGGAATATGATGTGAATTATTCTGCTAAAAGCATTTTAAAAGGTGAATTGTTTTATTATTTAATAAAAAAAATTATAGGTAAAAATAAATTAAAAAGAAGTTAGCTATTAGAAGTTAAAAATGATTGATATTTTTCAGGAACTTTTTTATTAAAATTAATTTTTGAAAAATCTTCATTATAGTTATCTTTTATTTTAACAACATTGCATGGATTACCCACGGCAATGGAGTTTGATGGTATATCTTTTACTACGATACTCCCTGCACCAATAACAACATTATCACCAATTTCAACATTTGTTAAAATAATTGCACCTGAGCCAATCCATACATTGTTTCCAATTTTTATAGGTTTACATTCTAAATGCTTTCTGAAATTATGAGGGTTATGGTTAGATGAAATAATTTTCACACCTGGACCTAATTCAACATTATTACCAAAAATAATTCCATTAGTTGCTTGGATATAATTATTTAAATTATCACCAGGGTCGCATAATATGCCTTTAGTAATTTTTTGAGGATCAATAACTTTGGATGTAAAATGAACGGGCCAATTAACATTCGGATTTAATCGAAATAATTTTTGTGGGATTAGAAAATGAAAAAACAAGATATAATATTTACTATAACCATATTTTGATCGATAATATTCAGGGTAAAAATAATTAATAAAATATCCAAATATTAAAAAATCTATTTTTTCAAAAAGAGAGGGTTTATGTTTCATAACGTTAAATATTATTTTCTGCACAAAAATAAGAAACCTGAATTTTGTAAAGCATATTTTGTAATCTCAGAAGATGGTATAGTTATAGAATGGTCATGTTTTTCAACTTGAAAACCTATACCTATAACTCTCTTTGAAAAGTCATTTCCATAAAGGCGTGCTAAATAAGATTGCCCATAAAGTTTAATTCTACCTTCATCAGTTTTAATGGAGCGGTCTTCAACCGTTGTTTCCAAATCTTTATAAATATGTTCCATTAAAATTAATAACCCTCCTTTTTTTAAGACTCTATATAGTTCAGATAGTGCTTTAATATCATCATTTACAACAGAAATAACGTGGCTGCAAATTATTAAATCAAACGAATTATCAGAATATTTAATTTTTGTGATATCAATAACTTCCATAGCTATAGCAGCATTTATATCAGCACTTAAATAATTAATATTATTGTTTTTTAGTAATTTTTTTTCAATTATAGTTTCTGGTGCAAAGTGTAAAACTTTTTTATTGTTTTTTAGTAAATCAGATTTTTCTAAATAATCCCAAAGCATTCTAGTTCTCTCAAGTGAGAAGCACCATGGGCAACAAGCATTTTTTCGCTTTATTTTTGAATTGCCATAATCTAAAAAATGTTTAAAAGATTTATTACAACAATTACATGTAACTTTTTTGCCTCTAAGTCTAAATGAATATATTTTCCAAATGAATACAATTATTTTAATTCTAGTTTTTTCAGATAAAAATTTTTTATAATTTTTTTTCAATAAATTCATTCATCCATTTTTTAATAGAATCATACAATATTAACATATTTGTTTTAACTTTCCGACTTATTTATTAAATGTTTTTAAGTAATCTAGGTGGTGCTAAAATTATCAAAGTTTATTAAATTTAGAAGTTTTGTTCAAATGAAAACACTAATTTTTGGGAGTGTAACTTCATTTTTTATTAATATTATGGCATTATATTTTTATTCTAGGTTATATTCTAAAGAGCAATTTGGAGTTTTTGCATTATTTGTTTCATTTATAACGATTGGTTCAATAGTGGCGACCTTTAGAGTAGATGATTTAATAGTATTACAAAAAACAAAGAAGGAAGCTGCTTTTTTTAGTATTATTTGCAGTAAATTAGTGTTTTTTTTTTCATTATTTATATTATGTATAGCAATTTTATTTTATTTTATTTCAATTTTATTTTTTGAATCAAATAAGTTAATTTGGTTAATAATTCCCATTTCAATTTATTTTTTTAGTAATGTAAATGTTTTTATTGCTTGGAATAATAAAATTAAAAAATATCGAGTTATTTCTAATTATAGATTCATACAAGCATTGACTGCAGCTTTTTTTAGCGTTTTATTTGGTTATTTAGAAATAGGGATAGGTTTAATAATTGGTCAAACAATTGGGTTTTTTATATCGGCAAGTTATTTAATGTTGGTATTTTATAAAGATGTAAATAAAATTAATTTTGAAAAAGTTAGTTATAATAAAGTAAAAGAGGTTCTTATTAAGAACAAGGATATTATTAATTATTCGTATGGTTTAGGTTTTGTTTTAAAGTTAACACAAGCAGCACCAAATTTTATTTTAAATTCATTTTTTGGTTCAGGTATTGTTGGTGTATATGATATGACTATTAAAATTTTAAATATACCAAGGACAATAATTAGTACTAATATAGGCGAGCTATATTATCAAAAAGCAAGTATTTATTATCATAGAAAGAATCTTAAATTTAATAAAATTACAATTGATACAACTGTTTTTTTATTTTTTGTAGCTATAATTTTATACTTACCACTTGTTTTTTTTGGAAGAGATTTGTTCTCTATTTTTTTAGGTGAGAAATGGATTGACTCAGGTGTTTTAAGTGAGACAATGGCTATTTGGTATATATTAATTTTTATTACTACGCCTATGGCTTATGTTTTTTATATTAAAAGGATTTTAAATAAACTTTTTTGGTATTGTTGTTTTTCTTTTTTAATAAAAATAGGTGTATTTTTTTATTTTGCTAATTTTGGTACGGAAATGACAACTGTATATAACTATGTTTATATATGTTTATCTTTAGAATTTATATTATTATTGTATATAATTAAAAATGGTAAATTAAATTTAAAATCAGCTTCATAATGAAAATAAAACACGTATTTTTCGATTTAGATCATACTTTATGGGATTTTGAAACAAATTCAGACATTGCATTTGAAACCATTTTTAAAAAGCACAATGTAGGTATAAATCTTCAAGTATTTTTAACTCACTATCGTGGAATTAATCAGAATTATTGGGCATTATATCGAAATGAAAAAATAACCAAAGAAGAACTTAGAATAGGAAGATTAAGAGATACTTTTGTAAAAATCAAACAAAAATTTGACAATGAATTAATAGATAACTTATCTATAGATTATATTGAATTTTTGCCAAATAACAATCAGCTTTTTGAAGGCGCTCATGAAATTTTGGAACATTTGTATTTAAAATATAAGCTTCATATTATTACCAACGGATTTAATGAAGTGCAATATAAAAAGCTTGACAATTCAGGATTAAGTAAGTATTTTGATAAAATAATTACATCAGAAGATGCAGGAGTAAAAAAACCAAATCCTAAAATTTTTAATTTTGCGTTAGACCTTGCTGAAGCAACATCAAAAGAATCTATAATGATTGGCGATAATTGGGAAGCAGATGTTATGGGAGCAATTAATAATGGGTTAGACGCTATTTATTTTAACTATGAAAAACAACCTGTTGGCGCAAATATAAAGAGTGTAAATCAGTTAATAGATATAAAACAATACTTATAAATTAAAATAGTTTTGTGTAAATGAAGTTTTTTATGAATCCCAATAAAATAATAGCAACTCTAATAATACTTTTTAGTCTTCATAGTTGTACAAAAGATGTCGATTTTAATCAGCTAGATGATGCTAATATTCACACAACATATTTGGTGACATTAGTACATTTAAATTTAACAGCTATTAAATTTTTAAATGAATTTAACCAAGAAATTGAATTTACACAAGACGTAATCCAGGCTCCAATAGAGGTTAATTCAGAGCCGTATTTAGAGAAAGTTGAATTTACGGTAATAACCGAAAATACGTTTGATAGAAATTTTACATTCAATGTTATTTTTTACAATGAATTTAACGATCCCATTTATTTTCTCCAACCAGTTATAACAGTTCCAGCTAATTCATCAGAATTAATTACAGTTATTGAAATTCCTAAAGAAGATATTGCTGTGATTTATGACACTAAATATTTTGGTTTTTCTTTATTCCTTTCACAAAGCACTGATGGAAGTGTACTTTCGGCAAGTGACATAGCAACGTTAGATTTAAAATCTTCAGTTAAATTATTTTTTAACTATAAAAAACTATGAGAAAATTAGCAATAGTAATTTTTCTTGTAGGTGCTGTTGGCTATTCTCAAAACAAACAAGTTTTATATGATTTTGCGGGTTTGCCTCAAACATTATTATTAAATCCTGGTGCTGAGGTTGATAATAAATTTCACGTAGGATTCCCTTTAATATCACAAATAAGTGTTCAAGCTGGGTTCACAGGATTTTCAGTGTATGATATTTTTGCTGATGATGGCATTAATATTAATACTAAAATTAGAGATGCTGTAAATAATTATGGAACAACTGAATTTATGGCTTTTAACCAACAATTAGAAGTATTAAGTGGTGGATTTCGTTTAAAAAATAACTCCTATTTAAGTTTTGGGTATTATCAAGAGCTGGATTTTTTAGCTAAAATACCACGTGATATAGTAGATTTATTTTATGATGGAAATACGGATATTAACAGACGTTATTCTATTAATAAATTGGCATTTAGAGCTGAATTATTTGGAGTGCTTCACGTTGGTTTGTCAAAACGAATTAATAATAAGTTGCAAGCAGGCGCTAGATTTAAAATATATTCTAGTGTTTTTAATGCAAGCACAAAATTAAATACAGGTTCATTTTATACAGAAGAAGGAACTAATAATATGTATACACAACATTTAGAAAATGTGAATTTTTTGATGCAAACTTCAGGGGTGTTTTTAGATAACGGAGAAGATGCAGACGGTTCTTATGTGAAAAGTAAATTCCTTTTTGGTGGCGATTTAGGTTTAGGCTTAGATTTAGGATTTACATATCATCCAAAAAAACAATGGATTGCAACAGGAAGTATTTTGGATATAGGTTTTGTTAAGTATTCTAAAAATGTAAGATCATATAGCGTTAAAGGAGATTATGAAGTTGAAGGATTTCAATTGATTTTTGATCCAAATAATCCGGAAGATTATTGGAACGATTTAAAAGATAAGTTTGACAATAGCATTGTGCTAGATACCTTATATAAAAGTTATATCACATTAAGACCCGTTAAATTAAATGGTTCAATTAGCTATTCTTTTGGACAGGAATATGATGATTGTAGATTTTTAATAAATCCAAAAGTATATTTAAATAAAGTTGGGTTTCAATTATATTCATCTGTAAGTGCAGTTCATTCGTATGTAGCAGCAACGTTGTTTTTTGAGCGAAGATTAAGTAAACATTTGCAAACGAAAATAACGTATACTGCTGATCCCTATTCGTTTTCAAATATTGGTGCGGGTTTATCAACTCAGTTAGGAATTTTTAATGCTTATTTTGTTGCAGACAATTTATTAAGTTTACATAATTTATACGACGCAAAAAGTGCGAGTTTTCAACTAGGTGTTAATTTTATTATTAAACATAAAAATTAGTACATTTACAAACATCAAAATAAATTAATACTTTCAAAATTTATATAATTATGAAAAAATCGTTTTCAATCAGTTTCATGTTTATTTTTTTCTGCACACTACTTTTTGCTCAAAAGAATATCAATTCATATAAATATATTTTAGTTCCAAAACAATTTGAATTTCAAAACGCTGAAGATCAATATCAATTAAATTCATTAACAAATTTTTTATTTAAAAAATCAGGTTATACAGTTTTATATACAGATGAACAGTACCCAGAAGATTTGGCAACAAATAGTTGTTTAGCATTGAAAGTAAAAGTGAACAAAAACTCTAGCTTATTCACAACAAAAATGATGATTGATTTGTATGATTGTCGTAATAACATAGTGTATGCTACTAAAGAAGGTGTTTCAAAAGAAAAAGAGTATAAAAAAGCATATCAAGAGGCAATAAGAAATGCTTTTGTTGATATAGAAGAACTGAATTATGCATATAATAGCACTTTAAATTCCTCAAGTAACTTGGAAGCGGAACCTGAAGAAGCAGTTGTAACTTTAACCGAGGTTAAAGCTCCAATAATTAAAAGTATAGAACCTAAAGAAGTTGCTGAACCAATATTGAAAGAAATTAAACCTGTTGCAAAAGCGAAGGTTGTTAAATTAAAAAAAGTTGAAGAGGCGGAAAACGCACCTTTAAAAATTGCAGAAAAACCGACTGTTAATTCTATTGAAGGAAAATATATTTTTGAGAATTGGGGAGTAAGCACTATTTCAAAAAAAGGAGACGATTATAATGTTATTGGAGGTGATGAAAATTTTGAATTTGCCACTATTTATAAAACTTCAAAATCAACTATTTTTATTCTTAAATGGGTAGCATTTAAGCAACCTCAATTACTGGAGATAAATAGTGATGGTGATTTAGAAATTGATACTGAATCAGGTGTAAAAACGTATAGTAGAGTTAAATAATTTCGGACAAATCCAATCTAAAAAATTAATTAAAAGCTATAAATCAATACTTATATTTAGTTTTCCATAATTTTTTTAAAAAATCTCGAATACTATTTTCTCTAGCATTTATACCAGGTTCATAAAACTTCGTGTTTTCTAAAGCTGTAGGTAAAAATTCTTGTTCAGCAAAATTATTTTCATAGCTATGGGCATATTTGTAATTTTTACCATAATCTAGTTCTTTCATTAATTTTGTTGGGGCATTTCTTAAATGCAAAGGCACTGATAAATCTCCTGTTTCTTTAACCAAAGCTTGTGCTTTACCAATAGCTTCATAAGAAGCATTACTTTTTGCTGAACTTGCTAAATAAATTGCACACTGACTTAAAATAATACGAGATTCAGGGAAGCCAATAGTGTTTACTGCCTGAAATGTATTATTCGCTAAAATTAAAGCTGTTGGGTTTGCATTTCCAATATCTTCTGAAGCTAAAATTAGCATTCTTCTGGCTATAAATTTCGCGTCTTCGCCACCTTCAATCATTCTAGCCAACCAATAAACGGCACCATTTGGGTCACTACCTCTTATAGATTTTATAAAAGCAGATACAATATCATAATGTTGTTCACCAGTTTTATCATATAAAACAGTATTTTTTTGAACTTTTGAAAGTACTAAATCATTGGTGATGGTGATAGGTTCATCTTCAGAATTTACTACCAATTCAAATATATTAAGCAATTTACGTGCATCGCCACCTGAAATTCTTAATAAAGCTTCTGTTTCTTTTATATTAATTTTCTTTTTTGAAATAACAGCATCGGTTTGTAAAGCACGTTCTAATAATTCCTCTAAATCGGTTTTATTAAATGAATTCAAAATATAAACCTGACAGCGCGATAGGAGGGCGGGAATAACCTCAAAACTTGGGTTTTCAGTAGTTGCTCCAATTAACGTAACCCAGCCTTTTTCAACAGCTCCCAGTAAAGAATCTTGTTGTGATTTGCTAAATCTATGAATTTCGTCAATAAATAAAATTGGATTTTTTGATGTAAACAAACCACCACTTTGTTTTGCTTTTTCAATAATGTCACGGATATCTTTAACGCCTGAGTTTATTGCACTCAATGAATAAAAAGGGCGTTTAGATTCTTCAGCTATAATATTGGCAAGGGTAGTTTTTCCTATGCCTGGAGGTCCCCATAAAATTAAAGAAGGAATTACACCACGCTTTATATGTTGTGTTAAAGCGCCATTTTTACCAACTAAATGTTGCTGACTAATATAATCATCTAAAGTTTTTGGTCTAATTCGTTCTGCTAAAGGTTCATTCATACAGTAAAAATAGTAAATATTTTGGTGGTTATTTTAGTTGTTTTCCTATTTAATTTAGAAGCTTTTTAAAATTAAAATTCTAGAACTTTTTTACTGACAATTATTCATAAACCAATCATTTGGGCTTATATTTGATAAGTTGTTTTGTATAGTATATAAATATGAGTGAAACTAAAGTTAAATCAAAAGCAATAGCTATTCCAATACTCGCAATTTTTAGTATTTGGTTTATTTATTTTATTGAAATTGAATTTGGATTCAATTTCAATAAATATGGTATTTACCCTAAATCATTTATTGGATTAAGAGGTATTTTATTTTCGCCTTTTATTCATGGTGATACAAGTCATTTACTAAATAATTCTGTTCCTTTAGGTGTTATGTTGTGGTGTTTGTATTACTTCTACCAAAAAATAGCGAACAAAATACTCTTTTATGGTTTGCTATTAACTGGGTTTTTAACATGGATTCTTGGTCGTCCATCCTATCATATTGGTGCAAGTGGCATTGTATATTTGTTAGTGAGTTTTATTTTTTTTAGTGGAATTTTTAGAAAATATTACAGATTGATTGCGTTGTCTTTAGCGGTCGTTTTTTTATATGGTAGTATGGTTTGGTATATTTTTCCGATGGAAGAGCGTATTTCATGGGAAGGGCATTTATCAGGCTTTTTAGTAGGCGTACTATTTGCGTTTATTTTTCGAAAAAAAGGGCCCCAACCTGAGAATTTTACCTTTACTAAAAATGAAGAATTTGAACAATTATTTGATGAAAACGGGAACTTTAATCCTCCTATTGAAGAGGTTAAAGAAGAAATTGATAATTACTAAAATTGACTACTTTTAATATTACTATTTAAGTTATAACCATTATACTAAAAAAGTAACTGAGCTTTTTAATAGAAGTAACGGTGCTTTTAAAATAAGTAACTAAGCTTTTTAATAGCAGTAGCGGTGTTTTTAAAGAAAGTAAATAACTTGCTTTAAATTCAGACCAGCAATGATGATTGTTTAATCAACAACTAACAACTACTTCAATCGTTGTCTTATAGTTTCATATAAAAAAGCAGCACAGGCAACAGAAACATTTAACGATTCTATTTCACCCAATAAAGGAAGCTTCGCTTTATGATCTACAATTTTTAAAATGGATGGATTAATTCCTCTATCTTCAGATCCCATAACAATTGCTGTAGGTAAAGTTAAGTCAACATTATAAATAAGTTCTTCAGTTTTTTCAGTAGCAGCTACTAATTGTATATCAGCAGCTTGAAATTGAAAAATGGCATCTTTTAAATGATCTACTTTACAAATAGGAATTTTAAAGGCTGCACCAGCCGATGTTTTTACAGTATCAGCGCTCACAGGAGCATTTCCTTGTTTCTGAATTACAATGCCATTAACACCTGTACATTCAGCAGTTCTTATAATAGCACCAAAATTACGAACATCAGATATTTGATCTAATAACAAAAATAATGGAGTTTTCGTTTTTTCTAAAGTAGCAGTAATTAAGGTGTCTAAATCTGCAAATTCTATTGGTGAAATTTGAGCAGCTACACCTTGGTGATTGCTATTTTTAGAAAGTCTATTTAATTTTTCAACAGGCACATGGCTAGTCGCAATGTTATTTTTTTTAATAAGGGTATTTAATTCTGAAAATAAATGACCACTTAAATCTTTTTGTAAATAAACCTTGCTTATAGTTTGCCCAGCATTTATGGCTTCTATAATAGCTCTAATACCAAATATTTTTGAAACCTCGTTTTCCATGCTGCAAATGTAGGGATATTGTTTTAATAAAAAAACCCACCTCAAGCGAGGTGGGCTTTAACAATTTTTAATTATTTAATAACTGTTATTATTGTAATAAAGGATTTGAATCTACTGCTCTACTTGGGTAAGGCAGTACATAGTTTTCTCCTTCAAGTTTTAAATCCTCCCATCTTGTCCATTCAAAAGAAAGTTCTAATCTTCTTTCTTCATTCAATGTTAATGATGATTTTCTAGCAGTTTGAAGTTCAGTAAGTCGATTTGTATTTCCAGCTTCTGCAGAAATTAAATACATTTCAGCAATTCTTGAAATTAATAAATCTGAATTATCTTCTGTTTTATACTTTTTAGAATAAATATAACCATCATTAGCTTCTTTACCATCAAAATCAAATAAAACTGCACGAGTGTCTTCACCTTTTACTAATGCAGTTAAATCATCAGCAGCAGCAAAACAGTTCCAAGATTTAGCTTCAGGACTCATTATCCATCCCCAAGATCCAACTTCTTCTGCTTTGTTTCCTTTAAACATAAAAATTACTTCACTAGCTCTTTCTAAAGGGTTTGATGCCAATGAAAATTTAGTAGATGAAATTAATTCTTCAGCTTCTATACCTGCTTCAGAAATTTTTCCTTGTAATCTATAAACTCTGGCTAACAATGCAATTGCAGCTTCTTTTGTAGGTTGTTTTTGATCTAGAGAAGTGTTAGCCTCATCAAAAGGAGTACAATTTTCTTTCGCAAATTTTAAATCTTCAACAATAAAATTTAAAACATCTTCTTTAGATGAAGGTGCAATAGGTGATCTATCATAATTTTCATCAACCAATGGAATGCGTTCAAACATGTCATATAATCTTAAATAACTTAAAGCTCTACAATATTTAGCTTTTCCTAATTGATCATTGTCTGCTGAAGGAACTTTTAAAATTACGTTAGCTCTATCAATTCCAGCATAATAATCAGCATAAAAATAACTTAATAGGATGTCTGATGCAGGTACTGTATTTTCATAAAAATTCTTTACTTGATACCATTGGAATTTTACAGGCTTGTAATTGTCACCCATAATTTCAGTATTCATGATTGCAAAATAACCATATCCATTTGGGTGTCTTAATTTTTTATAAACACCAGTTAATAGTTTATTTACGTCTTCCTTTGCTAATTCACCTGTTGCTGAAAGAGAAGCTTCCGAAGGAATGTCTAATTCTTTGCTACAAGATGATGGGATAATTGTGGATATTCCAATACAGAATATCATTACATATTTTTTAAACATAATTTATTTTTTTAGAATTTAATATTTAAACCTACTAAAAATGATTTGATGTTAGGGATACCACCTAAATCAACACCTGCAGTAATTTTACTTGTATCTGATTTATCTTGTCCTTTTTCAGCACTTTGATTTACATAATTAACTTCTGGATCTGCTCCTGAATATTTTGTAAATGTAAAAGGATTTCTAGCTTGAACATATAATCTCATTGATTTTATAATATCTAAGTTTTTGATATTTAGAGATTTAAAATCGTAGCCTGAAGTAATATCAGAGATTCTAAGGTAATCAGCATTTTCTATAAATCTAGAAGAACGTTCTGTATTCCAAGATGCAATTTCAGATGATAAGTGTGGTCTTGGATTGGCAGCATTCATATTTTCTGGTGTCCAATAATCTAACATTTCAGAAATCATATTTTCTGAATAAGAAGGAGCACCCACGCTACCACCATTTAAAGAACCTCTTTTGAAATCAGCGAATACTTTTTTCCCAATTGAGTATTGACCACTAATTGATAAGTCTAATCCTTTATATGCTACTTGAGTGTGAATACCACCATAAATTGGAGCAATACCACCAGAGAATACTTTTTTATCGTCATCATTAATTTGCCCATCCCCATTTTGATCTACGTATAACATGTCTCCAGCTGCAACAGTAATACCATCTACACCATTTGCGTCCTTATAAGTATATGTTTCATTTGCAATACCATTTGCTTCCCAAGCGTAAAATGAGCCTAAGCTTTCACCTTCTTTAACAATAGATACAAAACCAGTTGTGTATTCACCTTCTTTTGTTCCTATACTTACTACTTTATTATCATTATAAGAGAAGTTCACTCCAAAGTTCCATTTGAAATCTTCTTTTTCAATTAAGGTAGTGTTAACATCAATTTCAAATCCTTTATTTAAAATAGTACCAATATTAGTAAGCATTGTTCTGTAACCACTCTCTTGAGGTACATTAATTCTACTTAATAAATCTTGAGTTTCTTTTCTATAGTAATCAAAAGTAATATCAAATTTATGAAAGATGGTTAAGTTTAAACCAAAATTTAAAGCCTTTCCTTTTTCCCAAGTTAAATTTGGATTGTAAATATCAGTTGCAGCTAAACCAGGTTCTTGATCATAATTTTCTCCAGCTCCGATAAGATTTTGCCCCGATGAATATGAAATACCTGTTTGATTTCCAGTATAACCTAAAGATGCTCTAAGTTTTAAATTGTTAATGAAAGGAACTTCAAAGAATTCTTCATTAGAGATTGTCCAACCTGCTGATATTGCTGGGAAACTACCCCAACGATTGTCTTTAGTGAATTTTGAAGAACCGTCATATCTTGTAGATAACATTAAATGATATTTACTATCTAAAGATAGTTGCATTCTTGTGAAATATGATTCTAAAGACATTGCTTTAATATAGCTTCGTCCTTTATTTATTTCTCCTGCTGAAACTAACCATCTTAGTTCGTTAGAAGGAAAATTTTCTCCTGAAACGTAAGAATCTTCATATTCCCATTTTTGGAATGAGTGTCCTGCTAACAAAGTGAATTTTAATCTATCATCCAGAAGTTTTTTAGAATAAGTAAAGGTGTTTTCAATTTGATAATCACGATTGTTTTCAGTCCCATAATAACCATATCCTGTTGGTACTCCATCTCCATTTAATCCTCTTTTTGTATTTGGAGCATCAAATCTATTGTATCTATTACTGTGGATATTTCCACTGTAAGATGAATGCCAAACAAGTCCCTCAATTGGTTTTGCATCAAAGTAAGCTGTACCTCCTAAATTTTGCCATTTATCAGTAATTTGTCTTTCAAAAGCAAATAAGGGGTTAATAAAGTTATAATCACCAATGTTTCCTTCTGCATCATAAGGGCTTAAATCAGGTCTTGCTTCAAGTGCTTTAGAATAAGGTTAGTACGTGTTATTATCATCAGCAACTGGAACAGCTTCTGAATAAGAAAAATAAGAGCGAACACCAATGTTAACGTATTTGTTAAGTTTTTGCTCTAAATTTAGTCTGAATCTAGCTTTTTTATAAGAATCGTTTATTATAATACCATCTTGATTAAAAATAGAACCAGATAAATAAGCTTTCGTATTTTCTCCACCACCTGAAATACTAATTTGATTTTTTTGAATTACTGGATTGTTTCTTAAAACTAAGCTTAACCAGTCTGTATCAATAGTACTATTTGGTAGAGGAGTTAACTCTGTAGGGTTTTTTGGGCCAGGTAATGCACCACTTGCTATATCATTTACATAATTTATTCTAGCAGCATCTAATACTTGTTTGTATTCTTTAGCATTTAATAAATTTGGTTTCTTAATAATGTCTTGTAATCCATAAGAAGTTGAAAATGAAACAGTAGTTTCTTGATTGTATCTTCCTTTTTTAGTTTCAATTAATACCACTCCATTAGAGGCTCTTGAGCCATAAATAGCAGTTGAAGCAGCATCTTTAAGTATACTTATACTTTTAATGTCTTCGGATGAAAGGCTACCCATACTTTCTTGAGGTACTCCATCAATAATGTATAAAGCACTATTGGAGGCACTTAAAGAACCATTACCTCTAATGCTTATTTGAGTTCCATCACCAGATCTACCACCTGTACTTACAATTTGTAAACCAGCAGATTTTCCTTGTAAAGCTTGTGCTATATCAGCCACAGGTTTATCTTGCAAATCATCTGTACTAATTGTAGAAATTGATCCAGTTAAATCTTTTTTAGATGCTGTACCATATCCAATTACCACTACTTCTTCAAGTAGATTAGAACCGGCCATAGTACTATTAATAATGTTAGATTTTCCAACTGTTTTCTCTATGGTTTCCATACCTACATAGCTGAAGACAAGAATATTGCCTGTAGTTGCTTTTAAGGTATAATTACCATCAAAATCAGTTTGAGTACCGTTTGAGGTACCTTTAACAATAACGTTTACACCAGGTAAAGGACCTCCTTCATCTGTTACTGTACCAGAAATTGTTTTTTCTTGCGCAAAGGTTATTTGCACAAACAACACTAATAAAAGTGTTAGAATTCCATTAAACTTTGTTTTCATTTTAAAATTGTTTGAATTATAATGTAAAATTGATAAATTAAAAATTAATTTCCTAATTAAAATTTAACAAAAATTATAGATGTCATAATATTAATATGTTAAAAATATTAATTATGTAAAATTAAGTAATATATTTCTCTATAAATGTGAATATCGTAAAAAATGTTTATTTTAAGTTTGTTTATATTCATAAAAAATCGTATAGTAAAAGATGGTTTTTAGTTGATAAAAATGGCCTATTAAATAGATATTTCAGGGAATAGATTCATAAGTTAATTAGTATCAATGTAATGTAGCATTTGTAATTTAATGGTAGGATGTTTTTTGGTTTGGATAAGTAGTCCTATTTTTTGACTTAAAATGCTATTTTAAGCATATATTAGGCTAATTAAAAAGTGTTGGGTTATATGTTTAAATTTTGATTGTAAGTCAAATCAACTTTTTAGATTGTGATGGGCTAGTTTTTTTGAATTTATGTACCAATTTACGTTAATGATTATTTTGTTCTAAGACTATATTGAATGTTACGAATATCTTTAATCTAATTATAAATGATTGAGTTATCGTTTTGTGTAAAGTAATTTTTATTAACGTAGTAACTAAATCTGCAAATTTATGAGGTGATATTTGAAAAACCATGTCTTTGTGATTGCTATTTTTTTAATAGTTTGTTTAACGTCTCTTTAGTAACATCACTTTTGCAATGTTTTTTTTCTTTAAAAGTGAATTAAATTCTGATAATAAATGATGACTCATTTATATATATATAATAAACTTTTCTTACTGTTTTCCTTGTGTTTATGGTTTCTATAATAGCTTTTATATGAAGATTTTTGAAATTTTGTTTTACATGATATGAATAAATGTTATTAATATGGTATGATTTTTGTACCTTTAATTCAAATTTTAAATAAAAAATTATGAAAAGTATTTTTAGTATTGCATTGGTATTATTGATAAATAATGTATTTGCACAAAATATAGATTATCTATCACAGCAAGATCACTATGGAAGGATTGTTATTTTACAAAATAACGAAATTAAGGGTAAAGATTTTGTTTATGATGAGTGGAATGGTGGGATGTTAGTTTTAAATGACAGTGTTTTTTCTAAACAAGATTATTTAAAATATGATGTTTATAAAAACCGTGTTTTAATTAAAAACAACAAGAATTTAGATGAAATTATTGAAATAGCTGATAAATCACTTACAGGTTTTTCTATTTTTGAAGGAAATCATAATTTAAAACATGATTTTGTAAAGCTTAAAAGCAATGCATTTAAAAGTGATGGGAAAAATGGTTTTTATGAAATTGTTTATAATAGTCAAAATACTAATTATTTTATTAAAAAACATACTAAAATTATTTTTGACCCAAATAGAAGTAAAGGAAGTCAAACTTTTAATAATTTCCCATTAGAATATCATGATAATACTACATATTATCTTAAAAATGTTGATGGACTTTATGCTAAAGTTAGATTGAAGAAAAAAGATATTAAACCTCTTTTACCGAAACATACTAAAGCTCTAGATTCATATATTAAAGCGAATAAAATTAATTTTAGTAAAGAAAATGATGTAGTAAAATTGGTTAATTATTACTATTCTTTATAAACTTATTCCTGAACGTTTAAACTAAAAGCGTGTAGTTATTGAGTACAGCTATTAGTTTGTACTTGTTAAGACATTTTTATGATATAGTATGCTATTGCATAGATTGTATGTTTTTAGTTAATTTATAAGTATAGTATTCATACATTATATTTTGTTATAGCCAACTTATTTTAAATATAGTTAGATGTTGAATTAATAGAGAATGTAAACAACGTTAATTGGAATTAAAACTCTATGGTTAAAAAAACATTTAAAATAAACCACTAATTTTATAAGAGGCATTACTTAAAGGTAAAACTACCAAGTTTAATAAGTATTAAGTAGTTTAAATAGAACAAGAGAATTAAACAATTAAATTTTATAATTAAAAGTAATTTACTAATAAAATTGCATAAAAAAACCATCCGTTAATCACGGATGGTTTTAATTTTAATTCTAAAAACTAGTTTTAGAAATTATCTGATTGAAATACTAAAGCATAATCTGCATATACTCCATATATAGTTAAATCATATGTAATTAATAGGTTAATTTCACCTGTACAAGCATTTACAAACCCAGTTCCAATTTCACCTCCTTCAACACCTTGACCATAATCAAAAGGCTCAGTTGATACAACAGTTGCATTACCAGTTGCAGGATCAATAGTTACTTCAAAGTAAGTAGTAGCATTATTAGCTATCCAATATAAATAAGCAGGAACATCAATTAAGAATTTGTAAGGATCAGAGCCTGCAGTAATGGTTGTTACATCACCAGGTGCATAATCTTCCCACTCATCAACTACTACAGTAGCTGTTCCAATAAAAGGCGCAGCAGTTACTGGGCTTTTTTCAGCAATTTGAGTAATAGTATAACTATCTCCAGATTTTATAACTTTGGCCATCACATAATATACAGATGAGCAAGAATTAGTTGAATTTAACGCAGCTGGAAAATCCATGGATAAATCATTTATAATACCAGCTTGGTTGAATGTTAAATTTAAATTAAGATCTCTGTTAATTGATTCATCTACAGCATAAAAATCTGCAACTAAATAGTACTCACCATCTGGTGCACCAGTTAAAACATAGGTTTCAAAGCTTCCACCATCTGAACCATCAAGTATAGCACTGTTGTTAGGTGCATCTGTAAGTAACAAACGTAAATCAGCAAAAGTTGTAGGATCGATAACACTACCTGTATCATCAGTTGTTTTAGATCCCATTGCCCAACTCATATCAACAACTAAATCACCATCAGTATAATTCAAAATAGTGAAATCCATAGTTGCTGGTGTTATTTGAGCATTGGCAGTATTGTTATCTCCAATTTGAATAGATACTGTTTCTGTAGCTTCAACAAGGTTATCAGAAAGAATCTTAATTTTCCCTTTAGCACTTGTTGAACCAGCTGCAATAACTAAACTTCCATCAACAGTATAATCTGCTCCTAAAGTAGCATCACCGCCAACTTGCGTTACAAATAATTTTACATCTACTAATTGAGGCTCACTTAAAGTAGCGGTAAAGGTATATACAGAGTTATCTTCTATTAAACTAGCACTACTAACCGATGTAGTAACCGATAAGCTTGGTGCAGTTGGCACAAATGTACTTGTACCAGTATAATCTTCCTGACCACAACTAACTATAAACAAGCCTATAGTTAATGCTAACAAGTAAGAAAAAATACTTTTATAATTTTTTGTTATCATTTTTATATTTTTTAATAATTAATTTATACCTGTTTTTTCATTTTCTCATAGAATTCTCTAGTTGCGCCAACGCCTCTAAAGTATCCTACCGTAAATTCAAGAACATCTTCACCACCTACGTCATCTGGTGTAGCTTTGTTTATAGGAGTTAGTGATTCAAATGAATCACTTCCACCTGGATAATACATGATAGGAGAACCATTTAACAATACGTCTGCACCATCTAAATCTGTACCTAAAATTTGGATTGCTCCTGTAGTATTATCTACTGTAAAATAGTAGGTATTGTCTGACCAATAAGCTAAACCATTGTGTTTATATATACTGGCATCTATAGATTCAATAACAACATCACGACCATTCCAATCACCACCTTGTAAACCACCAGAATTCCAATAAGCACTTTCAAGTACAGAATAAGTACCTGCATATCTTGTTGAGATTGTAGCTTTTGTACTAGCATAGTTTAAATGTTCACCGGCACTAGTTGTTACATAATAGTCCATTTTCCAGTAATCACCAATTTGATAATCCCCATCATTTCCAGATAGTGGAGCACCATCGGCGCCAGTTAATCCATCAACCAATTCAGCCAAGGTAAAACTATAATCTACCATACTATTTTGATCACCACTGACAGTAATTGTTTTAAAGGACTCTACCGTATTAGAGGAAAAACTACCACTAATAAAAGTTTTAGCTACTCTAATACTCGTTGTTTTAATAGCGCCTTGGAATACACGAATACTAGCCATATATGGTCCAGGATTCCCAACCACGTAATTAATTGAAGTGCTCTTAACATCCAATAGTCCACCTTCAGAAAAGTTACCATCTGGATTGTCAACATTTAAATCTGCATCATTACAAGAAGAAAATGTAATAAGTGTTAGAAATAAGATGCTTAATATTTTTATTGTTTTCATATTAAATATTGTTTTTTAAATTAATTCATCCACCAAACATGGGTTGTTAAATTGTCTGCACCTTGTGCTGCAACCGCTTCATTATAATTGGTTGTATTCAAAGATGATTCTATCGTTGGATAGTTATATCTAGAAGGAATTTCGCTTAAATCAGCTTGAAATGCAGGTGTTAATGCTGGATATCCAGTACGTCTCCATTCATTCCAAGATTCAACTCCTTGAGCAAATAAAGCAATCCAATTTTGTTCACCAATTTGTGCTAAAGCAGCAGATGTACTACCTGTATTTAATGCTTTTTCATTTAGGAAACTTGCTATTGCAGGTCCAGAAACTTCGTTAAATTCCATAGAAGCTGTAATTCCATTAAGGTATAAAGCATTAGCATCTCCTGAAATATACCCTTTAGTAACAGCTTCTGCCATTAAAAATTGTAATTCAGGGTACGACATAAAGAAACCAGGTAACTCAGGACGTAGGTAAAATGCACCTAATGGAGAAACATTTGTGTAATTATAATCATCGCTAGGTACATCAGAAAAACCAGAAGGTTTACCTCTATATATACCAGCATCATTTTTACCAGCATACACTGCTAATCTCGGATCATTTGCGGCAGCAAGTCTATCAACCATTTCAGAGTTTATTTTCCATTCTGCTCTACCACCAAAATCAATGGTTTCGTATAAAGGATTTGCGCTTGGGTCTGAACCTAAGTACACTAATTTAGCTTCATCAGCATTACTGCTAAATAAATTACCAGCACTAACCAGTGCTTGTAAATCTGCACCAACACTCATTTTACCAGAAGCTCTCATTAACATTCTAAATTTTAAAGAGCTAGCAAATTTTTTCCATAAGTTGGCATTACCACCATATAAAATGTCATTGGTTCCATTAATAGTACCACCAGTACCTAATAAAGCAATAGCTTGATCTAGCATGGCTAAAGTCCCTGTATATACAGCTTCTTGGCTATCGTATTTTGGAGCTAAAATACCTTCAGAACCCGCTTTTATAGCTTCGTTGAATGGAATAGCACCAAAAACATCCGTTAAAAAAGAAAAACCATAGGCTTGCAGTGTTAAAGCAACACCTTGCATATTGTTATTGTTTTCTGTTACCGCAATGGAATACATTGAACTTGCATCAGAAATTACACCTGTATTTACAGAACTATTGTTTGTACCCGCATAAAAATTATTCCAAACTCTTGAAATAACAGATTGTCTTGGAACATATCTTGCTTCATCGTTGTATTGCACTTTTGCAAATTGTTGAGACCAGCAAGCTCCCATATCTCCTCCAGTAAATAAACTGTAAGATTCGTTTTGCGCACTTCTAACAATACCAGGTATCAACAGATCAGAAGGAACTGCTGTTGGATTGTTAGGATCTGTATTCATCTCTTCGAAACCACTGTCGCAACCAACTGTAACCAGTAAGCTGATGAAGAGAATTGTTATTATTTTAAATCGTTTCATATTTTAATATTTTAGAATTGTTAAGGTTATAGTTTTAATTGTAAATTAAAACCAATACTTCTCGCAGATGGTAATTGTCCAAATTCTTGACCTTGGTTACTGTTATCATCACTAAATGAAGATTCAGGATCAATATGAGGAACATTTTTATGCAATATTGCTAAGTTACGACCTACTAAAGAAAAATTAATACCACTAAATAATGTTTTTTCAATTAATTTTTTTGGCATTTTGTAGGTTAACATTACTTGTCTTAATTTTACATAAGAAGCATCAAACACTGAACTTTCTACAATACTATTTGAATAGGCTCTTTTGTTATAATTTTCTGCAGTAGCAACAACAGTATTTGGTACATAAGCACCATTAACTAGCATTACACCATCCCCAACAATACCAGTTTCTCTACCTGCTAAAGTTTCTGACAACGTACCAGCATATCTACCCCAAGTAGTTGTCATTGTGTAAATATCACCACCAATTTTAGCGTCAATTAAAGCGTTTAAGCTTAGGTTTTTGTAGCTAAAAGTAAAGTTAGCACCACCTGTCCAATCAGGTGTAATATTACCAAGTACTTTGGTGTCAGTTAGCACTTTAGGTAATCCATTTTCATAAATAACAGCACCACTAGGGCTTCTGTCAAAATAAGTTCCAACAATATCACCATAGGCATGACCTTCTCTAGCTTCTAACGTCATAGACCATTGACCTCCTATTACTAAAGCATCCAAACCACCTAAGGAAACAACCTTGTTAGTGTTTTTAGCAAAGTTTAAATCTACATCAAATTTAAAGTCTCCTTTTTCAACAACAGTAGCTCCTAATTGTAATTCGAAACCTTTGTTATTCATTTCACCAACATTAGATACCGCACTTGTATAACCAGAAGCAGCAGTTACTTGAACTGGCACTACTAAGTCCTTACTTGTTTGGTCATAGTAGGTTGCATTAAAACGAACTTTATTGTTAAACATTCTTACGTCTAAACCAAATTCTGTACCTACAGTAGTTTCAGATTTTATAGTAGGATTGTTTAACTGACCTGGTAAAAAAGCAACAGAATTACCACCCCAAGTTTCAGTAGATAATTCATACGTTGGTGTTAATGAATATGGAGATAAAGCTCCAATTCCTCCAACTTCAGACCATCCACCTCTTACTTTTAAGAAGGATATTACATCTGAGTTCATAGCTACCATATCTGTTATTACAGCTGAAGCTGTTACAGAAGGGTAGAAGAAATTATTATTAGCTATTGGTAATAAACTAGACCAGTCATTTCTTCCAGAAAATTCTAAGAATAAGTAGTTCTTAAAAGAAAACTTACCAAAACCAAACAAACTATTAATTTTTTGTTCAGAGAAAGAATTTGAAACTACCCAGCTGCTTCCTGCTGCTAAGTTGCTTACGTTGAATAATCCAGGTAATTGTAATTGAGGAACAGCAGTATAGGCTAATTCTGATTTACGGTACATTGAATTTCCACCTAAGCTTATTTCAAATGCTAAATCTTCTGTGATTTTTGTGTTATAAGAACCAATTACTTCAGAATTTCTTTCAAAATAAGTACGGTTGGTTTCACTATAATAACCATTTGGATTGCTGTTACTATTAAAATTTTGTCTGTAATTTTGTCTAGTACTCCAGAAGTTAGCTCCAGTTTTACCATGTAAATTAAAATGTTCATTTATGGCATAATCAATAGCAACGTTTCCAACAACTCTATCTCTGTTATAAGCTCTTACATTATTATCTAACACCCAGTATGGGTTGTTTTGATAATTTGTATTCCAGTTAATTGGTGTTCCTCCAGCTATAGTTCCAGCATCCGCTAACGGTAAATTTCTCCAATCTTTAAAGTCACTAAAATTAACTTGTCTTTGAGACCAAATAAATTGTTGTACTGGGTTTTCATTGTTATATCCTTGTGTTACAAAGTTATCACTGTTAGAACGCGTATAGTTAACATCTATAGAAGTTGTTAATTTATCACTCATAGTGTAAGTAGATGAACCACCTATTGAAAATCTTCTAAGATCAGTATTTGGCACCATACCAGTTTGATCCATAGAACCAACAGATAAGCGGTACCCAACATTTTCAGCACCACCAGTAAATGAAATACTGTTATTTAAAGTAACACCAGTGTTATAGAAATCTTTAATATTGTTTGGGTGAGAAATAAATGGAGTTGGACCACCACCTACTTTATAAGAATCCCATTGTACAAAATTTAAACCAGCATCTAAAGGAGGTCCCCAACTTTCATCAACTCCACCACTTCCATTTGTACCATCAACCCATTGATAAAAATCTTGGTTTCCACCACCACCATAACTGTTTTGGTAGGCTGGTAGCATTAAAGGATCTTCAACAGACATTGTACTGTTGTATGTAATTCCTAATCCTTGACCCTTTTTACCAGACTTGGTTTGAATTTGAATTACACCATTTGCAGCTCTAACACCATATAGTGCTGCTGCGGCAGGCCCTTTAAGTACTGAAATAGATTCTATATCATCTGCATTAATGTCTGATATACCATTTGGAATATCAGCACCACCACCAGAACCAGAGTTTCCAAAGTTACCACTTTCTAAAGGTACACCATTTACCACATAAAGCGGTTGGTTATTACCAGTAAGAGAAGCAGCACCCCTAAGTACAACCCTTGAAGAAGAACCAACAGCACCTGAACTATTTGTAATTTGTACCCCTGCAATTTTACCTGACAAAGAGTTTACAATATTAGTTTCACGAGCAGCAGTCATTTCATCACCACCAACTTGTTGAACGGCAAAAGTAGCAGATCGTTTTTCAACTTTTCTACCAAATCCAGTTACTACAACTTCTTCTAATGCTTCGGCGTCTTCTTTCATAGAAACATTAATAGTGCTAGATGCACCAACGGTTTTATCAATAGTTTGCATACCCATAAAGCTGAATTGCAATACATCGCCAACATTGGCTTTCATTGAATAGTTACCATCAAAATCAGTTTGTGTACCTACATTGGCACCTTTAATTAGAACTGTTACACCAGGTAGGGGCCCGCTTGCATCGGACACATTCCCTGTAACAGTTTTTTCTTGTGCAAAAGATATTTGCACTACTAACGCTAGTAAAAGCGTTAAAAAACCATTAAACTTTGTTTTCATTATATAATTATTTGAATTAATTGTGTCAAAAATCTTAATAATTTGTTAATAAACCAAACTTTTTAGTGTTAAAGTCTTAAAATATGTTAATATTTAAAAGCATATAGTGTTAAACCTGTATGGTATTTACGGAAAATCTAAAAAATGTTTATAAAACTCATTAAAATATTAATGACCTATTAATATAGATGTAGAATGTTTAGTATAGTTGCGTGAATTGAATTTATTATTTATTTTACAGACATTAATTTTTTAATCTTTCACTTAAATCTAAAAGGGGTATGTTATTTTAATGTGAACTTTTGAATTATTTAATTTAAATGGAGATTCATCAATTTTACCAATGGCATAACTCAAATTTATTAGACTATTGTTTGTACTAAAATAATATCCTATGCCGATTCCGAATAATGTTGAAGTTGAATTTGTGATAGCATCATTTATAAATGCAAAATCAGTTATAGAATAAATGTGTGTAGCTTGGTTTATAATATAATGATATTCAATATTAGTTACAGAATATTTTGAAGTAAAGATGCTTTGTTCATCAAAACCTCGAATAGAATTTGTTCCGCCAATTCTAAATAATTCATTTTGTAATAAATGAGATGCGTTTAAAATTTCATTGGTGGTTTTTATAAAAATGGAATGCTGATTGTTTAATTCTAAATTATATTCAGTAATAAATTGAATCTTATTTTGTTTGTTTTTTATATTGTATGTTGTTCTATTTCCTATTAAATAACCTGCTGATACTAAAAAATGAGGTTTATCATTTAATGGTTGATCATAAAGCATTTTATAAGTATAGGCCAAACCTATAAATGAATTTTTAAAATCAGATAATTCAATTGCCGAATTTGGTATTGAAGTTAAATTTGAACTTTCACTACTTAATATAGCGTTTATATAATTATTTTTATTAATACTGTAATTAATTGTTAGTTGTGATTTTGTGTTTGCATATGTTGAATCTTGTTTAAAAATAGAAAAATCACCTGAAGTAGTAAATGGGGTATTAAAAACATAAGGTGTTTTAAATTTTAATTTTAAATTTTGAGTATCATCACCATTATTTTTCCAATTGAAACCAAAAGATTCACCTTTGTTAAAAATATTATTTAATGTTAAATCTAAATAGCCAGTAAAGTTAATTTTGTTGCTGTTTTCTTTGTTTGTAAATCCAATGATGCCATCAAAATTATTTGTTGTTCTTTTTTTTAAGTATAAAAATAGGGTAGTAGAGTCTTTCGTAAATAACACTTCAGGTTTTTTTAGTGGAGTTATAAATGGAATGGTATAAATTAGTTTGTCAATAGTATTTAAAGTGTTTAAATTAAATGTTGAATTGGGTTTTAAATCTAAATAGTGATTTAAATACTTTTTCGGAAATTCTTTATATCCTTTAATAATTACGGTATTAATTTTTCGCTCTTCAGAAATATTTAATTGAAGTTCAGCTGTTAATTTATTATCTTTTTGTAGAATATTAATTAATGAAGCACTTGTAAATGAAGCTCCTTTGTTTTCATAATAAGTTACAATACTATTTAAAGTAACTTCAATCTTGTTTGTGGGTATCTCAAAATAAGACGATGTATAATAAGACGACACTTTATTTAATAAATGATTGGTAATGTATTTATTGTTATAATAAATAAGTAAAGTGTCAATTTTAGTATTTAAGGTATAAATACAATTGTAAATAGAATCCTCATGATTAAGAACATAGTTATTATTTACAAACCCTATGAGTGCTAATTTTTTTGAGATATTAGTAACTTCTTCAAGTATATGTTTTTCAGAATTATGATACTTAATATATGGTATAGATTTAAAAGTAGAAATAGTACTGCTGTCTTTTGTTGAAATTAGCAACTTTAAATTTTGAGCATTAACAGAGACAACAGAAATACTAAATAATAAGGTGAATAATAAGTGCTTAAAAACGGCTTTCAAATCATAAATTTATAGAGTGTGAATATACAAGATATTTTTTGTGAAAAATGATTTAAAAATAAAATAAAAATCATATTTGATTAAGGAAAAAATATTTGTACATTTGCAAACTCTTTTAAAAGAGTAAATTAATTAAAAGTAATAAATAACAAGATTTCAGTATGCCAACAATTTCGCAATTAGTACGAAAAGGAAGAACCAAAATAACTAAGAAGAGTAAATCGGCTGCTTTAAATTCATGTCCTCAACGAAGAGGGGTGTGTACACGTGTTTATACAACAACACCAAAAAAACCAAACTCAGCAATGCGTAAAGTTGCAAGGGTAAGGTTAACAAATGGTAATGAAGTAAATGCTTACATCCCCGGAGAAGGTCATAATTTACAAGAGCACTCGATAGTATTAGTTAGAGGTGGAAGGGTTAAAGATTTACCAGGAGTTAGGTATCATATTGTTCGTGGAGCATTAGATACTGCAGGTGTTTCAGGAAGAACACAACGCCGCTCTAAATATGGTACAAAAGCACCAAAAAAGTAATTTTAAAAACTTTAATGTAAAGACATGAGAAAAAGAGCAGCGAAAAAAAGACCGCTTTTACCAGATCCAAAATTTAACGATCAGTTAGTGACACGTTTTGTGAATAACTTAATGTGGGATGGTAAAAAATCTACAGCTTTCAAAGTATTCTATGATGCATTAGACATTGTAGAACAGAAAAAACAAGACGAAGAAAAATCATCATTAGAAATTTGGAAAGATGCATTAAGTAATGTAATGCCACAAGTTGAGGTTCGTAGCCGAAGAGTTGGTGGAGCTACTTTTCAAATTCCACAGCAAATTAGACCAGACCGTAAGGTGTCTATTGCAATTAAATGGTTGATATCATATTCAAGAAAACGTAATGAAAAATCAATGGCTCAGCGTTTAGCGGGTGAGGTATTAGCTGCTGCAAAAGAAGAAGGTGCGGCTGTTAAGAAAAGAATTGATGTTCATAAAATGGCTGATGCTAATAAAGCATTCTCTCACCTTAGATTTTAATAAGATATAATGGCAAGAGATTTAAAATATACAAGAAATATAGGAATTGCTGCTCATATTGATGCTGGTAAAACAACATGTACGGAGCGTATTCTTTATTATACAGGAGTTTCTCATAAAATTGGTGAAGTGCACGATGGTGCTGCAACAATGGACTGGATGGCACAAGAGCAAGAAAGAGGTATTACAATTACTTCTGCAGCTACAACTTGCGAATGGAAATTCCCTACAGAAAATGGTGAGCCAACTGCTGAGGCAAAAGGTTATCACTTTAATATAATTGATACTCCTGGTCACGTTGATTTTACCGTAGAAGTAAATCGTTCTTTAAGAGTGTTAGACGGATTAGTTTTCTTATTTAGTGCAGTGGATGGTGTAGAACCACAATCTGAAACTAACTGGAGATTAGCTGATAACTACAAAGTGCCAAGAATTGGTTTCGTTAATAAAATGGACCGTCAAGGTGCTAACTTTTTAAATGTTTGTGTTCAAGTTAGAGAAATGTTAGGTTCTAATGCAGTTCCTATCGTTATTAATATTGGTGATGAAGAAAACTTTAGAGGTATTGTCGATTTAATTAAAAATCGTGCAATTATTTTTCATGACGATACTATGGGTGCAACTTTTGATGTTGTTGAAATTCCAGAAGAACTAAAAGAAGAAGCGAGAGAATTACGAGGTAAATTAATTGAAGAAGTTGCAGCGTATGATGAAAGTCTTTTAGAAAAATATATGGAAGATGAAGATTCTATTACGGAAGATGAGGTGCACGCTGCACTTCGTGCTGCTGTAATGGATATGTCAATCATTCCTATGGTTTGTGGTTCCGCTTTTAAAAATAAAGGTGTACAGTTTTTATTAGATGCTGTTTGTCGTTATTTACCTTCACCAACCGATAAAGAAGGTGTAATTGGTATTAACCCAAATACAGACAAAGAAGAATTGCGTAAACCAGATGTAAAGGAGCCATTTGCTGCTTTGGCTTTTAAAATTGCTACAGATCCTTTTGTGGGTCGTTTGGCATTTTTCAGAGCATATTCAGGGCGTTTAGATGCAGGTTCTTACATATTGAATACACGTTCAGGTAAAAAAGAGCGTATTTCACGTATTTACCAAATGCACGCTAATAAGCAAAATGCAATACCTTATATTGAAGCTGGTGATATTGGTGCTGGTGTTGGATTTAAAGACATCAGAACAGGAGATACAATGTGTGAAGAGAAACATCCAATAGTATTAGAATCTATGGATTTTCCAGATCCAGTTATTGGTATTGCTGTTGAGCCTAAAACAAAAGCAGATGTTGATAAATTAGGAATGGCACTAGCTAAATTAGCTGAGGAAGATCCTACATTTACAGCTAAAACTGATGAAGCTTCTGGTCAAACAATTATTTCTGGAATGGGTGAATTGCACTTAGAAATTATTGTAGATCGTTTAAAACGTGAATTTAAAGTTGAGGTAAACGAAGGTCAACCACAAGTTGAATATAAAGAAGCTATTACAGCAAAAGCGGATCACCGTGAAGTTTATAAGAAACAATCTGGTGGACGTGGTAAGTTTGCGGATATTAAATTTATTATGGAGCCTGTAGCAGAAGGTGAAACTGGATTAATATTTGAAAATAAGATTAAAGGTGGTAATGTACCTAAAGAATTTGTTCCTTCAATTGAAAAAGGATTCAAAATGGCTATGAGAAACGGTCCTTTAGCAGGATTTGAAATGGATAGTATGAAGATAACATTATATGATGGTTCTTTCCACGCAGTGGATTCTGATCAATTATCTTTTGAATTAGCCGCTAAAATGGGTTATAAAGTTGCTGCGAAAGCTGCAAAAGCTGTAATTCTTGAACCAATTATGAAAATTGATGTAGTAACTCCAGAAGAAAATATGGGGGATATTGTAGGTGATTTAAACAGAAGAAGAGGTCAAGTAACTGCGATGGATGATAGAGCTGGCGCGAAAGTTGTAAAAGCAACAGTGCCTTTATCAGAAATGTTTGGGTATGTAACTACCTTAAGAACTTTGTCTTCAGGTAGAGCAACATCATCAATGGAATTTTCACATTACGATCCTTGTCCTACTAATATTGCAGAAGAAGTAATCGAAAAAGCTAAGGGATAATCTCTAAATTATAAACGATGAGTCAAAAAATTAGAATAAAATTAAAATCGTACGATTACAATTTAGTAGATAAATCTGCTGAAAAAATCGTTAAAACGGTAAAAAGTACAGGAGCAGTTGTAAACGGACCAATTCCATTACCAACTCATAAAAAGATTTTTACAGTATTACGTTCACCACACGTAAATAAAAAATCTAGAGAGCAATTCCAATTAAGTTCTTACAAAAGATTATTAGACATTTATAGTTCATCATCAAAAACTATTGATGCTTTAATGAAGTTAGAATTACCAAGTGGAGTTGAGGTAGAAATTAAAGTTTAATTTCTAGGTTGCTGAGCAAAGTTGAAGCACACATGTCCTAAGCGGTTGTCAAGGGAAAAACGGAAAAATACATTCAGGGTTGAAGTATTTTAACCCTGTTTTTTTTGAAATAAAAATAGAATAATAATTAAATTAAATTAAAATGTCTGGGTTAATAGGAAGAAAAATCGGAATGACCAGCTTATTCGACGAAAACGGGAAGAACATTCCTTGTACAGTAATCGAAGCAGGTCCATGCGTTGTCACCCAAGTCAGAACTGAAGAAGTAGACGGTTATACTGCACTTCAATTAGGTTTCGATGACAAGAAGGCAAAAAGCTCTAATAAAGCTTTAGATGGTCACTTTAAAAAAGCAGGGACCACTGCCAAGAAAAAAGTTATCGAATTCCAAGATTTTGATGAGGAACACAAATTAGGAGATCAATTAACAGTTGAAATTTTTGCTGAAGGAGATTTTGTTGATATATCAGCAAATTCAAAAGGTAAAGGATTTCAAGGTGTTGTAAAACGTCACGGTTTTGCCGGTGTGGGTCAAGCTACCCACGGTCAACATAACCGTTTAAGAGCTCCAGGTTCAATTGGTGCTGCATCTTATCCAGCTAGAGTATTCAAAGGAATGCGTATGGCAGGTAGAATGGGAGGAAATAAAGTTACAGTTCAAAATTTAAGAGTTTTAAAAGTAGTTCCAGAAAAGAATTTACTTGTGATTAAGGGAGCAATTCCTGGTCATACTAACGCTTATGTAATCATTCAGAAATAATGAAAGTAGCAGTTTTAGACATACAAGGAAAAGATACAGGAAGAAAAGTAGAACTTTCGGATACTGTATATGGAATTGAGCCAAACAAACACGCAGTATATTTAGATGTAAAGCAATATTTGGCAAATAAAAGACAAGGAACTAGCAAATCTAAAGAAAGAGCTGAAATTTCTGGGAGTACTAGAAAGATCAAGAAACAAAAAGGAACTGGTACAGCTCGTGCAGGTAGTATAAAATCTGGTGTTTTTAGAGGTGGAGGGAGAATCTTCGGCCCTAGACCACAAGATCATTCTTTTAAATTGAATAAAAATTTAAAAAGATTAGCTCGTAAATCAGCATTTAGTATTCAAGCAAAAGAGAACAATATTATAGTTGTAGAAGACTTTAATTTTGAGTCTCCAAAAACGAAATACTTTACTGCAGTTTTAGAAGCTTTTGATATCGTAAACAAAAAATCTTTATTTGTGTTTGCTGAACCAAATAATAATGTATATTTGTCATCGCGCAATTTAAAACGTTCGAAAACCACAACTAATTCAGGTTTAAGCACTTACGAATTGTTGAATGTGAATAAAATAATTCTTCTAGAAAGTTCTTTAGAAGGAATTGAGTCTAACTTAAGTAAATAGGTACCAGAGTAATGAATATTTTAATTAAACCTATTATAACGGAAAAAGCAACAAAAGATAGCGAACTATTTAATCGTTATGCGTTTGTTGTGAATAAAAAAGCTAACAAGCTTGAAATTAAAAATGCTGTTGCAAAAGCTTACGGTGTTGAAATTGAAAGTGTTAAAACTATGAACTACCCAGTTCAGCGTAATACTAAATTCACTAAAAGTGGAATGGTACATGCTATGAAGGGTGCTTATAAAAAAGCAATTGTTCAGTTAGCAGAAGGAGAGAGTATTGATTTTTATAGCAATATATAATAAAAAATGTCAGTTAGAAAATTAAAACCAGTAACACCAGGTCAGCGTTTTAGAGTAGTAAATGGGTTCGACACCATAACTACTGATAAGCCGGAGAAAAGTTTACTTGCTCCGAATAAAAGATCTGGAGGTCGAAACAACACAGGAAAAATGACAATGCGCTACATTGGTGGTGGTCATAAAAAGAAATATCGTATTATCGATTTTAAAAGAGATAAGAATGGTATTCCTGCATCAGTAAAATCTATAGAATACGATCCAAACCGTACAGCATTTATTGCTTTGTTAGCATATGTTGATGGTGAGAAGAGATATATTATCGCACAAAATGGATTAAAGGTTGGGCAAAAAGTTATTTCAGGTGAAGGAGCTACTCCAGATGTCGGAAATATGTTATTGTTAAGTCAAATTCCGTTGGGAACTACCATTTCTTGTATTGAGTTACATCCTGGTCAAGGAGCTGTATTAGCTCGTAGTGCAGGTTCATTTGCTCAATTAATGGCAAGAGATGGAAAATACGCAACTATTAAATTGCCATCAGGCGAAACAAGATTGATTCTTGTGACTTGTAGCGCAGTAATAGGTGTAGTGTCTAATTCAGATCATCAATTATTAGTATCAGGTAAAGCTGGTAGATCTAGATGGTTAGGTAGAAGACCTAGAACAAGACCTGTAGTGATGAACCCTGTTGATCACCCAATGGGTGGTGGAGAAGGTAAATCTTCAGGAGGTCATCCAAGATCTAGAAATGGAATACCTGCAAAAGGTTTCAAAACAAGATCTAAGACCAAGGCGAGTAATAAATATATTATAGAACGTAGAAAAAAATAATTAATATATGGCACGTTCATTAAAAAAAGGACCTTACGTTTTTCGTAAACTAGATAAGAAAGTTCAAACAAATGTAGAATCTGGAAGCAAATCAGTAATTAAAACGTGGTCTAGAGCCTCTACGATTACACCAGATTTTGTTGGGCAAACAATTGCTGTTCATAACGGACGTCAGTTTGTACCAGTTTATGTAACAGAAAACATGGTAGGGCATAAGTTAGGAGAATTTTCACCAACACGTTCTTATAGAGGACACGCTGGTGCAAAAAATAAAGGAAAAAAATAGTAGGAAATCATGGGAGTTCGTAAAAAATTAAGAGCACAGCAGATAAAAGAGGAGAAGAAGCAAATAGCTTTTGCTAAGCTTACAGGTTGTCCTACATCACCAAGAAAAATGCGTTTGGTTGCTGATTTGATTAGAGGGGTTGAAGTTGAGAAAGCACTTCAAATCTTAAAGTTCAATGTAAAAGAAGCGTCAATTAATCTTGAAAAATTATTATTGAGTGCCATTGCAAATTGGCAAGCAAAAAATGAAGATTCAAACATTGAAGATGCTGGGTTATTTATTCAGTCAATATTTGTAGACAGCGCAGGAATGTTAAAAAGATTAAGACCAGCACCTCAAGGGCGCGCACATCGTATTAGAAAACGTTCTAATCATGTAACATTAATCTTAGGAAGTAAAAACGTTAGCAAACAATCATAAGTAGTATGGGACAAAAAACAAATCCAATAGGAAATCGTTTAGGAATTATCAGAGGATGGGATTCTAACTGGTATGGAGGAAGAAACTACGGCGATAAAATTGCTGAAGATTATAAAATAAGAGAGTATATAAATGCTCGATTATCAAAAGCAAGTGTTTCAACAGTAATTATTGAGCGTACACTTAAACTTGTAACCGTTACTATCACTACAGCTAGACCTGGTATTATTATTGGGAAAGGTGGACAAGAGGTAGACAAGTTAAAAGAAGAGCTTAAAAAAATTACAGGCAAAGAAGTTCAGATAAACATTTTTGAAATTAAACGTCCAGAATTAGATGCAAAACTTGTAGGTGCTAGTATAGCTCGTCAAATTGAGAGTAGAATCTCTTATCGTAGAGCTATAAAAATGGCAATTGCGGCTACAATGCGTATGAATGCTGAAGGAATTAAAATTCAAATTTCAGGTCGTTTAAATGGTGCAGAAATGGCACGATCAGAACACTATAAAGATGGGAGAATTCCTCTTTCAACTTTTAGAGCAGATATTGATTATGCACTTGTTGAAGCTCATACTACATACGGACGTTTAGGCGTAAAAGTATGGATTATGAAAGGCGAGGTTTATGGTAAAAGAGAATTGTCACCACTAGTTGGTCTTTCCAAAAAACAAGGAAAAGGCGGTAATGATAGAGGTGGAAATTCAAAAAGACCTCAACCACGTAGAAGAAAATAAATATTTAAAATTTAGAAGGTACAATGTTACAGCCAAAGAGAGTTAAATATCGTAAAGTACAGAAAGGTAAGGGGAACATGAATGGGAATTCTAATAGAGGGCACAGACTTTCAAATGGAATGTTTGGTATCAAATCTTTAGAACAAGACTTACTTACATCTCGTCAAATCGAAGCAGCGCGTATTGCTGCAACTCGTCATATGAAAAGAGAAGGTCAATTATGGATTAAAATATTTCCAGACAAGCCTATTACCAAAAAGCCATTAGAAGTACGTATGGGTAAAGGTAAAGGAGCTCCAGAATATTTTGTAGCCGTGGTTAAACCAGGAAGAATTATGTTTGAAGTAGGTGGAGTACCTGCTCACGTAGCAAAAGAAGCTTTACGTTTAGCAGCACAAAAGTTACCTGTGAAAACAAAACTTGTTGTAGCTAGAGATTTTGATAACGCTTAATAAACGATTTAGAAAATGAAACAATCTGAAATTATAGGATTATCAACAGAAGAGTTACAAGAACAACTTGGAAGTTTAAAGAAAAGTTATACTGATCTGAAAATGGCTCATTCAATTTCACCATTGGAAACACCAATGCAATTGAGAGCCCTTAGAAGAACTGTTGCACGTGTTGCTACAGAATTAACTAAAAGAGAATTACAATAATTGTATTCAGTAAAGATGGAAAAAAGAAATCTTAGAAAAGAGAGAATAGGTATAGTTTCTAGTAATAAAATGGAGAAATCTATTGTTGTTGCAGAAGTTAAAAAAGTGAAACACCCTATGTACGGTAAATTCGTGTTAAGCACAAAAAAATATGTTGCACACGATGAGACAAATGATTGCAATATTGGAGATACTGTTAGAATAATGGAAACACGTCCAATGAGTAAATCAAAACGTTGGAGATTAGTAGAAATCCTAGAAAGAGCTAAATAATTATGTTACAGACAGAATCAAGATTAAGAGTAGCTGATAATACTGGTGCTAAAGAAGTTTTAGTTATCCGAGTTTTAGGAGGGACACGAAAACGTTATGCTTCAATTGGTGATAAAATTGTTGTATCTATTAAAGATGCTACACCAAATGGATCAGTAAAGAAAGGTCAAGTAGCTAAAGCTGTAGTTGTTAGAACGAAGAAAGAAATTAGAAGAAAAGATGGATCTTATATTAGATTTGATGACAATGCGTGTGTATTGTTAGATGCTACTTCTGGTGAAATGAAAGGAACTCGAGTATTCGGTCCTGTAGCAAGAGAACTTCGTGAAAAACAATTTATGAAAATTGTATCATTAGCACCTGAAGTGCTTTAATAAACTATTATACGATGAAGTTAAAGATCAAATCAGGAGATAATGTAAGAGTTATGTCAGGAGACCATAAAGGTGAAGAAGGGAAAGTAGTACTTATTTTTCCAAGTAAAAACAGAGCAATTGTTGAAGGTGTCAATATGGTATCTAAACATACAAAACCTAGCGCGCAAAACCCACAAGGTGGTATTGTAAAAAAGGAAGCTACTATTCATATTTCAAATTTAATGTTACTAGAAAATGGTGAAGTAACTAAAGTTGGATACAGAATGGAAGCTGACAAAAAAGTTAGAGTTTCTAAAAAAACTGATAAAGCAATTTAGTAATGACTTATATACCAAGATTAAAAGAAGAGTATAAAAGTAGAGTGATAAAAGCTCTTACTGAAGAATTCAGTTACAAAAATGTAATGCAAGTTCCTAAATTACAAAAAATTGTAATTAGCAAAGGAGTTGGTGCTGCTGTAGCTGATAAGAAATTAATTGATTATGCTGTTGATGAATTGACTAAAATTTCAGGTCAACATGCAATATCAACAATATCTAAAAAAGATGTTGCAGCTTTTAAATTACGTAAAGGAGTGCCAATTGGTGCAAAAGTAACTTTGCGTGGTGTAAAAATGTACGAATTTTTAGATAGATTGGTTACTGCATCTTTACCTCGTGTAAGGGACTTTAACGGAATCAAAGCAAATGGTTTTGATGGAAGAGGGAATTACAACCTAGGTATTACTGAACAAATCATTTATCCAGAAATAGATATTGATAAAGTAAATAAAATAGGTGGTATGGATATTACATTTGTAACATCTGCTCAAACTGATAAAGAAGCAAAATCATTATTAAGTGAATTAGGTTTACCATTTAAAAAGAATTAAGGAATGGCTAAAGAATCAATGAAAGCCCGAGAGGTTAAAAGACAAAAGGTAGTTGCAAAGTATGCTGAAAAACGAAAAGCTTTAAAAGAAGCTGGAGATTATGAAGCATTGCAAAAATTACCAAAAAATGCATCTCCAGTACGTTTACACAATCGTTGTAAATTAACAGGAAGACCAAAAGGGTATATCAGACAATTTGGAATATCACGTGTTACATTTCGTGAAATGGCAAATCAAGGATTAATACCTGGCGTAAGAAAAGCTAGTTGGTAAAATTTTAACTGGTTTTAGGTTCAATAATACTATTGAAAACCAAAACCGCAAATTAATAAATATGATTACAGATCCAATCGCAGACTATCTAACTAGAGTTAGAAATGCAATTATGGCAGGGCATAGAGTGGTAGAAATACCAGCTTCGAAAGTTAAGAAGGAAATAACTAAGATTTTATTTGATCAAGGTTATATTTTAAGCTACAAGTTTGAAGACGAAAGTGTTCAAGGAACTATTAAAATAGCTTTGAAATATGATAAAGCAACAAAAGCTTCAGTTATAAAAAAATTACAACGTGTAAGTACACCTGGAGTTCGTAGATATGTAGGTGCTGATGAAATGCCTAGAGTTTTAAACGGCTTAGGTATAGCAATTGTTTCAACATCACATGGTGTTATGACAGGTAAAAAAGCTAAGCTAGAACATGTTGGTGGAGAAGTTTTATGTTACGTATATTAATAAAGAACTAAGTAAAGATGTCAAGAATAGGAAATAACCCAATTACTTTACCAGCAGGTATTACATTCGATATTAAAGAGAATGTAATTACGGTAAAAGGTAAATTGGGAGAGTTATCTCAAGAAATTAAAGACGATATTACAGTTAAAGTTGAAGAAGGGAAAGTTATTGTAGAACGCCCATCTGAAAGTAAAAGCCATAAAGCAAAACATGGTTTGTACAGAGCTTTATTGAATAATATGATTGTTGGTGTTTCAGAAGGATGGTCTAAAGAATTAGAACTTGTTGGTGTAGGATATAGAGCAAGTAACCAAGGGCAAGTATTAGATTTAGCTTTAGGTTTTTCTCATAATATAGTTTTAGATATAGCTCCTGAAGTTATAATTGAAACTATTTCAGAGAAAGGTAAAAATCCAAGAGTTAAATTAACTTCATTTGATAAACAACTTGTTGGAGCTGTTGCGGCTAAGATTCGTTCTTTCCGTCCACCAGAACCATACAAAGGAAAAGGAGTTAAATTTGTAGGAGAAATTTTAAGAAGAAAAGCAGGTAAATCTGCATAATTAATTATATTATGGTATTATCAAAGCTTCAAAGAAGGCAAAGAATTAAGCATAGAATCAGAAAAGTTATTTTTGGTACAGCTACTAAACCGAGATTATCGGTATTTAGAAGCAACAAAGAAATTTATGCTCAATTAGTAGATGATAATTTAGGTACTACAATAGTATCAGTATCATCAAGAAATAAAGAAATAGAATCAGTCGGTTCAAAAACAGACATTGCAAAATTAGTAGGTAAAACTATCGCTGAAAAAGTAATGAGTGCTGGTATTGAATCAGTTGCATTTGATAGAAATGGATTTTTGTATCACGGTAGAGTAAAAGCTCTAGCAGACGCTGCAAGAGAAGCAGGTTTAAAATTTTAATATAATTATGTATCAAAAATACAAAAACGTAGAAAGAGTTAAGCCTAGTGGGTTAGAACTACAAGATCATTTAGTTGGTGTTAATAGAGTTACTAAAGTAACAAAAGGTGGTAGAGCATTTGGTTTTTCAGCTATTGTTGTAGTTGGAGACGGAAATGGAGTTGTAGGACATGGATTAGGTAAATCTAAAGATGTTGCATCTGCAATTGCAAAAGCTATTGAAGATGCTAAGAAAAACTTAGTAAGAATTCCAATTATCAAGCAAACATTACCTCACGAACAAAAAGGTAAATATGGTGGGGCAAGAGTGTTTTTAAAACCTGCTTCACATGGTACTGGAGTTATTGCTGGTGGTGCTGTACGTTCAGTACTTGAATCAGTAGGTGTACATGATGTACTTTCAAAATCTCAAGGTTCTTCAAATCCTCACAATGTTGTAAAAGCTACATTTGATGCTTTATTACAATTGCGTAGTGCGAATATGATAGCCAAGGAAAGAGGCATCTCTTTAAATAAAGTTTTTAACGGATAAAAAGAGGAAAGATGGCAAAAATTAGAGTAACACAAGTTAAAAGTAAAATTAGACGTCCTCAAAATCAAAAAAGAACTTTGGATGCTTTAGGTTTACGTAAGATGAATCAAGTTGTAGAACATGAAGCTACTCCAAGTATTATTGGAATGGTAAATACTGTTAAACACTTAGTTTCTTTTGAAGAAATTAAATAAAATATAGAGATGACATTAAATAACTTACAACCTGCTAAAGGATCGGTTAAAAGCCAGGGAAAGCGTTTAGGTAGAGGACAAGGATCTGGTAAAGGAGGTACAGCAACAAGAGGTCACAATGGTCAAAAATCACGTTCAGGATATTCTAGAAAAGTTGGTTTTGAAGGTGGTCAAATGCCTTTACAAAGACGTGTTCCTAAATTTGGTTTTACAAATATTAACCGTAAAGAATATGTAGGTGTAAACTTACATAAACTTCAAGAATTAGTTGATAATAATAAAATTACGGATACTATTACATTAGATATTTTAGTTGAAAATCGTTTAGCTCGTAAAAATGACTTAGTTAAGATATTAGGTGATGGAGAATTAAAAGCTAAATTAAATGTAACTGTTCATAAATTTACAGCAACTGCAAAAGCTGCAATTGAAAAAGCTGGAGGTTCAGCTGAAACGGTATAATAATTATTTATAGATGAAAAAATTAATTCAAACCATTAAAGATATTTGGAGCATAGAAGATCTTAGAAATAAGATTCTATTAACACTTGGATTTATGGCAATTTATCGTTTAGCCGCTCAAATACCACTTCCAGGTATTGATATTAATGTTGCACAAGCAGCACTTCATAATCAAACTAAAGGTGGTGGAATATTAGGTTTACTTGATATGTTTACTGGTGGTGCATTTGCTAAAGCATCAGTTGTTGCATTGGGTATTATGCCTTATATATCAGCATCTATTGTTGTGCAATTAATGGGAATTGCAGTTCCTTATTTGCAAAAACTTCAAAAAGATGGTGAAAGTGGTAGAAAAAAAATCAACCAAATTACGCGTTGGTTAACTATTGCAATTACAATGGTTCAAGGACCTGCTTATATTACTAATATTTATCAACTAATTCCATCGGATGCTTTCTATATTAGTGGCGGTATGTTTTGGATTTCATCTATGGTGATACTTACGGCAGGAACAATATTTGCAATGTGGTTAGGTGAAAAAATTACGGATAAAGGAATTGGTAATGGAATTTCGTTATTAATAATGATTGGTATTATAGCTCGTTTTCCAAGTGCATTTATTCAGGAAACTGTTTCTAAAATTACAGCTTCAAATGGTGGATTGATTATGATTCTTATTGAGGTGATAGTATGGTTCTTAGTAATTTTAGTATGTGTATATTTAGTAACTGCTGTTCGAAAAATAGCTGTTCAATATGCTAGAAAAACAGTTGCTGGTAATATTAAAAATATTGCAGGGGCTAGAGATTATATACCATTGAAATTAAATTCGTCAGGTGTTATGCCTATCATATTTGCTCAGGCAATTATGTTTGCACCAGCATTAATGGCAAGCTCTGATAATGACACGGTGAAATCTATTGGTATAGAATTTTCAAATATGTTTGGTTTATGGTATAATTTATTATTTGCATTTTTAATCATAATATTTAGTTATTTTTATACTGCAATTACAATACCTACCAATAAAATGGCTGATGATTTAAAAAGAAGTGGTGGATTTATCCCGGGAATTAGACCAGGAAAAGATACTGGTGAAATTTTAGATAGAATTTTATCTTTAATTACGTTTCCAGGTTCTATTTTCCTAGCCTTGGTTGCAATTTTACCTTCTATTGTTATTAATTTTGGATTGACACAATCTTGGGCATTATTTTATGGAGGTACCTCATTGTTAATTATGGTTGGTGTAGCAATAGATACCATACAACAAATTAACTCTCATTTATTAAATCGTCATTATGATGGATTAATGAAAAAAGGGACAAAAAGAAAATCAGTAGCATAATGGCAAAACAATCAGCCATACAACAAGATGGAACGATAACAGAAGCATTATCAAATGCGATGTTTCGTGTAGAGTTGGAAAATGGGCACGTTGTAACAGCACATATTTCTGGAAAAATGCGTATGCATTACATTAAATTATTACCAGGTGATAGAGTGAAGTTAGAAATGAGTCCTTATGATTTATCAAAAGCAAGAATTACTTACAGATATTAAAGTATAAACGATGAAAGTTAGAACATCAGTAAAAAAGAGAAGTGCCGAGTGCAAGATTGTGCGAAGAAAAGGCAGATTATATGTAATCAATAAAAAGAATCCTAGATTTAAACAAAGACAAGGATAGATATGGCAAGAATAGCAGGTATTGATATTCCAAAAAATAAAAGAGGTGTTATTGCATTAACATATATTTTTGGAATCGGAAAAAGCAGAGCTAAAGAAATTTTAGCAGCAGCAAAAGTTGATGAAGGCACAAAAGTTCAGGATTGGACCGATGATGAAATTCATGAGATTAGAGAACAAGTAGGAGACTACACTATTGAAGGTGAATTACGTTCTGAAACTCAGATTAACATTAAGCGATTAATGGATATTGGGTGTTACAGAGGTATTCGTCACAGATCAGGATTGCCTTTAAGAGGTCAAAGGACTAAAAACAATTCTAGAACTAGAAAAGGTAAGCGTAAAACTGTAGCTAACAAGAAAAAAGCAACTAAATAATAACTAAATATTATGGCGAAAGCAAGTACTAAAAAACGTAAAGTTATTGTTGAGACAGTTGGTGAGGCACATATCACTGCTTCATTCAACAATATAATTATATCATTAACGAATAAAAAGGGTGATGTAATTTCTTGGTCATCGGCTGGAAAAATGGGCTTTAGAGGTTCTAAAAAAAATACACCTTATGCTGCTCAATTAGCTGCTGAAGATTGTGCTAAAGTTGCACATGAAGCAGGTATGAGAAAAGTAAAAGTATATGTTAAAGGACCGGGTAACGGAAGAGAATCAGCAATTAGATCAATTCATAATTTAGGAATTGAAGTTTCTGAAATCATTGATGTTACACCTGCACCACATAATGGCTGTAGACCACCAAAAAGAAGAAGAGTATAATTTAATTAATTTTTAACCGATAGGAATTTAGATTATCGAAGGATTAGCCTTAATTCATAATCCCTATCAATCAAATAATAGAAATGGCAAGATATACAGGACCAAAAACTAAGATTGCCCGTAAATTCGGAGAAGCAATTTTTGGAGAAGATAAATCTTTTGAAAAAAGAAATTATCCTCCAGGACAACATGGAGCTAACAAGCGTAGAGGAAAAAAATCTGAATACGCAATGCAGTTGTCTGAAAAGCAAAAAGCAAAATACACTTATGGTATTTTAGAAAAACAATTTTCAAATATATTTAAAAAAGCATCTGCTTCAACTGGAGTAACTGGTGTAATTTTATTACAACTTTGTGAATCTCGTTTAGACAATGTGGTATACAGATTAGGTATTGCACCTAGCCGAAGTGCTGCACGTCAATTAGTTTCTCACCGTCATATTACTGTAAATGGTGAGTTAGTAAATATTCCTTCATATTCTTTAAACGCAGGAGATGTTGTTGCGGTTAGAGAAAAATCAAAATCACTAGCTACTATTGACAATTCATTAGCTTCTAGAAAAAGTGATGTTTATGAATGGCTTACTTGGAATTCAGAAACTAAACAAGGTAATTTTGTGAGTGTTCCTGAAAGAATTCAAATTCCAGAAAATATTAAAGAACAATTAATAGTGGAGTTATACTCTAAATAATTTTAAAGATACCAATTCAATTATGGCAATTTTAAATTTTCAAAAGCCCGATAAAGTAATTATGATTGATTCTACCGATTTTAGTGGTAGATTCGAATTTAGACCTTTAGAACCAGGATTTGGTTTAACAGTAGGGAATGCTTTAAGAAGAGTACTTTTATCCTCATTAGAGGGTTTTGCAATAACATCACTTCGTATTGAGGGTATTGAACACGAATTTTCAACAATAACAGGTGTTGTTGAAGATGTAACTGAGATTATTTTGAACTTAAAGCAAGTGCGTTTTAAGAAACAAATAGAAGATTCAGATAGAGAAACTGTAAACATTTCAATTACAAATCAAGAGCAGTTGACAGCAGGAGATTTACAAAAATATATTTCAGGGTTTCAAGTTTTAAACCACGATTTAGTTATTTGTAATATGGAAAAATCTGTTAAACTTGATTTTGAATTATCAATTGAAAAAGGTAGAGGTTTTGTACCAGCTGAAGAAAATAAAAAATCTGGGGTGGCATTAGGAACAATTTTTACAGACTCAATTTTTACACCAATTAAAAATGTAAAATATGCTGTTGAAAATTTCCGTGTAGAACAAAAAACGGATTACGAAAAATTAGTATTTGATATAACTTCAGATGGTTCTATTTCGCCTAAAGATGCTTTAACAGAAGCTGCTAAAATATTAATTCATCACTTTATGTTATTTTCTGATGAGCGTATTACATTAGAAGCTGATGAAATTGCACAAACTGAAACATATGATGAAGAATCTTTGCATATGCGTCAGTTGCTTAAAACTAAATTAGTGGATATGGATTTATCTGTAAGAGCACTAAATTGTTTAAAAGCGGCAGAAGTAGATACTTTAGGAGACTTGGTATCATTTAATAAAAATGACTTAATGAAGTTTCGTAACTTTGGTAAAAAATCTTTAACTGAATTAGATGAATTAGTTCATAATAAAGGTTTAAACTTTGGTATGGATTTAGGTAAATATAAATTAGATAAAGATTAAGTTAAAACTTCGGTTTTAATTAAGATAATATAAGAGATGAGACACGGAAAGAAATTTAATCACTTAGGAAGACAAACTGCACATAGAAAGGCTATGTTTGCGAATATGGCTAGCTCATTAATTGAGCACAAGCGTATTAATACAACTGTTGCAAAAGCAAAAGCTTTACGTCAATTTGTTGAGCCTTTAATTACAAAATCTAAAGATGACACTACGCATAATCGTAGAATAGTGTTTAGTTATTTAAGAAATAAATATGCAGTTACTGAATTATTTAAAGAAATTTCAGTAAAAGTAGCTGATAGACCAGGAGGATATGTACGTATTATTAAATTAGGAAACCGTCAGGGAGATAATGCTCCTATGGCAATGGTTGAACTTGTTGATTATAATACAATTTATAATCCAAATGGTGCTAAGAAAAAGAAAACTACTCGTAGGGGTAAAACAAAAAAAGTTGAAGAAACTGTTGAAATTACTGAAGAAAGTAAAGAAACAAACTAATGATTTTTTTAAATTATAATAAATGGGATAAACTTTTTTAAAGTTTATCCCATTTATTATATAGAAAATAGAGAACTATGAAAAACATATTTAAATTAGCATTAATTTTTTGTTTGTTTATTAGCAATACATACGGACAAAGAATAACTATTAATAGAATTGAAAGTAGATTAATAACTAATGAAGGTGTAGAGTTTATAGGGGATTTAAAAGATAAAAATAGCGATTTATATTCGTTTCCAAATTGGGATAATCAAGGAGTTATTTTTTTAGATAGCAATAGATATACTCTTTCAAATATAAATTTTAATGTATCTACAAATACTTTCGATAGTAGAATTAATAGAAATAAACTATTTTCATTTAAAACAAATGAGATTGATTCTGTTTTAATAAATAACTTATTATTTAAAAAAATAGGAAATTCATTTTATGAAGTCTTATTTGAAAATGGTGATAATTTACTTTTAAAGAAACACGATATTACTTTTAAAAGGGGCGTTGAAAATAGGCTAGGTGTTGGTACACTTGGAAGAACTAAAACGTTAATAGCTTATAATTATTTAATTAAATCAGGTGATTTATTTAAAAGAATTGAATTAAAGAAAAGCAGTATAATAAGCTTAATCGAAAATGATAATAATAAAAATGAATTAGAAAATTTTGTTAAAAAAGAAAATCTATCTTATAAAAAGGTTGATGACATTATTTTAATAATTAAATTTATTCTTCAAAACTATCATAAAATTATATAAAATATAAATTATTTGAAATAACTAATGAAGTATACACAACATAAGAAAGCAATTTTGCTTTTAGCAGACGGAACAATTTTTGAAGGAAAATCAATTGGTAAAGAAGGAACATCGTTTGGCGAAATTTGTTATAATACAGGTATGACCGGTTATCAAGAAATATTTACAGACCCTTCTTATTTTGGACAATTAATGATAGCTACCAATGCTCATATTGGAAATTATGGTGTAAATAATGATGAAATTGAATCAGATTCAATAAAAATTTCAGGATTGGTTTGTAAAAATTTTAGTTTTAACTATTCAAGAGATAATGCCGAAGATTCACTTGAGAATTATTTTGAAAAACAAAACCTAATGGCAATTTCGGATGTTGATACAAGAGCAGTTGTAAGATATATTAGAGATAATGGAGCTATGAATGCTTTAATATCAACTGAAACAGATATTGAGGATCTAAAAGAACAATTAAAAGCAGTACCAAATATGAATGGTTTGGAATTAGCTTCAAAAGTTTCAACAAAAAAACCTTATTTTTTTGGTGAAAAAAATGCACCAATTAAAATTTCAGCATTAGACATTGGTATAAAAAAGAACATTTTAAGAAACTTAGCAAAAAGAGATTGTTACATAAAAGTATTTCCATACGATGCCACATTTAAGGACATGAATGCTTTTAATCCAGACGGTTTTTTCTTATCTAATGGACCAGGAGATCCAGAACCATTAAAAGAAGCACAAGAATTAGCAAGAGAGATTATTAAAAGAGATATACCTTTGTTTGGTATTTGTTTAGGGCACCAAATAATTGCATTAGCAAATGGAATTTCTACTTATAAAATGTATAATGGGCATAGAGGAATTAACCATCCTGTACAAAATATAATTACAGGTAAAGGTGAAGTAACCTCACAAAATCACGGTTTTGTTGTTAAAAGAGAAGATGTAGAAAATCATCCTGATTTTGAAGTAACTCACATTCATTTGAATGATGATACTTTGGCTGGTATGAGAATGAAAAATAAAAATTGTTTTTCAGTTCAATATCATCCCGAAGCTAGTCCCGGCCCACATGATTCATCCTACTTATTTGATCAGTTTATCGCTAATATTAAAGCATCAAAATAATAAATATTAAAGGGTATATTTACAATAGGTTAAATGAATTTTTAGGACAACATTAAAACGAAAACGTTATCGTATAAAAGATTTAAATTGAAATAACAATTAGTCTTAAATTTGTAACTTTGATACAATAAAATAACCATTAAAATTATAAGATTATGAGTATGATTATAAGTGTTCATGCACGTCAAATATTTGATTCAAGAGGAAATCCAACTGTAGAAGTTGATGTAGTAACTGAAAATGGAATTCTAGGTAGAGCTGCTGTACCTTCTGGAGCTTCAACTGGAGAACATGAAGCTGTTGAATTACGTGATGGTGGATCTGATTATATGGGTTTAGGTGTTTTAAATGCAGTAAAAAATGTGAATGAAATTATTGCTGAAGAACTTTTAGGAACTTCAGTATTTGAACAAAATTATATTGATCAGTTGATGATTGATTTAGATGGAACTAAAAATAAAGCTAAATTAGGTGCTAACGCAATTTTAGGAGTTTCATTAGCTGTTGCAAAAGCGGCAGCAAATGAATTAGAAATGCCATTATATAAATATATTGGAGGTGTAAGTGCAAATACGTTACCTGTACCAATGATGAATATTGTAAATGGAGGTTCTCATTCTGATGCTCCAATTGCATTTCAAGAATTTATGATTATGCCGGTAATGGCCAAAAACTTTACGCAGGCAATAAAAATGGGATCTGAAATATTCCATAATCTTAAAAAAGTATTAAAAGAAAGAGGTTTAAGTACTGCTGTTGGAGATGAAGGAGGTTTTGCTCCAAATTTTGATAATACGGAAGATGCTTTAGATACTGTTATAAAAGCTATTTCAAAAGCAGGTTATAAACCTGGTGAAGAAGTAATGATAGCACTTGACCCAGCTTCATCAGAATTTTATGTTGATGGGAAATATGATTATACTAAATTTGAAGGTCCAAAAGGAGCTGTGAGAACTTCAAAAGAACAAGTTGCTTATTTGAAAGAGTTAACAGAGAAATATCCTATTATTTCAATTGAAGATGGAATGGCTGAAAACGATTGGGAAGGTTGGAAATTATTGACAGAAACTATTGGAGATAAAGTTCAAATTGTTGGAGATGATTTATTTGTTACTAATGTTGAAAGATTAGAAAGAGGTATAAAAGAAAATTCAGCAAACTCTATTTTAATTAAATTAAATCAAATAGGAACTTTAACCGAAACAATAGCAGCTGTTAACATGGCGCATAACGCAGGTTACACATCTGTGATGTCTCATCGTTCTGGTGAAACTGAAGATACAACTATTGCAGATTTAGCTGTTGCCTTAAATACAGGGCAAATTAAAACAGGTTCTGCATCTAGAACGGATAGAATTTCTAAGTACAATCAATTATTAAGAATTGAAGAAGAATTAGGAAGCGTAGCTTATTATCCTCAAGATAAAGCTTTCAAAATTTAAAAAATAAATTAATATATACATAAAAAAAAGTCGAGAATTTATCTCGACTTTTTTTTATGTAACAACCTTTGCATTTATGTAAATGAATGATATAAATTAGTGTAAATTAAGTAAGAATTTATTAAATTCGTTTTAAATAACTTAATTCTCAATTAAACACATAAATTATGTCAGATAAAGCAATTTTAGAAATAGATGGTAAGAAGTATGAATTTCCAGTTTTAATAGGAACTGAAAATGAAGTTGCCATAGATATTAGTTCACTTAGAAGCGTAACAAATGGAGTTATAACGTTAGATGCAGGTTTTAAAAACACAGGATCTTGCGAAAGTAAAATAACCTTTTTAGATGGAGAGAAAGGAATTTTACGTCATAGAGGGTATGCAATTGAAGAATTAACTAAAAAAGCAAGCTTTTTAGAAGTCGCTTTTTTGGTGATTTTTGGAGAATTACCAACAAAAAAAGAGTTCGCAAAATTTGAAGTTGATATTAAAAGACATTCAATTGTGAATGAAGAAATGAAAGATATCATTGGTGGTTTTCCAAACTCGGCACACCCAATGGGAGTACTTTCTTCTTTAACAAGTGCATTAACGGCTTTTAATCCAAAGACTGTTAATGTTAATTCAAAAGAAGACATGTATAAAGCTGTCGTGAAAATCTTAGGAAAATTTCCTGTATTAGCTTCATGGGCGCATAGAAACACCAAAGGACTTCCATTAAATTATTCTGACAATTCTGTGGATTATATTTCTAATATTATGCAATTAATGTTTAGAATACCTACGGAAGAATATAAAATGAACCCAATTGCAGTAAAAGCATTGGATGAACTATTAATTTTACACGAAGATCACGAGCAAAATTGTTCAACTTCCACTGTACGAATCGTAGGTTCTTCTGAAGCAGGTTTATTTGCTTCAATATCTGCAGGTGTTTCAGCTTTGTGGGGAAGGTTACATGGAGGTGCAAACCAAGCTGTGATAGAAATGTTAGAAGAAATTAGAAAAGATGGAGGCGATGTTGATAAATTTATAAATAAAGCAAAAGATAAAAATGATCCTTTCCGATTGATGGGATTTGGGCATAGAGTTTATAAAAACTTTGATCCAAGAGCTCGTATTATTAAAAAAGCAGCTGATGAATTATTTCAAGATTTAAATTTAAATGATCCTATTCTAGAAATCGCTAAACATTTAGAAGAAGTAGCGTTAAAAGATGCTTATTTTGCAGAACGTAAATTATATCCAAATGTAGATTTCTATTCAGGAATTATATACAGAGCTTTAGGTGTTCCTGTTGAAATGTTTACCGTTATGTTTGCAATTGGTAGATTACCAGGTTGGATTGCACAATGGAAAGAAATGCGTGAAAATAAAGAACCAATTGGGCGTCCACGTCAATTATATACTGGTGAAACATTACGTCCATTCAAATCATTTGAAGAAAGATAAAATTTTAGAACTATTATATTTTAAAATATTGCTAAAACCTCATATTATTTTATGGGGTTTTAGTATTTTTACATCAAAATATTATTAATATGATAAAACTAAATGTTCAAGATGAAACATCTCGTCTTAGAGCTGTGGTTTTAGGAACTGCAAAAAATAATGGTCCAACGCCAAAATTAGAAGATGCATACGACCCCAAATCTATAGAGCACATTAAATCAGGAACATACCCTTTAGAAAAGGATATGGTTCTTGAAATGGAAGCTCTTAATAAGGTATTTAAGAAATACAATGTAAAAGTTTATAGACCAAATGTAATTAAAGATTACAATCAAATTTTTTCTAGAGATATTGCCTTTGTTATTGAAGATAGGTTGATTAAATCAAATATTTTACCTGATAGAGAAAAAGAAATTGAAGCCATTCAGCATGTTTTAAATCAAATTGAACCAGCTAAAATAATTGAAACGTCTAATGATGTTCATTTTGAAGGTGGTGATGTTATGTTGTGGAAAAACCATATTTTTATAGGCACTTATAAAGGAAATGATTATAAAAATTTTATTACGGCAAGAACCAATATGAAAGGAGTGCAATTTATAAAAGATTTATTTCCTAATAAAATAGTGAAGGAATTTGATTTGGTGAAGTCGAATACAATTGCTAAAGAAAATGCATTACATTTAGATTGTTGTTTTCAACCCGTTGGAAAAAACAAAGCAATTATACATAAGGAGGGTTTTAGAGATGAAAATGATTATCATTTTTTGGTAGATTTATTTGGAAAGGATAATTTATTTCATATTACTAAAGATGAAATGTATCAAATGTTTTCAAACGTATTTTCAATTTCAAATGAGGTTGTAGTATCAGAACAAAACTTTACAAGATTAAATAATTGGTTAAGAGAACAAGGTTTTATAGTGGAAGAAATACCATATGCTGGAATCGCAAAGCAAGAAGGTTTATTAAGATGCTCAACAATGCCTTTAATAAGAGATTAAATTATGAAACGAGCATGGTAAACTTTTTATAACCCAAGGGAATGTTTAATAGCGAACAGCATGTGACCATAAAAAACAATAAATATAAACACATGAAACAAATTACAAATACGATAGTAATGATTCGCCCAGTTTCATTTCGAATGAATGAACAAACTGCGGTAAATAATTATTATCAAAAAGTATTGGATAATATAACACCTGAAACGGTTCAATTTAAAGCGTTACAAGAGTTTGATACTTTTGTTGATAAATTACGAGCAATAGGTGTGCAAGTTATTGTAGTAAACGATACTAAAGATACGGATACTCCAGATTCAATTTTTCCAAATAATTGGATGTCGTTTCACGCAAATGGTGATGTTGGATTGTATCCAATGTTTGCTGAAAACCGACGTTTAGAAAGAAGAGATGATGTGTTTGAGACTTTAGAAGATTTAGGTTTTGTAATTGAAAATATAGTTGATTATACATCAGCGGAAAACGAAAAATTGTTTTTAGAAGGTACAGGTAGTTTATTGTTAGACAGAGAAAATAGGAAAGCATACTGTGCTTTGTCTCCAAGAGCTGATGAAGATTTATTTATTGAATTTTGTGAAGATTTTGAATACACACCAGTCTCTTTTGTTTCTTATCAAACGGTTAACGATAAACGATTGCCAATTTACCATACCAATGTAATTATGTGTTTAGGTGAAAAATTTTCGGTTATTTGTTTAGACAGTATTGATGATAAAAAAGAACGAAAAAATGTTATAAAACATTTGAAAGAAGATGGAAAAGAAATTATTGCCATTACTGAAGAGCAGGTAAATAGCTTTACAGGAAATATGCTTCAAGTTGTTGGGAATAATGATGAGCGTTATATTATTATGTCAAACTCAGCTTATCAATGTTTAACAAAACAGCAAATAAATCAACTAAAAAAGCATGGAGAAATTTTATACAGTTCATTAGATACTATTGAAGCTTGTGGAGGTGGGAGTGCGAGATGTATGATGGCAGAAGTTTTTTTACCCAAAAACGATTAGATAATACTAAAATTAATTATTTTTAAAAATGCTCTCAAAAAAAACAAAATATGGACTTAAAGCATTAAGTTATCTTGCAAAACAAAAACAAAATGTTCCTGTTTTGATTTCAGATATTTCTACTTCTGAAAATATATCAAGAAAATTTCTTGAAAGTATATTACTTAGTTTAAAGAAGAACGGAATACTTTCCTCTAAGAAAGGAAAGGGAGGTGGTTATTTTTTATTGAAAAAACCGTCTGAAATTAAAATTTCAACTGTTATGAGAGTTCTTGAAGGGCCCATAGCAATGTTACCATGTGTAAGTTTAAATTATTATGAAAAATGTGAAGACTGTAAGGATGAAGAATGTTGTAGTTTAAACACTTTAATGGCAGAAGTAAGAGATAGTACGTTAAAAATTCTTGAAAATAAAACTTTGGCTAATTTTCAATGTGAGAATAAATAATTGATTAAATTAATAGAAAATAAAAAGGTCTTTCATTTGAAAGACCTTTTTTATGTTTATACTTTAACTAAAATTGGTATTTGAATATTAAATAAATCATTTTTTAATGTTTCTAATTCTTTTAATAAATTATCTTTATTTGTTTCAAAAGAAGAAAATAAATCGTGATAATATTCAATTCCATCATTTAAATTATGCTGAAATGTATTTAAATATTTTTCATTTTTTGAGGTTAAAGAATCTTTAAACTCATCAACTTTGTTTGCGAAATAATGAACATACATAGATAATTCTTTAATAAACATGTGCGGTCGATTATTTGTGTCAACCACATTTATTTTTCCATAAATATGAGCTAGCATTTCTTTTAAAGAAAGCTCTTTTGAAAAATAAGCCATATTTGGACCTGGACAAATAGCAACACCTTGCTTTTCACCTTTGTGTTCAATACCATATTCAATCAGTGCAGCATTTGATAATCCTTCACATAAACAAGCTTTATCAGTAATTTGACTTGCCTTTTTTTGATATTCAGTATTACTTAAATTTTCAAGACTTAGCTCATTTAATTTTATGGTCTGATATTTTTTAGAAGCTGTACAAATAACTTTTTCAGAATAATCAGTATTAGATGCTAAAAATTTCTTTGGACAGGAACTTCCAGCTTTGTTATTTGCAATCCGTTCATTTTTAAGAATTTCATTGGTATTTCCTCTTAAACTATTAAAAGGAACTCCTAAAGGAGAGATATTGCTTAAATACAGGTCTTTTTCTTTGGCACTCTTTAGAGCTTCCATCGTCACTGAATCAACAGTAGATGCTTCAGGAACTAATAAAAATGGAGTACCCCATCCAACCGAATTCACGTTGTAATTATCCAATAAAAATTCATGTTCTTCTGAAGTTCCAACACCACCTTGAACGGTAATAATTAAATCTAAAGGAGCGTTAGGTATATGTTTTCCTTTATTCTTTAATGCAGCAATAAGAATGTTGTGAATGTCAGTTACTAAAGTCTCTTTATTGTTTTTGAACTCTTCTAATATAGGTCCCATTAAATAACCATCAGATGCAAAAGCATGACCACCACAGTTTAAACCAGATTCTATTCTATATTCTGAAACCCATAATCCTTTTTTAGCTAAAAATTTCCCCTGTATTAGAGCAGATCTGTAATCGCTGACTTTTAAAATAATTTTCTTTTTCTGAATGTTATTTTCATTGGGAAAAAAATCATTAAAATTTTCAAAATAACTATACAATCTTGGATTCATTCCTGCAGAAAGAATAACAGATGATTCTAAATTACTATTGGCAAAACCTCTTAATGCAGCATGTGCGTCATTAAATTCAGTAGGTAATAATTCATTTTTACTGTAATTAGGCTTATCAAGCTTTGTCATAATGTTTACATCAATACTACCTGGTTTAAGGTTGTTTTGAATCCAATGAGCTACATTTTCCTTTAAGGTGTTGTTATGAATTGTTTCAATGAAATTTTGTTTTAATTCTGAAAAATCAGGAAGCATATCCATATATTTTTCAAATTCATTACTTTTTTCTTCGAAACTATTTTTCAATGCTTCAAACTTATGTTTTACAATAGTGTCAACCGTATTAAGATATGACGTAATTCTTTTAGCTCTATAATCTTCAACTTTTGTAGAAATTGCTTTAAAAGGAATTTCAAATTTAGTTGAATAGTATTCATTCATTTTTTCAATTATTATATCGTCAACAATTGAAATAACAGATGAAATACCATATTTTGCAACTTTAATAGGGCTGTCTATCGTAAAAGCAAGCCCCATCACTGGTATGTGAAATGAATGTGGGTTTCTTTTTTTTTGCATATTATTTCTTTAATATTTAATATTCAGATTGTTATTAAACGCAAAAATAGGCAACTTGTTTTCATTTATGGTGACTAATGTCATAATTATAATATAATTGTGATAATATTAAGAATGTTTTAGTAAAAAAGCCAATTCAAACTTGTTGAATTGGCTTAACAATTTAAATATATAAATTGGAATTAGCTTCTTGATACACTGCCTCCAGAAGAGGTATCTTTGTTTACTTCTTTAGGGCTTCCTTCATAATCAATCCCTCCACCACTACCTGCTTTTGCTGTTAATTTACCTGAAACATTAACATTAATATTTGCTCCGCTACTTACCTTTGCATAAACATCAACAGCTTCTAACTCATTAGCATCTATAGTGCTTCCGCTACTTGCTTTTACCGAAAATGTTTCTGTATTTCCAAAAACATTGATATTTGCACCACTTGATGATTCACTTGTAACTTCAGTAGCATTCACAAGAATTTTTATTGAACTTCCGCTACTTGAATCAAGATCTAATGATTTTACTTGTAGTGTATTCTCAGATTTTAAGAAAGCACCACTAGAGGTTCTTATTTTTGAAATAGTAGTTGTTGTTAAATATACATTACGAGCTTTTGCTCGGTATACATTTTTATCGAAATAGACTTTTAGTTCTCCATTTTTCACTTCAGTAATTAATAAATCCAGGATATTTTCATCAGCTTCTACATTAATTTCTGTTGAATTTCCTTGTGTTAAGTACAAATTAATTCCTTGTTTTACACTAATAACTTCAAAGTTAGAATTGATGGTTCTATCTTCAGAGATTACATTTCCATTACCTCTAATGCCTGTTATTCCATCCATAAAGCAAGATGAGGTTGTAATTAAAAGTATAAGTATTGCTACTATTTTTGTGATTATTTTCATAAGTATGTTTTTTAGTTGTTCAAATGTATTTTTAAACTAGTTGTTTTCAAATTTTTAATGTTTCTACTGTTAAATTAAATGGATGAACTGTTTAAGTATAATGAGTTGTGTATTTAAAAGTACTTCATTTTAGTTTATTACTAATTTTATTTATAAATACTGAATTTGATTTAATCGATTGTTGTTTAATAGTTTATGTGTGTTGTTGTTTGCTAATTTTTTTATATAAATCATATTTCAATACTATATTTCCAACAAATCCCTCTAAAGGTGCATATAATTGATTAAAGTTTGGATTGTTTATTGGACCATTTACAATATTTTCATATTTAGTTTGTCTTTCATCTAATATGTTTTCAAAATTTAATGCTATTTTAAAATGTCCAAATTCTTTTTGTGCAGATACACCTAATAACCAATAGTTTGGTGTTTTAGTACCATTTTCACGATATTGATTTCCAAAATAAAACGCTTCTAAATCAATCTTCCAATGGTCTTCTTCGTCTTCATAGGCTAATGTAGAAGTTAATTTATTTTGTGGTGTATATTCCAATATTTTATTTTGGTCATATGTTTTTGTAGGATTGAGATAGGTGTAATCTACATATAAAATTAATTCATCCAATGATAGACGTAAATTTGTATTAAGACCTTTACTTAATATTGAACCATTTACTGTTTCATATTTTACAATTTGATTTGCTAATAAACTTTGATTAGCAATAATAGGATTGTCAATTTTTGTTATAAAAAATGCTTGATTTAGCGTCAAGAATAATTCATCCGATAATTCAGTTTTAAAGTTAAAATCAAGATTTAAACCCATTGATTTTTCTGTCTTTAAATCTGTTGAAAAATCTACTGATTGATATCTTGTTCTTTCGGCTTCATCTGTAAAAGGTGTTGGCAATTTGTAACCAAAGCCACCACTTAAACGAGTAAAAAAATTATCAGTTACGTGATACATTGTTGCTAATCTCGGAAGAAAAAACAATCCTTTTTTAAAATTGTAATCTAAACGAATACCTGGTTCTAAAAAAAGTTTATCTGTTATTTTCCAATTATCTTGTGAAAATACGCCTAATGTTTGGTAGTTATAATTTAGTGTGAAAGTATTTGGCTGTTTTTGATTAAAGTCATCAATGTTAAAGTTAATTCCACTTACAAATTTGTGCTTATCATTTTCAATATAGTATGATAATTCTGAAAATACTGTTTTTTGAACACCTGAAAAGATATTGGTATTTGTTTTTAGGGTTCTGTCAAAATTCCCAAAAGATGCTTTTAGTGTAAATACATTTCCCGATTTTGAAGTGTTTTCATATTTAAAATCAGAAGTTAATCTTTTAGTTTTGTTTTCTTCAAAAAATGGATGATTACTATTATTCTCATCATTAATTGCTTTTATATCTCCACCAATTCTATCTTCTGTTACATTACTAAAACCAATTTCAAATTTGTTATTTTCATCAAAAGTATAAAATAATTTTGGGGCAATTACTGCTCTATTATATTCAGGCAAATCTGAAAATCCATTATTACTAATATCTTTTGTTTTTTGAGTGTTAATACTTGCAATTAATATTGCTCCAAGTTTACCGTTTTCACCTGAAAAATAAGTGCTTACATCATTTCCTCCTTTGTGTGTTTGATTTAGCATTACAGAAAACTCTGGTTTTTCTTTTGGTTTTTTTGAGATTAAATTTACAATTCCAGCAATTGCACCATCACCATAAAGTGTAGAAGCAGAGCCTTTTATAATTTCAACTTGTTCTAAATCGAGCGGTGGAATTTGCAACAAGCTCAATCCTGATGAAAATCCGCCATAAGATGGAAATCCATCTTTTAACAATTGCGTGTATTTTCCTGGTAGTCCTTGAATTCTGAAACTCACATTTCCTGAAATAGCAGAAGTATGTTGCACTTGTATGCCAGAAGTTTCTCCTAAAAGTTTTGAAATATTTCCCGGATTTATTGCTGTTTCTTCAATTACTTCTTCATTTCCTAAAACTTCGATTTTTGTTGGTATTTCTTTAATTCTGTTCCTTGTTCTTGTAGAAAAAACTGTTATTATTTCTAATTCAGTATTTTCTGTTAAATAAATCACTATTGGTTGTTTATCTTTTAATGGGAAAATATAAGTTTTTTCAACACTTTTAAAACCAATATAAGAAAACTCAAATGTATGTTCTCCATTTGGAATATTGTCGAACTGGCATAAACCATTTGTGTCAGAACTTGTTCCAATAGTAGTATTTTTTAAAATACAGTTTACACCAAATAGATTATCATTAACAGCTTTGTCTTTTATGATAAATGTTACTGTATCTTGCGCTTGTATTGAGTGAATTGAGATTATTAAAATTATTATTGCGATTATTTTATTCATTGTATATTTCTGTTATTCAGGGTTTTGTTCAAATTGCACACAACTGTTATTATTTAATGATTATTCCTGACTCATCAATTTTAACTTCAGCATTTTGATCACCATCTTTTAGTTTTATTTTAACTCCATTTTTGTCAATATTTAAGTTGAAGTGTTCATTTTTTGATTTAAAATCACCTCCATAAATACTTGAATCACAGTCTAAACATTCTAAACCATTTTCAGTCATTCTATATAAATGCTTTGGCATATCTCTATCATGGATCTCTTGAATATTATCAACATCGTCTAAAAAAGTGCGTGTAGAATTGCCTAAATAAATTAGAGAATTAACAGGTAAATTAATAGTAATATCAATTAATTGATCTTTAAATTTATTTTTGAATTCAGATAAAAAGTAACCATTTAATTCTAAATTCTTATCATTTAAATTAAATTTATATTCAATAGCTTCTGCATCATTATTAGCCGTTAAACGATTTTTACCTTCAGACTCTTTTCTGATTTTTATAAATGCATTTGTTTTATCAGTAGATTTTATATCAATATTAATTCTAGTTGATAATAATTTTTGAATGTCATTATCATAAACGGTTTCTGAATTATATTGCCTTTTTAACTCTTTACGATTCGATAAATTATCATTTCCAATCATTTTAACTTTTAAAGTATCATTTGCCATAATTGGCAATTCTTCAGTTTGGTTATGCACACCATCATAAGCAGTTCTTGTTGCAAAATTTGTAGCAGCTATACCTAAGCCAAGTAGTGAAATTATCCAAATACCTAATAATGATAATTTTGTTGTGGTGCTAAATGATTTTACATTGCTTGATATTATTTTTAAACCAAGTATAAATAGTACAATAAATGGGACTGCAATAGCTAGAAATCCAAATAATATTGTAAGCCAAGTTGGAAATATGGAGTCAAAAAAGAACGGTTGATGTAAGGAATCAAAAAAGATTGGCGAATGATTCAAGTAATCTCCTTCAAATCCAATCAATCCAAAACTTCCCCAAGAAAATGCTCCAATTATTAATGCTATTAAAGTTATAGCAGCAACAAATATTAATATGGCTCCTATAAATTTTCCAAATACATTTAAGATGGTTAAAATTATTTTGCCTAAAGTTTCTACTATTTCTTGTATACCAGTTTTTGCTTTACTTTGAAATTGAGGACTTTTAACTTTACTAGTAACATCATTTACACCATCTTTTACGCGAGATGTAACATCTTCAAATTCTTCTCTAATTTTACGTTCAATATTGCTGATATTTACAGGCTCACCATTCATTTGTAATTTTTCAGCTGTAGTCTCTGCTACTGGAATTAAAATCCATAATATTGGATATATTAAAAATCCAATACCAAACCCAAAAAATAGTATTAGCCAAATAATTCGCATCCAAATAACATCTATTCCAATATAATGTGCTAAACCTGAACATACACCACCCAAAAATTTATCGTCACCATCTCTAAATAGTTTTTTTGAAGAAGTTCGGGTTTTGTATTTTGGTTCATCTTCAAAAATCTCTTCATCTACTAAATAATCTTCAGGTTTCCCCATGATTTTAGTAATTTTATCAATGTCGTTTTGGTTAACAACCTGACGTTCGTCTTTAATTCTTTCGGAAAGTAATTCTCCAATTCTATGTTCAATATCATTTAATATTTCATCTCTTCCTTGTGGATCATCACTTAAAGATCTTCTAATGGAATCTAAATAAAGTTTTAACTTTTGATATGCTATTTCATCAATATGAAAAAAGATACCTCCTAAATTTATGTTTATTGTCTTGTTCATTTTGCTGTTGATTTGTTGGTAGTTACTAAGTTTACTGCTTCTACAAGGTCACTCCAAGTGCCATTTAATTCTTTTAAAAATAAGTTACCTGTTTCTGTTAAACCATAATATTTTCTTGGTGGTCCAGATGTTGATTCTTCCCAGCGATAACTGAGTAAACCAGCATTTTTTAATCTAGTTAATAAAGGATAAACAGTTCCTTCAACAACTAATAATTTTGCGTCTTTTAAGTGCGATATAATTTCAGAGGTATAGGCATCTCCATGTTGTAATATGGAAAGTATGCAATATTCTAAAACTCCTTTTCGCATTTGAGCTTTTGTGTTTTCTATCTTCATAAGTTGAGATTTAAGTGTTAAAAAGCAATGTGCTATTTAATAAATTCTATAGTAAATGGATAGGTATAAAACTCACCATTATTTGCCTTAATACTTGCTGAAATAATAAATGCAATTTTTAATATGATTGCCGGAATTATTCCAATTAAAATTGCTATAATTCCTAGTCCTAAGGTAAATATGGCAATTGGAATTGTTAATAGTGCTAATAAAAAACCATAGAATATTAAACTAAGTTGAAAGTTTACTGCCGATTTCCCATGAATGTTTATATAGGTACTTTCATTTTTTTTAGCTAACCACAATACTAGCGGAGCAATAATATTTCCAAATGGGAAAAACCATCCTGCAAAACTACTTAAGTGTGTGATAGAACTGTAATTTTTATCGTTTTGTGTGATCATAATTTAGAGTTTATAGTAATTGCTTATGCAAATATATGTATAAAAGATAGTAGTGTGCAACACATAGTACTATTATTTAACATTAATTTAACAATTATACAAGCTTTTAAAATGAAAATTAGTTTAAAAAATTAATACTTTAATTCATTATAAATGTGTACTTTTGAAATAGATGGCGTGAATTATGTAATAAACGGTAAAATTAGTTAATTTTAAAATTACAGTAAGAAAATGGGAGTAAATGAAATAATTTCTTTAGAAAATTTATCTAAACAAAAGCTGATAGCTCTTATAGAAAATCAAAAATTTGTGATTCATTCTTTGGAAAAAGAAGAAAAAAAATATCAGGATTTATTGAATAATTCATTGAATGGTGTTTATAAAAGTACACCCGAAGGGAAGTTTGTTGAAGTGAATATAGCATTGGTTACCATGTTAGGGTATGATTCCAAAGAAGAATTATTAAATATTGATATTACGAAGGATTTATATTTTGACATTAAGAATCGTGATTTGGAAAATCTTGATGATAATGAAGGAGAAAGACCAATGGTTCCTTTACGTAAAAAAGATGGTACAGCTGTTTGGGTTGAAGATTCTGGAATATCTACGTTGGATAATCAGGGAAATGTTCAATTTCATATGGGGTTTTTACGTGATGTTTCTGAGAGAAAAATGGCAAGTAAAATTCAAAAATCATTATTAAAAATATCTCAAGAGGGCCATAAAACAGAAGAATTAAGAGACTTTATTAAGTTTATAATGAATGAACTAGGAGAGTTGATTGATACGGAAAATTTTTATATTGCATTTTATAATGAAGAAAAGCAAACCTTAAATATTCCATTTATTTCAGGTGAAGTTGCTGACACAGAGTTTCCTGTTGGTAAATCTATGACTGGTTATTTAATTAAAAAGAATAAACCTTTTTATTTAAAATCAAAAGGTTATAAAAAGCTGATTGATTCAGGTGAAATAGTGCTAATTGGTAAATTTCCAGCGGTTTGGTTAGGAGTTCCATTAAGGGTTGAAAATAAGGTAATTGGAGCAATTGTTGTTCAGAATTATGATAATTCAAATGCGTATAAGCAAGAAGATATTGAATTGTTAGAATTTGTTTCATCTCATATTAGTTTGGCCATTCAAAAAAAGAAAAGTGAAGAGGAACTATCAATGTCTAAACAGATTTTAAGAAACGTATTAGATAATATTCCAACAAAAGTTTTTTGGAAAGATAAGAAGTCAAGGTTTTTGGGTGTTAATGCTGCTTCATTAAAAGAAATGGGAATTAAAAGCGAAAAAAGTATTATAGGTAAATCTGATTTTGATTTTCATGACAGAATAGATGCAGAAAAGTATAAAGCAGATGATGAATTAATTATGGCAAGTGGAGAAGCTAGATTAAATTATCACGAAACTCAAATTAAAAATGGTAAAGAGCGATTTTATATTACAAGTAAATTACCTTTTTACGATGAAGATAATAGGGTTATTGGATTAGTTGGAACTTCAGATGATATTACTGAACAAAAAGAAGTTGAGATAAAACTAAAAAAAGCCATTGATGAAGCTATTTCTGCAAACCTTTCTAAATCTACTTTCTTAGCAAATATGAGTCATGAAATTAGAACACCTATGAACGCAATTTTAGGATATTCCCAACTTTTACAAGACGATGATAATTTGACTAAAAATCAACAAGAAAATTTGCAAACTATCAATAGAAGCGGAGAACATTTGTTATCACTTATAAATGATATTTTAGATATGTCTAAAATTGAAGCGGGTAGAGTTACCTTAAAGTTAACTGATTTTAATTTATATGAATTATTAAAAGAGATAGAACAATTATTTGCTCTAAAAGCAGCTGAGAAAAACATTGAGCTATCCTTGACAATTGACACCAATATTCCTAAAATTATTTATGCTGATGAGTCTAAAATTAAACAGATAATGCTTAATTTAATTGGTAATGCTCTAAAATTTACCGCTGAAGGGTTTGTGAGGATATATGTTGAAAATAATGCTAAAAATGAGATATTATTTAAAATTAAAGATTCAGGTAAAGGGATAGCAACCGAAGAACATACCGCTGTTTTTAAACCATTTGAACAAGCCCAAAAAGGAACCAATACGGAAGGAGGAACAGGGTTAGGTTTAGCGATAAGTAAAAAATTAGCAAATTTAATGCAAGGTGATATTTCTGTGGAAAGTGAGTATGGTAAAGGTTCGGAGTTCTTTTTTAATTTTCAATATAGTTATGGAAATGAAAGCTTATTAATTGAAAATGTATCATTGCGAAAAGTTAAAACTTTACGTGATGACATGAAAAATATAAAAGTTGCTATAGTTGATGATAGATTTGAAAATAGAGATATTTTATATAAAAAATTAAATCCACTGGGCTTTGTTACCCGTATGGCTGAAAATGGACAAGAAGCAGTAGATTTATACAAAGATTGGAAACCAGATATTATTTTAATGGATGTTGTAATGCCTGTCATGAACGGTGTTGAAGCAACTAGACAAATATTAGAGTTTGCAGGAGAACATGAAGTTAAAATATTTGTTGTGAGTGCAAGCGCCCTAGAGTCTGAGCAGAAAGAAATAATGGATATTGGAGCAACAAGTTTCATAAAAAAGCCTGTAAAATTTGATGAACTTTTAGCTGAAATGCATGATAAAGCGGGAGTACAATTTATTTATGAAGATATTGTAAATAAGACTATTGATAGTGAAATTGCAACACCGTTGGATGTCCCCGAATCATTTAAAATAAAATTGTTAAATGCAGCAACTGAAGGTGATTTTATGCTGTTACAAGATTTATTAAATAATTTAGAAAAAGAGACGAATAAATCTTTCAAAATTATTGAAAATGCTATAAATGAGATGGAATTTGAAGCTATTGTTAATTGGTTAAACTCTTAAATAAAAATAAGATGGAAGAAGTTAAAAATACAATTTTAGTAGTTGACGATAATCCAAACAATTTAAAAGTAGTTGCAGGGGTTTTAAAAGATAAAGGGTATGATTTTAGATTAGCAAAAAGCGGAAAATTGGCTTTAACTATTTTAGAGAAAACAAAGCCAGATTTAATTTTATTAGATATTCAAATGCCAGAGATGGATGGTTTTGAAACTTGCAAATTGATTAAAAAAGTAGAAGCTAATGAGAAAATTCCCATTATTTATTTAACTGCAAATACGGATTCTGAAAGCATAAAAAAGGCATTTCATTCTGGGGGTGTAGACTATGTAACAAAGCCTTTTAATTCAGACGAGCTTTTAGCACGGATTAAAACGCACATCAAATTAAAGAAACAAACTGAAGAACTGGAACTTCAAAATGCTACTAAAGATAAATTTTTCTCCATTATATCACACGATTTAACAAATCCGATAGCAGGAATTATTGGGTTTTCAGACTTACTAAGAGAAGATTTAAAAGAGAAGGAATATGGTAATATTGAAAAATTCTCTAATGTTATCTATAAATCAGCTAATTTTACATTGGAGTTACTTCAAAATTTATTAGAATGGTCAAGAATTCAGGTTGGAAGTATTAAATCAGTAAAGGATAATTTTAATCTTACTGAATTACTCACAAATAATATTGAGGGAGTTTCAGCAAAAATTGCTGTAAAAGAAATTAGTATTAAAACACATTTTCCAGAGGAGCTTCTAGTTCATGCCGATAAAAAAATGGTTTCAACAGTGATTCGGAATTTATTGACTAATGCGCTCAAGTTCACTCCTAATGGAGGTGTCATCACTATTTCTTCAGAAGAAAAGTTTATAGATAATAATAAAGTAATTGAAACCACTATAAAAGATACTGGAATTGGAATTTCTGAAGATAATTTAGGAAAAATATTTAAAATTGCACAAAATTATAAATCTTTAGGAACTAATAATGAAAAAGGTACTGGCTTAGGGTTAATATTGTGTAAGGAATTTATAGATCAAAATAACGGAACAATAAGAGTAGAAAGCAAAGAGAATATTGGTAGTAGTTTTATTTTTACATTAGATTATACTCATTAATTTAAAAAAATTATTAAAATAAATAGTAAATTACCTTCTTTTCTTTACCTTAACCACCAAAATATTTTATATGGAGGTTACCGTAAAAAAGATGAATAAGTTTTTGATGTTTAAATTACCATCTGCCTATTTATGTGGTGTTAAATTAAAAGAATTAGATAATATAAAATCTGTTGTAAAAGTAAAATTTAGATGGATCAATCAAAATCCGTTTAATTCTATGTATTTTGCTGTTCAATCAATGGCTGCAGAGTTAACTACGGGCGCTATTGTGATTAAAAAAATAAGAGAAAGCGGAAAGAGCATATCTATGTTAGTTACCAATCATAATGGCGCATTTTCTAAAAAAGCAGTTGGGCTAATTACTTTTACCTGCAATGATGGAAGCTTAATTGATGAAGCTTTAAAAAGAACCATTGCAACAGGAGAAGGACAAACAATTACTATGAAATCTATGGGTGTTAATGAAAAAGGAGAAGAGGTTTCTGCTTATGAATTTGAATGGAGTGTTAAATTAAAATCAAAAAAATAATCTTAAGCAAAAGACTATGAATGCACACGAAATAGAATATCAGATACATGGGGAAGAAATGCAATTTGTTGAAATTGAACTAGATCCTCAAGAAAGTGTTGTTGCAGAATCTGGTGGATTTATGATGATGCATGATGGAATTAAAATGGACACTATTTTTGGCGATGGATCCAATACTGAAGAAGGAATTATGGGGAAATTATTTTCTGCTGGAAAAAGATTACTTACAGGAGAAGGTTTGTTTATGACACTTTTTTCTAATGTTAGTACATCTAAAAGGAAAATTTCTTTTGCAGCGCCATATCCCGGTAAAATTATCCCCGTTGATTTAAGTGAAATGGGAGGCAAGTTTGTGTGTCAGAAAGATGCTTTTTTATGTGCAGCCAAAGGTGTTTCGGTTGGAATTGAATTTTCAAAAAAGCTTGGTAGAGGATTATTTGGAGGTGAGGGTTTCATTATGCAAAAATTAGAAGGAGATGGATTGGCATTTGTTCACGCAGGTGGAAATATGTCTAAAAAAGTTCTGCAAACAGGTGAAGTTTTAAAAGTTGATACGGGTTGTGTGGTTGGCTTCACAAAAGATGTTAATTATGATATTGAATTTGTGGGAGGAATTAAAAATATTGTTTTTGGTGGAGAAGGATTTTTTTTCGCAATATTAAAAGGTCCAGGGACAGTTTATATACAATCACTGCCATTTAGCAGATTAGCAGGAAGAGTTTTAGCTTTAGCACCTCAAACGGGAAATAAAAGAAGAGGAGAAGGAAGTATTCTTGGAGGAATTGGAGATTTAATAGATGGAGATAATAGAATTTAATAATAAAAAAACCGAAGAATACATCGGCTTTTATTATTATTCTAAAGTTTCTAATTCTTTATAATTATCAGTTAATTTTTTAAGTAAAATTCCATAAATAATACGGTAGTAAAGCCATAATAAACCTATCATTACTACCAAACCAATAATTTGTGCAATTAATAAAATATTAAAAAATTTATCAGCATCAATAGGTTTATTATCAGGGTTAAAAACTTCAACTAAAAGTTTTGCGTCTGAAAACATAATAAAGTTTATAATAACAGATAAAATAATTGTCATAATAATGTTGTAGTACACGTAATAATTAACAGTTTTACGTGTTTTAATTATGTTTTTCATCAATAAACTAGTAGAATCAATAACACAAATTGCATTGTAATTTTTATAAAATAAATAGATAAACACTATAACTATAGCATAGTGAAGTATATAAGTAAAATCTATAATGGTTTTTAAATGTAACTTTTCATAAATCTCAAAATAACTATCAGGAATTAATAAATTAATACCTCCCCAAAATAAAAATTCAGCAATACAAATAATAAAAATCCACTTTACAACTGAAGATGATTTTTTATGTATTAACTTATAAATTTCGTTATATGTTAATTTTGGATAATCAGCATCTTGCTTTTTCCAGTCTTTTTTTAATAAATCTAATTCATCCATAACTACGGATTTAGTATTGTTCTTAAACGAGTTTTTATTCTGTTCATTTTCACGCGAGCATTCACTTCTGAAATACCTATCGTTTCAGATATTTCTTTATAATTTTTATCTTCTAAATACAAGAAAATTAATGCTTTATCAATATCTGATAATTGATGAATTGCCTTGTACATTAACTTTAATTGTTCTTCCTCTGTATTATCGTAATCGGTTGATTGAATTCTGTGTAAAACACTATCAAAATCTTGAGTTATTACACTTCTTTTAGATTTTCTATAAAGCGTAATTGCGGTGTTTAAACCAATTCTATACATCCAAGTGCTTAATTTTGAATCACCTCTAAATTTAGGATATGCTTTCCATAGTTGGATGGTAATTTCTTGAAACAAATCATTGTGAGCTTCTTGATTATTAGTATAAATTCTACATACTTTATGAATTATATTCTGATTTTTTTGAAATTCAGAAATAAATTTATGTTCAAGGTCTTTAGTCACAAGATTGGTTTCGTTCTATTAATAAGTATAGATTGTAGTTGAAATGTTACATTTTTGTTTAAAAATAAAAAGAAGCAGTCTAAAAAATGGAATTTTATGTCATATTGAGCTTGTCGAAATATTTTAATTAATCGAAAATCAAAGTTAACTTCGACAGGCTCAGTTTGACAATTCGAATTTTATTCACTTTTCAGAGAGCCTTTTAAAACTAAAAATTAATTTTCATTCTTTTTAATACCAGCGATAAATTTTTCAAGTTCTAAACCATATTTGGATGCTTTCACATTTTTTGATAACGAATTGTTTACGGTATCTAACAATTTAATATTAGCATTATATAGTTCTGTTAATGCTATATATGGAGCTACTTCATATTCACCATTATTAACCGCAAAATTTGTTGAAAAATAATATTTTCGTTTAATTAAGCCTGTTTTTTGCTTCTCAATTTTTGAAACTAAGGCTGTATCATCAATTTTTTGAGCATCAAATTTCTCCTTAAATAAGTCTAGTTGTTTTTCGTTAAATTTTTGAGCCATTGCATTATGTTCTTCAAGCAAAGTTTGATTTTTAGAACCCGTGATTTTTGCGGAAGTAGCAAATTTTGAAAGTTTTGATGTAATGTTTATTTCACCCTTTTCGCCAAAAAATAATATTTTTTCATCCGATTTTTTGTCTAAAACAATATAATAAATTTCAGGAGTCTCAATTTGATCAGCTAATGTAAAATTACTTTTTCCATTTAATTGAATTGAATCAACCGAAACAAGCAATGTATCTTTAAATTTTTGTAAATACAATGTTCCTTTTTTAAGTCCGTCAATATTTCCATTAACAATCATGCTGCCTATCTTTGTATTGTTACAAGAAATAAAGAAACTGATGAATGCAATTAAGCTAATTATTTTTTTCATATTTATAATTTAAAGCGTAAATATCTAACTTTTTTTTGATTTTTAAATGAATTTAGGGTGCAACTATACGCATTAATTCAGCAGTTAATATAGCGCCATAAGTTCCAACAACATAACCAAAAACTGCTAACAAAACGCCAACAGTAGCTAAAGATGGGTGAAAAGCTGCTGCGACTATTGGAGCAGAAGCAGCACCACCAACATTTGCTTGACTTCCAACAGCTAAGAAAAAGTAAGGAGCTTTTATTAGTTTTGCTACAATTATTAATAAGATTACATGAATAGTCATCCAAATAATTCCTATTAAAATTAAGCCTGGATTTTCAAAAATTTTACTTAAATCCATTTTCATTCCTATAGTTGCCACTAAAATGTAAATAAATACACTCCCAATTTTACTTGCGCCAGCTCCTTCATACTGTTTCATTTTTGTGAATGAAAGAAGAATTCCAACGATGGTTGCAATACTTATCATCCAAAAAAATTGAGAACCAAATGATGATAAAGCAGAACTTTTATCACTTACGACTTCAAAATTAGCTATTAAAAAATTTGAAATTGTATTTGCTCCAAAGTGAGCAAATCCAACAACGGTAAATGCAATTGAAAGTATAACCATAAAATCTGACAAGGAAGGATTTCTTGTAATTTTAGTAGCATAGGAGGATACTTTTTCTTTTAATCTTTCAATAGCAGAAGTATCTGCCTTTAGCCATTTATCAATTTTTTTAGTTTTGCCAATACCCATTAACACAATTGCCATCCATAAATTTGCTACTATAATATCAACCAATACCATTCCTCCATATTTTTTGGGATTGTATTCATATATTTCAAGCATAGCGGCTTGGTTAGCGCCACCACCAATCCAACTTCCAGCTAAAGTTGCTAAACCTCTCCAAACAGCATCAGGGCCTGCACCACCAACAGTTTCTGGCGAAACTATTGAAATCAGTATTATAGCTATTGGGCCACCAATGATAATACCAACAGTTCCTGTTAAAAACATAATTAATGCTTTTGGGCCTAAATTAAAAACCGCTTTTAAGTCAATACTTAAAGTCATTAATATTAATGCGGCGGGTAATAAAAACCGACTTGCTACATAGTATAAATTTGAGGCGTGTTTTGTTATAGTGCCAACCTCATTTACAGTTTCCCATTCAGGAGCTATAATCCCTAACGATGTAAAAATTGCGGGTAGCATATATGCTAAAAGTAGTGAAGGTACAATTTTGTAGAATTTTACCCAACTTTTATTTTCGCTTGAAGATGTGTAAAAAACGAAACCAATAGTTAACATTATAATTCCAAAAGCAATAGTGTCTTGGGTAATAAAAGGTGTAGTATCCATGGATTTTTTGAGTTTTGGCTAAAATACTATTTTTTTTAATGAATATCGGACTTATAAAAGTGAGAATGGTTGGTTATATTTGTTTGATAAAATAAAGTTAAATGAAATATATAAAAATCTATTTATTAGTTGCATTATTCATCGTTTCTTGTAAAACTGTTCAAGAAACGGCACAGGTTGTTAAAAGTGATGCGCAAGTTGTTGATACTCGTGAAATTCAAGGTGGAATGTGGATTCCATCATTATTAGAAGGTGTTAACGAAAATGAAATGAAATTATTAGGAAGTAAAATGACTGCTGAAGACATTTATTCTGTGAATAATTCTAGTTTAAAAGATGCTATTGTGCATTTTAATGGTGGTTGTACATCAGAAATTATTTCTCCCAACGGATTATTATTAACGAATCATCACTGTGGTTATGGTGCAATTCAGTCACATTCTTCCATAGAACATGATTATTTGAAAGATGGTTTTTGGGCTATGAATTATGAAGAGGAATTATCTAATCCAAATATGTCCGTTACATTTATTAAAAGAATAGATGATGTAACAACTCAAGTTTTTTTAGGTATTACAGATACTATGGATGAAGCTTCAAAAATGAAGTTAATTAGTCAAAATATTGAAAAAGTAACTAAAGCTGCTCAAAAAGAAGCTTGGCAAGATGCAAATGTAAAATCCTTTTATAAAGGAAATCAGTATTTATTATTTGTAACAGAAGAATTTAATGATATTCGTTTAGTAGGAGCCCCACCAACAGCAATTGGAAAATTTGGAGCAGATACTGATAATTGGGTTTGGCCACGCCATACAGGAGATTTTTCTATGTTTAGAATTTATGCAGATGCTAATAACCTACCAGCAGATTTTTCAAAAGAAAATGTTCCATACAAACCAAATCATTATTTACCAATTTCATTAGATGGTGTTGAAGAAGGTGATTTTACACTGGTATTTGGATTTCCCGGACGTACAAATGAATATTTGCCAGCTGTGGGAGTTGATCAAATTGTGAATGTTTTAAATCCAGCTAAAATTGAAGTGAGAGAAAATGCGTTGAAAATTGTTGATTCTTATATGCGTAAAGATCCTGCTATTAAAATACAATATGCAGCAAAATTTGCTTCAACAGCAAACTATTGGAAAAAATGGATTGGAGAAAATCAAGGAATTAAAAAATCAAATGCTATTGGAAAGAAAAGAATTTTAGAGAAAGAGTTTTCTGAAATAGTGAAAGAAAAAGATTTAGTTGGTTACCAAACGTTACTATCTGATTTTGAAAAATTATACAAAGAAATTGAAAGTGTTTCGTTAGCGCGTGATTATTGGATAGAGATAGCTTACCGAAATGTTGAACTACTAAATGTTACTTTTAGAGCTTTTCAGGTTGAACAAGCTTATTTAAAAGGAGGAGAAAAAGGTTTTGAAAATGCCAGAAAATCAGTTTTAGGAAGATTTGAAGGAATGTATAAAAATTATAGTGCTGAAGTTGATAAACCAGTATTTGAAAATTTAGTGAGTTTATACGCAGAAAAAGCACCAAAAGAATATATACCTGAAAATATGGTAAATGCTGATTTTAAAATATTAACGAACGAAATCTATTCAAATTCAAAATTAACTTCTCTTGAAGGAGCTAAAGAATTATTATCTGGTTCAGCAGCAGAAGTACTAAAGAAACTAAATAAAGATAAAGCATATATTTTTGGGAAAGGACTACACACTATTTTTTATAATAAAATTGAACCGAAATTTCAGGAATTAAATTTACAATTAGTAGCTGTACAAAAGCAATACATGAAAGGTTTAATGGAAGTGTTTCCAAACAAACGCTTCTTTCCAGATGCGAATAGTACATTGCGTGTAACGTACGGACAAGTAAGAGGTTATGAGCCAAGAGATGGCGTTTATTACAATACAACAACTTATTTAGATGGTGTTATGGAAAAATATATTCCAGGAGATTATGAATTTGATGTTCCTCAAAAATTACAAGATTTATACCATGCTAAAGACTATGGTCAATATGCTGAAAATGGTAAAATTCCAGTTTGTTTTATTGGAACAAATCATACTACAGGTGGTAATTCTGGAAGTCCGGCAATTGATGCTCACGGAAATTTAATTGGTTTAAACTTTGACAGAGTTTGGGAAGGCACGATGAGTGATATGAATTACGACCCTGATATTTGCAGGAATATTATGGTTGATGTTAGATATGTATTATTTATAATAGATAAATATGCAGGTGCACAAAATTTAATTGATGAAATGACTTTAGTTCATCCAAAAAAATAAAAATAAATAATTAAACCTTAATCAAATGAAACAAATAAAACTATATTTTTTTATGGCGACTGTTTTTTTGTCGCTAAGTATTTCAGCCCAGAAAACTAAAAAAATTGACACTAGAGATATCCAAGGCGGTATGTGGGTTCCTTCATTATTAGAAGGAATGAACGAACAAGAAATGCAATTATTAGGTAGTAAAATGTCTGCCAAAGATATTTATGACGTAAACAATTCTAGTTTAAAAGATGCTATTGCTCACTTTGCTGGCGGTTGTACTTCTGAAATTATATCACCAAACGGGTTACTTTTAACAAACCATCACTGTGGTTTTGGCGCAATTCAATCACATTCATCCGTTGAGCATGACTATTTGAAAGATGGTTTTTGGGCAATGAGTTATGATGAAGAATTACCAAATAAAAGTTTAAGTGCAACATTTATTAAAAGAATAGATGATGTGACAACTCAAGTTTTTGAAGGTGTTACAAATGATATGGATGAAGCGTCAAAAATGAGTTTAATAAGTCAGAATATTAATAAAGTAGCCAAAGCTGCTCAAAAAGAAGCATGGCAAGATGCAAATGTGAAATCTTTTTATAAAGGAAATCAGTATTTATTATTTGTAACAGAAGAATTTAAAGATGTGCGTTTAGTAGGTGCACCACCAACATCAATTGGAAAATTTGGAGCAGATACAGATAACTGGATGTGGCCACGCCATACAGGAGATTTTTCGATGTTTAGAGTTTACGCTGATGCTAATAATCGTCCTGCAACATATTCTAAAGATAATAAACCTTACAAACCAACTCATTATTTACCAATATCATTAGATGGTGTTGAAGAAAATGACTTTACATTGGTTTTTGGTTTTCCGGGGAGAACAAATGAGTATTTACCTGCCGTTGCAATTGATCAAATTGTGAATGTTTTAAATCCAGCTAAAATTGAAGTAAGAGAAAATGCGTTGAAAATTATTGATTCTTATATGCGTAAAGATGCTGATATTAAAATTAAATACGCTTCTAAATATGCTTCCACAGCAAATTATTGGAAAAAATGGATAGGTGAAGATCAAGGAATTCATCGAACAAATGCAATTGCCATTAAAAAAGAGAATGAAAAGGAATTCTCAAAAATAGTTAAAGAAAAAGATTTAGTAGGTTATACAACACTATTATCTGATTTTGAAAGATTATATAAAGAAATTGAAAGTGTTTCATTAGCACGTGATTATTGGATAGAAATAGCTTACAGAAATGTTGAATTGTTAAGAATTACTTTTAGAGCTTTTCAAATTGAACAAGCATATAAAAAAGGAGGAGAGCAAGGTTTTGAAAATGCTAGAAAAGCTATTTTAGGAAGATTTGAAGGAACTTATAAAAATTACAGCGCTATGGTTGATAAACCTGTATTTGAAAAGTTAGTTGCCTTATATGCAGAAAAAGTACCAAAAGAATATGTACCTTCTAATATGATTGGTGTAAATTTTTCAACTTTAACGAATGCTATTTATACAACTTCTAAATTAACAAGTTTGGCTGGTGCTGAAGAATTATTATCAGGAACTGCTGAAGAGGTGATTGAAAAATTAAATAATGATAGCGCGTATATATTTGGTAAAGAATTACATACCATTTTTTATAACAAATTAGAACCTAAGTTTCAAGAGTTAAATTTACAAATTGAGGCTGTTCAAAAAGAATATATGACTGCTTTAATGGAAGTTTTTCCAAACAATCGTTTTTTTCCTGATGCAAATAGCACGTTACGTGTTAATTATGGAATGGTGCAAGGTTACAGCCCTAAAGATGGTGTAACTTATACAACTAAAACGTATTTAAAAGGTGTTATGGAAAAACAGGTTCCTGGAGATTACGAATTTGATGTTTCTAAAAAATTACAAGATTTATATAAAACAAAAGATTATGGTCAGTATGGTGAAAATGGTAAAATGCCTATTAACTTTTTATCAACTAACCATATGACTGGTGGAAATTCTGGAAGTCCAATGATTGATGCTCATGGAAATATGATTGGTTTAGCTTTTGATACTACTTGGGAAGGAACCATGAGCGATTTGTATTTTGATGCAGATATTGTAAGGAGTATCTCTGTTGATATTCGTTATGTATTATTTATTATTGATAAATATGCAGGTGCACAAAATTTAATTGATGAAATGACTTTAGTGCATCCTAAAAAGAAGTAAAATTATTTAAAATTTAGAAATTCGTCATTCTGAAATAAGTTCAGGTTGACGTAAATTTCACTTATAAAAAACTCCAAATCTTCATTTGGAGTTTTTTTATTCTATTGGTTAATGGAATAACCCAAGTTTATCTTCCATTTATATTTCTCAGAAGGTTTAAGAATTAATAATCCATCTTTATTATTAAAACTATTAGGAGCACAAGTCATAGGTTCAATAGCCATTGTATCTCTACTATCGGGAGTATAAACTTGTAAAAAACTGTTAGGTTTTTTTGTGGAAAAATCTAAATCAATTTTATAATTATTTGTTTTATAGGATGCCTTAGATAGTTTTGTAATAAAACAATCATCTAAAAATGTTTCGCCCAATAAAAGAGGTGTTTCAATTTTTAAAGGAGTTTTATTGGTTGGAATCATTTTTTCATCCACCAAATATTTTTGGTCAGCAGTAAAATTTAAAATGCTTTCATTTAAATTAGTAGCTTTAAAATAAGGATGCCAACCAATTCCAAAAGGAAATGCTTTTTTTCCAGCATTGAATACATTGAATTCAATGCTTATTTTTTCTGAAGTAAAAGTGTACCTAACTTCAAACTGGTAAGAAAATGGAAATCCTTTAGTACTGTCATCATTTAAATAACTAAATGTAATAGTTGCATTATTTTCAGAAGCCTGCTTATTTTTCACTAAAAAACTTTTATTATAAATATGCCCATGTATCGCATTATTTAATGCAGTTTCATTTATTTTCAATTCATAATTATTTTTTTCAAAGGAATATATTCCATCATATACTCTATTTGGGAATGGGAAGAGGAATGCTGAATTGTATTTATTTTTATACATAGATAATCCTTCCTTATTACTTGAAATTCCATCAATAATTTCAATCTTATTTAAAGATAATTGTTGCAGTGAAGCACCTAAATTTGGATAAATAGAACTTTTAAAATTCAAAGATTCATTTGTAATAATAACTTGATTTAAAAGTGAATTTTGGTTATTAATTTCTTCAATTATAAACATTTAATCCTCTGTATTATTACTTTTTGGTATTCGTTTTGCGTCTTTTAGGCATTTGTTTAACATCCATTCTAACTGTCCGTTAGTAGATCTAAACTCATCAGCAGCCCATTTTTCAATAGCTTTGAGCATATCTTCATTAATTCTTAGTGCAAATGCTTTTTTCTTTGCCATTATTTATGCTTTGATAAATGCTACAATAACAGTTATTAAATTGTTCATTATTGGTAAATTTGGATTTGTATAAGAACTCATATTTTCATTTACATCTCCTTTTATTTCTTTAAAAATATGATTCATATTTTCAATGAATACTAATTTTGATGTTGAGTTTGCTTTATGTAATAATTCAGCATCAGTAATGTTAACTTGAATATCATTGGTTCCGTTTATTATTAAAACAGGAATTGTTAACTTTTTAAGTTCAACTTGTGGATTGTATTTTATCCAAGATATTAAAAAAGGCTGCACAGATTTGTTAAATAGTGAATTTAGCATTGGATTAAATTCTTCAACCATATTTCCTTTTTTTAATTCACTTAAAACCCGCACGGTTTCATCTTTTAAAAAGGGCGCTTGCTTAGAAATTTGTTCAACTAATATTTCATCAATGGTTTTTCCTGCACCTTCTAAAGAAATAAATGCATCAGCATTTTCTTGTGCTGCCATCATTCCAACTAAACTTCCCTGACTATGCCCTGCTATTATAATTCTAGAATAATTTTGAGTTTTTTTAAAATATTGCGTAACTGTAATTGCTTCTTCTATAAATGTATTGAATGTTAATTTTTTTATTTTAGCTGAATCTTTTTTAGTTAAAGCAAGTACACTTTTGTCGTAACGATAGGTTGCAATATTATTTAAAGCTAAGCCTTCAGCTAAAAATTTCAGTGAATTGTTTTTCATAGCAACATTATTTCCATCTCTATCCGTAGGGCCCGAACCAGGAATTAAAATTACCAATGCATTTTTTTCTGTTGAAATAGGTTTTAATAGTGTGCCATTTATTGTTACTGAATTTGTTGGTATACTTAATTCGGATTCAGCATAATTCTTCTCTTGTGCTATTACAAAAGTGGAAATAAATGCAATGAAAAATGTTAGTTTAAGATTCATTTGCTACAATTTTGTCTTTATAAGTATCTATAGTTCTTTTAATTTTTTCTTTCTTTTGAGTTCCTATTAAAATTTTAGTGCCATTTTTCAATTCCAATTGAAGTCCAATATTTCCTTTTGTTGTGAAAGATTTTACTTTTCCACTAAATTTCATTCCCCAGCCGCTATATTCCGAAATGGCATTATAATTTCTAATATAACATTTTGATATTGAATTCCAAGAAATTAGTTTGTATGAAAAATGAAAAGGATAAAATTGATAATGAATACCAATCTCATCAACACGTGTTTTTAATTTCATAAAAAAAAATAATAGAGCTACAAGGGCAACAAAAATTAAACCGCTTAAAGCACCTATTTTTTCGCTAAAACTTGCGGTTGAATTTACGGGCCAATTATTGTAAGTTGTAATTCCAATAGCAATAAAAGCTATTGAATGTATTATAATTACAAGTGGTTGATTAAATTTTTGTTCTTCAATAAAAACTTTCACCTTACATTCTGTTTTTTTCTCTTTCTAAAATTATTTTGGAGAAATCTCTATGACCATTTCCAATTGCACTTTTAACTTCCCAGCCTTCTCTTGCTAATTGATTTAGAATATCTTCAAAGACATCGTCTTTTTTCCAAAGACTTTTTTTTATTACTTTGTACTCTTTCATTTTATCTATTTTTATCTCGTTCTAAAATGGCTTTTCTAATATTCCCAGATTGGTCAAAAGAGACATTTATAACTCTCCAACCTTGAGATGCGTATTTGTTAAATAAATCTTCAAAAGTTTGATCTTTATATGCCCACATACTATCAGGCTTTATAATTTTATATTCTTTCATAATTTAGTTTAAATAAATAAGTGCATTGTTATTGTTGCCAATAAAATAATAATAATTACAATCATATAAATAACCATTTTAGTGATTTAAAGTTCCTGTATTAACAATTGGTGAAACATCTTTATCTGAACAAAGTACCACCATTAAATTACTTACCATTGCAGCTTTTCTTTCTTCATCTAGCTCAACAATGTTTTTTTTATTGAGGTGTTCTAAAGCCATTTCAACCATGCTAACAGCGCCTTCTACAATTTTATGTCGAGCAGCAACAATAGCAGTTGCTTGTTGACGTTTTAGCATGGCGCTTGCAATTTCTTGAGCATATGCTAAATAGCCAATACGCGCCTCTAAAACTTCAATACCAGCCATTTCTAAGCGTTCTGATAGTTCTTTCTCTAATGCTACACTCACTTCGTTTACACTTGCTCTTAGTGTAATTTCTTCTGCTTTACCTTCATCTTCAAAATTATCATAAGGATATAAACTTGCTAATTTTCTTACAGCTGCATCAGATTGTACACGTACAAAATTCTCAAAATTATCTACATCAAAAGCAGCTTTAAAAGTATCTTTTACTCTCCACACTAAAATAGTGCTAATCATAATTGGGTTTCCTAATTTATCGTTCACTTTTACTCGTTCACTGTCAAAGTTACTAGCTCTTAATGAAATTCCTTTTTTTGTATAAAAAGGATTTGCCCAATAAAAACCGTTTTCTTTTACAGTTCCAATATATTTTCCGAAAAGTAAAATAACTTTTGAAGTATTTGGATTTACTAAAAAGAAACCAGGTATAATTGCTATTGTTAAAACTACAAAAGTTAAGAACAATGGAATATAAGAGCTTATTAAGCTGAAAATTCCAACGGCTATAAATGCTGCTAGCAGGAATAACATAAAATAACCATTTGATACTTTTATTATTTTTTCTTGTGTCATAATTGTAAATTTAAAGTGATATTAAAATGATATTGTAAAGATATAAAAATAATTTTAATAACCCGTTGTGCATTTTGGCTATTTAAACTTAATGCAACGTCTGTTCGAGTGATTTTTGATAAAAAATTGTATCGAGAACTATTGTTTTTTAATAAAATTTCTATTCTCGATACTAATTTTAAGTC